>Ga0268299_1000057_pt1 | contig 436478 bp, 406 predicted proteins | sample NOBtaG_FD_193484 | JGI IMG/M metagenome (GOLD analysis project Ga0268299, IMG submission 193484) | Activated sludge microbial communities from bioreactor in Nijmegen, Gelderland, Netherland - NOB reactor | ecosystem: Engineered > Bioreactor > Aerobic > Activated sludge | place: Netherlands...
TTACCAAGTTGGCGGCGCAGTTCTCCAGTCTCCATCCAGGCGCGCAGGTTGCGGTCGAGGGAACGGGATCGAGCGCAGCCATTCGCGAGTTTTTGCTGGGCCTTTCCTATCAACGACGGGGGGACAAAGTCCAAAGTAAGGGCACTGCCGGTTCTAACACGGTGGAGTTGCTCGCGTCGTCCCGGCAGTTGACGGAGGCAGAGTCAAAAGGCTTTGAATCCAATTATGGCTATCGCCCCTTGGAAGTGCCCATCGCCATGGATGCAGTCGCGGTCTACGTGAACAAAGACAATCCTCTTCAGCGACTCACCTTAGCGGAAGTGGACGCCATTTTCGGAAAAGATCACAAACGGGGCCTGGGCCCCATCACCAATTGGAGTCAAATCGGATTGAGCGATTCCGCGCTGGCCAAACAACCGGTCCATCTGTATGGACGAGACAAGCGATCCGGTACCAGGGAGTTTTTCAAACATATTGCCCTGAAGGACGGGGAGCTGGTGGACGACGTGGTCGAACAACCGGGTTCGGCATCAGAGATTATTGCCATCGCCCAAGACCCGCTGGGAGTGGGGTATGCCGGGGCCGGTTTCGACATTTCTGCGGTCCGCCAAGTCCCCATTGCCGCCCAGTCGGAAGGACCGGCCCTGCTGCCGTCGGTCGAGACCGTCACCTCTGGGACTTATCCCTTGAGCCGTTCGTTGTATCTCTACGTGAAGAAGAGTCCGAAAGACAAACTGGATGCGGGGGTTGAAGAATTTCTGGCCTTCGTAAACAGCCGCCAGGGACAGGAAACGGTCGCACGGGCGAACTTCTATCCGCTGACCTCGACGCAAGTGGCGAAGAATCGCCAAGAGCTGGGGCTGGCCAAAGGGGCGATGGTCACATTGCCGCCTGCGGATCTGCAAGTTGCCGAACAACTAGCACAGTAACCCTCGTTCCATCGCATCTGTGACCAGTGACCGTAGAGGGAGCGCCTGACTCAGAAGGCGCTCCCTCTTCTCATTTTTTTGATATGATGCGCGCGATTCGGGCCTCGGTCCCTGTGAACCGCAGATCGTCCTTCGCCACGAACCTGAAACTGGAGAACAGGAAGGATCCCATGTTGCGACGAACCGTCATCATCCCCTTACTGCTTGCCGCCGCGGCACAATTCGGCTGCACCACGCCGCCGCCGCCACGCACCTCGTATCAGGATCCCATCACCTCCATTCGGCTCTACGTGGATGACCGTGCTCAATCCGGTCATCAGCACCCGGTTGGCATCTCGTCAGAAGAGATCGCCAAGGTGCTAGGCGGCCTCCGTGTCGTCCCGCGATCCGGATTCATCGGGTCCTTGATTTCTGGACAGGCTCAGGCGAGGCCCGCGTTTGCATCCACTGAAATCCAGGCGTTGGCCCCGAAAATCAGTCACGCGTTGACCGAGGCTAGGCCCGATGAACTCGTCACCTTTTATCGTCGCTTTTCCGATGCCGGCACCGGGTTGGCCATCACGTCCGGCGGGATGTTCGTGCAGGACGGGTACCTGGTCGTGATCCTCGCTAACGATCGGACGCTCCCGACCGATGGGATGAATCAAAACATGGTGACGGATTTCGATCCGGTCGACAGTCCGCTCATCCCCATCTCACGCACGAGTTTTCGGGTCGAATTTGCGCACCCTTCGGCCCTAGCCGCACCTGACAAACGGCCTTCGTGGCCATACATCGACGAAGGCCGCATTCTCACCATCGACCTTCGGCGTCTGACCACAGGTTCCAAATCGCCGACTGTGCTTCCGACACCTTAACCTCGGGAATTTCTGAGCACGTCTCGGCGTCTCCCGGCCCTCCGCGAGACAACCCCGCGGCCTTACTAGCTCGCCGGCGTCCGCAAGCACGGCCCGCACTGGTTCGTTGACCCGCCGACTTCGCAACATACCTCGACGATGGCACGACGAACCGTCATGAATGGTGCGGGCTCATGCTTGCCGCACGGCAGGACCGCGCCACCAACCGAGGAGACAGCATGCCTCGGTCTTTGCGAAATGCCGCCTCGTGACGAATGCAGTCGCGACGCGAAACGGGCAGGCGGGTCACCACGGGGCGAGGCATGGGTGGGGGCATCTGGTCAGGTCGCGAGGGGCACGCCCGTCCGCCGGCCTGTCGCAGCGTGCTGCCGCATACTGCAGGAGAAGCCTTCCTGAGGATTGAGGACGAGGTTATGTGCAGCGAGCGAGACTGCCGATCGGCGGGGCAATGGACTAGAGAGGCGGGCGTCCGGACTGTGACATCCGGACACCCTAAGAAAAACGGGATCGGTTAGTTCCAAAACCATTGCGCTTGGAATCGCAATTGTGAAGCATCAAATGCATCCTGTGCACGGTTCGTTACTAATGTGCTATTCAGGCCATCCTTGAACACCCAGTCCGCCACGAAACGGAAATGTGTGTCCGGCTCCCACACCAAACCCAGATTCCACGTCCGCGATTGTCCATCCGGAGCCCCGTTCAATGATTTGAAGCCGCCATAGTACTCACCGTAACGAATATACGGAGTCAACATGCCCACATCGGAGTAGCGCCAGGTGTAATAACCCTGTACATAGCCACCCACCACATTGCTTTCTTCAATAAAATTCGTCTGGGCATTTCGTTTCGGACCCCGTCCGACGGTGAACTCCGCCAAGAGTCCCCATGGCTGCGGGGGGGTCCAAACATAGGCTGTGACACGCTGATCTTTGATATCGCAGCCACCTTCGGAGGTCAGGGGGCTGATACATCGGGCCGCACTCGCGACGTTTGGTTGGCTCGCCCCCTGCACGCCGAACATTCCGTGATAGGCAAGGACGCCCGCTTCCAGCAGCCGACCGTTCGGAAACTGAAACGGGTAGGCCAGCTTAGCCCCAACATGCTTATCCTTGTTAAGTTCCAGCCGACTTCGCGATTGACCATTGTAGACCATGATGCCGAACACGCCGTAGTCTCCCGGCCCATTGTGGTACGCGGCAAGCTGCGCAAACCGCTCTTGCGCAACTTTAGGGCTCCAGTAATAGGCGACACCCAAGTCGCGTTCTCCCGGCGCACCGCTCTGTACCGATTCATGACGGTCCATTTCCTGCCGGTTTGTGCTCGATCGATAGGTATCGAAGGAGTTGGGAACACGATGCAGACCCCATCGGATCCGATGCACCTTGTCCTTAGTGATATAAAAATCCGAATAGGCGTCGATGATTTCATTGTTTGCCAGTTGCTGCTGAGTGCCCTCCAGTGCGAACTGCGTAAAAAATGCCACGCGTTCCGATACCTGGCCCTGAAAGACCAGTCGGAGTCGTCTCGCGTAAAATTCATTCCCTTGCTGATCACCGAAGCTATCGTTCAAGGGCAAATCAAACCGTCTATCGGTCGCGCCCATGTTGTATTTAAACTGCATGTAGCCGGTGATGCGAATGCGCTCGTACCATCGCGGGTTGCCGGCCATTTGCAGTTCCGCCGACTGCTCAAAAATGCGGCGTTCCTCTTCTGCCTTGAGACGTATCCAGTCTTCCTGCGTGATCACCCCCTTCTCGAGCAACAGACTCTCAAGGGACGTACTCTCGATCGAGAGGCGCTGGCCCGATGTTTCGCGCTCGATACTATTCGCGGTAGGTATCGCCTGCGGGGCCGCCTCCGTAGGCAAGAGCGCTTGGCTGGATTGAACGGGCCCTGGGGCGACTACCGTCGGCGCGGCGTCGCTCGCACCGGCCGATGCTTGCAACGGCAAGAACAAGAGCGCGCCGGCGAGACCAAGCGTCGCCACAGACCTTTGTAACACACACATCTCCCCGTACGTCATTCATGCCTCCTCATGGTGTGATGCTTGTACCCTGTCTCGCGGAATCGTCGCCAACAGCACATATGATTGGACCGGATGATTTCACGGGGGCACTATCGATGCGCTTCGTGACAGCACTGTCACCGCCTGATTAAGACTTTGTAAACAACCCCGGGAGCGAGTCGGACCGTGGGAGAATTTACGCACACGTAACCTGTCGATTACCGCTCGACAACCCTTTGCCGCCACAGTGCGCTCTCGATATAGGAGGGACCGACATGGAGAAGACGCTTCTTCTGATAAGCGCCGATCAGCCTGCAATCGGCTTGCTGGGGAAATTGCTCGAGATGAATGGTTATCGTACCTGCGTGGCAACGACCATAGCCGCCGCATTGAGCGAGATTCGAGGTCGGTCTCCGGTGCTGATTCTGTTGGATCGGCAGATCCTCACGAAGGAGGGAGGGCGGCGGGACCAGTTTCCTTCCACTATCCCCATCATCGTGCTTCAGCCTTTCGACGAATTCTGCGGCCAGGATGAATGCCTCACAGAGTTGGACGCCGGCTTCGACCTCGTCTTCTGTTCTCCCCATTCGCGCGAATTGCTCGCGCACATCCGGGCGATCCTTCGCCGGTGCACGATGGCTTCAGCGTCGACATCTGCTCTTCGCGTCGAAGGTCTAATGATGGATATTGCCCGCCATGAGGTGACGGTTGGAAGAACCCTTGTCGACCTTACACTGAAGGAATTTTGCATCCTGCATCAGTTTCTTTTGTCACCCGGCATCGTGCTGTCGAGGCAAGAGCTGCTCAACCGTGTTTGGGGAGATGATTACGCCCTGGAAGAACATGCGCTGGATGTGCACATTCACTCGTTGCGCCAAAAGATCGAGACTGACCCTTCGAAGCCGAAATTCATCGTGACGGTTCGTGGCATCGGGTACAAGCTTCAGCACCCTGACACCTCCTCGCTCCGCTCCTCGTTTCCTGACACCGCAAAACAGGCTCGCAACGCTCTGCCCTGGGATGCGTGATGGGTGCACGACGAGGGATGGTTTCTCAAGAGGGAGTAGTGCGGATACCCAGCTGAGGGATCGTTGAGGAATTGCGTGAGGAAAAAGCGGGACAGGTTCGATCCGAACAGATCTCGACTGATGAAAGCACCTATGGAAGAACTATTAAAACTCGTCCACCGACACCGGCTGCAAGAGGTCCCGAACCGACAGCACGCCGACGATCGCGCCGCTTTTCAACACCCCGAGATGGCGCGTATGGTGCAATTGCATGAGATCGGCTGCTTCCGTAATCGAACGGCGTTCATCAAGGCTGATGACGGGACTGCTCATGATCGATTCCACAGCCACGAAATGCACCGGTTTGTTTTCTCCCACGACCTTCCGCACGATGTCGGACTCGGTCACAATGCCGACGACACGATCGTTCTGCTCGACAAATACGCTGCCGACATGGCGGTCGGTCATCATGCGCGCGGCATCGGCCGCCGACGTTCCAACTTCCACGGTCACAAGGTCTCTGGTCATGAGTTCGCTGATCGTTACCATGCATGCTCCTCCTGGTTGACGCCACGTTCCGGCCGATGCCGTTCGCATCCTGGCCGAGCGTATACCAGTGAGGATACCCCTCCCATATTCCTGGATGGTTAGGGCATCGTAAATTGTGTGTTACGAAAGTGGGAAGGGGGAGACTCGGCGCGGCATGGACGAAACAGGTCCATGCCGCCGGGATCGACATGACGCGGGGGAGTGATTACTCCTTCACGACGAAGTGCACGCTACGATTTTTCTGCCAACAGACCGGATTGTGCTGCAGGCACAAGGGGCGGTCCTTGCCGTAACTCGTCACATCCACCTGCAAATGGCTTAAGCCTAACGACTCCAGGTAACGCTTCACCGACAGGGCGCGGCGTTCGCCCAGCACCAGGTTGTATTCCGCAGTGCCGATTTCATCACAGCGGCCCTCCAGCAACACCTTGGTGACGCGATTGTCTTTCAAACGTTTGGCATTGGCTTCGACCGCGTTGAGGGCGTCGTCGCGCAAGACATATTGATCGAAATCGAACAACACGTCCGGAAAAGGAATATTCTGCTCCCCCGTCGCGTTCCGGGCGGCCATCTCGACTGAACGCAGGGGAACGGGCGCTGGTTCCGGAGGCGCCGGGATTTCCTGGACCGGAGCGGCAGCAATACGCTCCTCCACACGGGGCTTGGAAGGAGTCACCGTGGCTCCTCCACTGGCTCCCTTCTTGCTCGCGCAGCCGTCAAGGAAAAAGGGCGCGGCGACGGCTAACAGTCCGATCAAGGCAAACGGGCGCAAACAGTTCATGAAAACCTCCGGCGCTGGGTGAGTTCGTGGATGAGACGAGGCACAGAATAATCAAAACGTGCGAACGTGGCAAGTTACTTCTTCGCGGCACAGCGCCCGTAGACCGGTCGCCACTCCGGCAAGGGCGGCCACTGAAGAATCGTCAGCGCATCTTCTACGTAGGCCGGCGTGCGCATGCCGTTGAGCACGGAGGTGACACCAGGCGTGCCGGCCAGAATCCAGAGCGCCTTTTGCGACAAGGTTGCGCTGCGTCGTGCGTCCGGTAACAGCGGGTTGATGGTGCGATGAAGGTCGTCGGACCGGAGGCGGCTTTTTTCGGAGGCCTCGCGGTGCAGGATTCTCAAGAGCGCCAGCAGTTCCGGCACATACCGGTCGCGCCATGATTCCCACCGTTCCGCCACCGATCCGGTCAAGGCCTCCGCCAGGGCGCGAAGCACCTGGTTCACATGCGGCGCGATCATCTGCTGTTCGATCTGCTCCCAATGTTCCAGCCCCTGCACCTGATCGCGTATGCGCGCGAGTTCATCTGCCCAGCGAAAAAAATCGGCGGGGAGCATGCCCTGGCCGCTGTGGGTCACGGCGGGAGCGAGGCTGCTGCGGTATTCTTCCTCCAAGGCCGCCACCTTGCCTTGCTGCGTTTGGAACTCACCCTCCGGAGCCGGCACCGCGACATCCGCCAACCGGATGACACCTCCACGCTGTCCCGGCATGGCATTGAGCGGGCGATTTACCAGCACGGCGATGCCTTCGCGCAGGGCTTCTTCTAACAGCGTACTGCCGTTCTGTTGCCCTGTATTCCGGGTCACAGCGGCGCCCGACTCATACAGGTTCATCGGACACTGCAGCACGTGAAAGTGGTGCGGCGAGACGCCGCTAGTGGCCGCGGCTGCTTTGGCCGCCTCAATCATGCGAAACAAGGAGGTAGCGCCGGAATCGGCGGGAGCCGCGGTGGCCGTATTCGATGAGACCCCATACCCGCGCAACCGGCCCGCTTGGACCTGACCCTCCAAAAATTCGAACGCCCGTTGCAGGCGAGTGTAAAACTCCTCACGCAACGCCGCCAGATCGCGCGGCTCGTTTCCGCCGAGTCGAGTGGCATGAGACAGAAAATATTCCGGATTGTGGAGTAGGCACACATCGAGCGTAGCCAATCCCAGCCGGTCCAATGAGAGCGTGAGTTGGTCGGCCAGGAAATCCGGGTGGATACAGTGCCAGATGTCGTCGCCGTATTTCACCATCTCCGGGTAGGGCTTGCCCGACTTTTCTCGCGCGCGGGCCTGTGTCAAATTCTGGCCCTGCACATAGCCGATCTTCGACACGACAATAACGTCCTCACGGGTGAGATTGCCCCCGCGGATCAGATCCCGCAGGACCGCACCCACCAGCTCTTCGCTTTCGCCGTCCATGTAGTTCGTCGAGGTGTCGATCAGATTGCAGCCCTTGCGCAGCGCGTTTTCCAAGGCCTCGCGATGTTCGGCCTCCCGCAGACCGACCCGGTAGGTCCCGAACCCCAACCGGCTCACCGTCAAGCCCGTCGAGCCGAACGGCCCGTATCCATAGGCCAGCGCCCCGGCGCTCTCGTGGATGTGCCGCGCGGCATAAGCGGCGGTTCCTTGAACCATGGCATAGCCGGGCTGAAGTGTCCCGCTCAGAACCTTCTGCTCCGAAGAGGGCGGCTGAGGCGCCTGTTGTCTGGGATCAAGTAAGGCGGGGAACTCCGCTGGATCGGTGATCGGCCGGCCGCAGGCGAAATTCCGGCACACGTACAACGCGGCCTTGCCGCCGATCAACGTCTTTCCCTCCAGCAGAGGATGATCGGTTGCCGCCTCTCCCGGATCGTGATAAGCGAGGACGCGATTCGGAATATAGGTTCGATTCACGGCGGCGCGCAACGACTCCGTTCCGGGATCGCCATGCCGTCCGATCAACGCAACTTCCACGGGACCGTTCATGAGCAGATCGACGACGAGCAAACTCTTGGCAAAGGCGCGCGGGTATCGGGCGATCTGGCGGCCATAGGCGCGGACGGCTGCCGCCGCCGCCTGCCGGAACTCGTCCCGGCCGTAGTGATAGGACAATCTGGCCAACACCGACGCGGCAACCGCATTGCCACTGGGGGTGGCGCCGTCGGGTCCTTCGCGGCTGCGCATGATCAACGCTTCATGCCCCGTGGCCGTCGTGAAAAATCCGCCGTGCCGGCTGTCGGCAAAATCCGCGAGCATCCGCTCGGCCAGACGAACGGCCGCAAGCAGATACCGCTCCCCGGCGCCTGCTTCATACGTGTCGATCAAGCCCTCGGCGAAATACGCATAGTCTTCCAGATAGGCATTGAGGTGGGCCGTCCCGGCGCGATAGGTTCGGAGGAGCCGGCCATCCGCCGTGGGCAGTGTGTTCAACAAAAAATCGCAAGCCCGAGCAGCCGCGTCGCAGTATCGCGGGATCCCGAACACCCGCCCGGCCTCCGCCATGGCGCTGATCATCATGCCGTTCCATGCGGTGATGACCTTGTCATCGAGCCCGGGCGCGACCCGTTTCGCGCGCGCCGCATAGAGTTTCGGTCTGAGTCGCGCGATGGTGTCCGCCAACTCGCCGCGGGTGATTCCCAAATCCTTCGCGACCGCTTCCAAGCTTTTTGCCGTGTGGAGCACATTCGTGTGTTCCCAGTTGCCGGCCGCGGTGACATCGTAATAGGCGCAGAACCGGCGCGCATCTTCATCACTATCCACGGCTGCTCGCACGTCCTCAGGGGTCCACACGAAGAACTTTCCTTCGACCCCTTCGGAATCGGCATCGGTGGCGGAATAAAACCCTCCTTCAGGCGAGGTCATTTCCTTGAGGATGTAGTCCAGGGTCTCACAGGCCACGCGGCGGTAATTGTCATCAGCCGTCACCTGGTAGGCTTCGACATAGACGCGAGCAAGCAGCGCATTGTCATAGAGCATCTTTTCGAAATGCGGGACCAGCCAACGTTCATCGGTGGAATAACGCGCGAACCCGCCGCCGATGTGGTCATAGATTCCGCCGGCCGCCATGGCATCCAACGTCGTGCGCACCATCTTCAAGGTATGGGGATCTTTCCCCCGCTGGTAACAGTGGAGCAGCAATGAGAGCCCGGTGGCCGGGGGAAACTTGGGCGCGCCCCCGAAGCCGCCCTGTTTGGCATCGAAATCTTCGGCAAATTGGGTCACGGCCAGGTCGAGCTCGGCTTCACCCACGGTCGTCGGCGAAGGGGCCTGACTGCCTTCCTGGAGGCGCGCCGTCAGGGTGGCGGCTTGTGCAACCACGCCCTGGTGGTCCTTCTCCCAGTATTCGGCGATCTTCTTGAGGAGCGTCGGGAAGCCCGGGCGGCCGTAACGATCCGCGGGAGGGAAGTAGGTGCCGGCAAAAAACGGCTTCTGGTCCGGCGTGAGAAACACCGTCATCGGCCAGCCGCCTTGATTGCGGTTCAGCGCCAACGTGGCCTGCATATAGATTTCATCCAGGTCCGGTCGCTCCTCGCGATCGACTTTCACGCAAATGAAATGTTGATTCATCAGCGCGGCGATCGCCTCATTTTCAAACGACTCCCGCTCCATCACGTGGCACCAGTGGCAGGAGGAGTAGCCGATGGAAAGCAGAATCGGCCGCTGCAGCTTCGCTGCTTGGGCCAGGGCCTCCGGTCCCCAGGGGTACCAATCCACGGGATTGTGCGCATGCTGCAAGAGATAGGGACTGGTTTCGCGAATGAGACGATTGGCCGGGCGATTCGTGGAATGTTCAGTCATTCGCGAACCGTAACACGGGCTTATTGAATGGGTCAATGAAGCGGGGTGGCGGAGAGGGCGCTGCGGAAGGACTTCAAAAAATTGGCCCGCGCCGGCATCCCGATCGCGAGCCAATTTTATACTACGACCGTTCGTAGGAAGCGGGGCTCAGTGGCCGCCCTTCTTTTCGTCTTTCTTCTTCTCGTCGCCGAACACGGTCTGGGACAGGTGTCCACCCTTCTTCTCTTCCTTCTTCTTGTCGTCACCGAACAGAGTCTGGGAGAAGTGGCCGCCCTTCTTCTCTTCCTTCTTCTTGTCATCTCCGGCGAACGACGGAGCGGTGAACGCAACGAGAATGGCTGCCGCTACGAATGCAAATAGAGCACGCTTCATGGAAACCCCTCCTTGAAAGGTTGAGAATGTAAGTGCCCACCACAAGGGCGGGCCGAGGGTAGCCAACCTGCAAAAAAAAGTCAATGAAACTCTTTGCGTAGATTCCACCAGCAGACACGAGCGTATCCCGCGCTCTCGCTTCAGTCGTTCGGGCAGGCGGCATGATCGCCGGCTGTGAGCAGACGACCGCCCTGTGCTACACTGTTCATGAGGTCTTTCACCGTTTTAGATCCAGCCTATGACCACCGACGACATCGGCCCTTACTCGAATTACCGCCTGACCGTCCGCCTCGCGCTCCTCAATAAACCGGGCATCTTCGCCAAGGTGGCGGCGCTGCTGGCCGAAGAAGGAGCCAACCTCGGGGCGGTCGATATCGTATCGGCCAATGCGGAGCGCATGATCAGAGACATCACCTTCGACGTGCAGAACGAGGCGCACGGGGACCGGGTGCTCGAACGCCTGGAAGCGCTGCCGGAAGTCAATGTGCTCTCGGCATCGGACCGGATTTTTCTCCTGCACCTCGGCGGGAAGATCAAGGTCCAGAGCAAAGTCCCGGTCACGACCCGGAACGTCCTGTCGATGATTTACACACCCGGCGTCGGACGAGTGTGCAAGGCCATCGTGAAAGATCCCTCAAAAGCCTATGCCTTCACCAGCAAGAGCAACAGCGTGGCCGTGGTCACAGACGGGTCCGCCGTCTTGGGCCTCGGCAATCTCGGCCCGGCGGCGGCGTTGCCCGTGATGGAAGGGAAGGTGATGCTGTTTCGGGAGCTGGCCGGAATCGACGCCTGGCCCATTTGTGTCGGCACGCAGGATCCGGACGAGATCGTCCGCATCGTCCGCGGCATCGCTCCCGGATTCGGCGGCATCAACCTCGAGGACATCAGCGCGCCGCGTTGTTTCGAGATCGAACGCGCGCTCAAAACGTCGCTCGACATCCCGGTCATGCACGACGACCAACATGGCACCGCCGTCGTGCTCCTGGCGGCCTTGACCAACGCACTCAAGGTGGTCGGCAAACGGATGGATGAGGTGCGCATCGTGGTCAACGGCCTCGGGGCAGCCGGCACCGCCTGTTGCCGCATTTTGCTCGCGGCCGGAGCCGGCCATCTCGTCGGATGCGACAAAGAAGGGATCGTGTTGATGGGGGAGGCGGAAGAACTCCGGGCCTGCCGCACCGACCTGCAGACGTGCATCCGGCGCGACCGACCGCGTGGGACCCTCCACGAGGCCTTGCGCGGCGCCGATGTGTTTATCGGGCTTTCCGTAGGCAATGTGCTGGAGAAATCCGATCTCGACCGGATGAATCCGGATCGCATCGTCTTCGCCATGGCCAACCCCGATCCGGAAATCGACCCGAAGGTCGGCGATGAAGCGTCGCGCATTTTCGCCACCGGCCGGTCCGACTTTCCCAATCAGATCAACAATGCCCTCTCGTTTCCCGGCATTTTCCGCGGCGCGCTCGACGTGCAAGCCAGCGAGATCAACGAAGCCATGAAACTGGCCGCTGCTCAGGCCATTGCCGAGTGTGTTCCTGGCGACGCCTTGTCGGAAGACTATATTATCCCCAGCGTCTTCGACCGCGACGTCGTGCCGCGCGTGGCCAAGGCCGTGGCCGCCGCCGCTCGCGCAACTGGTGTGGCGCGCCGCCGCCTTCGGCTCGACGAAGACCCACGCTGACTCCCCGGATCTTTCTCCCGATTCCCTTCTTGCTTGGCGACGCCCTCTTCTCCCATGTACAGTACGCCTAGCAGGATGTTGAAATTCTCCGCCAGCTCTGTTCTCTCGTCGTTCAGGGGCTCAACGTACTCGGAGTACGGTTCGCTTCATCGCTTGCTGCGGCTTCGCTGGACGGCCATTTTGAATGAGTGCCAGAGCAGTTTCGACAGGCAGACCTGCCTCCCTGGTGCTGTCAACCCGGAATGAGCTGTGACGCCGACACCTATCGAAATGATCGGGACCGCTGTTTTTGCCGTCGCGATCCTCCATACTTTTTCGACCGCATTTTTTGAACACCTGGCCCACAGCAGGCCGGCCCATGCAGGATTGTGGCATCTGCTGGGGGAGGTCGAAGTGGTCTTCGGCTTCTGGGCCTTCGTGCTGATCGCCGCCATGTTCGTCACCGACGGGCCGGCCGCCGCAACACAGTATCTCGATAGCCGCAATTTCACGGAGCCGCTGTTCGTGTTCGCCATCATGGTCGTGGCGGGAACCAGACCGGTGCTCCATGCGGCGTCAATCGGAGTCCGCGAGCTGAGCCGCTGCTTGCCGTTGCCGCGCGCCGCGGCCGTCTATTTCACCATTCTCGCGCTCTTGCCGCTGCTCGGCTCGTTCATCACCGAACCGGCGGCGATGACACTGGCCGCCCTGATGCTGCGGGACCGCTTTTATCGCCAAGGCCTTTCGCGGCGTTTCACCTATGCAACGTTGGGAGTGCTGTTCGTCAATATTTCCATCGGCGGCACCCTCACCCCCTTTGCCGCGCCGCCGGTCTTAATGGTCGCCCATACCTGGAACTGGGATTTCGCGTTCATGCTGGGGACCTTTGGATGGAAGGCGGCGCTGGCGGTCGTCATTAACGCACTCGGCGCGACTCTGCTCTTCCGGACGGAATTGCGCCGGCTCTCCGCCGCGGGGCAGGACTCCTCGCCGGACACGATTCCCTTGACGATGGTCGCGCTCCATGTGGCGTTTCTCGGACTCCTCGTGCTGTTCGCCCACCATCCGGTGCTGTTTATGGGGGTGTTTTTGTTTTTCCTGGGCGTCGCCCATGCCTATGAACGGTATCAGGATCGTTTGATCCTCCGCGAAGGATTGCTCGTCGCATTTTTCCTGGCAGGCCTGGTGGTTCTGGGCGGGCAACAACAATGGTGGCTGCAGCCGGTGTTGCTTGGCCTGGGACCTGATGCCGTCTTTGCAGGGGCCACGATCCTGACCGCCTTCACCGACAACGCCGCGCTGACTTATCTCGGCTCGCTCGTGGAGGGGCTTTCCGACCGATTCAAATATGCCCTGGTCGCCGGCGCCGTAACCGGCGGAGGGCTGACCGTGATCGCCAATGCGCCGAATCCGGCCGGATTAGCCATCCTGCGCGGCCATTTTGACGACGAGGCTGTCCATCCATTTCGACTGGTTGTCGCCGCGCTGCCGCCCACCCTGATCGCTGCACTCCTATTTTGGTGCCTGTAGCCGGCGAATGCCGCCTCGCATAGGCACTGGCTCTTATCGCCGCACAAAGTGATGTGCTAAGATGCGATCGATTCGGCCCTGCAACATACCCCTGACGAGGACTCGTGGCATTTTCAACCAATCGCCTCTTCAAATATCAGCGAGGCATGCGACGCCGCATCGGCATGTTGCGCGCCAAGAATGTCGACAGCATGGAATTTGCCGTCGATTTCATGATGCAGGAACGGGTCGACAGCTATTTCCGCATCGAACCGGCGCTGGATGAAGTCGAACGCTCGCTGGGGCAGATTGAAGACGAATTGGACCTGGTGAAGGATGTATCCGGGGCCATTCGGCTGGAATCACGCCTGGAGTTCGTGGAAGATCGCTGGGATGAACTCGACAGCGAGATACGCGAACGCCCGCGGCGGCGGCGGCGCAAAATCAACCTGGCCGATTTCCTCAAGGCCGCCGGAGGGGAGGGGAATCCCGCCGGTCCGTCCGGCGAAGTGACCAACGCCTACGACGCCTATCAATTGATGGGCCTGGAATTCGGCACGCCGCTCGCCGACGTCACAGCAGCCTTCCGCCAACGCGCCAAAGAACTGCATCCCGATGCCCGTAATGGAGATCGTAGTTCCGAGCCCGAACTCCGCCGCATTCTCGAAGCCTATCAGTTTCTCAAGGAATATCTGAGCCTGAGCAACACCGAACCGCCGATCTCACGCGGCGCGGAATACCGTCCCACCGAGTAACCTATGGCCATTGTGGAACCAGACCAGACCGTGATTGCTTCCGACGACATGCTCGACCGCCTGTGCGATCAGCTGGCAGAAAGCGCCGTCATCGCCATCGATACCGAATTCATGGGCGAAGACCATTTCATTCCCCGCCTGGAACTCATTCAAGTCGCCGCGGAAGGCGTCGCCGCCGTCATCGACTTTCCTGCCGTGCAGGAGAGCGCGCCCATGGCTCGCTTCTGGGAACTCGTCTGCGACGCCCGTATCGAAAAGGTGCTGCACGCGGGCCGCCAGGATCTCGAGCTGTTCGCCCACCATGCGGGACGGTTGCCCAAACCGTTTTTCGATACCCAGATCGCCGCCGCGATGGTGGGGTACGGCGCGCAGACCGCCTACGCCAATTTGGTCCAGCGGGTCCAAGGGGTGAAGCTCGATAAAGCGCACACGTTCACCAACTGGAGCCAACGGCCATTGAGCAAGGATCAATTGGCCTACGCGCTCGACGACGTGACCTTCCTGCTGCCGGTCCATCGCCATCTGCGCCAAAAGCTCGCCGTGATGGGGCGGCTCCAGTGGGTAGATGAAGAATTCTCCCGGCTGGAGGTCTCGCTCGGCGCGCAAGCCCGCGATCCGCAGGAGCGATATCAGCGCATTCGCGGATGGGATAGTCTCAAGCCGCGAGCCGCCGGCGTGCTCCGCGACCTGGCCGCCTGGCGGGAAGCAGAAGCCCGGCGCCGCAACGTCCCGCGAGGACGCGTGATGCGCGACGAGGTACTGGTGCAGCTGGCCCGCCAGACACCGCGCACGCTCGAGCAGCTGCGCGGCATGCGCGGCATGTATTCTTCGGAAGTTGAACGCAACGGGCAAGCCCTGCTGGCCACCATGCAGCAGGCCCTGGCGCGACCCGAGTCCGAGTGGCCGGAGGTGCCTCGCGACCGCAAACCGGATCCTGAGTCCACCGGCGTGCTGGAACTACTGCAAGCGGTCCTGAAATCCCGCGCAGCGATGGAGAACATCGCGCCCTCGTTGATCGCCACGACCGGCGATTTGCAGACCTTGGTGGAACGCGCGTCGCCGCTGGAAGAAATCGATATTCCGGTCTTGCGGGGATGGCGGCGCCAACTGGTAGGGGAAACGCTGCTCAGCGTCTTGTCCGGAAATCTCAAGGTGTGGATCGACCCGCAAATCGGCAAGCTCCGCTTCGGACACCTGGACCATTCCTAATCGCCGCCGCAGCAGAAGTCGGGCATCGCATCTCCGGCCGGAGTTCTCGGCGACCCGACCGTTTCTAGCCTCTTACCGGGACGCTCTCGGTGAAGGGCCTTCGCGATGAAGAGCGCGGCGGTCTTTCCACATCCCTAACAGCAGCGTCAGGAGCGCCAGTCCGATTTCATCGGCCAGCGGAATGACATCCGGCACGATCAGATCCGCCAAGGTGAGAACCGCGAAGAGGACAAACAGAGAAGGAAATCGAAGATTGAGGCGCTGCAGGAGCCGCCCGAGCAGCGAGACCCGTTCGACCGAGCTGAATGCCACCATCATTGCCTCCATGGCCGTCATCGTTGTCCGTCGTGCGTGAAAAGTCGTTGGTCTCTCGTGCTTCGTATCTCGTGCTTCGTATCTCGTGCTTCGTATCTCGTTGTTCGTCTCTCCTATCTCGTCGATCGTTTTGCGTTTCACGCTTCACGAGATACGCTTCACGGATTTCGAGACCGCCGCCGGCGGACCTTTTCCGCATCCTGTTAGAGCAGTTCGGTCACCGTTTCGGCCGGGCGAGCCAGCATCACCCTGTCGCCCTTTTCAACGATGGGCCGTTGAATCAAATCAGGATGCGCGATCATCTGATGGAGCAACGCGTCTTCGCTGAGCGTCGAATCGGCAAGTTTCAACGACTTGTACAGATCTTCCTTCGTCCGCAAGATGTCCCGCGCCGAGAGGCCGCCTTTTTTCAACAAGGCTTTGAGGCGGCTCTTCGTAAACGGCTGCTCGTAATAATTGACCGTGGTGAAGGGCTGCCCGCTCTCCCGCACCAAACGCACCGCCTCGCGGCAGGTCGAACAGGTGGGTTTCTGATAGATCGTGATCTCCGCCATGCCGTTAGCCTTTCTCCTTCATAGAGGGTTCCCTTGCATAGAGGCTTCCCTTGACGCAAATTTTTCACCTGTGTTACATGGACAGACCATCATTCACCTCAACACGATCGCCGCCACGATGCCCATTTTTGGAACCGACACCAGCGACCAGACCGGAAAATTTTCCTGCGCCACGTCCACGCAACGCACCCTGAAAGATCTGCGGACCAAACGCAAGGGCCAACCGGTCTTTGTCGTGGGACATCGGCTGGAGCGGAAGGGGACAGAAGCCACATTCGAGGTCTTCAATGACCGGTTGGCGATCATTCGGTTCGAAGATGACGCGCGGCTCGGCTATGATCCGCTCGAATTGCTGCTCCCCACGGAAATCGACGACAAGGGCGTGGCCTATTTCGAGATCCGGACCTGCCGGCAATGCGAGCAGTTTTTCCCGCTCACGGCCGACGAATGCGACCGGGATGAAGAGCCCGCTACCTGCCCGGACTGCGCATAACGAACGTCACACCACTCGCCACCCGAGACCACTCCCGGTTATTCGGCCAACGGCGCAATCTCCACGGCTTTTTTGATCAGACAATCTCCGGCGAACCCCTGCAGTCCCATCGGCAACATGCTGGCATCGAGCACACGCGCCGACATCACCTTCACGCCATCGCCGATTTTCACCCCTTCAATCTTGAGGGCATGACAGACTTCCAGGGTGCGCCACACCGGGTTCGTGATGATCGTCTCGCTCGGAATGAGTTTGGTATCGGAGGAGGCGCCGTCCTGGAGCACTTTCGCGGCGATGCGCGTCTTATCTTTCGGCACATCGCTGACCACGGCAAAGAATACCTGCTCATCATCGGCCCGGACAGAAACATGGATCGCGGATACCATCAGTATTCCCAGTGCCAGCCAGGAGAACCGGCTCATGCCTTACCTCGTTGTTGCGGTTGAGGACTGCTTCGACGGCCCGATCCCTCCGCCTGGAGAAGAATCTCTAGACTGGGCTGAGGACGCCCCGGCACCCGGCCCTCCGTGACTGAGCGCGCTCCGTCCTGCCCGTTTCGATCCGGGAGGGGCATCCGAGCGGTTGGGCGTGTCGGGCCGCTCTTTGCCGAGCAGCAGCAGCAGGACGACGCCTGCCACCATCAGTCCGACCAGCAAGACAATTCGCGCGATTCGATTCACTGCCTGCTCCACGATCGAAGATCACCGTGTTTCGAGGTAGTATGCCAAGCGACTCCCCTCAATTCAAGGAGAAGGCTGAGTCGGAGCGGCCGATCGTGATAAGCTGAGCCCATGCCGGTTTGCCGGCGAGCATCAGGCCTGATGCTCCATTCGAACTGTTGAAGAGAGGAGACCGACTCTATGCCCCACGACTTCATGCCGGGTCTTGCCGGTGTGCCTGCCGCCAAATCAGCGATCAGCGATGTGGATGGATCACGAGGCATCCTCGAATATCGAGGCATTCGCGTCGAAGAGTTGTGCCAGCATTCGTCGTTTCTTGAAACCAGTTACCTCCTGCTGTTCGCCCGGCTGCCGACTGCGACGGAACTCAAACAGTGGGTGGACGATGTGACGCACCACCGGCGGATCAAGTTTCGCATCGTCGATCTGCTGAAGGTCATGCCGGAGCATGGGCATCCGATGGATGCGCTGCAAGCGGCCGTCGCGGCGCTCGGCATGTTCTACCCGGGCCGCAATGTGAAGGATGTCGAAAACAATTACTGGTCGGCCGTGCGCTTGATCGCCAAACTGCCCACCATCGTGGCGGCCTGGGCTCGCCTGCGGCGCGGCGATGAATACATTCCGCCGCGGGACGATCTGCCCTTTTCCGACAACTTCCTCTACATGCTGACGGAAACCGTTCCGCATCCGCTGTGGAGCGAAGTCTTCGACGACTGCCTGATTCTCCACGCCGAACACACGATGAATGCCTCCACCTTCGCCGGCATGGTGACAGCCTCGACGCTGGCTGACCCCTATACGGTCGTGGCCTCCTCGATCGGCGCTCTCAAAGGGCCCTTGCATGGGGGGGCGAACGAAGAGGTCGTGACGATGCTGAAGGAAATCGGCACACCGGCGCAGGCCCGCGCGGCGGTGGATGCGCGTCTCGGAGGCAAACAGAAACTGATGGGGTTCGGCCACCGCGTGTACAAAGTGAAAGATCCTCGCGCGACAGTGCTGCAAGACCTTTGCATGCGGCTGTTTAATGTCTGCGGCACGTCTCCGCTTTATGAAGTGGCGGTGGCGGTGGAACAACTCGCCGGCGAGCGGTTGCAGGGGAAGGGGATTTACCCGAACGTCGATTTTTATTCAGGCATCATTTACGACAAGATGGGGATCGAGGTCGATCTGTTTACGCCGCTCTTCGCCATGGCACGTGTGAGCGGGTGGTTGGCGCATTGGCTCGAGCAATTGCGGGAGAACAAGCTGTACCGGCCGGACCAGATCTATTCCGGCGAGCATGACCGGCATTACGTGCCGATCGACCGGCGCTAGGCGATGGATTACTCGGTTCGCCCGATGAACCACCACAGGACCAATGAGGTGACCATCATGATGCCACCGAGCAACGCATAGGACAGGAATTCCAACATGGCGATCGTTCTCCTCTCTGAAAGGGGCTAATAAATAATGACGGGGGGGCCCAATGTCAAGGCCCTGTTCACCGCAATAACTCGCCGGCAGCGCCCTTGACTTCACCGGCCTGGAGATTACCTCGTGTGTAGTAAGTAGGATGGCTGAAGGGAAGACCATCAAGACACTCACACAAGGAGGTTCCACCATGGCGATCGTACGATGGGATCCATTTCGGGAATTGGAAGAAATGTCCGACCGGTTGAACCGGATGATTACGCGGCCGGGTGCCGCTCCTTCCGCCGCCCAGGGAAAGGAAGTCATGACCGTCGCCGATTGGGCGCCGACCGTCGATATCAGCGAGACCGAGACGGAATATGCCATCAAGGCCGAGCTTCCCGAGGTCAAAAAGGAAGACGTGAAGGTCACGGTCGAAGACGGTGTGCTCACCCTGCAGGGCGAGCGGAAACAGGAAAAGGAAGAGAAGGGGAAGAAGTACCATCGGATCGAACGGTCGTACGGCCGATTTGTCCGGAGCTTCACGCTCCCCGATTCAGTCGATGAGAGCAAGGTAAAGGCGGAATATACGGATGGCGTCCTGCATCTGCATCTGCCCAAATCCGAAAAGGCGAAACCGAAACAGATCGACGTGAAAATCGCCTAAGCCCCGTCTCTCGCGTAAGGAACCAAGGCCCGCCTCCCGGCGGGCCTTTTCTTTTTCCCCGCGCCTCCCGATTGCATGGCAGCTCCCACCCCGCTGCCGCCGCTGTTTCTCCTCAGCGCACCTTGTGCTTCCGAAGGGCGAGCGTTTATGATGCGCGGCTCAAGCCCGGACAACCGCCAGTCATTCGAGGAGATTCCATGATGAAGAACGCTTCGCGCCCCCCCAAGAGCACCGCATCCGCGACACAGGCCACGCGTATCGAGCGTGACACCATGGGGGAGCTACCCGTTCCTGCCGATGCGTATTACGGCGTACAAACGGCCCGCGCCATCGAAAATTTTCCCATCAGCTCGCTACGGATGCCCCGCGCCATGATCCGGGCCATGGGGCTGATCAAGCGCGCGGCCGCTTCGGTCAACCGTTCGCTGAAGCTGCTCGAGAAAAAACCGGCAGACGCCATCATGCGCGCCGCGACGGAAGTCGTCGAAGGCCGGCTGGATGCCGAGTTCCCGGTCGATATTTTCCAGACCGGGTCGGGCACGTCGACGAACATGAACACCAACGAAGTCATTTCAAACCGGGCCACGGAGTTGATCGGCGGGGCCCGAGGCAGCAAACTGGTGCACCCGAACGACCATGTGAACCTGGGACAATCAAGCAATGATGTCATCCCGACCGCCATCCATATTGCCGCCTCCGAAACCATCCAGCGGCAACTCATCCCCGCATTGACCCAGCTGCACAAGGCGCTGAGCGGCAAGGCCCGCGAATTCGACAAGATCGTCAAGATCGGCCGCACGCATTTACAGGACGCAACACCGGTCCGCTTGGGTCAGGAATTCGGCGGGTATGCCAGGCAAATCGAACTCGGGATTGCCAGAATGAAACGCGCGCAGGCCGCCTTGAGCGAAGTCGCACTTGGCGGCACGGCGGTCGGCACGGGCCTCAACTGCCACCCGAAATTTGCCGGCAAGGTCATGGCGATCATTTCCAAGGAAACCGGCTGCCCCTTCAAGGAAGCGGTCAACCACTTTGAAGGTCAGTCGGCGCAAGATTCCCTCGTCGAGGCGAGCGGGGAGTTGCGCACCCTGGCGGTCAGCCTGATGAAGATCGCCAATGACATCCGCTGGCTCGGTTCCGGCCCGCGATGCGGCCTCGGCGAAATCAATCTGCCGGAAACGCAACCCGGCTCCTCCATCATGCCGGGCAAGGTCAATCCCGTGATTGCCGAATCCGTCACGATGGTCTGCGCCCAGGTCATCGGCAACGACGTCACCATCACCGTCGGGGGACAGGCCGCCAACTTTGAATTGATCGTGATGTTGCCGGTGATGGCCTACAATCTGCTGCAGTCCATCGAACTGCTCGCAACAGCGTCGACCAACTTTGCCGTGAAGTGCATCGCGGGCATCAAGGCGAACGAAGAACGCTGCAAAAGCCTCATTGAAGAAAGCCTCGCCATGTGCACGGCCCTCGCCCCGGTCATCGGCTACGAAGCCGCCGCGAAACTGGCGAAGGACGCGTACAAGTCCGGCAAGACCGTCCGGGAAGTGGCTCGCGAACAACAGGTCCTGCCTGACAAGCGGCTCAGCCAACTTCTCGATCCTTGGCGCATGACACAGGCCGGAGGACCGGTCGGCAGCGCAGGTGGATAAAGGCCGGGCCTCCTCGACACCCGGGTGCCTCGCTAGGGCCGGCCCGATGTCGCCTCCGAGGCACATCTCGCTTTTGACAGCCCGAGGAACCCTATGCTACCGTGCGGAAAATTTGGAGACTTGGCCGCTCAGCGATGAGCCGTAGAAGTCCTTGGTGGTCACGATTTATTTCATGGTCGATATACATTGAAGGATAGAGAATGAGCGCAACCGGTTCCGAAACAGATGGACATGTCGTCATTGTTGTGGGCGCAGGCCCTGCCGGAATGGCCCTGGCGAAAAAGATGGCCGATGCGGGCCATGAGGTCATCATCTTGAACCGCGACATCAAGTTCGGCGGACTGGCCGAGTATGGGATTTTTCCCAGCAAGCTCAAACTCCGCGGCGGCTTGAAAAAACAATATTGGGAGATGCTTGAGCAGCCCAACGTGCATTACTTCGGGAACGTGTCGGTCGGGCAGGGCAAGGATCTGACGGTCGAGGAACTGCGCGGGTTGGGCGCGGGCGCGGTGGCCTTCTCGATCGGCGCGCAGGGCACGAAAGCCATCGGAGTCGAAGGGGATTCCGCCAAGGGCGTGTTCCATGCCAAGGATGTGGTGTACCATTTCAATCGCCTGCCTGGTTTCGGAGACCGCCCGTTCGATATGGGTAAACACGTCGCCATCATCGGAGTGGGCGACGTGATGGTCGATATCGCGCATTGGCTGATCCGTTACAAGAAGGTCGAGCGAGTGACGGCCATTGCCCGTCGCGGTCCCGTGGAGCGCAAGTACAACCCCAAAGAAATTCGCGCCGTTTGCTCCAATATGGATCACGAGGGCATCGCCCAGGAATTCGCGCGCATTAAGGACCGGCTGGCGGCAGTCGGACAGAATGCCGACGAAGTCCTGGCAAGCCTGACCGCGGAATTCACGAAGTGCGAGCCGACCGGAAGCACGTCCAAAATGGGGTTCCGCTTTCTCGCGTCACCCAAGCGAGTGCTCGTGGATGCCAACAACCGGGTCCGCGCCCTCGAGATGGAAGAAAACAAGTTGGAACCGAAAGGCGACGACACGGCGGCGGTCGGGCTCAAACAGCTATATGAGTTTCCGGTGGATAGCGTCGTGTTTGCCGTCGGCGATCGGGTCGATGAGACGGTAGGATTGCCGTACAAGAACGGCGTCTATGTGACCAATCCCACCAAGACCGGCAATGATCCGGACGATTCGCTCTTCCAAGCCTATGATGAAAAATCGGGGCAGGTCGTAAACGGCGTCTTTCTTGCCGGGTGGGCGCGCAAAGCCAGTGAAGGGCTGGTTGGAATCGCGAAACGGGACGGTGATTGGTGCGCGGAAGTGATCTCGCGTTATCTCACCACCAAGTCTCCCCAGTCATGCGCCCCGATCGATCAAATTCTTTCAAAGCTGCAGGCCATTCTGAAGGAACGCAAGAGTAAGCCGGTCGATCTTGAAGGTCTCCGGGCGCTGGATGCGGTGGAGAAAGCCCATGCCGCATCGCCTGATGCCATCGGAGAATTCAAATTTGCATCGAACGCCGATATGCTGGCACACATCGAACGCGGGCGCACATAACGCGCCCGCCCTCTCACTCATCCGTCTCCCCATTTCAATTTTTCGCGCAACACCTCATAGTAACTGCTCTCGGGAAATCGGATCAGTCTGGTCAGGTGCTCCGACGCCTGAACTTCCACGGTGTCCCCCTGCGTCAGGGCCACACCGACCTGGCCATCGAGCGTCGCCATTGCGCCGTCATCTTTGCTGGTCAGGACGACATCGATTTCCGCGGTCGCCGGGACGATCAGGGGACGATGTGTCAGCGTATGCGGGCAGACCGGCGCCAGGATCAAGGACGGCACGGCCGGATTGATGATAGGGCCTCCGGCCGACAATGAATAGGCCGTGGATCCCGTCGGCGTGCTGATGATCAATCCGTCCCCGCGCAGGTTCGTGACGAACTGCCCTTGAATCGAAATTTTCAGTTCGATCATGCGGGCGAGGGTGCCCTTGCTGATGACCACATCGTTCAAGACGACTCCGCGCGCGACCGTTTCGCCATGCCGATGCACGTGCGTCCTCAGCATCAACCGTTCATCCAGCACAAAGTCGTTGGCAAACACGCGTTCCAGAGACGGATACAAATTCTCCAGGACGACTTCGGTCAGAAATCCGAGGCCGCCCATATTCACCCCGAGAATGGGAATGCCCCGTTCGCCGGCCAATCGGGCTGCGTTGAGCATCGTTCCGTCGCCGCCCAGGACCAGCAATACATCGGCCTTGCTCGCCAACTGCGTTTTCTGAAAGCCGCCTTGCTCGCCCAGCAGCATCGTCGAGGTCGTATCCAAGAGCACATCGATGTTCCGCGAACGCAACCAACTCACCACGGCCTGCACCGTGGTCTTCACTTCCGGAAATTTCGGTTTCGTCAGGATCCCGATGCTTTTGCTTTTCATATGAGAGACCGCGTCGCGCTGAAATGGGGAGCCGGTTGAAAGGTGCGGGATTGTATCGGGATGATTCTTTTACTGTCAAACCTTCGCGCGAGCTGCCACCGGAGATGAACGCTCGAGGAAATGCGCGTCGTCAGTCGCAGCGCATCGTTTGCGAATCGCTCAATACCTTGACACCCCATTTTGCGGTAGTTAGAATCACAACATCAGTATTTTCGAGCCTTTGACCTGCATTCATTCACTCAATCAAGGCTTCTCTTACAGACCCCATCACCATAAGGAGGCGGGATGTTCGAACGGTTCACGGACAAGGGTCGCAAGATCATCATCCTGGCACGTGAAGAAGCCGAGCGCCATCAGAACGATTACCTGGGCACCGAGCACCTGGTGTTGGCCATCCTTCGCGAGACGGATGGGATTGCGCTGATGATCCTGAAAAAAATGGGCCTCTCCACCGAACAGATTCGTCTCGAAATCGAGCGCAACCTGCCGGGCGGCGGCACGACCATGACCTTCGGGGAAATTCCTTTCAGCCCCCGGGTCAAGAAAGTCATCGAGTACGGGGTGGAGGAAGCCCGGTTGCTCGGCCATAACCATATCGGCAGCGAACATCTCTTGCTGGGTCTCCTGCGTGAGGAAGAAGGAATCGGTGGAAAGATTCTCCGGAGTCTCGGCGCCAACCTTCTGACTGCCCGGCAGCTCACGGTCACCTTCCTGCGCAAGTCCGCCCCTCGGGAAAGGGATCGCAAGAGCAACACGCCGGCACTCGACGAATTCGGACGCGACCTTACCCAACTGGCCCAAGAAGGGCAGTTGGATCCGGTCATCGGACGCGCCGATGAAATCGAACGCGTGCTTCAGATCCTCAGCCGCCGCTCCAAGAACAATCCCGTGCTCATCGGCGAATCCGGCGTCGGCAAGACGGCCATCGTCGAAGGGCTCGCGCAGCGCATTATCGCCTCCGAGGTTCCCGACAATCTGCTGTCGCGCCGCGTGATCGCACTCGATTTGGGTTCCCTCGTCGCCGGCACGAAGTACCGGGGCCAGTTTGAGGAACGATTGAAAGTGGTGATGAAGGAAATCGTGCAGGCGGGCAACATCATCATCTTCATCGATGAATTGCACACGCTGGTCGGTGCAGGCGCCGCTGAAGGCTCCATCGACGCCTCCAACATGCTCAAGCCCGCGCTGTCGCGCGGTGAAATCCAATGCATCGGCGCCACGACCCTGGACGAATATCGGAAGCACATTGAGAAGGACGGTGCGCTCAAGCGTCGTTTCCAACCGATCCATGTGCAACCGCCCAGCACCGATGAAACGGTGCGCATCATTCAAGGGCTGCGTGATCGCTACGAGGAACATCACGGCGTCGAGATTACTGAAGACGCCATCGTGGAAGCCGTCAAATTAGCCGATCGCTACATCACCGACCGGTTCCTGCCGGACAAGGCCATCGATCTGATCGACGAAACCGGTTCCCGCGCCAAGCTGCAAACCTACGCGCTGCCGACTGAACTGAAAGCGCTGGAGCAGGAGCTCAAGAAGATCTCGCGCGAAAAAGAACTGGCCATCTCGATGCAAAATTTCGAGGAAGCCGTTCGTCACCGCGAGGAAGAAGAGCGTCTGCGGAAACTGCTCGACGAATCCAAACGCGAATGGAAAAAGAACCAAGAAAAACATAAACCGACCATCGGCAAGGAAGAAGTCGCCTATGTCGTCTCGAAGATGACCGGGATTCCGCTCTTCAAGCTGGAAGAGGAGGAGTCCAACAAGTTGCTCCGCATGGAGGAATTCCTCCACAAGCGGGTCATCGGGCAGAACGAAGCCATCTCTGCTGTGGCCCGCGCCATTCGCCGATCGCGCGCTGGACTCAAGGAAGCGAAAAAGCCCATCGGCTCCTTTATCTTCCTGGGTCCGACCGGTGTCGGAAAAACGGAGCTGGCGCGCACCCTGGCGGAGTTCCTCTTCAACAGTGAAGATGCGCTCATCCGCATCGACATGTCCGAATATCAGGAGAAGTTCACCAGTTCCCGGCTCTTCGGAGCGCCCCCGGGATATGTCGGGTATGAAGAAGGCGGGCAACTGACGGAGAAGGTTCGCCGCCGGCCCTACTCCGTGGTCCTGTTCGACGAAATCGAAAAGGCCCATCCGGATGTGTTCAACGTCCTGCTGCAGGTGTTGGATGACGGCGTGCTCACCGACAGCCTGGGCCGAAAAGTCGATTTCAAGAACACGGTCGTCATTATGACGTCCAACATCGGCACCAAGTTGATCCAAAAGGGCGTCTCGCTCGGTTTCCAGAACGATGAAAAGAGCGGGCAGGCCTTACGCAAGAAAGATGAAGTGATGGGCGAGCTGCGCCGATCCTTCAGCCCGGAGTTCTTGAACCGCATCGACGAGATCGTCGTGTTCCACTCGCTGGAGAAAGAGCATCTCATCCATATCCTGGACATTCTGCTGCACGAGCTGAACCTCCGCCTCATCGACAAGAGCGTCAGCATCGAGGTGGACGACGAGGTGAAGCAGTGGCTGATCAAGGAAGGGTACGAGCCCTTGTACGGCGCGCGACCGATGCGACGCATCATCCAACGGGCGATCGGCGATCCGCTGTCCGAGGAGCTGATCAAGGGTCGCTTCAAAGACAACCGGAAGATCAAAGTCGTCCTGCGCGACGGCGCGCCGGCGTTTATTGAACAGGAAGCCATGGCGGGCGTGTAGACGCAGGAGCGCTCATTGGCAGAGGATCGATCGATTGTTGCGATCCTTCAGCAGTACCCGGCAACCCCCGCGGTCCCCAACCGGATCCGGGGGTTGCCGCTTTTCACGGTGGAGTCACTTGTTGAATTCGTGTCGGCCCCACACGTTGCAGCTCCAAACCTTCAACCCCTGTCAGTCAACCGGGGGCGATGCGGTCGCCTCGGCTGATCGAGCCATGTGCCGCTCTTGAACATCTGGATCTGTCTCCCGCATGACTACTGCCGGCTCGGCCACCATTCTCGGTCCCATTCTCGGCATCGAAACCTCCTGTGACGAAACCGCCGCCGCCGTGCTGGATGAACAAGGGCAGGTCCTCTCCAATATCATCTCATCGCAACAGGCCGTGCACGAACGATTCGGCGGAGTGGTGCCGGAACTCGCCTCGCGAGCCCATATTGAAAATATCGAGCTGGTGACCGCCAGGGCGCTCGAGGAAGCACATCTCGGATGGCGGGACCTGCGGGCCATTGCTGTGACACAGGGCCCGGGGCTTGCTGGCGCTCTTCTGGTAGGCCTTAGTTATGCGAAATCGACCGCCTATGCGCTGGATATTCCGCTGGTCGGGGTCAGTCACCTGGAAGGACATATCGCGTCGGCTTGGATCAATCGCTCGGCATTTCCCAGGAACTGCGTGGTCCTGATCGCCTCCGGCGGGCATACGCATCTCTTCCACGCGGAAGAGAAGGGCGGATTCCATCTTATGGGCCGCACGATCGACGATGCCGCGGGCGAGGCCTTTGATAAAGGGGCACAGATGCTCGGTCTCGGCTACCCGGGCGGACCGCTCATCGACGCCGCCGCTCGCAAGGGCCGCCCGGCGGCCGTGCGCTTTCCACGCTCCCGTGTCAGAACCGGGCAGTTGGATTTCAGCTTCAGCGGGCTCAAAACCGCGCTCCTTTATCACCTTCAGGGCATGAGCCTCGAAGCGATTGCCCAGCACCAGGCTGACCTGGCCGCGGCGTATCAGGAGGCGATTGTGGACGTTCTCGTCAGTCAGTCCTTCGCGGCGGTCGAACGGGCAGGGGTATCGGCGCTCGCCGTCGTGGGCGGGGTCTCAGCCAATTCAAGACTTCGAGCCAGACTGGCTGAGCGAGCCGCTAAGGAACAGATTGAATTGGGGCTGCCGGCGCTGTCGTTCTGCACCGACAATGCCGCGATGATTGCCGCCGCAGGGCAACGAGCGCTCCTTCAGGGCAATGTTGCGGCTCTCGATTGCGAAGCTCTACCGGACTGCGCGCTACCGGCCTGGTCGGGGAGTGGAGCCGTCCGTCCCAGATCCTAACGTCGGCGCCTGAAGGAGCCTGGCCATCGCCACCATTCATGGACAGATCAGCGGACTGAAGCCCAGCCACCTCGCGGCGCTGGAACGATTATATCGCCGCCGTGTTCCTGCCTCGGTCGTGCTGACCGCCGAGTTGGCCCGGACGACCACCCAGCTCTCGCGTGAAATCCGCCGTCCCGTTGGACTTCTGGTTTCACGCCGCGGCGCGGTGGAACAGGTTTTGGTCGGGGCGGGCTGCGCCCCCACGTTCGAATCGCTGGCCAAATTCAGGGTCGGATCCCATTCGCTGCGCGGCCTCCGGCTGATTCGAACACATCTGCATGATGAGCCGCTGAGCCAGGACGATCTCACGCACCTGGCGCTCCTGCGTTTGGACATGATCGGAGTGCTGGGCGTGACGGAGGCCGGGGAACCGAGCCGGCTGCACCTCGCGCACCTGCTTCCTCCCAATCCGCAAGGCGAAGTCTGCCGCATTCTGAAGCCGGTGCCCTTCCATGATCTGGACCTGCAACTGGACACCTTTCTCCATGCGCTGGAAAGTGATCTCCAGCGATCGGGCACGCAGCATGCCGTCGCCGCAGGTGAAGAGACGGCCATTTTAGTCAGCGCCTCGCCGAAGAGCCTCGCTGAACAGGACGAACACCTGGACGAATTGAATGAACTGGCAGCATCCGCCGGGGTGCGTGTCCTGGATCGCCTGTCCCAACGCACCCATGATGGCTACGAGCGATACTTGATCGGCAAAGGAAAATTGAAAGACGTTGTGATGCGCGCACTGCAAAAAGGCGCCGGCCTCATCATTTTCGACCAGGACCTCGCTCCGGCGCAGGCACGGGCGATCTCCGAGGTGACCGACCTGAAAGTCATCGACCGCACCCAGTTGATACTGGACATTTTCGCCCGCCGTGCCCATACGCAGGAAGGCAAGGTTCAAGTGGAGTTGGCCCAGCTCCGGTATCTGTTGCCGCGCCTCTCCGGGCATGGGACCTCCTTGTCACGGCTCGGCGGAGGCATCGGGACAAGGGGCCCCGGCGAAACCAAATTGGAAACCGACCGCCGCCGCATCCGCGACCGTATTGCCCACCTGGAACGGGACATCGCTGATGTGGCGCGCCACCAGGATCAGCGCCGATCGAGGCGTGTGCGGCAAGGCCTTCCCATCCTCTCCATCGTCGGGTATACGAACGCCGGCAAATCGACGCTCCTGAACACCTTGACCCATAGCCAGATCCCTGCGCAGGACCGTCTCTTTGAAACGCTGGACACCACCAGCCGCCGCCTACGCTTCCCGCATGATCGCGAAGTCATCGTGACCGACACGGTGGGGTTCATCCGGGATCTTCCCAAGGACCTGGTCGGCGCGTTTCGCACGACGCTGGACGAATTGCGCGATGCCGACATGCTGCTCCACGTCGTCGATGCCTCCGCCCCCAATCTCGACCAGCAGATCTCGGCGGTCGATGCCGTGTTGCAATCGCTGCAGCTCGATACGATCCCGCGCGTCATGGTGCTGAACAAATGCGACCGGCTCTCGGCGCGGGAGGCGGACGTGCTCTGCCAGCGCTATCATGCCATTGCCGTCTCCGCGTTGGACCGGGAGACACTTCGCCCCCTGATCGCGCATCTGGAAACCCTGCTGCCGGCCGTTCCCAGTCCCACTCCGCCCGAGGAAAATCCCGACCAGCCTCCCCAAGATCTGGCACTTGCATCTCGCTCGTGACCCCTGCACAATTGGCCGCCACCAGCAGCGCATGATGAACGTCGCCCCCACAAAGCAGACCTCCGCTCAGACCGCTACACGCCGCCTTGCGCGAATGCTCACCGCGTTACGAGCAAGCGCGCCGGCCAGGAATGTCGAATTGGACTTCCGCACGCCATGGGAGCTCCTGGTCGCCACGATCCTGTCGGCGCAATGTACCGATCAGCGGGTCAACCAGGTCACGCCGGCCCTCTTCCGGCGCTACCGGCGGCCGCAGGATTATGCAACCGCTGACTCCAATGAGCTGGAGGCGCTGATTCGTCCCACCGGTTTTTTTAAGACAAAAGCCAAACATCTCATTCACTGCGCGAAAGCGGTGATCGACACATATGGTGGCACGGTGCCCGATACGATGGAGGCGCTCACGGCGCTCCCTGGGGTCGGGCGTAAGACCGCCAACGTCCTGCTCGGGAATGCGTTCAATAAACCCGCCGTGGTCGTGGACACACACGTGAAGCGAGTGGCCGGGCGACTCCACCTCACGCGCCATACGGATCCGGACAAAGTCGAGATGGATCTGCAGCGGTTGCTGCCCGCAGAACAATGGACCGAAGGATCGCAGCGGCTGCTCCTGCACGGGCGGTATGTCTGCCTGGCGCGCGCACCGAAATGTAGGGACTGTGCGATCTATCACGATTGTCATTGGGAAGGGAAACTCGCACGATGATCCGAAGCATGACCGGATATGGGAAAAAAGACGGCACCTCGCACCAGGCCGGCATCACCGTCGAGATTCGCTCGGTCAACCACCGGTTTTTAGAAGTCGCGGTCCGAGTCCCCCGGTCACTGGCGCAGTTGGAGGACCAGATTCGCAAAGCCGTCCAGCAACGTTGCCTCCGGGGCCGGGTGGACGTGTCGGTGTCGATTCAGGCCGCCGGGGGCAGCTTAAAAACGCTTCATATCGATCAGGCCCTTGCCAAGCAATACCATGCGGCTCTCAAAAGGCTGCAGAAGACCCTTGGATTGCGCGGCACGGTGGATGTGTCTTTGGTCGCCGGGTTCCGCGACATCGTCAGTATGACGGATGAGCCGGTGGACCCGGGCCCGCTCGGCAAAACCGTTTTGCGTGTACTCGGAGGAGCGCTGACCGAACTGGAGAAGATGCGGAAGCGGGAAGGGGACGCGCTGGCTCAGGATTTGGCGGCTCATCTGGAGGCGATCCGTTCGGCCAAAGCCCTCGTGGCGGAAAAGGCGCCACAGCTTGCGACACTTTCATTTGAGCGCATGAAGGCGCGCATCGAGGCCCTGCTCAAGAGCGAGCTCCCGGATCCCGCGCGTCTCCAGCAGGAACTTGCAGTGTATGCCGATCGTTCAGACATCTCGGAAGAATTGGTCAGACTTGAGTCACATATGATACAGTTCGACCAGACGCTTCGCAGTGAGGAGTCCGTCGGAAAGACGCTCGAGTTTCTGCTTCAGGAAATGGGGCGGGAGGTCAACACCATCGGCTCGAAAGCCAATGATGCCGACATCGCCGCGCTGGTCGTGCGGATGAAAGCCGAACTGGAAAAATTGCGCGAACAAGTCCAAAATGTGGAGTGACGCCGGCCCGCTGCCGGCACAGAATCATCTATGAGCACCGCGCCCGTTCCATCTCACGACAAACCGGCTCAAGTACGGCGAGGCATCCTGTTTATTATTTCGGCCCCATCTGGAAGTGGAAAAACGACCCTGTGCAAACAGATCACGGCCAATGTGCCTGGATTGTGGCATTCCATCTCGTACACGACCCGCAAGCCGCGGCCGGGAGAGGTCGATGGGCAGGATTATCATTTCCTGGATGAACCGTCGTTCCGGCAGATGATCGATCGGAACGAATTCGTGGAATGGGCCCATGTCTACGGCAACCTGTATGGCACGCCCCGCAAAGAGCTGACGGAAAAAATGGAGCAGGGCATCGATGTGCTGCTCGAGATCGACGTGCAGGGCGCCCGTTCGGTGAAGAAGAAATTCGAAGACGGCGTCTACATTTTCATTCTTCCGCCCTCGTTCGACACGCTGCGAACCAGGCTCCAGAACAGGGCCGGGGACTCGCCGGACGAAATTCAACGGCGCCTGCAGAAGGCGAAAGAAGAAGTCTGGAGCTATCGCGAGTATTATTACATCGTCCGCAACGATGACCTGAAACAATCGCTGAAAGAACTCGAAAGCATTTTCCTGGCGGAGCGCATCAAAACAAAACGCCTGAACATGACCTGGCTGGAAGAAAAGTTCATTCTCGACAAAGAGGGCAAGCAGGGGAATTCCTCCTCCGCTCCCGTATCAAAGGAGCACATGCATCATGGGTGAAATGTTATCGTTGTTACCGGAATACGCCAGCGGCGAGTTCGATTCGCGCCACCGGCTGGTGATCGTCGCCGCGCAGCGCGCCAAACAGTTGGTCCAGGGAGCGCGCATGACTGCCTCCTCAAAGTTCACGAAGGAAACCAGCATCGCGCTCGATGAAGTGTTGCGGCACAAGGTGAAGTTTCTGGTCGGCAAGGAAGCCCGCGAGGCGATCAAGGAATCCAAGCGCGTTAAGGAGGGCGAGACCGAACGCCTGGCCATGATGACCGGCGAAGACGCCAAAGAAATCAAGAAGGAACTGAGCGTCTACGTCGACGATACGGCCAAGCCCGCCGCCGCCCCGGAGGCCGAGGAGTAGTTTCCCTTCGTGCAGACCACCGGCCCCTCACTTCCCGGTGTTCGTCTTGTGCTCGCCGTCACGGGGAGTATCGCCGCTTATAAGGCGGTCAGTCTATTACGCCTGCTCAGGCGCGAAGCCGCGACAGTCAACGTGGTGATGACGGCCGGAGCCTGCCGGTTCGTCACCCCGCTGACCTTCGAAGTGTTGTCCGGATCCCATGTGGCGACGGACCTGTTCGAATCCCACCAGGAGATGCTCCACCTCTCGCTGCCGGAACAGGCTCACGCGATCGTGATCGCGCCGGCCACGGCCAATTGCCTCGCGAAAGCCGCGCTTGGACTGGCAGACGATCTGCTCTCCACCATGCTCCTCACCACCCAATGCCCCGTGATCTTCGCGCCGGCCATGGACGGCGACATGTGGCGGCATCCGACCGTGGTCGAACATGTTGCGGCTTTACGGCAACGCGGAGCGATCATCGTGGAACCGGAGGATGGGGCCTTGGCGTCCGGTCGCCAGGGGCAGGGCCGGTTGGCCGATGACGCACGAATTCTGGCTGCGATTCACCGCGCCGTTCACCCGCGCCGTGATTGGTCCGGCCGCAAGGTGCTGATCTCAGCCGGCCCGACCCAGGAAGCCATCGACCCCGTACGCTTCATCTCCAACCGGTCGTCGGGAAAAATGGGCTATGCTCTGGCCGAAGCCGCCCATGCCCGAGGGGCTGAGGTCGTGCTGGTCTCCGGTCCGACATCGCTGCCCGCGCCAGCCGGGGTTGAATATTGCCCGGTAACCACGGCCGAAGAGATGCGCAAGGCCATGACCTCGAGATTGGCCTGGAGCGATACGGTCATCATGGCCGCCGCCGTCGCAGACTTTCGTCCTGCCCGCCCATCTCCTCAGAAGCTCAAGAAGCGGCGCGGCCCGGTCACGGCGATCGAACTTGAAGCGACCGACGATATTCTTCGCGAATTGAGCGAACGCCGAACGCACCAATTGCTCGTCGGCTTTGCCGCGGAAACTGAGGATCTCCTTGCCCACGCCCGGGAAAAGCTGCATGCTAAGGGCGTCGATCTGCTGATCGCCAACGACGTGACGGCAGCAGGATCCGGATTCGGATCCGACAGCAACCGCGTATGGCTCTTCGCCCCTGAGCATGCTCCCGTGGAACTCCCGCTGCTGCCGAAGCGCGAGGTCGCCGAGCGGATCCTGGACCACATGTTGACTGTGCAGACCGGCCGGCAAACGTCGAGCAGACCATCCAGACCGCATCGCAAGGAGTAACGTGTCGTCATGTCCCCGCATCACGCCCGCGATCGCCGCAGAGATCGACCGACTCGCCACGGCCGTGGCCAAGGATCCTCGATCGAAAGAGTTTCTCCCCCTTGCCGACGAATACATCAAAGCCGGCATGTGGCAGGAAGCGGCTGCCGTGCTTGAAGACGGCCTCAAGATCTATCCGGGCTTCGTGACGGCAATGGCTGCGCTGGGCAGGGTCTATGACCAACTGGGCCAACCGGCCAAAGCCAAGGTCATTCTCGAAGAGGTCGTCAAGCAGCGCCCTGACAACCTCCGCGCGCATCGGATCCTCGCCAAGCTCTACCAGGGGGAAGGGGAGACCGAATTGGCGTTGCGTTCGTGCGCGGCGATTCTGAACGCCAATCCGTTCGACGAGGACGCGTTGGCGGTCAAGCGCGGCCTCACCGGCGTGCCGGACCAGGCGTCTCCGGCGACGGGCGGGAAGAAACCGCGGGTGACGCAAGCCGCGGCCGGTCACATGTCTCCTACTCCGCGGCTCGTTTCGGTTCCTGAATCTCCGGCTCCAGCGCCCGCTTTGCAGAGCGCCCCGGCAGCAGAACCGTCTCATGAACCCGCTCCTGTCCCTCCGGTTGTTCGACATGCAGCCGCTATCGCCCGCCTGGAAACCTGGCTCGGCACCATCCGGGCAAAACGTCATCCCGCCCATTAACTCCGGCACGCGCCGGGTCTGTTTCAGCGTTTGACCCACCTCGGGCAGCCTGTTAGAATGCCGCCGCTGCTGGCATCCCTATCCATTGCAGCCTAGTGCTAACCGAGGCGCGCGACAGACACATGCTGCGGCTACTTGTGCTTCATGGTCCCAATCTCAATCTCCTGGGGACGAGAGAACCTACCGTTTACGGGCAGATGTCCTTAGCCGAGATCGATAAATCGCTCGCCCGCCGGTGCGGCGAACTCGGGATTGCGGTGCAGACCAAGCAGTCCAATCTGGAAGGAGAGTTAGTCACCTGGATTCAAAACGCCAGGGGCCATTTCGACGGGATCGTCATCAATCCGGCCGCATACACGCATACGAGCATCGCCATACGTGATGCGATTGCCGCCGTCGCTCTGCCGACAGTCGAAGTCCACCTGTCGAACATTCACCAGCGGGAGGAGTTCCGCCATCACTCCTTCATCGCCGGTGTCGCCCTAGGGCAGATTGCCGGATTCGGCCCCACCGGATACCTGCTGGCGCTGGAAGCCCTGGCCGCCCATCTCGGCGCCAAGGGCAAGTCCTCACGTCCGCGAACAGAGAGCAGAAAAAAACCCGCGGCCTTACGCCGTTGAACTTGTTGCACCAAGGAGAGTTGTTGTGATTTCGACCGCAGAGTTTCGGAACGGCAGCCCATTAATGGTAGAAGGACAACCCTTTTATATCGTGGAATTTCAACACGTCAAACCCGGCAAGGGTGGAGCATTCGTGCGGACGAAGCTGAAGAGTTATCTCTCGGGCAATGTGCTCGACCGCACCTTCCGCTCCGGAGAAAAGTTCGACACCCCCCAGATCGAAGAATGCGACATGCAGTTCCTCTACGCCACGAACGATTCCTATACGTTCATGGACACCGAAACATATGAGCAATCGACGTACGAAAAAAGTCAATTGGGCAGCAACGCCGATCTGCTCAAAGAGAACATGATCGCCAAGATCCTCATCTACGAGCACCGCCCGATTACGGTGGTGCTGCCGAACTTCATCGAGTTAAAGGTGGTAGACGGAGAACCGGGCGTGCGTGGCGACACCGCTTCCGGCGGCAGCAAACCGGTGACAGTGGAAACCGGCGCCACGATCAAGGTGCCCCTCTATCTGGAAATCGGGGAAGTCATTCGCATCGATACCAGAACCCGCGAATTTGTGGAGCGCGTGCGTTGAGCGCATCACGTAAAAAACCCGGCAAGAGCCGGGGAGCCTCGAAACCGATCGTGCTGCCGAGCGCATTTGCGCCACGCACGTCCGCGAACGACCAGCTGATTGTGAATCCCGACCAGGCGGCGCAGATTCAGCAACTGGCCGATCTCCTCAAACGAAACCATCTGACCGAGTTGGAAATCGAGCGTAGCGGCATGCGCATCAGGATTCGCCATGAGCCGGCCATGCGCCCGACGACCACGCAAACCGTGGAAGCCGTACACACGCAGTCCTCGGCGCCCGGCACGGCGCCCGCGGCGCAAACGCGCCCCGCGGCGGAGACAGACGGCCAGGTGACGATTACGTCTCCGATCGTCGGTACCTTTTACCGCTCGCCTTCTCCGGACGCAGACCCCTATGTGGAAGAAGGGGACTATGTGAAGAAGGGCCAGGTGTTGTGCATCGTCGAAGCCATGAAGCTCATGAACGAAATCGAGTCGGAGGCCGACGGGCGCATCACGAAAATTCTGGCGGAAAGCACCAAGCCCGTCGAATATGGACAACCGCTCTTCCTGATAGACCCCAGTGCCACGCCCTAGCCGCAGAGGTCATGGGGATTCCCGACGACACCCGTCCTGGATGCATCAGCCTCATGACGCCTCCGCTGGCAGCGACCGATCGACACCTGCCGACAGGCGTCTCAGCAAGGGCTCAACCAGCGCGCGGACAGCGGCAGGACAACGCAATCGCACAGGAAGACTCGCATCGGAGTAGTTCGTGTTTAAAAAAGTATTGATTGCCAATCGCGGAGAGATCGCCCTGCGGGTCATCCGGGCCTGTAAAGAGCTGGGTATCAAAACCGTGGCGATTCATTCCGAAGCCGATGCCGCGAGCCTGCACGTCCGCGCGGCGGATGAACATGTCTGTGTCGGCCCGCCGGAGGCCGCCCTCAGTTATCGCAACATTCCGAACGTCCTCAGCGCGGCCGAGGTGACCGGCGCCGACGCCATTCATCCCGGCTACGGATTTCTGTCCGAAAACGCGCACTTTGCCGAAGTCTGCGAGTCGATCGGCATCAAATTTATTGGTCCCACGTCCGAAAACATCGCCCTGATGGGCGACAAATCCAAAGCCCGTGAAGTCGTCGCCAGGAAAGGTCTCCCGGTCACGCCCGGCAGCCCCGGCGAACTTCGCAGCGAACAGGATGCGCAGGAGGCCGCGAAAACCATCGGGTTCCCCGTGATCATCAAAGCCTCGGCCGGAGGCGGCGGGCGCGGCATGCGCGTGGTGAACAAGCCGGAAGAATTGACGAGGGCCTTTCAAGCGGCGCAGGCGGAGGCCAAGTCCACTTTCGGCCACGACGGCGTGTACCTCGAGCGGTATTTTCTCGAACCCCGGCATATCGAGGTCCAAATCGTGGCGGACAACCGCGGGCATGTCGTCCATCTCGGCGAGCGGGATTGTTCGATCCAGCGGCGCCACCAGAAACTCGTCGAAGAAACGCCCTCGCCCGCCATCGACGAACGGTTGCGGCGCGAAATCGGACGCACGGCGGTCGAAGCCGTCAAAGCCATCCGCTACTGCAATGTCGGCACGGTGGAGTTCCTTCTCGACAAAGACCGCAACTTCTTCTTCATGGAAGTGAACACGCGCATCCAGGTCGAACACCCCATCACGGAAATGGTCACCGGCATCGATCTGGTGAAAGAACAAATCCGCATCGCGGCGGGACTGCCGCTCTCGTTCAAACAGCCGGACATCAAGCTGAACGGGCACAGTTTCGAATGCCGCATCAACGCGGAGGACCCGGAAAAATTCACGCCCTGCCCAGGCCAAATTACCAAATATTCCGCGCCCGGCGGTCTGGGCATCCGCGTCGACTCAGCCATGGAGCCCAATGCGCTCGTCGTGCCCTATTACGATTCCTTGATCGCCAAGTTGATTACCCACGGACGCGACCGCCAGGAAGCGATGGCCCGTATGCGCCGGGCGCTGGATGAGTTCGTTATCGAAGGGATCAAGACCACGATCCCTCTGCACCGCAAGATTTTCAACGATCCCGATTTTCAGAAGGGGCATGTCTCCACGACGTTCCTCGACCGCTTTCTCGCCGGGCAGTCTGCGTAACCCATCCCGCATAGCAGGGAGCGCGCCACGTCTCAGTTCACTCGACATCCCAGTCTGAAGGGGCTCTATCTGATCCTTGATCCGGCCGTAAGGCCGGAGCGCCCGCTCACAGACGTGCTACGCGTCGCGGCGGCGGCAGGCGTGCGCCTGTTTCAATATCGCGATAAACAGGCGACCATGAAGGAGGCCTATGCGCAGGCGCTGGCGCTTCGAAAGGTTGCGGCGGACGTCGGAGCGACGCTGATCATCAACGATCGTTGTGACCTGGCATTGGCCGTCCATGCGGACGGGGTGCATCTGGGACAGGAGGATCTGCCCTTCGCCGACGCGCGGCGCCTCCTGGGACCGGAAAAGATCATCGGGCTTTCGACTCATAACCAGGAGCAGGTAAGAGAAGCGGCGGCCTTGCAACCGGAATACATCGGCTTCGGGCCGATTTTCAGCACGGCCACCAAAACCGATCATGACCCGGTGGTGGGCATCGAAGGATTACGCGCGGCCCGCTCGTTGACGACCATACCGATGTTCGCCATCGGGGGCATTGCTTCTCGGCACCTCGCGGACCTCATCACGGCAGGAGCGGACGGGGTGGCGGTGATCTCCGCCATTCTCAACGCCACAAACCTCGAAGCAGCGATCACGCCTTTTCTACAATCCTTTTCCGCACCAGCTCGGCCAATTCACTGATCGGACGGCTCGCGGCTAATTGCTCGACAGTTTCATTCCACCGACAGTCCAATCGCGGCTCGTAGGGCACTGGCCCCAGTAACGGAACCGCCACGCGGTCCCGCAAGAGCGCGATCGTCGAGGCACACTGCTGCTGCTGAACGAGCGTCGTCGAGGGCGCCGTCTCATTCAGCATCAATGCCATCACGGTGATCCGCCGCCGCTCCAGTGATTCCAGGGTGAGGAGCGCATGATTGATTCCGCCCAGGCCGGCCCGTCCCACCAATACGACGGGAAGCCCGAGACAGCTGATCAGATCTCCCATGTCCCAATCGCTCCCCATTGGGACGAGCAGGCCGCCGGCGCCTTCCACCACCACGCAAGCATAACGGGCGGCCAGCTCATCGTACCGCCGCACGATTTCGCCGAATTCAATCACCTGTTCTTGCGCCATGGCCGCAGAGAGGGGAGCGACCGGCGATGAAAAACGGTAGGGCGACACCAGATCGAGCGCATCGGTGGAGCCGGCCGCCGCTATCAGCCGTGCGGCGTCACTGTGATCCGAGGGCCCGGCACAGGCGCCGGTCTCGACCGGTTTCATCACGCCGACGGGGCAGCCCTGCCGCACGAGCCGGCGGACCAGCGCGGCGGACACGAGCGTCTTGCCGACTCCCGTGTCCGTTCCCGTCACAAACAGGCCTGTCTTCTGGGTCATGCTGTGTTGCCTCCAGCGCCCATCGAGCACATCAGAGGATCCGGCTGTCCAAATTCATGATCTGTCCCGACAAGCCAGGGAGTTGCGCGAGGTGACAGATCGTCCGGCACACATCCTCCAGGTTCGTGAGACGCCCCAAGACATGGTCACTCAGCTCGTCGGCGGAAGGAAAGGCATCACCTGACAGGGCGGTCTGCTGCCATCCCGGGTACACCAGATTGACGCGAATATTGTAGGAGCCCCATTCACGCGCGGCGGTCTGTACCAGGCCGATGAGTCCGGCTTTTGATGCCGCATAGGCAGCCTGGCCGATGGTCCCATGCCATCCGGCGAAGGACCCGATCACCACCATCGATCCGCCGCCCTGTTTCATCATCACCGGCGCCGCCGCCGCCAGGCACCGGTAGGTTCCGGTCAAGTTCGTATCGATCACTCGCTGCCATTCGTCTTCCGAGCAGCGCAGCACGAGACGGCTCGACGCGACGCCCGCGTTGCAGACCAGCACGTCGAGGCGGCCTTGCCGTTTCTCGATGGCATCGATCATGGCCTGAATCTCCCGGCCTGAGCGCATGTCCGCTTGATACCTTTCGCCCTCTCCTCCATCCTTGGCGAGCGCACGCAAGGTCTCTTCGGCTGCCTCGTCGTGACGGCAATAATGCACGCCGACCCAGAATCCGGCGCGGGCAAAAGCCAGGCACAGCCCGCGGCCGATGCCGCCGGACGCGCCGGTGACCAGGACTGTTCGAGCATGGCCTGGAGCAGGACCGAGTATCGTTCGTTGGGGCATCACGGCGAGCGATTATGCGAGCCGCGAAGGGAGAAGGCAAGGCGGAGCCGGCTTGCCGCGGAAAGGCCGGTATGGTACCGTGATTTTTTGACTGGAGGATCGCTGTGATTGTTCAGACACTGATTCGCTCGACGCTGATTGCCGTGGGCCTATTCGGATTCGCAGACGTCTTCCCGGGGCAAGACCGGGCCGCTGCCGCCGAAGCAGGGCAGGCCATCGCTCAATCCGCAGACTATTTTCCGGACACGGTCGGCACCCGCTGGCAATATCGCGGGCAGATTTCAGAAGGCCCCCTGCAGACCATCGAGAATAAATTCTTCAGCAACGTCTCCACCGTGACCGGCACCCGTACCTTGAAGGGCGGCCTAGTCGTCACTGTGTTTCACGATACCAATCCCGGCAACCACGGGCCATCCGACAGTTTCTACCGGCGTGACGCCGCCGGCGTGGTTTACTACGGCTCCGAACCTGGCACGCCGTTGGAACGGCAATTGACGCCCTATCAGATCATTCGTTTTCCGATGAAAGTGGCGCAATCGTTCCAACAGTTCAACCGCACCGATATCGATTTCGGCAGCGATATCGACGGAGACGGCACCAATGAACACGTCGATGTCGAAGGGCTCTCCACCGTCGTGGGGATGGAGTCGATCACGGTGCCGGCAGGCACCTATCCCGATGCTGTGCGCGTGGAAGCGAAGATGACGTTGAAGATCCGGCTCTCGTCCGCCGATCGCACGGCGGTCGGCACGGACGTGATGACCGCCTGGTTTGCCAAGGGCGTGGGACTGGTCAAATACATCGAACGGCAGGAATTGGCATCCCTCAAGGACGACCGCGGCAACATCACCGACATCACGGAGGAACTGGAAGAGGTCAGCGTGAAGTCGGCGCCGGGGCTACAAGGTCGGCACGAACCCGCGCCGGAGGGTTTGCTCGCTGACGACGCGAGCGACCAGAAATTGTTTCAGGTACTCTTCACCCCCGGCCTTGGCGCCTACACCCGATAGCCGGTGCCCGCCGAAGGGTTGCCGGCCGACCAGCGCTCCGGTAATGGCGCGGTTGATATACAGATTCCCCACATCAAACGCCTCACGGGCGCGCGTAATGTGCCGGGGACTGCGCGAATAGAGGCCGCCGGTCAGCGCGTAAGCGGTGCCGTTCGCGTAGTCCAACGCCTGTTCGAACGAAGCGGCGCGCATCACGGCCAGGATCGGACCGAAAATCTCCTCCTGCGCCAGCCGGTGCGCAGGTTCGATATCCGCAATGACCACCGGGCCGACCGAACAGCCGGGACCTTCCGCCGACCGATCCACCAGCACCCGCCCTTCACGCCGCCCGATCTCGAGATAGTCCAGTATGCGCCGCTTGGCGCGCGCATCGATGACCGGACCAACCTGGGTTGCGGGATCGTCTGCCGGACCGACCCGGAGACTCATTACGGCATCCGTCAGCCGGTCGAGAAACGTTTCGTACATGGAATCCACGACAATCACCCGTGAACAGGCGGAACACTTCTGTCCCGCATATCCGGTGAAGGACTGCACCACGCCGGTGACCGCTTCATCGAGATCGGCCGTCTCATCGACGATGATCGCATTTTTTCCACCCATCTCCGCGATGACCCGCTTCACGAACCGTTGGCCCGGCTGTTGGACGGCCGCGGCCTGCAGGATGCCCAGGCCCACATCCTTCGATCCCGTAAAGGCAATCGTCCTGACCGCAGCCGAGGCGACCAATTCGCGTCCGAGGTCGGGACCGCCTGGAATATACTGCAGCACACCTTTGGGCACGCCGGCCTGGAGCAGGATGCGCGCCAATTGATAGCCCATCGCCGGGGCACGCTCAGAGGGCTTGAAGAGCACCGGATTGCCTGCAACCAACGCCGCCGCGACCATGCCGGTTGGAATGGCCAGGGGGAAATTCCAGGGCGCAATCACCAAGGTCACCCCGCGCGGATTCCAGATCACCTCGTTGAGTTCACCCGGATAACGGCCCAAGCGGGGCATGGAACGGAGTCGCGCCATTTCGCCGGCGTAGTATTCGAGAAAATCAATCGACTCGGCGACATCGGCGTCGGCTTCCCGCCAGGGTTTGGCTTCCTCGAACACCTCCCACGCCGCCAGCTCCCACCGTTCATGTCTCATCAGGGAGGCAGCTTTCCGCATCACCGCGACCCGTTCGGCGACGGGCCATCGGCTCCAGGCCTCTTCACCGCCCTCGGCAATTTTGATGAGCGCCGCGACATCGGCCGCTTGATAACTCTGCACCGTTGCCACGAGTTGTTGCGGCCGGCTGGGATCGAACGTCGACAACTCCGGCCCCGTTGGAAGATGGACAGCCAGCGTGGACACATCGAGTCGTTGCCCCAACCGCTTGCGGCGGCGCTCGATCGCATCGGCCATGGCGGCACGGATCGGCGGGCGTGAAAAGTCGGCGACCGGTTCGTTCTCGAATTCGGTGGGTGAGGAGTAGGGGGAAGCGCGGCGCTCCGCCGGCGCAGAAGATGCGGGCTGAGACAATACGCCGTCAGGCGGCGAGAGCAACAACGACAGAGGCTGCGACTCCACATATTCTTTTCGCAAGAAGGATTCATTGGACGTGTTCTCTAGCAAGCGCCGGACAAGGTAGGCCATGCCGGGCAAGAGTTCGCCGACCGGCGTATACAGCCGCAGGCGCCGGCCGCGATCGGTCATCGCATGCTGAAACGGTTCCGCCATGCCGTAGATCATCTGATATTCCCAGGCCACAGGCGGCAGGCGCAGAGCCTCCGCCACCGCTTCGACCACGGCCAAGCTGCGAAGATTGTGCGTGCCGAAGGCCGGCCTGATCAGCTGTGCCTGCTCCAGCAGCAGGCGAACCAGCGATTCATAGTTCACATCGGTCTGGGCCTTCTCCTCAAAGAGCGGCATCGGCCAACCGCGCTGGCGATAGCGGATCGCGTCCGAATCCCAATAGGCGCCTTTCACCAGGCGAATCGTCATGGGCACCTGGCGATTCTTCGTCCACGCCAGCAAACGCCGCACATCCTCTCTGGTGTCGGTGCGGTAGGCCTGCAACGCGATGCCTGCATGGGGGAACGTCCGATACGGCTCCTCCTCGAACAGGCGCATGAAGATGGAAAGAATCAGGTCCTTGGTCTCCGCCTGTTCCATATCAAAGATGATGGAGGCGGGAAGCGTGGAGGCGGTATTGAGCAAGGGTCGTAGACGGGCTGCCACTGCGCGGTAACTACTTTCGACATCGATCGCATCGAGCTGCGAATAGAGCGCAGAAATCTTGACCGACAACTGCACGCGGGGAAGCGGGCCGAGATGATCCCGCTCGAGCCGCATCGAAGGCGGCCAGGCCGGGCAGACCTCGCCGAGTATCCGCAGTGCTTGCAGACAGCGATCCCGGTAGGCATCCGCCTCGCGTTCGTTCACACTGGCTTCGCCCAGCAGATCGACAGAAAAGGCCCGCCCCTCGTCCCATAACGTCCGTAGCGCCGGAACCGCTTGCTCGATGGACGCGCCCGCAATGAAGCTGGTCGCCATCTGTTCGACCTGATGACGGATGGCTTTTCCGCTGAGTGCCGCGCCGAGCTTGGTGGACGCCAGCGCCTTGAGCCCCCACTGCGCGCCAAAGAGCTGGCCGCTCATGTCGCCGAAATACTCTTCGGCCAGACGCACCACCTGCGCGTCATCGCGAAGCGACGGCAATACATCGATGAAGCGAAACAATTGGGCTTTGAAGGCCGGATCTTTCATCGCCAGGTTGATGGCCGCCTGCGACCACCAGCGGGAATCGAACAGACCGGGCGACAGTCCGCTGGAACGGCGGGCCAGATCTTCACCGATGGCGCGAATACGGGGTTCGAGCAGGGCAGGGTCGAGAGTCATACGGGCCTCCCGGACGACGTGAAGAACACTTTCCTGCAGTATACACCGCGACTTGCTGCTTGAGAATTTGGCTGTCGGTTCAACAACGCCCCATCATTCTCCGATTAATACGGATCAACGAGCAGAAGCGTACTCATCAAAACCGCAATAGCCCGCATCGGCCTCTGCCAGAAGCGGAGCCGCCAGGTGACTCTAAGATGTTCTGGTCTATTCTCAAGCAAGGATCGGGAGGGCTGCGCGTAACCAGGTGCGGCCTAGGAAGGAACTGGCAAAGTGATTCGGCGTGTGGGATTAGTGCGTCAGGTGGATGGCACCTACCCCCTTAGGCATATATTCAATGGAAGTCGTTAGGGTCGTTGCGACTGATACACGAAGCATATGGCTATTACGGAAACCAAAGTCCTACTGTCCAACTGGATTATCGTTTTAGTGCTTGGAATCGCCATTGCAATTTCGAGTCAGGTCAATTGGTGGTATCTCGTCCCCTTCACAGTCATAGAAGCATTCTTGCTTCGGTACTATTTCGGAATAAAATGCCCGCAGTGTGGGCTTCCGGTGTACAAGGCAATGGCACCTTACTATACGTTCGTTCCCCTTTCTTGCATACGATGTCAAAGACCATATGATTAAGAAGACCTGATCCTGGTTTGGGACCAGCTATTACAGAGTGAGGACATGCATGACTGAGTTGTCGGATCTTCATAAAAATATACTGGCGTATTGCTCGGACGATTATACAGATCTCTCTACTATCGTGAACGTCATAACGGAAGCGGGCACTATACTGCGGCATCTCAGCTTGGAAGAACTGCAGGAGAAAGTTTTAGGGATTATTAGAGATCTGCTCGATGCGAACCTGATTCAAGCCGGGGACGTTGATTCTACGGGACTTCAGCTGAAACCTTGGGCGCTAAGCACCGATGAAATTATCGATCGAATTCGTAAAGAATGGAACGAACATCTACGAGAGGGCGTTCCTTGGCCCGCCCCCTGGGAGATCGTGTGTTTCGTTAGCACAACGGAAGGAGAGCGTGGTCAGTCATCGGGGTCAGGCCTGTAATCAGATTTACCCGATGCAAGAGTCCCGTTCATCGCTCGTCCCCTGAGGCTCGAATTTCCCGGTGTCTTTCATGAGGATATATCAAGTTCAGCCCGATGACGGTAACTGGAGTCGTTATGAAATTGACGGCTCTCATAAGTGGGGACTTCCAGGCCTCCAGTGCGTGATCTGCGGGAACACCTGGACAAGTGTAGGCCTTTCGTATCCGTCCATAGACCTGTCAAGTCTACCGAATTCGGAGCGCTACTTCAAAAAAGGAGCGGTCTCAGTGGAAGCCATGGAAGAACTGCGACAACCGTTGCGAGGGCTCATTCCGCCCGAATCTCTGCTAAAACCGGGAAGTAGCTTCGGCCCTTTGATCGGTAAGGCGTATGGTCCCATAGGAGACTTCGCTTTCTGCGGCTCATGGACGGTACTCATCCGTCCGGGAGCGTTGCGCGCTCTTCAAAAGGCCGATGTTCAGGGATTGGTGGGGATCCCAGCTCAATTGAAGTGGATTAAGCGCACCCCCCCGGTTGACTTGCTCGAACTGGATCTTGCGACCCACAGTCGCTTAGCCTCATCGTCGCTGCCGCCTGAAGGCATTCCGACGTGTTCCACGTGCGGATATCGAAAACTGAAGGCGCCCGAACGAATAGTCTTGGCGCAATCATCACTGCCGCCAGATAAAGATCTCTTCCGAGGCCGCGATTTCACGACCTATATCTTTGCGACAAGTAGCTTCGTTGAAGCCGTACAGAAGCTTCAATTAACCGGGCTCATCTTTGAGGAAGTCGGAATTGCCGAATCTTAGTGGCGTTCCTCTACGCTTACTCGCGTGGCAACGTGCACAATGATGAGAGGAACCGCCTCCCGCAGGCGACCCCACACTATCATTGGGGGCAGGTTTTTGTAGTTCCCTATTCCGGATGCTAGAGTCTCGTCCATGGCTCGTCCCCTGACACATTGACGTTGGCCCCGTCGCATTCCATCGGCAAATGTCTCCTCTCGTCCACTGACCCACAACCTCACCCACTGACCCATTTCTTTTCGCCGCGGCGATAGCTTAAGATGCGAGAAAGCCGCGCAGTCCAACCGGACAACGGGCTGGAGGAGGCATCACTATGGCAGAGGAACAACCGGGCGCACCGCACCAGGACGAAGCGGCCGCCCGACCCAATATCATTCCCGGAGTCAAACACGTCGTCGCCGTCAGCAGCGGCAAGGGCGGCGTCGGGAAATCCACGGTCTCGGTCAATCTGGCCGTCGCGCTGGCGCTCACCGGCGCCAAGGTCGGGTTGCTGGATGCCGACATCTACGGTCCCAACATCCCGATGATGATGGGGGTGGAAAAAACTCCCGAGCAGAAAGAGGGCAAAATCGCGCCGGCGGAAAGCCACGGCGTCAAGCTGATCTCGATGGGATTTTTTGTGCCGGAAGACACCGCCGTCGTCTGGCGAGGCCCGATGGTGCACACAGCCATTCAACAGCTGTTCCGCGATGTGTTATGGGGCGAGCTCGATTACTTGTTGATCGACCTGCCTCCGGGGACCGGCGATGCGCAGCTGACCCTGACTCAGCTTGTCCCGCTGTCCGGGGCCGTCACCGTAACCACGCCACAAGAGGTGGCGTTGCACGACGTGCGCAAGGGCATGATGATGTTTCAGAAGGTGAACGTGCCGCTCCTCGGCATCGTGGAGAACATGAGCTTTTTCGTCTGCGGACATTGCGGAGAGCGCACGGAGATTTTCTCCCATGGGGGAGGGGAGCGGGCCGCGGAAAAACTGGGGATTCCCTTCCTCGGCCGGGTGCCGATCGATCCCGTCATTCGCGCGGGGGGCGATACCGGCAATCCCATCGTGGTCGCCAAACCCGATTCTCCGCAAGCCCAGGCCTTTCGCGACATTGCCGCCAAGCTCGCCGCCGCCCTGCAGACCGGCGGCGCATCGGCGACCAAAAGCCGCATCGAAAGTTTATTGGATAAAATCAAACGGCCGGCCGCCGAACGGAAGCCGGACTAGGACGGGTTGCGCACTCAGGGAGGATGTATGGGCGAGTTGATCAGAATTGCAGGAACTGCCGATGTGAAGCCAGGAGCCGGCATGGTCGCGGAAGTGAACGGCAAAGCCATTGCGGTCTTCAATGTGGACGGAACTTTTTATGCCATCGATAACACCTGCGTGCATCGCGGCGGGCCGCTGGGCGAAGGCGATGTGGTGGGGGATGTGGTGGCCTGCCCCTGGCACAATTGGGAGTTCAATGTGAAGACGGGCGCCTGCATCAATAATCCTTCGGCCAAGGTGGCCGTGTATGAGGTCACGGTCGAAGGCACCGATATCAAAGTCCGGCTGTGATGCAGCGCACCGCGCCCGACCTCGCCACAGCGATACGATCATTCCGACACTTCAGTGAATGGAGGCTCTCATGGCGGACAATCAGTTGACCCCGAAACACATCGAGATCGCCGAAACCTTCGTGCGGCTCTATGTCTTTCTGACCCAATACATCGATCGCTGCGAGGATGAGGCCGCGCGGAAGGAGTACCCCGAAGCGGAACTCCAAAAGCACCTGGCCGAAACCCGCGCCAAGATGATGGACATCCTGAAGGTGAATCCCGTCGTGAGAGGCAAGGTGGAAAAGGAATGTGAGCGCGTCCTGACGCTGGGGAGCAAGTGCCTGATGGGCGGAACGGAAAAGGTCGCCGCGCTGGATGTGTTGGGCGCGGAACGCGTCGTCCTCAAGAACAAGACGATTGCGCTCAGCGACCTGCTGGCCGTGTATCGCGCCTTGTAAGTGCCATGCCGGAGCCGGCTGGAGAGAAACACCAACTTGCCGGGTTCGACGCCAGGGAGCGAGGGTTTAATCGCCCCGTGGAGGTGGTGCGGACCGCGTCCGGTTTCCAGGCAAGGCTGCGGTACGAATCCACGCAGGTCGTCACGCCCGATGCTCCCAGCGCGGCCGACGCGCTCAGGCACATGATCCGGCTGCTCCAGGAGCAGGGCTACACGCAATTGCGCAGCCAGCAAAGCTACCGCGACGGCCTGTATCTCGGTTCGCAGGAACTCTGGGTGGACTATCCCGACCCGCAGCCGGAACCGGAAGTCGGCCTGCTGGGATTATTCAAGAAGTGGCTGACGCGTCGGAGGGAATAGGCCATGATCCGGGTGTACCTTCTGCTCTGCAGCCTCCTCCTGCTGCTCCACTCGAACCCGGTGCAGGCTAAAATCTACAGCTGCGAAGGCCCCAACGGCGGCACCATGCTGACGGATCAGCCGAAGGGAAAACGCGGGTGTACGGTCGTGAAGACGCCGTCGCCCTCACCTCCGGGCGGATTCACGCCACCGACTGAAGAGCCGCCGGCACCTCCGCCCGACCTTCACCCCAATGTGTTTCTCCCTTCCCAGCCGGGCTCGCCCATCCATCAGCCGAATCCGCCGCCGCACGGCTCGAATGAGCAGGCCCAACCTCCGGTCGGCGCGCAGGCAGGAGGGGAGAACGCGGCGCCGGAAGCCCAGCGCTGCTCGCCGCGCGTCAATCCGCTCAATCCCTTTGCCGGCATGAATTGCTCGCCCGCATCCGGCGACCATCCAAAACCGTAACGCCTTTGCGCTGTGCGATAGGAGATCCGCCGGAACGGCTCCTCTCCGCGTCTTCCCACAAGCCTTCACAACTCCGCGTTCACCTTCGCCGCTCAACGGTTTTTTGAGGTGATCATGGTGCGTCCGCACCATTGACACCGCGCCCTCCTCAGTGTAACCATTGGTTACAGTCAAAAAGATACCATCATGGATCGCGATATCGTCTGTCTCCAGATTCCGTCGTTCGAGATCGCGCTGGCGCGGAGTCATGAGGCGTCATTGCGCCAGCGGCCGGTCGCTCTGGCACCGATCCATACACCGCGCGCCCTGGTGCGGGAAGTCTCGCAGGAAGCCGCCGACCATGGCATCCAGCCGGGCATGCCTGTCGAACTGGCCCGCCGATTGTGCCCGCGCCTTCGCGTGATCCCGCCGGACTCGTCGAGAACGGAGGCGGCGCATCGCGAATTGCAACAGGCGATCAGGCCCTTCGCGCCCGTGTGGGAATCCATCCGTCCCGGTTCGCTCTTTCTGGACCTCACCGGCACACAACGGCTCTTCGGACAACCTATTGATACGGCCGCCCGCCTTGAACGGGAACTGACGGGCAAATGGGGATGGCACAGCCAAATAGGATTGGCCATGAACAAGCTGGTGTCGCACCTGGCGGCGACGACGCTGGAGAAGCCACCGCAGATGCGGTCGATCTATTCCGGTTCCGAGCAAGCCTTTCTCGCGCCCTTGCCTGCCACACTGTTGCCGGGACTCAACCGGATGCAGGCTTCGCACATTCTCCACCGGTTGGACGATCTGAATCTGAGAACCTTGGGATCCATCGCCGGCGTGTCCGTGGCCCAGCTGGAAGCGGTGCTTGGGACCGCTGCCGCCGTCTTGCATGAGTGGGCCCTGGGTATCGACCACTCGCCTGTTCGCCCATCGGTCGAACAGCCGCTGATCGAACAATCGCTCACCCTCAATCCGGACGAAATCGACGATCACGTCCTGCTCGGACGGCTGTCCCTGCTGCTCGAACGGATCTGCGCCACGCTCCGGCAACAGCGGCGTGTCTGCCGGCGCCTGTCGTTGGCGCTCCGCCACAGCGACCATGCCGAACGCATGGCCCAGCACCTCTTGCCGAACGGCACCTATTGGGAAGCGGATCTGCAACCTGTGCTCGTACAGCTCTTTGCCCGATGTTTCCGGCGGCGGGTCAGGCTCCAGCGAATCATCGTGCGGGCCGACTGCCTGGAACCGCTCACCGAGCAACTGCGGCTGTTCGACGATCCGGCCACGGCGGTCCAGCCGGCATCCCATCGAATCTCCCTGGTCCTCGATGCGATTCGCGCAAAATTCGGCGAACGGGCGGTCGTCTGGGGAAAAAGCTTGCCATGACCACCACGCCCTTCGTGCACCTGCACGTCCATTCAGACTATTCAGCCATGCGCGGCGTGTCGTCGCTGGAAACCTTGTGCCGAGCGGCGAAACGGCAAGGACTCGATGCACTAGCCGTGACCGACACGAATGGCCTCTATGGGGCGATTCGATTTATCGAAGAGGCGAGGCATGCAGGCCTGCGGCCGATCCTGGGCGCCGAATTGACGACCGAAGCCCACCGCGCCCTGCTCTGGGTGAAAACGCCCGGCGGCTATGCCAACCTGTGCCGGCTGCTCTCCGAACGCCATTGCGAGCCGTCGTTCGCCTTCATCGAGGCCGTGGCGCGCTATCGCGACGGCTTGATCCTTGCTACCGACGATCAAGCCGCTCTCGAAGCGTGGACGGCGGACGATCGGCAGGATCTGTATGTCGAATTGACGCCGGGACCCGCCATGCAGAAGACGCTCGACATCAGCCGACACATCGGCGTGCCGCCCGTCGCCACCAACCGCGTGTATTTTGCGCGAAGCGACGACTTTGCAACCCATCGGCTCTTGCGCGCCATCGCGCTCAATCGCACGTTTTCCCGGTTGCCGCGAGAAGCCTGCTGCAGCCCGCAGCAATGGCTGGTGCCGCCGGAACGGATGGCGGCGGCGTTCCCGCATGCTCCGGAGGCGCTGAACAACAGCCTGCGCATCGCCGAGGCGTGCCACAGTGATTGGCGGTTCGGCGAGACGATTTTTCCCGCGTTTCGCCGGCTTACCGACCACGACGCGTTCCTCACCCTCAAAGACGAAACCTACGCCGGCGCGCAGGAACGATATGGTTTGGTCTCGGCCGACGTTCGCGCGCGTATCGAGAAGGAACTGGCCGTCATCCGTGCCAAACGTTTCGCGCATTACTTTCTGATCGTCCGAGAAATTTTGAGACAGGAGCCCTTCACCTGCGGGCGCGGCTCGGTGGCCGCCTCGATCGTCTCCTATTGCCTCAAGATCACGCACGTGGATCCGCTCAAGCACCACCTGTTCTTCGAGCGATTTCTGAATGCCGGGCGGAAAGATCCGCCCGATATCGACATCGATTTTCCCTGGGACACACGCGATGGCGTCTTGGACTGGGTATTCCAGCAATACGGTGAGCGGCAGGCGGCGATGGTGGCCAATCAAAACAGCCTGGGATTTCGCGCCGCCATTCGCGAGACGGCAAAGGTCTATGGCATGCCGGCCGACGAAATCGGCGTGATGTCCGCGCGGGTGTCTCGCCAGCAGGCGCTGTTGAATTTTTCCACCCCGCCGACCCCGGAGCAATGGCTCAGCCGGCTCTCCCAAACCTTGCGGCTGAAAGCGCCTTGGCCCGAGATCCTCGCACAGGCGCTCCGGGCGCAGAACCATTTTCGTCATCTTTCCATGCATTGCGGGGGAGTCGTGATCGTGCCGGATGAAATCCGCCGTTACGTGCCGGTCGAGTTCACCGCCAAGGGGCTGCCGGTCATTCAATGGGAGAAGGATCAAGCAGAGGAGGCGGGCCTCGTCAAGATCGATCTCTTGGGCAACCGGTCGCTGGCCGTCATCCGCGACGCGCTCGAAGCCATTGCGCGCCACACCGGTCGCACGATCGAGTATGCGAGCTGGGATCCGCTTGACGATGACGCGACGCAAGACCTGATCCGGCGCGGCGACACGATCGGCTGCTTCTATATTGAATCGCCGGCGACCCGCCTCCTGCTCAGAAAATTATGGAGCGGCATGCCGCCGGACCGGCTCGCCGTGGCGGACGTCTTCGAATATCTCGTCATGGTCTCATCGCTCGTGCGGCCGGCGGCCATCACCTTCGTGCATGACTTCGTGCGGCGGGCCCATGGCCATCCGCATACGCCCTTGCATCCGTTGATGGAAAACATGTTGCAAGAGACCCACGGCATCATGGTCTATCAGGAAGACGTCACGAAGGTGGCCATGGCGCTCGCGGACTTTTCCGTGGAAGACGCGGATCAGCTGCGCAAGGTCATCAGCAAGAAGCACAAGTCGCGGCAGTTGCGGGATTACTATCACCAGTTCTGCCGCGGCGCCGCTAAAAACGGCGCGTCGTCCGAGACCATCGATAAAATCTGGACGATGATCATGAGCTTCGCAGGCTACAGTTTCTGCAAACCCCATTCGGCCAGTTATGCCCAGGTCTCGTTCAAATCCGCCTATCTGCGCGCGCATTATCCGGCGGAATTCATCGCCTCCGTCATCAGCAACCAGGGCGGATTTTATTCGACCTTCGCCTACGTCTCCGAAGCGCGCCGCATGGGACTCGCCATCCTCCAGCCAGACGTCAACGCCAGTGACTGGGCCTATCGCGGCGAAGGCGATCGCTTGCGGATCGGCCTGATGCAGGTGAAGACGCTGCAGAAAGACCTCGGTCAGCGTATCGTGGAGCAACGGGTAGCCGCCGGCCCCTATCGTTCGTTTGAGGATTTCCGGCGGCGCGTCGATCCTCACCCGACGCAGGCGCGGGCGCTGGTCCGGGCCGGCTGCTGCGATTCCCTCGCCGGCGAATTGACGAGACCCGCCTTGCTCTGGCGAGTGTATGCGGAAGAGCCACGCCGCGCGGGGGCGCTCCCGATCCCGGAGGACTATACGGAATCCCAGAAGCTGGCCCATGAAATCGAGTCGCTCGGCTTTTTGGCAAGCCGCCATCCATTGACCCTCTACCGCGATGCCATTGAGCGGCTGCGGCCTGTGCCGGCGGCGCGTATGCACCATCATGTCGGGCAACGGATTACGATGGTGGGCTGGCTGGTCACGGAAAAACCGGTGGAGACGCGCCGCGGCCAGGCGATGGAATTTGTGACGCTCGAAGATACCACCGCCCTCTATGACGCCACGCTGTTTCCGAACGTCTATCGACGTTGCCATCAACTCCTGGCGGCCAACGGGGCGTATCTCGTGCGCGGGCTGGTGGAAGAAGTCTTCGGCGTGGTGACGTTGACCGTCACCGAGCTGCAGCCGCTCGACGCCGAGCCGGTGCGCGAGCCCGCATGGAACGGCGCTCGGGACGCATGGTATGGTGAATCATGCGACGCGCCGTCCCAACAGCCGCCGCCTTTCTCCCTTCCACACTGACCCTCCCGGCGCTGCGGAACGCCGCGGCCTCCTGCCAGGGCTGTGACCTCTATAAAACCGCCACGCAAACGGTCTTCGGGGAAGGGCCTGCTCGCGCGACACTGTTGCTCGTCGGAGAACAGCCGGGCGATCAGGAGGATGTGGCCGGCCATCCCTTTGTCGGACCTGCCGGTCGACTGTTGGACAAGGCGCTGAAGGAAGCCGGCATCGCCCGCGACGAGGTCTATGTCACCAACGCCGTGAAACACTTCAAATGGGAACCGCAAGGCCCCAGGCGCAAACACAAGAAACCCTCCGCCGCCGAGATCGCGGCCTGCCGACCCTGGCTGGAAGCCGAAATCCAGTCGCTGGAGCCGCGCGCCATCCTCTGCTTGGGCGTCACGGCGGCGCAGTCGGTAATCGGCAAACTCGTCCGGTTGAATGAGCTGCGCGGACGCCCGCTCACGACGCCGTTGGCTCAGGCCCTGTTCGTCACGACCCATCCTTCGGCCATTCTCCGAGGACCGGATCCGGCTCAGCGAGAGGAGACCTACCGCCGTTTTGTCGAAGACCTGCGGCTCGTTTCCGCACATCTCCACCAGCAGCGCTCAGACAGCAGGGCGCGCAAGTCTACGTATGCCGTTCCTGACCGATGAACATCCGCGGATCACGCGTGAGGATTCGGAGGCGGAGACCTGAGAGCAGGTGAGACGGATGTCGCTTTCGGTGGCGGACGATGAGGCAGGCTCTTGGTTCCATTGACTCTCCCCCGGGGCCTTCATATAATGCCGAATCAATCGTTTAAGCTGATCTGACAAGCACTTATGGCTGTTCTGTCATCCTGGTTGCGATCCCCTCGCGCAGAGAATCTCCGGCAGTGTTTCCTCCATGCCTTTGCCTTGCGTGCCGATCACCAGGACCTGACGGCGGACGACCTCGCGCTCTTGGAACGGATCGCCGAGGCCATTGTGGCGCGGCGCATGGCCGCCCCGGCGACACTCTTCCTCGAATCATTGGGCCCGATGAATTTTCTCGGCAGCCAGGCCCTGCACTTCCTCGCCCCCATCGTCGAATGTGTCTTCAGCAGCAGCGAACTCGCACAGGTCGCCCGCCTCTTGGAGCGACGGGATTCCCTGCATCGGCTTACCGCCTCCATCGAAGCCAAGGCTGCCGCGCCCATGGGAGCGCCGGCTCAATGACCTCAGCGCAGCAGTCTCCCGCTATATCGACCCCCTCGCAGCCGTTGAACGTCATCGTCGCGACCGATTGCGGAAGCACGACGACCAAAGCCATCCTGATCGAGAAGGTCGGCAACGAATATCGCCAGACCTATCGCGGCGAAGCGCCCACCACCGTGGAGGCCCCGTTCGAGGACGTGACCCGCGGCGTGCTCAACGCCATCGCTGAGATTGAAGAACTCTCCGGCCGGACGATCCTGGACGGCGACCGCATCATCACCCCCCATCACGCAGCGCAAGGCGATCCGAAGCGAGGCGTAGACATCTACGTCTCCACCAGCAGCGCCGGCGGCGGATTGCAGATGATGGTCACGGGCGTGGTGCAGAACATGACGGGGGAAAGCGCCCAGCGTGCCGCACTCGGCGCCGGCGCCATCGTGATCGATGTGCTGGCCTCCAACGATGGGCGGCTGCCGTACGAAAAGATCGAACGCATTCGCGCCATGCGGCCGGACATGATCCTCATGTCCGGCGGCACCGACGGCGGCGCTGTGACCCACGTGGTGGAAATGGCCGAATACATTGCCGCCGCGGAACCGAGGCCGCGCTTCGGCAGTACCTATAGGCTGCCGCTCGTCTATGCAGGCAACAAGGATGCGCAGCCACAGGTCAATAAGATTCTCGGCGAGAAGACGGCGCTGGAATTCGCGGACAACATCCGGCCAGTCCTGGAGCGGGAAAACCTCGCGCCGGCGCGCAACAAGATCCATGACCTGTTTCTCGAACATGTCATGCAGCAGGCGCCGGGCTATAAGAAACTCATCGAGATGGCCGGCGCGCCGATCATGCCGACCCCGGCCGCAGTCGGCGTCATCATGGAGACCATCGCCAAACGCGAGGGCATCAATCTGATCGGCGTGGACATCGGCGGCGCCACGACCGATGTGTTCTCGGTCTTCAACGGACTTTTCAATCGCACCGTCAGCGCCAATCTCGGCATGTCGTACAGCATCTCGAACGTGCTGGCTGAAGCCGGCCTCGAAAACATCATGCGGTGGGTGCCGTTTACCATCGATGAACAGACCCTCAGGAATCGCATTAAGAATAAAATGGTGCGCCCGACGACCATCCCGCAATCGCTCGATGAATTGCAGATCGAACATGCCATTGCGCGCGAGGCCCTCCGGCTGGCGCTGATCCATCATAAGTCGCTGGCGACGGGGCTCAAGGGCGTGCAGCAGGAACGCACCATCTCCGATGTGTTCGAGCAACGTACCTCCGGCAAGACCCTCATCGATCTGTTGAAGTTGGATCTAATCGTCGGGAGCGGCGGCATCCTGTCGCACGCGCCGCGCCGCATCCAATCCATGTTGATGATGGTCGATGCCTACGAACCGCTCGGCGTCACGACGCTCTCGGTGGACAGCATTTTCATGATGCCGCATCTCGGCGTCCTCTCCACGGTGAACGAACAGGCGGCCACCGATGTCTTCGTGCGGGACTGCATGGTGTACCTCGGGACCTGTATCGCACCGATCGGCCAAGGCAAAGACGGGGAGCGCTGCGCCGACTACGAAGTCGCACTGCCGGATGGACGCATCGAAAAGGGCACGCTGGCCTTCGGCGATCTCAAGTTATTCACTCTGACCCGGGATCAGCAAGCCACGGTGACACTGCAGCCGTCGAAACAGGTGGATCTCGGCGAGGGCCCCGGACAATCCTTCACGCGAACGGTGAAGGGCGGCGTCGTGGGCCTCATGCTGGACGGGCGCGGCCGTCCCTTGCAGTTGCCCACAGAGCAGGCAGCCCGCGTCGCGATGTTGACGCGATGGTACCAGGCCGTTGGGTTGTACCCGAAAGGCAGCTAAGGAGAGCTGATAGCCGATGGCTGATGGCAAAGAACGGGTGCTCAAGACGCCCTGCAGCAAGGCCGCAAGGCGCGCCAGCCACGAGTCCTTCCTGGTTTCAGACCATCAGCCATCGGCAATTAGCTATCAGCTCCGACGAGTCAAATAAGCTGTAGGGCGTTTTCAACAATCGACCATGGCGCATAGTTACACACCAGGCTTGACCGTCACCGAGCGGACTACTGTCCGCCGACGGCGCATTCTGCCATTGCCCGGCACGGTCTTGGTCCAGATCGGCGAGGCCGTTCGAGCCGACACGGCCGTGGCCCGCGCCGAACTGCCGGGGAAGGTGGTGCCGCTCAATCTGGCCAATCAACTCGGCATCGCACCCGATGAAATCAACGACTATCTCGTCAAGAAAGAAAAAGACTCGGTTCAGAAAGACGACGTCCTCGCCGAGAACAAACCCTTCATCAAATGGTTTAAGACTGAAATTCGCTCGCCGATCACCGGGACGGTCGAATCGGTGTCTACGATCACGGGGCAAATCCTCTTGCGCGAACCGCCGCGCCTGTTGGAGTTGCGCGGCTACGTCGACGGCGCCGTGGCCGAAGTGCACCCCGACCAGGGTGTGACCGTGGAAAGCACCTGCAGTCTCGTGCAAGGCATCTTCGGCATCGGAGGGGAAACCAGCGGGGAATTGGTGATGGGCGTGAGCGCGCCTGATCAACCTCTCTTGCCGGAACAGCTCACCCCATCGATGAAGGGCAAGGTCGTCGTCGGAGGCGCTTTTCTCTCAGCCGCCACCATGGCGCGCGCGAAGGAACTCGGCATCGTCGGCCTGGTCGTCGGTGGCATTCATGACAAGGATCTCCGCGCGCTGCTCGGCTACGATCTGGGTGTCGCGATCACCGGCACTGAACAAGTCGGCTTCACGCTGATCCTGACGGAAGGATTCGGCACGATTCCGATGGCGCCCAAGACATTCGCGTTGCTGGCCGCCCATGCGGGACAAAAGGCTTCGATATCGGGAGCCACGCAAATTCGCGCCGGCGTCATCCGGCCCGAAATCATCATTCCGCACAGCGGCCCTGCGGCGACAACGAAGGTCGCGCAAGCAGAACGGGAAGGCATTCAACTCGGCGATCCGGTCCGCATCATCCGCGATCCGCTGTTCGGCAAAATCGGCGCCGTTTCAGGGTTGCCGTCGGAATTGCGCGCCATCCCGACCGAAAGCGAAGTCCGCGTGCTGGAAGTCCGCTTCGCCGACGGCACGACGACCGTGGTGCCGCGCGCCAATATCGAAGTGATCGAAGGAGCCTGATCGCGTGCTGCCTCGGCTGCTCATCCTGTCCATCATGACCTGCGTGCCGGCATTCCTCCCGGCCATGGCCCAGGCGCAGACCATGCCGCAGCAGCTTCGCGTGATCGACACCCCCAGCGATGGGGGCGGCAGCCTGACGGTACTCTGGGCCTCTTCCCCGAGCGACAGCGCCACCACCAAGTATCAAGTTCTGCTCCACGAAGCTGGCCCTCCCCAGGATTCCTCGGCCTGGAAGGTCGTCGCGGAATTCCCCGCCAATACGCGGTATGTCCGTGAGAGCAAGTCGGCCTGGTGGACCAGATCCGGTGATCCGAACGACCATCAGTTTGTGATCAAAAACGGCAAAGGGGTGGAGCTGAACTCCGACCAGCACTATGCCGTCTCCGTCGCCTCCGTGAACGGGCAGGAACGCCTGATCGCGCCGCCGGTGGTCGCTTCCCCAGAACCCAACTGGATGAACTGGAATCAAATAAACAACCTCGTGCTGGCCTTGATGTTCGGCGCGATCGTGTTTTACGCCATCAACCTGGCCAAGCGGAAGGAAATGTTTCTGCGCCGCATTCCCGGGTTGGATGCCGTCGATGAGGCCATCGGCCGGGCGACGGAATTGGGCAAGCCGGTGCTCTATATGACCGGGGCGCACGACCTGCACGACCCCTCAACGATAGCCGCCGCCGTGATCCTGGGACGGGTCGCCAAGAAGGCCGCCTCCTACGAAACGGAACTGCTCGTCCCGCATCGCGAGCCGATCACCATGGCGGTCTGCCAGGAAATCACCAAGCAGGCCTATCTCGAAGCGGGCAAACCGGACCTGTTCAAGGATGACGCGAACTTTTTCATCACCAGCGATCAGTTCAGCTACACCGCGGCGGTGGACGGTATCATGCTGCGGCGAAAACCGGCGGCGAACTTTTTCATGGGCTCGTACTTTGCCGAATCGCTCCTCTTGACGGAAACCGGCGCGAGCACCGGCGCGATCCAAATCGCCGGGACCGACTCGGACCACCAATTGCCGTTCTTCGTGACGACCTGCGACTACACGCTGATCGGGGAAGAGCTCTACGCCGCCAGCGCGTATCTGTCGAAAGAACCGATCCAGATCGGGACGCTGCGCGGGCAGGATCTCGGCAAGGCCTTCATTCTCAGCGTCATCGGCATCGGAACGCTGCTCGCCACCGTCGGCGTCCTCACGGGCAACGGCTGGGCGCAACCGCTGTTGGACTTGTTTAAGGATCTCAAATGATTTTCCTCCGCCGGCAATTGCCGCTGCTCATCACGATGATCACCGGGCTGGTCATGGCGGCGCAGTACTACGTGCCGCATCCGGCCTCCGAACAACTGCTCACTACGGTCACCAAGTGGCTGCAGATCATCGGCGGCTTTGCGCTGGTCCTCGGCATTACCAGCCTCTTCCACCTGCATGCGGCCAAGATCCGCCGGAAGGAAGCGGGCTGGGCCTATAGCCTGGTGCTGTATGTCGGCATGCTCGGCACGATCATCGTGGGCCTCTGGAACAACGGGAAAGAAAGTATCGACGGGGCGCTGACCTCATTCGGCTGGGTCTACTCCTATACTTTGGTGCCGCTACAAGGGACCATGTTCGCCATCCTGGCGTTCTTCATTGCCTCGGCCGCCTATCGCTCGTTCCGCGCGCGCAGCCGCGAAGCCGCCGTGCTCTTGGTCGCGGCCGTGATCGTGATGATGGGCCGGGTGCCGCTCGGCGAATATATCCTGCCGCTCAGCGGCGACCTCTCAAGCTGGATTCTGAACGTCCTCAACGCCTCCGTGCGGCGCGCGATTTTAATCGGCGTGAGCCTCGGCGCCGTGGCCCTCTCGTTCAAAATCATCTTCGGTGTCGAACGGTCGTATCTGGGCGGGGGGAAAGAATAACGTGAAGCGTCGCTCGTATCTCGTGAAGGGCAATCGCTTCCGGACAAGAGACGCGTCTCGTTTCACGAGGCACGCCTTATGAGTCTTGCTGAGCGCATGTTGCGGATCGACCGGCGGATCATCTTCTTGGTGATCGGCCTCTGTACGCTCGTGCCGCTGCTGTTTCCCGTCGGGTTGCCGATCAAGATTTCGTCCGAGGTGCGCGGCGTCTACGACTATATCGAGAGCCTGCCTGAAGGCTCGGTGTTTCTCCTGTCGCTGGACTTCGATCCCGCGTCCAAGCCGGAACTGTATCCGCAGGCCATCGCCATTCTGCGGCACGCGTTTAAGAAGAATCTGCGCGTGGTGGCTATGACGCTTTGGGTATCCGGTACCGGTCTCGCCGACCAGATCCTGACACAGACCGCCAAAGAAGCAGGCAAGGAGAACGGCAAGGATTACGTGTTCCTGGGGTGGAGTCCCGGCGGCAGCGCCGTCATCCTGAACATGGGGCAGGACCTTTACAATGCCTTCCCGGCCGACTATGGCGGCAAGGCGACCAAGGGCCTGCCGGTATTGGCGGGAGTCCAGAACCTGCGCGACGTCACCTATGCCGTCAGCCTCGGCGCGGGCAATCCCGGCGTCGAAGCCTGGTACGTCTTCGGCAAGGACAAATACAAGTTCGAACTCGGCGGCGGCTGCACCGGGGTGATCGCGCCTGGTCTCTATCCACTGTTACGGAGCGGCCAGATCAACGGCTTGATCGGCGGCCTGCGCGGCGCGGCGGAATATGAAACGCTGATCGGCCAAAAAGGGAAGGCGGTCGCCGGCATGGACGCTCAATCGGCCACGCATCTGGCCATCATCGTGCTGGTCGCCATCTGCAATATCTTTTATTTCTCGTTACGGCGGCAACAGCGCCGGCAGGGCGGATAGGGTAGAGGCGCCATGGACTTGTCATTTTCCGTCATACTCGGCGCCTGGATCGCCACCGGGCTGACCCTCTTCATCCTCTCGTTTCTGTACGAGGATAATCCGCTCTTCAAGCTCGCCGAACATCTCTACGTCGGCGTCTCGCTGGGCTATACCATCGTGAAGACCTACGACACGGTCGTGATGACCTTGATCGTGCGACCGATCGTCGACAAGGGGGAATGGTCGCTCCTGATTCCGGTCGGCATCGGCATGCTCATGCTCACGCGGTATGTGCCGAAAGCGGCCTGGCTGTCGCGGTATGCCTTCGCGTTCATCGTCGGAGTGGGGGCAGGATTGGCGATTCCGCGGACCATCTCATCGTTCATTCTGAAACAGATCGAAGACACGGTGAGGCCGCTCTTGGGCATCGCGCCAGGTGGCGGCATCACCTTCGACTATTCGTTGCTCAATCCGGCCAGCCATTTGAACGGCATCATCATCCTGATCGGCGTCGTGTCGGTACTGTTTTACTTCTTCTTCTCCGTGGAACATTCCGGCCCAGGGAAAAGCGTCGCGCGCGCCGGCATTCTGTTCCTGATGATCTCGTTCGGCGCGGCCTTCGGCTACACGGTCATGGCCCGCATGTCGCTCCTGATCGGCCGGCTGACCGACCTCATCGAATTCTCCGACGCCTCCTACGGGCGCCCCACGCTGTGGCTCCTTCTTCTGACCGTCGCGACCCTCATCGTCCTCAGCCGCCGCAGCCGCAGCCACCCGCCGAATCAATAGGCCGGGCTGCTGCCCGGTGCCGTCGTTCGTTCTTCGTGAAGCGTCGCTCGCCCGGGGGCAATCAGCTGTCAGCTATCAGCTCCGATCCCAAACGAGATACGCTTCACGACAACATACAGCTTTTTCCCATTTCATGTTTTACGGTTCACCTTCTGCGTTTCACCTTTTACGCTTCACGTTTCACGCTTCCCACCAATCAGCACCGCTTGCAGGATGCGCAAAAAGGCCTTCCAGCAAGGCCGCAGCGAATGAAGAGTTGAGGCGTACCCTCGGCGGTACGTTGAAACTCTGAATGACGCGAGAACGCCGCTGGAGGCGTTTTTCCGCATCCTGCTTAGGCTGTTGCGCCTGAGAAGTTTGCGTTGTTACAATGCGCCTCACTATGGACGCCACACCAACCATGACCGCCAAAGATCCCGCGCAGTATCCGCTGCTGCGGAACTTGCAATTCTCACCGATCAAGGAAGGGGAGGAGCAGTTCATTGTGCTCTGGGACCCCACGGGACTGAGCAAGGAACGGCTGGTCTTGCCGTTGAACTATTTCTTCATCGTGCAACACCTCGACGGCGAGCATAGCCTACAGGACATCGGGGCGATTTACCTGAAGCGCTTCGGCGAATTCCTAATGCCCAACAAGGTCGAACAGCTGCTGGCCGACCTGGATACCAAACTGTTTTTGGAAGGGACGCGCACCGAACAGGCCAAGCAGGCGGCTCTGGACGCCTATCGCCAGGCGCCGGCCCGCTCACCGCAATTTGCCGGTCGCAGCTATGAGGCCGATCCCGCCAAGTTGCGCGCGCAGATCAACAGCTTCTTCGTGTCAAAGGAAGGGCCGGAGGTGAAGGCCTCCGAACACAAGGGCCAACTCATCAAGGCTCTCGTCGCGCCTACGTACGAGCTGAGACAGGCCGGACCGATCTATGCCTGGGCCTATAAGGAATTGCAGGACGCCCAGAAGGCGGATCTCTACGTGCTGATCGGGACCGCGCACTCCGGGCTCGAATACCCGGTGGCGGTGACCGACAAGGATTTTGAGACACCGTTAGGGCTCGTGAAAGTCGAACGCACAGTCACCGACCGGCTCCGAGAACACATTCCTTCCGCTTTTACCGACGAATTGGCACATCATAATGAACATGCATTGGAATTTCAGCTGCCGTTCCTGCAAGAGACGCTCGGGCAAGACCGTGCGTGTACGATTGTTCCGATCCTCACGGCCTTTTCAGCGGACAGTCTGCGCGATCCGCAGATCCGGGAGCAGGTCGAGACGTTTCTTCAGACCTTGAAGGACGCGCTGGCCGCCACCGGCAAGTCCTACTGCGTCGTGGTCGGCGCGGAATTGGCCCACATCGGCATGCGCTACGGAGACTCAGCCCCGCCGACGGACTTCTCGTTCCATCGCTGCATGCAGACCGACCTCGAAATGCTCAAACATGTCGAGAACCGCGACCCGGAAGAATTCGCCAAGTTCATCCAGAAGGAAAACGACCAGCGCCGCATCTCCGGCTTTTCGCCGATCTATTCGATGCTGCGGTTGATCCAGGCGGAAACGGGGCAGGTGCTGCGGTACGATCGCGGAATCACCGATCAGTATAATTCGACGGTGACGTATGCCAGCATGGCCTTCTTCTAGAGCAGGCTGCTGAAACAGGCTCCCAGCTTCGTTCTCCCCTTGAAACCATCCTCACCGTAGCACAAGGCTACGCCTCCGGTGCTTTCATCGGCTGCGGCCTCGCTGGAGAACCTGTTTGAGCAGCCTGCAAATGCTTTTCACACAGCCACCGTCGTTCTCACTTTGCTCAATTCGCTCAACGTAGCGCAAGGCTACGCCTCGCTCTTTCACTTGCTGCGGCCTAGGTGAACCGTCGTTTTGACCGTTCTGCGGGACACCTCCTGAAACAGGTCCCCCGCTTCGTTCTCCCCTCGAAACCATCCTCAACGTACCTCTAAGGGTACGCCTCCGGTTTTCTCTCGCCTGCGGCCTAGGTGAACGGGCTTTTGAGCAACCTGCGAAACAACATAACGGCCTCAGACCAAAGGACTTCATTGGTTGCTCGTCTCTGCGCTAGTTATTCCAACTGCCATCTATCCATCTTCCGTAAAAGCACTTCCGCATGACTGCGAAATGGAGTTCGCGGGCAGTCCCTAGAGCTGAGCAGGATTCCGACTGATACACATGGCGAGCCCCGCTTCGCGTGACAGGCTGTTCAAAAAGACCGTCCAGCAAGGCCGCAGAAAGCACGGGGACTGGGGCGTTACCCTTGCGGTACGTCACAGGAAGACGAGCAACCGAGAACGATGCCGGGCAGGTTTTATGGACAGCTTGCTAGTAGAGCGATACGCCGCCGGCCGGATCCGTATATCTCGCCGGCGTCGTGTAACGATCCCAGGTGGTGACAGCGCCCTGCTCGAAGTAGACGCGAAAGGCGCTGGTGACACAGGCGTCACGGCCGATGGGCGGATAGAGCCAGACCTTGACGGTACGCCCTTCATCCACCACGTCCTTCATACATACCGGCGAACCAAGCGCGAGGAACACCTGGTCTTCGGTCATGCCGCGAAGGATGTTTCCTTTATCGATCGCCCAGCGCACGCCCTCAGGATACGAGGGATAGTGGTCTGCCATCAGATGCTGCCGATGACTGTCGCAGGCCGATAGTAAGAAGGTCACGAACAGGATGCACGATGTGAAACCGAGGATCAGCGACCTGGTAAGAGGAGAGGTATCGTCACAATGCATGACATCAGGTAGCAGACTCGTCGACAACGGCCCGGGCCTAGTGGCGCCGGCGCTACTCTTTCACCGTCACCTTCATGCGGATCGGCTCCAGCGGGTTGTCGCGTTCGTCGCGCGGCATCTTCGCGATCATGTCGATGACCTCGATGCCCCGGATGATTTCGCCGAAGATGGAATAGCGCCGATCGAGGCCGCCGTTGTCCTGGAGGGAAATGAAGAACTGGGAGCCGTTGTCGTTGAAGTCGCGCGTGCTGTTGCCGTCTCGAGGCATCTTCGCCATCGAGATCGCGCCGCGCTTATGGGGCCGGTCGTTGGGTTCGGGATTGAGAAAATAGCCGGGGCCGCCGGTGCCATGCAGCAGGCGATCCGGCGTCTTGCTCAACGGGTCGCCGCCTTGAATGATGAACCCCGGCACGACCCGGTGAAAGGTCGTGTCGTCGTAAAAACCCATCTTGGCCAGGTTGATGAAGTTCTCGACGTGGCGCGGCGCATCGTCCGGATAAAAGCGAATCCGGATCTCGCCGAAGGGGGTGCTGATCGTGGCGCGCGGGTCTTTTTTCTGAAATTGCATGGTCATGGCGCAAATGTAACAGGCCGGCGATTGCATCGGCAAGTGGGATGCCCGCGTGATTTCTTTCGATGAACGGCGTATTCTGTCGCCGCTGCAGTGGGCGGCCCTGAGTGAGCAAGAAGGGCCGCTACAATATTTGCAGGCTGTTCAGAATGGCTGTCCGGCAAGGCCGCAGAAAGATCGGCGACTGAGGCGTACCCTTGGGGTACGTCGCAGGGAGACGAGCGACCGAGAACGCCGCCGGCAGTCATTCTCAACAGCCTGGCGGGAGAAAACACCAATGCCTGAACAATCCGTTCTCAATGTCGATCTGGCCGATGTGTGGAAAGAGCGGGGCCGCAAAAACTGCATTCGCACGATCGCCTGGGGCGATGAAATCACGGTGGTCAAGCAAACCGCCACGTACCTCGAAGTCACGATTACCTTCTTTCGTCAGAAACCTGACGGCAGCATCCTTCCCGAATCCATCACCGGCTACATCGAACCGACCAAGGCCTCCGGCATCACGGTGGCGGATCTGGTCCGGCCTGTCCCGGACAACAAGGTCTTGAAGGTGAACTTCGTCGACGTGCAACAGGGGGACGGCACGGTCGTCGAATCGCCGGACGGGAAGATCATCCTCATCGACGGAGGCGACAATCAGATGTTCGCGCGCTACCTCGCCGGTCGCTTCCGCAACACCAGCCTCCAGCAGCCCAAACCCATCGACTGCATTGTCGTCACCCACGGCGATGCGGACCACTTTGCCGGCCTCAGTGAGATTCTCGAATCCGAAACCAACAAGGTCAAACGCAAACAGTTCTTCATGCAACCGCAGCGCATCTACCACAACGGCCTCGTCAAACGCCCGAGTCGAATGAACAACAAGGCCGTGCCCGACAGCAAACTCCTCGGACCGACCAAGACCGTAAGCGGGAAGCTCTATCTCACGGGGCTGGAAGAAAACCTACTCGACGTGGACGACAAGGAGATGAACGAGCCGTTCAAGAAATGGAAACGGACCCTGGCCACCTACAGCGGCCGCAGCCCGGTGAGCTTCCGGCGGCTGCAACTCGGAGATACCCAGGCGTTCGAATTCTTCAACCGGAACGATCTGCGGATCGACGTGTTGGGCCCCATCACCAGCGACGTCGGAGGAGAACCGGCGCTGCGCTTTCTCGGTGAACCGCCGAAAGGGCCACGCATTGGGCATGACTCGCTCAGCGACAGCGAGGAAGGCTTCTCCGGCCATTCGGCTTCTCACACCATCAACGGCCACTCCATCGTACTGCGTCTGAGTTATGGCGGGTTCAGCTTTTTGTTTTCAGGCGACCTGAACGATGAGGCCAGTCGCTTCCTGGCTCGCGAACACAACAAGGGCACTCTCAACCTGCGCTCGGAAGTCTTCAAGGTGCCGCACCACGGCTCAGCCGACTTCTCCGGCGCGTTCATGCAGGCCGTGGCCCCGATCGTCAGCGTAGTCTCTTCCGGCGACGAGAGCGCGCGGAAAGAATATATCCATCCGCGCGCGACCCTCATGGGGGCCTTGGGTAAATGGTCGCGCGTGCCGGAGCCGCTCATCTTCGCCACCGAACTGGTGGCATTCTTTGCAACCGAAGGTCTCTGCCGGTTGCAGGATGACAAGAAGGCCAAAACACGAGGCCCCTTCTACGGCTTCAGCCGCACAGCCTATGGACTGGTGAAAACCCGCACCGACGGCCACCGCCTCTTCGTCTACACCGACAGCGGGAACATACAAATGAAAGAAGCCTACGCCTACCAGCTCGATTCTTCCGGCGTGCCGCAACCTGCCGAAGTGAACCGGGCGTGAACGACAGAAGTCGCGCAAGGCCCTCTGGACCACTCGCTGTTCTTCCCCCACAAAATACGCTTCACGAATGACACGAGACGACGTGGCTCCTCTGTGACCCCGGATGTCACGGAGGGATGCTAGGGTATGGACGGTGGAGCGGGGAGGCAATGGCGCATGACCGGCAAAGGCGGGCTAAGGACGGACAGGCTTGCGGCACCGCTCAATGGGGGAAGTTATCATTTCGCGGGCTGATGAAACGCGCATCCGTCATATTTGCCACGCGGACTCCTACCATTGCTTTTCCCAAAGGTGGTAGCCAACATGTGTAAACCTCAAACGCATCTCGGAGATTCAAAGCGGGCTCACCCTTGGCAAGGTGTACGAGGGGCGGTTGATTGAGAGGCCTTATTTGCGTGTTGCGAACGTCCAAGACGGGCATCTCGATCTCACGGACGTCACAGTGATCGAAGTGCCGGTGGAGGTAGCACACCGGGTGACGCTTCGTGTCGGAGATGTGCTCATGACGGAAGGCGGCGACCTCGACAAGCTTGGTCGAGGGACCATCTGGAACGGTGAAATTGCTGATTGCCTGCATCAGAATCATATCTTCGCCGTACGTTGTTTCCAGCACAAACTTCTCCCATCCTTTCTCGCCTACCTCACAGCTTCACAGTATGGCCGCGATTACTTCGAAGCCACCGGGAAGCGGACGACGAATCTCGCGAGTACCAGCTCAAGGAAGGTGGGGATGTTTCCTATCCCCCGTCCGCCCCTCGGCGAGCAAGCGAAGATCTGCACATTCCTCGACGACAAACTTGCCAACATCAGCCATATTCAAGCCGGCATCGAGGCGCAAATCACCACCCTGACCGCCTATCGCAAGTCCCTGATTCACGAATGTGTCACCGGTCAACGTCGCATCACCGAGCACAATACATCAAATTTGGTGTTGCCTTAACATGGAATTCACCGTAGAGTATTATGAAACTGTGGCGGGACGGTGCCCTGTACGCGAGTTTCTTGATGCGTTATTGGCAAGCGATCCGGACGACTGTGCGGCAATCTTCGCCGGCTTGGCAAAGCTTCGAAGCCGACAGGCCCATCGAGAACCGTTGGCCAAGGCACTGGGCGGAGGATTGTTCGAACTGCGCCACGTCGGCAAGCTGAACACTCGCGTGCTGTGGTTCTTTATGAAAGGCCGGCGCATCGTCGCCGTACATGGCATTCGTAACAAAGGCCAGGCCATTGCGGCCCGTGACATCACGACTGCCCGGGAGCGGATGCGCGATTGGCAGGAGAGAATGACATGAAAAAGAAAACGAATTTTGACCTTCACCTCGAAGCCCAACTCCGTGATCCGAATTTCGCAGAGCGGTTCAAGCGGGCGGGCGAGGCTTGGGATGTGGCGTTGCAGATTGCGGTGCTTCGCGAAAAGGCTGGTCTGTCACAAAAGGACCTGGCACGCAAACTCAAAACGTCCCAGCAACAGGTCAGCCGGCTCGAATCGCCCTCCTACGAAGGACATTCGTTGAGCATGTTGCGCCGTGTGGCGCAGGAACTCCATGCGCGTGTCCGAGTCGTGCTCGAACCTCAAGATGCCGCCGATCATGTGGCCGAGCCACCGGCCTTGTATGGTGCGAAACGGCGTAGCGCAACGAACCGAGCCGCACGATCATGGCGCGCAAAAAAGCCTCGGAACTGACCTTTCAACAGCACATCGCGGACTTCCTCCTTCGCCGGCACAGCTATCCGCTGTTGGAGCAAACCGAGATTACGGATACCGATCACTGCCTTGCAGAAGACCACCTCTGGGCCTTTCTCACCGCCACCCAAGCCGAGCAAATTCAGAAATTAAAAGACGACTACGGCACGGACACGCGTGACGAAGTTTTTCGCGCCCTTCGGCAGGAACTGGTTCGCACCACGCTCTGGATGATCCTTCGGCATGGCCTCACGGTGCGTGCGTTGGAATTCCGCCTCTACTACCCGAAACCCCGGTCAGAAGACAGCGCCGCGGCCAAGACGTACAGCGAGAATCGTCTAACGTTTCGCCCCCATTTCTATTTCGGGGAGACCAATCAGGAAATCGACTTCGTCTTCTTTCTCAACGGTCTGCCGATCGTCACGCTGGAACTGAAGCACGAGAAGAACCAGAACGTGCACGATGCGGTGGCGCAGTATGTGGCGCGTGATCACAGCCGGAAGATTTTCCAGCATCCCTTCCTCTATCTCGCCGCCGATACGAGCGACGTGATGGCGGCGACCGACCCGCGCAGGACCGAGCACTTTCGCTGGCACAACAGCGGGCTCACAAACAAGCCGCACACCGAGGGAGAGTATCCGGTTGAGTTTCTGTATCGAGAAGTCTTGTCGAAGGACCAGTTGCTGGAGTTGGTCTCCTCGTTTTTGGTCTTTGTACCGAAACGCGATGCAGAAGGAGATAAACCGGAACGCCAGGCGTTCACCATCCTACCTCGCTACCATCAGAGCCGCATGGTGCGGAAGGTCGCCGATGACGCCATCTCCCACTTTACGGCATCGGGCGACATTGGCCGCAAATACCTCATCCAGCACTCGGCAGGAAGCGGCAAGACGCTCTCGATCTGCTGGCTGGCCGATCGACTGCACAGTCTCTATAAGCCGGACACCAATGAGAAGCTGACCGATGTCATCTTCATTCTGACCGACCGCAAGTCGCTCGATACAAACATCCGGGACGATATCGAGAAGTTCACGCATCTCCAGCACGTGGTCGGTCTGGCGAGGAAATCCGAGGATCTGCCGCGGTTTCTTAAGGAACGCAAGCCGATCATCGTGACAACGCAGCAGAAATTCTCGTGGGTGCTGGAAGAGATCAACACGAACGCCGATCTACAATCCTTACGCGTCGCGTTTCTGATTGATGAGGCGCACCGTTCGCAGGAAGGCCGGATGGGGGCCGCGATTCGTGTGCCGTTCCGAAAGCCGGAAGAGGCGGATGCCGACGATGCGGGAGACGAAGGTGGAGATGAAGAAGCGCGGATGGCCAAGATCATTCGCGAACATGACCGTAACCAGCTCTTCGTGGCCTTCACCGCCACGCCTGCACCGGAAACGGTGACCCTGTTTGGCGCGCCCTTCGATAACTACACAGAAGCCGAGGCGATCGCCGAAGGGTACATCGTGGATGTGGCAGCGAGCATCATTTCCTACAAGACACTCTATCACCTGCATTGTTCCATCGTGCCGACTCCTGGCGAGGAACGGGTCTATCCAAAGGGCGTGGTGTCGAAAGCGTTGCAGAACGTGGCCTACCAAGACGACGGCCTCATTCAATACAAGGCCGAGGTGATGCTGAGGATTTTCGAGGAGAACGTGAAGCCGCTCATCGGCGGGCGGGCCAAGGCCATGATTGTGGCGACGTCGCGCATAGCCGGTCTTCGCTACTTCCATGTCTTGAAGGAGAAGCTGAAAGAACGCGGTGCGGACTATAGGGTGCTGTACGCCTTTTCGGACTTCGTGCATCCCGCCACCAACGAAGCGGTCAGCGAGCATGCCGTGAACGAGTTGAAGGAAGGGGAGTTGATCGAGGACCGGTTCGAGGGCAACGACTACCGGCTCATGGTCGTGGCGAACAAGTTCCAAACCGGCTTCGACCAACCGCTGCTGGCCGGCATGTTCCTCGATAAGCCGGTCGTGGACCGTCATGCGGTGCAGACGGTCTCGCGCCTCAACCGGAGTCATGAGGGAAAAACGACTGTGGTCGTCGTCGATTTTACCAACAACGCACAGGCGATTTTGAAGGCGTTCGCCAAGTACCGGAAGGGGACTCCCTTTGAACCGGAAGAACCGGACCCGGAATTGGTGACCACACTGATGTCGGACATTCTTGCGGCCGGGATCTTTACACAGAAGGATGCCGAGGAGCTGATACGTTTCTTAGCTTTGGGACCGAAGAGCGATCCACAGGTTCAGTTCATGGTGAGCGGCCTGCGAGTTCGCTTTCAGGTCGCACTCGTGTCACCTGACGACCGGAAGCCGTTCGTCTATCTGCTCGCGCGGTTTGCCAAGGCCTTTCACTTTCTGTCCTGCTTCTTCTCGTACCCACAGGAGGTCAAGCAGTTTGCGACCTTTGCCGACTATGTCGGGCCTCAACTCATCAAGCAGGGCAGTGTGTCTGACTTGATGAAACAAATCAGGCAGACCGAGGTTGTCAAAGCAGCCGTGGAATATCGCGGTGTCATGACCAGTACCGGGCCGGTGAAACTACAGCCGGGTAGGGGAACAAAGGGAGTAGGGCCGCCGGTCAGGAACGTCTCGGTTCAGGACATGATCGACGAGATTCGGACTAAATATTCTATCACCGACGAAGAGGCGCTCTACATCAAGCAGGTGACGGAACAGAAGACGGGCGACCCGGCCATTCGCGGCACCGTCCAGAGTCATCGAGACGACCGGCCTTATCTCGAAGGCCCCTACCGAGGCCAAGTGAATGGCGAGATCCAAGTGGCTTACAACGATCTCGCGCGGTATGAGGAACTAGCCGATCCGAAGTACACCGACATCGGAGGGATCTTCGACATCATGGCGATCACGGTCATCCACACCCATCTGACTGCTATGGCGTAACCTCTATGGCGAAGCGGATCGGCGACATCCCGGAATACGATCGTCCGCGCGAGAAACTCCTGCGAAACGGCGCGGCGGTCCTGAGCGACCAGGAGCTGCTTGCGGTATTGCTCGGAAAGGGGACAAGCGGAGTTGATGTCATGACCTTGGCTGCCAAGCTGGCCAAGGTCATCGATGCGAAGGGATTGGCGGTGCGGGCGGATGACCTGCGCGGGCTTGACGGTGTCGGGGATGCGAAAGCGACGCTAATCCTCGCGGCATTGGAGTTTGCGCGGCGCAGGATCAAACCGGAAGGCGTCACAATCCGCGCCCCGGCTGATCTGGTCCCGCACATCCGGCACTACGCCGACCGCAAGCAGGAACACTTTCTCTGCGCAACCATCAACGGCGCCAATGAGATCCTGAATATTCGGGTGATCACAATTGGCTTGATCGACCAGACTCCGGTACATCCGCGAGAAGTGTTCGCGGAGGCAGTATCCGATCGTGCCTCCGCCATCATCGTCGCGCATAATCATCCGGCCGGAAGTCTACAGCCTTCCACAGCCGACATCGAAATCACTCAAAAGATCAAGAATGCAGGACTCACGCTCGGCATTGAACTCCTCGATCACATCATTTTTAACCGTCAGAGTTACTATAGCTTCCTAGAAGCAGGAACATTGTAGAGCTGTCAGCCACGGGCCGTGAGCCGGAAACCAGTGTTCATCCCTGCCGCGAGGGAACACCTGCACGCTTCTTCGATACGTGCGCCGGGGCAACCGTCTTGCCGCCCCTCACAGCACCAAGCTCCCGCTTCCATCCTGGATGAATCGGATCTATGATCGTGCCATGTCGTCTATGGTCCCTCCATTCACGGCTAGTCAGGCCACCCTCTTGCGGGACTTTCTTGCCTCGCCGCAGCGTCCGCACGGCACCCTGACCTATCCCCAATTGGCGGGATTTCTCTTCAGCTTGGCGAACGGGCCGGAACTGATAGCGCCATCGGAATGGTTACCGATGGTCTTCGATGATCATGACGCGGGCTACGGCACACAGACTGAGGCCGAGCAGGTGCTCAAGGCCGTGGTGGGACTTTCTAATCACTGCGTCCGAGAGCATGCTGCCGATCGAGCCCTGCTCCCGCCGGGCTGCGAGATCAGGCCGGAACCACTGGCCAACCTGGAGGCGGACGCGCCGCTGAGCCACTGGTCACAGGGTTTCTGCATGGGCCACGACTACCTGATGAACTACTGGGATGAATACACCCCGGAGGAACTTGATGAAGAGCTGGGAGCCGTGCTCATGGCGCTCACGTTTTTTGCCTCGCCCGCACTGGCCAAGGCCTATCGTGCAGAAGGCAAGAGCGGCAGAAGCCTCGCCCAGTTGGCCGAAACTGTCCTGGAAATCTTTCCCGAGGCCATGCGCGAGTACGCCCACCTCGCTCGTTCGCTTTATCAGGCACGATATGAAGCGGGCGATCCCAACCCTACGCCGGCTGCCGGCCTGAAAATCGGGCGCAACGAATCCTGCCCGTGTGGAAGCGGCAGCAAGTTCAAGAAGTGCTGCGGGGCGACATGAGGTTATGCCGCACCCGTACCTTCCCGAACGCGTGAGCAACTGGGAGAGCGCCCCGTACGGTTCTGTTTCTCTCCGTCGCTTTCTCTATATCCCAGCAACAACGTCGGCCAGTCCCAGTGATCGGCGAGCCAGGGCGTGAGAAAGAAACAACGCCGTCAGCGGCTTACGGGGCAAAAAGTTCGGCGAGCAGAGTGAGGACCTGGGTCCGGGTCACGGCGGTGATCGCCCCCACACGCTTGACTAAGCGGCGCCTATCCACTGTTCGGGTTTGATCCAAGACAACTTGCCCCGACTTCCCTTTAAATCGAAGCGGGACACGAGTCGGATAGGGGCGGCCCTTCGTCGTCATTGGTGCGACGATGACCGTGTCGATGTGCTGATTCATTTCATCGGGAGAAATGATGAGACAGGGCCGGGTCTTTCGAATTTCACGCCCTTCTGTAGGATCGAGACGGACGAGAAAGACATCGAACCGGAATACTACCACGTCCAGTCGCTCCGGTCCCATGTGGATGTCGCGACGGATTCCTGATCGAGCAGTTGGTCGTCTCCACGGCGATGCATCTGCTCAAACGCTTGACGCCATCCGGCGCGCGGTTTGGATGCCGCGCGAATAACCAATTGTCCCTGCTGAATCTCCAGATCGACGTCTCCATGCAGGTGACACTGTTCAATGACCGATTTCGGAATCCGGATGCCCTGGGAGTTGCCGATCCGCACAACCCGAGCTTTCATGGCGCTGTCCTCCTTTGTGTCCCTGAACGCTGGTGCAATTACAATGGGTCTACACGCTCTGTCAAGGATTCGCCTCGCTAGCTTACTCCCTCATCCCCTCCGCCGGATCGACCTTCATCCACATGAGCCCGCCGCAGAAAGCGATGCCGGCGGCGACCAGCAGCGACGCCGTCCAGCCCCAGTGATCGGCCAGCCAGGGCGTGAGGCTTGGTGAAATAATCCCACCGACGTTGGCTCCCGTGTTCATCACACCGGACAGAGTCCCTGCGTGGGTCTTGGAGAGATCCGTCGTCACACTCCAATAGGCACCGACGGTGAAATACAACCAGCCGGCGCCGAGCGACAGGCAGACGATGGCCAGGGTCTGCGACTCCACCCAGGCTCCGATCGCAATCAATCCGCCGGCCAGCGCCATGCCGGCCATGCCGATCGAGAGCCGGGCCTTGCGCAGTCCGAGTAAGGGCACCAGGTAGTCGGTGACCCAGCCGCCGAGCGGACAAAAGAGGAGAATGGCGAGGAAGGGGCCGGCCGCGAGCCAGCCGCCGCGCAGGAGATCGATCCCGCGCACATTCACGAGGTAGAGATAAAACCAGCTCATATAGATATAGGCCACATACCCGAGGCAAGCATAACTCCCGACGAGCCACCAGAGCGACCGGGAGCGGAGAATGTGCCGCCAGGGAATCGCCGCGGCGGCAGCCACCGACCTGCCGGCCGGCAGTCGATCCCGCGAGCAGAGGACCCAGAACACCGCCACCACCAAGCCGATCAGGGCAGAGAGATAGAACACCGATTGCCAGTGATAATTCACCATGACCCAGGAAGCGAGGGGAGGGGTGACCGCAGCGCCGATCCCGATCCCGCCGATGGCGATGCCGATCCCGAGCCCCCGTCGCCCCGGCGGCATCCAATCGGCCACGGCGCGATTGAAGTTCGGCAAGGCCACCGATTCGCCAACTCCCAGCAGGAACCGCACGAGGACGAGTGCCCAGACGGTTCCGACCAGAGAGGCCAGCGGCAGGGTGGCGACCACGGCCGTCAACACCGTACAGAGCGACCACCAGATCAAGGCGCAGGCCAACACCACGCGCGCCCCCCAGCGATCGCCCAAGCGGCCGCCCGGAATCTGGCAGAGCGCGTAGCCGAAGACAAACGCGGAGAATACGTAGCCCATGTCCTGATCGGTCATGCCGTAGGCGGGCATCATCTGCCGGGCCGTGACGGAAATGTTGACGCGATCCATGTACGTCACGGCGCTGATCGCGAACAGCAGCGCGAGAACGCCCCAACGCGGTCCTGTCGTGGATGTTTCAGTCCGCACGCGAAATGCTCCCAGTGTCATCCGTCCGACGCGCGGCGCATTATAGACCCGCGCGCTGGTCGCGTGAAATGCCATTTCACGGTTCCTTACGTTTTGCCCTTCACGTTCTCATCGTCGTTCGTCTCTCGTGAAGCGTATCTCGTTTAAGATCGGACCTGATAGCTGATAGCTGATACCTGATAGCTGATGACCTCTGAACGAGATACGGTTTTCTACCGTTTCCCCTTTCACGTCTCACCTTTCACGCCCCTCAGGCAGCGCATCGTATGGATTTCCCGCGCATGCATCCAGTACACTGCGGTATGTTCTTAGAGGAGGGTCAGTGAGGGTCCGTCCCCGCACGGTAGTGCTGTCGATGCTCGGCCTGGTGGTCGCGGGGCTCCTTCTCCTCTTCTATTCCCGCGAGTTATTCGGCGTCGACATCCTCAAAAACTTCTTCCTTCAGCAGCTCGAAACCAGCCTTCGCCGCAAGATCGAGGTCGATCGCATCAAACTCGTCGTGTTGCCCAGCATTCGGCTGGAACTGACGAACGTCGGCATTTACGGCCACGATGACCCAAGCCACGTCGTCTTCTCCGCCAAGGAAATCGATATCGTCCTCCGCCTGCTGCCGCTGCTGAAAAAACAGGTTGTCGCCAAACGCATCTTTCTCAACGAACCGACCGTCACGCTGATTCGCAACCGCTCGGGCCATTGGAATGTGCTGGCCGGCTTGCCGTCCGCGGCGAAGGACGAATCGGCCTATCAGATGTTCAGCCGGCTGCTGCAAATCCGGGAAGCCACCATTCAAAAGGGCCACATCACGATCACGGACGAGGCGCGGCCGGACGGGGTCAGGACCACGACACTCGAAACGGTCGAGATGGCGCTGAAGGTGTATCCGGGAAAAGCACAGGGCGACCTGCATGTCTCTGCCGCATTGCAGGCTCAGGGCGCGCCGTCATCCTTTTCTCTGACGGGCACCATCGGGTTAAGCGAATCGTCCTCGACGCTGGCGGCGGAGGAACCCTATTCCGTCCGCCCGGCCTTTCAATTCGAAGGCGAGATCGACACGACAAATCTCCGCCTGCGCGAAGCGGCTGACTTCTTCGGACCCCGGCCGGTTCCGCCCCAATTGCAGGGCGGCGCGAGTCTCCAAAGCCGGATTCGTGTGGCTCCTGGCGTGGCCGGCTACGATGTGGTGTTGACCGAAATTGCGGCCAATGTGGATGAACTGGCGGTGACGGGCAAGGCCAACCTGGCGGGTCTTCTGACCTCGCAACCCACCTTTTCCATCACCTTTGCGTCGCCGTCCATCGATCTCCGGTCGCTCTTCGCGAGGATTCCCGCCCAATGGATTCATCCTCAATTGCCCGCGATCGTCGAACAGCGCCAATTGGGCGGCACGGTCGAAATCCTGTCCGCCACCTTGACCGGCGCCACGGCACCCAGCCCGCAGTTGTCCTTGACCGGTGATTTCCGCATCGACAAGGGCATGGCTTTGATCGGCAACGATCGTGTGCCGACGCAGAATCTGGCCGCGATCGTGTCGGTGGAGCCGGGACGCATCCGCGTCGGCAAGGTCACGGGCGCCTACGGCACGTTGCAGATTACCGACGGGAAGGCGCTCGTCTCCTTTCTCGACGACGGTCCCTGGATGGAATTGGATGTGAGCGGCGATATGACCGCCGCGGACTTGGTGAAGTTCTTGATCAAGACTATCCGCGCGGACAAACTCACGTCATTGCTCGCGCAGTCGCGCGACATCGAAGGGCAGACCCATCCCACATTCCGCCTCGTCGGTCCGCTGGACAAGCCCGAAGGCATTACCTTCGCAGGCGGGGAGGTGCTGGCTGATCAGGTCAGCCTGATGAATCCGTCGCTGCCGCAACGGCTCACGGCGATGCAGGGGCGTATCGTCTTCTCACAAACCGGCGGCGCGCAATTCGATCAGGTCACGGCCAATGTGGGGGAGGCGCAGCTGCAATTCAACGGCATGATCAGCGGCGGCACGCCCAGCGTCTTTCAGGATTTCGTCATTCGCGCGAAAGGCAGCGCATCCCAGCTCAGACAGATGGTCTCGGCGGGGACCTTTCCCGATGACCTGCTCTATGGGATGGTCACGGCCAGGGTCCAGTTGTCCGGTTCGTCGGGCGCGCCCCATTTGCGCGGAGAGATCGGCTTGAATGAGGCCAAACTCGTACTGCCGACGTTGGGGGAAAAACCACTGGGCTCGCCGGCCTCCCTGGAACTGGATGCCGACGTGGCGCGCGGCGTCGGCCTGGTCATCTCGCGTCTGGAACTGATCGTACCGCCCTTGCGGTTACCGTTGAAGGGTCGCATCACCCTCGGCGACCAGTTTTCCATCGATGCGTCGCTTGCCACCGGCACGGTGTCGGTCTCCAGCCTTCCTGATTGGGTCTACCGCAGCGGATTCGAAGCCGGCAATCTCGAAGTGTCCATGGACGTGAAGGGCTCGGATGCCGAGTGGAAGAATTGGCGAGCCGGCGGCTGGCTGGCCTTGACCAACGGCCTCATGACGCTCAAGGGCGTGGACGGCGCCGTTGAAGACATCTACCTTCGCTTGAAGTTTTCCAAAAACATCGCCGACATCAAACAACTGTCGTTCCGGATCAAAGACAGTGATGTCAGCCTGTCGGGGGCCCTGAAAAATTGGACGACCAAGCCGGTCATCGCCGTCAAGATCGAGTCGGCCCAGATGGACCTGGATCTGCTCATTCCGAAAGGGCATCGTTCGCCGATCCGGGAATTTCTCGAAACCCTCGCCTCGACCAGTCAGGTCAGCGCCACGGCGACGATTGAAAAGGGCCTCTACAAACATTTGCGCTTCGGCGGGTTATCGGGGCGGTTGACCATTCAAGACGGCATGTTGGATCTCGATCGTGTCGTTGCGCAATCGGGTACGGGCCATGCGGCCGGGCGGATGGTCGTGCGGCTTCCCAAGGGAGAACCGGCCGAAACGGAAACCTCGGTCCGCATGACGGGCATTCCCGCCGAAGCGGTGCTGGGGTTGCTCGGCGCGCACGACCAGCCTGTCACCGGCGACATGAAACTGACCGGCGTGCTGCGCGGGCATGGGCGAAATCCTCACGGTCTGTTGCCGACGCTCAACGGCAAAGTGGAACTGGTGCTCCAGGACGGGCATATTCTCAAGACTGAGAAACGCGCCATCTGGAAAATCCTCTCCATTTTGAACCTGCCCGCCGTGCTGCAAGGCAAGGTGGACCTGGAGAAAGAAGGCCTCCAGTACAACCGCGCGAGCGCTACCCTGACGGTGCAAAACGGGTTGGTCAAAACACAGAACATCATTCTGGACAGCGCAGTACTGAAGATTTCTGCCGTGGGAACCTACGACATGCCCACCGATCAGTTGGACATGATTTGGGCCGTGAGCCCGTTCGGATCCTATTCGCAGTTCCTGAAATCCATTCCGCTGTTCGGCCGATTGGTCGCGGGCGATCGCAAGGGCCTCGCCACAGCGCTGTTCCAGGTGAAGGGATCCATCGACGACCCTCAAGTGACCTACATGCCGATGAAGTCGTTTACCACCGGCTTGACCGGCGTGGCGCAGCTTGCCTTCGACCTGTTGAAGAACACGGTGATGCTTCCGATCGATATTCTCACGCCGCAGGAAGAAAAGGAGCCGCTGTTCGATCCCTCGTTGGAGATTCAGACGCCGCCGTCCGCACCGCCGCCCGTCGAAGTTCCCGGCGCGCCGGCGCCGGCCGCGCCTTGACCACCTCCGGAGCGCGTGATAGCATCCGATCATCTGATCGCCTCGACCTCATGAGCCAATCCACCGATCACGAAACCACTCCAGGGCCCGGCGCGACGCTCTTCATCGCCGCCAGTGAAACCGATTCGAATCTGTACTACGCCACAAAATTCATCGCGCCCGATCCCTTCATCTACCTGGAGGTCAAGGGCGAGCGGCTGATGATCATGAGCGACCTGGAGGTGGATCGCGCTCGTCACCAGGCGACGGTCGATCGTGTCCTGTCGTATTCCGAGCTCGAGCGGCGGGCGACCTCGCAGGGCGTCAAGACGCCGGGAAATATCGACGTCATCCATCTCGTGTTGCAAGACGCCGGCGTGCGCGACGTGCTGGTGCCGCCCACCTTCCCCTTCCTCCATGCGCAACGGCTGCAGGAACTGGGCTACCGCCTGCGCACGAAACGCGACCCCTTTTATGAAAGCCGGGTGGTGAAATCTGACGAAGAGGTCCGGCACATCGAGGCGGCCCAGCGCGCGACCGAACAGGCCGTGGCCGCCGCGCACGACAGCCTACGCCGCGCCGACATTCGCGACCATGTGCTCTGGCTCGACGGGGAGGTGCTGACCTCCGAACGCGTGAAGAAACTCATCAACGTCGCCCTGATGGAATGCGACTGCGTCGCGCAGCATACCATCGTAGCCGGCGGCGAGCAGGCCTGCGATCCGCACGACGAAGGCAGCGGCCCCTTGCCGGCACATCGCAGCATTATCTTCGACGTGTTCCCTCGCTCGGCCCACTCCCGCTACTTTGCCGACATGTCGCGCACCGTCGTCCGCGGGCGGCCTTCACCCGAACTGACGAAGCTGTATCAGACCGTCAAGGATGCGCAGGAAGAGGCCATCACCAAAATTCGGGACGGAGCCGACGGCGCGGTCATCCATCAAGGCATTTGTGATCGATTTGACAAGGCCGGCTATAAGACCGGGCTGGTCAACGGCCGGATGCAGGGCTACTTTCACGGGACGGGTCACGGGGTCGGACTGGACATCCATGAAGCGCCCCGCATCAGCCGCACCGGCTCACTGCTCCAGGAAGGCCATGTCGTCACCGTGGAGCCGGGCTTGTATTATCCGGGCCTGGGCGCCGTGCGCATCGAAGACATGGTGCTCGTCACCAAGGACGGGTGCCGGAATCTCACGAATTATCCAAAGGTCTTCGAGCTCGGGTAAGCGAACAAATCCGTCGGTGTTTAGTTGTGAGTGGTGAGTGCTTAGGGACGCCGAAGTCTCGCGGTTCAACCGACAACTCAAGACTCAACACTCAAATCTCCCGTTTTCGCATGCCACGCTGATATGCGCCTGACCTTCACGATCCAGCGCTTCAATCCCGAAACCGACCACCACCCGCACCAGGAAGAGTACCGCCTCGACATCGGACGCGGGATGACGGTGCTCGAAGCATTGATCCGCATCAAAAACGAACTCGACGGCCGCCTCGCGCTGCGTTACTCCTGCCGCTCGGCCATCTGCGGCTCCTGCGCCATGCAGATCAACGGTACGCAAAAGCTGGCCTGCCGGACGTCGATCCGGAGAGAACTGGAGCGGCATGGCCGGCTCACCGTCGCGCCCTTGCCGAATCTTCCGGTGATCAAGGACCTGGTCGTCGACATGGCGCCCTTCTGGGAAAAGATCCGGGCAGTCACGCCCTGGTTGACGCCCATCACCCATCCGACCAAACGCTACGGCTCTTCGGGGCAACTGCGCCTGCTGCCGGACAGTTATCACTTTCACAACGTGGATGCCTGCATCATGTGCGCGGCTTGCGTCGCAGCCTGTACCTCCCATGAAGTCTCCCGCGGGTTCCTGGGCCCCGCGGCGCTGGCGAAAGCGGCGCGGTTTGTCGCGGACCCGCGCGAACCCTCGGACGCCAAACAGGTCCGGCTTTCTGCGCTCCAAGAAGCGGACGGGATCTGGGACTGCACCCGGTGCAACATGTGCGTGCAGGTCTGCCCGAAAGACGTGCAGCCGATGGAAGCGATCATCCGCTTGCGCCGGTCCTCGTTGCGACATGGCCTGACCGACGCCGAGGGCGCCCGCCACATCACCGGCTTCGTGGATCTGGTCCGCCAGGAAGGGCGCTTGAACGAAGCCCTGATGCCGCTGAAAGTCCTCGGATTCAATCTGAGTCGGGTGTTCGACGTCATGCCGCTGGGCCTCCGCATGTTCCTCAAGGGCAAAGTCCCGCTGCCGTTCGGGCACACCATCCCCGGTATCGAGCAGGTCCGGGCGATCTTCGCGGCCGCGCGACGGCTGGCCGCGCGCCGCTGACGGCCATGCCGGGCACCTTCCGATTTCTCGATGACATTGCCGTCGCCGACATGGCCTTCGAGGCCGAGGGCGATTCACTGCAGGCGCTCTTCGATGCCGCGACGCAGGCGCTCATTCAGAGCCTGGCCGATCCCGCCTCCGTTGCCCAAACCTGGCGGCAGACCGTCGATGTCGAGGAACCGGACATCGAGACGCTGCTGTTCGAATGGCTGAACCGGCTCGTCTATCTGAAAGACGCGCAAGCGGTGGTCTTTCATCACGCAACCCTCACGGTGCAAGCCGGCCCTGATCGATCAACCTGGCGCCTGCATGCAGAATTGGTGGGAGCGCCGGTCGATCCCTCCACCCAGGAGCTCCGATCGGACGTGAAGGGCGTGACCAAACACCTCTACGCCGTGGACCACGATGCTACGGGGTGGAAGGCCAGGGTGGTATTGGACGTGTGACTGCGCGCACAATAACAGGGCCTTCTTCATCAATCCCGGTTGACGTTCATAGTCCGTTTCCAAGGGGAACCATCGATGACACTCCATACCGATATGCAGGTGAATCGCATCGACGACTACCTGTGGGAAATCCCGCCCACCGAGAAGCGCGGCATGCTGGTCCCGGCGAGGATTTATGCAAGTCCGGCCATCCTCGGGTCCATGGATCGGGGGGTCTTCGATCAAGTCACTAATGTCGCCTGCCTGCCCGGTATTCATCGGTATGCGCTCTGCATGCCCGACGGCCATTGGGGATATGGGTTTCCCATCGGCGGGGTCGCGGCCTTCGATCCGGAAGACGGCATCATCTCTCCCGGCGGCGTGGGCTATGACATCAATTGCGGCATGCGGCTGATCCGCACGGACCTCTCCCTTGCCGAGGTGCGACCGAAACTCGAGCTGCTGATGACCGAATTGTTCCGCCGCGTGCCGGCGGGCGTGGGCTCGCGCGGTTTCGTCACCGTGAACCGGCGCGAATTCCGCGACGTGATGCGGAAGGGCGCGGCCTGGTGCATCGCCCAAGGCTACGGCTGGGAGGAAGACCTCGATCGCATCGAAGAGCGCGGCTGCCTCGGCGGCGCCGATCCGGGACAGGTCACGGATTACGCTATCGAACGGGGAATCAACCAGCTTGGGACGTTAGGATCCGGCAACCACTATCTCGAGGTGCAGGTCGTCTCTGATCGGAACATCTTCGATCGGGAGGCAGCCTCGGCGATGGGATTGAGGGGCCGCGACCAAATCGTGGTGATGGTCCATTGCGGGTCGCGCGGCTTCGGCCACCAAGTGGCGAGTGACTATCTCAAGGTCTTCGAAAAAGCCATGCGCCTCTACGGAATCAGCGTCCAGGATCAGCAACTCGCCTGCGCGCCCTTTCGCTCACCGGAAGGGCAGGACTATTTCGGCGCGATGAACTGCGCCGCCAACACCGCCTTTGCCAACCGCCAGGTCATCACACATCAAATCCGCGAGGCGTTCGCCGCCGTGTTCGAGTCGACCCCGCACGCGCTCGGCATGCATCTGATCTACGATGTGGCGCACAACATCGCGAAGGTCGAACGCTATGAGAACGGGGAGTGGCTGGTCCACCGCAAAGGCGCCACGCGCGCCTTCGGGCCCGGCAGCCCTGCACTGCCGGATTGTTACCGTGCGATCGGCCAGCCGGTGATCTGCGGGGGCTCGATGGAAACCGGCTCCTATCTCCTGGTCGGCACCGATCGCGCCATGCAGGACACCTTCGGCTCCACCATGCACGGATCCGGCCGAACTATGTCGCGTGCGCAAGCCAAGCGTACCGTGCGGGGCGAGCAGCTGCTACGCGACATGAAACAGCACGGCATTTTGGTCAAAGCGGTGTCCATGTCGGGGCTCGCCGAAGAAGCCGGGCTGGCCTATAAAAACATCTCGGAAGTCGTGAACACGGTGGACGGGGCGGGAATCACAAAAAAAGTGGCGGAACTCAAACCAATCGGCAATATAAAGGGCTAGCGCGTCGGATAGAGGACAGCTCGCGCCGCTCCCGGGAGGCCGGGACAAGGGAGCCGATCCGCCACCCATTCAGCGCCGCCCACGATGGAACAACGCCAGCACCCACGATTTCCAACTCGCTTCCGGAGTGCCTTCAGTTCGGTGAATCGCGTCGACGGAGCGGGCACGGTCATCGACCTTTCACTGCGAGGCTGCGGGATCGTGAGCCAGATGGCCATCCATCCCGGCACCACGCTGACGCTCCGCATCCATGTTCCGGAGCCGGAGACCACGTTGACCGTCCAGCAAGCCGTCGTACGCTGGTGCCGGGACGGGCGTATCGGTCTCGAATTTCTTTCCCTGCCGCCCGACGAATGGGCTCGCCTCCAACGCATCGTCAAGGAACTCACCCGTCATCCCTACGAATTGGCTCACGACCGGCAGGACGAGTCCGGCGCCTAGCGCCTCATCCGGCCGAGGAGGATACAGCATGGCTGACGCTTCCGCATCGCGATTGCCCCGGACCTGGCTCCCGGCGCTCCTGATCAGCATGATCGTGTCGGCAGTCTGTGCTGCGGCGCTCTATGTGCTGCTGGCTCAGCATGACCGCTCGCTCGTCGCGCAACGCAATGCCTCAGCCGTCATGGCGGCCGAGTCTAGCGCGCGTGCCACCGCGCGTACGTTGGCCTGGTTCAGCGAATCCATGGGCGGCGAGAATTTCGCGTCCATCCAGCAGACCTTGGAACAACATGCCCGGCAGCCTAATCTGCTGTCGGTCTCGGTCGTCATGGCAGACAACGTCGTGGTCGCGGCCGCCGATCCCGCCGCCATCGGCTCCAGACTTCAGGATGCAGCCTGGCAGGCTGCAGGCCGCGCTCAGACCGGTGTCGTCATGCCGGGAATCGAAAAGGGCAGACCGGCGCTCATCGTCGTGGAACCATTCCGTCTGGACAACCGCCTAGCCGGATGGATCAGACTGGCTGTTGCGGCCCCGCCCGACGCAGCGGCCCCGCGTTCGGAGGACGATTTAGGCCGCGATGTCGCCCTCGTCATCGTCCCGCTGCTCCTGTTAATGGCGATCCTCATGATGCTGACGATGCGCGGGCTGATGAGCCGCGTCCGCTCGCTTCTGGCCGGCATTCTTGAGGAAGCGAGAACGCAGACGCCTCATGCGATGTCCGGCCACGGCGACCCCTGACCGCAGGGAGCCGGCGCAACGTTCTGCCGCTTGATCGGCAAGCCTTAACTGGTCATGCGCAAGTCCGCCTGCCTCGGAGCGCTCGACAAGTGCTATTTCTCTGGCAGTTCTTCCAAAGTTTGATAGGCTGAACCGAATACGCCACCGAGGCCGCCCGTTCGCGCAAGAGACCAACTCCCGGAAGCGGCGCGAGGCAACCGACCGTCGATGCACAGGTGACATCTCCATCATGAGCCAGGCGACTCCCAAGATCCTCGTGGCCGACGATGACCCGCTCGCGCGGCTCTTCGTCAAGAACGCATTGGAACCGGCCGGCATGGATGTCGCTGAGGCCACCGGCGGAAAAGACGCGCTGGCGAAATTTGAAGCGATCGGGGCGGATCTCGTCATTCTCGACATCATGATGCCGGATATGGACGGGTATCTCACCTGTTCCCGGATCCGCACGCTGCCACGCGGGAAACGGGTGCCCATTCTCGTCCTCACCGGGCTGGATGATGCGCAGTCCATCGGGCAGGCCTACCAGCACGGCGCGACGGATTTCATTACCAAACCGGTTAATGCGACGGTACTCTGCCATCACGTCCGGTACATGCTCCGTACCAATCATGTGCTGCACGCGTTGATCCGCAGCGAATCCCGCCTGGAACTGGCGCAACGCATCGCGCGCATCGGAAACTGGGACTGGAATCCCAAGACCAACCGCTTCGCCATGTCGAACGAACTGTGCCGTCTCGTCGGCGTGCGGCCGCAGGATTTCGCCGGCACCTTCGAAGCGTTTCTCGCTCTGGTGCATGAAGATGATCGTCCCATCGTGACGGCCGCACTCGACAAATTGGTCAAGCAACATACGCCCTGCGATATCGATCATCGCATCGTGCTGCCGAACGGCACCGACTTCGTCATCCATCTACAGGCGGAGGGTATGCGCGAAGAGGACACGGACGACATCACGGTCATCGGAACGGCGCAGGACATCACCGAACGGAAACAAGCGGAACGGGCCATCCATCAATTGGCCTATTACGACAGTCTGACCGGCCTGGCCAACCGCGTCTTGTTCAAGGATCGCCTGTCGAACGCCCTGTCCTATGCGGGGCGCCACAACCTGCACCTGGCCACGCTGTTTATCGACCTCGATCGCTTTAAGGTCATCAATGACACGCTGGGACATACGGTGGGCGATCTCCTGCTGACGCACGTGGCGGAACGTCTCAGTGAATCGGTTCGCCAGAGCGATTCGGTCGGCCGGCATGCGGACCACGAGCCGATGCATGCTCTCGCGCGGCTCGGCGGGGATGAGTTCACCATTCTGTTGACCGCGCTTCCGCAACCGGAAGACGCGGGGCGGGTCGCCCGGCGCATCCTAGACTCGCTGGCCCATCCTTTCAGCATCGACGGGCATGAAATCTTTATCTCCGCGAGCATCGGCATTTCGATTTTCCCGTCCGACGGCTCCACGGTAGAAGCGCTGCTAAAGAATGCCGACACGGCCATGTACCATGCGAAGGAACAGGGCCGGAACAATTGCCAGTATTATTCGTCCGGCCTGAATGCGGCGGCGGCCGAACGGCTCGATCTTGAAAACGAACTCCGGCGCGCGTTGGAACGGGAAGAATTCGTCGTCTTCTACCAGCCGAAACTCAATATCCACTCCCGCCGGATTCTCGGCGCCGAAGCGCTGGTGCGGTGGAAACATCCCAAGCGCGGCCTGGTGCCGCCGGGCGTCTTTTTGAATGCCGCCATCGACACCGGCCTGATTCGCTCCATGGACGAATGGGTCCTGCGTGAGGCCTGCCGCCAGGTCAGGGCCTGGGAACAGGCGGGGCTTCCCGCTATTACCATCTCCGCCAACGTGTCCAACTCGTTGTTTCACGGCCGCACGTTGCCCGCCACGGTCGCCGATGCGCTGCGGGACTCCGGCTTGAATCCCGCGCAACTCGAACTCGAACTGACCGAATCCATTGCGATGCGGGACGTCGAGGCCTCCGTGACGATGCTGGAAGGATTGCGGACCATGGGCGTGCGCCTGTCGATCGATGACTTCGGCACCGGCTATTCGTCGTTGAGTTATCTCCAGCGGTTTCCGCTGAGCCGCCTGAAAATCGATCAATCCTTCGTGCGCGACTTGCTGACGAACGAAAATAACGTGAAGATCACGCGCGCGATCATCGCCATGGCCCACAGCTTGAACCTGTCGGTGTTGGCGGAAGGCGTGGAAACAGAAGGGCAGTTGGCGAAGTTACGGGAAGAGGGATGCGACGAAGTGCAGGGGTATCTGTTCAGCCGCCCCGTGTGCGCGGAAGAGTTTGAAAAGCTGCTCAGGGGCGATGCCGATGCCCGTACAGCAGCGTGATGTTGATCCGCCGGTTGGTGAGTCCTTCCTGAAATGCAATGTCGTCGGTTTCGTGAAACAGATCTGAGTTGAACAGAACCGCCCGATTGGCGCGATACGGAATCTTGATTTCCTTCGCCCCTTGCGACGTGAGCCAGTCGTAAATACTGCCCCGGGCCTTGTCGCTATTGTAGGTCTTGAAGTCCCAGTCCCCGGGCGCTTCCTTATCCCACACCACTAACCCACCGCTCTCGGGATTGAGATTCGCTTCGTCCGGCGTAATCCAGAAATTGACGTTCACCGCGGCCGCGTCGGCATGAATGTTCAGCCCGCGCCTGGCGCTATCGTGCTTGAACGCCCAAGCCTGAGTGAGACGATGCGTGCGGAAGATGCGCGGCAGCCGCCGGCGGAGCTCCTCCGCGATTTGCAGCAGCAGGGGAGAAGCGAACCCGTCGCCGAGAAACGCCCCGATGTAGCCGTTCTCGTAATCCTTCTTCCAGATGGTCGACGTCCAGCAAAACTCGCGCAGGCGACGGAGCGCGTCCTCCGACAGCAAGCCATCGATAAAGACGACCTCCGGCTGTGACGCCAGATAGCGGGCTTCAATCGCGGTATGGTCCAGATCCGGCGACAGCGCGCCTGCTGCGATCGCGTCGCAAGGCGCGATGTACAGGAGTCGGTTGAACGAGGGAGCGACCGGCTGCAAGTCGGTAGGGGCGATGGCCACGCGATTCGGCGAAGCGGTGCCTGGAGTCGGCGCGAGTCGTTCGCGCAACCGAAGGAGGGACTCGTGGTACCCCCGCCATTGCTCGCCCAGCAACCCGCGCTCAAACAGATGGCCGATTTGCTCGGCATCGTGTTTCACGCGCGAGCGAAAGACCGCCGAGTCGGTCACGGGGCGGCCGTGCGCATGCTTGGCCTTGGCCGTTTCGGCAAAACAGCGCAGCGCACGGGGAATATCTTCGCGCCAGATCCACGCGATCCCCAGATTATAGAGCGCGGTGCCGTAGCCGGGCTGGGCTTGCAACGCCTGCTCGAAGCAACGGATGGCTTCATCCACATGCCCTTGTTCGAGCAGCACCAATCCTAAGTTGTTGTGCGCCTCGGCATGCGCGGGCTTCAGAGCAATGGCCTTCCGGTACTCGTCTGCCGCGGCATCGAGCCACCCCTGTGCTTTCAACACGACACCGAGATTGTTGTGCCCTTCGGCATGATCGGGATTGATCGCCAGTACCTGTTCGTACGTCGCGCGCGCCTCCGCCAGACGCCCTGATTCTCGATAGATGTTCCCGAGGTTGGTGCGGGGCTCGATATAGCGAGGGTTGAGCTGAATGGCTCGAGTGTAGGCGTCAATGGCGTCGGGAAGCAGTCCTGCGCGTTGCAGCACCACGCCATGATTGAAGCAGTACACGGGATTGCGCGCATCGGCCGCGCGAGCCTGGGCGAGGCGGGTGAGCGCGTCCCGGAGGTTGCCGCGCCGGTATAACAACAGGCCCAGCCCGTGGAGGGCATCCGGCTGGAGAGGGCTCCGTGTGATCAGTTGCTCATAGGCGCGTTGAGCGTCATCCAGGCGGCCGGCCTGGTGATGCAACTGGGCCTCGCGCAAACCGGCCGAGGCTGCGGCTCCGGAATGTGTTCCGTGCAACTTTTCTTCGCGGCGACGCTCTTCACGATTCATGACATCCCCCCGACGATCGGAAGACCGGCCGATCGAGAGAGTAGCGCAGATCAGGGACGGGGGTCAAAGGCAACGGGAGGGGACCAGAGGAGATCAGGCCGCTTGGGCCTGGTCCTGCCGTTTCCGGCGTTGGCCCAGAATATCGAGCGCGGCCACACGATAGGCTTCGGCAAAGGTGGGAAAGCTGAAAATAGTATCGATAAACCGGTCGATGGTCGCCCCATCCTGCAGCGCCATCTGGCCCAAATGAATCAGCTCCGTCGCATGCTCGCCGACGATCTGCACGCCGAGCAGGCGTTCGCCGGAGGGGTCGGCAACCAGCTTCAACAACCCCTCGCAGGCGCCGGTAATCTGCCCTTTGGCGATTTCCGTGAACGGGGCGCGGCCGACGATCGGACCCCGATAGCGGTCGGCGGCCTGTTCCTCGTCGAGACCGATGGAGGCGATTTCCGGAATGGTGTAAATGCCGACGGGAACCTGATTAGCCGAGTCACCGACCGGCAGACCCAGCGCATGGCTCACGGCGCGCCGGCCGTCTTCCATGGCCTGAGACGCGAGGGCGGGCGGGCGCCCCAGCATGTCGCCGGCCGCAAAAATGTGCGGCACCGCCGTCTGCCCATACTCGTTCACCGGCAGGTGGCCCTTTTCGTCGAGTGACAATCCCGCCGCCTCCAGATTCAACTCTTCGACATTCGGTTGCCGGCCCAGCGCCACCAGCATTTTTTCGCTCTTGACCGCCATGCCGTTGGCCAGCCGGGCGACGACAGAGGACACGCCGTCCCACGACACCTCGGTGACCGTGTGGCCGGAATAAAACCGTCCGCCCTGGCGCTCGATGCTGCGTTGAAACACCGCGACGATTTCCTGATCCATAAACGGCAGCGGGCGTTTGGCCCGATCGATGATGGTGACTTCCACCCCCAATAATGCAAAGGTCGCCGCGTATTCGCAGGCGATGACGCCGCCGCCCAAGATCGTCAACGAACGGGGCAGGTAAATCATCGACAAGATCGAATCGCTATCCAGCACATGTTCATGGTCGACGGGAATCTGGGGAATAGACGAGGGGCGGGATCCGGTCGCCAGCACGATCATATCTGCCGTCAGCGTTTGGCAGGCGCCATCGACGGTTTCCAATTGGACCTCGTGCGGGGAGAGCAGCCGGGCGCGGCCGTGCCGGTAGGTCACGCCGTTGCGCGTCAGTTGCCCGGCCATATAACACTCATGCGCTTTCACGACCTCATCGAGGCGGTGAAGGAGGACGGACATCGGCACATCGAGGCGCATCTTGCCTTCGAAGACTTCGTTCGATCGTTTCAAACGCTCGAACTGCACCGCCGTCTCGCGCAGGGTCTTGCTGGGGATCGTGCCCCGGTACACGCAGTTGCCGCCGATGCCCGGCTCCTGCTCGATCAGGACGACCTTCTTGCCGGCCTTGGCGCCCTGGATCGCGGCCTTTTGCCCCGCCGGTCCGCTGCCGACCACGACGATGTCATAGGCGCTCGCCGGCATCACAATGGCATCGCCTCCACGACGGCTTGGACCTTGTCTTTATGCGCCAAGAGCGCATCGATATCTTTGGGGTACAGGTTCAAGTCGGCAAATATCGGATGCTCTCGCACCGTGGCCTCATCGAATCCCTCAGAATCGAGAAAATGTTTGGCCAACCGGCCGGCAAGGCAGGTCGTCATACATTCTTGCTTGGCCGTTTTGGCGTAATGGTAATCCACATGAAACCCGATCGATTCCACCACCGGCGGCGGCAGGCCCCAGTCATCGGCGACCATGAGGCCCACTTGAATGTAATAGCCGTCGAGGAGTTGATGGAGCACATCCTGGGTCAAGACGGTGCCCAGCTCCTTGGACAGGGCGACCAACGTCTGCAACACGACCGGCCGGCCGATCCCATGCAGCAGACCGCACAGGTACGCGCTTTCCACGTTGAACCGGCGCATGCGCGCGATTTCTTTCGCGTAGGCGCCGCTGGCGAGGGAATAATGCCACAGGCTCTTGACTTCCCCATCCCATCCCGGCACTTTGAAGGCGCTGCCTTTGATGGACGCAGAGAAGGCCAATTCGGACATCAAATTCATCCCCAGCATGGACACCGCATGCTGCAGCGAGACGACGGGATTACGGGTCATATAGGCCGGAGAATTGGCAATGCGAATGACATGGGCGGCCAGCGCCTGATCCTGGTGAATGAGCGCGGCCAGTTTTGCCGCCTCGGCATCGGGATCGTAGACCATGGCCAGGATGCGGGAAGCCACCTGCGGCAGAAGCGGGAGCTCGATGGCGCCTTTCCGGATCCGTTCAATCAGGAGTTGTTCGAGCGGGCTGGTTGAGGCCGGGTCTGACATTGGTACAAGTTCAGCACTCATAGGACTCACACCACAGGTCAAGGTTGCGAGATTGTCGTCGTTGTACATCCTTTTCGGTTCGTTTCACCCAAAACCTTAACCGTCCGCTTTCACGAAACTTTCCCTCCAGGGAGGAGTACCAGCCATGATCACAGTCGTGTTGTTTCTCTGTCTGATAAGTCCCTTGGGTGGCCCCGCGGCCCGGGCCCTCGCCGCCGGAGACCAGCCTCAGCCTTCGACGACCGAGAGGATGATACGAGACACCAAGGAGGCCGTCGAATCCACGAAACAGTACACGCTGCAGCACAAGGAGAGTTTCCAAAAGACGGTCCAAGCCGAACTGGCTGAGATGCAAGCCAAGATCGCGGACCTTCAGACGAAGACCAGCGCCGCCTCCGTGGAAGCCAGACAGGAGATGCAGAAGGCCCTCAAGGATCTGGAACAGAAAAAGGAAGAGGCCCGCAAGCAATTGGACGAAGTCAGCCGCTCGACCAGTTCGGCCTGGAGCGCGCTGAAAGACAACGTGACCGCAGCCGTGGCCGACCTCAAGCAAACCTACAAGGAGACGGTGTCGAAACTGCCTTGAAGAGATCGCGCGCCTTCAATGGACGAGCGCCTCTTTCGCCGTCGATGAATCCGCCCCGCTCTGTTCAACCGGGGCAAGAATAGGATAAGGTGCCTGAACAGACAGGACCATCACCGGACGCAGCCTATGCCGCTGAAATTTGCCCTCTATCCCGGGTGCGCCGCCAAGGGCGCGACGCCTGAACTCTATCAATCCACCATGGCCATCGTCGGCCGCCTGGGTCTCGAGGTAGTCGAACTTCAGGCCTCGTCCTGCTGCGGAGCGGGCGTCATCGGGGAAGCCGATCCCGATCTCGCCCTGGCCTTAAACGCCCGCACCTTTGCGCAGGCCGAGCGGATGGGGCTGGACATCATGACCATTTGCGGCACCTGCCAGGGTGTGATGAGCGCGGCCAATCGGCGATTGAAACAGGAACCGGCCACACTCGAACGGGTGAACAGCATTCTCGCGCAGGACGGCATCAGCTACGGCGGCAGCGTGCAGGTGAAACATCTGCTCTGGATCGCCGTGCGCGATCTCGGCCTCGGCCGTGTGGCGGACACGGTCCGGTCGCCGTTTCGCGAGTTTCGCATCGCGCCGTTCTACGGCTGTTACATGCTGCGCCCGTCGTGGGAACTGGGCTTCGATGATCCGGAAAATCCCAGCTCGCTGGAAAAGATCATTCGCGCCGTCGGTGGAGAGCCGGTCGCTTATGCGGGCAGGACGAAGTGTTGCGGATTCCCCATCATCCTGGAGAAGGAGGCCATCGCGGTGGCCATGGCGGGCACCAATATGAAAGACGCGCGCGACCATGGCGCCGATTTCATGGTGACGCCTTGCCCCCTCTGCCACATGAGCCTGGACATCTATCAGGAGCGCGCGGGGCGGGCGGTCAAGACCGACCTGAACCTCCCCATTCTGCACCTGCCGCAGTTGCTCGGCCTCGCCATGGGCCTGCCTGCGCAGGACCTAGGACTCTCGCGCCATTTGATTTCAGTCGATCGAATTGTGACTCGTTTGCAGACCACGGACCGTCATTCATCTTTACCTGCGGAGCCCCCGACATGAAAGTCATCGCCCTCTCGGACGTTCAGCAATTCAGCCCGGAGAAAATGAAAAAAAATAACCTCTTCGAGACGCCGCGGTTTTTTTGCGACGTCTACTGCTTCGAACCGGGACAGGAACAGAAGGGGCATATTCACGGCGAGCAGGACAAGGTCTACATCGTGTTGGAAGGCGAAGGCACATTCCAGGTCGGGTCGGAATCACAGATACTGAGAGCAGGGCAGGGCACGATGGCCGCGGCGGGCGAGACACATGGAGTGAAGAATCACACGGCGCAGCGCTTGAAAGTGCTCGTGTTTGTCGCGCCCAACCCCTGAGGCTATCGAGTTCCCAGCGGTGCGGTGACCGTAATGGCTCCCGCAAGATCTCCTTCGCGGTGCCCTTCCTTGGGGTAACCGGAGATATCAAGGTCGCCTTTCGGTTCACCGTGGCAGGTCAGACAGTCCTTGGCATAATAAATCGGCATGACCACCCGCAAAGTGCGCCCTTCTTCAGTCAATTCACTGACAAAGGCCTCGGCCCGCGGCCTGGCCGACAGCCAATTCAGCACCGACGCTTCGTACTCATCCGGCTCGTTTTTCGGATTGCGCGCGTCGAGCGCGGTCTGCTTGAGCCGAACATGCGACGATGTGGAGAACCGTGCCGAGGCTTGACTGCCCCAGGTCGCCGGGATAAAGTTCTTGTATCCGATCCCGCGCTGATTGATGACCACCTGCGCGTCTTTCACCACATCGCGGCTCGCTTGCACCAGCGCAGGCAACAACTCCTTGGCCAAAGGCGGAATCACGATCGACGCCGGAGCCGCCGGCAGTGCCGCCAAATCGATCCCTGTCTTTCCACGAAACTCCTGCACCAGCTGCTGCTCGAACAGGTGTGGGGTGAATCCCTTGTCGCCCTTGTGCGGATTGTCGATCAAGGCCTGATTGCGCTCGATCACCGCTCGACCGGATTCGAGCAGCGTGGCCAAGAGCCGCGCCGTTTCCTCAACCTCCGCCCGCTCGACCGCCCAGGTCGACAGCGGCTGTAGTAGGACCGACAGTATCACCACGATCACGCTCACCGCCGTGCGACTGTTCATGCCATGCTCCTTCCTGCTCCTTCCTGCTCCTTACGGCGCCGGCTTGAGGCGGCACGATCCCTGGATATAGTGGGCCGCCATTTTTTCCACATCGAAGGGCAATCCTTCAAGGGAAGCCCGGCGCGGAAAGGCATAGTCCTCATCGAGCCACCGCGATCGCATCGCCTGAAGCCGGCCCGATTCCTCCAGTTTCAATAACAAGTCGTTGACGAGCCACCGCAACCGGTAGCTGTCCTCCGCCACGACGACGCCGTAATCGGCTTTGGTCAGGAACAGGGGAAGCCCGTTCTCACGGACAAGCGGAGACCAGTCTTTGCGGACCCGCTTGACCATGTATTCCAGCACCGGCTGCGCGCCGAGAATGACGTCGATACGCGGCTCCGTCTGTGCATCGGCATATTCGAACGCAGCCGGCAGCGAATCGCAGACGAGCAGCCGGTTGGCGCTCAGATTCGCCTCGGCATAATAATAGGCGCTGGTTTCAGCCTGCACCGCGACCGTCAGCCCGTCCAGCGCATGGCTCGTGGCCGCCAGGCGGTCGGCCGCCGGATGACGCGCCTGCTCCTGCACATTCGCCTGCACACGGTGAAGCACATCTGAACTGGTCGTGATCCCGCTGATTCCGCCGCCATAAAAATACGGCAACGAATAGGCGACGCCGGCCCTGGTCGGCGCGGGAGTATTGGTGGCCACGGCAGACACAAACCAATCCAAGTGCCCTTCGTTCAGCAGCCGGAACAGATCCCTGAAGCGCACGAGATGCAACACCGGCACGACGGGACGGCCGCAGCGCCGGGACAATTCTTCCGTCATCGCCCGGATCAGCTCGACATCGAGCCCCGTGACGCGCGCCCCTTCGTCCGTCCAGATCGTCGGAAACACGAACGGCCGGAACGGCTCCATCGCCAGACCAACCTGGACGCGTTCGCGCTCGCAGATGATATCCACCTTGCTGCCGGTAACCGGCCAGACCTGCTCCACCGCATCGATGAGCAACCCGCAGCCGGGCAGGAGCAGGCACAGGAGCGCCGGCCATAGAGGATTGCGCCATCGGGAGCGGATCAAAATCGCACCCCTGTCAGAAAGACCCATTGCTGCGCCTGGCCGGCTTCGTCTCGAAACTCCACCCCATACTGACTGTACTGCACGCTGATATCGACCGACAGACTTTGCGCGACCGGAAACCGCACTCCCACCTGGCCGCCGATCAGATGCCCTGGTCCATGGTTTCCCGGACCGGGCAACACGCCTCCGGCGAGCAGGCCGAGGTAGGGGACCGCGCGGTCTTCCAAAGGTCCGAACAGAATATGGCGGATGATGCGGCTGATCGGTCTGTGTGCCGGAAAATCCAGCAGGTCGATAAAGTTATTCCACCGGGGATTCAGGAAGAGCGAATGCTGATCCGTGCTGAACTCATGGGTATGAATGCTGAAGAACTGGTAGATGGCGCGCACTTCTACATTGCCGTACCGCAATGCCGTGATCCCCAACTGTACGCCGATCTCGCGATCGTCCGGCGCGAAGGTCTGTTGCCGCAACATGACATCGACATTAAACGGGCGGATGGGGAAATCCAGCACCGCTTCTTGCGCGAGGGCCGCTCCCGGAACCAGGAGCCAGAGGCCGCCTGCGATCGACAGTACGCACAGCAGGCCTCTCCAACGTTGGAGTATGGAATCGGCAGTCTGCATGGCGGATCTTCTGGTGAGCGTAGCCAGTCTGCCTGAACTGCCGGAAAGGTGCCAGCCCCCTCTTACCGGGCCGGCGAAGAGGCATTGGCGGTAATACAGGACTTCATAATCTCAACCCGGCAGCGGGCGCCGGACGGGACTCCGCGAGCGGCAGCGTCGAGCAGGGCTTGCGGGAGATCCGGCGCGCGCGCCGCATCGACCAGCACATGCTCAGGGACGCTGTCCGGATCCACGCGCGTGACGCCGGACACTCGCGCCACTTCCGCAGCGACTGCCGGGCGAGACGAGGAACAATCTGGACCGGACAAGGAGAGCGCCACCCGCTCGTGCAAGGTATCGGCATGGACGGGACTCACCAGACATCCGCCGAACAGGAGCAAGCAGCACTGCGTCATCCCACGAAATCGCATCGGCATCTCCCAAATACCACGATCGGTGACTCATTCGGTTTGCCATGGTGCCGTTCTGCTCAGCCCGGCCGGCCGCGATCGGCCGGCCGGGCTAAACGATGTTAAGGTTCCTTCACCCCGCTGATTCCCGTTTGCGGCACTGCCAACTCCCACGGAACCATCGGCATTAACGGCGCGGGCTTGGCATCCGGACCCGCCAGCAGGACCGCGATGGCGCCACGCAACGCGCCCGTGAGCGAATGCGTGACGAGCGGGTAGGCGCCGGCGGATTCCACCACCACGTCGAAGGTGGCCGCGCTGCCCGGACCGACCACATAGGTCTGCACGCCTTTGAGGTTATTGGCTGGATTGCCGCTCTCATACACGTTGTCCCAGATTTCGCCGATGGGGTGGAACGAGGAGAACTCGTTCGGGCCGGCATTGACGAAATAGATCCGCACACGCTCGCCCGGTTTGGCGTCAAGCTTTCCCCCGCCGGTCACAAAGGGGTGATATTTGAAGATGCCGCCGTTGAACATGATCCCGTCGTACTTCCGATCAAACATGGCCTGCACGTCGTTGGGATTCTTGTAGTACTCCGATTGCACCAAGACATACTCACGATCGGCTTTCGGCCAGACTTTGGCGTCCTTCGGATCGACAATGATCGCGCCGAACATGCCCCGCGCCACATGTTGGATCATGGGAGGGGCGCCACAGTGGTAAAAGAACAACCCTGGCTTTTTTGCCACAAAGGTGAAGCTGATGCTCTCTCCGGCATTGACCGCCCGATAATTTTTCAGGAAGTCGATTTCAGCCGCATGGAAATCCATCGCATGCGGATTCTTATTCGTGGCGGGGTTCGTCAACGTGAAATTAATCGTATCCCCCTCCGTGACCCGCACGACGGGGCCCGGGAACTGCCCGTTGAAGGTCCAGGCGGCATACTTTTCACCGCCGCCGTCGATGACGACATCTGTCTCCACGGCGGTCATCTGGATATCGTGAGTTTTCGCCTGGACGGAGAGCGCCATACTCGCCACCATCCCCAGCGTTAACCCCAACAGCGACGCCGTCTTGCACCGACCGCGTCTGTGATTACTCTTCCATACCTGTTCTTGCATTTCCGCCTCCTATCATTCGATTGATTCACTCAGCGCCGGGGAAGGTCATTCGTTCCCTTTTTCCTATTCCCGTCCGGAATATTGCGCCTCTGCCTGCACCATACGCATGCCGATGGCAATAAAACATGACAATTGTCATGTTTTGAAAGATAATGCACTGTCGTGAAGAAACTTACGTGGAAGAGAGGAGTTTGAGCTTCGCGAGATCGCGCACGATCAGACGGGCAGCCGTTCCGGATACCAGACGATCCTTCTTGAATCGCGCCATGATGCGGATGGCGGTTTCAGTGGTCACACCGACCAAATTCGCCATATCCTCGCGCGTGAGCCGGACGGTCACGCGAATGCCGCTTGGTTCCCGCACGCCGCTCCGCTCGGCCAGATTGACGAGCAGCGCCGCTAGCCGTTGATCGGCCCGGTCGAGCGCCAGTACCTTGGCCTTTTCCTGCGCTTCGTTCAGGCGGTTGCCGAGATAGCGAATGACTTCCATCGCGGCATCGGGATTTGCGCGGAGCATCTTGAAATAGGCCTCTTTTCTCATCCGCAGCACGCTGACGTCGCCCATGGGCTGCGCAGTCCCCGGGTGATAGGCCCCGTCGAACGTGGCCGCGTCGCAACAGAAGAGGTCGCCGGGCATGAGGACTTTGAGGGTGCACTCTTTCCCGTCGAGAGACGATTTCACACACTTGACCGTACCTTCCTTCACGATATGGAAGTATTCGGTCGGATCACCCTCGCGAAAGATGTACTGCCCCTTGCCGTAGCGGGTTTCCGTCATTTCGTCCAGGACCTTCCGGCGATCCTGAGCGCTGAGGATCTGGAGCAGAGGAATCTGATTCAACCCGGCGGGAGCGGCGGGTATGGATCGTTCAGCGGCGGGCTGCGCTGGCGATTTCTTTGGCCGCTTCGACAATCGAACGTACTCCAATTCCGAAATGATCCACGAGCTCGTCGGGCTTTCCGCTACGCGGAATCTCCCGGACGGCCAACTTGCGCACCGTCACGCCCTCGGAGGCCAGTGCGCTCAACACGGCGTCACCGAGGCCGCCATGGGCGTAATGGTCTTCGACGGTCAGAAACCGTCCTCCGGTGGACCGCGCACATTCGATCAATGTGGCCTGGTCGACGGGAACGAGACTGTACAAATCCACCACGCGGGCCGCGATGCCGGCTGCTTTCAATTGATCATGGGCCTTGAGCGCTTCGAATAACGTGACACCGGCGGCGACAATGGTGAGCTGATCGCCTGCGCTCTGCCGAAGGATTTTGGAGCCACCGATCCGGAACGTCTCATCCGCGCCATAAATGACCGGAGTCTTCGGCCGGCCGGCGCGCAGATAAACCATCCCTTTGTGTGCCGCGGCCGACTCCATCAATTTGTACATCGACAGGCCATCCGACGGGTAGAGGACGGTCACGCCCGGTTGGGTGGACATCATGGCCAAGTCTTCGAGCCCCATCTGGGACGGGCCGTCTTCGCCGATGCTGACACCGACGTGCGTCCCCACCAGTTTGATGTTCGATTGGCTGATCGCCGCCATGCGAATGAAATCGTAGGCTCGCGTGAAGAATGCGGCGAAGGTCGCGACGAACGGGATCTTCCCGCAGGCGGCGATGCCGGCCGCCGCACCGAGCATATTCTGCTCCGCGATGAAATTTTCGAGGAAGCGGTCCGGAAACCGTTTACCGAACTTTTCGCTGTAGGTGGAATTCTTCACGTCGGCATCGAGCGCGACCACCTGCTGGTTCGCCTCGCCGAGCGCCAAGAGCGCGGCGCCGAACGCTTCCCGCGTGGCCACCGAATCCCCCACCTTGTACGGCGCCGGCGCCATCGTTGCCTTCGTCGGAGCGGCCCCCTTGGACGCCGTCGGCAAGGACATCTGAAGCTGGGTGGAGCTGGGTTTCAGTTGACGCGTCAACTCGTCCAGCGCCTTTTGCGTCTCATCGCCCCTCTTCAGCGGCTTCCCATGCCAGTCCGGATGATTTTCCATGAACGAAATGCCGCGCCCCTTGAAGGTCTTCGCGAGCAGCACCGTCGGCCGCCCTTTGGTCCGAGCGGCCTCGGCGAACGCCGCCACCAGGGCGCTGATATCGTGACCGTCCACCACGATGGCATTCCACCCGAACCCGCTCCATCGCCCGCGGTAGGCTTCCATATCATGTTGCAGCATCGTCGGATCGCTTTGCCCCAGCCGGTTCACGTCCACGATCGCGCAGAGATTGTCCAATCCCGCTTGCCGCGCCACTTCCGCCGCTTCCCACACCGACCCCTCGACGGATTCGCCGTCACCCATCAAGACATACGTACGGTAGTCGGTCTTGTCGATGGATTTGGCATTAAACGCGAGACCAACCCCGGCCGGTAGCCCCTGGCCTAAGGAACCGGTCGCCATATCCACGAATGACAGGCGGGGAGTCGGATGGCCTTCAAGGTCGGAGCCGAGCGTGCGCAACTTCAGCAATTCCGATTTTGGAAACAGCCCCGCTTCCGCCCAGGCGGCATAGAGCAACGGCGCCGCATGCCCCTTGGACAGCACGAATCGGTCACTGTTCGGCAGCTTCGGATTCTTGGGGTCATACCGCATGACCGAGAAGAACAACACCGCCACGATGTCCGCGGCGGAGCAACAGCTGGAGGGATGGCCGCTGCCGGCTTCGCTCGTCGCCTTCACGCTCTCGATGCGGAGCGTCGTCGCCTTATTGCCCAGGGCGGTCAGCAGATCAGGGGTTGCGGTGGAGCCAGAAGAGGAAGTCATGCGCGATCCTTTCACGAGTGGGAGCTGATGAGTCTGGATGATCCGGACGACAATGAGATCGAGAGGGAGACATCGCTCTCGGTGGGACGAAGCTAACAAATGGCATGGATGGAGTCAATGAAGGCCTGGCTGTGCGGATCGTGCCTGCCGCAGCAGGGAATTCTTGACAGGGTCGGATCAACTCGTTAAGATCGGCTCGCCTTTAACGCTCATCCTGTGAGGTGGGTAAGGAGCTCATGACCATGTTGCACGGCACCAGCCGTCGGATAACCCGCACCTTCTCATCCACATCGGAGGGGAAGGTTTTTTTATGCCCGCAGATGATCGGCGACTTATGACGACAGCACCCACAACAGGCAGCCGGCAGGAACGCGTCGTGATGGACGCGGGTGACATCGCCCGCGCCGTGACTCGCATCGCCCACGAAATTCTCGAGCGCAATAAAGGGATCACCGATCTCGCGCTGGTCGGCATCCGGACAGGCGGCGTCCATCTGGCGCACCGGCTCGTGCGCCGCATCCATGACATTGAAGGTAGGCAGATTCCGATCGGCGAGCTGGATATCACGCTCTACCGGGACGACCTCTCGCTGCGCAAGGATCAACCGATCCTCCGCACCACGTCGGTGCCGTTTAAAATATCCGACTTGAAGGTCGTGCTCGTCGATGATGTGCTCTTCACCGGCCGGACCATTCGCGCCGCCATGGACGGATTGATCGATCTGGGGCGGCCCGCGGAAATTCAACTGGCGGTCCTGGTCGATCGCGGACACCGGCAGCTGCCCATCAAGGCCAACTACATCGGAAAAAATATTCCCACCTCGCGCGACGAGGCCATCGAGGTCCATCTCGAAGAAAACGGAGAAGAGGATCGCGTGGTCATCCTCAGGGCGTAACCGGAGAGAGTGTCGTGGGGCTCAAACGAAAAGACCTGCTCAGCCTGACCAACTTGTCGGCCGCCGATATTTCGCTGATCCTGGACACGGCGGACTCCTTCAAGGAAGTCTCCGGCCGCGAGATCAAGAAGGTCCCGGCCCTGCGTGGGAAAACCGTCGTGAACCTGTTTTTCGAGCCGAGCACGAGAACCAGAACCTCGTTCGAGTTGGCCGCCAAACGGCTCAGCGCCGATGTCATCAACTTTTCGCCCTCCTCCAGCAGCGTGGTGAAAGGCGAAACGCTGTTGGACACCGCGCGCAATATCGAAGCCATGCAGGCGGACATCATCGTGCTGCGGCATTCGTCGGCAGGCGCGGCGGAGACGCTGGCTCGAGGGGTGAAATCTTCGGTCATCAATGCGGGGGACGGCTGGCACGAACACCCGACCCAAGCCCTGCTCGATCTCTATACCATCCGCAGCCGGGGGATGGGGTTTGCCGGACTCAAGGTGGCCATTGTCGGCGACGTCGCACACAGCCGCGTCGCCCGATCGAACATTTTCGCCCTCACCAAGCTAGGAGCCGAGGTGCGGGTGGTGGGACCGCCGACGATGATTCCCTTGCACATCGACCAATTGGGTGCGCACGTGTATCACAACCTGGATGACGGGCTGCGGGGCGTGCATGTGATCATGATGCTGCGGCTTCAACTCGAGCGCCAGGGTCGCGCGCTGTTCCCGACCATCCGCGAATACGCGCGGCAGTACGGATTGACCAACGACCGGGTGAAATTGGCGGAACCAGGCGCCATCGTCATGCACCCTGGTCCGATCAACCGGGGCGTCGAGATCGCGCCGGACGTCGCCGACAGCCTGTCGTCCGTGATTCTGGATCAGGTGGCCAATGGCGTGGCGGTGCGCATGGGAATTTTGTATTTGATGTCGGGAGCCGGGTAGGCCCTTCGGGCTCGCCCGCGCAACTTTTACCTTTTCCTTTCTACGAGTGAATGATGACTGTACTGATTCAAGGCGGCCATGTGATCGATCCCGGACGCATCAACGGCGTGGCGGATGTGCTGATTGCAGACGGAAAAATTTCAGCGGTCGGACCGGCGCTTTCGGCACCAGCCGGCGCGACGGTGATCCAGGCCACGGGGCAGTTGGTGCTCCCGGGTTTCGTGGATCTCCACGTGCACTTTCGCGAACCGGGCTTTGAATATAAGGAAACGATTCAGTCGGGAACGGACGCCGCCGTGGCAGGAGGGTACACCACGGTCTGCGCGATGCCCAATACCAATCCCGTCAATGACAATCAGGCCGTCACCGAATTCATGCTTGAGCGGGCGAAGGCCGCAGGTACGGCCCATCTCTATCCGATCGGCGCCATCACGAAACGATCTGAAGGGAAGGAACTGGCCGAAATCGGCGACCTCCGCCGCGCCGGGTGCGTGGCGATTTCCGACGACGGCAAACCGGTCATGAACAGCCTCGTCATGCGGCGCGCCATGGAATATGCCCGCGCCTTCGATGTGCCGGTCGTCGATCACTGCGAGGACTTGCATCTCTCCGAAGGCGGATGCATGAATGAAGGCGTCATTTCGACCGAACTCGGACTGCCCGGCATTCCATCGGCGGCAGAAGATGTGATGGTGGCGCGCAACGTCTCCCTCGCCGAACTGACCGGGGCGCGACTGCATCTGGCCCATATCAGTACGGCGGGGTCGGTCCGCATGGTGCGTGAAGCGAAGGCGCGCGGACTGAAGGTGACGGCGGAAGCCTGCCCGCATCATTTCACCCTCACCGAAGAAACCACGCGCGGCTACAACACTCACGCGAAAATGAATCCTCCCCTGCGCACCAGTCAGGATGTCCAGGCGATCAAGGACGGATTACGCGACGGCACGATCGACGTGATCGCGACCGACCACGCCCCGCATGCGACGCAGGAGAAACAGCAGGAGTTTACCGAGGCGCCGTTCGGCATTGTGGGGTTGGAAACGGCCTTGCCGCTGACGCTGGCCCTGGTCGAAGAAGGCGTGCTGACACTCGAATCCGCCGTCGATAAACTGGCCACCGCGCCGGCCAAGGCTTTTAGCCTCAACGCCGGCACCCTCGCGGTCGGCGCCCCGGCGGATGTGGCCATCGTCGATCCCGGCCTGGAATGGGAAGTCGATCCGTCGCGGTTCCGCTCCAAGAGCCGCAACACGCCGTTTGCCGGATGGAAGGTCAAAGGGCGGGTGACCACGACGCTCGTCTCCGGGCGGGTCGTCTATGAACTGGATCGCTCCGGGCGGCCGGCGTAGGAACAGACGATTGTGCGTCACGGATTGATCGCCTGCGTCACGTGCGAAATGCTGGCCTTGGCCGTGTGGATCGGCGGGCTCCTCGTGCTCGTGGCGGCCGTCATTCCCGCCGTCTTCAACACCTTCGGCGGGCAGGATACGGGCGGGTTTTTTCTCACCCGCGCCTTCGACGGGTATAATCGGTTGGTGCTCGGCGCCGCGGCGATCCTGGTGGCGGGCATTCTGTGGCGAGCCTGGTTGTATCAGCAGGGCCTGACGGACGAGGCCATCACCAGGGCCGAATGGTTACTGGTGGGCGCTATGCTGCTCATCGCCGGCGTCATCACGTTCGTGCTGCATCCTCAAGCGGCCGCCCTGCAGGCACAGGCCTTCGCCTCCAAAGGTGAAGAAGCGAGGAAGGCCGCGTTCGAAGCATTCTTTCAGCTGCACAAGCCGGTGCGGGTTTTGTATATCCTGAATGTGGGACTCGGTCTCGCGCTGTTGACCCTGCGCGTGCGATCCTGGATCCGAGTGAAGGAGTAAGCGTGAAAAAAGCGATTCTGGCCCTTGCCGATGGCACCTGGTTCGAAGGACGGGCCTTGGGCGCGGAAGGGGAAACCGGCGGCGAGGTCGTGTTCAATACGGCGATGACCGGCTATCAGGAAGTGCTGACCGACCCGTCCTATCGCGGCCAGATCGTCACCATGACCTCCCCGCACATCGGCAATTACGGCGTGACGCCGGAGGACGTCGAGTCCAGGCGCATTTGGGCGGAAGGCTTCGTGGTGAAGGAATCCAGCCGTCTGGCGAGCAACTGGCGCGGCAAGGCGACGCTCGCGGAGTATCTGCAGGCCGCGAATATCGTGGCTATCGAGGGCATCGATACCAGAGCGCTCACCAGGCATCTGCGGGAACGAGGCGCCCAGCAGGGGGTGATTTCCCACCTCGATCTCGACCCGCGCCGCGTGGCCGAGAAGGCCCGGCAGACGCCGAGCATCATCGGGCGTGATCTGGCAGCCACCGTCACCTGCGAGCATCGGTATCCCTGGACGGAAGGCACAGGCGAGTGGGCGCCGAAAATTACCATGCCGGAACGGGGCGCCGCGCAGGCCCCGCGGAACACCTGGCGCGTGGTGGCCTATGATTTCGGCGTCAAACAGAACATTCTGCGGCGGCTGGTGGATGTCGGCTGCGAGGTCACGGTCGTGCCGGCCTCGACTCCGGCGAAGGATGTGTTGACGCTGAACCCGCAAGGAGTATTTCTCTCGAACGGTCCCGGCGACCCGGAGGGCGTGCCCTACGCCATGACGGCGCTGCGCGACCTGATCGGCCTGGTGCCGATTTTCGGCATTTGTCTCGGGCATCAACTGCTCGGACTCGCGCTGGGATTTTCCACCTATAAACTGAAATTCGGCCATCACGGCGCGAATCATCCGGTCATCGATCTGCGGACGAGAAAAGTGGAAATCACCTCTCAGAATCACAACTTTGCCGTGCGCTTCCCCGGCGAAACAGCGGCGGCAGGGCAGGAGTTGCCCGTTGCGGACAGTCCGTTCGGGCGCGTGCAATTGACCCACAGCAGCTTGAACGACGGATCGGTCGAAGGCATGCGCTGCCTGGATCGCCCGGTGTTTTCAGTGCAATACCATCCCGAAGCCTCTCCCGGTCCGCACGATTCCGCCTACCTGTTTGAACAATTTATCGCCTTGATGGAGACACACCATGCGTAGCTGGCAGCTTTCCACTGGTCTTCTTGTGCTGGCGCTGGCCCTGATGCAGACCGCCTGCGTGACCATCAACCTGCCTCCGGGCCCCGGCGCGCTCGAAGAACATAAGGTCAGCGGCACCGGCAAAGACAAGGTCCTGTTGATGGACGTGTCGGGCGTGATCAGCTCCGAGAACAAGGACGGGTTCTATTCCTCCCCCGGCATGCTCGCCACGGTGAAAGAAGAATTGGAGCGGGCCGCCAAAGATGACCATGTCAAAGCGATCGTGCTGCGGATCAATAGCCCGGGAGGGACAGTCACCGCATCCGACATCATCTACCATGAACTCAAGACGTTCAAGAACACCCGCAACCTCCCGATTGTCGCGTCCATCATGGATGTGGGCGCCTCCGGCGGGTATTACATCGCCGCCGCGGCCGATGCGGTGCTGGCCCATCCGTCATCGGTGACCGGCAGCATCGGCGTCATCATGCTGACCGTGAATGCCCGGGGCCTGCTTGAAAAAGTGGGCGTGGAAACCAATGCCGTCACCTCCGGCCCCCGGAAGGATATGGGATCGCCGTTCCGGGCGATGCTGCCGGAAGAACGCGCGATTTTTCAAGGCGTGATCGATGGCTTTTATCAGCGATTTCTGCAGGTCGTGCAGCAAGGCCGCCCGGGTTTGAACGGCGAGACGATCAAGAAGCTGGCCGATGGCCGGATTTATTCGGGCGAGCAGGCCAAGGCCTCGGGGCTGGTCGATGAGATCGGGTACCTCGACGATGCGATCGAGCTGGCGAAGAAAAAAGCGGGACTGACCGAGGCGAAGGTGGTGACCTATCGCCGGCCCGGGGAATACCAGAACAATGTCTATTCGCGGCTGGTCGCGCCGGCGCCGAGCCTGGCCAATCTGGCGAACGTCGATCTGCTGTCGGTCGTGCGAGGCGGGTCGCCGCAGTTCATGTATCTGTGGATGCCGTGAGCCGGTGAGTTGCTTCCGCCGCCCGGTGCTGATTGAATGGAACAGACGTGATGTATCCGTCAGACCGACATTCAATCGAACGACTGCTCAAGGCGCCGATCGGGCGACGTGCGGCCCTCGCACTCGGCGCGCGCGCCGCCTCGCTGCTGGCGACCACCATGGGGCTGGGGGCGGCGGCGGGCCTGTTGCAATCCCTCGGGGGCTGCCAGCGGGCGCCCGGCACGGCGCGCGACCAGTTCATCTACATTTCGGAAGAAAAAGAAATTGCGATGGGCCTCTCGGCCTTCCGGGAGGTGCTCCGGCAGGCCCCCTTGAGCGACAATCCGGAGCTCAACGAAATGGTACATCGCGTGGGCAATCGCATCGCCAAAGCGGCCAACAAACCGGAATACCAATGGGAGTTTGCCGTCATTCAAGATGATCGCACGATCAACGCCTTCGCGCTGCCCGGCGGCAAGGTGGCGGTGTTCACCGGAATTTTGAAAGTCACGAAAACGGAAGACGGGTTGGCGACCGTCATGGGCCATGAAGTCGCGCATGCCCTGCAACGCCATGGAGCGGAACGGATGAGTCGCAGCGTGCTTGAACAGATCGGTCAACTGGCGGCCCTGGGCGCGGGCGCGGCCGCAGGCCGCCCGGATGCGGCGATGGCGGCCATGACCGTCTACGGGGTCGGCGTGTCGTTGCCCTTCGACCGCCGGCAGGAATCGGAAGCGGATTTTATCGGACTGCGCTTGATGGCGGAGGCGGGGTACGACCCGCGCGAAGCGGTCGCGTTCTGGGAACGGATGAGCGGCTGCCCGCGCGCCATGATCAATAAACTGTGCTTCCGTTCGCAACAGGCGATTCCGGAATTTCTTTCGACGCATCCATCCGATGTCACCCGCATCAATCAGATCGAAGCCTGGATCCCCGATGCCATGAAACACTATCATCCCGCAGGAAAGGCGCCGGCGATCCCGTCCGGTCCGATCCAACCCTACCGGCCGCCGGTGGGGCCCATGCCCGAGGCGCCTCTGCCGACCGGCTAACTTCTTTTATTCGAGGTCAATTGTGCCACGACGGACAGACATCCGCTCCATTCTTCTGATCGGCTCCGGCCCCATCGTGATCGGGCAAGCCTGCGAATTCGACTATTCCGGAACCCAGGCCTGCAAAGCGCTCAAAGAAGAGGGCTACCGCGTCATCTTGATCAACAGCAATCCGGCCACGATCATGACCGATCCCGATTTTGCCGATCGCACGTACATCGAACCGATCACACTCGACGTAGTGGAGAAGGTCATCGAATGCGAACGTCCCGACGCGCTCCTGCCGACCATGGGCGGACAGACGGCCTTGAACACGGCCATCGGCCTCGCCAAACGCGGCGTCCTCGAAAAATACGGGGTCAAACTGATCGGCGCGTCGATCGAGGCGATCCATAAAGCCGAGGATCGTGACGCATTCCGGCAGGCCATGTGGAAAATCGGCCTACGCGTGCCGGACAGTGGCGTGGCCACGTCGCTCCTGGAAGCCGAGGAACAGGTCCGACGTGTGCAGTTTCCGGCAATCGTGCGCCCGTCCTTCACCATGGGCGGCACCGGCGGCAACATCGCGTACAACATTGAAGAATTCCGGACGCAGGTGGAGTGGGGGCTGGCCATGAGCCCGGTCCGCCAGGTGCTGATCGAACAGTCGGTCATCGGCTGGAAAGAGTTCGAACTCGAGGTGATGCGCGACCTAAAGGACAATGTGGTCATCATCTGCCCGATTGAAAATCTGGATCCGATGGGCGTGCATACCGGCGACAGCATCACGGTGGCGCCGGCGCTCACCCTGACCGATAAGGAGTACCAGATGCTGCGGGATGCGGCCGTGCGCATCATCCGTGAAATCGGCGTCGATACGGGCGGAGCCAATATCCAGTTCGGCATGAACCCGGTGAACGGGGACATGGTCGTGATTGAAATGAATCCTCGCGTGTCCCGCAGCTCGGCCCTGGCGTCCAAAGCCACGGGATTCCCCATCGCCAAAATCGCCGCCAAGCTGGCCGTGGGCTATACCCTCGATGAGATCACGAACGACATCACCGGCGTGACGAAGGCCTCCTTCGAGCCGACCATCGATTACGTCGTCGTGAAAATTCCCCGCTTTGCCTTCCAGAAATTTCCCGGCGCCGATCCTACGCTGACCACCCAAATGAAATCGGTGGGCGAGGTGATGGCCATCGGGCGGACGTTCAAGGAGTCGCTGCAGAAGGCGATCCGATCCATGGAAGTCGATCAGTTCGGTTTCAGTTCGAAGATGGGGCTGGATCTCGGCGTGCCGCCGGCGCTCGATCGCGAAGACGCGGCGGAGCAGGTCCGCAAAGCCGTGCGCACGCCCCTGCCGGACCGGCTATGGCGCCTGGCCGACGGCATCCGCCTCGGCATGACAAATCAGGAATTGTTTGCCCTGACGAAAATCGATCCCTGGTTCCTGGAACAGATCCGGGAAATCATCGAGTTCGAATCGAAGCTCGTGGCCGAGCGGCCGAATCTGGGCGGGGCCGGACTCCAGCCGGACCTCCTTTTGGAAGCCAAACAATCCGGCTTCGCCGACGAACGGATCGCGCAACTGTTGGGAGTTCCGCAAAGCAGGGTTCGAAGCTGGCGCTTGGGCCTGGCCCATGGAGACCAGGGGCGCAGCGTGACCTATAAGCGTGTCGATACTTGCGCGGCGGAGTTTGAGGCGCACACGCCGTATCTCTATTCCACCTATGAGCGCGAATGCGAAGCGCGGCCGACCGGCAAGAAAAAGGTCGTGATCCTGGGCGGCGGGCCGAACCGGATCGGGCAGGGAATCGAGTTCGACTATTGCTGTGTGCACGCGGCCATGGCGTTACGCGAGGAACAGATCGAAACCATCATGGTCAATTGCAATCCGGAAACCGTCAGCACGGATTACGACACCTCCGACCGGCTCTACTTCGAGCCGCTCACGGAAGAGGATGTGCTCAATATCGTGGAGCGCGAACAGCCCATGGGCGTAGTCCTCCAATTCGGCGGGCAGACGCCCCTGAAACTCGCGCTCTCCCTGTCGCGCGCGGGGGTGAATATTCTGGGGACCAGTCCGGATGCCATCGATCGCGCGGAAGATCGCGCCCGCTTTCGCGAACTCCTCGACAAACTCGGCTTGCGCCAGGCGGAAAGCGGCATGGCCCATTCCGTTGAGGAGGCGCTCACGATCGCGTCCGCCATTACCTATCCCGTCATGGTGCGGCCCTCCTACGTCCTGGGCGGACGGTCGATGCAGATCGTTTACGACGAAGCCGGCTTGCTTCACTATATGAATTCCGCGGTCAAAGCCTCGGCGCAACATCCGGTGCTGATCGATAAGTATTTGCGCGATGCCATCGAAGTCGATGCCGATGCCATTTCCGACGGGACCACCGTGGTCGTGGCCGGCATCATGGAACATATCGAAGAAGCGGGCGTCCATTCGGGCGACTCCGCCTGCTCCCTGCCGCCCTATACGTTGGACTCGGCGACCATCGAGGAAATCCGTCGCCAGATGACGGCGCTCGCGCTGGAGCTTGGGGTTATCGGACTGATGAACGCGCAGTTTGCCGTGAAGGATCGAACCATCTACGTCCTGGAGGTCAACCCGCGCGGGTCACGCACCGTGCCGTTTGTGAGCAAGGCCATCGGGGTCCCGCTGGCGAAACTGGCCATGAAAGTCATGGTGGGCAAGTCGCTCCAGCAATTGCAGTTCACGACCGCTCCGACACCGACACATCTCTCCGTCAAGGAAGCGGTGTTCCCGTTCACCAAATTTGCCGGCGTGGACGTGCTGCTCGGCCCGGAAATGAAGTCCACCGGAGAGGTCATGGGGATCGACAGTGATTTCGGCTGGGCGTTCGTCAAATCGCAAGCCGGCGCCGGCGCCATCCTGCCCACCGCCGGCACTGCCTTTCTCAGCGTCAAAAGCGAAGATCGGGCCGGCGCCTGCGACGTCGCGCAACGGCTCGTCGCACTCGGATTTCGGATCACCGCCACCTCCGGCACGGCCGCCTACCTGACCGAGCAGGGGATGCGCGTCGAGATCGTCAACAAAGTGCAGGAAGGGCGGCCGCACATCGTGGACCATATCAAGAACGGAGACGTCGCCTTGGTCGTCAACACCGTGCGGACTGCCTCCGCGCAGACCGACTCGTTGTCGATCCGGCGCGAAGCGCTGCACAAGGGTGTGCCCTACTACACCACGATGCGGGGCGCGCTGGCCGCGGTGATGGGCATCGAAGCGCTGCTGAAAAAGGGGCTTGCCATTCGAGCCTTGCAGGAGTATCACCGGGTGAACTGAGCCCTGGTCCTGGCAGAGAGACAGTTGACAACAGTTTCCAGGAACGGACACGATGCAGGCACCTTGCCATGGACGCGGGGCTACCGGTGAGATGTCCGACAGGCTCGGCCTGAACCGGTTTCAATGGTCATCGGGGGGAGATATGCCGACACCGATTACGAGAAAAGGATACGAGGCGCTCAAAGCCGAACTGGACCGGCTTCATAAAGTGGAACGGCCGCGCGTCATCGAGGCGATTGCGGAAGCGCGCGCACACGGCGATTTGAGCGAGAATGCCGAATACGATGCCGCCAAAGAACGGCAGGGATTTATCGAGGCGCGTCTGGCGGAGCTGAAGGGCAAGTTGGCCGACTGCCGAATCATCGATCTCGCCGGCCGCACCAGCGAGACCGTGGTGTTCGGCGCCACGGTCGTATTGATCGAACAGGAAGCCCAAGCGAAAAAGCAATACACGCTCGTCGGGCAGGATGAAGCGGACCTGAAATTGTCCCGCATTTCGGTTCAGTCGCCGGTCGGCCGGGCCTTGATCGGCAAACGGGTCGGGGATCTGGTGGAAGTGACGACTCCCGCCAAGGTGGTGGAATACGAAGTCATGGAAATCCGCTTCGAGGAATTCTAGGCGCTCCGATTGCTGTCATGCCGGTCACCATCCCGCTCATCACCCTCCTGACGGATTTCGGCGACCGCGATTATTTCGTGGCAAGCGTGAAGGGGGTGATCCTCAACATCAATCCCCAAGCGCAGATCGTCGATATTTCGCATCATGTCACGCCGCACGACGTGGCCGATGCCGCCTATCTGCTCAAATCCTGCTATCGCTATTTTCCGGACGGCACCGTCCACGTGGCCGTCGTGGATCCCGGCGTGGGCACCAGCAGGCGGCCGTTGCTGGTCTCCTCTTCGCGCTACTATTTTGTCGGACCGGACAACGGCCTCTTCACGCCTATTTACCAGGAAGAGACGGGCGTCGAGGTGCGCCATCTCGAGAACCGCCAGTACCGGCTGGATTCCGAGGGCGCCACCTTCGACGGGCGCGACCTCTTCGCTCCGGCTGCGGCCTGGCTGACCAAAGGCCGACCGATCGGGTCGTTCGGCCGCCTGGTCCCCAATTATGAACGGCTGCCGGTTTCCGAACCCGCATGGGACAAACATGCGATGGCCGGAGAGATTGTCTATGTCGATCGATTCGGCAATCTGATTTCCAACCTCACCGCATACCACGTCCGGGAGGTTCGCGGCGTCACGAAACGTTCCGACCCGTACATTCGCATCGGCGGGCATACCATCGACGGCCTGGCTGCAAATTACGGGGAAGGGTCGGCCGATGCCCCCGGGGCCTTGATCAACAGTAACGGATATCTTGAGATCTTCCTCAAAGAAGGACGCGCGGCCGACCGGTTGAAGGTAGCGAGAGGCGCGCGCATCGAACTCAGTTGATCCCCTCGTCTTCGCTCGCAGCCGAGCCTCTCCTGCGCGGCCCCCTTCGCCGATCTCCTGAATTGACAGGCCAAAGTTGCCGGTGATTTAATGAGCTGATCAACTCGCAGGACGGCATGCGGCCGTCGCTGTCACGGGCCAGGCTGATCTTCCGCCCTGATTCGGTACGTGAGTCGCACCATGCCTTCGGTTCTGCGTCCCGCCTCCGTCGCCCCTGAAGATGTTGTGATGAAGATGGTCTGATCCGATGTGCACGATCCCTGCTGGCAAGACGTCAAGCGGACCCGGCCGCGTCAGGCGGGGGAGACACTATGCCGGAGCGACCGATCGACCGATAAGAAGATAAGAAGATAGACAGGAACCGAGTCTCGTGACACGACTAGCGCACCATCTGCCGGCCATTCTGCTCTGCCTCTCACTCGTGGCCTGTACCAGCCAGGATCCGCCGGCGCCATCCGCCAAACCCCTTGCTCCACCGGCCGCCGCCGATCGTCAACCGGGCATCCAGACGATGCGGATCGAGGCGCCCCCGTCTCTGCCGGCACTGACCTTGTCGGCACGGGTCACCTACGCGGAAGACGGATTCTCAAAAATCTCTTCGCCGCTCCAGGGGCCGGTGCTCGACGTGCGGGTGAAACTCGGCCAGGCCGTCAAGGCCGGCGACATCTTGATGGTGATCGATGCGGCGGATATCGCTCGCGCTTACGCCGCTTATGTGGAGGAAATTTCGGAATTGGGGCTGGCCGAACGGAATTATGAATTGACCAAGGATCTGTACGACGCCCAGGCGATGGCCTTAAAGGATCTGGAACATGCGGAAAACGATCTGAATCGCGAACGGGCCGAATTCAAACAAGCGAAAGAACGGCTGCTGTCCTTGCGCGTCCCGGCCGCCGAATTGAGCAAACCCCTCGCGCAACAACAGATTACCTCGCGCTTCGAGCTCCGGAGCCCGCTCACGGGCACGGTCGTGGAACGCAATGTGACGCCGGGACAAATCGTCGGGACGACTTCCGACCAGCCGCTGTTTACCGTGGCCAATCTGGATCGTCTGCAGGTGGTGGCCGATGTGTACGAGCACGATCTCTCCGGGATCCAGGTCGGCGCCGTGGCCGCCATGACGGTGGAAGCCTATCCGGGCACCGAGTTTCCCGCCAAGATTGCCGTTATCGGCGATCTCGTTGATCCGGCCACCAGAACAATCAAAATTCGCGCGACTGTTCCCAATCAGGACCGCCGCTTGAAACCGGAAATGTTTGCCCGGTTGACCATCGCCGGCCACACCATGCGCCCGAAGATTGTCATTCCCAGACAGGCGGTGGTCGAACGATCGGGCAGGCAATGGATCGTGGTGGAACTTGAGCCAGGTCGGTATGAGGAACGCCCTGTGACCATCGACAGTGTCACGGAGACGCAGGTGACGATTCGAGAAGGCGTCGCGACCGGAGAACGCCTCGTGCTCAGCCCCTCGTCCCTCAATCACCTCGCCGCGGGCGATACTTCGGCCGGCGGGGCCTAGGCAGGCTCACGGCATAGGCGACGGCACCTAGAGCGCCGCCACGAGAATCCGCACTAACCCCGACAGATCCTCGGTATCGACTCCCGCCACCGTGCGGTTCGTCATCGTGGTATACGACGCTTCCAGTGACAGAGTGGTCGGGTGCCCGTAGATCGGATTGAGATGAATCGCGAACATCCCTCTGCCGACGATACTCTCCGTCCCAATCAACCCATCGCTCGACTTGGTACTGGTGTATCCACCCATCGCACTGACCAGCAGTCGCTGGCTTTGCTTGTAGAGCAACGACACGGAGGCCATCGGCGTCTGGATCTTTGCGCCGGACCCGCTCTGCGTTTCCGTGCGGTAGCTGAGCGTCGGCGCAAGGGTGAGCGTATTGATCGGACGGTAGGTCGCGATCAGGGTTTGGGCAAAGGTCGTGGATTGAGCGCCCCCTTGCAGGTCATCGTTGGTCAGGATATAGCTTGATGAGAGCCTGGCGTTCCACGTGAGGCCCGTATAGGCCAGGGCTGCTTCCAGACTGTTGCTCTGGCTGCGTTGGGCGGTCATCCCGGCAGGAATGAAACTGCTCGCCAGGGCACTCCGCGCATACGTGAGGCTGAATTCCGGCCACTCCTGCTTCGCCACCGCAATACCGATACGGCTCACGTTCTGCTGGATGCGCGGCCGGTTCGGCTCGAGATCCACGTTGTTCCAGGTCTGGCCGGACGAACTGCGCAGCTTGGCGATTCCCAGCCCCCATTCCGCCCACATTTCCCGAACCGTCTGATCCGGCGAGTTGAAGAAGGCTTTGCCCGCCGATCGATAATTGACGCCGTATCGTACCGGACCATTGGCGCCGGTCAACGCCATGCGCACCATGCGCTTGGCGCCGTCATCGCGTTGATCGATGCGCGAGGCAAGACCGGCGTCGTTGGTGGCATTGTTCGCCACTTCGCCTTCTGCCGTCAGCTGCCCCTTGAGCCACGTCGAATTGGCGCCGACACCTTTCGTTTGAGGCCGCTCGGAGTCGGGGACGAGATCTTTCAGCCGGGTGGACGCCGAGGGTGGCGCGAAGGACGTGGCCTGAAACGACGTATGCAGGACCGGAGAGGCAATCGAAAAGGGAATGGCGGAGGACCCGGATACCCGGGCCGTGTCGCTGAATTGAATGCGCTGGAGCAGGAGTTCCGACTGTTGCTGATCTTCGGCCCAAACCGAGGCGGGCAGGAGCAGGAGCAGGCAAAGAACCCGGATCATCCGGCTGATCGTCATGAAATCATGCTCGCCGAGGCCTCGCGTAAAGCAGCATGAAATCAAGTGTAGCACTCGATTTCCGCGCTCCCGGCCTAGGCGGCACTGCACAAAACCTGTCGGGCGGCTGTTCCGGCATGAACACCGGAGAGCCATCGCATGAATACGTAGCAATCAGCAGGAAAGACGGGCGAATCTAGCGCGAGGAGGCCGGCGCTTCGGTCGTCTCACGAATGGCGTCGTGCACAATTGCGACCATCGTGGTGAGTTCACGTGGGGAGATGGAGAGGGGAGGGACCAGGGCGATCACGTTGCCGAGAGGCCGGAGGAGGAGTCCACGGATCCGGCACGCCTGCGCGACACGATGCCCGATCCGGCGTTCCAGCGGATAGGGGGTTTTGGCCTCCCGGTCCTGCACCAGTTCGATGCCGACCATGAAGCCGCATTGGCGGATGTCACCCACGTGCGCCAGACAGGCCAGGGGTGTTAAGAGGCGGGCCAGCAGGCGGGATTTTGTTTTCACCTGCCGAATGGTCCCTTGCCGCCGGAAGATGTCGAGATTGGCCAAGGCGACGGCGCAACCCAGAGGATTTCCGGTGTAGCTATGGCCGTGGAAGAACGTCTTCCATTCGTCATAGCGTCCCAGAAAGGCGCGATAGATCGCTTCCGTCGTCAGCGTTGCCGCCAGTGGCATGTACCCGCCGGTCAACCCTTTGCTGATTGCCATGAGATCGGGAGTGACGCCCTCGTGCTGGCAGGCGAACATCTTCCCGGTCCGCCCGAAGCCGGTCGCCACTTCATCGGCGATCAGCAAGACATTGTACTTCGTACAGAGCTCGCGCACGCGGGCCAGGTATCCGGGCGGGGCCATCAGCATCCCGGCTGCGGCCTGCACCAGTGGTTCGACGATGATGCCCGCCAGGTCCCGGTGGCGGGTTTTCAACAATGCATCGAGCGGTTCGATGCAGGCCATGGCACAGGTAGGGTAGGTCCGACCCAGCGGGCAGCGGTAACAGTAAGGCGGCTCGACCTGATGGGTGGGAAACAGCAGCGGCTTGAACCGGGCATGGAACAGGTCGATATTGCCCACGCTCACGGAACCGATCGTGTCGCCGTGATACGCCATCTTCAAATGCGCGAAGGACTGCTTCGGTCCCGCCGAGGGATCGACCTGCTGCCAATATTGCACCGCCATCTTGAGCGCCACCTCGACGGCCGTCGACCCATTGTCGGAATAAAACACCCGGCGCAGGCCCTTCGGCGCAAGGCGAATGAGTTCTCTGGCCAGACGAATTGCCGGCGGGTTTGAAAGCCCGAGAAAGGTGGAATGCGCGATCTGCCGGAGTTGCGCCGCGAGGGCTCGATCCAATCGCGGATGCCGGTGCCCGTGGAGATTCACCCACACGGAGGACGTGCCGTCGAGATATCTGCGCCCTTCCGTATCGATGAGGTAGGATCCTTGCCCCCGTTCGATGATCAGGGGCGTTTCCTCCTCCCACTCCTGCATCTGCGTAAACGGATGCCAGAGATACGCATGATCCCAGGCCGCGAGCGGTGGGCTGGTCGGACGTTTGGATGGACGTGTCATCAGATGAGGCGCGTGACGCAGGAACGGCGCGGCCGCGAACGTTCCGATGCGCGAAACTCCGCGCCGCGCGCGGATTATACCGGCGGGCGATTTCTTTGACAACGTTGGAGGTGCTCACTATAATGAACCGATTTTGGGGACCATGGGCCAGGATTTGCAAAGTCTCATCCGAAATTTCTCGATCATCGCCCATATCGATCACGGTAAATCGACCCTCGCCGACCGGCTCCTCGACGCAACCGGTGCAGTGACTGCCCGAGAAGCGAAAGAGCAGATCCTTGATGCGATGGACTTGGAGCGTGAGCGCGGCATCACGATCAAAGCCCACGCCGTGGCCATCCGCTACAAGGCTCAGGACGGGAAGGTCTACTTACTGCATTTGATCGATACGCCGGGCCACGTCGACTTCACCTACGAAGTCTCGCGCAGTCTCGCGGCCTGCGAAGGATCACTCCTGCTCGTCGACGCGACGCAAGGCGTCCAGGCCCAGACCATCGCCAACGTGAACCTGGCCATGGGCAACCATCACACCATCATCCCGGTCATCAATAAGATCGATCTGGCCAGCGCCGACGTCGAGGGCACCAAGCAACAGATCTCCGACGTGCTCACGCTGGATGCCACCGATGCCATGCTCGTGAGCGCGAAGGAGGGCCTGGGCGTTCCGGAGGTCCTTGAGGCCATCGTCAAACGGATTCCGCCCCCGTCCGGCGATCCCGATCGCCCGCTCAAGGCGCTGATTTTCGATTCCTGGTTCGACAATTACCAGGGCGTGATCGTGTTGACCCGTATCATCGACGGCTCCGTCCGACCGGGCATGAAAATCAAGGTCATGTCGAATGACCGGCTGTTTGAAGTGACGGAAGTGGGGCAGTTCACGCCGAAACGCACGAAGGGCACGCAGCTCCTGACAGGCGAGGTCGGTTATCTCTGCGCCAACATGAAAGAAGTGGCCGACGTGAAGATCGGCGACACCTTAACCGACGCCGCACGCCCGACCGACCAGCCGTTCCCCGGCTACAAGGAAGTCAAACCGCTCGTCTTTTGCGGGCTCTATTCGACAGACACCGCCCGGTATGAAGACCTGCGCGACGCGTTACTCAAATTGCGCCTGAACGATTCGTCGTTCATCTACGAACCGGAAACGTCACTGGCGCTCGGGTTCGGGTTCCGGTGCGGCTTTCTCGGCCTGCTCCACATGGAAATCATCCAAGAGCGCCTGGAACGCGAGTACGGCCTGACCCTCATTACCACCGCGCCGACCGTCATCTACCGCATCCTCACCACCAAGGGGGATGTGCTCGAATTGAACAACCCCGCGGAATTGCCCGAGCCGAGCTCGATCGCCTCCTTCGAGGAACCGTTCATTCTCGCCACGCTGATTGCGCCGGAGCGCTACCTCGGGACGTTATTACAATTGTGCCAGGAGCGCCGCGGCATTCAGCGGAGCATTCACTATTTGGATCCCACGCGCGTGGTCATCACCTATGAGCTGCCGCTCAACGAAGTCATCCTCGATTTCTATGACAAGCTCAAATCCAAGACCCAGGGCTATGCGTCGCTCGATTACGAACTGCTCGGCTACCGCGAATCCGAGCTGGTGCGATTGGACATTCTGCTCAACGGCGAGCCCGTGGACGCGCTGTCGTTCATTACCCATAAGGAACGGGCCTACCAGCGCGGGCGCCAGGTCGCCGAAAAAATGAAAGAGCTGATTCCCAAACAGATGTTTGAAATCGCCATTCAAGCCGCCATCGGCAACAAGATCATCGCCCGTGAAACCATCGGCGCCATCAAGAAAAACGTCACGGCGAAGTGTTACGGCGGCGACATTTCCCGCAAGCGCAAACTCTGGGAGAAACAGAAAGAAGGCAAGAAACGCATGAAGGCGGTGGGCCGTGTCGAGGTGCCGCAGGAAGCGTTCCTCGCCATCCTCAAGGTGGGCGAGGAATGAGCGTCGACCCCAATGCTCGCCCGGAGGAGGTTCCCGCGACGAATGGACCGGCGACGCCACCCACGCCATCCGAACCGACGACCGCCGAACCACGCCTCGCCGTTGCCGAGCAACCGGCTCACAAGTCGATCCTGCGCGAATATGCGGAAGCCATCATCATTGCGATGTTGCTGGCGTTCGCCATCCGCGTCTGCGTGGTGCAGGCGTTCAAAATCCCGTCCGGCTCGATGATTCCGACCCTGCTCGTCGGCGACCATATCCTCGTCAGCAAATTATCCTACGGGCTCCAGTGGCCGACGGACTGCAAATTTCAGCCCGGCTTTCCGCCGGTGACCTGTTATTCCTCGCGCACGCTCATTCCGTTCGGATCCATCCAGCGCGGCGACATCATCGTGTTTCGCTTTCCCGAGGATGAGGATAAGGATTTCATCAAGCGCGTCATCGGACTGCCGGGCGACACCATTCACGTGCGCAACAAGGTGGTGCATATCAACGGCACGCCGTTCGATGACCATGCCTTCACACAGCACACCGATCCGCCCATCCATGACGGGCACATCAGCCCGCGAGACAATTTCGGCCCGGTGACCGTACCGGAAGATGCGTACTTCGTGATGGGAGACAACCGGGATCACAGTCTCGACAGCCGGTTCTGGGGATACGTGCGCACGGAGAAAGTGCGCGGCAAAGCATTTCGCATCTACTGGTCGTGGAGCGGCCAAGGATCGTGGACGGAATGGGTACGATGGGAAAGGTTAGGAAAAGCCATCCAGTAGGGCGCTCCGGTCATGCCGGAGCGTCGAACGGGCACACGGGCGAGGAGGGCGCGGTGGATCAGACTGCACTCAGCGCCTATATCCTGCGATTTTCCCGGGCCAGCGTGCTGGTGATCGGAGATCTGATCCTGGATCATTACGTCTGGGGGCGGGTCAGCCGGATTTCGCCGGAGGCTCCCGTACCGGTCGTGCATGTCGAATCGGAATCACTGAAGCTCGGCGGCGCGGCGAACGTCTTCAATAATATTCTGGCGCTCGGCGGCCAAGCGGATATTTGCGGGGTCATCGGCGCGGACGAAAGCGGGCGCTTGCTCCTGAAAGAACTGGGTGGGCGCCGCCAGGGTCGTGGGGGAGTGATTATCGACCAGAGCCGGCCGACGACGAGAAAGTCGCGCGTCGTCGCGCACAACCAGCAGATCGTCCGGTACGACGTAGAACGGCGCAACGAACTGTCGTCGTTACTGCAACGCCGCATCCTGCGGTACGTCGAATCGCGTCTGAAAGAACTCTCCTGCCTGGTGGTGTCCGATTACGCCAAGGGCGTGGTCACGGCTTCCCTGATGACGGAGTTGACTCACTTGGCAGGACAGCGCAAGATCCCCATTGTCGTCGATCCCAAAGTGGAACATTTCAGCTATTACAAGGGCGTGACGGTCGTCACCCCGAACCATCTCGAGGCGACTCAGGCGGCCGGGGTGCAGGGCGAAGACGACAAGACGATCAATAAAGCCGGCATGGTCCTTCGCCAGCGGTTGGGATGCCAGACCGTGTTGGTGACGCGAGGCGAACGAGGGATGAGCGTCTACCAGGGGCATGGCGACCATTGGCACATTCCCACGCGCGCGAGACAGGTCTACGACGTGACCGGAGCCGGGGACACGGTGGTCGGCACCCTGGCGCTGGCGCTCTCGACCGGAGCCAGTATGCGTGAGGCGGCCATGCTCGCCAATCAAGCCGCCGGCGTCGTAGTCGGCATGGTCGGCACGGCGACGGTGACCGCCGGCCAGCTGGCGGATGCCTTGGGGCAGAGCTGAGGTGGCTCGCTCGGTCACGGTGGTCATTCCAGCCCGGTACGGATCGTCGCGGTTTCCGGGTAAGCCGTTGATCGACCTCCTGGGCAAACCCATGATCCAACATGTCTATGAGCAGGCGAAGGCCTGCCGCGTGGTGGACGAGGTGCTGGTTGCCACGGACGACCACCGGATTCAGCGAGCCGTTGAAGCATTCGGAGGCCAGGTGCTCATGATGACGGAGCCCTACCGCACCGGCACCGACCGCGTCGCGGCCGTCGCCGGCCTCCGCGGGGGCGATTGTTACGTGGACCTGCAAGGGGATGAAATTCTGCTCCATCCCGACCTGCTCACGGATCTCGTCGAGCCCTTCCTGGCCGACAACGCGCCGATGGGCACGCTTAAACGGCGGATCGATTCCGACCAGGACTTGCAGAACCCTGGCGTGGTGAAAGTCACGACCGATCGGGAAGGCGACGCCCTGTACTTTTCTCGATCCCCGATTCCTTTGGTTCGAGACGATCCGAAACGGTCGACCGTACGGGGTTTACATTTCGTGCATCTGGGTGTGTATATCTATACGCGCGAGACGCTCGCGCGGCTGGCGGCATTGCCGACCGGGCTGCTGGAAGAAGCGGAAAAACTCGAACAGCTGCGCGCCCTGGAAAATGGCATCCGGATTCGCGTGTGGGAAACCTCGCACCAGTCGTTACGCATCGATAGTCCCGAAGACGTGCCCGTGGCAGTCACTCAACTCGGCGCATACAGGAACGCACTGAACCGCATTCCATCATGACCAGAGGCCGCATTCACAAGAAGGTGCCACGATGAGCAAGCTGATCTTTGTGACCGGGGGTGTCGTGTCGTCGCTCGGAAAGGGACTGGCTTCCGCCTCCATCGGCAATCTCCTCGAAAGCCGCGGGCTGAAGATCACGTTTTTGAAGCTCGACCCCTATATCAACGTCGATCCCGGCACCATGAATCCCTACCAGCATGGCGAGGTGTACGTGACGGAGGACGGGGCCGAGACCGATCTCGACCTGGGACATTACGAACGGTACACCTCGCTAACCTTGACCCGCGAGAACAACTATACGACCGGCCGTATTTATCATTCGGTCATCACGAAAGAGCGGCGAGGAGACTATCTCGGCGGAACGGTGCAGGTCGTCCCGCATGTGACCGATGAAATCAAGCAATGCATCATGCGGACGTCCGAGGGCATGGACGTCACGATCGTGGAGATCGGCGGCACGGTCGGCGACATCGAAAGCCTGCCGTTCCTGGAAGCCATCCGGCAGATTCCCTACGACGTGGGGCGCGATAACGTCCTGTACGTGCACCTGACCCTGGTCCCGTATATCGGCGCCGCCGGTGAGTTGAAAACCAAGCCGACTCAGCATTCCGTCAATAAGCTGCGCGAGATCGGTATTCAACCGAACATTCTGCTCTGCCGCACGGATCGCTATCTGCCGCCGGAGCTCAAGGCCAAGATCGCCATGTTCTGTAACGTGGAGAAAGATGCGGTCATCACCGCCAAGGATGTCGAGACCATCTACGAAGTGCCGATCGTGTTCCGGAAAGAAGGGTTGGATGAGCTGATCGTGCGGCAACTAAAGCTCGAAACCGGGCCGCCCAACCTGCGTGAATGGGACGCGATGGTGCAGAAGATCAAACATCCCAAGCACGAGGTGTCGATCGCCCTCGTCGGAAAATATGCCGGCCTGAAGGAATGTTACAAGAGCCTGGCGGAAGCGCTGGTGCACGGCGGCATCGACCACGAAACCCGGGTGAACGTGACCTGGATCGAATCCGAAGATGTAGAACGGCAGGGGACGGAGCGCATTCTACGCGAGGCCGACGGCATTCTCATTCCGGGCGGGTTCGGCTCACGCGGGATCGAAGGCAAGATCATCACGATCCAGTATGCGCGGGAACATCAGATTCCGTTTCTCGGCCTCTGTCTGGGCATGCAATGCGCCACGATCGAGTTTGCGCGCAACGTCGCCGGACTCAGGGGCGCGAACAGCGCGGAGTTTGATGCGCAATCGCCCCATCCCGTCATTCATCTCATGTCGGACCAGCACGCCGTCAACGACAAAGGCGGCACCATGCGCCTCGGCGCCTACGCCTGCACGTTGGGCGAAGGCACGCTGGCGCACAAAATGTACGGCGTGGGCGAGGTGCGCGAACGGCATCGCCATCGGTATGAATTCAACAATGCCTACCGCGAGCAATTGATTGCCAAAGGATTGGTGCTGAGCGGCCTCTCGCCGGATGGACGCCTGGTTGAAATCGTCGAGCTGCCGAACCACCCGTGGTTTCTGGCGACGCAGTTTCATCCGGAATACAAATCGCGGCCGCATCACCCGCATCCGTTGTTTAGCGGGTTTGTGGGGGCGGCGCTGCGGCGCAAGTGCGGCCGCTAAAGGGGAGATGCTGAAACCGGTCTCCATCTGCGTTCTCGGTCGCGTGTATCCTTGCGACGTACCGCAAGGGTACGCCTCAGTCTCCACGCTTCCTGCGGCCTTGCTGGAAGACCGGTTTGAGCATCTCCTGTGAGAGTCTGATCATCTATGAGCCATGCTATTCAGATTGGAAATTTTACCGTCGGGGCGGGGCACAAACCGTTTTTGATCGCCGGACCCTGTGTGATCGAGAGCGAGCAGCTTGCCATGGACACGGCGGGACGCATCGCGGAGATCACCAAGGCGCTCGGTATGCCTTACGTGTTTAAATCCTCCTTCGATAAGGCCAATCGCACCTCCATCACCTCGTTTCGGGGACCGGGACTGGAGAAGGGACTCGCGGTGCTGGCCGCCATCAGGCAGCAGATCGGTGTGCCGGTGCTCACCGACATCCATTCTGAAGAGCAGGCTACGGAAGCCGGCCGCGTGGTGGACATTCTGCAGATTCCTGCCTTCCTCTGCCGCCAGACGGATCTCTTGATCGCTGCCGCGAAGACCGGCAAGGTCGTCAATATCAAGAAAGGGCAGTTTTTGTCCCCGCCGGAAATGGGCCATGCCGTCAAAAAAGTGGAAGAGGCCGGCAACCGCCGTATTGTGCTCACCGAACGGGGCTCCTCGTTCGGATACAACAATCTGGTCGTCGATATGCGGTCGTTTCCGATTCTGCGCCGCTTCGGCTATCCGGTGGTCTTCGACGCCACGCACAGTGTGCAGCTTCCCGGCGGAGGCGGCACAAAATCCAGCGGCCAGCGTGAATTCGTCGAACCCTTGGCTTGCGCGGCCGCAGGAGCCGGCTGCGACGGGTTTTTCATGGAAGTCCACCCTGATCCGGACTCCGCGTTATCCGATGGACCGAACATGGTTCCGCTTCATGCGCTTCAATCACTGCTCGAACGAGTATTACGAATATGCGACGCAGCCGCACGATAAGCGGGTCCGCGACATCACCGGCGCCCAAGCGTGCCGCTCGACGCCCTCAACAGGATGCCAGCGTGCGGGAGGGGAGGCGTGTCCTGGAAATCGAAGCTCGGGCGGTACAGGACCTGACCGCCCGTCTCGATGAACGTTTCGCGCAGGCGGTTGACCTGCTGTATCGCTGTCGTGGGAAAGTGGTCATTTCCGGGATGGGAAAATCCGGGCTCATCGGCCAAAAAATCGCAGCCACCATGGCGAGCACGGGTACCCCGTCGTTTTTTCTGCACCCGGCGGAGGGTATCCACGGCGACTTGGGGATGGTCGCCCGGCATGATGTGATGATTGCGATTTCGAACAGCGGCGAAGTGCAGGAAGTCCTGCAACTGCTTCCCTTCGTCAAACGCATCAATATCCCCGTGGTCGCCCTCACCGGACGGATGCATTCCACGCTCGCCAAGAACTCCGACGTGGCCCTGGATGTCTCGGTGAGCGAAGAAGCCTGCCCGCTGGGCCTCGCACCCACAGCCAGCACCACGGCCACGTTGGCGATGGGAGATGCGCTGGCGATCGCTCTCCTGCAGAAACGTGGATTTAAGCAGGAGGACTATGCGCAATTTCACCCGGGTGGCACGCTGGGTCGCCGCTTGCTCGTGAAAGTGCAGGATCTGATGCATAGAGGATCGGAGGTGCCGCACGTCAAACCCCACACTCCCGGTTCAGAAGCGATTCTTGAGATGACCGGGAAACGGCTTGGGATGACGACGGTCCTCGATGAGGCCGGCGCCGTGATCGGGATCATCACAGACGGCGACTTGCGACGATTCCTTCAGCGGGGCGGTGATTTTACGACGGCGACGGCTATGGATCTGGCCAATCCGATGCATAAGCGTCCCGCCAAGGACAACCGCCACCGGGCCCCTAAAACCATCGGCCCGGATGAACTCGCCTCTACCGCCCTGGCGATCATGGAACGCCATACAATTACGGCGCTGGTCGTCGTGGACGACCAACAACGCCTGGCGGGGGTGATTCACTTGCATGACCTGCTCAAACACGGCATTGTATAGGGGAGCCCCGAGGACAGGGACGGCGAGACTATGGGAGAGAGCTGGAAAGAAGCAGGATTGGTGTTGATGCGGTCGGCCGGGCAGGAAAGTAACGTCAACCTGCCGAACGTGCTGACGCTCGTCCGAATTCTGCTGATTCCGGTGTTCGTCATGTTACTGATCGATCCCACGCCGGACCGCGCCTTGAGCGCCGCCATCGTGTTTGTGGTGGCGGCCGTGACGGATTTACTGGACGGGTATGTGGCCAGAAAAACCGGCCAGATTACGAAGCTGGGACGCCTTCTGGATCCCATTGCAGACAAGCTTCTCGTGCTGTCGGCCTTGATTCTCCTAGTGCAGGTCGATCGGGTCAGTGCGCTGGTGGCGATTTTGATCATTGCCCGGGAGGTGGCCGTGACCGGTCTGCGAGCGATCGCAGCCTCCGAAGGATTGATCATGTCCGCCGAAGTCACCGGCAAATATAAAATGGCCTTGCAGGTCATCGCCATCGTCCTGCTGGTGCTGGAAGGCACCGTGGTGGAGGCGATCGGCAATCTGCATCTGGCCGGCATCGTGACGCTCTACCTCTCTTTGATCCTCGGATATGTGTCTGGCGCACAATATGTCTGGAGCTTCTGGCGTCAGGTCGGGGCGAAAGGTCTGTAGGTGGACAACCCGGCGGCACTCACCCGGTGATGGACAGTCCCTGGCTCATCGGTGTTCTCATACTCCTTGCCTATCTCCTCGGGTCGGTTCCTTTCGGGATCGTGGTGTCGCGCCTGTTGGGCGCCGTCGATCCGCGCACGGCCGGCAGCAAGAACGTCGGCTTCACCAATGTCCTGCGTGTGAGCGGGAAAAAAGCCGGGATCCTGACACTCCTCGGAGACATCGGCAAAGGCTGGCTGGCAGGGTGGGTGGCGACCATGAGCCTCAATCAGGAGGCTGCTCTGTTAGGGGTCGCCCTGGCTGCCATCGTGGGTCATTTGCACTCGGTATTTCTCGGATTGAAAGGCGGGAAGGGCGTCGCCACGGCGCTCGGGGCCGCATTGGGTGTGGCCCCGTGGGTTGGCCTCACGCTAATGGCGCTCTGGATCGGCGCGGTGCTGCTGTGGAAGTATTCCTCGGGAGGCGCACTCTTCGCCTTCGGCCTGTTTCCAATCGTGGCGCTGTTCTTCCATCGATCCTGGACGTTTATCGGATTTGCCTCTGTTGTCAGCGTCCTGATCTGGATGAGGCACAAAGACAATCTGATTCGTTTGTGGAGCGGAACAGAATCTCGAATCGGACAGTCAAGTTGACATAATACATCTTATCAGACATTACACCGATGCTGTCTTTTGAGCTGTTGGCGCGCATCCGCAAAGAGCTGTTCCTCACCGGCAGCGCGCTGTACGAAACGATTGTCGCCATTGCGGAACGCGTCAACCGCAAGGTCCATATCCTGCGCCTCCATAGCCAGGCCACCGCGATTCTGAACCAGACTCACGCCATTCACCGGCACATCGGACAGCGCGTCGCCGCACTGGCTGCCAAACCAGCGGCTGGAATGCATCCAGCAGCTTCCGAATTGGCCATGCTGCAAGACGCAATCCGCACGGCCTCAGATCGGATCAAGGGACAACAAGCCGCCCTGCAAGTCGTTGAACGCCAGATTCGGGAGCTCAAGATCGAACTGGCTCACGAAGATCTGTTGACGATGCAGCGCGAACTGGGTCTGCGCGACGCCGGCATTGAACGCGTGGTGGTCGCCCGGGGCGCGCCGGTCATCGGCCACCCAATCGGCGAATTCGACTTGCCTGCCGCGACCCGCATCGTCGCGGTCTTTCGCGGGCCGTTTCTCTTGCCGCTCTCCCAGACCATGACCCTTCGTCCGGATGACATCGTGATCCTCGTCGGCCTCCGCCATGACCTCGTGCATTGGTTGCCGCATTTCCAGCAGCCGGCTGCATCGAAATCCGCCTGACCGCTCCTTTCGCCGTCGCGGGAAAATCTGGTATTCTGAGGCACCGTTTACTGCACTGGTATGGCCCTCGGAGCTTGCCCGCCATGAAGACACCGATTTTCTTTTCAGCCGCGATGCTGGCCGGACTTGTCCTCGCCGGCTCGTGGATTGGACTGCCGCTCTCCACCGTGGCCGCCGCTGATGTGGCTCCCGCCCCGCGCGCGGCATCTCCCGGATTGCGCCTGCTGGAAGAACTGCAGACCGTCATTACCGACCTGGCTGAACAGGCCAAACCGTCGGTCGTGAGCATCTTTCCGATCCAGCCGACCGGCCGGGCGCGCGACGGATCCGGAGAGCGGATGCCCAGTTCGACCGGCTCCGGTTCCGGCGTGATCGTCGATACAGCGGGGCATATCATTACCAATAATCATGTGGTGGGCGATGCCGCGGAGGTGGAGGTCCGCCTTTCAGATAAAACGAAACTCTTCGCGCAAGTGATCGGGAAGGATCCGGATACCGATCTGGCGGTGCTGAAAGTGACGGCGGACCATCCCCTCCCCGCCGCGCATTTCGGCGACTCATCCGGCGTGAAGGTCGGACAGTGGGTGCTGGCCGTGGGCAATCCGTTCGGCCTGGACCGCACCGTCACCCTGGGTGTGGTCAGCGGCATCGGACGCGAGAATATCAACCTCTCCCGTTACGAAAATTTTATTCAGACCGATGCGTCGATCAATCCGGGCAACTCCGGTGGGCCGCTCTTCGACCTCCGTGGCGACATCATCGGCATCAATACGGCGATCATCAATTTTGCGCAGGGCATCGGCTTTGCCATTCCCTCCAACATGGCGAAACAGGTGATGAACCAGCTGATCACCAAAGGCAAAGTCGTGCGGGCCTGGCTGGGCGTCGGGTTGCAACCGCTGACGCCGGATCTGGCGAGCAAGTTCGGGGTGGATGAAAACGAAGGCGTGCTGGTCAATGAAGTGTTCGAGCGGGATCCGGCGGCCTTGGCCGGCATCAAACCCGGCGATGTCATCACCAAGGTGGATGGGGCGCTCGTGGATACCCCGAACAAATTGTCGCGCCTGGTGGCGGCCTTGGATCCCGGCTCGACCACCCGCGTCGAAGTCGTGCGCGACGGGAAACGCATCAATCTCCAAGTGGCCCTGAGCGAGCGCCGCGATACGGTCGTCACGGCCTCGTTGCCGCAAAGTCGCACGGACTTGAAATTGGGCATCGATGTCCAGGACTTGACGGCTGGTCTGGCCGAAAAGTTTCGCCTGAATGAGAGCCGGGGCGTGCTGATTTCGAAGGTCGATGCGGGAAGCCTCGCCCAGGCGGAAGGGTTGAGGGAAGGCGATTTGATCAAAGAGGTCAACCGTGTCGATACCGGCACGGTCGGAGAATTTACCGTTGCGGTCGCCAAGGTCAAACGCGGCGACACGATTCTCCTCCGTGTGTTACGCGAAGGGCGGGCGTTTTACGTCGTGCTGAAACCAGCCGATCACTGACTCGATTCACCCGCGGTTGCGGGTCACTGCGTGAGGCGGCTCGTCAATGGGCGACGACTCCGTGGCGCTCCGCTTTATGCTCCTCCACGATCCGACCGGCCAGCTCTCGCGGCACCTCTTCATAGTGAGCATATTCCATCACGTAACTGCCTTGCCCGCCGGTCATCGAGTTTAACGCCGTGGCATAACTGACCATTTCTGCCTGGGGCACGAGGGCCTTGATGGTCTCCATATGGCCGCTGGCCTCCACGAGCACAATCCGCCCGCGCCTGGCGTTGAGATCGCCGAGCACCGCGCCGACGCATTCGGTAGGGACCTCGACCTCGACCGTCATCAGCGGCTCCAAGAGGATCGGGTGCGCCGCTTCCAGCGCCTTCTTCACGCCCATCGATCCGGCAATCTTGAAGGCCATTTCAGAGGAATCGACCACGTGGTATGAACCGTCATAGACCGTCACCCGCACATCGACGGTAGGATAGCCGGCGAGGGGCCCCTCATGCAGTGCCTCGACGACGCCCTTCTCGACGGCCGGCACGAAGTTGCGGGGAATGGCGCCGCCGACGATTTTATTCACGAACTCAAACCCCTGGCTGCGCGGGAGCGGGCCGACCTCGATCCAGCAATCCCCGTATTGGCCATGGCCGCCGGTCTGTTTTTTATACTTTCCTTGCGCTTGGGCCACACTGCGAATCGTTTCGCGATACGGAATTTTCGGCGCGTGAAGTACCACGTCCGCGCCATATTTGCGATGCAGCTTTTCCAGCGTGACATCGATATGCAGCTGGCCCATTCCGCTCAGCACCATTTCTTTCGTTTCGATATGACGGACGAATTCCAGGCTCCGGTCTTCCTCGATCAGCTTGTGCAACCCGACACTCACCTTTTCGATGTCAGATTTTGATTTCGGCTCGATGGCAAACGACATCACCGGACGTCCAAGGGAAATCCCGGGTAACGTGATCGGCGCATGTTCGTCACAGAGCGTATCGCCGGTCAGGCTGTCTTTCAGCTTCGCGATCGCCACGATATCGCCGGCCACCGCGCGCGGAACTGGAGTGTATTTTTTCCCGAAGATCGCAAACAGATGCCCACCGCGCTCCCGGACCTGTCTCGTGGCATTGTACACGTTGCTGTCGGCCTCCAACGTGCCCGAGTAGAGGCGCACGTACGACAAGCGCCCGACGAATGGATCGATGATGGTCTTGAACACGAGGCCCGACAAGGGCGCAGTAGCCAATGGCTCTCTCGTCACCGACGGCGAACCTTCAGTGGCCGCCACCCCCAGCACCGGCGCGATCCGGGCTCGATCAACCGGCGACGGCATCAGATGAAGCAGGCCCTGTAGCAAGGTCGGCACCCCCACATTGCGCAACGCCGATCCTCCGACCACGGGAACCAGGGTTCTTCGATGGACCGCGGCGCGGAGTCCTTCCAGCAACAGGGCGTCCGTCAAGGCCCCGTCGGTCAGGTAGCGTTCCAGCAGGGCTTCGTTGGTTTCGGCCACCATCTCCATCAAGCGGCGCCGCCCCTGGTCGGTGCGCTCGAGCCACTCGGACGGAACCGGAGACAGTTCGGCGTGCGCGCGATCAGGCCGTGGGGTGACGACGCAGTTCTGCAGCAGATCGACGGTACCGTTCAACTCCGCGGCCTCTCCTTGCGTGAGCATCAAGGGAACCGCGGGCATCTCCAGCTCTTTGGTCAGATGGTCACACATCGCCGCGAAGGCCGTTCCCTCCTTATCCAGATCATTCACGAACACGATGCAAGGAAGACCGGCTTCCCGGATCAGCCCCCAGAGGCGCTGGAGTTCGCTCCGAACTCCCATGGCCGCATTCACGATCAGCACTGCTCCATCAGCCACGCGCAACGCCGCTCGCGTTTCGGCCATGAAACTGGGCGAGCCTGGGGTATCGAGCAGATTGAGCACCCTGTCCTCGCAGAGGCAGCGAACCACAGCCGTGTGCAGCGACGTCCGGTGATGAATCTCTTCGGGTTCGAAATCGGAGACCGTGTTTCCGGCTTGGATCGAGCCGGGAGAGGTGAGACTGCCTGCGCAGCAGGCGAGCGCTTCGACTAATGAGGTTTTGCCCGATCCCGCATTCGATACCACAGCCACATTTCTGATGGATTCGGTGAGGGGAACATTCATCATGACCTCCTCCGCTAGTCGTCGGCCGCTGTGGGCCTGGTTAGAAAGAGCTTGGTCGGCTATCCCATCCTTTCTCGATCTGCGCCCTCCTGCCCGGCGACGTGAGGCGAGTTGCGCACCGGGTATGGCGGGTCATGCTTTCAATGACTCTCCGCCGAGCCATCCCTGGTCGGCAAAACTGACATAACGACCGTCCCCTACGATGAGGTGATCGAGGACCTGAATGCCCAGCAACGCGCCGGCCGACACGAGCCTGGCCGTCAGCACCCGATCTTCCTGGCTCGGGGTGGGATCGCCGCTGGGATGGTTGTGAAGAAAAATGACTCCGGCGGCCGACGCGCGCATGGCGGGAATAAAGACTTCCCGTGGATGGACGATGCTCAGCGTCAGGCTGCCCTCCGAAATCGTGACATCGCGAATGACCTGATTCTTGGCATCCAGCAAGACCACGGCAAAAATCTCATGGCGCAGATCCCGCAAGCGCGCGTGGTAATGCTTAAACAAATCCGCGCTGGAGTTGATGCGAGCCCCGGTCGTCAATGGCGCGGAGACGGCGCGTTTCCCCAACTCCACCGCCGCTTTCAATTGTGCCGCCTTCGCCGGCCCGACACCGGCAATCGCATAGAGCTCTTCGGCGCTGCAATGCAGCAGTCCGACAATGCCCCCGACACGACTCAGCACTTCCATGCCGACCTTGACGGCCGAGGCATCCTGCCGGCCGACACGCAACAAAATCGCCAACAGTTGCGCATCGGAGAGGCTCTCCGCCCCCTCGCTGAGCAAGCGTTCACGCGGCCGTTCAGTTTCCGGCCATTCCCCGATCCCACGGGCTGTCTTTTTGAGCGTCATGCCTGCCTTTCACGACAAAAAAATGTCAGCGTGCACCTTTTTGTGCCGGAGACTTGACGCCAGAAGACTGTCATGTATGGCGCTTTCACTGCGTAACCAATTGAAATATCACAACTTGACAATTTGGTGCAGCTCTTGCTTGAGAGCAGACACAGCTGTAAACGTCACCACCCAGGAGGAAACAATGGAATGTCCGAAGTGCAAAGGCATGATGATGTTGGAACGGTTCTCAGACTTCTTCCTCATTTTCTACGCCTGGAAATGCATCAACTGCGGCGCCATCATTGATCGAACCATTTCGGCCAATCGCAGAAAGAGCCTCGCCGCTCGCGACGCGCAACCGGTTGCGACTCGCTGAGTACGTATCATCGCTCTGTTTGCTGTGTGATGTGGTGGTGTGACAGCCCAGGATGTGGCCACCTCCTCAGCCCGCGTGAACCGAGTCTTGGTGTCGCCCGATTATAGCGAGCCTCCTGCCACGCGTCAAAGCGCGTGAACTCTTCCGTGATGTCTACAGCGCTCCCCGCCCCGCGGCGGGGAGAAGACCTTCTCGCCCCTCGCCGGCCTCATCGCCCTGCGTCATCCTTGACCCCTTCAAAAACGCTGTGTTACATTCTCTCACTTCGTTGCCAGTGACGAGTGGCTCTCACCGAACAGGATCATGCGCGTCATCGCTGGGCTTCATCGGGGCCGACGGTTGCTGGGTCCCAAAGGACAGGTCATCCGCCCGACCTCCGACCGTGTGAAAGAAGCCCTATTCTCAATTCTTGGCGAACGGATCCTCGGGGCGCGCGTACTCGACCTCTATGCGGGAACCGGCTCGATTGGGATCGAGGCCTTGAGCCGCGGCGCGGCGCATGTGACCTTTGTGGAGGCTGATCGCGACGCCTTGCGCCTGGTCCAATCGAATCTCCGGCAATGCGGCTTGGAGCTCTCCGCCAACATCTGCGCCTGTCAGGTGAATCAGTTCTTCAGTCGTGGCACTCAGTGGTCTGGCCCCTACGACATTGTATTTTGCGATCCTCCCTATCACCTGACGCCTGAGTTCATTCGTCTGGCGACGGGATGGCCAACGGGATGGCTGGCGGACGATGCCGTGCTCATCCTGGAGCATGGACGGAAAGCGGACATCCCTGCTGTGCTGGGGCCACTCTCTCTGGTGAAGCGCTACGACTACGGCGACACGGCGCTGACCCGATTTCACCTGACGCCAAGAGAAGTCCACCCGGCATGAAAACCGCCGTCTATCCCGGCACATTCGATCCGATCACGCATGGGCACAGTGACATCATCCGGCGCGGCTTCCGGATGTTCGCCCGGGTCATCGTGGCCATCGCCCCCAATCCAGGCAAGCATCCCCTGTTCAGTACGCAGGAACGATTGGACATGGTACGCCTCGTCACCAAGGACCTCCCAAACCTGGAAGTTACGACGTTCGAAGGCCTGCTAGTAGATTTTGTGCGCACGAGCGGCGCCCATGCTATTCTGCGGGGGTTGCGCGCAATTTCCGATTTCGAGCACGAGTTTCAGATGGCCTTGGTCAATCGAAAACTTGCGGAAACCGTGGAAACGGTGTTCCTCATGCCGAGTGAAGAATATTCCTATCTCTCTTCCACCATTATTAAGGATGTCGCCAGCCATGGCGGGTCACTGCAAGACTTTGTGCACCCGGAAGTGGCGCGGAGGCTCCAAGAACGAATGCGGAGTTTCAAAGGATGAAACTGGCAGCCCGTGTCGGACGTATTGTGCCCTCTCCTACCCTGAGCATCACCGCCACCGCGAAAGCCATGGCGGCGCAAGGCCTCGACGTGATCGATTTCGCCTCCGGAGAACCGGACTTTGATACGCCGGAACCGGTGAAGGCTGCGGCCGAAGCCGCGATCCGCGCAGGCTTTACGAAATACACACCGTCGTCCGGTATCGATGAACTGCGCACCGCCATCGCCGACAAGCTGAAAGCGGAACAGGGGCTCCACTACGACAAGTCCCAGATTCTGGTGTCTTGCGGCGCCAAACATTCGCTGTACAACGTCGCGGAAGCGTTGTTGGAGGCGGGCGACGAATTGATTATTCCCGTGCCTTTCTGGGTCTCCTATCAGGACCAAACCCTGCTGAACGATGCCACGCCGGTCCTGCTGCAGACGCGGGAACAGGAGGGGCACACCATTACGAAAGATGCGCTGGAGGCCGTGATCACGCCGCGCACCAAAGCAATTATCGTCAACAGCCCCTGCAATCCCACGGGGGCCACCTACGACCGGAACACCCTGGAACGCATCGCGGCCGTCGCCTTGCGCCATGACCTGGTCATCATTTCAGATGAGATTTACGAGAAGGTGCTGTATGACGGCGTGCAGCATATCAGCATCGCCAGCTTGAGCCCGGAAGTCGCGGCACGCACGGTGGTGATCAACGGGGTGTCGAAAGCCTATGCGATGACCGGCTGGCGGATCGGGTATGCCGCAGGACCGAAACCCTTACTGACGGCGATGGCGAATATCCAAAGTCAAAGTACGTCGAACCCCTGCTCCATTTCGCAAAAGGCCGCGGTCGCGGCGCTGCGTCTCGGCAATCCCTTTACCACGACAATGGTGGCGGAATTCGACCGGCGGCGACGCCTGATGGTCGAACGCTTGAACAAGATGCCCGGCGTGACCTGCCGCATGCCGACCGGAGCCTTCTACGCGTTTCCGAATGTGAGTGGTCTGCTGGCGAAGCGGTGGAAGGATCAGCCGATCGGTTCAGCCGCGAACCTGGCCACGTATCTTCTCAATGAAGCGCAGGTGGCGCTGGTGCCTGGTGAACCATTTGGAAGCGAGGTGCATATCCGGCTGTCGTATGCGACCTCCATGGAAGCCATTGAACGAGGATTGACCCGTATCGACGCGGCACTCCGCCGCTTGTCTTAAACGCGCAGTCAGGTGCACGATCGCCTCTTGATTCCGGCCTCCGCGAGGTAATGAAGAAAAGAGGTGCTGCAGACAAGCAATCGAGCCAGAAAATCACAAGCGACCCCGGACGATCAGAGGAGGAAGACCCGTGCCGATCTATGAGTATCAATGTGGCACCTGCGAACATCGGTTCGAGGTGAAGCAAAGTATCAAGGACGATCCCATCAAGGAATGCGTGCGCTGTGGGAAGGCCGTCACGAAACTGATTTCACCTCCCGCGATCATGTTCAAAGGCAGCGGATGGTATATCACCGACTACTCCGACAAAATGAAGCCCGGAGGCAGCGATACCTCGGACAAGCCGGCGGCGGGTACGGAGACGACGAAGGCCCCGGCCACATCCGACTCGACGGGCGACACTCCGGCTTCGACTCCGGCGCCTGCCGCACCTGCGCCGTCGACGGCCACCAGCACGCCTTCGTCGACCGGCACGAGTGCATCCACTGCCGGCTCCTCCAGCTCGTCCTCGACCACGTCATCCACGAATAAATCTTGATCGTCGAACGATCTGGAGCGACCAAGGAATCGCCTCGCCCGATCGTTCTGATAGTGGGAGAGTGATCCGCCGCCGGTCTTGGCACTCGACCGGCCGCGTCTTTAACGATGCTGGGCGGGTTTTATCTTCTTGACGGCGGAGGATTTCGCGGGGGATTTCAGGCTTGCCTTCGGGGCGGGTTTGACCGGCTTCTTCACGGCTGGTTTCGAGGTAGGAGCCTTAACAGCTTTAACGGCGCGTTCCCTCGCGGCCGCAATCGTGTGCTCCAGATTGGCTATCATCGCCGACTTTTCTTTATTCACGCGCGTCAAATCTTCCACGCGAATTTGCAGTTCTTCTTTCGCCTTGTTTGCGGCGTTGAGCTGATTCTGCAGAAGCGCCTTGTCGGCCGCAGCCTGCTGAGCCTCCGCATGCAACTGCTCGATCTGGGCCTGCAGAGCGGGCGGCCAAAAGTCGCATCCTGCCAGCAACAGAAGACCGCTGAACCCGAGCATCGACCATCCCATCACCGCGCGGCGTGAACGAATCTGCATACGTGGTCCTCCCATGGGGGTGAATTATACCCACAACGCACCGTCAAATCATGTTGAAAGTGTGAACCCTCGTTGCGCCAGAGCGGCGCGGATCCGCTCCACCGGCAACAGCCCCGCTCGCAACAGGCACGGCTGTTCGCGCGCATCCACGATGGTCGAAGCAGAGCCGCCCGGCGTGCGGCCGCCATCGAGAATCAAATCCAGGCGCGGCCCGAGCACCCGCTGCACCGATTCGGCGTCATCGAGAGGCGGTTCGGACGATCGATTGGCGCTGGTGCCGGTCAGAGGACCCGTCTGCACCAGCAGGCGCTCCAGCGTCGCGAGCGGGGACCATCGAATCCCGATCGTGCCGGTGCCCGCCGTCAACAACGGCGACAAGCCGGCCGCGGCGGGAAACACGATGGTCAAGGGCCCCGGCCACAACAGATCCATCAGCGCCTCGGCGGCCGGAGGAATCGAGGCTACCAGTGCACGCAACTGATCGCGGCCGCCGATGAGTACGAGAATCGGCTTATCGGGCGGCCGGCCTTTGACCTCGATCAGCCGACGCAGCGCGGTCTCGTCGGTGGGAGACACGGCTAAGCCGTAATAGGTTTCGGTCGGGAGTGCAAGAAGTCCCTGTGTCGCCAGGACACGCCGCACCTCCGGCAGGATGCGTTCGCAGGTCTGGTCGGTGAAGGGAAGAACGAGCGCCATTTCTCGGCCTGTCGCAATCGATCAAGCCTGGCGCGGAAGGGCTCGATGCGCGATGTCGGTTCGATAGTGGCGGCCCTGGAAGGTGATCCCCGGCACGGCCTGATACACTTGCGCCCGCGCTTCCACTAAGGACGGGGCCCAGGCCGCGACGGCCAAGACCCTTCCTCCGGCCGTGACCACCTGCCCGGCTTCGCGCCTTGTTCCGGCGTGAAACACGGCAAGGGGGGACGTGCTGGAAAGGTTCGGCAACCCGTGAATGGGAAATCCCGTCTGGTAGGACCCGGGATAACCCGGTGACGTCATGACCACGCAGACCGCGTTGTCTTGCCGCCATTCCACCGCGAGCTGATCGAGACGATGTTCCACCACGGCGTCCATCACGTCCAGCAAGTCGGTTTTCAATAAGGGCAGGACGACTTCGGTTTCCGGATCTCCCATGCGCGCATTGAATTCCAACACGTAGGGCACGCCGCGGACAATCATCAAGCCTGCGTACAGCACCCCTTGAAAGGGACAACCCAGGCGGGCCATCGCGTCGACCGTCGGTTGCAGCACCTCGCGCGTGACCTGCTCCCGAATCGCCGCAGTCGCAATGGGAGCCGGAGCATAGGCGCCCATGCCGCCGGTATTGGGCCCGGCATCACCGTCGCCGATCCGTTTGTGGTCCTGCGCCGGAATCATCGGGACGACGGTGCTCCCGTCGGTGAAGGCCATGATGGTCAGTTCTTCACCGTCGAGAAATTCTTCGATCAAGACCCGTTGACCGGCTTGGCCGAAGACGGACTTTTCCATGGCATCGCGTACGGCCTGCTTGGCTTGCTCACGAGTCGTCGCCACGACCACGCCCTTGCCCTGGGCCAGGCCGTCCGCCTTCACGACAATAGGAACAGGCTGAACGTCCAGATAGGCGAGCGCCTCATCCATCTGCTCGAAACTCTGGGACGCCGCCGTCGGAATCCGATTGGCAGCCATGATGTCCTTGGAAAAACTCTTGCTGGATTCCAAGCGCGCAGCAGCCTTCGTCGGACCGAAAATCTTCAAGCGCGACTTTCTGAACTCGTCGGCAATCCCAAGTGCCAGCGGGGCCTCGGGACCGACGACGGTCAGATCGATCTGCTCCTTGATGGCGAAGGCCTTGAGCCCGGCAATGTCGTCCGCCTTGATCGGCACACAGGTCGCGAGGCCCTCGATACCCGCGTTGCCCGGCGCGCAAAAGATCTGCGGCTTCCGCGGGCTCTGAGCGATCTTCCACACCAAGGCATGTTCCCGTCCACCACCGCCGACCACCAGAATTTTCACAGCTCAACCTTTACATCAGGTACATGAAGCGCGCGCTTGGCCTCTGATAAGGCCCTGGGCGCCCACGAGATCGGTGACGCGACCGCGTTTCCGACACGATCAGCCCCCAGCCCCAGCCGCCATGAGGGCGTTCAAACGGGTCGTCCAACAAGGCCGTAGGCGACAAAAAACCGGAGGCGTAGCCTCGGGGCTACGTTGAGGATTTTTTGGAGCCGAGAACGAAGTTGGCGGCCCGTTTCAACGACCCTCAGTGGCGGAAGTGGCGCATCCCCGTGAGAATCATCGCCATCCCATGTTCATCCACAGCCTTGGTCACTTCGGGGTCGCGGATGGATCCACCAGGCTGAATGACACAGGTAATGCCCGCCTCTGCCGCCGCATCGATGCCGTCGCGGAACGGGAAGAACGCGTCGGACGCCATCACACAGCCCTTCACGGACGATTGGGCCTTCATGGCGGCCAGTTTCACCGAATCCACGCGACTCATTTGTCCCGCCCCAATGCCCACGATCTCCCCCGGCCGGCCGTAAATGATGGCATTCGACTTCACGTGCTTGCAGACCACCCAGGCAAAGGCGCAGGCGGCATATTCATGCTCGGTCGGCTTGCGCGAAGTCGGCACCGCCAGGGACTTGATGTCCTTGATGACGCCCAGATCACGATCCTGCACGATCAGCCCACCGACCAGCTTTTTGAGATCATACCCTTCCGCCGTCGCTTTGCTGAGCGGGCCGACATCCAGCAACCGGAGGTCCTTCTTCCGCTTGAGTTCGGCCAAGGCTTCCTCGGTAAATGCCGGCGCGATGACGACTTCGACAAAGGTCGAGGTAATTTCTTTCGCCGCGGCCAGATCCACCGGGCGGTTGAACGCAAGGACACCGCCGAACGCTGAGACGGGATCCGTTGCTCGCGCTTTCACATAGGCCTCTACCGGCGTGGCGCCGAGCGCACAGCCGCAGGGATTGTTGTGCTTGATGATCGCCACGGCCGTCTGATCGAATTCCTTCACTAGTTCGAGGGCAGAATTGGCATCCAGGAAATTATTGTAGGACATGGCTTTGCCGTGCAGGATTTTCCCGCGCGACACCGCCGGCTCCTTGGCGTGCAGTTCACGGTAGAAGGCGCCCTGCTGGTGCGGGTTCTCTCCATAACGCAGCGTCTCCACCCGCTCGAACTGCAGCGAGAGCATGGCAGGAAACTTCGCGTCACTCCCCTGCACCTGCTTTTCGAGGTACCCGGCGATCAAACTGTCATACCGCGCCGTGTGTTGAAACACCTTCATCGCCAGTTCGCGGCGTAGAGCCGGCGTGACGGACCCGGCCTTCACCGCTTCCAACACGCGGGCATAGTCCGCCGGATCGACCACGACCAGCACGTCCTCATGATTCTTGGCGGCGGAGCGCAACATCGACGGACCACCGATATCGATATTCTCGATGGCTTCCTCGAACGGACAGTTGGGCTTGGCGATCGTCGCTTCGAAGGGGTACAGATTCACCACGACCACGTCGATCGTGCCGATGCCGTGCTGCTGCATCTGCTTGACGTGATCGGGCACGCCCCGGCGCCCCAATAACCCGCCGTGAATTTTCGGGTGCAAGGTCTTCACGCGACCGTCGAGAATCTCCGGCGATCCCGTGTAGGCAGCCACATCCGTTACCGCCAGGCCCGCGTCACGCAAGGCCTTGGCCGTCCCGCCGGTGGATAATATTTCCGCGCCCAGGGCCGCCAATCCCTTGGCCATCTCGACGACTCCGGTCTTGTCAGAAACACTGATCAGTGCCCGCGCCATGCTGGCCATGATGAACTCCTTCAACTATGGATATCGTGTGGGTGGGATCACAGTGGACAAAAAAACGCCGTGACAATAGCAGAAGCCTCGGCGCCACTGCAAGCCGAGTGAGCGCAGCAATGCATCGCCGCGGGTGCGGTTCGGGACCAGGTGCGCAGATGACCAGCGGCACGGTGACGACGAATCGAGCTAGCATGCGCTCTGGCGATGTGATACCCTTCGCAATTCATGAGTGGCCGCGTGGCGCGGCGCGCTTAGGAAATCAAGTAATACTCGAAGTCTTGGAATCACACCGATCCTGCGGCGCACGACGCCGCAGCGAGGCCTTGTCCCCGGGGCCATAAGGGCTGGCGCATGTCGCGCGGAATTATTTTCGGCGTTGGGCTGTTCGCTCTCACACTGTTAGCGCTCATCTGTATCCCCCGGCACCTTCCGGTGACCTCCTCGGCAACCGGTCACCCGGCGTTCACGGCGCAGATCGACAATGGGCACCTGACGCTGTCCGGCGCGGTGGGCAGCGAAGAGGCGAAACTTGCGACGGTCGCGCGCGCGCACGAACTCGCCAAACACTTCAAGCTGCGTGTCACCGACAACCTCCTCGTGCTGGAGGACGGCGGCGCCGCCGCGTGGGAAACCGTCGTGCCGGCGTTGCTGACGCAGGTGGCGGCCCTCCATCAGCATCAGGCAAGCCTGTCGGTGTCGGGCCAGACGGCAACGATCAAGGGCGCCGTCGCCAACGGGGAAACCAAAACAAAACTCGTGCATGAACTGACCTCGCTGCTCGGCAGCTCGATCCATGTGCAGGAGCAGCTCACCGTCGTCTCGGCGGGCCACGCCTCCCCGCCATCCGCGCCGCCGGCAACGCTCGCCTCCATACCTCCGGCCACACATGCCTCCCGCGCCCAGGTGCAGGCGGGGCTGGATGAGCTTTTGCGCGGAGAACAGATCGCCTTTGAAAGCAACAGCGCCGTGATGACTCCTAAGGGACGAGCGGTCGTCGACAAAGTCATTCCCGCGCTCAAGCGCTCGCCCGAATCCGTCATCGAAATCGGCGGCCATACCGATGCCTATGGCGATCCGGACTACAACCTCCAACTGAGCCGGACGCGCGCCGAATCGGTTCGACAATATCTGACTGACCATGGGGTGACCAATCGCTTGACTGCCGTCGGATATGGCGCATCCCGGCCCCTGAGCCAAGAGCGGACGCGCGCCGCGTCAAAAAAGAACCGGCGGATCGAATTTCGTGTGAAAGAGGAACGGTGAACGTATGGGAGCCTTGATTCTGCAAATGATCGGATGCTTGCTGGTGGCGGCGACCATCGGGCTCATGATGGGGTGGTTGCTACGCAGTTTCGCCACGTCGGAAAAGCGCCAACAGTTGTCCGAAATCGCCAGCCGGCTGCGCGGCCGCGAGCATGAATTGGACACCCTCAACCATGAATTAAAAGTGCGCACCTCCGCCGTCCAGATGCTGGAAGGGAAAATGATCACGTCCGAAGCGGCGCTCAAAGATCTGACCGCCGATCTGGCGGTCAAGGTCGAACAGCTCGCAACCCTGCAGACCGAAGTCCGCGAGAAAGGCGTGCACCTTCACGCAGCCGAACGCGAACGGGATACGCTCAGACGGGAACTCGAGGACGCCGAGCACAAGTACCAGGCGCAACAGGCGGGGTTCGCCGACATGCAGACGCAAATGGAACAGGCCGAAGACCTGCTGGTCAGCCGGGATCAGGAAATCGCCACGCTCAAGACCTGGGTGGAGCAACTGGCGCCGAAAGACGCCGAGATCGCCCGCTTGCGGGCGCGCACCGAAGAGTTGGAGCCGTTCCAGGAACGAACCAGGCGATTGGAGCGAGAGCTGGAACAGGAGAAAGCGCGCGCGGCCGCCGCGATCCAAGGGAAGGATCAGGACCTCGCCCGGCATCAGACCCGCATCGATGAGATCCAATCGGAGCTCACGCGCTTGAGAACACAGACCCAAGAAGACCTCACGCGCTTCACCGAAACGCTCCAGCAGCGGGATCAGGACCTTCAACGTCTCCGCGCCACGGTAGAAGAATTGGAAGTGTTCCGGGGCGAAGTGGAGAAAAAAGAGCTTCAACTGCGGGAAGCAGAAGAGCGCCGGGTGATGGACGTCAGTGAACGGGAAGAAGAAATCGGCGCACTGCGCAAGCGACTGGTCGAATACCGGGTCGCCCAGCGGCACCAGATCCAAGCAAAATCGAGCGGCGCGGCCGAAGCGGGGTCGCACAGCGCTGCCTCCCCTGCGCGGGGCGCCGGCAAATCACGGTCCGCCCAGAAAGACGACCTCAAGCAGATTCATGGCATCGGACCGGTGATGGAGCGCGTGTTGAATCGCATGGGCATGTTTACCTTTCGGCAGATCGCCGAATGGAAGGAGCAGGACGTCGAGCATATGGCGTCGGAACTCAACACCTTTCCGGATCGCATCCGGCACGACAATTGGATCGCCGGCGCCAAGGAACAACATTTTCTGAAATACGGCGAGGAGCTGTAGAACATCCCCATCAGTCCTATTCGACCCCTTCCTCGCCCCGCTCCACGACCCCTGTCTCGCGCGCTGCTTCGATCGTTCGAGTGATCGTCATGGTGACCTCCACCTTCTGCCTGCTGCCCGGCGTCGGCCTACCTCTGGAACGGCGGTTCTGGGGCCAAGGCATTTCGACCTGGGATCGTTTTCTCGCGACCGGCGAGATCCGCGGGCTCAGCGCCGCGCGCAAGGCGTTGTTCGACGACCGGATCAGGGAAGCTCGAGAGCGGCTCGCGCGGCAAGACAGCCGGTATTTTGCGAAAGCGCTGGCCGCGCGTCACCAGTGGCGCCTCTATGAATGGCTCCGGGACCGTGCGCTCTACCTGGATATCGAAACCGACTCATTCGGGCAGATCACCGTGGTGGGCATGTATGGCCGGGGACAGTATAGGGCACTGGTGCGGAATGAATCGCTGAGCCTCCTGCGCCTGCAAGAAGCACTGTCGCCCTACGGTCTCCTGGTCACATTTTGCGGTTCGACGTTCGATCTCCCCATTTTGCGGGCACATTTTCCAGACCTGGCACTGGACCAGCCGCACATCGATCTCTGCGGCGCCGGCCGGCAACTGGGCTATCGAGGCGGGCTCAAAGCCATTGAACGCCGGCTGGGCATCAGCCGCCTGCCTGCACTCCAAGGGTTTTCGGGAGAGGATGCCGTTCGCCAGTGGAACCGGTGGCGGCATCAGCGAGATGAAGAGGCTCGCCGCCTATTGCTCGCATACAACGAAGCCGATTGCGTGAACCTCCAGCCCCTCGCGGATACGTTTTATTGCCAGCTGGTTCTGGCCTCGGGGCTCAAGCAGGTTCGAGCTGAACCTCAGGGACATTCAGTATCCTTATAGAACCGGATTGGTGCCGGCCTCGCGATCGATAGCCGGCCTCGCGATCGATAGCCGCCCTGGCTCACTCATCCAGACTCGGCCGCAACAGATACGGACCATAGACCAAGGCGAACAGGAGATAGGCGCCGCTCCAACAAGCCGCGGCTGAGCTCAGCACAAGCGTCGTCGGCAGGCCGGTGGTGGTCCCCATCACCCGGAGAATCGCTCCGCAGGTGACGAGCGCATACATGGCGACCGTCGTGGAGTCGGCATGCCGCGCGCGTCCTGTGTGCCCGAGGCTCGCGCGAGTCATAATCCCCAGCGTCATCACGCCCACCGCCCCGGTCGTCAGGGCATGTACGGCGTCTTCCTGCGCCAGGCCGGCGCCCAGGGTGGCGCCACCGATGAGGATCATCGCCAGGGCGAGCCACGCATAGCCCCAGTGCAGCACGAACACCAGCGGCTCCCGCCATGTCAACCAGCCATACCATCGCGCCAGCCTGGCCAGATTCACGACTCCGGCCACGATGAGCAACCACCCGGCCAGGGCCTCATGAGAGAACATCGCCCAGATCGTCGAGGCGACGGCAACCACTCCGATCGCCAGCATGTCGAGCCGCGAGAATCGCACCGGTTTCTCCGGCCTGCGCGCCTGAACCAGAAACTCGCGAGTGAAATTGGGCGTCACACGACCGCCGATAAAGGCCAGCAACGTCATGTCCAATCCCAGCGCCAAACGCTCGGGCAGATCCGTCGCGCGACCGGTGAGAGCAAAAAAATGAAAGAGCAGGTTCGCGACCGCATAGAGCGTGAGCAAGACCCCAATCGGCGCATGGCTCCAACTTTTCCCTCCGCCGATTTCCCGCCACAGCAGTCCTGCCAACATCACAAGATACGCGGCATCGATGCAGGCGGCCAGGACCGGCGGGAGCCAGGGCCACGCGAGAACGAGTCGCCCAGTAAGCCACAGTGCGAACAGTCCCATGAGCAGGCGTCCCTTGATCGCCGGGCGGTCCGTCCAATTGGGGACGGCCGTCAGCACAAACCCGGTGATCACCGCGGGAAGAAATCCGAACAACATTTCGTGCACATGCCATTCGCGAGGCGCAGCCAGGCCGGTCGAACCAAGCCCGGCCGCGAGCATGACGATCCAGGCCGGCACAGCCAGGCCCGCAAACCATGCGGCGCCGAGAAAAAATGGCCGGAATCCATACGAAAACAACGCCGGTTCCGACCCGGCTCCACGACGTTCGATTGCGTCAAGCTTCACCGCGTTCCTCCGCCCCGTTCTCCCATCGTTACAACAGGCCCATGCACCGCTCGCTCCTTGCGCTGAGGATCAACCCCTTGGTTCAGAAAAACGTGGCCAGATACTCCAGCAAGAACACCAGGCCGGTGCCCCCCGCCGGCAAGGCAATCGCGCCGAACAACGGATGCTGGGTGAAGGGTAGAAAGGCGCCTTCCTGTGTCTGTTCGATCCGCTCGACCATGCGCTCGATGTGTTGCCGTTGAATTTCTTTCACGGCTGGTTCATCAGACAGGTTCTTGAGCCGGCGCTTCAACTGCCGGACCGCTTCCCGTTTCGCCTCCTCGGCCGATCGGCGCAGGAGGACGCCGTTGCCGAACGCATAGACGGCATTGAGGGCAAAGATGACTACCAGGCCCGCCGGAAAATCCCAGCGATCGAAGTAACTGTGCCGCGCCACCGCCATCAGAAAGACCATCACAAAAGGGTAATAAATCATGGCGCTGATGACGGCCGTCCGTCTGGCGATGAATTGAATGCCCAGCCATTCGCGCACATAGGCTTGATCCACTTCCCATTTCGCCGCTTCCTGCGCGAGCAGCCGGCGCGGCCACTCAATTGTGGTGCCGATCATAATGGTAATCAGGCGGCGGCAGAGCCTGGTCGCATCGACCACGTAAAACATCAGCAGCGTCATGGCAACGACACTGCATCCCAGGATGATGTGGTTGAGCGCAAAACAGGCGTCCCCACGGCAGGGCGTGACGGGAAAGTCGAACAGCAGCATCAGCACAATGCCGAGTAGTACATACAGCATCACCTGCGGCACCACCCGCCAGGCCCGCTCGGGCCATAACCCGAGCCAACGATACTGGCGCCAGAGTTGCCGCGCCTCGGCATGACCGGAGGGGGGCGGGAGCCAGTCATGGATACCGATCAAGGAACGGAACCGGAGGGGAGCAGGCGTGGTGGGTCGCAGAAGACGAAATCTCCGGATGAGCGCCACGTCGCTTTCCCACAATCGCCACCACGAATGGGCGAAGAAGATCACGCCGAGCACAAACGCGAACAGGCGCAGACTCGCTGTGGGCCAGACGCTGATCCCATCGGTGAAGCTCAACGGTTCTCCACCGGTTCCATCCAGTCTGGTGCCGGACACAAAGGCCACCCCGATCACGCCTGACAGGGACAGCAAAGCCAGGAGCCCTGCCAGCGTCCGCCCCCGGCACAAGGACCAGAGTTCGCTGTTGATCAGCATCGCACAGAAGAACATCAGGACGGCGGCGGAAAGAAGGAGGCCGATCGTGCGCATCGACGGCAGAGTTAATGCGCCGGTCGCCGGATCCACGTCGGCACGCGGCAAATGGATACTCGGGGGCGCGGAGGCCGCACGCACCGGGTCCGGACTGAGATCGACCGCCCCATGCCGGCCCACTTCATAGACACGCGGCATCACGTCGGCGGAAAATATCTCGCCGCTGGACAGCCGGAGGGCGTCCCTACCCTTCACGGCCTCGAGCGTCCCCACCGCGCGCAGCACCGTATAAAAAAGAGCCGTCTGGTAACTGTCGCGGAAGGGCGGAATCGGCGTCTGCAGCCGGGGATCGAGTTCGAGGCCGAAATGGGAAGCGATAATCAAGTTCCTCGTCCACGGCAATTGGCTCGAATGAGTCAATCGGGAGTCGAGATCGGTCGTGAAGAACAACGCGTGGGGGAAGTTCTTTCGCAACGCCTGCAGGATCATGAGTTTGTCGTAGACGTCGCTCCCCAGGACACCGATGGCCTTGAATTCGCCATCGGAAGTGGTCTCCTCCTGCTTCAACTGCTCCACCAAGCGACGGAGATAGTCGAGCTGGCTCCGACCGACAGGGGCATCCTCGACCACCGGTTCGCCCCCTAGCCACTTGTCGCCCGGTTTGCCCTTAGCGCCGCCCGCATCCTTCCCGTTCTCCTTGGGCGGCAATTCGCCATCAAGGCCGGCCAGATACGAATAGCGGTGCACCCAGTTCGGATACTGCTCCTCACGAAGCGCATCCATGTGCTGTGCCAACGTCCGAACGGGTGTCTTCTGTGCAGCGGCTTTGGTTTCCTTCGCTGCGGCTTCTTCCGCCAGGCGATTGGCGACCGCCACAAACGTGCGCGGCAACGATCGCCCGTAGAGTGTGTCCCATTCGGAGATCAGCGCAATGTGAGGAATCTTGGATGAAGCCGCTACGTCGACCTTGCGGCGCTTCAATTCGAGCACCAATTCGCTCGCCAATGCGTCGTCCGTGCCGATCGTCCGGATCAACCGCAGACCGGCATCCGAGAATCGATCCTCGACCGGCTTGGCCGTCGGCCGGCCTGGTGCGTCGGCGAGAAGCACCGGGTCGGCGGCCGTAGCCCACGATGAATACAATTCAGCGCCTTGTAACCATGCCGGAACGACCGGCTGCTGAGATACGGGCGCCGAGAGTTGAACGGAATCGCCGGCCTCGGTGTTCGGCTTGAGTTCCTCCAGCATGGCACTCAGCGAACCGGAGGTGCGTGGACCCAACACCTGATAGGTGGACGGCGCCACCTTCATCTCCTGGTTGAGGTACCCCACCAAGTTCGTCAGGGCGTGCAACGGCTTCGCACCAAGGTCCTGCTCTTTGAGCCATAGGACGAGAATCGGCTCGTACGGTAAGACCGCTTGATCTGGTTTGGAGAGCCTGGGCCCCGGCACAAACCATTCGGCCGGGACGACCGTGGTCACCCCCGCGGTGGATTTCCATTCAAAGTACCGGATGGATTCTCCGGACTCCGGCAAATACCCGGCCGCGCCCAGCGCCGACACCAGCGCGTAGCGATCGCGCAATCGCGATTCCACGCCGCTGGCATAGGGACTCCCGTCGACAAACACCGGCATCAAGCGGAAGCGAAATGCCCCCTTGGCCGTGTCAGCTCCATCCACCAGACCCAGTGAGGCATGGTGCCCATGCCCCTCGTCTCCAGTGGCCTTCTCTTTTTGGATATGAGTCGCCACCGCTTCGAAGGGATCTTGCCAAAGCCGCGACTGGACGCGATCCCGCACCACCGCGGCGGATTTCTCCGCCTCTTTATCAATCGGCCGCGACGTCTTGATGGGCACCTGATAGATGATCAGGCTGCTCACCGCGGCCAGCAACAGCGCCATCAGTCCAGCCAGCGGCAGTTTCGGTTTCTCGTCTTTTGGTTCCGCCATTCAAACGACCTGTTGACCAGACGTCTTGCGTCGAGATTCCGGTCCTCACGCAGGAATCGCCGAACATCGTGATCGACGCAAAAATCAGCGACAGGCTAGTCTCGAGCAAGGAAAGTGTCAACGGCGGAAATACAGGTAGAGTGGGATACCATTGACTGGGTGTTGGTGGCCCTCTCTGCAATTGCGTCTCCAATACTTCCGATCCGCCCATTCTCTCTCTCCGTGGCCGGTGGTGTGAGGCCCTCCCAATTGCGCGCGTCCAACGAGGGCCTTCCGAGGCCGCGCGTTGCGCGAGCAGGGAGGGCTCCACACCACCGGCCTCCTCTCCCTCCGTTTGACTTCAACTTTCCCCCTCACTACAATCGGACCCCGTGGCATCACAATTCGTTCATCTCCATCTCCACACCCAATACAGCCTTCTCGACGGCGCCAATCAGATCGATCCCCTGATGCAGCAGGTGAAGGCGTTCGGGCAACCGGCCGTCGCGATGACCGATCACGGCAACATGTTCGGCGCGGTGGAGTTTTACCGGAAGGCCAAAGACGCCGGCGTCAAACCCATCATCGGATGCGAAGCCTACATGGCGCCGGGCAGTCGATTGGAGAAAAATTCACACCTCGCGCATAACGACTACTACCATCTCATTCTGCTCGCCACAAACCTCAAGGGTTACCAGAACCTGATCAAGCTCGTGAGCAAAGCCTATCTTGAAGGTTTCTACTATAAACCTCGGATGGATAAGGAAATTCTCCAGCAGCACCACGAAGGCCTCATTGGGCTGTCCGGTTGCTTGAGCGGCGAGGTCGCGTATCTGATCGGGCAAAAGGATCTGGCCGGCGCCACGAAAGCGGCGGGCGAGTATCGCGAGATCTTCGGCAAGGACAATTATTATCTCGAACTGCAGGCCAACGGGCTGGAACATCAGCGGATCGCCAACGACGGATTGCTCGACATCCATAAGAAACTCGGCATCCCGCTCGCCGGCACCAACGACTGCCACTACCTCAAGAAAGAAGACTCGCGCCCGCACGACCTCATGCTCTGCTTGCAGACCGGCAAAACGATCAACGACCCTAACCGCATGAAATTCGACACGGACCAGCTCTACGTGAAATCCACCGAGCAGGCGCTGGTCGAATTCAAGGAAATGCCGACGGCCGTGTCGAACACGGTCAAGATCGCCGAAGCCTGCACGCTCGAACTCGCGCTCAACAAGACCTATCTTCCCCAGTTCAAAGTACCGGACGGGCTCACGCGGGAAACCTACCTCGAACAACTCGCGATGGAAGGCCTGACTCAGCGGTTGAAAGAACGTCCGAGTTCCATCCCTGAGCTGGCCTATCAGGTTCGCCTCAAGGAAGAAATCGCGGTGATCTGCTCGATGGGGTTCGCCGGCTATTTTCTCATCGTGTGGGACATCATCAAGTTCGCCCGCTCGCGCGGCATTCCTGTCGGTCCGGGGCGTGGGTCCGCCGCCGGCAGCCTGGTCGCCTATGCCCTGCGCATCACCGACCTGGATCCGCTCGTCTACTCCCTGCTGTTCGAGCGATTCCTGAATCCCGAGCGCGTGTCCCTCCCCGACATCGACATGGACTTCTGCATGGACCGCCGGGACGAGGTCATCAACTACGTCATTCATAAATACGGCGAGGACCACGTCGCGCAAATCATCACGTTCGGCACCATGAAGGCCAAGGCCGCCATTCGCGATGTCGGCCGCGTCCTCGAAATGCCCTATGCGGAGGTCGACCGGATCGCCAAACTCGTCCCCGACGATTTGAAGATGACGCTCGACAAGGCGCTCGAACAGGAGCCGCGCCTCAAGGACCTCGTCGACAAGGATGTGAAGGTGAAGGAGCTGATGTCGGTGGCGCAGTCGCTCGAAGGCCTGGCCCGCCACGCCTCCACGCACGCGGCCGGCATCGTGATCTCCGATCAACCGCTCACGGAACATGTTCCGCTCTACAAAGGCCCCAAGGACGAAATCGTCACCCAATATTCCATGGGGGATGTCGAAAAAATCGGCCTGGTGAAATTCGACTTCCTCGGCCTGAAGACCTTGACGATGATCCAGCGGGCCGAGTCGCTGGTCAACCAGGGTCGCCCCGGCCAACCGCCTCTGCGGGTCGAGCAATTGCCCTTCGACGATCCGGCGACGTTCGCGCTGCTCTCCTCCGGCAAAACCACCGGCGTCTTCCAATTGGAAAGCTCCGGCATGCGCGACCTGCTGGTCGGACTCAAGCCGGACCGGTTCGAGGACATCATCGCCATCATCGCGCTCTATCGCCCGGGTCCCATGGACCTGATCCCCGATTTCATCAAGCGCAAGCAAGGCAAGGTGCCGATTGCCTACGAAATGCCTGAACTGGAACCGATCCTGAAGGACACCTACGGGGTCATCGTGTACCAGGAACAGGTCATGGCCATCGCCAACAAGGTGGCCGGGTTCTCGCTGGGGCAAGCGGACATTCTCCGCCGCGCCATGGGGAAGAAGAAACCGGAGGAAATGGAAAAGCTCCGGGTCCAATTCCTGGAAGGCGCGAAAGAGAAAAAAATCCCGGAGAAGAAGGCCGACAAACTCTACGAGCTGATCCAGAAATTTGCCGGCTACGGCTTCAACAAGTCCCACGCCGCCGCCTACGCGGTGGTCTGCTACCACACGGCCTATCTGAAGGCGCATTACCCGACGGAGTTCATGGCTGCGCTGATGACGACCGACATGGGCAACGCCGACAAGATCGTCGGCTACTTCACCGAGTGCCGCGGGCTCGGGATTCCCGTGCTGCCGCCGGATGTGAATCAGAGCCAGAAGGATTTTGCCGTCGTCGACAAGAGCATCCGGTTCGGGCTTGCGGCGATCAAGAACGTCGGCGAAGGCGCGGTCGAAGCCATCATCGAAGCCCGCAACGAAGGCGGACCGTTCCGCTCGTTCTTCGACCTGTTCCGCCGCGTCGATCTCCGCAAGCTGAACAAACGGATGATGGAAGGCCTGATCAAGGCGGGAGCCTTCGACTCCATGGGCGGACGGCGCTCGCAATATCTGGCGGTGCTCGACCAGGCGATGGACGAAGGTGTCAGCATCCAAAAAGAACGCGCCGTCGGCCAAACCAGCATCTTCGGCGACGAAATGCCCGGCCTGCCGCAGACGCTCGATGAACCGGCCCTGCCAGATGTTCCCGAGTGGAGCCAGGGTGAGATGTTGAAATACGAGCGCGAGCTGACGGGCTTCTATATCAGCGCACATCCTTTGGCACGGTATGAAGCCGCGATTCAACTGTTTGCCACCACGACCACCATGCAGGTGGCCGACGTGCCGGACGGGCGGGAGGTGAAACTCTGCGGCATCATCACCGCGGTCAAATCCATGCTGACCAAAAAGGGCGATCGCATGGCCTACATCACCCTCGAGGATTTACATGGACTGGTGGAAGTGATAGCCTTTCCCGACTTGTACCGGGACCATGCCGATATGATCGTGCCCGAGCGGGTCGTGCGGCTGACGGGCACCGTGGATCGCGGAGACAAGGGCACCAAGTTGCGCGGGACCAAGATCGAACCCTTGGCCGAATTACAGAACACGGGGATCTCGCGGGTGATGATCCGCCTGCACGATAGCCCGACGGCCTCCACCAGGCTTCCGATGCTGCGTCAGGTGTTTCAGAAATACCCGGGGTCTTCGAGCGTGGCCCTGGTCATGGCATTGGGCGGCACCATCGAAGCCCGGACGTCTCCCCTGCCCAACGTGAAAATCACGCCCAGTGAGCATTTCGTCGCCGATATTGAGGAAGTGCTGGGCAAAGGCGCCATCACTTTGGTAACCTAGGCGAACCTAGGCAACACCCTTAAGGGGGTTCAGCAGTATGAGAGACTACCTCGACTTTGAAAAACCGATCCGCGAACTCGAAGAAAAAATCGAGAAGCTGGCTTCCGCCGAATCGCCCAAGTCCGGGACCCAGGACGAAATCCGCAAGCTCAGAACCAAACTCGCGCAGGTCGAGCATCAGCTCTACACGACCCTGACGCCCTGGCAACGCACCCAGTTGGCCCGCCATCCCCAGCGGCCTACGACTCTCGACTATATCGGCGAACTCTCCCGCGAATTTCTCGAACTCCACGGCGATCGCAGCTTCGGCGACGACCGCGCCATCGTCGGCGGGTTCGCCCGCTTCAACGATCGCACGGTCATGATCATCGGCCATCAAAAGGGTAAAACCCTCAAAGAACGCATGCAGCGGAATTTCGGCATGCCCAATCCGGAAGGCTACCGCAAAGCGCTCCGGCTCATGCGGCTGGCGGAAAAGTTCAATCGCCCCATCATCACCTTGATCGACACACCCGGCGCTTACCCAGGCATCGGGGCGGAAGAACGCGGACAGGCGGAAGCCATCGCGAGAAATCTTTTCGTCATGTCCCGGCTGACCGTGCCCATCATCTCCGTCGTCATCGGCGAAGGCGGGAGCGGCGGCGCGCTGGCGCTGGGCGTAAGCGACCGGATACTCATGCTGGAACACTCCGTCTATTCCGTCATCTCCCCCGAAGGCTGCGCGGCGATTTTGTATGACGATCCGACCAAGGTGCCTGATGCTGCGGCTTCGCTACGGATGACCGCGCAGGACCTCGTCGGTCTGGGCATCGTGGACGAAGTGATTCCCGAACCGCTCGGCGGCGCGCACCGTGACGCCCGAGCCATGTGCGATCGGGTCGCCAAGGCGCTGGCCAACCAGCTGTATGCGCTCGTGGACATGCCCGCCGATCAGCTGCTCGCCGAACGCGACCAGAAGTTCCGGAAGATCGGCGTGGTCGGCGGACTCCTCCCCGTAGAAGCCTGACCGTCTCAAACATCCGGCGATCTGACAGTCCGCTGGAACGAGGCGCACGTAACCGTTTCTCCATCGACGATCCCTATTTGATTCGGCTCCCTCCATCCGGCGCTAGTGAATCTCCCTACCAGATTCGACTGATTTCCCGTCCATCTTCGACTTGTTACACTCCCGCCCGCCCGCGCAATAGTGCGCCTCGACCGGACCCGCGGGTCCGCCGTGCGTGCAGTCGTGCGCAGGGCCACATCGATAACGGGCCGAGGAATTACACAGGGAGGAATGAAGGGGTATGTCGAAATCGATCGTCAGCGCGCTTGTTGTCGCAATCTGGTGTAGTTGGGCGGCCTGGATAGGGCCCGCGTCCGCACAAACGGCCGGCCTCGAGGGAGCCGCCACCGCCGATCCGCGGTGGACCGAGTCTCTCTGGCAGGCAGATCAGCAGGGAATCCATCGCTTCTTCCCGCAAGACGGGTTCCTGCGTGTCCGCGGCTGGGTCGACGGCGGCTATACGTACAATGCGAGCAGCCCGCGCAGCAATTTCAACGGGCCGTACAATGCGATCGACCGCGACATTCCGGTCTTGAACCAGCTGTACATGATCGTCGAGAAGCCGTTGACGGCGACGGGCGGCAATTGGGGAGTCGGCGGGCGTCTCGACTTCATGTACGGCTACGACTTCTTTCTGACACAGAGCAACGGGGTCGAACGCCGCGAAAACGGCGGGCAGCGGTGGAATGCGCAGGGGCAGCATTACGGCCTGGCGATGCCGCAAGCCTATGCGGAAATCGGCAATCAGACCTTTTCAGTCAAGGTGGGACACTTCTACACGATCATCGGGTATGAAGGCGTGCCGGCCATCAATAACTTCTTCTACTCCAAGTCTTACGCCTATCAATTCGCCGGACCCTTCACCCACTGGGGAGGACTGGCGACCTGGCACGTCAACGACCGGGTGACGGTGCAAGGTGGAGTCGTGAACGGCTGGGATTCGCTGGACCGGGATAAGGACAGCGCCACCGGCATCGCCAGCATCAAGTACACCGCGCCGGAGAACTTCTGGTCCTTCTCCTTCGCGATGGTCACCGGCAACGAACCTAGCGCCGTGGCGACGCGCTTCGAAACCCGCACCCGCTACAGCGCCATCTTCACGCTGCATCCGGCGGAGCGGTGGGAGTATGTCTTCCATCACCACTATGCCTATCAGAACCAAGGCAGGCTCGACGGGGGAACGGCGCGCTGGTATGGCATCGACAACTATCTTTACTACGCCCTCACCGATCAGGTGCGGGCCGGTCTGCGGTTCGAGTGGATGCGCGATGAGGCAGGGACGCGGGTGGGCGGCAATCCGGTCCGCGACAATCCGAATCTCGGCCCGTTCGCCGGATCGTTTTACTCCGTCAGCGTCGGGCTCAACTACAAACCGCACCCGAACGTGCTGATCCGCCCGGAAGTGCGCGCCGATTGGTTCGATGGGCAACGGCAGCCCTTCAACGACGGCCTGAACAAGAATCAGGTCCTAGCGGCGATCAACGGCAATCTACAATTCTAGAAAGCGTCGACGACAGCTCCTGCCGGTGGTCCTGGCGACCATCCGGCAGGGGCATCTATTTACCGCGATCGTCAGTATGAATTGAGGGCTGTGGCGTCGGTGAGCAGTCCGAGCGCGACGAAGCGCCGCCCGATGACCGATAAGATGTGTCGCCGAAGCTCGATTCGATAAGGTTCCAGCGCGGGGTCCTTGAGATACCGATCCACCGTGCGCGGCACCTTTTTCCACCAGGTACGCGCCGCGTCGCGCGCCTGTTGTGCGCCGACTTCTCCACCGGCAAGAATCGTCCTCAATTCATTCTCGAAAAACCCCACGTGCACCTGCTCATCGTCCAGGATGTCCGAAAGATCCGGCCTGATGGCGGCCAGCAACGTGGCAAACTCCAACCCCAGCGCCTCATAGCCGAACAACAGCACCGCCAGCATTTCCCACTGCGAAGGCACCGTCGGCAAGGTTGCCGGCCGCTGAGAGAGGGTTCCGAGCATACCTTCGAACTGCCGGAGATGGTCCTGCTCATCCGTCTCATGCTGCTGGAGAAACCGCTGGACGTGGCGTGGGAGCTGTTGGGTCTGGGCAGCGCGCACGGCCCACAAGGCCATGGCTTCCGCGCGCAAAAACCGCTCGAGCAACGCCCGTTCGCAGGTCGCGGGCAGCACCATCGACTCCGCACTCACTCTTCCTCCGGCGGCGCGATCGGACCGGCCCATTCGCCTTTGGTCAGCCCGACTTCCTGAGAGGCCCCGTCAGGCCACTGAAAATATCCCACCTGATCGACAAAGAGAATGAGCGGATCCGTGTCCTCCCCGAGTCCTCGCCACCAGTACCAGCCGGCCTGTTTTGGTTTGTCTGTGCTCCACACAAGTTTAGACATGGTTCTGTATCTCGTCGTTCGTATCTCGTACCTCGCGAGAACCGTAAGCAGATCGCCCTCTTGTTCCGCACGAGATACGCTTCACGAACGACGCCTCACGATCCTCCTCTATGCCGGCAGGTCTATGCTATAAGCTCTCTTCCGAGAGACGCACCCTATCATGGACCGATTACCAATAGAAGAGGCGATTCCGGCGCTCCGCGAGCGGCTGGCGACCGGCCGGTCCTTGCTTTTGACCGCGCAACCGGGCGCGGGCAAAACTACCCGTGTGCCGCTTGCGCTGCTCGGGGAACCCTGGCTGGCAGGACAGAAGCTGATCATGCTGGAGCCGCGCCGGCTGGCCGCACGCGCCGCCGCGACCTACATGGCCGGAACTCTCAGCGAGCCGGTAGGACGAACCGTGGGCTACCGTATCCGGCACGACTCCAAAGTCAGCGCGGGCACGCGCATCGAGGTCGTGACCGAAGGCATCCTCACGCGCCTGCTGCAGCAGGACCCGTCACTGGCCGGCTACGGTCTCGTCATCTTCGACGAATTCCACGAACGCAGCCTGCAGGCCGATCTCGGGCTGGCGTTCGCAAGGGAATCGCAGCGTCTCTTTCGCGAGGATCTGCGCCTGCTGGTCATGTCCGCCACGCTCGATTGCGCCGCCGTGACCGGTCTGCTGCAAGACGCGGTCACCATTTCCTGCGAGGGACGGCTCTTTCCCGTCACCACGCAGTATTTGGATCGGCCGATCGAGGGCCACGTGGAGCCGGCGGTGGTGCGCAGCGTCCGGATGGCGCTGGCTCAAGAATCGGGCAGTCTGTTGGTGTTCCTGCCCGGCATGGCCGAGATCCGGCGCGTCGAACGGCAGCTGCATGAGACTCAGCTGGGGCCGGACGTCATCCTTGCCCCTCTTCATGGCGAACTTCCGCAAGCCGAACAGGAACAGGCTATTCGTCCCGCGCCTCCAGGCCGTCGCAAAATCGTGCTGGCGACGTCCATTGCCGAAACCAGTTTGACCATCGAAGGCGTGCGCGTCGTTATCGATGCCGGGCTCATGCGCGTCCCTCGCTTCGATCCCCGGACAGGCCTCACGCGGCTCGACACAATTCGCGTCACGCACGACGCCGCCGATCAACGCCGCGGCCGCGCCGGGCGGTTGGAGCCGGGCACGTGCTACCGTCTTTGGACATACGCCGAGCACCAGGCCCTGCGTCCACGGAGACCGCCGGAGATCCTGGAAGCGGACCTGGCGCCGCTCGCGCTCGATCTGGCGGAATGGGGCGTGCTCGACGCCACCGAGTTATCCTGGCTCGATCCGCCACCTTCCGGAGCGCTGGCGCAGGCGCGAGAACTGCTCCGGCAACTGGGGGCGCTCGATGCACGAGGCGCGTTGACGACCCACGGCCGCCGGCTGGCCCATGTGACCGTGCATCCGCGGCTGGCCCACATGATGGTCGCTGCCCTAGCGCTGGGTGTGGGCTCCTGGGCCTGCGACCTTGCCGCGCTCCTCAGCGAACGCGACATTCTCCAAGGCGGCCCCGGCTGGCGCAATGCCGATCTCCGCCTGCGAATGGAAGCGCTGCGCGGCCAGAAAGAGCACCTCGCCGGCGCGACCATCAACCGGGCCGTCTGTGAACGGGTTCGCCGCGCGGCGGACCAGTGGCGGCGCCAACTTGAACTGGACGCACCGTCCGGCGACGGCATCGACCGCATCGGGCTGCTGCTGGCCCTGGCCTATCCGGATCGTGTCGCCCAACGGATTGCCGGCAGCGACGGCCGCTATCGGCTGGCCAACGGGCGAGGCGCCTCATTTCAGGGCCCTCAGATACTGTCGCAGGAAGACTATCTCGTCGTGGCAGAGCTCGATGGGACAGGCGATTGGGCACGGATCCTCGCCGCCGCGCCCCTGCGCCTTGACGACCTCGAGCAGGAGTGCGCGGAGCAGATCGCAGCAGTGGATGTCCTGGAATGGGATGACCGCTCGGAATCGGTCCGCGCGCGGCGCCAGCGGCGCTGGGGCCAGTTGATCCTGGACGATCGCGCGATCCACGAACCGGACCAGGCTCAGGTGACTGCCGCGCTGCTCAGCGGCCTCCGTCGCGCGGGTCTCGCGGCTTTGCCTTGGACCAAGGAACAACAGCAGTGGCGTGCGCGGGTCGCCCTTCTCCACCGTATCGATCCCAGCTGGCCGGATCTGTCCGACGAGGCGCTGACCACAACATTGGAACAATGGCTGGGACCGTTCGTAATCGGCCTCACCAGCCTCGCGCAATTGCGCCGGCTGGATATGCAGGCCCCGCTCGACAGCTTGCTGACCTGGCAACAGCGACAGGAGCTGCCGCGTCTCGCGCCGACGCACCTCGCGGTACCGAGCGGTTCACATGTCCGGCTGGATTATGAGCAGGGTGACTCCCCCGTGCTGGCCGTCCGCTTACAAGAAATGTTCGGCTGCCAGGAGACACCGAGAATCGCCGGAGGAACAGTGCCGGTGATGATCCATCTCCTCTCGCCGGCCGGCAGGCCGGTGCAAGTCACGAAGGATCTGGCAAGCTTCTGGCGATCAGCTTATCTTGACGTGAAGAAGGAATTACGCGGCCGGTACCCGCGCCATCATTGGCCCGACGACCCGCTCAGCGCCCAGCCGACCAATCGAACCAAGCGGCACAGGGCCACCAACTCCTGACAGCGCTACCTGCTCGGCCGCCATCCTTTGAGACGAGCCGCAATGGCTTCCCGTTGGTCCGGGGTGAGCATCGCGGCCAAGGCATCCCGGCGGAGCCTGGCTCGACCGCTGTCTTGGCGGCTGGCCAGCGAATACCAGAAGAAGGCTTCCAGCGTATCCTGGGTCACGCCTTGTCCCTGTTCGTACAGCATGCCCATATCCCGCTGCGCCAGCGCATGGCCCTGGTCCGCCGCCAACTGCAGCCACCGCACGCCTTCCGCTTCGTCCGTCGTCCCGAGATTTCCCGTGAGCAGGGCCTGCCCCAACATCCACTGGGCATTCGCGTCACCCTGGCCGGCCAGAGCCTGCAACTGCTGTTCAGAAGCGGGATCGGCCAAGGCAGGCGAAGGGGCAAGGAGCAGCGCAGTCGTCAGCAGGATCAGTCCCGCCGCTAGAGGCGCCGCGCGATTCACACTCGATCCCCTGCTGACAGATCGGCCAGTACCAGATCCGCAGCTTTTCTCCCGGACAGGAGCGCACCGTCCAGCGTGCCGGTTTCACAATAGTCGCCGCATCGATACAACCCGGGCTTCAGGCGGGGAGACACGCCCTGTTGACCGGCGAGTGACGAGACCGGAGGCAAGGCCTGGCTGATGCGATCGGTCCGCAGATGCCGCCAGCCGTCCACGGTCGCGCCGAACCAGTCGCGCAGCTGTGCTCGCACAACCTGCTGCTGATCCAGTCCACCGGGGGCGGTCTGATCTGCAAGGCTCACCGACACCAGCGCGCGCCCTGCAGGCGCATAGGTCGGCGCGACTTCACTCAACACACAGGCGGTTCCGATCGGCCCCTCCTGCTCTCCATTCAACAACAGCCAGGGCCCGCCCACCGGCGCAGTGGCGGCGTCGAAATACAGCGTGGTCGACTGGCGGCCCGGTGCGCCGGATGGAGGCTCTCCGCGCAAGGTGGCGGCCGCGGCATAATCAGTCGCCAGCACCACCGCATCGGCGGACAGGCGCTCACCGGATGCGAGGATCACCTGTGTGCCCTCCAGGCAAGCCACCGGCGCGCGCAGGCGAATCGATCCCACAGGAAGCCATGCTGCCAACTGAGCCGCCACGGCGCCCATGCCACCCTGCGGCAATGCGATGTCCCCGCGCGAGAAGGCCGCCCACACGAACTCAACGTGCCGGCAGGGAATAGAGAGGGACTGATCGAGAAAGACGCCGCCGAGAAAGGGCCGGAGGAAACGGTCCCGCATCGCGGGAGAGAATCCATACGATTGCAGGGCCTCCATGGCCGTGCGATTCCCTCCCCCTGCCTCTGTGCATAGACGCCGGTTGAGCGCATCCCGGCGGAGGCGGAGAACCCTGAGCTTATCGCCAAACGAGCCGATGGGGCTCATCAAGCTGGAGAGCAGATCCTGCGGGCGACGGAGCGGATCACTGATCCGGTGAAAACGGCCGGCGTATCGCACGAGCGCCCCGGGATGGAAACCCCGTAGCTGCAAGGCCCCGTAATCCAGCAGGCGCGCGGCTTCGGGGTACCCGGTGAGGAACACCTGAAAGCCTCGATCAAGTTGAAAGCCATCCACATAATCGGTCCGCACCCGGCCGCCGGCCTCATCCGACGCTTCGAGGACGGTACAGGCGACCCCACGCCGGACCATCTCCCTGGCGCAAGCCAAACCGGCAAGACCGGCCCCGATGATGATGACACGCGCAGTGGCGGACATGCTGGGCGCTAGACCTTCTTGCAGGCGATCTTCAATTCCGCCTCACCGTCACTGCCGGGCGTGACGCGCGACCATTCGCGTGTGGCCTTGCCCGATTGCAGCGGGCGGCCCTTTCCCATTTGGCTCGCGTAATACTTCGTCTGCAACGGGCGGCTCTTGCGGGCCTCGCAATCGATTTGTTTCTTGATCCGCACGGACCGGTACGTGCCTTGTGGAATCTGGCGATCGACCTTGAAGTCCTTCAACGTCCACAACGTGACTGTTTTACCGGTCGGCCCAATCGTGGACATATCGACATAGCCGTCATACTTATGCGTGCCCCCGACCATCAGCCACTCCGCCGAGGCCGTACCCACCCACAACAACGTGATACCCAAGACCGCACCAGCATACTTCAGCATCGCAGGTAGCTCCCCATCATCCTGTATCCGTCCAACCTTTGAGTTACTCACGCGATCGACAAGCAGCCTGTCACATTCGCGCGAACCGCCGCCATCTTACCACCTGAGCCGCAGGACATGCAGCCGCCGCTGTTTCTCTTTCCTCGCCCGCCGGTGTATTGTCAGCCATGATCAGAAAACCGACGGGGAAAGGGAAACCGCGGCCCACAGTGGTTGACCCGCGTCCTCTTGACAATTCCTGCAGCGAAAAACGCGTCACGCTCGACCGGCTCCTGTCAAAGCTGGGCATCGCGAGCCGAACCGAGGCACAGGCATGGATTAGGGCGGGGCGCGTGCGTATCAATCAACGTCTCGTGCGCCAACCGGACACCTGGGTGGCCTGGCCCGTCGATATGGTCACGCTCGATGAACAACCGCTGCAGCCAGGCGCGCGACGGTTCATTTTGTTTCACAAGCCCAAAGGCGTTGTCACCACACGCGCGGACGAGCAAGGCCGCCGCACTATTTTTGACCTGTTGCCTCCTGAGTTGATTCGACTGCATGCGGTCGGGCGATTGGACCAGGCCACCAGCGGTCTCTTGCTCCTCACCAACGACACCGCGCTGTCTAGCCATCTCACCGACCCGAAGCAGGGCGTACCGCGGCGGTATCTGGTCACGGTGCGCGGCGAAGTGACCGACGACCGCGCGCAGGCGGCCATTCAGGGCATCGACGACCAGGGCGAACACCTGCGTTGTTCGGAATTGAAGATTCAAAAACGCTCCGGGCGGGAATCGCATCTTGAAGTGACGCTGACCGGGGGAAAGAACCGAGAAATCCGGCGCCTGTTCAAGGCGCTGGGCCATGAAGTCACGCGGCTGCGCCGCATTCACTTTGGCCCCTTTGCGCTGGGCGATCTCCCACCGGGCGCTTGGCGAGAGCTACCGATAGAAGAAGCCAAGGCCTTGATAGACAAGAATTTATTCTGACCTTCAGGCGCTCCCCTTTTTCCTACCTGTCGCCCCTGCGCAACCGGTGAAAGAACTTGCCAACCACCGGTGCTGTGCTAAGGTCATTACAGCAGGCGAAGCGTTCGGGAACAAACAGTCCGCATCGTACTGAACAACCCACTCCGCTCTCGTCTCATCAACATCCCATCACTAACAACATCGCTCCCGAGCAGGGAAGGGCCGCTTCGAACAGCAAGCCGGTCTGAATATAGGAGATCACAAGCATGAAGGAGATCATCAAGCGATTCGCTACCGGACTCACCACCTTGGCCTTTGCGGCCGCGCTGGTCGCGCCGGCATTGTCCTATGCGGGCAGCCCCGACAAGGCGCCGTTGGAAATCAAGGTCCGCGTCAGCGAAAAGGGATTCTTCGATGAGAAAGGCAAGCCCTATAGCGGGAAGCGGATGCTGCAGGTCCCCAAGGACACCCTGGTGAAAATCACCTTCGTGTTCGGTGAAGACCTCACGAGCCTCGCCGCGGGAGACACGCACCAGATTACGGTTCGCTCCGAGGACGGCTGGAAGCTGGAAACCAGCCCGCTGTGGATGATGAACCGGGAAGCGACCGTCAGTTTTCTCGCCGGCGAGAAGGGCCGCCTGCAGTACCGGGCCTATTGCATACTGGACTGCATCGGCATGGAGCACCTGACCAACCTGCTCATCCAGGTTGTGTAATAGGCCTGACAGAGCCCGTTCAGCCAGATTCTCGTCACCCCCAAACGCTCGGCGTACTGATGCATACGCCGAGCGTTCGTATGTTTACACCGATCGTGCGGCGGTTGTCGCCAGCCGCTTAATATCCCCGACCGGTGCTTCCTCCTCCCCCGCTCATCCGGCTCAGCGGCAGCGCGTCATAGCGGGTCTTCAGATCCGGATGTTTGGCGAGGTACGCGTCCACGGCTTCCTTATCGGCAAAAATCTCTTTGCTGCGTACGCGATATTCCTCCAGCGACAACCCGCGCTTCGAGAGCAGATCGCTCAGCTTGCCGTTGATATCGTCACCCATTTCTTTCATTTTCTCAGGCGACGGCCGTTGACCTGATCCATAGGACTCCCCGCCCTTGAAATAATTCGTCATCATCTCGCCGATCTCGATGCGGGCATTCACGTATTTCTCGACATCGGCCGGCTCCGTCGCCAGGACGGTTCCCGACCATAACAACAGACCCAACGAAGCTCCGGTGATAAGTCGCGACATATGCATGGTCATGATCTCCCTGTGAATAGAAAGGTCCTGTGAACTATCTTCCGGCATCATACCATCCGGTCGGTTGTGGCGCACGGCTGCGATGCGCGGAGCCGATGGCGCGCTAGCGCGGCAACCCGTGCAGGAATTCCCCCAGCGCGGCACGGAATCGATCGGGGTCTTCCGCCATCATGAAATGGCCGGTCTCGAACTCGACAAGTTGGGAGCCGGCGATCTGCGCCTGGATCCCCTTGGCAATCGACGGCGTCGCCACATCATCTTTCTTCCCGACCATGATCAAGGTCGGCACCCCGATGCGGGTCAACTCGCCATGCACCGAAAATTGCGACATGGAGGTCAGCGCCTCCCGGATCACCGTGGCATTCCAGGTGGGAATACGGTCGAGGAGCGGCTGGTAGGTCTTGGCCTGCGTGCCGGCTGGAAAACTCTCCACGATCATGGTCTTCGACACCTCGCGATAATCGCGCGGCGCGCCGATCGTGGGAATGTCCTTATCCAGGATCATCGGCCCGTCGGTCGTCGACACCAGCACCAGCGCCCGCACGCGCTCCGGGTGATCCAGCGCCAACCGCTGCAGGATCATGCCGCCCATCGACACACCCACCCACACGGCCTTGTCGATATGCAGCGCATCGGCCAGCTTGATCAGATCGTGGGAAAAGTGCGGGATGGAATAGCCTGTCGCCGGCTTTTCCGAGTCGCCATACCCGCGCAGATCCACCGCGACCCCACGAAACTCCGGCGAATAGGCGCCGACATATTTGGGGAAAATGTTGCTCGTCGTGACCACGCCATGCACAAAGATGATCGGCTCGCCCGTGCCGGCTTCCAAAAGGCTGAGGTGCAGGCCGTCGAGATCCATCATATGGCGTTGAAAGGGCTGATCAGGCGGAATGACATCCGCTAACTGGGGGGGATGGGCTCCGCTGTTAGTGCGGACCGGTAGAGCCGTGCCGGCGCACCCGGCTAAACCGGCGAGTGCCAGCGCGAGAAGAATTCTAGAAACCAGCATAGAGCTCCTTTCTGATTGAGCGGATGACGCCTGGCCTAGCGTAAGCCGTCAGCCCGGCGGATTCAATGCCGGTCTCAGAAGAGAAGCCGCACACCGTTACGACTGACGATGGTACCTCACTCGTGAGACCGTCAGTTGGACCGGGACCAGGTCGACCCGAGGCGGCATTGCGAACAATAGCCGCGCGAGATCGCCGTAGGCCGCCTCCAACTCGCGGCAACGGTCGACGAACGGGCTCGACGCGATCCGCGGAAAATACTCGCGATGGCGCTCGTAAAACGACGCCCGCCTGCGCCAGCGATCTGCATTCATCGCGAAGAGCCGCCCGGCGAGGTGAGAAAGACCGCGTCGCCTCGACCGGGTTGGTTCCGTCATGGAGTTCGTTTCGATCGTCGATGGAGAGATCATTACATCCTTCATGCCTCTACCTCCGTTCTGTCTACGTCGTTGTCACGCTCTCACCAGAGCAGCCGGGCGGCGTCACTCCGGCTCACATGCCGACTGTAATCCGGCGACATGAGAAGACCATTAGATGAGCATGAAAATTAATTCATGGGATAGAACACGTGGTCTCCCTCGCTGACTAGGGAAATGGCCTGGGGGGCCCAGGGATTCCGCTAGTCGTGACTCTTGGCGCCGAGCGGTACAACACAAACAGGATGGTTGTACGTGTGATTACCTTCATCGAGGAGGCCATCATGAAACAGCAGACGCAGCGACCGGTTCGACGCATCGAGCAGCCCCGTCCCGAGCAAGCCAAGGAAGACATCTGGCCCCTTTCGGCCCGCGAGTTTATGAAGCTTCCCGTGTCGGAACTGCTGTCGAAGAGAAACCGCATTCGGTTCACGCGACTAGCGCCTCCCGATCAAGCGGCCTAGTATGCAGGAAGAATTTACGAGGTGCCCTATGTTGACTGACGATAGTCTGCTCACACATGACGAGCAAAAAGCCGCGGAGGCCGCCTTCCGGGGCCTTCCCCTGAACTCACAGTGGTCCAGAGGAGCACAGCGGATCTATATCGGTATTATGGAAGTCACCGGTGGCCGCGACATCGTGGGTGACTATGAGTGGGAAGAAGTGGCCGCTGCGGTGTAATTCATGAATCGCAATTCTCATCCCATTCATCGACCAGCAGGTTCCGCGACCATCCCTTTCAAACAGCGGAACCTGCAGTGCCGGCCCTCCCTTCATTCATCATATTTCCTAGCATTGCCGTAGGACTTCTCGACCGGATATTTCGCCTCGTTTTTGCCCAGCTTCGAGCGTACCGCGGCATTTACATCCAGCTCCAAGTCATGGCAGAGATACGAAAGCAAGATGACGACATCGGCGATCTCGTCCGTCACCCGTTCACGTGACGGGCCTGCAAGCAGCCTCGCCACCTCCTCGTGCGTCTTCCACTGAAAGACCTCCAGCAGTTCGCTCGCCTCAACCGCAATCGCGGCAGCGAGTTCTTTTGGCGTATGAAACTGTTCCCAATTCCGCTTCCGTCGGAAATCCAGTACCGCGGCCATGACTTCAACATTCAACATTATGCGCTCCTTGCCTGAATACGTGAGCTAACTGCCGTGAAGTGTGCGTTCTCGTCGCCGATGATTGCAAGCATTGGGGGTATGTCTGCCCACCGCGCGGCCAGCGCTGACGATTGAAATTGCGCGGCGAACGGCGTAGAGGATGGGAACGGAGGGTGCGACCATGAACCGACGGCTCTTGTGTGCTCTGAGTGTCCCGCTGCTGCTTGCCGGGCCGGCCCAGGCTCAAAGCCCCTGTTCCGATTGTTTCTATGCTGCTGAACAGGAAGTGCGCAAATGCCTCGACAATGCGATCAGCGCGGGCGATCGAAACAGTTGTCTCGATACGCGGCGGACCCGCCTCAAGTCTTGCAGTGACAATCAATGTCAGGCGATCAGAGAGGAAAACGCGACCGCGGACCTGCTGCAAGCGACGCCCAGCCGCCCCGGCCTCGCACCCTTTACACCCACGGAAGGAGAATGGCTCGCCCTCGTGACCAGAGCCGGCCTACGCCGGGACGCCACTCCTGATCGCCCCTATTCCCTCGACATCCTCCTCGCCGATCCGCAGACCCTGCAGATCGTGGTGCGGCATGCCTCCACGATGAATCGGGAGCAGGTGCGAAAAGCCATCGACGTGGCGAGGGAAACTATCAGAACCACCGCAAAAGGATACGGCTGGGACAAATGGGTGAAGATTCGAGAAAACGTGGAAATGTATGCGGTAAAAAAGGAGCGGACGGGAAAGTAGTCAATTGTATGGCGAGACCACGAAGCGATTGGCGGCAGGCCTGCAGACCCGCCGCCTGACCACCGCAACCGACGCCTATTTTTCGATGCGCTGCAAGGTACTCACGTGCCCTTGGTCGTTCACGTAGGCCTTCACCATATCGCCTACGACCACCTTGTCGAGTTTCGTGCTTTTGTCGACGTGCACCCTCACCGACTCTCCATCGGTATTTTTGATGTGATAAAACTCGCCTTCCATCTTCATGAGCGTGCCCTTAACGGCGTCCTTCGTGATCCTCTCGCCGAGTGTCGGCGTGGCTTCCTTATCCTTCATAGGATTGTCCGCAAACGCCAATCCAGAACCGCCCGCGAGCAGAATCGCCGCAAACAGCATCGCAACACTTCGCTTCATCATAAGTCCTCCCATTTCGTTATCGAGTCAGTCGATTCACCTCTTCAGACTAACTTGCCTGGGGAAACTCACACACTGGGAAAAGCCCCGGATAGAGGGCTGAGCGGGCATGGCAACTGGCGGGTGCGACGTAAAGGATAGGTCTGTCGGAACTCACGCGACGGCGGTCTTCAAATCCTGGACGAGCAGATCGAATAAGCGTTTCTGAATCATCTGATCACGGGCGCGCAGAATGCTGGAGGGATGGTACGTGAGCATGATGCGGGAAGAAAATGGACTACTGAAGAATCGCCCGCGCTGTTGTTCTACCGACAGCTGCCCGCCGATGAGCGACTGTGCGGCGGTCCGGCCCAGGCAGACGACGACTTCCGGCCGCACCGCCTTCAGCTCGGCTTCGAGCCAGGGCCGGCAAGAGACAATGTCCGACGGACGCGGAGCCTGGTGCCGCCGCCGGCGGCCTTCCAGCACGAAGCGGAAGTGTTTCACCGCATTGGTCACATACAATTGTGAGCGATCGACCGCCGCCTGCGCCAATGCCTGATTCAACACGTCACCGGCAGGTCCGACGAACGGTTCGCCGGCCAGATCTTCTTGATCGCCCGGCTGTTCTCCCACGAGCATGACGCGGGCATTGGAGGGGCCGCGGCCAAACACGGTCTGGGTCGCGGCCAGGTGTAACTCGCAGCCGGTGCAGCTCGCGGCGGCTTGAGCGAGCTCCGGCAAGGAGTCGGTCATCGGCAACAGCGCCATATGGCGACGCGAGTCGATCACCTCTCCCACGCGGCCACGCACCGCTTGCGTGAGCGGCGTGATCAAGCGGGATTCCGGCAGGCTCCTCCAAAACCGGACGGGCAATTGCGCGCGCATGGCCGTCGGATTGATGCGCGCGGGGTTGAAGGTCGCCGCATAATACGTACGCCAGGCCGTCTCCAAGGCATCGTCGCTTGGTGCCTCTCGCTGCGAGACGCCCGGGCCAAAGCTGATGGTCTTTCCATCCCAATGCGCCGAGGCATCCGGCGTCAGGATCGACCAGCGCAGCGCGGCAAATCGTTCCTCAAAAAACGGGATCGCGAGCGGGAGCACGGGATGATCCGGCTGATGCCAGGCGACGTAATGCTCGTCCGACTCGAGGGTGATTTTCTTGAACCGCACATAGGCCTTCATGTGATAGACGTCGCGTTGCACGTGCCGTTGCATCGTCAGGAGACGGGCCACGTCGCGATCCACTTCGATCGCCAGCAGCCGAGGCTCAGTGGTCGTCAGTCGCCAGATGATGGAATAGAGCAGCGCCCACTTCGATGGATCGCGATGGTAGGCGACGATGTGGAGCAGGCGGCGGAAGTCGCCGGGGACAGACAAGGCTCGCGAGGAGCGGGAGGACTCCCGCCCTCGCCCGGCTGCACGCCCCTCGTCGCCAAAGAGGCCCGGCAGCGCCGGTTGTTCAGCCGTGGTTTCTGTCCAGAGGATTTCCGACGGCCTGCGGCGGTCAGTCAGCTGTTCCATGGCCGCAGCCATCCAGCCTTCAGGCGTCGGGGTGAAGCGAATCTCACGCATGGTCAGAGTTGTCCGGAGATGCTGTCGAGGGAGGCGGAGAAGAGTTCCAGTTGCGCCGGCTTGGTCAGCAAGGCGGGCAAATCGTCCCGATCCAATCGCAACAGGCGCTCCGAATGCGCGGGCGTGATCACAAACGGGCGAACACGGCGGAGCGGCACATGCAACTTCCGCAGATCGTCCAGTGTCACCCGATGATACCGGCGAATGGACAGGATTTTAGCGACGTTCTTGTAGCCCAATCCCGGCACCCGCAACAGCACTTCACGCGGCGCCCGGTTCACATCCACGGGAAACCGTTCGCGATGACGCAGGGCCCAGGCCAGTTTCGGATCGAGATCCAACGACAGGTTCGGATCGTCGGCGGTGGTTAATTCGTCCATCGAAAACCCGTAAAACCTGGTGAGCCAGTCGGCCTGGTACAGACGGTGCTCACGCGCCAGCGGCGGCGCCTGGAGCGGCAACCGAGGATCGGCATGGGGATAGGGACTGAACGCGGAGTAGTAAACCCGCTTCAGACTGTACTGCTGATACAGATGCGCCGCCGTGGCGAGAATGGCGGCATCGGTGCTCGGCGTGGCGCCGATGACCATTTGGGTCGATTGGCCCGCCGGCGCAAATGCGGGCGCCGGGCGACGATACGATTTCTCCGCACGCGCCGCCTGGACGCCGTCTTGAATCTGCGACATCGTGCCTTCGATCACCGTGATCTGCTTATCGGGTGCCAGTTGCCCCAGATCGGCCTGGGTCGGGAGCTCGATGTTGGCGCTCAACCGGTCCACCCATTGTCCCGCCTCCTCGATCAGCCGTTGCGACGCGCCAGGGATCGCCTTCAGATGGATATAGCCGCCGAACCGGTGCGCCTGCCGTAACGACCGGACTACGGCGACGAGCTGCTCCATGGTGTCGTCCGGCGAGCGAAAGATGCCGGAGCTGAGGAACAGGCCCTCGATGTAGTTGCGGCGATAAAAATCGAGCGTGAGGTCCACCACTTCCTGAGGGGTGAAAGCGGCCCTCGGGATGTCGCTCGACACCCGGTTGACGCAAAAGACGCAATCGTAGACGCAGTAGTTCGTGAGCAGAATTTTCAGCAGTGAAACGCAGCGACCGTCGGGCGTGAAACTATGGCAGATGCTATCGCCGGTCGAATGGCCGAGGCCGTCTTTGGAACCAGCCCGTCGGGAGCCACCACTCGAGCAGGACACATCGTATTTGGCAGCATCGGCAAGGATCTTCAGCTTCGTCGTCAAGGACATGGGTGATTATACCCGGAGACTGGTGCTGCATGAAGCGGGAGGAAGGCCGAGAGTGGTTGGCCGTTTCAACCTGGCTCAAGGGGTTCATCCAGTCCTCAGTAGGCTTTGCATTCGCGACAATAGTGAGCGAGTCTACGGATCTGTGACGTTCATACCGAGGAGGTCAATCATGGGAAACCAGAGTATCCTGCAACGACCGCTGATCGTGTATTGGTCCTGGGTATTCCTGGCGCTGGCGATCATCGCGGGCATCATGGGACTGTCCGGCCTGGCCGGCACAGCCACGGCGCTATCTTATGTGGTGTTCCTGGTGTTCTTCGTCGCCTACTTGATCAGCTTCTTCGTGGGCCGAAGACCCCCGCCGATCGGATGAGCCTTTCACGAGGTTGACAGTCCCATCTGGCGCATCGCCGGAACGTACCATCCCCTATTCGCCGTTCCCCTGGTCACATAAAAAAATCACATAAAAAAAGCTCCGTCCTCTTTCGAGGGCGGAGCTTCCAGAATTCGCAATTTTTATATTATGCGTTCATAACGTTTCCGTCATGCGTGCCTAATATTTCCATTGCGAATTCCTATGAACTCAGCATACCGCAGATCGATCAAGATGGAACTTAGGAAAAGCCCTAGAAAGTTTGTAGTGATAAATGAGCAGCCTCAATGGGCTTCACAACACCTCATCGCCCAAGCTTCTTCTTGATCGCCGTCAGATTCTTAGGGGTCGATCGCACCCGCAGCGTCAACCCTTCGGCATCGTATTCTTCGGACAAGACCCGCATCCGGGCGCGGATTTCCGCAACGACCTTTTGCGCGGTAAACGGAATATGGAGTTCCTCGTCGAGCATATCGCTCTCGAAGTACCCCATGATGCGCTCGCGGAGCGCCTGCAGATCGTCCTTGTTTCGCGTGGACAGCAAGAATGCATCAGGATATTCCGCCTTCAATGCCGCGAGTTCATCCGAAGCGAGGCGATCTCGTTTATTCAGTACCAACAGGCTAGGGACATCCGTGGCGCCCACTTCTGCCAATACCTTCCGCGTCACCTCCAGCTGGGAGCGAAAGGACGGGTCTGACGCATCGACGACAAACAGCAGGAGCGAGGCGCTGGCCGCTTCATCTAGTGTCGACTTGAACGACGCCACCAGATCATGCGGGAGCTTTTTGATGAATCCCACCGTATCCGACAGCAGCACTTTGGGACGCGTCTCAGGATACAAGGGCCGGATCGTGGTATCCAGCGTGGCGAAGAGCTTGTCCGCCACGAGCACCTCGCTGCCCGTCATCGCCCGCATGAGCGAGGATTTCCCGGCATTGGTGTACCCCACGAGCGCGACCGTCAATTCGTGTTCCCGCCTGGCGCGGCGCGTCTGATGCTCGTCCCCGATCGCCTCCAATTCCGCCCGCAGTTCTTTCGTGCGATCACGGATTCGGCGCTTATCGAGCTCGAGACTCGTTTCCCCGGCACCCTTGCCACCGACTCCCCCGCCTTGCCGCTCGCTGCCCCCGCCGGTTTCCCGCAACCGTGGGGCAAGATAGTTAAGGCGCGCAATCTCCACCTGCAGCCGGGCCGCTCTCGTGCGCGCGTGCCGACTGAAAATCTCAATGATGACCCCGGTACGATCGAGCACCGGCACGCCGGCGGCACGTTCAAGGTTTTTCAATTGAGACGGCGATAGATCACAATCTACGATGACAATCTGCGCCTGTTCGCCTGGGCTAGGCGTCGCCTCAAGACTATCGTCCGATTCCTCGTCGTCGGATTCTTCCGGAACGTCCACATCCGCCGCCTCGGGCTTCGACCCGGCCTTGTGCCCCGGCCGTCCAAACGCCTCGATTTTTCCAGACCCACCGGTCCATCGCGCCAACTCGGCGAGTTTGCCCTCCCCCAACACCGCCGCATATCGATCGGAACCACGCTTTTGCGTCACGCGCCCGACAACACGGTAGCCGAGGGTCGTCACCAGACGGGTGAGCTCTTGCAGCGAACTGTCCACTTCCTCCTCCGTTACGCGAGGGGTGCGGATCGCCACCAGCACGGCACTCGATTGTGAGGGCTTCGACATCACAGACCTTCCTTGAGACCATCTGAGGCTGGCCATTGTAGCAGGGAATTTAGTGGGAAGCTTGTTCGCGTCAGGGACCTATCGAAGACTCTCCGGCACCATCAGGGTGGCCATGTCAAAGAGACCCCAGAGAAAGCATAGGTCATGAAGAAATCGCTGCTGGCGACCTTTGCAGATAATGATTCCTGGCGCTATTTCACTTTCTTACCATGGGGTCACTTCTTGAGAAGATCCTCCACATCAATGTCTGCCACCTTCTTTGAGGCATTTTCGAGTGCCTCTTTGATCGTACAAGCCTCTGATAACTTGATCGTCACCCCAAAATTGCGAAGGTCATATGTGTGCATGGGCGGAGATTGCGCCAGCGGCTTCCCTAACTCATGCGCGTTCTTGTTGGCCCACTCGGAAGGCTGCTTGTCGCCACTCAGATCCCGATTCCACGTCAGCTCAAAGTCCGCCTTAGCTTCATACTGATTGCCGGCCAGCCGCATGTCGGCTCTGGGGCCTCGGAGTGACACCTCAAGAGCACTTCGTGTCTTTTCCCAATCAGTAAAAGGCACACGAATCCATGATAAGTTCTTGGCCTTCAGGGCAGAATAGCGATAGTCCAGCAGCTCGATTCGATAATTTGGATAGCCGTCCGTATTGCCGGTTAACGGATCGGTGGGCGTAATCTGGAGGACCCCCGCAAAACCAAGAAAAGAATTCTGCGGAATGTTGTCTAATCCGAATGCCGCCTTTATTTTGGCATCCTCCCTCCGTGCCATGAGGGACTGGTTGTATGTCTTGACTCGTTTAACCAAGGCATCTACAAATTCCACGCTCATAGGCTCAAGGTGCGTGGGGCGCTCAAACCAGAAAAGAGTTCGCCAAAAGGATTCCCAAAATCCCAGATCGCTCTTGGGAGCGACGTACCGGAGGATGGTGACGTAGGCGGATGGCACACCGGGACCGCTTCCGTGATTGGATAGTAGCCATCCCTCATCACCTGCTCGACTCGAGAGTTTGCCAAGATTAGCTTCTTTGAGCTCCCCCGTGCTGTCTTTCACATATTTATCAGCTTCCCATTTGATTGCAGCCGCGGCGGCCTTCACCGCCAGGCTGGCAGCCATCCCGAGAGCGGAGTCAACAAACGCTTCTCCTGCAATGCGTGAAACGGGAGGAGCTTCGAGAACTCCCACATGAACTTTTTCTTCATACCAAGCGGTATTGGAACGATGGGTCGAGATACATCCCGATAAGAGCAGGCTGCAAAGGATCACGATAAGTGTTGGGCGCATGAAGTGCTCCTAGGATTCAGTTAATTGCGGAACGCACACAAGAATCGCCTTTCTGAGATGAAGAAACGAGGTATGGACGGGTTGATCCGCTTGGCCCTTTGGAGTTGTTGGGAGGCATCAAGCCGTTTGGTCGGAAGAACGTAGAAAGACCATTGGGTGAGATCGCAGGGAATCAAAGTTGATTTTTCTAGATGATGGTGAAGACAAAACACACAAAGCCAAGGGAGAAGAAGCCAACAGCCCTCCACCTGTCACGCCGCCAACGCGGTCGCCCGCACAACTTCCAGAATATGAATCAGGTCGTCGAGCTCGCCCGGCTTGAAAAGGCCGTCCGGGCCATGAGGACTCAGGTCGGTGAAGGGCGATTCGTAGAGCCTGGCGGGCTCCATGAGCCCATACTCGGTCAAGTGATCCACGACCAGGTTGATGAACTCAAGTTGGTTTGCGGTGAAGGTCTGGCCCGTGATGAATCCCGCAAGTGCCTCTTTGGCTGCGCTACGATCCATTCCGACCAGCGATCGCACGAAGAGGCCTAGACCTTGAGCGTTCCCCGCGGCCCGACGGATATCGTCCAGTGGGGCAGCGCCGCTCTCTGCAAGGACACGCTCCAACTCGGAAAGGTCTGTGACGGTGAGCGGCTGGTTCATGCGCAACTTGGCAATCACCACATGATCGAGGTGTTCGCGCAGGAACGCTCGAATTTTCGCCAAAAACTTAGTCTGGTCAGTACCTATCGAGAAACCGGGAAGAACGACCTCCGTCTCGCTCCCCATGAGATCTTCAAGGTCGGTGTAGACAGGCTGCCGGCGGCGCTTTTCGATAAACTGGACCAACTCGCGCAGCCGGCGACGCATCGCCTCTAGCATAGGCACCGTCACGTCCTGCCACCATTCGTCACTTTGGATATCCTGGATCAAGGCCAGTTGCTCGCGGACCATCGGAATGGCCGCCTTTTCCTCCAGCAATCCCACAATCTCCCGGACGCGGTCGCGCAGGCGGGCGAATTCAGGCTCGACACGCAACAAGGCCAACTGCAGCCTGAGAACTAAGAGATCGAAACGCTTCGCCTCTTCATTCTCAAAATCGAGTTCGGTAGGCAGACCTGCCACCTCGTGAGAAAGCACAGCCAGCGCAGGAGGTTCCAAGATGGCCCAGGCCCCTAGGTTGGCATACTGTTCAACCAGGCGGCGGTGGGGCCGGACGACGAAGTTATTGATGTTCATCGCGGCCACCTCCCCTTGCAGCACCGTAGCAACGGATTGACGCACCGCCGCCGTCGTTGTCGGATACCCATAGAGCGCCGGCGCCTCCGGCATACCTGGTATAGGCACCTCTTTCACCTGACCGTCAATCGTGGCAATCAGTTCCAACCGTGTCTGAAAGAGGCGTTTGCCTAAGGAGACCGCCGCCGTACCCTCAGTCCCTGGGATGTCTTGGCTGAAGAATTCCAGATTCTGGCAGTAATCGAAAATGTAGAAGGACTCCTTGTGACGGCCTGGCCCGAAGAGATCATCACAGAGGCGCGTACCACGCCCGACCATCTGCCAAAACTTCGTCTTGGATCGGACCAGTTTGAAAAAAATGAGGTTCACGACCTCGGGAATGTCGATGCCGGTATCCAGCATATCGACCGAAATCGCGATATGCGGTGCCTTGTCCTTAGTCGAAAAGTCATCGATCAGGCTCTGCGCATATTCCGTCTTGAACGTAATGACCCGAGCGAACGCCCCTTTGAAATGCGGATAGTTGGCATTGAACCGCTCGGCGATAAAGTCGGCGTGGGGCTGATTTTTGGCAAAGATGATCGTCTTGCCGAGCCGATCGCCGCCGGCGACCGTGAGCCCCCGGGTCATGACATGTTCCAGCACCTTGTCGACCGTGTCCGTATTAAAGAGCCACGTGTTCACCGCTTCCGCCTCGACACGGTTCGGAACCGTGCCGTCGTCGCTCCAGTCCAGGGCATCCCACTGGTCTTTTTCGTCTTCCGAGAGCTCGTCGTACCTGATCCCCTGGCGCGGAAACCTGAGGGGCACCGAGACCGCTCGCGGTGGGACAAGAAATCCGTCGCGCACCGCCTCCTCCAATGAATACGAGTCGGTCGGCACGCCGTTTTCAAGGTCGAAGAGGCTGTAGGTGTTCCGGTCCACTTCGTCCTTGGGCGTCGCGGTGAGGCCGATCAGCAGGGAATCGAAATAATCGAAGATGGCGCGGTACTTCTGGAACACCGAGCGGTGTGCCTCATCGATGACGACCAGGTCGAAATGTCCCACGCCGAACCGCCGCTGGCCGTCAGTCGCCTCGTCGATCAGCCCCATCATGGTGGGATACGTCGAAACGTATACCCGCCCCTCCGCGTTCTTCTCGGTCACCAGGTTCACCGGGGAGGCATCCGGCAGGTACCGTTTGAAGGCGTTCACCGCCTGATTGACCAGCGCCACACGGTCGGCAAGGAACAGTACACGCTTGACCCAGTTGCACCGCATCAACAGGTCCGCAAGCGCAATCACCGTGCGTGTCTTCCCGGCCCCCGTCGCCATCACAAGCAGTGCCTTGCGCTCGTGATCTCGCTCGAAGGCCTCGGCGATACGGCGGATGGCGCGCGTCTGGTAGTGGCGCTCGACGATTCTTGAGCTAATCGACGCAGCTGCCGGCGAGCGGCGCGTCTCCCGCCGCTGAATCGCCAGTTCCAGTTCCGCCTTCTTGTAGAATCCCTGCACCCGGCGTGGTGGATAGCCGGTGTCGTCCCAGAGCCAATGCTCGTAGCCGTTGGAATAGAAGATCAGCGGCCGCCGGGCGAACTGCCGCTCAAAGCAATCCGCATACAGCTTCGCCTGCTGCTGCCCTACCCGGGGATCGCGGCGGGTACGCTTCGCCTCCACCAGTCCTAGCGGTTTCCCATCGTCGCCCCACAGCACATAGTCTACATAACCCTTGCCCTCTTCGTTCGGCATGCCGGTGACCTCAAACTCCCGATCGCGCAATTGATCGAGCGGCCAGCCGGCTTCCTTGAGGAGCAGGTGGATGAAATAGTCGCGGGTCTCGGTCTCCGAATAGTCGTGCTGATCCGCCTGCGCAGAGGCCGCCTTCTTAGCCTCTGTGATCTCGGCACGCAAGCGTTGGAGCTCAATGTCGAGGGCAGTCTTGTCGGCAAGCAGGTCCGCGAGGCTCTCGTCCTTCTCACGCAAACGCGCTTCCAGTGCCTGCAGCTGCTCGGCCGTTTGGGCCGCCGCTGGCGCAGGTCGCGGGAGTGCAACGGGATCGAAGGTGACTCCTGGGTCAGGCCGACCGCCACGACCATAGTTGTGCGCGAACCAGTAGGCTACATGAAACAGCTCGCGCACCGCGGCGAGCGCATCCCCCTCCGGCACCGGGCGGTGGCTATGTACCGCCCGATTGCCGAGCGTATTGATCACGCGCGCTTTGCTGAAGACGGCCTCGCCGGCCGCCTGCTTGAAACTGGGGTCGTGAATCAGGGCGGAGAGGTTGTCCTGGTATGGGAGGCGGAGGGCCGCATCATGCTTGTAGGCCCAGCCGACGGCCAGCTCCAGCGTACGCCGGGCGTAAAAGCAAGCCGTGCGAGGATCGCTGTGGACCGCCGCCTCCGTCTTTGACGCAGCCTCAAAGACGGCAGGCCATTCGCCTTGAAGAAAGTTGAACTGGCTCATAGCGAGAGGAACCAGCCTCCCTCTGGGATGTCACAGCTGGGTGTCATAGCCTGTCATAGCTTGTCACAGCTACCTGTCAGAGCCTGTCACAGCTCACTACGCCCTGTTCCGGTCGCGTCCATTACAGGGGCATACGAACGGTTTGGATCGGTGACCGCAGCTGCTCCCGACTCGCGAACCAAACCTTTTTCGAGCAGGAGGCGAAGGTCTCGCTGTAGGGAGCGGCGGCTCACGGTCGTGAACAACGGCTCCAACTCGCTGAGCGAGAGCATCCCCGCCTCATGAATCGCCACCAGCACCGCCGTCTGGCGCACTCCGAGCCGGTGGGCCTTGGCAACGACATCTGCACGAATGATGGCCGTCCCGCGATTCTTCACCTCCTCCAGCTGCTGCATGAGTCCGCCCACGAAGTACCCGAGCCAGCCGGTCACGTCCATGCCCTGCTCGCGCACACTCTGGATGGCTCGATAGAAAGCGCCACGGTCGCGATCGTAGAACTCGCTGAGAGTGAACAGCCGCTTGAAGTCGTACCCGGAGCGGTACAGGCAGAGCGTGGAGAGCAGGCGCGACGTGCGACCGTTGCCGTCGACGAAGGGATGAATGTGCACAAGCTGAAACTGTGCGATACCGGCCACCAGCACCGGGTGAATGCCCGTGTCAGTACGCAGCCACTCGACCAACTCGCGCATGAGTGGTGGGACCTGCTCCGGTGGTGGAGGCGTATAAACGACTTCTCGCGTCTGACTATGGCCAACGTAATTTTGGATAAGGCGGTATTGTCCTGGTTGAGCAGCGCCGCCCCGCACTTCCGTCATCAGCCGTTTGTGAATCTCACGGATCAACGCTTCGGTAATCAGTTCGCCGCTTCCCAAATATTCCGCCACCAGGTTGAAGGCCTGCCGGTAGTTCAGCAACTCACGCACGTCATCGCGGCTGGCACCCTCCACCTGTTCACCCGCCCACAGGCGCTCGGCCTCATGGAGCGTGAGCTGAGTCCCTTCGATGTGCGTAGTGTGATGCGCTTCCAGCAGCAGGGCTCGCCGGCTCATGCGCCCGACCCACTCCTCGGAGAGAGTAGCCGCCTCCAGGAACCCGCGCGCGCGCTCAATCGCCGTGAGTGCGGCGGTGATCTGGTTCGTGATCGTGAAGTGGGGCGCGAAGGGCATGCTAGAGTTCTCCGCGAAAAGCCCGGTGTTGAAGAGAGCTGAATGCGGCATTGAGGTTTGCCAATGATTTGCGTTGCGCAGATTTTACGCATTCAACTGCGGCGAGACGCCGCGCAAATTCTCGCTGAAGTTTTACCGGTGGCAGCAGCAGCGGAAACCCTCGAAGCTGCGTCATATTAATAGTCGCGATGCCAGTCGTTTGTTTAGCCGAACGAAGAAAATAACGTTTTCCTCGCGCGCTCCCTATGAGCCATTCGAGAAAAAGAGGTTCCACAACACTGGATGTAAGCCGGACGCGGAATACATGGTTCTGATGAATGCAGACTGGAAGTTCGTCGCCCCAGAGCGTGCCGCGTCCAAGCTTGTCCGGATCGCCGCCCTCGGTGAGCAGGAGATCGCCCTTCTGCAGACGATACCGTTCGATCTCCTCCTCAGTAGCCTCGATCGTTTTTACCATCGCAAGGTTGAGTGATCGGTCCTGAACATTAATTACGGCTAGATAAGGCACGTTGCGCGTTACTTTTCCATTGAGCTGCCGTCCCTTCGTGACCCCTGAAACAATGTCGGAAACATCCCCAAGGCTGACCTCTTCAGACCACCCCTTCGGATTCGTGGCTGGGTCGCCGAACATTTCGAGGAAGATGGATTGGGTGAGGCTGTCGAGCTGGGCGAGGGCGGCACGGCGCTTGGTTCGCAGATCGTCCGCCTTATCTAGGATCGCTGCGATCCGCCGCTGCTGTGGCAATGCGGGAAATGGCAAACCTAACTTTCTGGCATCTGCCAATCCGATGAACGGCTGACCTACGCCTCGTCTTGGCCAAAGCTCCTCACGGTTCAGGAGATGAAATAGAAATCTAAAGTTTGCCTGTATAGATTCGTGCGGAGTAATGGTGATTGTGTTCTTGATTGCAGTCCATTTTCCATTTGCATAAAAACATTTCCCACATTTAGCTCCAATTGCCGACAGAATGATTCCTTCGGAGTCGTGTTGAAAGCCCGACAACAATCCGTCACAGCCCGTTGCTGAGTATGCGGGATACCCCGTCCCGGCGTAGCTTGCTTTTGTAACGGATGTGTCGCCCCAATTTACACTGGCCACCTCGGCCAAATGGGCAGTTGGAAACTTTCTCACAGCAAACTCTCGAGTTCTTTCATCCCCTGCTGAATCTCCTGCTCCAACTTTGCCAGCTCGGCGAGAATTTCTTTCGGCGGGCGGTGCTCGACCGCCTCGTGCACCACTTCCTTGTAGCGGTTGAGCGAGAGGTCGTAGCCCTGCGCGGCGATGTCGGCCTTGGGCACGCAAAAGCTTTGCTCAATGCGTGGCCGTTCACGCTCGGTGCCGGCGCGCTGGTTCCAACGTGTCAGCAGATCCGGCAGGTTGTTCTTTGCCTGCTCGTCCCCGCTGAGCGGTGCGCTGGGTGTGGGTCCGAGCTTCTCTTCAGAAAGGAGCGGCTGGCGTTTGTCGTCGAGGCTCCAGCCGTCTGCCCCCACGTCGTAGAACCACACGAAGTCCGTGCCGCCGGAGTTGGTCTTGGTGAAAACGAGGATCGCGGTCGAGACGCCGGCGTAGGGTTTAAACACCCCACCGGGCAGCTTGATCACGGCGTCAAGCTTTTGCTCTTCCACCAGGATACGGCGCAGTTCCTTGTGGGCCTTGCTTGAACCGAATAAGACGCCGTCGGGCACGATGACCGCCGCCCGCCCGCCCGGCTTGAGCAGCCGCAGAAAGAGCGCGAGAAAGAGCAACTCGGTCTTCTTGGTCTTGACGATCTGGAGGAGGTCTTTGGCGGTATTTTCGTAATCGAGGCTCCCGGCGAAGGGTGGATTGGCCAGCACGAGCGTATATTTCTCTTCCTCACCGGCATGATCCTGCGCGAGCGAGTCGCGGTAGCGGATGTCCGGATTTTCCACGCCATGCAGCAACATGTTCATGCTACCGATGCGCAACATGGTGTTATCGAAGTCGAAGCCGTGAAACATCGCGTGATGGAAGTGCTCCCGTTGCTCGGCATCGTGCAGGATTTTTGGATACCGCTCTCTTAGGTACTCCCCTGCTGCCACCAGAAAGCCGGCCGTCCCGCAGGCCGGATCGCAAATCACGTCGGTGGGCTGCGGCGCGGTCAATTCCACCATCAGACGGATGATGTGGCGCGGCGTGCGGAACTGGCCATTTTGTCCAGCAGCTGCGATCTTGGCCAGCATGTACTCGTACACATCGCCTTTGGTGTCTCGCTCCTGCATCGGCACATGATCGAGCAGGTCCACCACCTTCGCCAGCAGCGCGGGCGTGGGGATGGTGAAGCGCGCATCCTTCATATGGTGTGCATAGGTGGAGTCGCCGGTACCCAGCTGACGCGCCAGATCACTGCGCAGGTAGGGAAAGAGATGCTCGCCGACCAGGACATACATGTCAGCGGGCGCAACATGCTTGAAGCGTGACCAGCGGTAGTCTTCGAAAGAACGGCCCTTGGCGTCCTTCCCTTGAGGAAAGACTCGCCGCACCATGGGCTGCTTCAGCCGGTTGGCCTTGTTTTCTTCCAGTGTATGGAGGTCGTCGAGGCGACGGATGAAGAGCAAATAGGTGATCTGTTCGATCACCTCGAGTGGGTTGGAAATGCCCCCGGACCAGAACGAATCCCAGATACGATCAATTTGGCTGCGAATGTCCCCAGTTAGCATGAGATTCCTTAACCTCTACTCCGAATAGCCTAACTACGCAGCCGTGTTTTTCCGCGCGCAGAATACCCGTTTCCCGTCCTTTTATCACCCGCATTTTTACGAGCTGGACTAGCTGGCGGGTGGCTAGGGGACTGGGATCGTCGCTCGTATCTCGTGAAGCGTATCTCGTTTGGGAGCAAGAGCTGATAGCTGATGGCGTATGGCAGATAGCAGGACCTCGGAATCCGGAAGATCGTCGCTCGTATCTCTTGACGCGTCTTTCTCCGGGATTGGGAAAGGCATGACTTGCTTCACCGCTTCAGTCCCGCCCCTCCCCCCAGCGGCGCAAACGGCACGGTCGGATTGAACTCATTGACGGGGTTCAACGGATTCTCCGGCCGGTAGCGATTCACCGGATTGAAGGGATTGTTGGGGTTGAATTGATTGATGGGATTGGCGGGGTTGCCGGGATCGAATTGGTTGATCGGGTTGAGTGGATTCGTCGGATCGTAGGCGTTGATGGGATTGAGCGGGTTGGTGGGCTGATACTGGTTGATGGGATTGAAGATGTTAAAGTCGCGTTGGTACTTCTCGTCGAATCCCTGCTCCGCCCGGCCTGTCCCGATTGCCGCGAGCCAGAGCAGTTCGCCGATGATCGCCACAGTCCGCACCTGTTTCTGCCGCATGGCCGCCTCCCGTCCATTTGTGAAAACTCTGACAAAGAGCCTACACCATGACCGTGACATCCGGGGTCACGAGGGGAGCGTAAAAAGTGAACCGTATCCTGGAAGGCCGTAGCTCGTCTCTCGTGAAGCGTATCTCGTGGGAAGAGGGTGAGGGCGTCTCGCGGCTTCAGAGACTTACGCCGGCCTGGACGCGGCCTTCTCCGACAATTCGTGGATGAGACTCTGGTACGGCTTCCCCTGCGCATCTGCCATCTTCCGGAGTTGGTTCAGCAACTTGGGAGAAAGACGAATCGCGATGAGTTGCTTCGCCATGCCGCTAGAAGGCCTTCCTACTCGCCGCATCCGTTTTAAATCCTCGTCAGTCGCTTCCGGGATATCGGAAAAATCAATCTTCGAATCCGGCATATGCCGCACGTTCTTTCTTACTCGCCTACCTTGCGCTGATGATGCGGATGGTTTCTTTTTCATGTGCCACCTTCCGTGCGGTATAGACCATGAAGAGAATCCTGCCTATTAGAGATTGTCCTATACGTTGACGTCGTCCTTCACGTGTTGAACTCAACCCACCTTCCCGAAATGCTTCCATTTCAGCGGCGTGCTCTTGCGTAGGTCTCATTACAGGAGTACCCTTCTCACGATTCAGGTTCATCTGCCCGACTTTCTCCAAGGAGGCCTGCCATGGGACGCATCCGACTCCTCACGTGCTTCTCCCTGTTGTTTCTCTCCTGTGCTTCAGTCGCCTCGGCGGAACTGCTCGCGCTGCTCAATTATGAGAGCAAGCCGAACCAGCCGGTGCGGCGCGAAGGGATCGCCATCATGGAGATCGATCCCGAGTCGTCGGACTTCGGCAAGGTGCTGATGGATGTGCCGCTGCCGCCGGACCTCGTCGCCCATCACATCTTTTTCAACCGCGACCGGACGAAGGCCTACATCACCGCCCTGAACAAGAGCGTGCTGCACGTGGTGGACCTGACGCGTTTCCCCTACCGTCTGCGCCCGATCGCGGTGCCGGACTGCCAGGTCTTGGAAGATCTGGTGGTGTCGGAAGATAACCGCACCTGGTTTCTCACCTGCATGGGCTCCAGCTCGGTGATCATGGGCGATGCGGTGGCCGACCGGCCGGTGAAAACCATTCGCACAGGCCAGGGCGATCCCGTGTCGGTGCTCTATCCGCACGGCATCGCCATTCACAACGGCATCGATCGCGTGCTGATCACCAGCACCGTGAAGCCCGACATGTCCGATGCCGGCGATTCGATCACGGTGATCGAGGCCAGCACGGGCGCGGTGCTTTCGACCCATCGCGTGGCTTCCAAACCTGCCCCGGCGAAATCTGCCCCGGTGGAAGTGATGTTTGCGCCGAACAGCCATCCCCCGGTGGTGCATGTCACGAACATGATGGAAGGGAGCTTATGGGCGGGAACCTGGGATCCCACGACGAAGTCGTTCAGCTTCGCGCAAATCGACGACTTCGGCCCGCGCCAGCAGGGCATGCCGCTGGAGATGCTCTACAACGCGAAGGGCGACCGTTTGTACGTCACCACGGCCAAGCCCGGCTTCGTCAATGTCTACGACAATTCCAACCCGCGCCAACCGAAATTTCTCCAGGCGATTCCAGCCGCCGCCGGAGCTCACCATTCGGTCTTGTCTCCCGATGAACACTATCTGTTCGTGCAGAACAGCCTGCTCAATCTGGACGGCATCAGCGATGGATCGATCACCGTGATCGACCTCGAGAAGGGGGGCCAGGTGGTGGGCAGTATCGATACGCTGAAGTCGCAGGGGTTCAACCCCAACTGCATCATGCTGCTGCCGAATCATTTTCGCGAGGGCAACTTGCGGGCGAGATTGATTCTGGAATGAGCCGCGCCGAGGCAGGAGACTTCTCCCGGCGGCACTGAGCTGGCTACGAGGGTTGTGATTCGGACGGTTGGGCCGCGTCGGCTTGATAGCGCACCGATGTTGGCGCGGCCACCGTTTTCGAACGCCCCGCATCGAGGAGAATCGCCACCAGCATGTCGCTCATGACGTTCACGCCGGAACGCGCGCGGGCGATAATCCAATCCACCGTCATGATCAGCGGAATCGCGGCCGCGATAACGGTGTCAGGCAGCCCGGCGGCCGACAAGACCAGCGGCAACACGATCATCCCCGCCTCCGGAATGCCGGCCACCCCCGCCCCCGCGATGATCGACGCCGCGACGATGAGGAACTGGCTCATCAAGGACAGGTCGTACCCCAGCGCCTGGGCGAGAAACAGCGCCGCCATGGCTTCGTAGAGCGTGATGCCGTCATTGTTGAGATTCGTCCCGACGCAGGCCGCAAGCCGCGCCGATTGCGCCGACACGTTCATGCGATGCAGACAATGCAACGTGACCGGCACAGTGGCAAGGCTGCTGTTGCAGGACATGGCCGTCATGATCGCATCGGCCCCTTCTCCCACGTAGACCTTCGGCGACTTCTTTCCCACGAACCACGCGACGAGCGGGTAGTAGATGAGCGCATGGATCATGAGCCCCGCCAGCATGGCCACGAGAAAAATCCACAACACAGAGAAGACCCCTAGGCCCGACTTACCGACGACCTGCGCCACGACCCCGAAGACGGCAAACGGCACGGCATGAATGATCCAGCCGAGGATGCGCACCAGCCATTCGTAGACCCATTCGACGAACCGCACGACGGCCAGATCGTCTTCACCCTTCCGTGCCGACTTCATGTGCAGCTTGCGGAGGAGCGAGCCGATGACGAGGGCCAGCAGCACGACACCGATGATGTTGTTCGTGGAAAAGGGCGCGAGGATGGTACGCGGGATATAGGCGGCCAGATCTTCGATCGGTGTCTGCGACGTCGCCACCTTGGCCGGAGCCTTGGACCCGGGCACGAGCTGCAGCAATTGCTCGACATGGCCCTGCCAGGACAGGCCCGGCTGCCAGGTATTCATGATCACCAGCCCGATCGTCATCGCGACGGATACGTTAACCAGACAAATGACCAGCAGCCTGGTCCCCTGACTGAGCGGCAGGCTGGTGCGGATGAGCGCATCGAGGATGGCAAAGAAGATCAGCGGAATGGCCAGCGTCTTGAGCAGCTGGACGACCAACATACCGATCTTGCCCAACTGCGCATTGGTGATGCCGCCCAGATAGGGTTCCTGACCGAAGATCACTCCGAGCAGACCGCCGACGATCACGGCGATGAGCACCTGCGTATAGAGGGGCATCGGGAGACGGCTGGATGTGGCGTTGGGCGTGGTCATACAGAATCGAATTTGTGAGAATACCTGTTTCCCGTGAAGAAAGCATCACCGGAGGCACGTGAATGGTGAGACGTATGGCAGGACAGATCGGCGGGAGAATAAACCCCGTTATGCCTTGCTGATTCGCAGGGCCTCTTCAACCACGGCCTGACGCAGACTCTCCGGCTTGATGACTTTCACCCCGCTGCCGAAGCTCAGCACCCAGCCGATGAGCTCTCGGGTATCCGCCACAGACAGTGTCATGCGCAACCCACCGCCCTTCAGCCGTTTCGTCCCTTGCGTGGCATGCCACAGGCGATCCTTTACCCAGACCGCCGTCGCCTTATTGAACTCCAGTTCCACCTCGATGCGCGGGCCGCGCATGACCGTGAGCGCATCCTGCACGAAGGCATCGAGATCGAAGTGCAACGGCATTTGATAGGGATGGTCGGTCGGCGTGACGGACTTGATCCGCTCCACGGCGAACATGCGCGGCTCGCGCCGCAGATGGCAAAAGGCGATGAGATAGAGGCCGCCCGTGGCGTACCAGAGCCGATAGGGATCAACTTCGCGCCTGGTCGTGCGGCCGCGAGACGCAGAATCGTACCGGATCTGCACGGTCGTGGCATCGGCGATGGCGCGAGTGAGGCGATCGATGGTTTCACGATGCTGCCGGTAGCGTTTGTGCGGGCCGAGCCCGACGCTGAACGTGCCGTCGAGTTGTTGCACCAGCGCCACCCCTTGCGGGGGTAGCGCGGCCGCCGCCTTGCCTAACGCGGACTGCAGCGAAGTGTGGAGTTCCGTGCCTTCGAGCGGCGAGATCAGGCGGCGGCTGAACGTGAGCGCCATCAATTCCGACGGCGAAAAGCGCAGGCCGGGCACATTCCGGAATCCTTCCAACAGACGCCAGCAGGTGTGCCCATTGATCCGCTCAGTCACCAGCGGGTAGCCGGCTTCTTCCAAGGCGGCGAGATCGCGCCTGAGGGTGCGGGGATGGCGGGTAGAGCCGGGCGCCAGCGACTCCGCCAACTGCTCCAGCGTGAGGCCCTGGCGCGAGGCCTCCAGCTGCTTCAACACCACTAACAGACGTACAGCCTGATCGTTACGCGCCATCGCTCCTCTGCTCTGGTCAATTGCGGGGCCAGTCTACCAGGACGATGTGGGGGGAGGAAGAGCGAATGGCTACTGGCTGATGGCAGATGGTAGGAAGTCGCCCTCCTGCCATCTGCTATCGGCCATACGCTCTTGAGGCTCTTCCCAAAGACTCCCTCACGTCGGGATGTCCGTCGTGCCGTCGTAGGAGGCGCGTGACTGATGGGCGATCTTGAGCGTGTCGCCGTCTTTCACCAGCGAATCGAGCGAGCCGACTTTCCGATTGACGGTCACGAGCAATTCGCCGCGGACGATGAACGGGGACAGCACATCCATCAACTCGGCATTGCTTTCGATGAGCATCTTGATGGCCGTCGGCCCATCCACCTCGAGATCCATTTCCGGCTCGCTCACTCGTTGGAGTAGCGTCGGTCCAAGAATCAGCACCTTCACCATGATCTACCGTTCCTCCACTCTAATTATCAATTGTCGTTGGACCATCGCGCCTGACGTGTTCGTCAGCGGCCGTGTCTCGTCATTCGTGAAGCGTATCTCGTTTCTGACGAAAAGTGCGTGCAACGTGAGAGCTGGGCATGGCACATCTCACTGCTCTACGACGAGAGACGAACGACGCTTCACAAACAACGGTTTTTCATCACCGCCCTCCCCGCGCGTGGCAATGCAGGCAATCCTGCCGCTTGGGATGTTGCGTCGGCAAGGGGCGAACGGCTTGAGGCGCATGACAGGTCGTACACTGACTCTCCGCCGTGATTGCCTGGTGCACACTATTGGCCGGCACCTTCGGGTTGCGGTCACGCGGCGACGGCAGCAAGGCCACGCCTCCGACGACCAGCAGCGCCAGCCCCACAAAAATCAGATCCACTTTGCGAAAGGTCATTGGCCGGCTCCAGATGATGTCTCTGCCTGTCTGGCGTGTGCTTCGTGACGGACGCCCGCATCATAGGCGTCGTTCAACACCTGGGCGACATGTTTCACCGCGGCGCGGCCGCGCAGGCCGTTGTTGAGTTGAATCATGCAGGCCGGGCAGCTGGTGGCGACGGTGTCCGCGCCGCTCTGCTCGATGTTCCGCCTCTTCCGCTCGAACACCTTTTGTGACGTCTCGTAGTCCTTCACGAGATAGGTCCCTGCCCCACCCGCGCAGCGGTCGGCATCGGTCATCTCGACATAGTCGGCACCGGGCACCTGTTTGAGTAATTGGCGCGGTTCCTTCGTGACGCCGGCCGCTCGCAGGTGGCAAGAGGAATGGTAAGTCACCCGGTGGCCTGCCCCCTCTGCCATGCCCATGGGCGGATGCACCGGCGAACGCGCGACGAGCTCCGTAATGTGCACCACCTTTTTGGCCAGCGCGTCCGCTGCCTGCCGCTCCGGCCCGTCCTCGAAAAACTTCTTGTACTCCTTGAGCATGAGCGTGCAGGAAGCGCAGCCCGTCACCACCCGATCATAGCCCGCGAGCGACTTGAGATTGAACCGAGCATTCTCCTTCACGAGGTCTACGTGGCCGTAGGTTTCGATGGGCGTCCCGGAACAGCGCTGCGGTGGAAGCTCAGGAGATACATTATGTTTCCGCAATACCCCGATCACCGCATCCCCCACCCCGTCGTCGAAATAGTTGGCCGCACAGCCGTGGAAGTAGGCCACACGCGGACCGGCTGCGGATGGATTCAGCTGCGTGAGCTCGGGATACCGGTCCCGCAGATGCCGCGAGGCCAATCTTGGCAACACCATGTCGGCCGGCAATTGGGCCGTGGGGGCGATGCGTTTCAGCAGCGGCGACGCCAGACGTTCGAGCAGGGCGCGTGGAGTGGGCCGATCCCAGAAGCCTTGCGTCCTCGCCAGCAGTTTAAGCATCGCTTCAAATATCGGCAACCTGGCCTGGAGCGCAAACAGCCACCGGCTTCCCTGATTCGGCTGTTCGGCACGCCGCTGGAGGATGAGCTCCGAGACATCGACACCGGCGGGACAAATCGTGCGGCAGGACTTGCAGTTCAAACAGGCTTCTACCACCCGCTTCGAATCGAGATAGGAATAATCCTTGGCCGTCACGATTTCGTACCAGCCGCGTGAGCTCATATCTTCCGACTGAAACACATCATACACGGGGCAGACGGAATTACATTTAGCGCAGGTGGCGCAGGACTTGGACAATCGCTGATAGTCGATATGGTCGGTGAACGGCGCATCGCTGATCTTGATGCCGGGGTTCATGACATTCGCCGGATCGAGGGTGCGCTTCACTTCCACGAACAGTTGATAGAGTTCCTCGCCGAACATCTTGCGGACATACTCGGCGCGTACCCGCCCGTCACCATGCTCGCCGCAGATCGAGCCGCCGAAGCGCGATAATACGGCCAGATGGATCTCATGGTAGGCCTGCACCATCTTGTCGAAGTCCTGCCGGTCGTTCACATCGAGCAGCGGCGTGATGTGGGCATTGCCGTTTCCGATATGGCCGAAGATCGCCACCGGCACCTGCTGGCCTTCGAAGAAAGTTTCAAGGTAACGGATCAATTCGCTGATGCGTTCTGCGCGCACGACGACATCGTCGACGAAGTTGATCGGCTTCTTCCGTGGATCGAACCGGTAGAGGGTCGGATACAACGCCTTTCTGGCTTTCCAGAGCTGATCCCGCTGCTCCTTGTCATAGGCGATGGTAGGGTCGCCGCACAGGTGATACCGGCGGCAGATGGCAGCCATGCGATCGGCGCGTTCACGCAGATCGGCCTCGCCCTCGCTGCTGTCGAGTTCGGCCAGCAGGGTCGCGGCGGCATCGCCGGGAATGCCATGCGCAGCCCGGCCGATCAAATTCAGCGTGTTGGCGTCCATCACTTCCAGCGCGCTCGGGCGCAGGCTCAGCAGGTGCGGCACCGCCTCCCCGACTTCCTCCAGCCGGCGGAAGTGGATCAAGGCCGTCAGCGTGCCTTGCGGCTTGGGCACAAGGCTGAGCGTCGCCTCACTCACGATCCCCAGCGTGCCTTCGCTGCCGACGAATAATTTAGGCAGATCGAACAGGCCCTGATTGAGCCCGTCGGCCAAACCAAACAGATTGTAGCCGCAGCTGTTCTTGCTCACGGTCGGCTTCTTGCTGTCGATCAAGAGGCGTTGCCCTTGCACCAGATTCAGGATCGGCTTCAAGGTCGGATGCGCATCCAACAGGCCGGCCAGCCCCGGATCGTCCAATCCCATCGGTCTGGCAGCGAGCCACGCCCCCGAAGGCAGGCAAATTCGCAGTGCCCGCACATTGTCTTTTACTGACCCGTAGATCAGCGTATGGGGGCCTGCGGAATTGTTGGCCACCATCCCGCCCAATTTGCACATGTCGCCGCTGGAGGGGTCCGGCCCGAACAGCAGATTGCGAAGTCCCAGCTGCTTGTTCAACTCCGCCAGCACGATGCCGGGCTGAACACGCGCCCACTGTTCCTCCTCATTCAATTCGAGGATACGATTCATCTTAGACACGTCGAGGATGATGCCGGAGCCGACCGCGGACCCGGTGAGATTGGTCCCGGCGGCGCGCGGCGTAAGGGGGATACCCCGCTCCACGGCAAACCGGACGACGCTATCGATATCGGCTTCAGACTCGGCTAGAACCACAGCCTTGGGCGTCATCCGATAGATGCTGGCATCGACGGCATAGGCCGTCAGCGTAGGGACGTCGTCCTGGACTTTCGCATGTCCGAGGAGATGCCGAAGATCACTGGCGACGGCGGATGAGCTGTTGGGCAGGATGAGAGTCATGGGTGTGTATACGCTGCCATTCTAGCAGGATACGGAAAAACTCCGCCAGCATCGTTCTCGACATCCGTGGAGCGCGAAACGGATTTGGCGAAACGTGAGACGTGAACGGTGACAGGGAAGATTGAAGACGAACGACGGGTATCAAGACGGACGGCTCGCCTGACGGCAGGACAACGCCGGTTGTTGCCTATCGCACGATCCGTTAAGATGCGCCTCAGCTCGGCGAGGCCTCCATGCCTTCCCCCACACTGTACATTTCCCGCCTGCTCCCGGATCCGGTGATGCGGGCCGCACGGCGGCAATTCCAGCTGCTGAATGATCCTCGCGATGCCTCGCCTTCCTGGGACGCCGTGAAATCGGGCCTGCGCGAGGCGGATGCCGCGATCTGCACCCTAACCGACCGGGTGGATGCCGCCATGCTGGCCGGAGCGACGCGCCTCAAAATTCTGGCCAATTATGCCGTGGGGTACAACAACATCGACCTCGCGGCCGCGGCGGCCCGCGGCATTGTGGTCACCAACACACCCGATGTGTTGACCGACTCCACGGCGGATCTGACCTGGGCATTGCTCCTCGCGGTGGCGCGGCGTGTGGCGGAGGGAGATGCGTACGTGCGATCGGGAGACTGGTCGGGCTGGGCGCCGACTCAGATGCTGGGCACGGATGTGACGGGCAAGACGCTGGGGATCGTCGGAATGGGCCGTATCGGTCAGGCTGTGGCGCAACGGGCGACCGGTTTCAACATGCGCATCCGGTACACCTCGCGTACCGCGACGGCGCTCGAAGGATTGCCGTCCCAATGGGAGCCGCGCGCACTTCCCGACCTGTTACGGGAAGCCGATTTTGTGAGTCTGCATGTGCCATTGAACAGCGCGACTCATCATTTGATCGGCGGGCGCCAGCTGGCAGTGATGAAACCCACGGCGTTTCTCATCAATACGTCACGAGGACCGGTCATCGAAGAGGCCGCGCTGGTCGATGCGCTGCTTCAACGCCGCCTGGCCGGTGCGGGACTCGACGTCTTCGAACAGGAACCGGCCTTCCATCCGAGCCTGCGCGAACTCAGGCAAGTCGTGCTCTTGCCCCATTTGGGGTCCGCCACGCTGGCGACGAGGGTGCGCATGGGGATGATTTGTCTGGACAATATAACGTCGGTGTTCGCGGGAAAACCGGCGCCGAATCAGGTGTCTCCCGCCTAGCGAGACGACCGACCCTTAGCGGCCGGCGGTGGGAAGCGGACTGGTCGGTGCGGGCGCGGAAATGTCGGGATGGGAAGCCCCGCTGGTCGATTGACGCCGCAGCGCGTCAACCCGGCGAGGGACGTCGTGGAACGAAGGGATGGATTGATAGATGCCGAGTGCCCGCTCGCAGGCGCCGGTCTTTTCGTACAGGAGCGCGAGCTCATAGCGCACGAGTTGCGCGTTGCCTCCTCGGCAGCGGGAGTCGGAGATCAGTTTCTCCAGCAATTGGATCGCCTGATCCGGGCGGCTCTGCTCCTTGCAGCAGAGCGCCATCATCAAGCAGGAATCCACGAAGAACCCCGAATCCTTCATCGACAAAATGAACTCTTCCTTCGCTTCCTCGAACAGGCCCATGTCTTTAAAGGCCATGCCCAGCGCGTAGCGGGTCTCCGCATCGACCGGCTCCACGACTGGAGCGACCTGCACGACCGGCGGTGGCGGCGAAGGCGGGAGGGCCGCGGCAACCGGTGCTGCTTCGAGCGGCGGCGCAGATGGAGCAATCACCGGCGGCGCCACTTGCGCAATCACTGGCTCGGTCACTGGAGGAGGCACAGCGGCAGATTCCACCGGCGGCGCCGAGGTGCCCACGAGCCTGAAGGGCATCTCCGCTCCCGGCTCTGTGGCCATGGCCACAGGCGCCGGATCCGGCTCGGGCGGTGGGACTTGAACGACCTCGGCGATCGCTGCAACCGGTTCCGGCTCGGGAATCGACTCGGCATTGGGATCGAACGCGGGCGCCAGCTTTCTCGCGATGGCACTGCCCGGCGCCAAGGCCTGCACCTTTTCATAGAGCTCCGCCGGCAGCGTCGGCATGCCCGGTTCGGGATGCTCCAGCAAAATCTCCACCGCCCGGCCGAAATGCTGCGCCGCCGTGGCCGAGTCACCCTTTTCCTGATACAGCTCGCCCAGCAGTTCCAACATGGGAACGGACGCCGGTTCGACCTTGAGATAGTCGTTGATCAACGATTCGGCGATACCATAGTCCTGCGCCCGGAGAGCCGCGCCGGCCAGGAACCGGTATTCTCCCAGCGCGACGACCAGATTGCCTTGCAGAAGATGCATCCTGGCCAGCAGTTGGCAGATCTCCGGATTGCCAGGCTCGCGGCTCAGCAACTGGGTCAACATGGCTTCGGCTCCGGCGTACTGCCCTTCTTCGATACGGCGCGTGGCCTCCGCCATCAGATCGCCGGCATCGCCGGGCTTGGCTGCCGCCGTCGACGGCTTGGCGGGGCGCGAAACATTCAGCGGCGCACCTCCGCCGGTTTCGATCATGCCGGTGATTTCTTTGGCTTCGGCATTCTCGGGATCCAACCGGAGGACGGCGGTATACATCGCTTTGGCTTGCTCGTACTGTTGCGCGGCCGATTGCTCGCGCCCGAGCTGCAGATACATCCGCACCGCCTCATCCACGAGCCCTTCCTGCACGCAGAGTTCGGCCACCCGCAATTGAGCGTCCAGGTTCGACGGGTCCTGGGAGACGATCTTGCGATAAATCTCCAGCGCTTCCTTGTTCCGGCCGTCCTTGACGTACTGTTTGCCCAGGGTCAGATAGTCCTGGACGGCGCTGCTCAGGAGTCCGCGTTCGGCGTTCAGATCGCCGAGATGCCGGTAGATTTCGATCCGGGTCGGATCAACCTTCAGGATTTTCTTGTAGGCGGCGATGGCCTTGAGAACGGAGCCTTCGGAGCGGAAGGCTCCGGCGGCTTGGAGAAAGGCCGTGACGGCATCTCCGGTCGCGTTGCGTTTGAGTTGAAGATCGCCGATCGAATTGAAGATGGTGCCGTCGGCAGGCGTGTCGGTGGTCAGTTTGCGCCATTCGGCGATGGCGGCGTCATACTGCCCTTTGGACGCAAAGAGCTGCGCGTTCTGAAGTACTGTTCGACGGTCGACAGCCAAGGAGACTCCCCACCCGACGTTGAGAGTCCACGCTAACAGTCAACCTCTGTCTTGTCAAACAAATGGATAAAAGACCGACATCGCAAACGCGGCGTCCAGAGCGGGTGTTCTGCGGAGAAACCGGCGGCCCCTCGATACAGCAGAGGGGCCGCGGATTACGTATGACTCCGGCCTGAATCAGTTGGCCGGCGCAAGATCCTTCAACACATTCGCCGCCTGCGGCCCCTTGGCGCCCTGGACGATGTCGAACTCCACATTCTCGCCTTCCTTCAAGGTCTTGAACCCATCGCCCTGCAGCGCGGAGTAATGCACGAAGACGTCGTCTCCGCCATCGAGTCGGATAAATCCGAACCCTTTACGATCATTGAACCACTTGACGGTGCCCTTCGTTTTCATACGATCCTCCTTTTCTCAACGCACGGACATAAAGAGCGCATCAGCTCGCCGGCTGAGTCGCATGGCATGGAATGATGACGATAAAAAAGGAGAAACAACAGCGACGAGCGCGGCAGCTCTTGCGGGGGCGTTCAGACAAAATTCAACCCGAACCATCTTGACCTGCTGAAAAGTGCGCAGCGATGTACCATGGGGTGCAAGCCTTGTCAAGCGGATCTTTTGGCCCTGGCCGATGTGATCTGTTTACAACCCGCGCAGACTCTTCTATAGTGCAGCAACCAATCTTCCGATGTAGGACCCCGACCGTCCCCGTGCTGCACACCATCCTCGATCGGTACATCTTTCGCGAATTGCTCTCGCCCTTCTGTATCAGCCTGGGCGCCCTCTGTTTCGTGATGCTCACGAAAGAGTTGCTCCGCTTAGTCGAGCTGCTGGTCACCAAGGGCATCGGCTTTCTGTCCGTCTTGAAGGTCTTCGCTCACTTACTCCCCTCGTTCCTCGTCCTCACGCTGCCCATCGCCGGGATCATCGCCTCGATTACGGCCTTCGGCCGGCTGTCGCTGGATAAAGAGTTGGTCGCCATGCGCGCCGCCGGCTTCAGCCTGTTGCGTCTGTCCCAATCGGTCTTTCTGTTTGCCGCGCTCGTCTGCGGGCTCACGCTCGTGATGGCGCAATACGGGCAGCCGTGGAGCAACGTGAATCTGAAAAAAGTGGCGCTCAATCTGTTGCGCGACGAACTGGTCCTGGAACTCGACCGCGGGGTGTTCAACGAAGCCATTCCCAAAATGGTGATCTACGTAGCCGATGCCCAGGAGGGGCATGACAACCGCGGTATTTTTGTGGCGGATGAACGGAACCCGGCCGACCCGCGCATCATCGTCGCGCAGCAATACCAGGTCATGACCGATTCAGCGAGCAGCCAGGTGGCCTTGCGGCTGATGAACGGCGTCATCCACAGCCGCCCTCACGCCCCTGAGGAGTACCAGAAGATTTCGTTTGCGGCCTACGATCTCAAACTGAGCATTAACGCGAGCCTGTATGGCGCCGAAGAACGCACCCCGATCGACGTGATCCGCGCGAAGCTGGACAGTTCGAACTGGACGGACACGAACGCCTTGCGGCGGCTCATGGAATATTACAAAGACCTGGCCTTTCCGGCCGCGTCCCTCGTCTTTTGCATACTGGGCGTGCCGGTTGGGATCGTGTCCAAACGCTCCGGCAGCATCGGCGGATTTGCCGTCGGCGTGCTCGTCGTGATCGCCTACTACGTCATCAATGTGGCCTGCGAGTTTTTGGTGACCACGCTCTGGATTTCCCCCTTCGCGGGCGCCTGGCTCCCCAACGTCATCTTCACCATCGTCACGATTCTGTGGTTTTATCGCGTGAGCCGGCAATAACGCTATGAACATTCTCTTCCGTTACATGCTCCGCGAGTATGTGAAGATTTTCGGCATGTGCTTTTCCGGGCTCATGACGATTTATCTCGTCATCGATTTTTTTGAGAAGGTGCGCCGTTTTCTGCGGTATGACGCCCATGCGCTCGACGTGCTGGCCTACTTCGTGCTCAAGATGCCGGCCATCTCCTACCAGATTGCTCCGCTGGCCGTGTTGATGGCAACCCTGCTGACGATCGGCCTGCTCTCGCGCAGCCACGAAATCACGGCCATGCGCAGCTGCGGCATCAGTCTCTATTGGATTACCTCCCCGTTTATTTTTCTGGGGGCGGTGCTGGCAATGGTGCTGTTCCTCTTTAGTTCTACCGTCATTCCACTCGCCCTGGCGAAGGCCGAACAGATCAAGACGATGCAAATCGAAAAACGCGTCACGCCGGTCTCATTGAAAGCGGCGCAGCCCTGGGTGAGCCTCGGCGGCCAGACACTGATGAACATCGACACGATCGATCCCGGCGGCGCCGTGTTGCGCACCATCCGGCTGTATCGCCTGAGTCCCACTTTTGAGTTGGAAGAAATCGCGGAGGCTAAGCGCGCCGTCTATTCTTCCCAGGGTTGGGCCTTGCAGGATGGCATGACACGCTCCTTCCATCCCGACGGGACCGTGACGGTGAGCAGTTTCGCGACGCAACCGCTGGCGCTCCCCCACATTCCCGACGACTTTACCACCTGGGCCGAACTGGACTCGGAGACCATGACCCTCCGCGAGATTCGCGCCTATGTCGATCGCCTCCACCTAGGCGGCACGATGCTCCCCCGGTTGTTGACGGATTATTACGGCCGGATCGCCTTTCCCTGCGTCACGCTCATCATGTTGATTGTCGGCATCGCCTTGAGCTTGCGGCGCACGGGCGTCCGCGGGAGCGGAATGGCCATGGGCATCGGCCAAGCGATGGCCGTGGGATTCTTCTACTGGTCCGCACATTCCGTCGCCATTGCGCTCGGCCGCGGCGGGGCCTTGTCCCCCATGCTCGCCGGATGGATGGCCAACATGGTGTTCCTGACGTTCGGGTTGTACTTGCTTATGAAGGTGCGCTACTAGCGGGATGCTGAAATAGTCCGCCGGCGGCGTCTCGCATCGTTCAGCTCCTCGACGTACCCTGGGCGCGTATTCGTGACGCCATGTGTGTTCGCAGCAACCTGGATGCCTGACGTTGCAGAACGGACTGCGATCGACGAGCGAGCAGTCCTTCAGCATTGACTGTGGCGCCACCGTGCGGTAAGTAGACAGGCCGCCCACATCACCATCACGCGGCAGCGAAGAGGTTTCATGTCCACGAGAGTCGTCATCACGGGTCTGGGAGTCGTCTCCCCCATCGGCATCGGCGTGCCGCAATTCTGGAAAGCGGCGCTGGAAGGCCGGTCGGGGATTTCCGCCATTCCCTCCTTCGATCCCTTTCCACTGGAAGGGTATCGATCGCGCATTGCCGGGCGCATCGTCGATTTCTCGCCTGACCAGTACCTCCCCGCCGGACAGGGCGACCGCGTCGATCGTTATGCTCAATTCGCGCTCGTCGCTGCGAAGGAGGCGCTCGCCGATGCCGACTTCAAGATGGAACGTGAAAACCCCCACCGGGTCGGCGTGATCGTCGGCGCCGGCATGGGCGGGATGGTGATGGGCGAGCGCGAGATTACCCAACTGTATGAACAGAAACGTCCACACCGGGTGCATCCCAATTTTATTCCGGTCATTACACTGAATTCCGCGTCCGGAATCGTAGCCATGGTCTACGGAGCCAAGGGCCCGAACCTCACGATTTCAACCGCCTGCTCTTCCAGCGCCCATGCCTTAGGCCAGGCCATGCACGCTATTCGGGCGGGGACGGCCGATGCCGTCATCGTGGTCGGTGCCGATGCCAGCATCACGCCCCTGGTCTTCGCCGGATTTTGCTCGCTTCGAGCCCTCTCGACAAAGTATAACGATGCCCCTGAGCGAGCCTCACGCCCCTTCGATCGCGGACGGGACGGGTTCGTGATGGGAGAGGGCGCGGGCGCGCTGATCCTTGAATCGCTGGCCCACGCCAAGAAACGCAAGGCCCGGATCTATGCGGAAGTAGCCGGCTATGCCGCCACGAGCGAGGCCCATCACATGGTCATTCCCCGCGAGGACGGCGAGGAAGTCGCCACGACCATGCGACTGGCACTGAAAGATGCGGGGGTGACGCCGGCGCAAGTCGATTACATCAATGCCCACGCCACATCGACATCTGTGGGTGACGCGGTCGAGGTCAAGGCCATTCGCCTGGTCTTCAAGTCGCGCGCGGATAAACTTGCCGTGAATGCCACGAAGTCGCTGGTCGGTCATACGCTCGGGGCAGCCGGATCGCTGGCCGGCATTGTCTCGGCGCTCACGCTCACGAGCGGACAGATTCATCCGACACTCAACCTGGACGATCCTGATCCCGCCTGCGCCCTGGCGGGCCTGTCCAAGGACCAGCAAACGCGCAAGGCGAAGGTGGCTTTGATCAACGCGTTTGGATTCGGCAGCAACAATGCGGCGGTCGTGTTGAAAGCTGTCTCCTCCTGACGCCTGTCCGGCCACCCAGCGATCGGCGGGAACTGATCAGACAAGTCAGAAAAGAGACGAAGGAACGCAGGTATGAGCAATACAGCAGACGTATCCGGCAAGATCATTCAGGCGCTCGCGGAATATCTGAAACGGGATGCGGCCTCTATCCAGCCGACGCATCACCTGCGGGAAGATCTTGGATTGGATTCGATGGCGGTCATTGAAATGTTGTATCGCATCGAGGAGGTCTTCAATCTGCAGATCCCCGACCAGGATCTTGTCGGTCTCACCACGGTCGGCCACGTCGTCACCTATGTGGAAGGGCGCGTCGCTCCGGCCCCTGCCCGGAGCGCTGCAAAGAGTGCTGCAAAGACCGCGGCGAAAACCCCGGCAAAGACCCCAGCCAAGACGGCAACCAAGAAGCCGGTTGCGAAACCTTCGACCAAGAGCAAGAAAGCCTGACAAGATGAGCACGGCACCCAGGCGAACTCCGCTGACGCTCCGGGACCTTCACGATTATGTGGGGGGCGAGCTGATTGGTTCACCGGATGCAACCGTCACTAGCGTCGCCGGCTTGGAACAGGCGGGACCGGGGGATCTGGCCTTCGTCACATCCGAGCGCCATCTCAAATCGCCACAGACCGCCACCATCGGCGCCCTGCTCGTGGGACGGCGTATCCCCGACTGCCCTTCTCCGCAAATCGTCGTAGACAACCCCGCCTATGCCTTCGCGCGAGCCGCGCAGCAGTTTTTTGCGCGACCGTCTCGCGCGCGCGGGGTTGCCGAATCCATCACACGCGGCGACGGTGTGTCGATCGGCGCTGACGTCTCGATTTGGCCCGGCGTGACCCTGGGCGACCGGGTGTCCATCGGCGCCCGGGTGACCCTCTATCCCGGGGTCTTCATCGGGGACGACAGTGTCATCGGGGAGGACAGCCTGCTCTATCCCAATGTCGTCGTGCGGGAAGGATGCCGGTTGGGCGCGCGCGTGATCGTCCACAGCGGGGCGGTCATCGGCAGCGACGGCTTCGGGTATGTGCAATACGAGGGCCGGCACCAGAAAATTCCTCAGCTGGGCGGCGTACTGATCGAGGATGACGTGGAACTGGGCGCCAACGTGTCCGTGGATCGCGCGACATTCGGGGATACCGTCATCAAGCGCGGCACCAAAATCGACAACCTTGTGCAGATCGCCCACAACGTGGTCGTGGGTGAACACAATATTCTGGTCGCCCAGGTCGGCATTGCCGGAAGCACCACTTTGGGTCGTTACGTGATGGTGGGAGGGCAGGCAGGTCTAGCCGATCACTTGCAGATCGGCGATCAGGTGATGATTGCGGCGAAGTCCGGCGTCACCAGAAGCCTGGAACCGAATCAAATCGTGTCCGGCGCGCCGGTGATGCCGCACAGCACGTTTCTAAAAGCACAGGCCGTGATTCCCCAACTGCCTGAACTGCGCCAGCGCATCCGCGAGCTGGAAGAGCGCCTTACGAGCCTGGAGCAATCCACGAAGCCTGCGGCCTCCCGCAAACCTCGCCGCAAATAAGCGGCCAGCCGTTTTCATCATGGTTTCAGCAGCGACTTCCAGAAAAACAGCTTCGCCCAGAAGAACCCTGCCCAAGGCAGAAAATAGCCCGCGATCGGGTGCACCTCACCGTAGACGACTGCGACAGTCGATCCGAACAGCAGCAAGGCCAAGCCGGCCATATAGGCAACCGGCGCCCAGGGGGACCCGCTCGGCGAGTCGTGACTTTTTCCGCTCTCCCGTTTCGGTTTGCCGCTTTTCGTGAGCGCGGGCTGCCGCATGCGTTCGGCAAAGACTTCAGGGCGGTTGGCCAGGATCCAGCGATGATACGTGGTCTGCAGCCATCCCAGCACACCCCCTAACAGCAACAGCGCGGAGCTCTGGAGAAACGTCGCCCACGAATAGGTATCGGTGGCCAGGAGCTGGTACCCTAATCCACCCACTCCCCCGACCATCGAAATCAGGCCGAGAATCCCGGCCGGGAATAACATGTATGCTTTGATATAGGCCGTCGCGCGCGCGTCGTGCCCTTCCTGCTGCTTGACTGAGATAAGTTTTGGCATGGCCGTGATGGTCGTATAATCCCATCCCCAACCGCAAGAGAAATTCTCTCGGTTCGGAGAGATCTGCCTCGAATCTGCCTTGCGCCGACAAGCCCGCTTGTCCCGCCTGTCCACAAGAACTGTGGACCGACTGTGCGCAACCATGTGGATAAAATGCTTGTACAGGGGCTGGGAAGGGGCAACGGTCGATTGCCCAAGGAATAGGCGTGTGAAAGACCGACGCGCGGAGATTTTGAGGGAGGCAGTTTGAAGGAGATCTGCGCTAGGCCATGGGCAAAATATCAAAAATGGCCGCCCGTTCCACCCGCCCGACGTCCACCCACTGCTGGGCCAGCGGAACCAGCGTCGCCAAGCGCTCTTCCAGGGCGGCCAATCGCTCGCGAATCGCGGCAGGCTTATGCTGCGCCGTTACGCGAAGAAACGTCCGTAAGCCTTGGAGAAAGACGCTGATATTCGCCGCGGAGACCTGTTCGGCTGCTTCGAACAGGACATCGATTTCATCGAAAATCGGTTCCAGGGCCTGCGGCGGCAGCACGCGTTCCTCGCTCGCGCGCGCGATACGGCTGAGCGTCGCGATAACCGACGGAACCCGCGCCTGCATATGGCCGAGAAATCGCTCATCCAACTCATCCAATTCCTGCAACACACGACCGATGGTCCGCGCGTCCACCAGGGCAGCGCCCCCGGCCAATTCACGTTCGGCTCGCTGAATGACCGTGTCCAACACGTCACGCACCGGTTCAACCGACCGCCCGCGCGCCACATGCAATTGCCGCAACGCTTCCAGAATGGACGACGCAGAACCGGCACGTGGAGCGCTGTGCGTGATCGAAGTCGTCTCGGCCGCCGTCCCCGGAGCAACCATCGCCTCTGGTTGCGGCGGATCCGATTTCTCAGCAGCCGTCTGCTCAGGCTGAATCCCTCGCTCCCCCGTTGACGGTTGCTGTTCGTCCGCCCGAAGCTCCTGTACCGTTTTGCTGATCTCGAGCAATCCCTCCCGCAGCGAGGCCACGTGATGCGCAGCGACAGCGCGCTCATGCCTTGCCGCCGCCTGCAGGAGCGGAAATAACCGTGTCGCCATCGTCTCCACGGCCGTCAATCCGACCGTGGCCGCGGAACGCGCGAGGTTGTTGACGCTCTGCCACAGGATCGTGGCTAATTGAGCGCGGCGCGCCTGCTCGCTGGTGGCATCGAGCCGCTCCAACGCGGTTTGAATCTGATTCAGCCATTCTCTGGCTTCCAGCACAAACAGGCCCAAAATCTCCCGGCGAACGGGAATCACCGGCTCAGTTGTTCCCGGTTCCGCCGAAACCTGGACGGACTTCCCCGCAGCCGGTTGGTCTACGGCGGCCTGAATGACCCCGGCAATGGCATCCAGACTCTCCAGCAAAGCCGCAAATTGATCCGAGACGTTTGCCGGCACGGCAGGCGCTGCCGCCGCAGGTTCAACCGATTCGAATGTAACGCGTTCCAACGCCGGTGCCTCGACGGTATCGACCACCGACACATGGGGAAGCAGGCTCAAATCCAAAATGCGTGGAGGGTCATCCGTCGCCGCCTGCTCCGTCCCAATCACGCGCAACACCGGCCGCGAGGGATACCGGGCGGTAATCCGGATCACCACCCCTTCTTCTCCACTGCTCACCCTCACTCTGGTGCCAAGCGGATAGACGGCCAATTGTTCGACCAGCGCCTTCATGATTTCGCGGGGAAACGAGGCACGCTCCGTGGTCAGCAACTCGCGAACGGCTTCGTGAGGCAGCAACCGCCGCCGGTAGGGGCGCGGGCTGACCAGCGCATCGAAGATATCGACCAAGCCGATAATCTGCGCCAGCTCGTTGATCTCTCGTCCCTTCAAGCGATGAGGATATCCGTGCCCTTTCCCTCGCTCGTGCGCCTGCAGAACCACTTCCGCGAGCCAGGCATAGTCAGGTCCCAACCGGCTGAGGACGTCGGAACCGAGGCGTGGATGTTGCTCCACCAGCGCCCGCTCGTCGGATGTCAGGCGCCCGGTCTTGGTGAGGAGCTGTTGCGGCACCGCGAAGATACCGATGTCGTGCAGCAACCCGGCCAGGGCCAGCCGGTGGAGTTCGGCTCCATAGTATCCGAGGCCGATGCCGACCTTCGTGGCCAGGATGCCCACATTGATGAGGTTAGTGACAAGCGGAGGCCCGGTCGGACTGGAGAGCGCTTCCACGACCAACTGGTCGCTCGACTGCAAGGAATGAATGATGGCGTCGGCCAGATGCTCGAGTCCGGCGAGATCCACCGCCTCCTGCCGTTGGACGGACGCAGTCAGCCTGGTGAGGGTTTCTTCGGCCTGCCGGTAGTGATTTTCTTCCATCCTCTCTCTCCCGCTGACCGAGCCGGATGAGCCCGGCGATCTCTCGTCCGCCGCGGCCAGCGATCTCGCTGAACTCACGCGCACACATTATGGCCGTTGCGACATCGCGCACAAGGCAAGCATGAGCCGGTTCCGGCGGGCGTCGGCGGAAGGTCTGAGCCGGCCTCCCGGCAGGCCGGACGTCGTCACGCTGACGGCACGAGCCGGCTCATCATTTCCAACTCTTTTTGCCCGGCCGCCATGCACTCTTCGACCATACCGGCAATGGCCAACACGCGCGTTTCTACCGACTGGATCCGGTGTGCCGCAATATCGATACGGCGTTGGACGAGCAAGGTGAGGAAACTCTGAAGCCCGGTCAGGAACGTGACGAGCGGTGTGGCATTGTTCTGTTTGGCGATATCTTGAAGACTTACGACCGTCTGCATCGGAGCGTCGAAATCGGCGTCTGAGGTCAGGACGGCAGATCCGCCGGCTCGAAGCCGGCTCAAATGCAAGGCAATGCCGGGCAACTCCTGCCGTAGCGAGCCCAGATACTGAGTATCCGTGTGATGGATCGCCACCAGCAGTTCGTGAAATTTCGAGGCCTGAATCTGGCAGTCCCCTTGACGCGCTTCATGCTCCAGCCGCTGCAGAACCTGCGGAATGAGGCTCCGCGACAGGCTTCCCTGCGCCCTCGATTCATCCTGCAGACGATGCAGGGCGTTCAACAGGGTGAGATAATCCAGAGCCGGCTCAGGCGCCGGCCCCGCTTCGGGGAGTGGCTCAATGTCGAGCGTGATTCCAGTGGCTTCCCGTACGGATGCGAGCACGGTGCGAAAATGGTCGCGAATCGTACTGAAGTCCTGTTTCGTCGCCGTGGTGCGGTCTTTGACCGTTTCGATGAAGGGCAGGAGCGCGAAGGTCGCACGTTCGACATCCGGCAAACTCACCGTAGCCGCGGAACCGCCGAGACTGGTAATGCCTCGGACCACCGCGTCGATCAGCTGAGTATGCCGATCAGAATCCGGCAGGCTTTCAAGTTCCACCAGCGCCGCGTGGATCTGAACGAGCCACTCCTGCGCCTCCTGCCCGAATAGCTCGATGAGCTCTTTCTGAAAATCGTCTTGGGTTTGCTCTGATTCCGTCGACACAGCGGCATCCTGCCTATGGCCCATGCACTTGCCCGCTACCGGACGAGTGACGGCCTCTTACCGTTTTGCATTTCCGAGTTGCGAGGCGAGGCCGGCGATTTCACCAAGTTTTCTCGCGAGATCCTCAAAACGACGAGTAGATTGTTCCGCGAGCAGCTCGGCATCAGCGACCCGTTTGTTCAGCTGCATGGAATGCTCCCGTTCAGCGCTCAGCTCCTGCTCTAGATCCTGGACGCGTTCGGCCTGCACTTCCACCTGCTTGTACTGCGCCAGCAGGGCAGCGGCCGCGTCCCGCTCGGCCGCAAGCGCTCCCTCGAGTTCACCCACCTGGGCTCGAGCTTTCTCACCCGCTTCCTCCAGGACCGGCACCATGGCCGCAGTCTTTTCCAGTTGCGCGCGTTCGTTCCGCTGAGCCATCGCGTCTTCCCGTTCACTCGCCAGGACCCGTTCGAGTTCCCGCATGCGGTCTTCCACATGTTCAAGGCTCGTAATTTGGTTGACCAGTTGGTTGGCCGCTTCACGTTCGGCCTCGAGATGAGCTTCTAATTCCACTATGCGCGCCCCAAGACGCGCGCCCTCCGCAACCTGCTGCGCCAACTGCTCGGCACGGCGCCGCTCTTCGGCCAACGCGGCCTCGACCTCGCCCAGGCGCTGCGCCTGCCTCGACAGGTCTTCCAGCTGCTGTGTCAGAGCATCCCGCCGGGCGCGCTCTCCGGCAAGCTCCTGTTCAAGTCCCTGCACTCGCGCAGAGACTGCCGCAATCTGTTCATGCTGCTCGGACAGCATGTGCTGCTGCTGTTGCCGTTCTTCCTGACTGCGCCGGCGCTCCGCTCCCAGCTGCTCTTCAAGGTCGGCGATACGAGCGTCTCGCTCGGCGACCATCGAATGCCGCTCATCCGCCTGCAGCACAGGATTTGGCTCAGAGACTTGATACGAGGGAATTTCTGCGATTGGATCGGCATCACTCTTCAACGGCATCGCCGGCATCTGGTCCTTGGCGATCGCCGCCGGTTCAACCGATGGCTGCCACTCTCTCGGGGACAATGGCTCGATCGAAAGATCTTCCTGCTGGGACACCACCGGCGCAGGCGAGACTTCTGTCATGACCGGAGGCTCCGCGACCTGGCTGGGGTGGGGTTCAAGAGCCGGCGCAGGCTTTTGCGGGCGCTTCGTCAGCAAATCCAGCACGCGATCCTTCAGCGATGATCCTTGAAACGGCTTCTTCAGCACGCCATCGGCCTTGCAGGACTCGGCCTGCCTGGACACTTCGTCGTTGACGATGCCGCTGATGAGCAGCACAGGAAGATCGGCCAGATTGGCCTGGCCGCGGACGAAGGCGCAGACCTCGTACCCGCTCTTGTCGGGCATGATGACGTCGGAGACGATCAGATCCGGACGATCCTTCGCCAACATCGCCAGGGCTTCCGATCCGTTCGCCGCGAGCGTGACGCCCATTCCGGCTTCGGTCAACAGGCGTTCGGCCACTTTGCGGACTGCAATGCTGTCATCGGCAATCAAAATCTTTGGCATGTCATTCCCCTACGCGATGTCGGATGCATCAAGCAGGACGTCTCGATGCGACCCCTAAGGTTGCCAGGTTAATGAGAGGCAGTTGTTCGCCACCGGCGACACAGGATCCGGCAAGATCGGGATCAAGGCCGCTTTGATACTGTACGTCCGAGCGTGGAACTGCATGTAGCGAGGGCACCTCGGCATCGATGCAGATCGCGAGAGGACCATCGACATGTTTGACGATCAGACACAGCGAGTGCTCTTCGCGCACCGTTGCCTGGAGTTTAGCCGCCAGATCAAATACCGGAAGACAGGAATCCTCGTACCGGATCAGCGACGTCACGAACTGGGTATCGCTGGGAACCGGCGTTGTCCCGGGCCAAGGCATCACGCCGCCGATCTCCTCGGTCCGTGCCGCTAACCGTTGGCCGGCGACGGAAAACACGACCAGATTCTGAACCCTCGGGTGGGCAGCACGTGAACCAGTCGTGTGTGACTGCCTATGTAGCTGACCGCGTAGCATGATGACCTTCGACGATTAACGCACGGGACCCGTTGAGATCGGCACCGGCTCGTTCATGGTCGCCTCCGGCAGAGGCAGCCGCGGCGCACCGTCTTCCCCCTTGCACTCTGGAAAGCGGATCGCGAACATCTCCAGCGCCTGAGGCCGGAGCGGCAGCTCAATCGCCCAAAAAGGATTGACGATCAGCGCGACACAGGACGGAGCGACAAAAAATCCCAACAGCCGCTCACGTTCCCGGCCGCGGAATTGAGTCGGCAGCGGATGGATCTGCGCCCGCTCCACGTCGAGCAGCCCCAGCACCCGATCAACGACAAAGGAGCGTGAGGCTTCTTCATTGCCATAGAGAACTAGTCTGGTGTCGGCTGAACGATCTCGGGACTTAACCTTGAGCCGAGCGGCGAGATCGGTTGGCTCGTAGTGGGCGCCGGCCCACGTGACGACCCTGTCAGGGCCGGCGGAGCCAGGCATCACGATGCCGCGCACCCAGTGTGCCGGAAGCGCAACGGAGGAGTTGCCGATCAGCGTGATCAGAAATCTGATCGCATGCCCGCTCGAGATGGTGACCGCCCGTTGCCCGCGTAGACTCATAGAGGTCTTTCATCCTGCCAGCAATGGCAGGATTCGGCAAAACCTTGCTACTTTCCGGCGCGTGCTTCGACGCCGGTCCATTTGCGCACTTCCTGGATCAACGCCCGTTCTTCGACCGGTTTGGCAATGTAGCCCGAGGCGCCGACACTGACGGCCATCTGGCGGTGCTTTTCCCCCGCCCGCGTCGTCATGACGAGAATTGGGGTCGCATGAGTCTGGGGTCGCGCCCGCAGCGCTTGGATGACTTCATACCCGTTCAATTTCGGCATTTCGAGATCGGTGATAATGAGCTGGTAGGCCTGCCCCATCGCTTTACGGCAACCCTCTTCGCCGTCGGTCGCGGTATCGACGGTATACCCCGCCGCTTCGAGCATGCGGCCCACGAACTTTCTGATGCTGAGGGAGTCATCGATCAGCAGGAGCGGCAGCGACGAGCCGGACGCCGGCGCCGCTTCGCTGTGCCCGTTGGCATCCTCGATCAACGGCATGGCCGGAGCCTGCGTAAGTGACAGGGGGTCATGATACTCGCGCGTGGTGAGGCGGCTGACGTCCAACACCAGCACCACACGTCCTTCCGGATCGATCGTGGCGCCCCCGAAGACCGATCGCTCGTACGGCTTGAGCCCGCCCAGCGACTTGATCACAATTTCCTGCCGGCCCAGCAGTTCGTCCACAGCGCAGCCGAGCGCGCCTGTCGACGTTCGGACGATCACCACGGGAGACCCTGCGTCTGCCGTTCCGGCCTCGCGGCGGATGAGGCTGCCGAGCGGATACACCTCGATCGCCTCGTCTCCGATTTGTACCACCCGACGATCACCCATTTGTTGAATGGTGGAAGCGCTCGACATCGTGACTTCGCGCACACTCGGAAGCGGAATCGCATACCGTTCTGCGCCGACCCGCACAAGCAAGGCCGTGGCGATCAGCAGCGTGAGGGGCAAATGCATCGTAAACTTGGTGCCCTGCCCGCGCACCGACTCCACCTCGATATGGCCGTTCATCGTCTCGATGACGCGTTTGACCACGTCCATGCCCACTCCGCGTCCTGCTTGGTCGCCGACGGCCTCGGCGGTGGAGAATCCGGGCAGGAAGATAAACTTGATGACTTCACTCTCGGGAAGGGTTTCAGCGACATCCTGCCGGACAAGGCCCAGCTTGACGGCTTTCGCCTTGATCTTGGCGATGTCGAGTCCCGCACCGTCGTCTTCGACCTCGATCAGGACGGAGTTGCCCCGGTGGGCGGCATGCAGATAGATGGTCCCCGCCTGCGGCTTGCCTTGGACCCGGCGGACCGCCGCCGGTTCAATCCCGTGATACACCGCATTTCTGACCAGGTGCACCAGCGGATCAACCAGACGCTCAACGACGCCGGTGTCGATTTCAGTATGTTCTCCCGAGGTGACCAGATTGACGTCTTTTCCCGTGGCCCTGGCCATTTCACGAGCCGCGCGACGGAACCGCGTAAACGGCGTACCGATCGGCACCATACGAGCGCGGGCGATTTCATCGCGCATGCCGAGTGTCAGCTGCTGCAGGGATCCCATGTCATCCTGGGCGCGGTGGATCGACCCCGACAATTGCGACATGGATTCGCTGATGTCCGCGGTCACCTCGCTGATTCGACGCGCCAGGATATTGAAATCGTCGTATTTATCGAATTCCAAACTGCCGAAGTCGGCGGTACCGGGAAAAGCCGGCGGCGTGGATTCTCCCTCGGCAGCGGGGGAAGGCTGAAAGGAAAAGGTGTGCTTGTCTTCGAAGGTCCGCACGGCATCAGTGAGCCGATTTTTATTGGCCAGCACCTGACCGGCCAGCTGGTCCAACGTACGCAGCCGCTGTTCGAGCCGCCCTCGATCGATGACCAGCTCGCCGACCAGGTTGAGCAGTCGCTCCAGACGATCCCGGCTGACACGGATGACTTCCCGCTCCTCTGCCGCTTTTCCTTCGCCGGCATGAAGGGGCTCTGCCGCCTCGGATTCGTGCGCGTCAGAAGGAACAAGCGCGTCGGTCGGCTGATTGGCCGGCTCCATGTCTCCCGCCGGCGTGACCTCTCCCAAGCCCTTCAACTCTTGCAGCGACGCGGCGAACCGCTGTCTCGTCCGGCTCAGCACTGTGGGATCTCGCCGCATCAGGGCACGAATGACATCGATGGCGCGCAGAAGGATATCCGTATGGCCGGGAACAAACTTCACGCGGCCTTCACGAACGGCGCCCATGAAATCTTCAATGTGATGCGTCAAGTCGCCGATGGATTGAAAACCGACCGTGTACGCCGACCCCTTCAGCGTGTGGGCGGTGCGAAATAATTTATGGATGATGTCCGGGTCGGCCGCATCCTTGTCCACGCGCAGCAAGTCGGTCTCAAGACTGTCGAGGTATTCCTGAGCCTCGGGCGCGAAATAGGAGATAACCTCGGCATCAAGGAGGGGGATGAGATAGGCGTCGGACAATTCCACTGAGCCGCCGTCCTCGGAGGACGGCGCGGACAGCGCCGCCGGCTCTCCCGTCCCACTCGCCTCGAGCGTCATCTCCGGCACTGCGGCGCATGCCTGTGATACGGCCGCCATATCCGCTTGCGACGTCCGGGGCGCGCCTTGCTCCAGTTCATGAAGCCTTGCGATCACGCAGGGCACAGCCTTCCGTAACCGTTCCAACCGCTGCGCATCCCGTGTCATCAACGAACGCATCACCTCGACCGCATCCCGCATGGCGGCAATCGACTGGGGCACGATGACGGACGTCCCTTCGCGGACGGCGGTCATGCAGGTTTCGATCGGACTGGCCACATCACCCACGACCTGAAACCCAACGGTATAGGCCGAGCCCTTCAGCGTATGGGCCACACGATACAACTGGTGAATGGTCTCTGCATCGTGCAAGTTGATTTCTAACTGGTGCAGAAGCGTGTGAATGGTCGTGAGATACTCCTCGGCTTCGGGGGCAAAGTAGGACAGCACTTCTTCATCGATCACGGGGAGGAGATAGTCGTCAGGCGGCTCTGCTGCGGCCGGTGCAGAGTGAGTGGGCTCGCCCTGAGACTGGCCAAGTAGGAATTGCGCGCACCGTTGCACGAATCCATCCACAAGAGAGGCGTCTTCGCCTTCCCCTCGCCCGATGTTCGCCACCTGACTTCGAAAGGATGCGACGATGTCCCGGATGACCTCGAAGACCATCGGCCACTGATCCGGAGACAGGTCGTGCACATGTTCCAAGGTCTCTTCGAGCAGCGCGCCGAGCCGGCCGAGCCCGGGAAACCCATACAAGAGCGCCGCGCCTTTTAATTTGTGGCCGACCGCATGAAACTCGGCCACGTCTGCCGGTTCAGGCCGCGCCTGCTCTGCCGGATGCAAGGCCTTCCAGAACCGCTCCATATCGTCGACGGCTTCAGCCACGAAAATGTCCAACAGCTGGTCGCGATCAAAATCAGCGCTCATACCCTACTTTGCATCCGAGCGGCATACCGCACCGCTCTTCCGGAATTCTGCTACGCGAGCTTGAATTGGGCGACCGACGAGTTCAGACCTTCGGCCAACTTGGCCATGTCCTCGATCGTGAGTCGCGTGGAGTCGGTCTGTTTTTGCGTGGCCACGGCGCCGCCGGTGAACTCCTTAATTGCGCGGCCGACTTTTTCGGTCGATGACGTCTGCTCGGACGCCGCGCTGGCGATGTTCTGGGCCAGCTCTGAAGATCGTTTCGCAATGTCTGAAATTTCGGCGAAGACGTCACCGGTCCGGAGAGCCGAGGCAGACCCGGCTTCCACGGCCTGGGTTTCATGCTCCATGGCCACCACCGCATCCTGCGTTTCGGTTTGAATCACTTTGACGAGGTCGGCAATTTCACGCGTGGCCTGCGTCGAACTTTCGGCCAGTTTTCTCACCTGGTCGGCGACGACGGCGAACCGCGCTCCGGCCTCACCGGCGCCCGCCGCTTCGATGGCGGCGTTGAGCGCAAGGAGGTTCGTCTGGTTGGCAATATCGCGAATGGTCGACACGATCTGAGAAATCTCGAGCGACCGGTCGCCCAGGCCCTTGACCTGTTTGGACATGCGTTGCACCGCGGAACGAATGCTTTGCATGTCCCGCACCGTTTCCTGCACCGCGACGTTACCGCGTTCCGTCGCCGACAACACCTGCTTGGCGGAATCCGACGACGCGCCGGCGGTGGTGGCGACCTGGCGCATACTGGCGGCCAACTGCTCGACCGCGCCCAACGTTCGCACCGACTCTTCCGCTTGCACCCGTGCCGTTCCGGACATCTGTCCCGCCGAATCCCGCAGTGTCCCGGCCGACTTGTTGACGCGGTCGGCGGCCTCGCGCACCTGCTTCAGCAATTGTCCGAACCGCGCAATCATGAGGTTGAACCCGTCGGCGAGGTTACCGAACATGTCGGCCGTCACCTCGCCGCGCCGCGTCAAGTCACCTTTACCGACCTCGGAGACCAGCACGAGAAATTGCATCAGTCGCTTCTGCATCAGGTCGCGCTCTTCTTCTGTCGAGACGAGCGCCGTAATTCGATCGAGCATGGCGTTGAACGCCGTGGCCATCTGCCCCAACTCATCGCGCGATTCAATCCTCGCGCGCGCCTGCAGATTGCCGCCGGCGGCCTGCGTGGCGACATTGGCAATGTGCGCAATATTCCGCGACAAGAAGGTCGCCAGGAGATAGCCGACGAACAACCCCAGCGCGACCGCCACCACACCGCCGGCGAGGAGAATGAACGTACCGCTGGCCGCCAGAGACTGGGCGTCGTCGTTCAGATCCTTCGCCACCGCCTCAATGCTGTTCACCTGCTCGTTGTGACGCTTCACGGCATTGTCGAACGACGGCGTCAAATTCACCGTCAAGGCCAGGACACCGAGGGCCCGCATTTGTTCTGCCTGCGCGGGGGAGAGGGTATTGCGATCGAAACTGTCCGCCATGGCGCTGAGCGCGCCGTCGGCTTCGTGAAAATACTTTTTGAGGGCCGGCTCGAACAGCGTGAGGTCTTTCATTTCGTCGCGGCCCGATCGAGACACCCGCAGGTTGGTGCTCTTGTAATTGGTCACGGCCTTCTCGATCTCGGCTTTCAAGGGCTGGAGTTTCGTGACTTCCTGGGCGAAGTCGCCTTGTTTGGTGGCGGAAGCGACGTCCAGCAAGACCTGGTGATGTTTGGTGAGCGCCGTTCCCATCTGGGCGAACTCGGCCAGCGGCACGGTGTAATCGATGTACACGGTTTGCGACTGGGCGCTGAGCTGGCGCAGCGTGAAGACACCGACGCTCGCCATGATCATGATGATGAGACTCACCAGACCGAAACTGAGCAGGAGTTTCGACCGTGTCTTCATGTCCTGGAATCGATTCGTGACGCCATGCCCGCTCATCGTGCGCTCCTCCTTGTTACTTCGTGCTCAATGTTCGACGGCCGGTCGCACCATCCCTGGTTGCGCAGGCCCATGAATTCGACGCGAGGTTCATTACATGACCGACACTGCCGGGCTTCCCCCGTCCACCTGTGCAAAGACCTGCGGCACTTCCAGCACGCCTCCCAGGCGTTGTTCCAGTCGTAGCACGGCCGACACGCAGGGTCGTGCGCCGGCCGGGCCGGCCTGCATGGCTGGCAAGAGATGCTCGCGGGGAACCGTATGAATTTCCGGAACATAATCCACCAGCAGGCCCACATGCCTCGCCCCGTGACGGATCACGACTGCGAACGGCAGTGCCGAATTGCCGGCCGGCAAGCCGAGACTTCCGCGCAAATCGACCAGGGTGATGACCGTTCCCCGGAGGTTGGTCACTCCGGTGAGATAACTGGGCATACCGGGCACAGCCGTCACGGATTCCACTTCGAAGACTTCACTGACATGGCGAAGGTCGATGGCAAAGAGTTCCCCTCCGAGCGTCAACACACACATGCGCAACGCGCCTTCGGTCGGTGCACTGGACGCTCTCGTTGAACCGGAGGGTCCCTGGGCCGGGACTGACGGGGAAGTCTGAGGCTGGATGATGGGAACGTCGCGCATGAGTTAGTTCAATGCCCGTTTCACGGCGGCGACCAAATCTTCGGCCTTGAACGGCTTCACCACATATCCGTTTGCGCCCTGTTGCTGGCCCCAGAACTTATCGCTTTCTTGCCCCTTCGACGTGCACAGCACGATCGGAATGCCTTTGAACCGGTCATCGCTCTTCAGGTCGCGGCATGCCTGGAATCCGTTGCGCCCGGGCATCACCACGTCCAGCACGATCAGATCCGGCTTATCCAAGGCCAGCTTGTCTTCAAGTTTGTCGGTGTTGGGATAGGACACCACGGTATGATTGGCAGATTTGAGATACCCTTCGATCAACTGCAGTTCGGCATACGAATCATCGACCACAACGATTTTGCTCATGAATGCATCCCCCCTTCACACCGGCTGTACGTGAGCGACAGACAGGATTGTGCAATGCGCCGCCGCGCCTATTTCATTGGAATGACAATGCTGATGGCGCCGGCCAGATCACCTTCGTGCCAGCCTTCTTTTTTGGCGCCCGTGACATCGCGTTCGCCCTTCGGATTGCCGTGGCAGCTGAGGCACGTAGTCGCGGCATATTCCGGATCCATCATACGCAGCACCGGTTTCCCGTCCAGCATGGTCGCCCTGCTATACGGTTGTCCCTTGGGATGGCGCGTGTCCGAAAAAATTCTCAGCACTTCAGATTCGAAGTCGTCCGGGCGGTTTCCCGGGAAACGGTAGTCGATGCTCGTCAGTTTCACGCGGATCCCGGTCTTGCGATAGAATCGCTCGCCGGATTTCCGTGCGAAGACGGCGGGGATGATGCCCTTGAAGCCGACACCCTGCTTGTTGATCACAGGTTGCGCCTCATCGATCACTTCCTTCTCCGATTCGACCAGGGCGATGAACAGCGGCGCTTGCGGAACGGTGGCGGGGCGGCTCAGATCGATCTTGGTCGCTTTGCGAAACCGGTCGATGACCTGATTGGCGACGTAGTCCCCCGTAAATCCCTTGTCACCCTTACTCGCGTCATTGATGGTGGCCTGGTGTTCCGAGAGAACACCCCGTCCGACTTGCAGCAATTTAATGAGCAACTCAGCCGTTTCCGCTTCAGAATTGGCCGACGCAGAAACGGGTGCCCCGATGCAGATCGCTGTCAGGACAGCCACCGCCATTGCGTTGATACGATGATGTGCCATGCCCCCTCCTCCTGCCGATCTCGATGTCGTTCCTGAGGAATTTGCTCGCAACCCTGCGTCAAACCTCTGTCAAAGATAGCGCAGAATATGCCATTGACAATTTTGGTCCCTGTAACTGAGTCCCTCAGTCACTGCGGCCCCGGCCTGCCTCGTGCACGTTTGGTGCCAAACAAAACAATTACTTAGAATTGTCCGACTCGGCGGAGGCGGAGGAAATGAACTCGGCGATTTTGCGGACAATTAGATGTGGACGATCAACCGCATCCTCAATCGGCTGTGAGGACTCAATTGTTCAAGATTTCGAGCGGAGCGCCAAAGTTTGGTCGCTTGACGGGGGAAGTGTCAAAAATCCTGGGCAATGGAAGAGGGCAAATGCGGCGAGTTGGATGGAAACTCAGGCTAGCGGAGCCAGGCCAAAACCGGCGCGAGGTCCACGTGCCGGTCGACGTGATCGGCCCAGCGATCCATCGCCTCTGACCGCGTCTGATTGACGCGCTGAGAATCTGCAAGGGGAACCGCCGATAAGCCCTTGCGGCTGCGCAGCCGGTTGAGCCAGGCGCGGCGAAAATCGGGCTGATCGAACAGGCCGTGGACATAGGTTCCCCACACCAACCCGTCGGCTCGCATCGCGCCATCGTGACAATCCTGCTTAGGACCTGTGTTTGTGCCGCTGCATTCGATCCCAGCCCCCTTGCGCAGCAGACGGAAACAAGGCCGTAGCCCGGCAGGATCCGTTCTCCCCATATGAATGAGATACCCTCGGACGGGCAGCGCCGTCGCAACATCCATCTGCAGCGCCTGCGCCTCGACTTGTTCTGTAATCTTGTCCCGCGCCAACACCGTGGTCACCGGCAACAGGCCGAAGCCGGCGCCCTCGCTGCCGGTCTCGACCGCATCGGGGTCGGCAATCCATCGGCCCAACATTTGGTACCCGCCGCAAATCCCGATCAGTTCCCGCCCACCCTGCACATGGTCATGCAACCGCCGTTCAAATCCCTTCTCGCGGAGATAGGCGAGATCCGACAGGGTCGTCTTCGAGCCCGGAAGCAGGATCACGTCGGCGCCGGCGGCCTCTTCGGGGGTCGCCACATACCGCAACGCCACATCCGCTTCATCAGCCAGCGCATTAAAATCGGTGAAGTTGCTCATATGCGGCACGAGCAGCACGGCGATGTTGATCCGGTCCGCTGCAAACGCGACCTGCCCCCGGCCGTCCACGTCCAAACTATCTTCTTGATCCAAGGCGAGGTCGCGAAGGTACGGCAAGACTCCCAGGACAGGTATGCCCGCCCGTTCAGTGAGAAACCGGACGCCATCGGCGAACAGCGTCACGTCTCCACGAAATTTGTTGATCACGATCCCGCAGACGCGGGCCCGTTCCTCAGGCGTAATCAGATCGAGCGTCCCCAGGATTTGCGCGAAGACGCCCCCGCGATCAATGTCACCCACCAGCACCACTCGCGCATCCGCCAGTTCCACCGTGGTCCAGTTGACGAGATCGCGATCGCGTAAATTCACTTCGGCGGCGCTGCCCGCCCCTTCGATCACGATCACCTCATACTGTGCGGCGAGCCGGTCGTAACTCTCCTGCACCGCCCGCAGCAATTGCGAGTCCCGCCCTCGCGTGAAGTACGCCCGCGCATCCAGTGTGGCAAAGACTTTTCCCTGTACCACCACCTGCGATCTGGCGTCGGACTCCGGCTTGAGGAGGATGGGGTTCATGTCGACATGGGGAGCAATCCCGCAGGCCTCGGCCTGCAGCGCCTGCGCGCGCCCGATCTCACCGCCGTCCGGCGTGGCGAACGAGTTGAGCGACATGTTCTGCGCCTTGAAGGGAGCGACGCGCAACCCGGCACGATGCAGAAGACGGCAGAGTCCCGCCGCGACCAGGCTTTTTCCCACATCCGAGCCGGTCCCGAGAATCGCGATGGCCTTGGCGCGAGCAGAATGATGCATCGGTATGCTCCTCCTCAGACCTGCGGCCTATCGGCCCACTCTGCGGCCAAGCTCAAGCCCTGAAGGAGACACTCGGCCACTACCCGTCCGATCATCGACCCGATCTCCGTATGGGTTCCGGCATACTGTTGCCACGGACCCTCTCCTCGCAAGGCGCAGGCGACCACCACCGCATCCGTACCGGTTCCGGTGGCACCGGGGAGGCCGGTCCAGCTGGGAACGGCATGGTCGCGCAAGACACCGGTTTTGCTCTCCGTCGCTACCTGAACCGCGCCGACCATGGCTGAAGCCGCCAGACAGCCGTTCGTCACCAGGATAAGATTGATTGTTCCGGCTGTGGCCTGTTCCGATTGCAGGCGGGACACAGGCTCCCCGGCTCGCACGGCATTGGTGACGCCGACTGTGGCGAATCCTTCTATCCACAGTCCGTCGCGTGCTTCTCGATGCGCCACCAGTTGCGTCATGGGAACCGCCGTCATGAGGCCGACACAGTCGGATTCCACTCCGAGTGTCTCCGCCAGCCGCCGCAGGTAACGGGATGGATGTTCATGCGTTCCGTCTGCGTGCGAGCCGGGCGGATGTGAGGGAACTTGGTGATTCAGAATATATCTGGCCGTTCGGAGCCCACCCCCTCGCGGAGCTGAAGACAGGACGCGCATGCGAGCGCCAAGGTCTACGATGAGCGTGCCACCGGCGACCCAGTGCCGAGTACAAAAGCGGCCTGAAGAACCCCGCGTCATGCGCTGCTCTTCCCAGTGATGTCCGAGAGGGCTCTGAGCAGTCGATCATTGTCGGCGCGCGTACGAACGGCCAGGCGTATGAACCGATCGGTGAGACCGGGCACGCGAGAGCAATCCCGAATGAGCAGCCCCTGCCGCTTGAGCGACGAGGCCACAGGGGCAGCCTTCAACCTTGCCGGCAATTCCACCAGCAGGAAATTGGCCGCCGAGGGAAACGGAGAACAGCCGGGCAGCCGCGCCAATGCTTTCATGAACTGCGCTCGCTCCTCCTCCATGAACCGGAGGCTCCGCTTGCTGTGACGTCTGTCCTGCAGCGCCAGCTGAGCGGCTCGCTGAGCCGGCATATTCACAGACCAGGGAGGCTGCTGAGCGGTAAGCTGTCTCATGACGGCGGCACGTCCGGCGGCGTAGCCCACACGCAATCCCGGCAGGCCGTAAAACTTCGTGAAGCTCCGCAATACGATGGTCCGCGCCGGAACGCGTTCGCGCAGGAGCGAGACCTGCTCGCAATAGTCGGCAAACGTTTCATCCACGATGCACCATTGTCCCAGGCGAGCCGCTTGGCGAGCGACTCTCCGGACCATGGCGGCCTCGCAGGCTTGCCCGGTCGGACTGTTCGGGTTACAGAGCATCACGGCGTCGATTGGAGGCTCCCCGGGAGTGTTGCGTGGCCCCTTCTCCAACGCGGCCAGCACCTGTTCAAGCGGAGGCCGGTATCCCTCACGGCGCAGGGCCATAACCATGCTGACCTGCCCGCCGGCCCGCATCATAGCCGCCGCATATTCGGAGAAGGTCGGGCCGACGATGAGAAGATGCCGGATCTGCAAGGCGGCAGGCAGCAAGTGGATCAGTTCGGTCGATCCGTTGCCGATCAGGAATTCGTCGGGAGAGCGGTTCCAAAAGGACGCCAGCGCCTGCCGCAGGTCCCGGCAGACCGGATCCGGATAATGGCACAGCAGCTCGCTCGCCTGCGCAAGCGCCAGCCTCGCCGCAGGGGATGGTCCCAAGGGGTTGATGCTCGCGCTGAAATCCAGCAGGTGCCGGACATGCCGTCCTAATTCACGAGCAGCGGCATAGACGTCGCCGCCATGGGCCGGGCGTTTCATGAGACCCATAGGGACAGCAGGGCGAAGAACAGGCCCAATCCATAGGTGACGATCATGATCCGCGACGCCTGGCCGATATGTGCCGGGGTGATGTTGGACGTACCGTCGCCGATGAGCGGGGCCTCGTGACGCACGCCGTCGTAATAATTTTCACCACCGAGTTGCACGCCTAAGGCGCCGGCCATGGCTGCCTCCGGCTTGCCGCTATTCGGACTGGGGTGATGGTCTCCGTCCCGATGAAGCATGTACCAACTCTCGTGGATGCGGTGCCACTGGCCGGTCGACAGTCCAGCCGCCAGCGCAATGAACCCGCCGGCCAATCGGGCGGGCACCCAATTCATCACGTCATCGAGTTTGGCGGAGGCCCAGCCAAAATGTTCGTATCGTTCGTCGCGATGACCGATCATGGAGTCGAGGGTATTGACCGCCTTATACGCCAGCGCGAGGGGCGCGCCGCCCAGTGACAAATAGACTAACGGCGCAATGATCCCGTCGGCCGTGCTTTCCGCGATGGTTTCCACCGTGGCACGAGCGACCTCAGACTCCGTCAAGGTCGCGGTGTCACGGCCCACGATCATCGCCACGGCGGCGCGCGCACCGGGCAGATTGCCCGCAGTCAATTCACGGAGCACCGCCTGAACATGATCGAACAGGTCGCGCCCGGCCAGAGCCGTGTACGCCAACGTGATGCTTACCACCTGTCCAAGGACGGGAGCAGTCGCGGTCGCCTGCGCAATCAGCCAGGTCGCAGCCGCATAGACGGCGGCCGGTAACCCTAGCGCCAGACAGATCCCTGCCATGCGGAGGGCCTGCTCGCTCCGGCACAGGTCGCGGACACGATGATCGACCCAGGCAATGACGGCCCCCATGCCCTTCACCGGATGGGGCAGCCACCGCGGATCCCCCGCTGCGACATCCAGCATCGCGGCCAGCGCCAGTTCCGCGCCGGTCATCGGGCCAGCACCAACGCCGGAAGGGTCAGGAGAAAGAGGATCTCGATCAATTCGTTCGTCGCCCCGAGAACATCCCCCGTCACTCCGCCCAACAGGGTCAGGCACCGCTGCCTGATGAGGACGAGCAACAGGGTTCCCATGCCCAAGGTCGCGATTGCCGCAGCACCGCCAAGCGTGATCGTCAAAGCAGCAGCCAACACGAGACTTGAAAGCAAGACATGGTGCCAGGACAGATGGGCCAGAAACGAGGCGGCCAGTCCACCTTCGCGTCGTGCTGAGGGAGACGCCCAGGCCAGACTCACCATGGCCCAGCGCCCCAGCGCCGGCATACACAGCAACACCGGCAGGCGCAGCGCAGGAGGCAGTGCAAGCAATCCTGCATATCGTAGCAACAGGGACAGGAACAAGGCCGTCGCGCCAAATGCGCCGACCCGCGGATCGCGCATGATCCGCAGTCGGTCTTCAATCGTGCGGCCGCCGGCCAATCCATCGACCGTATCGGCCAGTCCATCCTGATGCAGTCCTCGCGTCAGCAGGACGACCAGCAGGATCAGCAGCGCATTTCCGACTTCCGGCGCCACCCACCAGCGCAAGCCGGAGTCGGCCAAGGCCAGCAGCCCACCGATCAGGAGACCGATGGTGGAATACCAGGCCATCGATGCAGCCAGCTCAGGCGCCGTCGGCTCATGATGCGTTCGACTGATCGGGATTGCCGTCAGGAAATGCCAGGCAAACACAAAGGGTCTGGTCATGGCGGCAATCTCAGTCACGTTCCGTCACACCGGCTTCGTCAAACGTCGCCATCTCGGTGAGAATCTTGATCGAGGCTTGTACGAGGCCCATGCCCAGGCAGGCCCCTGTGCCCTCGCCCAGCCGGAGATCCAGGTCGAGCAGCGGCCTGAGATTCAGAACGTCGAGAATCGCCTGATGCCCACGTTCCACCGAACGGTGCGAGGCGATCAGATAGTCGCGGCACAGCGGCTGCAAGCCGACCGCGACCAACGCGGCCGCGCCGGCGATAAATCCATCCAACACCACCGGCACGCGCGCCGCAGCGGCACCAAGGATGAGGCCGGCCAGCCCGGCGATTTCCAGCCCGCCCACCTTGGACAACAGGTCGATGGGGTCATTGCGATCGGGGCGATGCCGCTCCAATGCCTGCTCAATGACCTGAATTTTATGCACACGACCGGCATCGTCGAGACCGGTGCCGCGGCCGGTTACCTCAGCGACAGCTCGACCGGTCATCACGGCGGTGATGGCGGCGCTCGGCGTCGTGTTGCCGATGCCCATCTCACCGGTGCCGACTAATCCGACTCCCTCACGCGCGGCCTCTGTCGCCAGATCGACGCCGACCTGCAACGCCTGTGCGGCCTGGGTGCGGGTCATCGCCGGCTCGCGCAAGAGATTCTTCGTCCCCCGCATGATCTTCTTCTGAATGAGTCCGGGCGTTGATCCGAAGTCATAGGCGACGCCGATATCAACTACCCGGACCTCGACGCCGGCATGCCGCGCCAGCACATTCACACCAGCCCCGCCCCGGAGGAAATTCAAGACCATCTGGGGCGTGACTTCAGGCGGATAGGCGCTCACGCCTTCCATCGCCACGCCATGATCGGCCGCAAAAGTGAATACCACAGCCCGCGGCACATTCGGTTTCACTTCGCCCGTGATGGCAGCGGAGTGCGCGGCCAGCTCTTCCAGCCGCCCAAGGCTGCCGAGCGGCTTGGTCAATCGATCAAGCCGCTCTTGCGCGCCGGCCGCACTCTCAGGATTCACCGGTTGGATCAATCTCACCGCCTCATCGAGTGTCATGATCTCTCCTCGTCCTACTTGAGCTTGAGCGGCTGACCGCTGATGACTACGTAGACCTCGTCGGCCGCTGCTGCTATTTGCTGGTTGACCCGGCCCGCAAGATCGCGGAAGGCGCGGGCACTGCGGATGGCCGGCACCAGACCGAATCCCAGTTCGTTGCTCACCAGGACGACCCGCGCCGTGGTGAGCCGGATGGCCCCCAGGAGTTTATCGACGCGGTCGGTCATATCCGCCTGTGCGAGACGGCGCCCGCAGACATTACTGAGCCAGAGTGTCAGACAGTCGACGACGATGGTGCGATAGCCGGGAGCCTCTGATTCAAACCAGCCGGCCAGATCACGCGGCACCTCGGCGGTGATCCAGTCGGCGGGACGCGTCTCACGGTGCCGCGCGATCCGCGCTTTCATCTCCCCGTCCAGCGCCTGCCCGGTCGCCACGAAGGCTTTTGGCCTTAGGTGGCCGGCCTTCTCCAGTGCGGCCTGGCTTTTTCCCGAGGCAGCTCCGCCCAGCACCAGGATGAGACGCGACCGTGAGGGCCGCGTCGGCTTCGTCGTGTTACTTGATCGAGGCATCGGATTCGCGCTGCCACAAAAATTCCGGCTCACCCTGCGTTTTCGCCACCCAGCGCGCCAACACAAACAGGGCATCGCTCAATCGGTTCAGGTATTTGTTGATTTCGGCTGGAACCTCCTCTTCGCGGCTCAGCCGGATACAGTGCCGTTCGGCCCGCCGGCAGATCGTTCGCGCTTGATGCAGCGTGGCCGACACCTTGCCCCCGCCCGGCAGAATGAATTCTTTCAACGGCGCCAGATCCTCCTGGCAGCGATCGATCATCTGCTCGAGCCTGGCCACATCGCTCGCGGTGACTGTCGGCATGTTCGGAAAGGTCTGGCCCGGCGCGGTGGCGAGCACACTCCCGATGTCGAACAACTTATTCTGAATCCAGCGCAGATCTGCCTCGAGTGGCTCGGAGGCGGGAGACCTGTTTCCACCTTCGACATTCATCGCCCGCACCAAGCCCACCGACGCATTCAGCTCATCGACGGTGCCATAGGCCTCCACCCGCACACAGTCCTTCCAGACCTGCTGCCCTCCCGCGAGCCTGGTCTGACCCGCATCGCCGGTTCTCGTATAGACTTTCGTAATTCGCATCCTCGTTTCCTTTCACATGCGGGCGTCTCATGAGTGACGCGGTACGAGCCTGCTCGCCACAATCTATCGCTCGTGATTCTGCTCCGGCTTCATCGTCGGTCCCAATGTTCCATCCGCCACCTGCTGCAAGCAGGTCGGGCAGAGGCAGTCCTGATACCGCGCCGCAATCCAATCCATTTGGGCTTCGGTGATCCCGAGTTTCCCGCACCAGCATTGGTACCCCACACATTCGAACCTCTGCCGGCAATGCTCGCACGTCTTGCTCACCGGTCCTCTCAAAACTCTACCCCCGCCTGGGCCTTGATGCCTTTTCGAAAAGGATGTTTCACCTGCTTCATTTCTGTCACCGACGAACGGCTTTCTGTTCTCGCACGGTCTTAAGCAGGTTAATCGCCATCTCCGGGCAGTTGCCGAAATGTTGGTGACTATACAACGCCAAGGTGTTGGCCTTCATCAAGCCATCCTGACCGACCGGTTGACCCGTAGCATCCGTCAGGGTACAGGCATACTGCACATCGCCCTTCGGTTCCAGCACGGAATAATGAAATTCATGCCCACGCACCGACGTGCCGGCCGGCCCAAGCAGGCAGGCCCGCACCGTTTCAACCGTCCGGTAGCCCAGCGTCATGCCGGACTCACGCATGACCGCCTCGGCGGGAAAGACCCCGACCATCTCATGCCGCGCGCCGCCGCCGGCACGGATGGCTTGCGTCAGATACATCAAGCCGCCGCATTCCGCATACACCGCCCCGCCGCTGTCGCTGAACCGCTTCACGGCCGCTCGCATGCTCACGTTGCGTTCTAGCGCTGGTCCATAGAGTTCAGGATACCCGCCCCCGAAATACAAGAGATCAACTTCCGGCAGACGCGCATCGTGCAAGGGCGAAAACTTCACGAGCTCAGCTCCGGCTGCCTCCAGTAAGTCGAGGTTATCCTGATAATAAAAGCAAAAGGCCGCATCATAGGCCAGGCCGACGCGGACCGTCTCCTGCCGGCTTCCCGGGACCGGATCGGCCGGTGGCACGGCCACCAATCCTCCGGCTGATCGTGCCAGCGTGACCACACGATCCAGATCGATGGTCTCCGCGGCAGATTGCCCCAGCCGGTCATACAGGTCACCATGCCCTGTTTCAAGAGCGGTCCTGAGACCGAGATGCCGGTCAGGAATCGTCACCGAGGGATCGGGCCTGAGGTACCCGACCACAACAAGATTCGTCTCAGCCTCTACCGCTTCCTTCAGTAACCGGTAATGCCCCTCGCTGCGCACTCGATTAAACAGCACGCCCTGTACCGGCAAGCCCGGGTCGAATCTCGCATATCCCGACGCCATCGCCGCGGCCGATCGCGCCATGGCGCTGCCGTCGATCACCAGCAACACAGGCGCGTTGAGCTGCTTGGCCAATTCAGCCGTGCTGCCCCGTTCCTGTACCGGCGAACTCCCGTCGAACAATCCCATCATGCCTTCGATGATGGACAGATCGGCATCGGCCGAGGCGCGGGCAAAGATGGACCGATTGATTACCTCACCCAACATCCACCCGTCCACATTGCGCGAAGGCCGCCCGGTCGCCAGCTGATGATGACCCGGATCGAGAAAATCGGGACCGGCCTTGAACGGTTGTACCACCAGCCCCCTGGCCTTCAACGAGGCCATCAGGGCGAGCGTGACCGTGGTTTTTCCGACACCGCTGTGGGTGCCGGCAATGACCAGGCGAGGGCGTTGCATCACCGTGTGATGTCCATGGCTGATTTACGAAGTCCCTCCGAACGTGACCCGCACGCCGCCGAAGATCGATCGGATTGGTGTCCCGGCGCTGGCGATTTCTTCATACTTCTCGTTAAACAGGTTTTCCGCTCGCAAGTAGGCTTGCAGCTGTTTCGTGACATCATAGGTGACGGCCAGGGACCAGACATCGAATGCCGGCAGAGGTTGCCGGTCGCCGGTCGTATTGAAGCGTGACCCCACATACCGGCCGATCAATGTAATCCACAAGGGATCGATCGGCTGATAACTGACCGATGCGCTCCACTGGTCGGTGGGCCAACGCGGGAGACGGGTTTGGGTGCTCAGGTCACGCGTGATGGTATTGGTGTAGTTGGCCTGTACCACGAACCCTTTGAGGAACAGCCTGTCGCTGGAATAGGTATAGGACAGGCCGGCTTCCCACCCTTTCGTGGAAGCCTCACCCAATTGCTGTGGGCAGAACCCGAACGTGCTGAACGGGGCGCAGAAGACCGGATCGAACGTGGTCGTGATGAGATTGCGGTAGCGATTCCAGAAAAATCCCCCCGTGAACTTCAGCTGCCTGGAGAAAAGATACTGATCGATTCCCACATCCATACTCTGACTCTTCTCGGCCCCCAGATTGGGATTGCCGAAATTCGGAAAATACAGTTCGTTCATGCTGGGCGCCCGAAAGCCGGTCGAATATCCGGCGCGGAGTTTGGTATCCGTTTCTTTATGGAGGTACCCGGCGGTGAGTCGATAGGTCGTGGCATCGCCGAAGACGTTGTAACTGTCGTGCCGCACGCCGGCTGTGGCGAAGACGCGATCCCAGAGATTGAGTTGCGCCTGCGCAAATCCGGCATGAGAACTCAAGACGCGGTTGATAAGCCCCTCATCGTTTTCCCCCTGCTGTTCTCGGAATTGGTACCCGGCGCTGAGCAGAAGCAGCTTCGTGATTTGAATATTGTGCTGCCACTCCAGACGATTGGAGAGCACGCGGGTTTCATTGGGAGACCCGAACGGCGTGCTGAACAAGCCGTCGACCAGGCTCCGTTGTAACGTCCCCGGCAGGAACAGCGAGGCTTCCTGCGATCGGGCGAGCGTCAGCTTCTGCGACCACCAGCCGGTAATCGGCTGCTCATAACTCCCGCTGAAGACATACTGCTGACTGCGCATCTTCGACCCGTAGACATCCGCCGGGAACGTCGCCGAGACATTGTCGAGTTGCGTATCGGAATTCATCCAGCGCATGCTGACATCGAGCCGGCCGTCACGCGGAAGGTCCACACCGATGCGACCCGACCCCTGCCAATTGCGGAAGGAATCCCGTTCCGTGGCGCCGCGGCGATAGTTGACCGCGGAAAAACTCGACGTATCCCACCGGGAGAGCGAGAGGCTGTAATCGACCAGGCCTTGCTTACCGGACACTGTGCCGCCCTCCCGGAGAGAGGCGAACGAGCCATACTCCAAAAACCCGGTCGCGGAGACCGGTCCCTCGCCTCGCTTGGTGATGATATTGATGACACCGCCCATCGCGTCCGATCCCCACAACATGCTTTGCGCGCCGCGCAGGATCTCGATCCGCTCGATGTTGTCGGTGGTGAGGTTGGAAAAATCGTAACTGCCCAGTGTTCCGCTGTTGACGATGGCGCCATCGATCAGCACCAGGGTCTGGCTTGACCCGCCTCCGCGAATTCTTGCGTTGACTTCGGTCCCCGGTCCTCCGCTTGAAAACACGGCCAGTCCCTGTGCCAGTCGCAAGGCATCGGCCACATGGCGGAGATTCTGTTTTTTCATGTCTTGCGCGGTGATGACTTCCACGGCGCTGGTCACTTGGCTCACCGGCACAGGGGTTTTGGTCGCCGAGACCACCACCTCTTCCGTTTGCACGACCTCTGTCTCGGAAGACTCTTCGGCAGCCGCAACGCTCGTCCACAGCGGCAGGGCGCTCGAGCTCAACAGCAACACACAACAGACGGACCATTCCCTGACAATCTTCGGCATGCTGACATTCCCTTTCGCTCGAAGGGCTCAGTCGTAACAGCCGTCAGTTGGGTCTCCTGACTCGCGGATCTTCGATTCCCTGCGCCTTCCCGTCCGAAGAAGTTCTCAGCTCTCAGCTTTCAGCACTCAGCGTCCCGCTGATGACTGATTGCTGATGGCTCATGGCTTCATCGAACAGTGGCTTCCTGCAGGGTCACTCCCCGCTTACAGTGGCGGCACCGTGATGGTTTTGCACCATCTTCCCCGACGCTGACGGCGTCTTCCTGATACTCCGTTCTCCAATGATGACATGCCCCTTGTAATCACGCGGGTGGGCCGGGCACGAACCCCTCCCGCGACATTCCGTTCCTACAGGTGAACCGGCAGGGTTGGACCAGGCAGCGTGATACGCGGCAAACCAGTTTCGGGATGCGCGTCGATCAGCACGGTGCAGCCATAGACCTCCCGCAATCTTTCGACTGACATGACTTCGGAGGGAGTCCCCACGGCACAGACCCGGCCGTCCTTCAACATCGCGATGCGGTCGCAGTATTGGCTGGCCAGATTCAAATCGTGTGACACAATCACTACCGTCAACCCCTGCTCATCACGCAAACGGCGGAGCACCGAACAAATGTCGAGTTGATGCTGAAGATCGAGGAACGCCGTCGGCTCATCGAGCAACAACAGGCGCGGCATTTGGGCAAGTGCTCGTGCAATCATCGTCCGCTGGCGCTCGCCGCCGGAAAGATCGGTGACCAGACGTGCGGCGAGATGTGTTATATCCATCGTCGCCATCGATTGCGAGGCCGCGCGGCAGTCGTCCTGATCCTCCCACCCGAACCCGAGACTCCAGCGCGACCGCTGCCGATGCGGAAAACGCCCCATCAGTACGGTCTCCGCCACCGTGAAGGGAAACAGCTGCGCGTTTTCCTGCGGCACAAAGGCGACGGTTTGAGCCGTTTCCTGCTGAGACAGGCCGGCCAGATGGCGGCCGAACAATGTGATATCCCCGGATTGCGGCGCTGCGAGTTTAGCCAGGAGCTTCAGCAGAGAGGTTTTTCCAGATCCGTTTGGGCCGACGATGCCAAGCATTTCGCCCGGCTGGACCTGCAGGGTCACATCACGGAGCACCCATCCGCCATCCAACCCGCGAGGCCTGCCGTAACAGAAATGCACCCCGCGCAGATCATAGGCATGGGCGGCCCGCGTGGCGGCGCTGTTGTTCTCGATGGTCGTATCTGCTTCGCAACGTCCGCTCATGCCAGCCGATCCTTTCGCCAGACCAGCAAGTAGACGAAGAAAGGACCTCCGGCCAGAGCGGTGATGACGCCGACCGGAACTTCCGACGGGACGAACAGGGTCCGCGCGATGGTATCCGCAACCATCAGGAACATGCCCCCGACCAAGGTTGAGGCGGGCAAGAGCAGGCGGTGATCGGCGCCCACCACCAGCCGCACCGCATGCGGAATGATCATGCCGACAAAACCGATCATGCCGCTGAAGGACACCACCGCGCCGGTCATCAGGGCCGACAACAGAAAGATGACGCGTTTCGTGCGTTCCGTATCGATGCCCAAGGACCGGGCCGGTTCTTCACCTAAGGCGAGAATATTGAGCACCCGGACCTGTTTCACGAGCAACACCAGGCCGACGAGCAGGTACGCGGCCAGGGCGATCAGTACCGGATGGGCCGGCGCGGTCATCGACCCCATGAGCCAGGCCATCATCCCGAACGAGCGGTTCGGCTCCATGATGGAGGTGATGAACATAATCAGGGCGGAGAAAATGGCATTGAGGATCACGCCGGCGAGCAACACCGAATGGATCGGCAGTCGATCATAAGCCGCGGCCATGCGGTAGATGACCAGCAGCGCGACCAGGCTGCCCGCAAACCCGCAGACAGGCAAGAGCGACAACGCGAGGGCGGTGGTACCGATCCCAAACAGGACCGCGACGGCCACACCCAGCGCCGCCCCGCTCGACACGCCCAGCACATAGGGATCGGCCAACGGATTTCTCATCAACGCCTGCAGCGCCACACCGACCGCGCCCAGACAACTTCCCACCAGGAACCCCAGCAACACGCGCGGCAATCGCACCTGCAGCAAAATGACCCCTGTCGTCCGGAGCGTCTCGGGCTCGCTCGCCGTGCCGAACAGCGCGGACGACAACAATCCCACGATGTGTCCCATGCCGATGTACTGCGTCCCGACCTGTAAACACAGCATGGTGAGGATGAGCGAGAGGAGCAACAACGCACCCATGACGGCACACCAGCGCGAGCGTGTCAGGATTGCACCCCGAAGCGGCCGGTCAATCGCGGTAATCGGCGGGCCGGGCTGCATGAGGTTCGGCGTGAGGGACGGCGATGTCAACGCAGCAGGAGACGACGTGGGGTGGCCGGCGGAGGGCATCATGGCTGGGGCGTTGCCGATTCAGCGGGGAAGGCTTCGGGGTGGATGACCCTGGCGAGTGCTTCCAACCCCTGCATGACCCGAGGCCCGGGACGATTGAGCGCATCCGCCGACACTTCGCGAAGGTGATTCTGTTGGACGGCCGTCAGCGTGGTCCAGCGCCGCCAGGCTTCCTGCTCGCTTCGCGGCACCGTCTCCACCGACCCCCTCGGAAAGATCAGGATTTCCGGATCCTCTTTCAGCACCGTTTCCATGGTCACACGCGGATAGGCCGTGGCCGCGCCGGACGCGATATTGATCCCTCCGGCCAACCCGATCATCTGATGGATGTAACTGCCTGGTCCCACCGTGATGAGCGGCTGGCTATTGATCACGTACAACACGCGCCTGCGCGGCAAGCCTTCCGTCCGGCGGCCGATCTCCGCCATCTGAGTGCGCATGTCCGCGGTCATCGCATGGGCGGCCGTTGACCGCTCAAAGATGCGTCCCAACGTATGAATGTGCGCAAACACTTGTTCCAACGAGGTGGCTTCGAGCAACAGGACGGGAATCTTCAGTTCTTCCAACTTGGACAACACGTTGGCGCGATGAAACTCCAGCGGCGCCACGATTAACTCGGGCCGGAGCGCGATCAAGGATTCGAGGTTGGGGTTGCTATAGCCGATCTTTGGTTTGGACGCGGCGGCCGCCGGAAAATTGCAAAAGTCCGTGACGCCGACGACCTGTTCGTCCAACCCGAGCGCGAACAACATCTCCGTAATGCTCGGCGCCAGGGAGACGACCCGGGTCGGCGCTTTGGCGACATAGAGCTTGCGGCCCGCGTCATCGACGAACGTGCGCGGGGTGACGTTGGCCATAAACGGCATGCCGGTCAAAATGCCCTGTTGGCGGCGTTTCATCACCGTATCTTCTCCGGGGAAATCTCCCCCTGCCGGCGCGAGGCAGGGCAGCAAGACAGACCAGACAACTCCGATGCATCCGACCACGAACCGGCTGAGGAGACGAAGTCGAACGGCGCGCAAATAAAAAATCCCCAGGGCCACCATGGAACCCTGAGGATTGCTCCCGCAACTTCATCCTCGCCTATTCCCCAGCCCACGAGGGAATAAAGGGTCTCTCCCCGGGCAGGTCTTCTGGCTCATGGTTCATCCTACTCCCCGCGCCTTCCCGTCTTTAGAAGCGGTCAGCTCCCAGCTTTCAGCGATCAGGATGTGCCTGAATGCTGATCGCTGATAACTGACGGCTTCCCTAGATAGTGGCGCCTGCGGGTTTCGTCCCCATTTACAGCGGCGGGACCGCGAGGGTTTCGCACCCTCTTCCCTTCACCCAGGGTGTCTGAAAAGAAGCAAACTCTAGGAGAGGCAGGGCGATCTTGTCAAGGTGAAACTTGGCCTGTCTGCTCCATCAAGGCACTAGGCACGATACCGTAGCTTTAGCAGGAGAATGGCAAGCGTCAAAATCAGGGTCACGAGATTCGCCAGGATGATCGGTAGGGCGCCGAGCAGCAGTCCGTAGACCAGCCAGAGAAAGACCCCGGTGATGAAGGTCAGCAACATGCCCAACGACACATCCTTCGCGGATCGCGTACGCCAGGTTTGCTGGAGTTGGGGGATGAACGCAATCGTGGTCAGGGTCCCCGCGACCAATCCGATAAGCGTGATCTGATCCATGGCCATAACCTCAGATGAAATGACGTGCGACGCGAGCGGAAGAGGGTATCCTGGAAGGAGAATTCACCCCGGCAGCTTGTCTTGGCCCCAGGCGCTATGGTAGCATCCCTTCCCATTCAAGGACTAGTCGTTGAAAGACGCCGCAACAAAGGAGTAGGGCCGTGGCATTTGCCTGTGATCTCTGTGGGAAAAAACATCAGACCGGTAACAACGTCAGCCACGCAAACAATAAGACCAAGCGCGTCTTTAATCCCAACCTGCAACGCGTGAAGGCACTCGTCAATGGCTCGGCATTGCGTATCCGCGTCTGCACGCGCTGCTTGCGGTCGGGTCTGGTTAAAAAAGCGGTCTGATCCTCCCCCCGCGTTTTTCCTCTCCCCCTCATCCCATCACTTGATTTCACACTCGGGGTGTGCCCGCCGTTGATGGGCTCCCCTTCCGCCGATCACGCAGCACCTGGCCCGGCGCGCGGTGACTTTACACGAGATTCCTCCCCCGTCGCACGGCAGAGACCACGTTCCACCAGGCGCAGTATCGCGCGCGAGGAAAAACACACAGAGAGGAGACGCACCGATTCTATCGGTGTACAATCCGCTTGGCACAGCAAACTGCGCAGGCTGGATCACCGTCGAACCGGGAGGCACGATGATGACACGCACTTGGACCTTCGGCCTGATCGCCATCTCCATCGCGATCACCGCCTGCAGTCATTTTCAAAATCGAGAAGCGGCGTATTTGGATTCGGTCAAAGGGCGGGCGACACAAACCGAGGTGAGGCAGGAGCTGGGTACTCCTAAAGCCGTCCGTAAGAGCGAAGAGGGAGAGACGGTGTGGGTCTATGAAATCCGCGAGCAGCAGGCCGGCAACCGGTATACCGCGCCCGGCATCTGGTGTGAAGAATATCTCCTGACATTCGACGCGAGAGCTGTGCTACAGAAATGGAGGCAAGTGTCCCATTTCCACGGGGGCGAACTCATGCCGACGGAATGTATTCCGGGGACAGAGCCGCCTAGATTATAGGGAATGGGCACCACAACTAGCTTGGGAACACCACACGTATTCCGGTCCATGGTGCTCCGGCAGAAACGGACCGAAAGATAGAAAAAATGATCTCAAAGACCAAACGGGGGGAGGTTGGAGTTGGGGCAGGATCGGAGAATAAAGTGGAGGCATTCCAGCGCGACGATTGTGCCTCATGCATGCAGGTTAACATTCGGTTTTGGTCTGGCTAATCAGTGCTATCCTGAGCGTACTATAGTCCAGTGACAGTTCGGCGATCTTTCGCTTCAATTGACGATTTTCGTTTTGCAACTGATGCAAGCGTTCGATGGAACTTATTCCTTGGGCGCGGAGTTTCTTCCGCCAGCGATAGACCGTCGGCGGCGAAACATGATACCGGCGGCAGACAGTTTTCACACTCACACCGTCGGATAGGTCCTTAACAAGACTCGTCAACACAGCAACACTGAGACGGGAGGGCGGCATGGCTTCTCCTAAATTCCCTATCACACTATCGGAAAGTGTGCACCGTAGATGGTGGTGCAACTGAGCCGACTGGTGCATAAAGAGTTCGTGTATCGATGCTGCGTCGATCAGCTTCATATGCGCTACCACACATAAGTCAGCGCGACGCATACCTGTGCTGTGCCACAAACTCCACACAGCCTAAGGATATCTTTCAGTCAAGAGGAGAGCGCATCGGCTAGTCTCTCAGGTCTCGCAGACATCTGAGGAAGAGCGGCGATATCACGGCCATAAGTCCATTGCCATCGTGTGCGCCATCTCAACCTCAGATTCCAGCGAGCTTGGGCACAACTCCCCAAAATCAGCACGAAGCCTGATGTCCTCGTTCTGGAATTCGAAACTTTCCCAGGGAACTCTGACGATTTTTCCCGTATCCGCGAGGACGACCTCCGCATGTCTAATTTGCCTGGTGACCGAATCCATGATCAAGCGTTTGATAAAGCCCCACTCCTGGCCTTCCAACGTCCTGACGATCAAGCTTTCGGTGCTCATGGTACTTCCTCCTTGCCATAAATAGGGCACAGATTCATGGGCCAATATGTAATCGATGCGATATTGGTTCGCCATGCTTCTCAGGGATGCCAGTTCTTGCAGACGAGCCAGCGGAGCCGGAGCCGGGCCAACATTACATCACGCAGATTCGTCGGAGGGCTGTTTCCGTCGTGTCACATCATCCCTCCCCCTCGCGGTTGGATCTTGTATCAGTGAAACAACAATCTGTTAGCTGAAATCGAGGATTGTCCGAGATCCATGGGCATATCGACTGCCCACATGTGAACTAAGCCGTTCTTCCCACGTCCGAGCCTAAGGAGACCCGGCCTTCTCGCCAACCGGTCGTGCGGCGCGTATGGGAGCAGTGGGGACTATACAACCAGACGGAGGTCTTTAGCGGTAGACTGCTTCCGTGTCAGGAGGTAGAAAGCACCAGGCGGCGGAAGTAGCATCCACAAGACTGATGACTTCATCAGACTGCAGAAGGCGACAATTCGACCGGGTAGCCAGAAATAGACACCCTCCTGCCCATACTTACAGACCCTCACTCGAGGGCGAAGGTTTTGCCAGCACTGTTAGGTCGGCCCGACTTTCGTCTGCGTGTAAGAGTGACCATAAACATAGGACGGCAAGGCATCGCTACCCACACGGTTGAGCAATACCTGGAACGGCACACGCGGGGCGAGGGATTTCACGGCGCGCCTGACGACCTGATGAGGAGTTGAATTGGCGCGCACAACAAGCACCATATGATCGATGTAATTCGCAAGAACATTCATGGTCGCCAAGGGGAAAATGGGTGGTGTGTTGATAAGAATGATGTCGAATCGTTCTCGCAACTGGGCAAGGAGGCTCGGCAGCCGTTCCGTTTTCAATAACTCGTTGATCGACACATCCGAATTCCCGACCGGCATCACCCAACAAGGGACATCGGCAAACTCTGAAAAACAACTTTCGAGAGGAATATCGTCTGTAAGCCAATCGGCAAGCCCCCACTTGGCAACCGTATCGACGTAACGTTCCGACATCGGAACTGCAAAATCGCAATCCAGCAAGAGTGTGCGTAGCCCCAAATCTCGCGCAAGTGTATAGCCGAGATTAATCACGGTGGTTGTTTTTCCTTCTCCTTTGACTGCGCTGGTGACGGCCACAATGGTCGAATCTCCGTCACCCTTCTGTAAGGCGAGTCGCGTCGCGGCGACCCGATATTGCTCCGCCACAAGGGAGTGCGGCATCCATTTCACAATAAAATCATCATTCCGTGGCTGGGGACTCCGAGAATTTAGGGGAGTTGAGGGAACCAGCGCGAGGTCTCCCACGATGGCCCCCTCTTCTGCAGGCACCATAGCTGCTGATCGGGCGCTCGGGAAGTACCGCTGCCACCTCAAGCGGTTATATTCAATGGCGAAATCCGGAATGACCGCAAGCAACTGAGGGCCCAGTATATGCTCAATATCCTCAGGACGGCGGAATTGAGGTGTCGAGAGCTCCCGGATCAAGGCAAGTCCTGCCCCAAACGCACATCCAAAGAGGAGCCCGAACACCATAATCCGTCGTTCATTGGGAGACTCAGGCACTCTCGGAAAACTCGCCGGGTCGAGAATGCGAAATTGAGCACCTTTCTGCCGTTTTTCAAGGTTTTCCGCCACCCTGGCATTAAGGCGCTTCTCCAGCAGCGACCGGTAATTGGTCTTCATGTTGTCGTAGTCACGTTCGAGGATCAACAAGTCCTGCTCAATTTGCGGCGCCTTCTCGATCCGTCGCTCAAGCTCCCGCTTCTCAGTCTGTAGCCCCAGTTGCCGCTTGTTCTGCAACTGCCATTCGCTTTTGGCTTCTGTTTGCTGTCTCCTCAAATCCTGCAGGTAGGGATCCACCGGTTTTTCACCCGGCTTAAGGATATCGGGACCGTATACCTCCGTGAGTTTTCGCTGAACGTCTTGCATCTCATCTCTTGTCAACACGACGTCCGGATAGGTATCCCAGAATTCAGCCTGTAACTTGACGAGCTTCTCACGCAATTCCTTCAATCGCCGAAAGAGCGGATCGGGCTCGACCGACCCGGGGACGAGAGAAAGATTTGGGGTGCCGGACCGTTGATAATCTCGAATCGCATTCTCGACCAGCGCCAGCCGGTCCGCCAGTCGCTGTGAGCTTTCAGTGCTGGCTTTCAGGTCGCCTTGCAGCCGGTCGAGGGCACGCAGGTTCGATTCGATCTGTTGAGGGAGCTTGCCCACGTGCAGCGACTTGAACTGACTGATCTCGTTCTCCTTCCGTTCAAGTTCCGCTTTCGCTCTGAGAACCTCCTCATCAAAAAACTCCGTCGTGCCTTCCGCGGTCTGTTCGCGAGTTTTCAAATTCTGCTCGATAAACCTTGTCGCCACGCGCGCGGTCACTTCCATGGCGGTCCTAGGACTCTCATGGACAAAGGAGACCGTAAAGGCGTCAAGGCTGCTACGACCAACAAAATTTCCGCGTGGCCCCTTGCCGACCATTTCCACCATGATCCCGCTGGCCAGCGCCGAGACGGCCGCGTCGGGCCCTTCCTTCTCCACAAGGTCCGGATACAGGTGAAATTCGTTCACAATGTCGGTCAGTACAGCCCGGCTGCGCACCTGTTTTTGAATCACGAAGATACGTTGCTCGAGATTTCCCTCGTCCACCCCCTTCACGTAGTTTTCCGGGATCTTCTGATCCTCGACGAGGATCATGGTCTCTGACCGGTATAACTTTGTGGCGAGAATGCAATAGGTGGCAGCGGCGACAATGGACAAGAGGGTGCATGCAACGATGACCCATTTCTGATGTCTCGCTACACTCAAGAAATCGCGAGGAAGGCCGGAATGCGGTTGCTCGATCTGTCTGTCGGTATCGAATGTGGTCATCTCAAACTCCAACGGCCTGATCCGGTCGTCCTGTCCAATTTGTGCCTCGCCGTGGTGACCGGGATCAACGCATCGGGCGCATGTCAACAAGCCTTCGCCGAACGATTATAGCGAAGGCCCGGCACCTGACTCCACCAGTGAGTCCGTCTTCCGGTGAACACCAAGATCTTCCATCACTGGGGGCATAGCCGGAAGAGACACCCGTTCCATTCCGTCGGGAGAGCGGAACTCAGGAACCAGTTCCCGTAACCGTTCGATGGCCCACGTCGTGTGGTTCAGACGGGCTGCCGCTTCCAAAGCCGTCACCTTGTTCTGCAGATTGTCGAGATCAATCGGAGCCATGCGCCGAATTCTGAGAATGTTTTCGATCGGGGAAGGCTCAGTAGCCTCTCCCTCCCCAACGAGTTCTTCAGCGAGCTTTTCTCCCGGACGTAACCCAACAAACTGGATCGGAATTTCCTGGCCAGGCACGAATCCCGAAAGTCGGATCAAGTTTCTTGCGAGATCTAAGACGCTGATCTGTTCTCCCATGTTCAAAATATACGTCCCGCCTTGCTCCCCTAGTGCGGCGGCCTGTAATACCAGGTGCACGGCTTCGGGAATGAGCATGAAATACCGCCGCACTCCCGGATCGGTGACCGTGACAGGACCGCCCGCTCGAATTTGCTCCTGGAATCGTAATAACACGCTCCCGTTACTGCCGAGTACGTTCCCGAACCTGACGGTGATGAAACAGGTCTTGCTCTGCCGGGCAATCCCTTGGACGATGAGTTCCGCCACACGTTTGGTGGCCCCCATAACACTCGACGGGTTCACGGCTTTGTCCGTGGAAATAAGGACGAACCGCTCCACCCCGAACCGGGCGGCGACCTCCGCAACCATTCGTGTCCCCATACAGTTATTCTTGAGGGCTTCCGCCGGATTCAGCTCAACCAGCGGCACATGCTTGTGCGCAGCGGCATGGAAGAAGATGCTCGGCCGGTATTTGGTCACCGTGGAGGAAAGTCGAGAGACATCCGTGACATCGCCAAGGACCGGATGAACAACGGAGCCAAGGCCCTGATCATCCAATTCCTTGGCAATCATGTACAGACTGTTTTCATGGCGCTCATAGAGGACCAGCGACTCGGGGCTCAAGGCGGCGACTTGGCGCGACAATTCGGATCCGATGGAGCCGCCGGCTCCCGTGATCAACACACGCTTCCCCTTAATCAGGTGTCGTATCGCCTCGGCCTGTGAGTCCACCGCAGCCCGCGGCAGCAGATCGTTCATGGACACGCTTCGCATCTGACTCTCTGCGCTTCGATCCGCAAGAAGATCGGACAAATTGGGGAGGGTTTTGATTGAGACCTTGAACGGCTCGAGAGCGGAAATGATTTCTCTCAGAAGCGCCGGCTTGGCATTCGACAAGGCCAGAACGACCTCCACCACTTGCCTCTCCGCGAGCAGTCGAGGCAGGTCGTTGCGGGTTCCAAGCACTTTGACTCCATGGATCCGCTTGTTGAGAAGGGACACATCATCGTCGATAAGGCCCACCGGCTGATATCGTGAGGAACGGTTTGTTTTCATTTCCCGCACGATCCGCTCGCCGGAGTGCCCGGCGCCGACCACGAGCACGTTTTTCTTATGGCGATAGACGAGTTTTTCTCCCAGTAATCGAGACGGCAGCCGGATCCCGGTGACAAGCCCGATTAACAGTACGCTGTCGATGATCAAAATCGAACGAGGGTACGCAGTCAACTCGAGTCCCCCGTAGACAACGCCGTAGACAGCCACGGAGCTGAAGAAGACGCCGCTGACAATCCGCTGCAAATCCCATATCCCTGTGTATCGCCAAAGTCCTTCGTTGAGACTAAACAACATAAAGGCTCCTCCCCTTATGGCCACGAGCCAGGGAAGTACCTGAACAAACAGTTGTGTCTCCGCAGCCGAGAGGTTGCCGTCAAAACGCAAGAGAAACGCCAGATAGTTGGCGCACACGATGAGGGCGAGGTCTATCACAACGATGAGAGGTCGCCGCCATCGAAGCACCCAGGCGATCACACGGGATCCGGACTCTCCGAATAGGTGTGCATGAGACGATTGAAGTTCAGGGATCTCGCACAGGACCAGAGGCAGGCCAGTCAGTCGGAAGACGGTTTGCGCGAGGATGGCCACATCAAATCTAAATGAGGCGTGACGGACATACAGCTTGGCCAGGAGGATTTTTTCAGGAAGAATGACGGTTCGATACTCATCTTCCGGATCACGCGCCGCTGCCAGGATCGTTGCTTCGTCGACATACTTCACAGAGGCCAGATCGGTGAGGCCCGGACGCACAGAAAGAATTTCACTGTAGTCGGTCCTGAACAATTCGACATACTGCGGAACTTCCGGCCGAGGACCCACCAGGCTCATGTCGCCCAGCAGAATATTCAGCAGCTGAGGTAACTCATCCATCTTGTGCCGACGTAATACCCGACCGACTCGAGTGATCCGCGCATCCTCTCCAATCGTCAACTGGCCTCCATGCGAGGAGGCATCTCTGGTCATCGTCCGAAACTTATAGATTCGAAACGGGCGAAACCGTCTACCGACCCGAACCTGCCCAAAGAAGACGGGCCCGGAAGAGTCCAGCTTGATCAGAAGGGCGATCAGCAAGAACAGCGGCGATAACGCCACTAGGCCGATCCCGGCAACAAAGATGTCAATGGCTCGTTTCATCATTGTCGAGAACCTTGAATGAGTGTGCGAACGACTGAAATGACACGTTGGACATCGCTCTCGGTCATCTTGGGGTAGAGCGGCAGCGACACAATCTGCCGATAGGCAGCCGTGGCGACCGGGAATTGTTCAGGCGTATAGCCCCATGTGTCGCGGTAATACGGGTGAAGATGGAGCGGGATAAAATGAACGCTACAACCGATGCGCTCCTTTCCGAGTTGCTCGATCAGTTCATCGCGGCCAATTCCCGACCGTTCGGAATTCAGCCGGATGACATACAAGTGCCAGGCATGTTGGACATCAGCCGCCGCGGTAGGAAGCACGATTTCAGGGAGATCCCGAAACCCTTCGTCGTAGAGACCGGCATACCGCTCACGGGTTTTCCAGAGACGATCGGATTTGTGGAGCTGAGCGATACCCAAGGCAGCGGCAATATCGGTAAGGTTGTACTTAAAGCCGGGCGAGAGGACTTCGTAAAACCATGAGCCATGTCCGTCGTATCGCTTCCACGCATCACGACTCAGTCCATGCAAGCTCATGGTCCGGATTCGCTCCGCCCACTCGGGATTGTCGGTCGTAATCATGCCGCCTTCGCCGGTGGTGATGTTCTTCGTGGCATAGAAGGAAAAGCAGGTACAATCGCTGATGGTTCCGATCAACCGCCCTCGATAGCGGGCCGGGAGCGCATGGGCCGCATCCTCGACGACACGAAGGCCGTATCGGTTCGCAATATCAGAAATACGATCCATGTCACAGGGATGTCCTGCGAAATGAACCGGGATAATGGCTTTCGTTTTCGACGTGATGGCTCGCTCGATCTTGTCGGGATCGATATTCAACGTATCGGGAAGGCAATCCACCAAGACAGGCCTGGCTTTGAAATAGGTCACGACTTCGGCGGTTGCCGTGAAGGTCATCGTGGGAAGGATCACCTCGTCGCCTTCCTCGATCCCGATGGCTTCAAGGGCAAGGTGGAGCGCGGCGGTGCAAGAATTGACCGCGATAGCGTAACGGGCCCCGATCATGGCCGCAAAATCCTGTTCAAACTGCTTGGCTCTTGCCCCCGTGGTCAACCAACCGGACCGCAGAACTGAGACGACGGCGTCGATTTCCTCCTCCCCGATGTCAGGGAGGTGAAACGGTAAGAATTGTGTCATGGTGGATCCTCCCGAATGTGTGGGCATGGCCAGCACCCCGAACGAGTGAGGCACCCGGGTGCGGCCGGCGAAAGATGCTCTGTCAGCGAGGGTTAGGACCGAACAGATGGGGCGCGATTACGAGTGAACCCAAAACGGTACCTGCTTCCCAGACAAGAAGGGAGGTTTCAATCGGAGCATTGAGGGCCAGACTGCGAACGCTCTGAAGAAACACAAGACTCCCTGTAAGAGCAGCCCATGACACCCATCTTGAATAAGTCGGAACGCGCGGCCTTGCGCCTGCCCTAAACGCGAAGTAGCCGAGGGGGAATGTGAACGCAGAGTACAACGGCCACGCGAACGGCTGTCCCAAAAGGTCGATGAGCCTGTCTATCGATGCATTTTTGTATCGTTGCCGTTTGCGTGCGACTTCGATCCCATTTACGTATGAGATTTCCAAGCCATCATCGTAGCTGACCACGACGTGCCGCGGAACTGTTCCAGAAAGCCGATCTACGGAGCCAGTCGCCGGGACGGTCGAGCCCTCTCCTTCCTCAAAGGGTCCCAAGGACAGCGCAACTTCCTGTTTCCACTCCCTGAGAGCGAAGGCGCCGCGCTCAGAATTGGTCGAATAGGAGACAAGACGTACAGCTCCCCAGTCTTGCCGATCGAAAGGGACAACCCAGACCTCTACGGAAAAGCGACGGTGGGCGGAAGGACTCGCGGCGGGCCGCGAGAAGAGACTCACGCGTGTGCCTCGCACCGCCATGCCGTTCGGAGTCAGCCACTCGACCCTCGACAAATCCTTGATCGCAAGCTGAATCGGCACCTCGGGCCTCTCCAGGCCGTTTCCAGCGCTGTAAAGGGGGCGAGAAAAATCGTAACTGAGGAGCGGCTCTTCCTCGACGCGAGGCAAGCCCGATCCCCGATGTGGACCGGCAGAGAAATTCGTTCTGATCTCCGGCTGGTGAAGTACGCGGTTGTAGAGCGCAACGAGATAGATCTCCCCGCTCCAGGACCTCTCCGTAACATCTTGGCTTCCAAGGTGGAGATCGAATTCAGATGTCCAGTCATGGAAATCCTTGGCGAGAGGAAACGGGACGCCTAACAGTAGGCCCAGGGCCACGACGTAACTGACGAGGGGTACCAACGGCGACAATCCAGAACGGGACGCGAGATGATCGTGTCGACGGGCCGTGCGACTCGAACGATACACAACATGACCAACCTGTCCGAGGAACGCCCCCAGAATATTCAATATAATGTCACTGACCGAAGGATGCCGGGGGAGCAGCACCTGGAGGAATTCAATTCCTGCGCTCGTGAGGCCTGCGGACAGAGCACCCATCAGGAACTTCGTTACCAGCGGCCGCGTGGCGACAACAGGCAGCGACGGGAACATAAAACCGAACGGCACGAAAAGCAGGAGATTGGTCCAGACGTCCCACGCCCTCACATGCGAGAGGCCGTCGAGCCCCTCGAAGGTGTTCTGCACCTGACTGAGCAGAGATTCCGACGGATCAAGATGAAACGTAAACGGCGTCAGCGCAAAAAGCAGCACGTATGTGACATAGACTCCAAACAGCACTCCCCCTCCGCCCTATCGCACACCGGAATACATCAACCACCGACTCGACCAGGCCAAGGATCTGCGTCACTCGAAAAGATACACACCAAAACCAATCCTGTAGGAATCACGCGTCTCCGCAAATGATTCATGTCGAGCCATGATGGGGTACCCATCCGGGAGGCGCCTCTTCTGTAGTGTCATCAACCCACGTTGTCCCCACCCACCCCAGTAATACGATCGTGACCCCGTAAATGAGATAGCTGAATACCCGGTGGTCCGTGCCGTCAGCCAGACCCACAAAGTCGAATACGATGATACTGAAGGCCCTGGCGCCGTTCGCCAGAATCAGGAGCGTGCAGCACAGAGTGAGGAACGCCACACGCCGCAGGGCTTGGCGATACACCATCGCCGCATACATGTACCCCAGCGCAAGTCCCGGGAGAACATATCGCAGCCCGGCGCAATCCGTGGCCACTTCCCATTTGCTCGATGGGATGGTGATGAAGTACCCCTCACGCAATAAGGGCACGCCGACGGCATTCAACGTCACCTCCAAAAACGCGGTCGTAAAGTCCCGTAACCATCCCTCAGCCGCTGTCCCTATCGGCAAGGCAAAGACGAGCAGCCCAAGGGGGAAGCAGAGAACACGAAAGATAGCTGTGCCGCACAGAGCCCAAATGAGCGCCGGCAGCATGGCCACCAGGGACACCTGCTGCCAAAACACATGTTCTTCGATGTGTCCCTCCCACCAGCTCCAGGCCAGGAGAGTAACCAAGCCCGCTCCGGACACACTGCGAGCCGGAACAATCCTTAGCAGGCGTTGGCGATAGACCCAGAGAAGATAGATGGTGGCGGGCAGTATGAAGAACCCATGCCTGAACGTTCTCGATGCCATCCAGGCATCGACCAGCGTTCGAACCGTGGGCCAGCAGAGGAAGAGGACGATCGGCCATGCGAGACCGATGGTGACGAGCACAGTGCCCCATGCGGAAAGCAGTCCTCCGCGGGACTGGAGACATCGCATTGCGGAGCTCTGACAATCAGGCTGCCCGTGGTACTCAGACATTTTCATGTTGTGCGGCGAATCAAGAAAAGTGATGAGAACGGAAACTTCACAGGACGGGGAGCCGTCCGACAATGCTACTAGTCGGACGGCCTGGCTTTACCCTAGTCGCCTCCACTGTGGCCTGACCAGGAGGAGTGCGTCGCCGGCGTTGGCCGGCAAACTATCTGAAGTCAGTCAACAAGGCGAACTGCTCATGAACTCAGCCCCAAAAAGCCAGAAGCTCATTCATTAGCGCCGCTTCCTGATCTTGGGTCCGGCCCAAGCCAGGGCGGCGAAACCCACCCCAAACAAGACCTCCGTTGCCGGTATTGGCACAGACTTCACATGCCCCTTGTAATGCTTGCCCCAATTCCAGAAGTTGCCATAGTTGCCATAGTCACCGTTGCCCGCCAGCGCGAGACTCGCCGTTAACATGATGCAACCACCTGTGAGAATTCCAATTCGAAGCCAAACCATAGGGTCCTCCTTTGTTTGCTGGTGATCTGGTAACAGCGCAGCACAGGTAACGGAGCGAGATAAGACAGTGATGTGCTCGATGGCGAACACCGATCAATCACACTTCTGGAGAGTGGATTATCGGCGGTGACCGCCCGATGGAGCCAGGAGGACTTCTCCATCCTCGTGGCTTTCTGCCGGCCCAGACCATTCGGCTGATGAACGGGGTCGATCCGCGATGGTCTTCATCCGACCGGCCATCCTTTGACGCCAACCAACCACCTGTTTGGTCAGGTTGCGGAGGGACGCCAATCCCGGATACTTTGACTTACGCAACCAGGGCACCATGATCTCACAGCCTCCAAACTTCCGTTTGTATTCACCACCTCCTCCCATGTCATACCGCCGGATCCCTCTCGCCTTCCAATACTGCATGGCATACCATTGAATCGCTTCATTCGGTCGATAACCCAATGATTCTCTCCAACTAGCCCCTCCCCAAAAATACATGGTGGTGTTCATCGCCGGGAAAATGCCAGTGGCGATGCATCGGCCACGCGGATCCCGAGCGCGCAAGAGAAGCAATTGGCCCGTGTCCGATAGACAGGTGATCAATTCGCGGACCCGCCCCACATCATAGGTCGGCACTAACGACCGTTTTTGGAACACCTCTTGAAGCTGGGCATAGTACTCGTCGGCAAAAGCCGTATCGTGAGCCTCCTCGATGGTCACCCCGCTCTTTTCCGCTCGCCGGATACAGCGCCGGCAGGCACTTGCCATGTTGGAGAAGAGTTGTTCCCGGTTCAACGTCAGATCGACTTCAAACCCCCCGAACGTTCGATACTCAAAGCCGAGTCCGTCGGCATCGTCGATCAGCAGGTTGCGATCCATTATTTCGATGTGGACGCACCCCAAACGCTCGAACGCCAATTGCTGGAGGGCTTCAAGCGCGGAACGCCGCGAGACGCCCGGCAGGAGATTCATGCCCATGTAGGAAGTCGTCCAACCCGGCAGCGGGCTGCCGAGAATCTTGAGGCCAAACCGTTTTACGATCAATCCACTGAAGTAGCCTAATGGCCGGGCCCCGTCACGGAGGCAAGCAAAAATAGGCTCGGCCCTTTGCGTCTTAGTGACGAATGCGAGCCAAGCCGGCGACTGGAAGATCGTCCGGTCTTCGAACGTCCCCAGGACCTTTCCCCAGTCTGGAAACGGCAAGTCGACTTTTTCAAAAATATGGCTCATCTGTCCACATCCTTTCGGTGCCGGGCTCCAGTTACCGTGCTGCGGGTCCTCGCGACAGCGTGGTCCATGATTGTTGCGGCCCCCTGCGAATAACCAGGAAATCCCACAGGCCGCGCAGGAAACCCAGCCCGTAGCTCACATGATAGGTGGCAAACACCAAGGGGAGAACGGGAAGGAGTGTCCACCCGCGCGTGGCGGCCGTAATGAAAGACGCTCCGAGAGTGCCGGCGGCGTAGAGAGCGGCCACGGCGGCCAACAACCAGCTTGCGGGACGCCACCACCAGGAGAGAAGAAAGAGCCCCGCCAAGGACAACAGAAACAGCCCGGGAACCACATGCCGGATAGAGGCCGGAAGTCGATGCTTCTGGATGACGCGGACTTTCCAGTATCCATACTGGCAGTACTGTCGAAACAGATCCCGAAGTGTCCCCCGCGGCCGGTACCAGCTCTTGATGCGTGGTGACTGCCAGACTTTGCCGCCTGAGCGAATGAGCCGGAGGTTGAACTCGTCGTCTTGGTTGCGGACCAACTCTTCATCGAAATGACCGATCTCCGAAAACACCCTGCGCGGCCAACAGCCATAGGGAACGGTATCGACAAAACCTTCGTAATCGGGATTGTGAAATCGTGCTCCACCGACGGCAAACGGAGAGTGATAGGCGGCTGAAATGGCCGTCTGGAAATACCCTTCTCCGCTCGTCAGTGCCGGACCTCCGACGTTGTCGGCGCCGGTTTCCTGAAGCACGGTGACGCACTGCCGAACGTAGTCACGAGCATACATCGTGTGTGCGTCCATGCGTACGATGACCGCGCCGCGAGCCGTCTCCAGAGCGGCATTCAGTCCACTGGACACGATACGCCCTGGGTTGTCGATGACTCGGAGGCGGGAATCGTTGTGCGCGATTTGCCGCAGGACATCACGCGTGTTGTCCGTTGAGAGTCCGTCTGCAACGATCAACTCCATTCCACCGGCCACCGGTTCTTGCTGCAGGATCGAGCGCACACAATCAGCGATCGTATCTTCCTCGTTCCTGCAAGGGACGATCACTGACACCTCGATCGGAAAAGTTTTGGTTGACTTCTCAGGTGGCATATGAATAAACGTACCTGTCACTCACAGATGTACCCGCTTCGACAACTTTCCAATCGTTCATTTTGTGCCTGCCGGCGATTGCTGATTTCGTGAGCGCGCAACTTCGAAGGATCCTCCAGCATCCCTCATGACTTATTGAAGACGTGAGAGGCTTCAGAGTGGCAAAAACTTACCCGCGGCATGCTGTTCCTTAGCAGGACGTCCACACAATCCAGCCTTGCTTGAGCCGTATTGCCCTATCGAAATAATCTATGACGCGACTGGCAGGTGATCGGCGCGATCCAGAACCTCTATGCCAATGTTGTACGAGGCTGCCAGGGCGCTTTGGGGGATCAGAGACATTCCGATGTCCCCCCGGAAAGGAAGGCAATGACCAAAATAGTGATCTCAGCGATTCTCATTCCCCTCTTCTTTGCACTGAATTCTCCCCTCCTGACTTCTGCACAGACTGTCTCGACGGCAGGATTTTCGATCATGGCAACACCGGCGGCATCTATCTCTGGAGGAGCCGTGGCGGTAACCTGGACGGCTCCAAGTACACACTCATCGCAGGACTGGATCGGTCTGTTTCTGGCGGGTTATCCCAGTGCCGGGAACACTGTCGTGACGTATAAATATGTTCCCAGTGGAACAAGCGGTATTCTGTCATTCACTGTTCCGACCGTTACAACTGCGCAGAACTATGAATTTCGATACTTCATCGGCAACACCTTTACCACCACCGCGTCGAGTAATGTTATCACCGTCTCAAAAACCGGTACTGCAACACCCCCTCCTACCTCTCCCACCACTCCTCCGCCGCCTCCATCCACGACACCGCCACCACCAGCTTCAACAACAGGCAGCACAAGCACCAGCTATTCCGTCCTTGCCTCCCCCGTCACCATTCCGTCAGGTGGGCTTACTTCCGTAGTTTGGCGGGCGCCGAGCACTCATACTGCGAAAGATTGGGTCGGATTATTTCTGGTGGGGAAACCAACAGCCGGCAACACCGTCGTGATGTATCGATACGTTCCGAGCGGCACCAGCGGCGTATTAACCTTCACGGTCCCTAAAACCACTGTTTTGCAGACCTACGAATTTCGCTATTTGCTCAACGACAGCTTTAGCGAGGCAGCAAGGAGTAATCCAGTGACCGTCACAACCGGCACTGGCGCCGCCGCCACTTCGCCTTCTCCGCCACCACCATCGACAACCCCGCCCCCACCTCCTTCGACAACTCCGCCTCCGCCACCGGCCACCTCGACAGGCGGGTCTTGCACCAACGGGGCACCGCTTGCCTTCGAAGGTGCCGAAGGATTCGGACGCTGTGCGCAAGGCGGGCGCGGGGGTCGCACCATCGATGTGACGAACTTGAACAACAATGGACCTGGTAGTCTCAGGCAATGTGCCGAGGTTGAAACCGGCCCGCGCACCTGCCGGACCACGGTGCCGGGGATCATTAGTCTAGGAACCTGGGACATCCTCGTTCGCAACGACTACCTGACCATCGACGGGAGCGCCGCGCCGGTGACACTTAAAGACGGCGGGATCAGCGTGCGAGCCAGCCATGTGATCATCCGCCATCTCCGGGTGCGGCCAGGTCCTGCGTCATTGACGCAGCGCGGCTCGAATGCGAACGGTATCACCTTGATGTCTCGTGAAAACGGTACGGCGACATCGGATATCATCGTCGACCACTGCTCGGTGTCTTGGGGCACGGATGATCTGGTGGCGGTGTTTTACGGAACCGACAACGTCACCATTCAGGACAGCATCATGTCCGAAGGACTGACTTGCGAGGGATGCGGCAGCCGAGGACTTCTCATCGGCAACAATGCGAAGCGGGTATCGGTCCTGCGAACGCTGAACGCGCACAATTTCATCCGGTTTCCCAATGCCTCCTCAGGCGACATCGATTTCGTGAACAATGTGGATTACAACGGCAACGGATCCAGCGCGCAGGTGGTGCCGTTCCACAGCCCCGTCCGTATCAATTTCGTCGGCAACTATTGGAAGGACGGCCCATCGGCCGTGCCTTTTAACCTCGGCTATAAGGTCATTCGCACAGTGGGCAACTTTGCCTACAGTCCGCAGTCCGGTATCTATGTCCGAGACAATGTGGGACGCTCGCGGCAGACAGGGACTGCACCTGAAACAGATATTATCTGGAGCGACAATGGCGGGGTGGCGGTGCAATCGGTGCGCTACCCCTACCCGCAGATGACGACGACCAGTGCCTTGCAAGCTTACGAGGATGTGCTGGGCCGGTCTGGCGCGCAACCCCGGGATTCGGTCGACGCCCGCGTCGTGGCCAATGTCCGAAACGGAACGGGTGCGATCATCTCCAGCCCGTTGCAAGTGGGTGGCTGGCCCTCAGGAGGAACCCCCTAACCCAGAACCGACTGCGTCTCGCCGATTGTTCGGAGAGACGAACCAGAAGTGGTCCCCTCACCGGCACCTCAAGAGCTGCCGGTGGGGGCAGCGGGATCTTTCCTGGACCGCACAGTCCTCGCCGTTGGATCGAGCAGCAGATCACCATTCCCCTGCTCTCAGAAGCGAACATCGAAACTCAGCCATGTCTCCTGCCTGGAAACCACAACGACTCCGGAATGTTCCCAACACTATTCAGAGTCCCAAACTTTCGGTCCTCGACCGAGACGGCCGATAGTCCAGCATCTCCCCCTCAATCTGACCAGTTCACTTAGTGGTCTTCAGAGGCCTTCACCCGCACGTGTCTCTGTACACATTTGGGACGAGCAGAAAGTCTACAGTAACAATGAGTTAGCTAGAACCTGGTGCATTTTAAGTGAAAATCCATACAGTCCTGTCCCAGCTCGTTCTTGCTAATCGCTTGTAATCATTGATGGTTTAATTGGCATATAAATGGCAAGGTCCAAGACTGCATCCCAGATGTTGTCCCAGGGTGCGCCGCCACCCGTGGGGAATCAGCACGAAACTCGATTTCCCCAGGAGGAATCCAATGATGAGGTTCAAAATATCAACCGCAGCGATGCTCATTCCTCTCCTCTTTGTCCTCTCCTCTCCGGCGCACAGTTGGGCACAAACTACCTCGACAACTGGATTCACTGTGATGGCCTCTAACGCCACACCGGTCCCTGGCGGAGCCGTGACGGTTGCCTGGACGGCTCCAAGCACCCATTCTTCTGGGGATTGGATCGGACTGTTTCTGGTCGGGCAACCGAGTGCAGGAAACACGATCGTGACGTATAAATATGTTCCAACCGGCTCCAGCGGCCTGCTGGCGTTCTCTGTACCAAATGTTATGACGCCCCATACCTATGAATTCCGATATTTCCTGAATAACAGCTTTACCAAAACGGCCACCAGCACTCCCATCACAGTTTCACGGGGAGGCACAGCAGCTCCGCCGCCAGCCTCTGCGACACCACAGCCTTCCTCGCCGCCACCGGCCCCCGTTATTTCCCCCGCTGTCGGGGCCTCAACTCCAATCCTGCCAGCTCCAACTCCATCACCGACGGGGTACTCGATTACCGCATCTCACGCGACCGTTGCCCCGGGGAGCACAACCATAGTCTCCTGGAAGGCTCCCGGCACGCATTCAGGCAAGGACTGGATCGGGCTCTTCTTGGTCGGCAAGCCGTCGGCCGGCAATACCTTTGTGACCTGGCGCTACGTTCCGAGCGGGACCAACGGGGTTTTGACCTTTGCCGTGCCCAGCAGCACTGCTCCGCAACTCTATGAATTTCGTTATCTGCTCGACAACGCCTATTCTATGGCGGCCAAAAGCAATCCGGTGACGGTGTCCTCCGGGACGAACTCCCCATCAACCTCACCGACCGCTGCTGCGACCCTGGCGGCAACACCAACCAGTGCTGCGCCATCAACCCCGGCCTCCGTCACTCCCACGCCTTTAACCGGCGTCGGGCCTTGCCCGAATGGTCTTCCGCTTGCTTTCGAGGGTGCAGAAGGTTTTGGGCGATGCAGCCAAGGTGGCCGCGGCGGTGTCGTCATTGATGTCACAAACCTGAACGATTCCGGCCCTGGCAGCTTGCGGGAATGCGCACAAGTGATGAGTGGGCCACGCACTTGCCGGATCATGGTGGCGGGAACAGTCAGCCTGGCCACCTATGACATCCTGGTACGCAATGACTTCCTCACGATTGACGGCTCGGCAGTCCCACTTGCAATCAAAGATGGCGGCATTACAGTACGGGCAAATCATACGATTATCCGACACCTCCGTATCCGGCCCGGCGCGGCTTCGTATATCCAACGTGGAGTCAACGCCAACGGCATCACTTACATGAGTCGCGAGGACGGGTCTGGGACGCACGACCACATCGCGGACCATATCTCTGTCTCGTGGACCACAGATGACTCTATAGGCGTCATCAACGGCACCAGAGATGTCACCATTCAGGACTCGATCATCAGCGAAGGACTAATCAGCGGACCGGGATGCTCGAATTGCTCCTCGAAAGGCATCCTGGTCGGAACTGGAAATAAAGAAACGCTCTCCGTTCTGCGCGTGCTCAATGCCCACAACTTTCTGCGCTTTCCAAACGCCACCGGTGGCGAGATCGACTTCGTAAATAACGTCGACTATAACTCCAGTGGATCGAGCGCTCAGGTGGCACCCTATTATTGGCCGGTCCACATTAATTTCGTGGGTAACTATTGGAAGGACGGCCTCAGTAGCGCAGAGTACAATGGCGGCTTCAACCTCGGCTATCATGTCATTCGCACGATCGGCCAGATGCAGTACAGCCCGCAGTCTGGCATCTACGTACAGGATAACGTGGGCCGCTCCAGGCGGACAGGGACGGCACCTGAAACAGATATCATTTGGAGCGACAACGGCGGGGTCCCCGTGCAATCGGTTCGCTATCCCCATCCGCAGATGAGCACGACGAGTGCCTTGCAAGCCTACGAAGATGTGCTCAACCGATCTGGCGCACAGCCGCGAGATATGGTGGATGCCCGCATCGTCGCCGACGTGCGCAACGGTACCGGCCGCTGGATTAGCGATCCGAACACCGTGGGTGGCTGGCCTCTGCTCTCCGCGGGGACTCCGTAGCTGTAGGCTGACCACGAAGGGTCTGGTGAAACATCGGGGACCTTCTGTTCGGGGCCGCCCTTAGGGGCGGCCCCGAAATTCTCACCACTCGTCTATTCCAGTGGTGAGAAACCTCTCCGGCTCGAGTCGAAATGTCTATCCTCTCCCCCGTTCCTTAGCTCTTTCCTCAACCCACCTACTCAGAGAAAGCTGACTGCTGGAAAACACACTCGTTCCTCATAGAGAGAATTCGCTGCCGACACTTCAAACCACTCCCACCCAACATTGCATCGTTATTGCGTGATGCCTTAAATGAGTCCAAGTGCCACCAGTGACCTGTGAAGCTCTTGCGCGGCAGCGAAGTGACCGGCTTCATTCCAATGCCAGTCAAACTCCGATTCAAGATGGGTATGGCGCGCATTAAACATTCGCGAAAACTCTTCAGTAAGGTCGATGAAATGAAACCCTGCTGTCTGACAGGTGCTTTTGAGTAACTGATTGAGCCAGACCACGTTGCTGCCCTCCAACGTGCCCGCATAAATATCGCGGCGCGGAGCATCCATAATAAAGATGACGGGTTTGCCGCCGTTCTCACGCCGCAAAGTCCAGAGCACATACTCCGTCGCCTTTTGAATGCGAGCCTTGCGGGCCTTTACCTGTTCGACCTCAATGTTGGCATTGTAGACTGGCTTGTTTCGTGCGCCAGAGAACAAGCCACGCCACCGGGAGGCAAGCTGCAGGTTGGTGACAGCGTAACGGACAGCACTGCTCCATCTCGCCATACGTAACATTTGGTTCGGGTGGTACGGCTCGACCGCAGCCTCCCGTATTTCCAGCCCTTCATCTTCGAGACACAGCATGCCTGCCTGTCGTTTGATCGAACAAAGCGATTCGTCGAAATCGTTATGGACCACATTGATCACCAAAACATCCGGGTCAAAATGTTTCCGGGCATAACGTGCCATCTCAAGATACTGACTGAGGGACGCGCCGGATATGCCGAATGGATAAACATCAACAACGGGAGACACCAAGGCTCCTAACCGACCTCCGATGGAGTTTTCCACATCGACCTGAAGCGCCTCGACATAAGAATCGCCGATGATCGCGATGCGTGGCTTCCGCTTACTGTTTTCAAAATCGATCGAGCTGTTCCATCCTCTATTGTTAATATGCCATCGGGCACGCTGTTGGGCCATCGTCCCGATGGTGAAAACACCATCGCGAAGGTCTGTCGTCGAAAATCTAAGTATTCGTTCGGCCGGATCGTAGTAGTAGGACGGAAACTGCGCTGCCGGTACAAGAAAGGTCGCCGTGAGCTCCAAGAACAGGAAAAGAACGACGCAAGACGGTATCGTGAGGACAAGAATGTTTCGGATCATGATGAGCAGGCGGGCGAGGCATCAAACTGAGTGATACCTTAGCAGGATGCGGAAAAAGTCCGCCAGCGGCGTTCTCGCGTCGTTCAGACGCTCACCGTACGGCACGAGTACGATTCGCGTCTTCGCTCGCTGCGGCCTTCCCGGACGGCCTTTTGCGCATCCTGCGGTGATTCTGACACGGACCAGGCACGTGAGTTGAGCGCGACGTCTTATGCAAAAAAACGAGTGTTTCCGCATCCTGTTAGAGGTTTTTTCGAGCAAACAGAAGGACTCCCGGCGACAAATTAATGCTGCCGAATGTTCCCTTGTACAACCCCTGCGCCACGGAATAGGCCGTCCGGGTACCTAAGCTGAGCGTGTTCCACTGGGCCGTCGTGGCAAACGGCTCGATCTCAATTTGGTCGAACCCGATCCCTCGTAAGATATCTCCCAGAGAGTTGGCGCCGATGGAATGGAACTGACCCTTGAGAATCGCGGTCAACCTGGTGTCCCTTGTATTTCCAGGCAGAGACAAGGCTCGCGCCAGGTTTAGAATGGCATGTTTGTTCGTGACTCTCATGGCGAGGACCCCGCCTGGTTGAAGAAGGCTATGGAATGTCTTGAGACTGTGATAGGGGTCCCAGGCAAAACAGAAGCTGTCAATGACAGTCACAGCCGAGAAATATTTGTCAGGAAAGCCGGCCTTTTCGAGAATCCACTCGCAACGTACGTCGAATCCCTTCTGCGCTGCCTCCCTTGCCGCCGGTTCGTAGGGTTCAAAGCCGCTCGGCACCCAACCCCCTTCCCGGGCCGCCAACAAAAACTCTCCGAAACTACAGCCAACGTCCAACAGCGGGCCTGGCCTGACCCAACGGGCTGATTGCGACAAGACTCTTCGCTGAAGCAAGTCTTTCCCTTGTGCAATCGCCCTGGCCTGAGAGGGGTCATTGTAGTTGGCGCGATTGCAGTGTCCTTCGATTTCCTCTGGCGTCGGGACGGGACTCACAAACCAACCAGAACAGGTGCCACATTCCCACCAGAAGAGGGAAAGCGGATTCCGTCCAACTTGTTTGTAGCCCTGCTTAAACCCGGCGGACCGTATTCCTCCTGTCCGGTGACACAGAAGGCAGTGATCAGGTTGTGACGAGACATTCATGGTGCTGTTTCCTACGGAATTGTGGAAGTGGGACTATTCTCCAGCAGCGTCACCAAGACGCCGCTGGCTTTCTTGATCATTCGGTTCTGGGGCAACATTTTAGTGACGGTCGTCGCCCCGCGTAATATCAGCGGATTGGCGAAAGGTCGCAGGAGCGGATGCAACACGAATGCTCGGTGCACCGGCTCGGCGTCGAAGCCGACCTTCTTTTTATAGTTGTGCAACCCTTCGACTCGATGCGCGTCCTGAATGGAGCTGAGACCGTAACTGACCGTCTTGAAGCCACGCGTGACCAGAAAATGATTCAACACGAAATGAGCCAGACCGTCGTTCGGGCACAAGGTTCGAGTGCCGTCGGCGGAGAAGCTACCTTCAATCTCAACCCAATCGTCAACGACGATCAGAGTCATGAATGCCACCAGGGAAGCGTCTTGCCATGCCCCGACGGCACAGTGAAAGGGATTGAGCGAGAACTGGCGAAACCGGTTCTGGAACTGCTCGAAGGTGCCATCCGACAGTCCCACACGAGTGCGGGTCTCACTGAAGGCCGTGAAGCCATGAGCCATCAGCGTCGGCCACTCCACAAATTCCATCCGGAGGGACCGTCCAGCCCGTCTGGCATCCCGCCGGCCTGCCACACTGAGATTCTCCAGACAGTAAGATCTGTCGTGGCAGATGTACAACCAGGCGTTTGCCGGATGGGATTCGTCCGGTTCGAGCAGATAGGTTGCCACAGCAGACCGACTGAGCCGCAGGACGTCGCGTAACTCATCCCGGGAAGGTGGCGTCAGCGCAAAGGTTGGAACCCGCATCATGGCATACGACTCATAGCTCATCCAGAAAGTGCCGGGCCGTCCGGGCAGCAGCCGCCTTCCGCTCCTCGTCAGTGCCGAGGCGTAGTCATCCATGTCGCGGGTCGTCGATCTCGTGCCGATTCGTGCTGTGTTGTTCATGCATGTGCCGCATGTGGACCGTGAGTTGACGATTCAGCGGATCTTCACGCACACCGCAAAACCCGTGCAACGCTCAGCATCCTGCCGGTCAGTCTCGCATAGAAGGGAGAGACGCAGGATCACTCACAGTGTATCCGGAGGGTTCCCCGACCCTGACGGCCAACCAAGGCCTCTTCATACAAGGTCTTTATCCGAAGAGCGATGCGATCGATCGCCAGTTCACGAACAGTCTGGCGACCGTTACTTCTCTCTCCTACGGTCACAACCGTAGCTAAGCGCTCGCCGAGCTCGCGCGCATTGCGCGAGCAGACGTAGGACAAATGCACACCTTGCAGTCGCTCGGGTGTATCACCGCAGGCGGTCGCGACAACGGGGAGATCGCACGCGAGCGCCTCTTTCACGGTATTATTGGATCCTTCATGCCGGGATGTCAGCAACAGCACGTCGGCCGCGCAAAAAAAGAGCGGCATGTGCTCAGGGAGTTCATGCTCAAGAACGTACATTCTCAACGAAGGCACCGTCTGTTGTGCCTCCTTGTAAGCGGCATGCGCGAGCTCCGGGTCTTTAACCCAGGCGCCCTTGCGATCCATGAACAAGACCACCGGATCGTCATGATTCCACCCGAGTAGCGCGCGTGCCCGTGCTCGAGGGATGGGCTGAAACACGTCGAGGTCGACGCCGTTCGGAATGATTGCGCATTTCTCACGCAACAGCGGCAACCACAAAGCCTGTCTGAGTTCCTTGCTTTTGGCGATCGCTCGGCGACAACCGAAGGCCCCCAGGCGCGAGAGGAGGCCGGAGAGAAGCCCCGACCAGGTTCTGCGTCCCTGCTGGTCGTAGTTGCCGAGGAGGTCACTTCCGCAGAATGAAAGAATCACAGGCTTACCCGCACACATCACCCCTGCCACAGCTTGAGCCGCTCCGAAATGGATATGCACCAGATCAGCATCAAATTCACGAGCCTTTCGTCGAAGCTCCAGTCCGCCTCGGATCAATCCCAACACGGAACGTCGATTGTGGAAGACATAGGTGTCGACGACGACTCCAAACGCCTTCAGAGAGTCGATCTGGCGTCTGGCCCAGACGGTCGGCAAATCGGTACCGGGCGTGGGCGCGATGACCATTAACACGCGCATGGGAGAAGACAGAACGTGATTGGAATGTCTGTTTCCAGGCAGCGACGGCCGCCCCCGAAAGCGTTGCAGAGTCCGTGATCTCAGCGCAAGGTAGACTTCCCCGCCGATAGCTTTGACGAGTTTCTTTATCGTCCAGGAGACATGTTCTCTTGCTCGACTCAGGTAATCACCTTGGATAAATCCGGCCAGTCGTTCAGGGGTCATCCCCTGCCGGACCACATACCGCCCGAAGACCCTGGCATGTCCCACCATGTGGCTGCGGCCGGTTGGTTCGCTGGTAAAGATGGCGCGAATGCCCGCGCACGATGCAACCTGCGCGACCTGTTGAGAGTAATAACCGCCCGGAACGGAGGCTGTGGTCACTTGCTCGCCGACAATGTCTGAAAGACGATTCACACTATCGACCCACTCCTTGAGAATCGTCCCCTCTTCTAGAGAGGACATCATCGAGGGATGAGAGCAGGAATGGCTGCCGATCACATGGCCCCTGTTTCTCAACGTACGGATGTGCTCCGCTGTCAGGAAATGTGGCTGTCCGATCCAGTCCGTCGGAATGAAGAAGTGCGCCTTCCATCCATATTGCTCCAATATGTCCATGACCGTTGTATACGCGCTCAGCCCTCCGTCGTCGAAGGTCAGCATGACGGAAGGATTCCCGGGACGGGACTGTAGGACATCCGTCGCCAGTGATGGACTCTGGTTCATGCGCCTGCTCAAGGCAGCCATGTGGGCCTGAAACTCCGCCCGGTTGATGGCGTATCGGTTGCCGCTGAATCCAGAAAATCCGCTTCCTTCAAGCGCATCGGGATCAAGGATGTCGTGGTACATCAAGGAAACGGCGCGCATCAAGGTGTCCTTCTCCCTCGTTCGGAGGGAAAAGCTCTATCGTTTTGCCGTGGTGCTATTGACCGCCACGGCATTAAGAGGGAGATGGAAGGCACTGGGGCGCACTCGTCTTGGATCGAATCCATCACATTCTGAACAAAGAAACCCTGCGCTAAGCCCCCTGGGACCACGGTAGTCGATGGCTATGGGTGGAACTTGCTGTTGAGCGCGAGGTGAACGGAGAGGAACATGACGACCCTTTGGTACAGACCCTGACGTGACATGTCGGGATGGAGCTGTCCGCTGCAGAAGGCTTCAATGATGGGACCATAGGCATCCGGACGAAATACGTCAGGCAGCCGACTCTCCCGTCCGAGCAGTGTGTCTCTCACGCGCGCCTTGAAGGACTCATCGACCCAGGTATCAATCGGAATCGAGAATCCCCACTTCGGTTTTCGAGCCACCGCCGGCGGGAGGCGCCGGTCTGCCACGCCCCGTAAGACCAGCTTGCATGACCTCCCGTTCACCTTGAGGCGGTGCGGAAGTGTGAGCCCGAACGCGAAGAGTTCTTCGTCCAGCATCGGCACTCGAACTTCCAAGCTTTCCTTCATACTGGCCGTGTCGACCTTGAAAAGAAAATCATTGGGAAGTACCAGCCGGAGATTGGTTTCTGTGGCGGCGGCGGACAATCGCTCGAGGCGGGAGGCGCCCCGCGGAAGACGGATGTCCAGCTTCGGTTCGAAGAATCGCCGGATGGGAAGCAGTTTCCCCTCATCGAGACAGAGGCGGCGGTGTTCGTCTTCACGGATCCAGGAAAACAGATTCTGCATCACCGAGATATCGTCGGCATGTTCAAACTCCCGCAGCCTATGCAGCAGCCGGTGCGTAACCAGCCCCAACCCTGCCGCTGGCGTAAGGAGGAGGGATGCCACACGCAACAGTGGCGCCGGCAACAGTTGCAATTGCGCGATCCTGGCGACCTGCCAAAATGTGTTATAGCCCCCGAATGCTTCATCTCCTCCGTCTCCGGACAGCGCCACTGTCACATGTTGCCGCATCAGCCGGCATATGGCATGAGCCGCAAACAGCGAGGTGTCTGCAAAGGGCTGGCCGGCGTGCTGTAGAAGGCCGGTGATATGGTCCCAGGTTCCTCGCACCTCATCCATGTCCAAGGTGGTATGGTCGCTGCCGATATGCTGCGCGACAGCCACCGCGGCCCAGGTCTCGTCATACTCCCGTTCTGAGAAGCGTACGTTGAAGGTATGCAACGACCTATTCGCCGCTTCTTGAGCGGCGGCGCTGACGAGGGACGAGTCGATTCCTCCGCTCAGCAATGCGCCAAGCGGCACATCGCTTTCCATCTGCCGCTGAACGGCGGCCGTCAACAAGGCATCGGTGCGCTCGACGGCTTGTGTGATGGTGATGGCCGGATCAGGATTGATGCCCCATTGATGAAAGGTTCGCGTTTTCCATGATATTCCGTCGGGATTCAGCCTCGCCTCCAACACCTCACCGGGCTGGAGCGCGCGAATACCCCTATAGAAGGTTTCCGGAGCGGGAATGTACAGGAGCGCGGCGAAATCATACAGGGCTTGCCGGTCAGGCCGGTCATCGATCCCCGGCAAAGTGAGGAGCGCATTGATCTCGCTGGCAAAGGCCAGCCGGTTCGGAGCCTGCGCATAAAATAATGGTTTGATGCCGAAACGATCCCGTGCCAAGAGCAGCGTCTTCGCACGGGTATCGAAGATCGCCAATGAGAACATCCCGCGCAGCCGGGAGACGAAACTCGGGCCTTCTTCCTGGTATAAATGCGGAAGGACCTCGGAATCCGACCGCCCTTTGAATACATGTCCTCGGGACTCGAGCTCGCGGCGAAGCTCACGGTGATTGTAGATTTCGCCGTTGAAGACGGCCCACACCGTTTCGTCTTGATTCGCAATCGGCTGAGCACCGGTCGGAGATAGATCGATGATGCTGAGTCGAGTATGGACAAGCGTGGCATCCGGCCAGGATCGAATCCCCTGACTGTCCGGTCCCCGGTGCCTCAGCGCCCGCGCCATCCGATCGGCAGACTGCCGCCCTTCAGTCACGGCCCCCACCCATCCGGCAATTCCACACATCTTCGTTCGTTCCTTCACTCAAGCGTTACGGAGTTCAACGACAGGGGCCTATACGCAGGGGCTACGTCTAGCCTTTCCAGCCGGCCTCTGCGTACGTGCGAACCGTCCGATCGACCAGTTGTTTGAGACCAAACTCTTGTTCAACCTTCACGCGTCCGGTCTGCCCCATGCTGAGGGCCAAATCAGGATGCTCGAGCAACGTCGCAATGCAGTCCGCCAGATTGTGATCGTCTCCTCTCTTGACGACGAATCCGGTCTTTCCATGTTCCACGAGAACCGGACAATGGCCTGCATCAGTGGCGATGACGGCTCGCGCACAGGCCATCGCTTCCATGACGACATTCGGGCACCCCTCCTCATCAGCCGTATGGACCAGGAAAGTCGACTGCGCCAACAGGTTCGGAATGTCTTGCCGGAGGCCCAAAAATTCTATCAAGTGATGAACCCCCAAGCCCTTGGCTTGATTTTCCAATGCCTGGCGCAACGGCCCTTCACCGGCGTGCCGGACACGGAAAGAGAGCCCTTTTTTATGAACCCGGGCAACGGCTTCCACGAGCCTGTCCCAACGCTTTTGAGGATAGAGCCTACCCACGGCCAGTATCTGTGGCGTTGGAGGAAGATCTGAAGTCGCCTTGAAATGTTGAATATCCAGACCATTGGGCACCACACTTAATCGCGAAGGTTTGAAGGGCCCCGCCGCCTCAGCGACCGCTTGCTTTGCCGCAAGGCTGTTGCAGATCTGAATTGATGGCCAGCGTGCGCTTAAGCGCCCCAAAATATTGCCGGCTTGCTGGCGATCGCTCAGGAAATTGTTACGGATGGACCCGATGGAAATCATATTGGTGCCGAGGGTGCACCACCAGGCCGGAAAATTCGTATAGAAGCTGTAGGAATGCACGACTTCCGGATCGAGCGCCTTCACCAACCGGCGCAGCGCAATCATTTTTTCATGGACGGCAAGGTGTTCTGGAAACGTATAGAGAGGAACTCCTAAGCCCTTAATTTTTTCCGCAAAGGCAGTGCCTGTTGCGGCATTCCACACCGCCACGGCAGGCCTGTAACGCTGACGATCAATGGCCTGAAGCAGATAGTAGAGCTGCCGCTCGTATCCGCCTAACCGTAGCTGGCCAATCAGGTAAAGGATTCGAGGTTGCATGAGACGATGATGATGCCTGTATGATTCGAATGGCCTGAGGGGGATGAGGGTATGGGCCCGGTGAGTCACTTCCGTGACCGGCATGCCGGCGATCAGAACATCACGTACACGGAACCCGACACATCCTCTTCGAGGGTTTCCGTCGTGGCATACTCCTGCCCGAGCTTGAGCAGGCTGACAAGAACCGGCTGCAGGGCATCGGTGACCGGCCCCGGCGTCCAGGATTCGGTGATGGCTCGAGCCATGATGTCGGCGTTGGGATTCGATGAGTCCATCCCTGCGGGAATGGAAAAGATCGCCTTCGGGGACTGATCTGCGGTGGCATCAGACCAATTGGTGACACCCCGCGTCCACGCCAGCGAAATTCGACTGAAGCGCTTCTCCGACAATGCCAGAGCGATCGGCGAAAACCGTTGCCGGTAGATCTGCCGAAGTCCTTCCACGAATCCGTCGGGCGTATTCCGGGATAAGAGGCCATCCCGTTTCTCGAGGTGCCCTTTCGTTTCAGGCCATTCCGGTTGCTCGTCTTTCATGAGGACACAGTTCCCGAGCATGAGTACGTCCATCTCGGTTCGCATGAAACATCGGTAGGCGTCATAGGGTGTGCATACGACAGGTTCGCCACGCACGTTGAAGGAGGTATTCACAATGACGGCATAACCGGTCCGTCGTTCGAAGCTCTCAATCACGTCGTAATAGAGAGGATGATCCTCCCGCCGGATCGTCTGAACGCGAGCCGAGTAGTCCACATGCGTCACGGCGGGGATGTCGCTTCTGGTTTGTTTGACGATCGAGAGGAGGTTGTTGTTTCCGGCCTCGCGATAAAAAGGCGTACGTCGACCTTCCTTCACAGGGGCGACCAACAACATATACGGACTCTCCCCGTCCAGATCAAAATACTCTCCGGCCTTTTCGACCAGGACAGTCGGAGCAAATGGGCGGAAGGATTCTCGATACTTAATCTTGAGGTTGAGATTGACCTGCATGTCTTGATTCCGGGCATCGCCGAGAATGGACCGGGCTCCGAGGGAACGTGGTCCGTACTCCATTCTTCCGGAGAAGTGCCCCACCACTTTCCCTTGCTCTAACAGACTGGCTGCCGTGTCAGCGCGCTCGGTGCGCGAAACCTTCCGGTATGGGAATCCGTGCGTATCCAAGAATGCCCGGATCTCGTCGTCGGAAAATTCGGGGCCCCAGTAGGACCCCCCTTGCCGTGAACCTGTTTTGAAAGAAGATGACGCCGGCTGCTCAAAGTAATTATGGTGGGCGTCGAGAGCTGCGCCCAGCGCCGCGCCGGCATCACCGGCTGCCGGTTGGATCCAGATATCCTCAAACGGACCCTCTCGTAGCAGCCGGCCGTTGGCGACGCAATTCAGCGCAACCCCTCCGGCCAGGCACAGGTACTTTTCCCCCGTCAGCTGATGGGCGTGCCGGGCCATGCGAAGAATCGCTTCCTCGGTGACCACTTGAATTGAACGAGCGATATCCATCTCCCGCTGGGTAATCACTGATTCCGGTTCCCGCGCGGGGCCTCCGAACAGATCGCCGAACCGCGGCCTCGTCATCGTGGGTTCTGATAGGAAGGCGAAATATTCCAGGTTCAACTCCAGTGAGCCATCTTCCTTCAAATCCACCAAGTTTTTGAGGATCGTGTCGACGTACCTTGGTTCACCGTAGGGGGCGAGCCCCATCATTTTGTATTCACCCTCGTTGACCTTGAAACCGGTAAACTGCGTGAACGCGGAATACAAGAGGCCCAGGGAATGGGGAAAACACATCTGCTTAAGGATCTGCAGGCCGTTCTCCGTCCCGACACCTATCGAGGCAGTGGCCCATTCTCCAACTCCATCGACTACCAGAAGCGCCGCGCGCTTGAAGGGCGAAGGATAGAATGCGCTGGCTGCGTGCGAACGGTGGTGCATCTCATTGATAATGAGGCCGTCATAGCGCAGATAGCGGCGGATCAGTTGCGGCAGATGGAGCTTGTATCGAGCCCAGGAAGGGATCGCGCGTAACCAAGCTTCTTCCCCTTTCGGCGCGATGACCAGCAAGGTATGCAGAATGCGCTCGAACGTGAGGGAGGCATTGTCATAGTATACGACCGCCGAAAGGTCGCTCTGATGAATCCCGCCTTCCTCCAAACAATAGTTGGCCGCGAGATGCGGAAAACCACGATCGTTCTTAATACGGCTGAAGCGTTCTTCGTCCGCGGCGGCGATGATCTCGCCGTCCTTGATCAGCGCAGCGGCGGAGTTGTGGTAGAAGCAGGACAGTCCCAGGATGTATGTCGGCTTTCTGACCGGCGCCGTCTGGAGCGGCCGGCTCACAGGATTGTTCTTGGCCGGTTGGGGCAGAAGTCCGCGCGCCAGAATTTCTTCCTTCAGCAGGTGTGCGACCTGTTCATGGCCGAATGGTGAAAAATGGCTGTCGTGACGAAAACTGAGCCGGGATCGCGCCTCATCGGGTAGTGCGGCCAACGGTGCAGTCACATCGATGACGTGCAGCCCCCGCTCCGGTGCCGCCAGACTATTGAACAGATCTTGATAGAGGGGTTTGATTCCGTGCAGGTAAAAATAATAGTTCGGAATCGGTACGACCAGGAGCGGGATCGAAGAGGTGTTCGCGTGAAAACGCTCGATGATAGCCTTCATCAACTTCCAGCCATGGTGGTTTGCCGATGTATAACCTTGATACGGCTGAAATCCGATCTGCCGCAGAAGGTGCCCCCGCACTTTCTGAAGCCGTGCCTGGATGGACTCTCCGGCGTTCTTCAACCACGGCAAACTGCGATATAGCTTAATGGACCGATCAACCCATCGGGCGCGGCCGTTTCGATCATCGGCGGTCGCCTGAGAGGCGAGGTCCGGTCGGTCCAATGGAACTGGTACCTGGTTCAGTCGTAGATGGTTTCCGGCCAGGGTGAAGTAGGGCTTCGGTACGAGTACGCGTTTCCCCGTCACACGATCGATGGACTCTCGATGGGCGACCGTGATCCGTTGGATGTTTTCCACGGTAATGCCGAGCACAATCAGATCCGCTTCAACTTCACGGGCAAACTCTTCAAAGATCAACAGTTGCTGATCCGTGCCGGAGCCCGACATCCCATAGTTATATACCTCGACATCAAGTTCTTCGCCGAGGCGTTCCGGGAAACGTTGATGGTTGTCGCACCCGTCGCCTGCCGTATAGGAGTCGCCGAAGAACAGCACGCGGCGGCGGCCCGTTCGTTGTTTAGAGAACTCGTGATCAGAACGAAAACCGAGCGAGTTCGTCTTAACGAAGTATCCTCCCAGTTCGTTTGGAATACGCGCCTTCAAATCGGGCACATACAAGAACCCGATACGCGGGTGATATTGGACCGTCATGCGGTGGGTCGATTGGCGCAGCAACATCATGATGAAGGACTCCCTGCTTTCAGGACAATCGCGAGGCTCGATCAAGCCGGAAGAATGAAACCCGACTGTTATTAGATCCCCTGCAAACAGTTACCCAACTTAGCATTCCCCACATCCCTTCCCGTCGGTACGTGCGCCGAATCATCTGACGTGCCGGCTGCGGCACAGCTGTATCATGGGCGCCCATCGGGCGGACACGATGATGCTGAAACTCTAGGAGATTCTGTAAAGAGGAGTCTGACGCTTTGGGCCGAATGACAGATAGACCGTACCTTGCGGCCATATCCAGCGATGGGCACCGACCAGCATGCCCAAGGCCAGGGTAAACTCTTTCGCATAGATGTTATGACTGACCATGGAAAACAGCAGAATGGAGACGCCGATCCCGACGAGGGCCAACGCAGCCGATTCTCGATTGGAATGGCGGGGAAGGCAACGATACGCCTGCCAGAATATCAACAGAAAGGCCATCAGTCCCAAGATGCCCCAGTACAGGGTCACCTGCATGAAACAATTATGAGCCCCGCTGACCCGGCCGCTATCGCTGGCAAACTCGGTGCGCCGGCCCCAATGTGTCCAGAAGTTTCCTGCGCCGACACCTGTCATGAAATATTCCGGCAAACGATCGATCGCAGCGCCATAGACAAGCGCTCGCCCTTCCGTCTTTCCTTCGTGCTTCTCAAACGTGAAGGACATGCGAGACCAGACCGCCTGGGGGACCCACATCAGCACGGCCCCTACGAGGAGGACTGCAATGAGAATTCCCTTCCCATGCCTGAGGCCGAAGGCATACATCACCGTCGCGCAGGAAGCGATGGCAATTGCGACGCCGCTCCGTGAGAGGGGAAGGAAGGCGCCCAACAGGCAAATTAGTCCACTGGCGAGAAAGAAACCACGCGGAAGCGTCGCTCGCGTGACCAGTCCCCAGGACAGTGCGATAACAGACGCCTGCGCCGCACCGAACGCCATGTTATTCAAATTGGCTTGTAACGGGTTATCTTCAAAGGCTGCAGCGCGAAGCTGTGAAGCCTGCTGAAAATCGGTCGCCGTCGCCGCGTTGAGCGCGCCGTAGGAGGTCATGAACAAGAGGATCGATAACCACAATCCAGCCGCCAGATATCCATAACAGGCCATCCTGAGGGCCTGAAGGTCCCTGCAAAGAGAGGCGAGCAAGATCGCTCCGATGACCATTTGAACCACACGAAGCAACTCATCGTAACTGTGGTGAGGGTGCGTCCATTCCAACAGGAAACCAACCGTCAAAAAGAGATACGCGGCGAGCAATACGGGATGTCCGACAGTCCTCAAGAGTTCTGGGAATCGATTCCACGCAACATAGACGGCAATGATTCCGAACAGAATGAATTGCAGGCTGAAGCCGGGAATGAACAGAAAATGGTTCTCCGTGGGCAATGCGACAATGGCTAGAAAAATAAGCCCTTGTTCAAGGCTTGATGTGGGAGCGCCGCTCCAGGCGTTGGTCTGCGCTGCGCTGGTTGGCATGGTTGTCAATGGTTCAACTTTCTGTCGTTTTTCTCGAGAATGGTGCGCAGATTCGCCGCCACAATCGGTGCATGGAATAGTCGTGCGGTCTCCAGAGCGTTCCGGACGAGCGAGGTCCGCAGGTCGGCCTCTTCGCGCAGGCGTCGAACGGCCGTCAGAATGGCTTCCTCATCAGGGGTGTCGACAACCAGCGCGCATTGATGCCTGCGCAGAAATCGCGTCAGGTAACAATCGGGGGGAGTATGGGCCAGTATCGGACGTCCGCAGATAAGATACTCGATCGTCTTCGTCGGAAAAATCGTGCGGTACTCTTCTTCGGACAGGCTTCCCGTAAAGCCGTGAGCGAGGATCACGATATCTGCCTCACTGAGACGATGTAGAACGAGATCTCGCGACACTGTTTCATAATGAACCCCTTCGCGAAGTATCCCGAGCTCATCCAGATACTGTTTCGGAGAGCCAGAAAGTATGGTCAACCGACTATCGACCCTGGCAATGGCGGAAGAGACGCGAGCCGCCGCATCCGTGCAGGAGGCGTTAATGTTGCCGGACATCACGAACCGGACCGGTGACGCCGGTTCAGGCTGCGGAACAAACTCAGGAATGTCCTCATTAAACGAATGAAGCAACGCTGAACATCGCACCGTTGGATACCGTTCCCGATAAAGTTCGACCATGCCTTCACTCATCAGGAAAACGTGATCCGCTTCATCAAAAACGCGTGACTGCAGCCATTTGGCGATTCGGTGATGGACACTGTTTGCGGCGCACTGCTCCAGGAAGGTGTTATGCAAATAGGGATAGAAATGCGCGTTGGTCAGTTTAGCCGTGAGATATCCGGCCAGCAAAAACTCTTCGTTCGGAAACACAACCAGGATGTTAGTACATCGGTGCTTCCTGGCGAGATACAGACTCCTGAACAATAACAATGGGAACTGACATCGCCGCCACCACCTTGCCCCTCTTCTCGCGGACGGCCACCCTTGGGTGATATAGACGATTTCAGGCCAATCTTTCTTCCAGCACACCGGAGGCCGTTCGGAAGGTTTTTCCCCGACGACGATCATCTCATCAGGGGTAAACTGTTTTGCCAAATTTCCGACGATAATCGCCGACCCTGTTGTCTCCGGAGGGACACCCCACGAGATCAGCAGCACCTTGCCCATCCTGCTCACCTCCGGCCTTGTGCGCTCAGCTTTTGAAACACAAACTCATTGCAGCCGTGGGAGGCGGCAGAGTTGACCCGTATCAAATCGAAGCCTTTTGGAGCCAGGAACGAGCTTACCTCATCGACCGACGCATACTCATATGGCAGACCCCCCAGCCAATCTTCGACATCACGAAAATAGCTCATGCCCCGGTTTTTGATATATTGATGGAGAAAGCGACGCGGATTCTGGCCGTGGAACATCAGACTGGTGAAGGTCTTGGCATGAAACCCAAGGAGCAATAATCTCTTTATCGGCGCCGGCGCCCAGTTGTAGAAGCGCTTGATGGTCAGCCATGTGCCGGAATGTTTCGTGCGATTATAAATCGCCAGAAGCAACATGCCGTCCTCTGCGACGCATCCCGCGACATGATCAATGGCTTCCCACATGCTTCCCGTGTGATGTGCGACTCCCCAACAACAGACAATATTCGCCGGCGCGATCTTCAATGACAGGTCGCGGTCGAGCAGAGAGTGCGTATGAACTTCCCATCTGCTGGCATCCCCCGCGAATCGCGATCGCAGTTGTTCGGTGCATGCTACGGAATTGGGGTCAATATCGAACGAGACGACCTTCTCCGCGTTGAGACGGGAAGCCACGAGACTGGATAGTCCGCTGCCGCACCCGGCATCGAGAAAGCTGTACCCAGCGAGGCTTGTCAGTCCTGTGGATTCGACAAACGAACGTTGGGCCGCCATAATGTGTCGTTCCTCGAGTCCCCAGACATAAGCCAGCCAATTTTTTCCGAACGAGAAGTCGATCTGCTCACCGCTTCTCGCTGCAGCCTCATTATTGACGTACGTCTGGTCATGAGCGCTCATACTGCCTTCCTTCAAGCGGTAGAGAGTCATACTGTTCCATACAGACAGGCTACGGTCATCTCGCCGAAAGTATCGGCATAGAAAGCCCGGGATCGGCCAGTTTTATCCAGAAGGCCCAGATATCCTTCAGGGTCGTCGACAATGGGGTCAAGCTCGGTAGTGCGCTTGAGGCGGTCACAACGATTTTCATGAATCTTCCCTCACCCGGTCATTCTCAGGAAGCGATGACCCTACGACCACGGCCGGATTACCTGCCACGATCTGACCGGCCCCGACGTCTTTGGTGACCACTGCGCCTGCTCCAATGACCGCCCCCCACCCCACGGTCACACCCTTCAGGATCATCGCACGCGCACCGATAAACACGTCATCATGGATCATGACCGGGGCGCAGCGTGCTGCATGCGTCGGGTGTTGATGTCGCTGATACGGATCGACGGGATGGAAGTCGGTATCCCAGATACAAGCCCCCGCCCCGATCATGACGTGACGGCCGATCGTAACCTTCAGCCGCGCGGCGATCGATGCTCCGGAGATGGCGGTTTCTTTCCCGATGGCAATCACACTTTCGGGCGTCAGTGCAGCGAGAATCGTCGGATGAGGAAGTCCTGCCGGATTACTATTCGCTCGACTGAAGATGCGCACCCCTTCTCCCAACGTGATGGTTCCGCCCGGGGCCAATGTGATGATCGGCCGGCCGATGAAGGAGCAGGCCCGTCCACAGGTCACCCCAAGCCAGCGAAGCCAGATGGGAATACAGATGCGGTCCAGAAACAGCCGGCATGCCGTGTACGGACCCCGTATGACTCTGATCAATCCCTGATGCATCAGCAGTCGCTTCAACGAATCCTGGGCACCCTGGATCAGGTAACGGCGCAGGCATCCATCTGGGATACGATAAAATCGGCGACCGCCTGTGTCGCACGCCCGTGATTCACAAAGACAGTTTCGGCCAGATCGTGTGAACCGTCCTGCGGCGCCTTCCCCTGGAGTACCTGCTCAATCATGGCGCACAGCTGGTTCGCTGAACCGATTCGTTGAGCCAAGCCCTCTTGCCAATTTGTTGCCAATTCCGGCCAGCCGTCGGCGTGAAAGTGCCAGACCGGCTTGTGGTACAGCAAGGCATCCAGCATGGCCGTAGAACACAGAGACGCCACATAATCGCTGCCGTTCAAGAGAAGCGCAAATTCAGGACTTTCTTTGGTGACCACCAAGTACGAGTTTGGGCGATAGAGCGATCCGTCCTCGTTCGGATGGAGGCGTACGATGATATTGATCCGGTCGCGGTATCGTTCGGCCGCGGTTTCGAGCCATCGCACGCATTCGATCGGAGCCGATCCATTCCGGGACAAATCGTTGCCATTGGAGAAAAAGGCAATGGTCGGCTTGTCTTTAAGGGACAGACTCCTGAGCAGCTCCTGCTTTGCCTGGACGCCGGGAGCCGGTCGCATAGCATCGTGTCTCGGGCTCCCGAGTGCCTCCAGCCGTTGGCGATCCGTGCCCAAGCTGGTGAGGGTTTCACTGGAAGACCGCCCCCAGGTGCACATCCGATCGGCCAGCATCGGAATATAAAAAGGCTGCAGCACCCCATGTTGCAACAGTACTGTACGCATCTGTTTAGCCTGCGCGGAGACCAAGAGCGCGGCTCCGCCAATCAGCTGCGTGGAGGCCGTGACGACCACACGAGGTCTGGTCGCATCAAGAATCTGACCCATTTCGTTTAAGAGGCCCTGTATATCGGCACAGGCGCTGAAGAACGAGCGGGTCAGCGTCGGTTTCGCCAGATTCTTCTCTGCCTGACAGAGCCCCTTCCAGGCCTGTTTCGTCCAATCGGGGAGAAAGAACACACTCGGGAACCGAAGGGTCACGGAAGAAGCAGGCAGATCCGCGGGACCGTTCATCGAAACCAGCCGAACGTTCTCCCCGCGGGCGGTCAGCTCGTGAAAGACGGGCAACAACGATTCGCGAATCACTTCACGAGTTCCCTCAATCCAGATCAAAATGTCGCATGGACGAAGGACGCCCATTGTACGCCCACGACGAATGAAAGGCCGGAGCCACTGCTTCGCGGACTCCTGCCACCCGAAGGGTTTGGGCTGAACCAGTAGCTCCCTGAAGATAAAGTGGCGCAAGGGCTCGAGTTGGGGAAACTGCTCGAAGACCCGACGCGTGTTCGCCGCAAACTCAAGATACCGTTGATCGAGATTCTGTGCTGTATTCATTGCTTCGTGTAGGAAGTATGTGGCGCTTGCTCAGCTCATCGAGGAATTCTGCCGTTCGCCTACCGGCCTGACCGTCCAGCGGACCGCAATCTTCCACACGGGCGCGACGTCGCCCCTCGGACTCCAAAGATGGAAACTCCAGGTACCGATTAATCAGGTCGATGCAGTGCTCTCCGTCGTGGGCCACTTGTGAGCTGCCATAGGACATCATCTGTTTTGTATCAGAGCGTTTGTAGAAGCGTCGCACCGACAGCGCTGCCGGAATGCCGGGAAGCTGATCGTAGTACACATTGACCGTCGGCTTGTCGAAAATGGCCGAGTCGATCGTCATGGTTCCACACACGTTCACTTGCACGTCTTGGTTCGCCAGCAGAGAGAGATGCACGACTTCCTCGTCGAGAATATGCCGTACAAGATGGGCTTCGTGTTCCTCTCCCCCATATTCCACCCTGGTAGGGCGTGGATAGGCGCGGGCTTCTGCGTACTCCTTCTCCAATAGCTTGAGATTTGACCCGAACATTCTGGGATGGCCGCGGACGAGCAACTGCGCCCCCTGTGCAAACCGGCCTGCATGGGCGGCATCAGCCAGGTGCTGCGCAATCGCGATTTCATGAGGAATCACGCTGGGAGTGGCCATGGTATACAGAATGAGTGGCCGGTTTGGATCAAGTCCGATCAGAGAAAATACCTCCTGGCGGGTCAGGCGAAACGACGGATCCAAATGATGGTCGAATTGTGGTGCGCCTGTCACGTGGACCTGATCCGGGGAGGTTTCCGGGTACATGGTCAAGAGACAGTCTCGCGCAACTTCGGACCACACCAGATAACGATCGGCGAACGGGAGATAGGGAATCTTGTGTTGCAGATTGTCCCGGGAGCGGATCATGACGAGAGTCGGCAGACCGAGAGAGTTGGCAGCCTCGATCAGGGCCATCTCCCTCATCCCCTCGGGCGAAAAACTTGCGACGACGGTGGCTCCCGCTTTCTGCAGCCGTTGCCTGTAAACCTCGGTGATGGGATGTTGACGCAGAGCCTGTGAGAATTGCGCACGCCAGCGTTCAGACAAGCCGCATCGTCCCGCGAGCCAGAACCGTCCGAATCTACCAGCCGCCCGGCTGATGCTGGCGGCTCGGCGAATCGGTTTCCTATCGTTGTGACGGTAACAACTGAACAGGAAGTCCGCCCAGATCGTGGACGGATCCTGGTAACACTTCCGGGCAAAACCTACGGAGGAATGTAACCGGTCCAGTGCCGGATCATGTCGAACTTCGAATTCTTCGAGAGCTTCTATGCACGTTCCTTCCGGCCGAGCAGCAAGGGACCCTGGCAGCTTGTTCGGATCCACCCAAACCCGTACCTCCGTGCCGGCCAACCAGCGCCCGATCTCGCCGGTCCGTACGTTACGCAAGGCCAAAAAGCTGTCGCATCCGATAATGATGCTCATGAGAACAGACCTAGGGGATAATGCATCACGTTCAGACGGTTCGGAGGAGTTCCCGCTCGACCATCTCGCAGATCGTATGCCAGGCGAGCAGATGCAATTCTTGTATGCGCGGCGTCGAATCGGCCGGTGCGCGGAAACAGAGGTCGGCATGCTCCGTAAGGCTTCCCCCACTCGCGCCGGTGAATCCGATCGTCGAAGCCCCTTTCTCCCGCCCCGCCTGCAGGCCACGTATAACATTGGGCGATCTGCCGCTCGTGCTGATGCCTGCCACGAGATCTCCCGGTTTTGCCAGGGCCCGAACCTGCCTGGCAAACACATCGGCAAACTCCCAGTCGTTGCCGACCGCGGTGAGTATCGAGGTATCAGTAGTCAGGGCGATGACCGGCCAGGGCTCGCTCTCGCGCAAGAAGCGGCCGACCAATTCACCGGCCACATGCTGCGCATCCGCCGCGCTGCCGCCGTTTCCGAATAGAAGGATCTTGTTGCCCGAGCGGATGGTTCGCACGAAGGCCTGCATGATTTTAACGAGCATCCGCAACGACAAATCCAAGAAGCGCTGATGTGCTTCAAGGCTATGCTTGACGATCGCATACATATCCTTTTCCAGGACACTCGCGTTTTCCTCGAACAGGTGGATCTGGCGTATCAGGCCGACTGCTTCCGCGACAGCCCCCGCTCCACCGGGTTTGGACAGGATGCGATGCGCGGCGGCTTTGGCCGAACGTGTTGCGTTCAGGGGAGCGAGCCCCAACCCGACGTGCCGCAGTGCCGAAGCATCGCGGTCCCCGTCGCCGACATAGCAGAACTCATCAAGCCGCATGTTCAACTCGCGCGCGAGCCCCTCCAAAGCGAGCAATTTCTCCTTCACTCCTCGCCTCACCAGATCGCAGTTGAAACGACGCATCAATCGATCGACGGATGGCGTATCTTCGCCGGTCACGAAGGCGACCGTCAGACCGGCACGTTTGGCTTGCGTCACCGCGTCAAGATCTTGAAAGCAAAACCGCTTGTCTTCATCGCCAGACGCGGAGAGGGCTGCGGTGCCATCCGTTAGTACCCCATCGATGTCCAAGGCAAGCACTCGAATTGTGGTCACCATATCGTACGTCCTCCATCGATAATCATATTCATACCCGTCATATAGGACGACGCGTCCGACACGAGAAACACGACTGCAGCCTTATACTCATCCTGCTTGGCCATCCGTCCGAGGGGAATCAGGTGAGTCAGACGAGCCACGAATTCCTTGTCTTGCCCGGTATAAACACCACCAGGGGACAGGGCATTGACCCGGACTCCTTGTTCCGCCCAATAGGTGGCCAGATAACGGGTCAATCCGATTAACCCGTGTTTGACGACGGAATAGCTGACGGGCTTTACCGGTTGTTGATGGTCCGGTAAACCCGCCCGTCGATAGATGCGCTGATCAGGGGCGATGACTCCAAGATCGGATGCGATATTCAGAATCACGCCCCTGCCGCGCTTCGCCATGTCCTGGCCCATCAACTGGCTGCAGAGAAATGCGCCCGTGAGACCCACGGCAAGGTCTTCGTTCCAGCTCGTCACGGAAAATCCTTCGAGTCTGGAACTTCCCTCATTCGCACCCTTGAGTTGCTCTTGTTTCGGATTGCGGGCGGCATTGTTGATCAAAATATCGATCTGCCCGAACCGCTCGGTTACCTGCCGGACGATTCCAAGGATCGATTCCGATTGCGTGATGTCGGCCGAGAGCGCGACGGCCGGAACCCCGTATTTGGTCGCTACGCGCTCTGCAGTTTCCTGCGCATGGCGCGTGTTGATATCGACCAGGACAGGAATACCTCCCATGTCGGCGATTGCGTCGGCATGTTGGCCGCCCAAGAGGCCGCCGCCTCCGGTGATGACCGCGACTCGGCCGGAAAGGTCGAACTGAGCGCGGACACCGGTATCCACGGGATTACCTGCTATCATCGGATTGCTTCTCCTTGCGCGAGACGGATCAGAGGCCCACTCGACGCAACTTATTCATCACCGGCACTTCGCTCGGGTAGAGGCACTTCTTGCCGTCTCCCATGGCTTTTTGGATGGCCCGAACATCCTTGACTAAACGCCACACACCCTGTGGCTCAATCGAAGCCGCTTGATCGCTCCCCCACATAGCCCGATCCAACGTGATATGGCGCTCGATCATGCAGGCTCCCAGCGCGGCCGCGGCAACCGACGTGGCCAATCCGACTTCGTGACCGGAGTAGCCGATCGGGACGTCGTAACGCTCGCGCAACGTCTGCAGGGCTGCCAGATTCAATTCTTCCACCGACGAAGGATAGGTGCTCGTGCAATGAAGAATAATGAGATCATTGGTCCCCAACACATTCACCGCATGGTCGATCTGCTCGATGGTGCTCATTCCAGTCGAGATAATGAGCGGTCTGCCGCAACTCCGATGATGTCGTAATAGATTGTCGTCGGTCAGACTTGCTGAAGCGATCTTGTAACAGGGCGGATTGAACTGCTCCATAAAGTCGACAGAGGGTTCATCCCAACAGGACCCATACCAGAGAATATCCTTCTCCTTGCAATAGCGATCGATTTCTCTGTACTGTTCGCGCCCGAATTCCAACCCGCGTTTGAGATCGCCATTGGTCTTCCCGAACGGATTTTCGCGAGGTTTGCTCAGTTCCTCAGGCGTATAGACAATCTCGAGTGTTCTCTTTTGGAACTTGACGGCGTCGCAGCCGGCAAGTGCCGCGGTGTCGATGAGCTTCTTGGCAATTTCGACGTTTCCATTGTGATTGATCCCGATCTCAGCAACCATGAAACAGGGTTGCCCCTCACCCACGGAAAATTTGCCTATCTGGACTGTGCGGCTCATCGGACCCCTCCTTTGTAAAAAATAAGTGTGTCGGCTGATGGTGAGCTGAAGAATCACGGGCGCAGTGGTCTCGCCCTCGGCTTATCGATCCCCGTACAGGCCTTCCGCCTGGGAACTGTCACTGTAGGCAGGCTTCAACGGGACATTGCGATAGCGGATGAGTTTTGCCGGATTGCCGGCCACAACGGCATAGGGCTGGACGTTTTTGGTCACGACAGATCCCGCACCCACTACAGCCCCCTCGCCGATTCTGACACCGGGCAGAATAATTACCCTCGTACCGATCCACACATCGTCCTTGATGACGACAGGCTGAGGCTCCGTACCGCCCTGCTCCGTCATCGGGATATCCAGTCTGTCGGACTTGTGATTCGATGTCAGGATGACGACATCCGGCCCCATCATGACGTGGTTGCCCAGGGACACCGGACCATACAGACGACAGTTGATGCCGAGGCCGGAAAAATCCCCGATGCGGATATTGCGTCCATCTCCGAAAAAAGCCTTCTGTTCCACATTGACATCGCGCCCCATCTGTATGAACAACCCGCGACAGGTGGCACGGCGGAGGACGCGTGCCCACTTACCATAGTGGTTATCCGATGCGGGCAAATGCCTCGTGAAACCGTAGTACGCGATGAGGCACATCAACCGGGTGAGGCGCATGGGTATTCCACAAGATCGGCCACAAGGAAGGCGAGTCGCATGTTCTGCCGGGCTGTACAGAAAGCGGTCGTGATCGTGTCAGACTGGGTGGCGCACTCCTTGCGCCGTGGTACGCTCTTCGTTCAGCTCGATCCGCCGGAGAGCTTCTTCAACTGCCGGGATATCTTCCGGGTAGTCGACCTCCAACAGGTGCTCATTGTGGATATACGGAAGGACAGAGGTTCCCCACATGGACTGCTTGTCGAGAATGGCGCGAGGCCGGATGACATCCACGTATCCATTCTGCCAATACACAACCGGCAACTGTTGGCGGGGGAGCGATTGGCAGTCCGGCACGTTTTCTATTCGAAGCACCGGCTGTAACTGACCGGCCGAGTTCACGTGCCACATTTTGTACGGTGTTTGACGGGCAACACTCACCGAGCGGATTGCATCCGCTTCGGGATGTGACAGCAAGAGATCGATGGCTTCGTCAATGTGCTCTACGCGACGCACTGGGCCCGGCGGCCGAAGGTGAACCACCAGCTCAGGTGAGTACCCTTCCCGCTCTGAGAACCAATTCAATGCGTGGCGAAACACATCAATGTCCGGTGAGGCATCTCCCGCGCACCACTCCGGCCGGATGAACGGGACTTCGGCTCCCCATTCCCGCGCGACCTGAGCAATTTCCTGATCGTCCGTCGACACCACGACTCGCGTAATCCGTTTGGACGCTAGCGCCTGCAGAATCGAGTATGCGATCAACGGCTTTCCCGCGATCGGAAGGATGTTCTTGCGAGGAACGCCTTTAGAACCACCCCGGGCCGGTATGAGCGCCAATATCGTCGGATCCATCAGCCCTTTCTCGCCAACAGGCGAAGCCAGGCGCCCGCTGACCGGTCTTCATGATAGTGAAAGTGGGAATGCACCCTCCGGTCAATCCACTGTGGAGGCTGCGTGAACAGTTTCTGCGAGGCGCGCCGGGCCCCTTCTCTCATGATATTGCGCCATCCGGTTTCAGGCGTCCTCCGCCCGCAACTCGACACGGCCACGATAGTCATCCCGCTCTCTTCAAACAGCCGAATCAACGATGCCTGGGTAAAGAAGAGCAGATGGGGAAGGTCCCCCGTCGATTCGGATAAGTGCGTTTCATTCGGCACTTCGCAAAATACACACCCCTGCTCGGATACAAGTCCACGAACGGTACGCAGGAATTCTCGGGGGTTCCTCAAATGTTCCAGAACATGGGAGCAACTTACGACGTCCCAGGAAGACCGTACCTCCGAAAGACTCACATACAGATGGTGCCCCGACTCTTGTATCTGCCGGCCACAGTACAGGTCCGGTTCGATCGCTCCTGTTCTGGAGACGTGTCGCCGACGAGCCTCGTCAAGCAGCAATCCATAACCGGCCCCGATGTCGAGCCAACTTCCTACTGACCTCAGAGGTTCCAAGACAAATTCAACCTGCGCGCGGGCCCTCACCGACCCGCCATCCCAGGCATTAGGGCGACTGTCGCCGGCCCTCCGGCCCCGTTCCGCTCGATAGCGTTCCGCATAAAAGGCCGCGAGTTCGCTCTCCTGAGGCAACGGGGAAGCAAACGCGGCACGGCACTGTTCGCACGATCGAATGGAAAGGCCTGAAAAAGGGCCCTGCGATTGCGTCGGTCCGCTCCGGTATGGTCTGACGACGGCCGTTTCCCGGGCCAAGCAGACTGGACAGCAGAGCGAGGTGGCTTGTTGGAGCATCGTCGGCGGCATGTCGTTGAATGAGTTTGAGGTTTCCTGGAGACGCTAGACCGGAGACGTCTCAACCTTCAGCTGAGGCGCCTGGATTCAATGGTTTTCGGCAGGCATAGCCCGTTGATCAGGCGTGAAGACCACCGCGGTGCCTGCACGAAGCGACTCGTCGGCCAGGAGAGAGAACAGGAGGCTCCGGACTGATTCCCGCAGGTCCACCAGCGGCTGAGTCTCACCCCGGATGCAGGCGATAAAATGGCGCAGTTCATCCACAAACATCTGATTGCGCTCAAACCCGCGGAACTGGATCTGCTGGGTCGTTCGTGACTTCACGTCATGAAGGACCACCTGATTGCTATAAAAGTCATAGTGAACCTTCCCGGCATCGCCGATCACTTCGCAGACTCGCTGCGGAGGACGTTGCAGGTAGTCCAAGTGAACGTGTACCGGAAAGACTCCCCCGCGATCCTCACAGGACAGCAGGACACTGACGGAATCTTCGACGTCGAGTTCGAGCCCGCTGAGATGCCCCCCGACGGCGTAGAGACGGCGAGGCATTCCAAACAGCCACAGGGCATAATCGAACTCGTGCGTTTGAATCCGGAGGGCACCGCCACCGAGTGCCCGCCTGGCAGCATGACTTTGCCGGTAGTCCTCATAGGGATGCCAATCCGGAAGATACTCTCCGTTCACGATGTGGGCGGCGGCGAGATTTCCGAGGCGGCGCTCTTCAAGCAGATTCTTGATCCAGCGTAATCCCGGGTGGAAACGAAATTGATAGGCAACGAAGGCCACCAGGTGCTTGCGTTCGACGATGTCAATGAGCTCCTCGACCCCGTCCAGGGAATCGGCCAAAGGTTTTTCGATAAAGAGGTGACATCCCGCCTTGGCTGCCGCCAGGGCGACAGGCAGATGCACGCTATTGGGGTTCGTCACAAACACCGCGTCAGGTTTCTCCCCCAGAGCGTCATCGAGATTCGAATAGGATCGGATGTTGTACGCCGACTCCAAGGTCACGCCCTGCCGTACGGTCATGTCAGCGTTGAGGACAGGACTGTCGCCGCTGGCTCGATACGCAAGAATCTCGACGTGCTCGCCCATCAACGCGCGAAGATTCCGGACATGCCGTTGGCCGATTGAACCGAGTCCTGCGAACAATACCTTCATCGTCTCCCCTTCACACGGTCTCTGCCGTGAAATGACCGCCTGCTCCGCAGGCTGCGATCCGGTTGACCAGCCGCCCGATTCCTTCAATCTCGACGGCAACTTCGTCACCCGGAACTAACGCCGGCTTGGGCGGCGGGGTGCCCAGCGCAACAATGTCGTAGGGTTCAAGCGTCATGATGCTCGATACGTAGACCAGGCACTCCACCACGCCGAATCTCATCGCTGCGGTCGTCCCCTGCTGGACGATCTCTCCATTTCGCCGGGTGATCAGCGTGAACGGACGGATCGCGGGGTCGACATTCAGATAGGGCCCCATCGGTGCGAACCCATCCGCAGACTTCTTCACCGCAGGTGGAACCACACGAAGAGTGCTTTCGCGACCCGAGAGGTCGTTGACCACGGTCCACCCCAGGATGGCCTCCGGCACCTCGTCCGGAGTCAGGTTCCGACATCGCCGTCGCACGACCACCCCAAGCTCTCCTTCTGCGACAACCGATCGAAAGACATGGGGCAGTTCGACGGTCATCAGGTGACCTGTGAACGACGACGGCGGTTTGATAAAGAATGAGGGCCGAGGATCAGGGCCCAGTGGTTCTTCGCCGGGGAAGTTAGCCCCGATCCCTATCAGTTTCGTGGCCGGGACAGACGGTAGAAACCGAACATCCGTCATGGCGACACGCCTGTTCGTGGAAATCAACCCGTCAAGCGGCGATCCGGACAAAAGCACCAGATCAGTTCCATCCGGTCTGGCGTACCAGACCGTTCCCTCCCAACTGATTCTGGCGACCCGATCCTCACGCACAGACGACGCTCGCGCTGAGGAATTTGATGTTTGCCAGATGGAGGGGGCAGATGTTGTCGATGAAACCGGTGTATTCACCCGTGGTTCTCACTCGATGAAGGATCCGCACCACCTTTTCGATTTCGATGCCAACCATCGCATGATGTAAATCATCAAGAAATTCCGGGTTCTGATGCTCCGCTGTCGCAAATACGGCAATGGCCTCCCGCAGGACTTCTGGGCTCCGCTCGCGCTGCAAAAAGGCGAAACGTAAAATGCTAAACCCCAGGCAAGGCAGCCGCTGATCGATAATCATGTTGTCGAGATCGATCATGGTCGCTTGGTCTCGATCTTGATGGAATAGCGCATTCCGCGGATGGAAATCCGTATGGACCAGGCACTCGTGAAGCGGTGAAACGGGACGATCGCTGAGTGTTCGTTCCACCGCCCATTCGACAGTATCCCACTGCTCGAGAATCCGGACATAAGCCTGGCGGGCCGGGGCGTGGTCCTTGAGAAATCTATACAGCGCGGGCACCTCGCTCGCGGTCGTACGAAGAGGATACGCCTTGTGAAATCCTCTCATCCTCTTTCTGGTTTCCTCACTGAGGCAAGCCAGGCCTTCGGTATGAAGTCGACGCAGTGAACTGGCACTGCGTCGAGGGTCCAGTTCCGGGTCGGCATAATTCCTGCCGCTGTTGAACGCATAGAGACGCAGGAGATGACCTTGGTAACGATGGACGAAGCAGCCATCGTCACCGCGAACAATTTCTTCAACCGGAAGGCCTGCACGATGGAGTTCGGATACCGCCTGTCCCACGACCTCGAGCCGTTCGGCAACATCCTGTTGTCCGTAAAGAGCTTGGGGATGAGCCATCACCTTTAAGAGGAACCGCCCGCCGGTCGTCGCATATTCGAACAGATTATTGCTGACTTGAAACTCAAAAGTGAGCGGGGCGAGCTTGATCGGACGCCCGAGCGAGGTATACCCCGCAGCGAGATGCTTGATGAGGGTGGTGAACGGAGGTGTCAGCATCAGTCAAGCCCCGCATACATGCCGCCATCCGCCCGAATAAAATTACCGGTGAGATAGCCGGCCCGTTCCGACGCGAGGAAGGCGACCACGTGTCCGACATCTTCCGGCGTTCCAAGGCGTCCTTTCGGGATGCGCCCGATTGAGGTGGAAAGCGCCTTGTCGAAAGAGATGTTGAGGTTATCCGCCCGGTTCTGAATCAATGCGCGTGACCGGGCAGTCATAATGGAGCCCGGCAACACCATGTGGACGTTGACGTCATGCGGAGCGAGCGCGCGGGCAAGTGTACGGTGCACCGCCGCCAAGCCGCCGCGCATGAAGTTAGAAAGATCGAGCCCTTCGATCGGAGCTTTCACGGCCAGCGACGCGATGGTGATGATGCGTCCCCACCGGCGCGCACGCATTCCCGGTACAACGCGCCGGATCGCTCTCATCAGAGAAAGGGCCTGCTCTTCGAATGCCGTCTGCCAGGCGTCATCGGGCAGATCGAGGATCTCCCCAGGTTTGGGGCCGCCCGTATTGTTGACCAGGATATCGGTGCCGCCGAAGCGCTCTTCTACAAAGCTGAACAACCGTTCGAGATCAGCAGATGCGGTCAGGTCTCCTGGAAAAATGACTGCATCGTGACCGCGTTTGATGAAGAGAGCCCGTGCAGCCTCGAGTTTGTCCTTGGAGCGCGAAAAGATGACCACGCGATGTCCTTCCTCTGCGAGGCATTGCGCGGCAGCAAGACCGAGTCCTTCAGACCCGGCAAGAATGACGGCGGTTCTCTGTGTATTCACTTGATCCGTCTCATGGTGATCAGAACTGTTTCAGAGTGTCGCCGAACGGCACGAGGCTGAGGCAGGCGACGTGGGCGATCCGAATCGACCTACGTCTTGTGAGCGGCTTTCATCGATTCAATGAGTTGGTGATTGAGCACAACACTGATCCACTGCCACACGTAGAAAGAGTTGTCGCTCTCGCCTCGGAGGTATCGCTCCCATGACTCCTGCAGACGGTCGATCTCAAACCAACCGCTCTGGGTGATGCTTGCATGCGCCAGACAACTCTCCACCCAGTCCCGGAGAGGGCCTCGCAACCATTCGCGCTGTGGTGTCTGCAAAGGTCGTTTCGGAGCTTCCGTAAAGTCTTTCGGCAGGAGCGGGCGAACGATTTTCCGGAGGAGGTATTTGTGCTGGTCGTAGCGGATGAGGCGATGGTCCGGTTGTTTGAATGCCAATTCAACCAACCGGTAATCCAGAAACGGTTCCCGCAACTCGCAGGACGCTTGTGAGGAGGCGCGATCGTTAAAACGCAATGCGCGTGGAAGCTTCGTATACCGGAGATCGCGATACCGAAGATTCGACAGCCGGTCCTGAAATGGTTCCGGATAGACCGGCCGAGGCCGCAGCGAGGTGAAGGCCTCTGAGAGACATCCATGGTCCGTGGCCTCATTGAGTGAGCCCTGGACAGGCATGGTTCCCGATAACGCACTCTCTGCACCCTGTGCGTAGTAACTATAGCCCGCCCACTGCTCGTCGAGGCCCTGCCCGTCCAACAACACCGTGGTTCCGGAGGCCTTGGCCAGCTTGAAGAGTTGAATCATCGCCAGGGTTGGGAATCCTCCGAAGGGCTCCTCTTGGGACTGGATCGCTTCCTCGGCGAGGCGGGGGATGTCAGGCGCGGCGAGAGTGGCGATGTTCAGCGGATAACGGGTTTCCCCAAGGAGTCGGCGAACCCACGGCGTTTCATCGTAGGCTGTGTCACCACAGGCAAAGTGATACGTCTGAATATCCTGGCCCGGACCGAACAGTTCTCTCAACAGGACCACCAGCGTCGAAGAATCCAGGCCGCCACTGAGGCAGACCCCGACCGGGACGTCCGAACGGAACCGCATACGCACGGCATCCTGGAGAAGCTGGTGGTATTCCTCGCCGACGACGCTGTCCGAACGTCCGTCCGGCCGGTCTGATTTCACCCGTTCCGGAAGGTCGTACCAACGGTACAGTTCGATACGGCCGTCTTGCCAGGAGAGATAATGGCCTGGAGGGACCCGCCTGATATTTTTGAAGAAGGTGCTGGAACCGTGGTCATAGGCACCATAGCGGAGATAGGCGAACCAGGTATCCTGATCCGGCTCCAATGGAACACCAGCCACGGCGAGTGACTTGATCTCTGACGCAAAATAGAGCGTCCCATCCACTTCGGCATAGTAGAGCGGCTTGACCCCGAAGCGATCTCTGACCAATATCAGTCGTTCGGTGAGCCGGTCCCAGATCGCACAGGCGAACATTCCGTTCAGCCGGTTGAAACTCTCTGAACCCCACCGGGAAAAGGCTTCAAGGACGACTTCCGTGTCGGTTCCTGTTTCGAACGACTTCCCCAGATCGGATTTCAACTCGAGGTAGTTATAGACCTCTCCGTTGTAGGTCATGACGAAACGCCGATCGTGACTCATCATCGGCTGGTGACCGCGGGGAGACAGATCGAGCACGGCCAACCGCCGGTTACCAAGTGCCACATGAGATTCAACCCACACGCCTTCCCCATCCGGCCCGCGATGTGCGAGGGGTGTGGTCATAAGCCGAATCGTACGATCCGAGGTGACTCGTTCTGAGCTGACGTATCCGCTAATCCCACACATGTTAGAGGCTTCCACTCCGTTCAAGGGCGATCTGTTCCGACATCATGAGTTCGGCCAGCTTGAGATCGAGCTCCGTATCGATACTCACTGATCGTTCCAGGGGCATCACATAAGGACGAATCGTCAGCCCCCAGATGGAGCCCTTCTCCATCAGGACATCTCGCTTGGTCAAATAGATCGATCCGTTTCGCATGTACGCGGCCGGCTGGTAATCCTGCCGTCTGGTACCTTCCCGCTCTTCCACGCAGAACGGCAGGAGTACGTTGTCTTCGATGCGCTTCATCAAGATGGGGTGTGTGGCGTAGACCCGCATCACACTAATGACCGAATCACAGCCGCCCGCAAACCCCAACTGGAGGCATTGCTCAAGATCCCCGACCGTCCGAAATGGTTCCGTCGGCTGAAGGAGACAGATCCAATCCATTCGGACTCCATCCTGCCTTTCAATGAAATCGACCGCATGTTGAAGCATGGGAATAACCGGTGACTCATCGCGTGCCAGAGCCGCCGGTCGGAGAAACGGCACCTCCGCCCCATACTCCCTTGCCACCATCGCAATCTCCTCATCATCCGTACTGACGATGATACGGTGGAACAGGTGCTGTGCGGCGCGGGCATGCTCGATGGTGTAGGTGATCAGCGGCCTCCCGCAAACAGGGCGAATGTTCTTGCGAGGCACGCCCTTCGAGCCGCCACGAGCCGGAATCACCGCGAGAACTTTCTGTGTCCTCTCCATCAGTATGCAATCCTCTTCTCCACGGTCAACGGGACCCGAGCCAAGATCTGTGCAATACGCTCGCCTGCTTTGCCGTCGCCATACAGAGGGCTGGAGGGATACCGCCCATTGGCCAAGTGCTTCCGGGTGGCCTGCACAATCTCCGCGGCGTTGTATCCGACATCGATGACGTTCCGCGCGCGCTCTCTCCCCTGCTGACGATTGCCGATATTGACGACCGGAAGACCGAGATACGAAGCCTCCCTGATCCCCGCACTGGAATTTCCAACCAGACACCGTGCGCCTGCGAGCAACCGGAGAAAATCCTCGGGCGTCATATTCTTGAAAAAGTAGATATTGGAAGTCGTACCGGCCTCCCGGAACTGGCGCAAACCTTTCGAGATCTGATCCGAACCGGCATCAACATTGGGCCAGAACCAGAAAGTCGGTTGGTTCAAAGTCCTGACTGCCGATATCGTCTCGTAAATCTGCGATGCGGAATCGCGGTATTCGGTAGTGACCGGATGCTGCATGACCACCAGATAGCCGTCCCTGGGATCGAAGCGCTTCCCGACGCCGGCGTAGGCCGCGAATGGGTCAAAGCCGTTGTTGGTCGCCCCCTGAACGCGCTCGGCCAGATCAATCGAGGGACAGCCGGTGATAAAGACCATCTCCGGGTCTTCTCCCATTCGGATCACGCGGTCTGCTGCCTGACTATTGGCAACGAAATGCAAGATAGACAGTTTCGTCACCGCATGCCGGACCTTCTCATCAATCGATCCCGTCACTTCGCCGCCTTGGACGTGGGCCACTGGAATGTTGAGATAGGATGCGGCAATGGCCGTCGCAATCGTTTCAAATCGATCCGCGACGCTGATCACGACATCGGGGCGGATATTGTCGAAGATCGTGGCGAGTTCGACGACACCCAGGCCGGTCGACTTCGCGGTCGTGATCAGGTTCTCGCCTTCCAGCACCATGTAGACGATTGCGTCTGGTTGGAAGCCGTCCGCGCGAATGACATTCACGACCTCGCCGTATCGCTCCAGCAAGGCCGACGCCGCAACGATGAGCTGGAGTTGAAGATCCGGATGCGACTTGATCGCCTGAAGAACGGTCTTGATCCGGGAATAGCTCGGCCGCGCAGTGATAACGACACACACTTTCCGCATAATGACTCCGATCGGGTTTCGGTTAGGCCGTGATAGTGCGGAGGAATTGAGTCAACTTCTGTGCCATGAACACCTCGGTTTTGCCCATGGCTTCGTGGGTCGCTCCTCCGATGTGAGGAGTAATCAGCAAGTTGCGGTGATGCTTCGCGTAAGCCAACAGCGGATTGTTCGAACGGATGTCCTGGCGGCGTTCATCTGCAAGGACATCGAGCGCTGCTCCGCCGAGCCGTCCGGACACGAGAACATCAAGCAGGGCCGCTTCATCCAAGATTTGTCCTCTCGACGTGTTCACCAGCACCGCGCCGCTGGGAAGTGCGGCCAGTTCCGGTCTGCCGATCAGACGCACGACTCCAGGATGGAGGTTCACGTGAACGGTCAGAACATCGGTGTCTGCGAGCAGTTCGAGCAAAGAAGGTTTACGCAGAACTGTCGTCGGCCAGGTATCGATGAAGGGGTCGTATGCCGCGACACGCATTCGGAAGGCCGATCCATAGGTCGCGACCTGCTTGCCTAACCGCCCGAATCCGACGATCCCGAGCCGTTTTCCATCCAGGTCGTGCCCCTTCAAGGCGTCTCGATTCCAGAGTCCCGCCTGCACTGAATCAATCGCTTCAGGGATCCGCCGCATAAGGGCAAGCAACATTCCCCAGGTGTGTTCAGCCGTTGCGGTGATGCTGCTCAGGAAAGTCTGTTCGCCTTTCAGACTGAGGACAGGAACATTCCGTGCTTCTGCCGTCTCCAGATCGATATGGTCGAGACCGGTTGTCGCCGACACGATCGCTTTCAGATTCTTCCCTGCTTCGAACACTTCCCGATCGATTTGGTGGTGTAAGCGGACGATGAGAATGTCATAGGCTGAGATCCGTTCCAGCAATTCCCGCCGACAGAGCGGGCCGTTGCTGATCTCGCCCACCTGCGCCAGGACTGCGCGTGCTTCATTGCAGTAGCCTTCCGGCTCGAGGTTGAGAATGTGATACCGCCGCGGCGAGACGGCAAGGTCGGGGGGGATCATGGTTCTAAATCGTCCAGAGACAGGAGCGTATCTGCCGGTATCGTTCGTCGCAGCTTGCGCCCGAGAATCTCTCCGACTCGTTCGACGGCAATCCCTGTACCGGGTTTCTTGAAGGTCACATGTTCGGAAGACAGAATCGTTCCCGCAGGAAGCTCCGACATCGCCACGGCGCTTTTTGTAAAGAGACGTCTGAGCGGTCGCATTTCTTCGAACAACTGATCCTTATCGACAGGGTGATTTCTGATCTTTTCAATGAAACGGACCCCCTCGACGAGTTGACGGAGCTCATCGGCAGTCACACTCGCCGGCACGTCCGGCCCGGGCATCTCTCGACTCATCGTCACGTGGACTTCGAGTGCTTCGATCCCGATTGCTGCTGCTGCCAGGCCGGCATAGATAGTTCCCGAATGGTCCGACAGTCCGACGTGGCAGCGGTACCTGGCGCGATACATCGGAATAAGATTAAGACCGATCTTTTCCGGTGGGCAGGGATACGCGGTGGTGCATTGAAGCAGAGTGGTAGGCGCCCGATGTCTCTGCAAAAATCCGACGACGTCGTCGATTTCCGACAGTGCGCTCATGCCGGTCGAGAGCAGGACCGGGATGCCGGATCCGACTATGAACTCAAGCAGCGGGCGGTTGGTTATCTCCCCTGACGCGACCTTCCACCCATCCAGCCCCACACGTTGCAGCATCTGCGCGGCGGGCAGCGAAAACGGTGAACTGATAAACTTCAACTGGCGATCCGCAGCATGCGCGCGCAGACCGTGCCATTGCTCTTCTGAGAACTCCATGCGTCGCCAGTAGTCGTAGCGTGTGGCATCCTGGCGACTGAATTTCACTCGCCACGGTTCACCCGGCGTACTCTCTGCTTGCGCAATATGTGTCTGAAACTTGACCGCGTCCGCCCCGGCGTTGGCAATCGCGTCGATATAGGCATGGGCCAACCCCAAGCTTCCGTCGTGGGCTTGCCCCACTTCACCGATAATGAGACAGGAATGAGTCATGATAGCCATATACGGTTCTTTGGGTCGACCGGCGAGCACCGGCGAAACCGTCGATCAAAGCGAACGCGTGGAAAGATTCTGGCGAGACCTCAGCTCGGTCAGTCGAGCTGCGAAATGGTACGAACGGCTTCTCCCGGACGAAGGGGAATCAGTGTCACGACACGGTCCACGAAGCCGACGCGGACACCGGCGTTGACCATTCGTCTCCACCGGAATGAGTCGCCTCCCATATTGAGTTTGAGAGGGGTCTTCGGGTCGTAGGGAAAGACCTCGTCGAGGTATTTCCGATACAGCACGGTGGAATGGGAGACATGTCCAGGGCACTTTCCGTCCGCACCGACGGCCGCACCCCGTTCCTCCCATTCACCGGGCGTGATTTCCACTCGAGACCGGCCCCACACAAACTCAAAATTCCCGTTCAGTGCGCATGCCAACAGTTGTTCGATGTGATCCGGTGTATACACATCGTCGTCGTCGAGATGCGAAATCCATGGGCCCTTGGCCATTTGATGCGCGAGGTTGTTCGCCTCGGTGCCCACGATCATCCAGCGCTTCTTTTTGTTCTTCGGATACTGAGGACGCGTCGGCAGATTATAAAAAGACACCCGCGGATCCTTCACCCTCGCCATGCGTTCCACGGTGTCGTCGGTGCAATGGTCCCCCACGACCAACCATTCAAAATTGGTGTAGCTCTGCGCCAGAATTGCCGGCAAAGTGCTCTCCGCCACCAATTGCCCTCGATTGTACGTCGGCGTGGTAATGCTGACGAGCGGCGACCGCTCTCCCAGATACTCATGCTCCTTTTGAGCGCGCACATGGACCAGGAGCTTCCCGTCCTCGATGGCCAGCTTGTCGAACACCCGTGCCCGCTTCCCGGTTCGATACCGGCGGTGCGCCAAGACGGGAGCCCAGAGGAGCGGTCGAACGAGTCGCTCATACAAATCCGATTGTTTCACCATTTTGAACGACATGATGATCAGCCCACCTCCATTACACCGGGCTGTCGGATGGCGGTCGAATCGGCTGAGGCAGGAATCACGGGTAGTACCAGGTGCGAAGGATGCGCGCGATCGTGATAGATCCATTGCGTAGCAGACTGTATCTCGGCATCCATTCCTTGAGGGTGCCCGGTATTCGGGTTCCGATCCCAGAGAGGAAAATTGCTGCTGGTGACATGGAGCCGGATTTGATGCCCTGCCAGGAAGACGTTGCTCGTCGGTTGCAGTGTGACCGTAAATTCGTAGATGGTCCCCGGCACCAGGAGCTCCGGCTTCCCATAAATAGAGCGATGAAAACGCGCGCGCAGAATTCCTTCGGTCAGATTATAGGCGGTCCCATCCGGATACACATCGATCAATCTGGCAACAAAGTCGGTATCGGGTGCCGAGGATGAAGCGAACAGTTTGACCACAATCGGCCCGGTCACTTCCATTGGTTGCGCAAGCGGCGCACTGGACCAGACCAATACGTCGGATCGCCCTTCATTGGGTCGCTGGTCCACTGTCCCAGCCCGGATGATCGACGCCAACTCGCGATCGATGACGGAGTGGTTTCCACCTAATGTCGGAACCGGGTCATCAGGATCATACGTATAGGTGGAGGGCGGCTCGTCGTCCGCGAGGTGCGTGTCAAGTGTCCCGAGGCGTGTTCCGTCCGGAGCATGCAAGTAATACGGGGTATAACGGGTTCGCGCCAAAGGCCACTCCTGCTCATATCTCCACTCGTTGATGCCCATCACGAAGATTTTGATCGGACGTTCGTCTCCCACTCCGTTATCGACCCCGCGCATCACGTAATCCAACCATCTGGTGGCAAGCGCGATTTCGTCCTTTCCTGCATGGTCTCCGAACTCCCGGCCGCTCACCACACGATTCAGATGATCTGAGGGATTGACGACGATCCGCACATCCCTCGTGGGATCGGCCTTCCTCAGTTGCTGATAGCTGGTAAACGCGGCCCCCGCATAGTAGTCGTACCATCCACCCATCAGGTAGACGGGAATGTTGATCTTTTGATATTTGCCGTCTTGTCCATCTCCGCGAATGGTGATGGCTTGCCAATACTCATCGAACGTGGAATGGCTCACGTACTGCTGCCACAGTTCTTCGGCACCACGAAGACGTGTACCGCCGACCCGCTTGTCCAGCGTGATGAGCGGGAGATGGCGAAAGAAGTTCTGTAAGCCGAGGGCGGTGATCTCGGCCATGCTGTCTTTGCTATAAGCTCTTCCTCCGGCCGCTAGCGCCAAGGATAACGCCCCATTACACCGGTAGCCGCATTGCCAGACATCGGCATTCATCACTTGTGGGATAATGGCTTTCAGATTCGGATGCTGTTCGACCGCGACCAGCCACTGCGTTCCGGCCCAGTAGGACTTTCCGTACATGGCAACCTGGCCATTGGACCATGGTTGCTCGCTCACCCAGGTCAACGTATCGTACCCGTCACGTGCGTCGGCAAAGAAGCGATCGGCGACCCCACGCTCTCCTTCCGAGCCTGCATGCCCACGGGTTGCCTGCCCGACGTAGACATAACCTGCATCGACAAACGGTTTCGCGAGGGCTGGTCCCGTTGTGTTGTATCCGCGGCTCAAGACCACCGGATAACGTCCCTCCCCGATCGGTCGCCAGACAGCCGTTTGCAATTTCACTCCGTCGCGCATCGGTACCATGATGAGGTCGGTCACAAAATCCGTCGGGCCTTGATGCCGCCACGCATACAACCCGAAGCAGGCTGCACCAAGCACCAGAGCCAGCACGAGGCCGCTCACCAAACTGATCCGCACCTCACACCTCAATGGATCGCCGGAGGCTCACCGCCGGCAGGTTGCACGCTGTGAATGAATCGCACGGTTTGAACCGGTGCGGCAGACAGATGTCAGCATTCGGCCGGCACGTTGCCGAAGCTCCAAGCTCTTGTGAAAGCAGGTGGACAGGGAGGCTCCGGCAGAGAACCCGGAGTCAGATCAGCAGCCATTTCCGCGAGAGTTTCGACAATAAGGTCACCCGCCCCGATTTCAAGGTTGGAATGACTGGTTAATCGTGTTTCATAACCACCGCCGGTGGCGCTCATCGCTTCAAGGGTGGGTAGATACCCACAAAAACCGTTTGCGAGTGAGACGGGAAACACAAAGGCAAACTGCGTGGAAGCCTTCAACTTCAGCCCCAATTCACAGAAGAGTTCTCCTGGACAGGCAAGCAACAGGGCCGGACCGATCTGGATCGCTTGAACTTCTACAATGGCGTGAGGTTCCTTCGCTAAAATGGCGTCAAGCAGAACTATTTCTCTTGCGAAAAACGTTTCGGAAGTCTCCTGTTGGGAGCTGTCGTCCATCAGCAGCAATCTGGCCTGCTCGACTCTTTCCGAATTCGGGCGACGCCGGGGAATGTTCAGATGCGTCACTCGAGCGCACACCGGCGCCATCGGCCCCGGCACTGCATCGAGGAGGGCTTTGACCGCTTCAGCACCTACGCGCGCGCCAATGCGCCGAGCCCACCTCTCACCGATCTGATTCGGGTATCGTCCCAGCGTGTCGACAGGCGTAATGTCGCCACAGGCGCCGTTGAGAAACAACACCACGACATCGGAGCCAAGACCCGCCCGGATGACCTGCTCAAGGTAGTACACCCAATCTGCAGAGGTACCGCCGGGCTTGCTTGTCAGATGGCAGGCATAATTGACGATACAGCCTCGGAGACGCCCCTCCTGGTCCCAGGCTCCCACCACGCTCACCTCCGGGTCGATCGGACCAGCTTGTGAGATGATATCGGGATTTCCCTGACCCGGAAACGTATAGGTCATTCCGTTTCGCATGCGGAATCTGCGAGTGAAGGCGGCCTTGGTTTCGCACCCCTTCGCCACCCCGCACTGGACATCCATTCGAATGGCCCAGGCCTCTGACACCGCCGATATGATCTGCTCTCTCACATAGCTGACGTAGCCGGTGTCGGCGCAAGGCGATTGCTCATAGGCCAGCCGCTTAATCCATTCCGGTGCATGATCGAATTGGTCTCGATCATAGAATCCAAGCGGACCCGCGCTGTGGGAGTGAGTGGCAGCGATCATCACCGAGGAAGGGCGAATACCGTAACGAGTGTGAATTTGCTCCCGGACCGACTGCACGAGTGTCTGAGGCACAATGACCGCATCGACGCTGACCAGGACAACCTGCTCGGCGCCATCATCAAATACCGTCGCGCGGACCTTGCAGGGATCATGAACGGCTCCCTCGTGGGATGCTCTCCGCGATCCCCCGGGCATTTCCAAACCGCGTGCAGGCGTGATATCCCGCTCAGAAAATCCGGCTTTCATAGCCTCACATCACTGGGCGTTCCAAGGAACGTGGATTGACGCATGGGAACCTTCTGGACTTCGCGGGTCTTGCGCCGAAGTCGTCCATGGCGCCGTCTAGCAGGATGCGGAAAAAGTCCGCCAGCGGCGTTCTCGCATCAGTCAGAGGCTCACCGTACGGCACGAGTACGATTCGCCTCTTCGTTCGCTGCGGCCTTGCTGGACGGCCTTTTTGCGCATCCTGCGGGCTATTCTGGCGCGAGACGGCCCCTGTGTGAAACGCGACGGATGACGCAAGAATCGAGTTTTTCCGCAGCCGTCTAGGTTTCAGATGGCTTACGACAGGGGGCTTGTTGCAGACACGTCGAATACCGCTTTCAGAATCGCCATTGTGTTTGCATCTGCGCCCAAATAGAGGTGACTTTTATCACCAAACAGTGTGTTGGGCAGGCAGGAGATCTTCTGAATAATCTTGATGCTCTTTTTTGACTCCAGAGCGGAGAGGTACGCGTCGTAGTCCCGAATGAACGATTCAGGCAAGTTCTTGCATGATTCATGATTAAAAGGCATCGTATACCAGAACACCTGGATATCTCTTGATTGCGCCAGATCGATCAACTTATTGAGATAAGAGTCCAATAAGCGAGAGGTCGCAAATGTTTTTAGCTCTGCCTCTTCATTCAGGTCGATCGAACCGGATTTTCTTCCATAGTAAAAATGCCCGTTACTGCTGACCACGGTCTGATACGTCTCATCGTTGGTTTTCCACCTTCGCTCCTTCACCGCATGTCTTACGCTTCCCCAGTATTTGCTGGGCAGGAAGAAGTATTGCCATCGCAGACTCTTCTCCCCAAGCGTCTTATCTTCCAGGCGACGTGAAGTCTCCCACACCTCTCGATAATCATCGTAGTTCAGAAAGTCGTACTTGACCGACATTTCCCAAAAGACATCGACCATGGTGAGATGATAGGGGGCATAGCTCAACAGCAGATTCTTTGGAGCCGGGTGTCGCTTGAGGTAGTTCACGAGCAGGTAATAGCCCTCGATAGGTGATTGGCCGGTCAGTGCCAGATTGAGCGATTTCTTGTCAGCCAGATTGGGGATGTACCCGGCCTTGGCTCTCGAGTCTCCGATGACGACGAGATCCTGTCGACTTGGTGAAGCAGAATTTGCAACCCGTTTGGCGTGGAGCCACATGGGATAGTCCCGTTCCAAAATCACCATTTTCTGAGTGTGGACAAAAAGCATCGTGATCAAATAGACAAAGACCACGCACTGCAGCATGCCAATTAAATACACACCGTGCGCTTGGCTCTCACTCGTATTGTTCAGCAGGCTCACTTTCATCGCAACGCATTAGAATCTAAAATAAATAAACTCGTTCTCTTCCGTTAACGACACAATGGCCAGGTAAAACATCAGCCCGATCATTATCGACCACCTCAAATTGGGCTGCCACAAGAACCAGGGTGTATAGGCTGGCCTCACAGGGCCTGGTTGATCGAGCGAGTCATCTTCGATTTGGCCGACTAGTTCTTGGGTATTAGGCGCAACCAGACATACCAGTAGCAGCATCGGGGCAATGAAATATCCCAAGAGACTCGTGGAAATACCGCCCCACCCGTTCATGCCCGCCATACCAGTCATCATATTGAGTGCACCGGAAAAACTTGAGGCTCTGAAAAAAATCCACGCCAGGACAACAGCTCCCAAGGTCGCACATCTTCCGCTTCCACGTCCCCACCAGGTGGTCCGGTTCAGATCCTGCCCCAACCTGGCACGCACTGACCGCCAGGCATGATTGATACACAAATAGAACCCGTGTAACGCCCCCCATGCAACAAACGTCCACCCTGCGCCGTGCCACAAACCCGCAACAAGCATCGTGATCATGAGATTCGTGTATCGTCGCGCTTCTCCTTTGCGGTCTCCTCCGAGGGGTATATAGAGGTAATCTCGAAGGAACCGGGACAATGTCATGTGCCAACGCCGCCAAAATTCAATGATGTTGCAGGCTTTGTATGGAGAATCGAAATTGAGCGGCAACACAATCCCGAACATGCGCGCAATGCCGATCGCCATATCCGAATAACCAGAAAAGTCAAAATAGATCTGACAGGTGAACGCCAGCGCTCCCCCCCAGGCTTCAAAGAACGTTATCGGAGTTCCTCCTTCCGCCGTCTGAAATACGTATGTTGCATACGAACCAACATGGTCCGCGCACATGACTTTCTTAAATAAGCCGATAACGAATATCGTCACCCCGGTAGCAAACCACGTCGTATCGAAAGAACCAAATGACCGTTTTCCATACTGCGGCAATATTTCTCGAGCTCGGACAATTGGTCCCGCGATCAGCCGAGGGAAAAACGTAATGAACCAACAGTAACGAACAAAATCCCTCGGGGGTGTTTGGCCTTTATAGGTATCTATTAGGTACGCGATCTGTTCGAACGTGAGAAATGAAATCCCTATGGGCAAGACCACGTGGAGATCGCCTATCGGCAGGAACCGCAGATTCTCGACAATGAACGTTGCATACTTGAAATATCCCAGTAGCCCAAGATTGACTGCTATGCCGCCTAGCAACATCCATTTCTTCTTCTCAGCCTCTAAGGCCTCTCCCAGGAAGTAATTGAACAGCACGGAGAAGAGCAGGAGCGGAACATAGGACACATTCCAGTATCCGTAAAAGAATATCGATGCGACGACGAGCCAGGCGATTAACAATTGACGACGACCAAATCCGCTCAACAGAAAGAAAATCGCCGCCGTCGCCGGCAAGAATAGGAACAGGAACTGGTGTGAATTAAACAGCATGCCGCGGTCGCTCTATCCTATGAACCTGTTGCAGCCTGTGCCGACTGACAGAGCAACTCGCCTCGACTGCCCCGACTAACGACCGGACGACACAGAACCGATTGAACTTGTGTGGCCAGCTCATCGACATTCTTGACACATTCGCCCACCGCGAACATGTCACTCGCAGAGCCCTACTCTGCGAGACGGCCCCTTCGCACCTTCAGTACCCCGCCTGACCCCGTTCTGCCAGTTCTCCTTTCAGCGTGGTACGATTTCCAATTCCGGTGACAATTCCTGATTCAGATCCTGGACGACCTGTTGCTGCACCGCAGGAACCGGTTGCTTCAGCCGATCTCGAATCTCCCGGCCGCAGGAAACAACCAACCGGATAATCTGCCCAATGAGCTTGATGCTCTCGGCAGTTACGGCCGCCCCGGTGGGCAGCACCAGCACCCGTTTGGCCATACGCTCCGTCTCCGGCAACCACAGCTGACTCAATGGAAAATAAGACCGGTAGGGCTCCATATTGTGGCATCCCGGATAAAAATATCGTCGAGCGAGCACATTCTCCGCACGGAGAATGTCCACCACCTGATCGCGGCTTACACCGGTTACAGCCTCGTCGAGCTCCAAGACGATGTAATGATAGTTGTTGCGTTCCTGCTCATCGTACATGACCGGCCGGAGTCCGCGAATTCCTGTCAGCTCTCTGACATATGCCTGATAGTTCGACAGGTTCAGCTGGATGAATGTCTCCAGATCTTCCAGAGAGGTAATTCCCATCGCGGCGGAGACTTCGTTCATCTTCCCATTCGTTCCGATGTAGACGACCTTGTCGGTCCCCCCGAAACCGAAATTGGTCATCAGTCTAATTTTGGCAGCCAGCTCATCGTCATTCGTGACGATCGCCCCCCCTTCAAAGGTGTTGATACACTTCGTAGCGTGGAAACTGAACACCTCCGCATTACCAAAATTACCGATCATGCGTCCGTTATGGGAACATCCGAATGCGTGGGCTGCATCGAACAAGAGTTTTAATCGCCGCCGCTGAGCGATGCTGGTCAGAGCCTCGACGTGGCATGGCCGCCCCCAAAGATGTACACCGATAATACCCGTGGTTCGCGGCGTAATCAGCGCCTCGACTTTCTCCGGATCCAGATGGAACTCGCCCGGCGCGATATCGCAGAAAATCGGCGTGACCTCCTGCCACTGCAACGCGTGTACCGTCGCAATGAAGGTCATGGAGGGAACAATTACCTCCCCGGTGAGACCGAGCGCGCGGATCGCAATTTCCAGCGCGACGGTTCCGTTACACATTGCGATACAATGTTTGACCCCGAGCATATCCGAGATACGTTGTTCGAATTCCTGGCTGTACGGACCCATGTTGGTCAGCCATCGTCGATCCAGGATGTCGTTGATACGCTCGAACAGAGCCGCGCGGTTTCCGATGTTGGGGTAACCCACATGGAGCGGTTTCTCAAACGTCGGTTTCCCTCCGAAAATTGCCAGGTCTTCCCATGCCTTCATGGCCACCTCCTTCGACTCAATTGGGTGTAGGTACTGTTTGCACAAACCTGGCTACTCAAACAGCCGATGCACGGCCTCGGCGGTGGGAAACCCCGGATGCAGTACCTGCGTTTCCGCATGGAGGCGAAAGGCACAGGGATAACCGCGATCGACAAACGTGTGCTCCTCCAGATTGTCGAAACGCGCCCCGCAGGCGATGCGAAGTCCTTTACGAGTGCCGGTGCCGGTTCGATGAACCAGGAGTCCCGAGAACATCAGGACATCACCACGTTTCATCTCGACGGATACAAAATCCTTCTCGTCCACAATACCGGGGGGAATGGTAATCAATGCCCCCCGGTTGTTGGCATTCTGTCGATCTCCAGGTAACACGCCCAATTTGTGGCTCCCGGGCACGATCTCGACTGGATAGAAGTCTTTATCTACATCCATGAGCGGCGCCCACAACACCAGCTGATCCAAACTACCTTGAGCGGACGACCAGTCTTGGTGCGCACCCCACCCGAAATACCCACCCGGAATTTTTAGCTCGTCGGCCACGAGATGGATAGCGACTCCACAGGGCAGGACACTCGCCTTGCAACCCAATTCTTTGAGCAGGTGAATGAGCCGCTCATGCAGAGCCAACGTATGGACCGACTGCAACTTGCTGCCCAAGCGCAGAATGCTGAGATACAGGTTAAGGTCGAACGTGAACACGGCCTTGAGCAGCTCCAATAGCTCCCCACGTTCGAGCTCCGGAGTGAGGAGCCCACGGGATTGCAAGAGCTGTGCGGCAGCGAGTCTCAAATCCTCCAAAACCTGGTTTCCGATTGCATCAGGGATGAGGTTCTTTACGAGTACATAGCCCTGATCATTGAAGGTGGCTCGAAGAGCCGTGGTAGTGGAAGCCATGGCCTGCATCACTTCTCCCCTTTCGTCACGACAGCGCACCCGAAAGCGCGAGTCTATCTCTCGATCAGATCGTTCCACTGAATGGTGCGATACCCGTCCCCGCGCAATCGCCGGGAGACCATATCTTGTCGACCAGGATTGACTGCCACAATGACGGCCTCCGGCTCCAGCTTTCGCAAGTTCGTGTAATCGACCACACGTTTATTCATATAGGTCGTGGTCGCGGAGTTATCGACGATACAGGCTCGTACACGCTCCCATATAGCCGGCGCATACGCGGCTAAATTGGAAGACCAACCACCGGTACCAAAGCAGTAGAGGTTCTCGCACCGGCCCACCCGCTCGCCGAGATCGTCTTCTAGGCAGGACCAGCGTCGCAGATACGCGTTCCGTGCATATTCCAGCCGACTCACCTCATCCTGCTCGATCGCCGGCATCCCGCCGATGTCGGGCCGCTTGGACTCCGAGGCTTTGCTCGCGACCACGAGTTGATTGAATTCCCAGGCTTCATCGAGAAAAAATTCGCACCCGCCACGACGGATCAATCCAGCCCGGGCCGTCACGGCCGCGAGATGAGAGGGTGCAAACGAGAACAGATGATCCGCATGGATAAGTTCTGCATGGGGCACCGCCCCATTGGGGCAAATCGTTACCACAATTCCACCGGCTGCGAGACGTCCCGTTTGCGCTGTTAGAAACGCCACCGGGTCTGCTGTGTGTTCGATGACTTGCACGCTAAAGATGAGATCGAAATGTTGCTCGACTCCCTCGCCGATTAACGATTCGACCATCCCCTCAATTACGCGGTGGCCTTTTACTCGTGCCGCTTCTGCGGCACGGCGTGATGGTTCCAAGCCCACCGTTTCAGCCTCAGGCCAGAGTTCCCGCACGGCACTCAGCGTGCTCCCGTCTCCGCATCCGACTTCGAGGATTCGACGAGGCCGGAAAGGCTGTATCGCGCCGGCGATGAGATCGACCACTGCGGGATGCCGCTGACGATTGAACGCGTCGGCGCCCGGTCGGTTGCCGTACAATGAAAAGTCCTGCCGGTACATCAACTCGAGGTCTTCATTCGATACTCGAAAGCCGACTCCGCATCCTCTGCACTGGCGCCTCTCGAGCGGCCGCGGCTCGATCACCCCGTCAACCCGAACGGACTGACGTGGGTGCGGCTCGACCAGCTCGACCCATTCCTCTGCCCCGCAGACCACGCATGAATATGGCGTGATTGCCTCGTCCGCCCGAACAAAGCGACTGTCCGGTCTGACCGGTTTAGGCATAGCAAGTCACCGACCTGTCACCAGAGTAGCGGTCCCTGCCACTACAGAAGGGAGAGCCACCTGAAGTTCGAGTGCTTCTCGACACTCCAATGCAGGCACAAACTCGAGGTCATGATACCCGGCCTCGACGATCGTCACGTGGTCCCCGTCCACCCGCACACGATCGTCGATCAACCACTTCACGACCTGAAGAAGCGTCTTGCATTGTTGAACAAAAATCCGGTGGCGCAACGCTGAACGACTCAATCCGGGATCCACGGTGCATGCGGTTTGCATGATGATCTTGCCTTCGTCCATCACGTCCTTGATGAACTCCACCGTCGTCCCGATGATCTTCGTGTGATAGGCCACCCCGTCGCCAAATCCGTCCATTCCCTTAAATGCCGGCAACAGCGACGGATGAAAATTGATAATGCGATCTCGATAGGCATCACGGAAGGCCTTGCTGTAGAACTGAGTGTAAAAGGAAATGACATAGTCGATGTGGTGCTCTTCCATATACTGGGTCAACCTGGAACAGAACGTCTCCGGTGAGCCTTCTTCAAACAATGCCACGGGCAGTCCCCAAGCTTGCGCTTCCGCCACAGCTTGGCATGGTCGGTCCGCAACCACGGAATGCACCGCACCGCGGAGAAAACTACTTGCCAGGACTTGGTTCATCACCGAACCGGAAGTCGACACGACGAAAATGAATCGCTTGTCTCGTTCACCCATACTACGACTCCACACAAAATGATGAAGCGTCTGTCGGCACCCAGAAGGACGAATGGAGCGCCCAATCGATCGGGAGTGGCGCCGCCTGAACGGCGCCACTTTCCTCGCGCACCCACAGGCACTGAGCGAGGAGCAGCTCTTTCCGTCTGTGGACTCTCACCGGCCCTAGGCGCGTTGGTGATCCGACTCCTGCCCCGAGGCCACTTCTCGACCGAGCCACGGGAACTCCCAATCATCCTCGAATTCAACCGTTCCCCACTCCGGCCGAATCGTCGGGCCGGTCAAGTATGGGAATAACTTGGGGTTCATGATGGCCTGGGAATTCTTGTTCCCTAAGTCGAGATTGTACTCGAGCCAATACCAGAAGCGGCCAAGATCAAGTCTGTACGGCACATGCTCTTTGATCTCCGTCGTCCATTGGTACATGCCCCACATGATCTTGCCTTCCAGAATGGCCGCCCAGAGGCGCTCGGGCACGTAAATCGACTGGTCGACCGGTTCACTATCTTCCCAATCAATGGCAAATCCCTCCTGGGGATTGGCTTTCAACACAAATGAAAAGTTCGAGTGGTCGCCCTCCACGATGACGCGGAACCGGCCGCTGAAAACAATGCCATCTTGCGTAATATGCTTGTTGATCGTTTCCGTATGCACACGCGAACGCTGAAGCAGATTGTTCCGATCCGATGCATCGATCCATGCATTGTAGTAATCCACCTTCTTCTGGAGTTTCTGCTTGCACGTTTTGACGAAGTCCAGATATTGCCCCCAATCAACATCGGGATGATTTCGAACGATACCGGTTGAGATGGACCAGGTGTCGGATGGATAGAGCGTGGCGACATCCCGATCGGGATAATTATCGCGGATCCAATTCTCCAGGATCTTCGGTGTGGACCGGCCCTGCCAATTGTGGCTGAAGTACCGATCATCATACCAACCGAAGTCTCCTGCGAAAGGGACGATGCGCTGGAGATGAAGCATCTCGATTAAACGTTTGTGCAGCGTGAACGTCTCGCACTTGTTCCGAGCGGCTTCTTCCTTGGCTTCCGGCGGCATACGGTAACAGGCCGGAAACACCGTGGCACTGGAGGTTTGGACAAAGCCGATCTCAAAGGTCGGCCAGCGCGAGTGGATCTCCGCACAGAGTTCTTCATCATCACAGTTGTCGTTCATGTTGATCAGACGCGTTCCGGGATGGTCGATCACGAAGCCGGAATTCTCCCAATCGTGAGCGCGCGATTTTGCCGAGGGAACGACGGTAAACGGCGTCATTCCACCAAGGTGAATCGTTTCCCACGGCTGAATTTTCCTGATGCGGTGAAACCCCATTTCCCGCATGGTGCGCTCCACCAGTTGGGCGCGCAAGCACGGCTGATTGGCATATTCCGGGAGCAGCACCTGGATGTCACGGGGAATACGATTGATTGACGGAATATGAAAGTGATCTTCGTGCGAATGTGTGATGTAGAGATAATCGAGGTCCTTCAGCAGGATCTCGGGTGGAATCACCGCCGGGGGAAACTTCCAGAGAGCGTAATCGTACACAGGCTCATTCAAAAACCAGGGATCGCACAATAGCGAGCCAAACTCGCCGTCGATTCGGAGACAAGCATGCGAGACATACGTGACTGTAAGATCTTTTGACATAGTACGTTTCCTCTTTGTCCTGATGTGCTTACCTGCGGTAATCCACCACCTGTTGAGGCAGCAACGAATAGCTCCGTTTCATGTCGATGCCATGCTGTTCGTTGTCATAAGGAACCGAACAGTACCCGAGCACGCTTTTTTCGCGTTCGGTCAACTGATCATAGAGTTCTTGGGGAAGATTGCCCGGGATGTCGAAGGCTTGCTTAATCCACCAACGGCAAAAAGTACCGATCATCGCCCAGCGCGTCCCCCCGCTGGTGTTTTGACGGGCTCCATGCCAGATTCGACTGTCCCAGAAGACGAGGTCTCCCGCCTGGGCTTTGATGGACACGGCGGACGGGAAGGCATCTTGCGAACAGTATTTCCCCGAGAGGTGGGAACCTGGAATCAGCACGGTACACCCGTTGTCTTCCGTCTGATCTTCCAGAGGGATCGAACACTGCATGATGAACACATGGGGACCCGCATAGGGGATGAACGAGTCGATGTGCAACGGCATTTGGTGATTACTGCTTCGGGCAAGAAACGATCGTAGGATATAGTTGGGCGCGGAGGCCGGGATTGACGTGAACCACCGGTCATTCAGAAAATGCATCAGAACCTTCTCGATGAGCTCGCAGCTGAGTACCATCCGAAGGAGAAACAGGTCCTTGCTCTGGAGGTTGTACACCATCGATTGGTCTTTGTTGAGGTAGGGCATCCGCTCGGATTGGGACGACAACGTGTTGTCGAACCAGTGCTTAATCCGCTCTAGAGCCATGGACACTTGTTCGGACGAGAACATCTGCGGCACGTAACAGTAGCCATCGCGCTCGATTGAGGCGATACACTCCTCAACGGTCGGCAGGGATCTGGCTACATCAACAGACACTTGGGACGACATCATGAATCCTCCTTCCGGCCTCCTTACGGTTGTATATCGGGCCCCCGCCGTTGACGCCGTATCCGACGACTGTTCTTCGCTGAACCGCTCCGGCAGGCAGGATGTTGGGAGTAGTGCTGTGACGTCCCACAATGTGTGACGCGTTGCAGCAATCGGGGTCTATAGGATTCGGAGGGGTAGCAAACCATGCCGTCCTGACGGCACCCTCCTGAATAGAAAAAATTAGAATGGAGTGCCTGATCGATAAGCAGGAAAATAGCTGCTGCCGATGGCGCCGCAGGCGGCAGACAATGAATCGTATAGGGAACGATTAAAAATCCGGCAGCAGAGATACGCGGGGACAGATCCGGTGCTCCATCCCTCTTTGTAGACGGAAAGGCCGTCGGTCGCGTTCGAACTCACGCCGGCACCCCCTCCCAGATCGACCCATCTCACTTTCCCTGCAAAGTGGTTCAGCATGAACCATTTGGTGGCATACGAGGCGCGTAATTCATACCCACGCTCGCTGAACGCCACCAAATGTCCATAGGCAACATCTGCCTGCGTATACCACAGATCGAGTCCGACGGTTTCCCCGTTCGCCCGTGCCTCAAACATCACCATGCCGGGAACCGCTAATTGTTTGGCAAAGGCGTCCGGCGAAAAGGCCCGAATGCCCGTGATGTCATGCCTCTTGACGAGTATGCCGAACAGTTCGATCCACTTCGTGAGATGCGCGGCTGGGTCCGCACAGTGTGCCACTTCCACCTTTTTCGCCGCGCGCGCCACCGTATCTCTATGAGATTTCTTGACGATCGTCTCCAGCGGCTGCGTAAGGTCGGTCACATAATGCGACTTAAACGGAATCACCTGCGTGAAACAGCGCTCAAGGAGCGGACGAGAATGCCCGTCAAAGGGGGCAGGAACGACCATGAGGCTGACCAGATCCGTTCCGATCTCGTCCAGGTCTTGAGCCAGTTGAGACCAATCCCGGCAGCTGAACAACGGATAGGGGCCGATCGCATCTCGATAGGGGGTGCCAGGAATCTGACGCTCGAGGATCCACCCGTCACAACGTCGGAGATGGCGAGGGGTTCCAAATTCCGCCAAGGATGCAGCGTAGTCCGCATGAGCATACCCTGTATGGGCAAGCCCGGTTCCGGGATCGACCTGGAATGGGATCTCAGGAATCACGTGATCCATGTAGTTCGGCAGCGGCATAGCCGATGCTTCTGACGGAAAGGATTGAGAGGGGTTGAAATAAGCGACTCACCTGTGCGCTGCAGAATTGTCGCATCCCTCTCGATGGGATACGGAACCCATGGATTCATGGCACCGATGCAAAGCTTCGCTTCCGCCTCATCCCCCTCAACGGGGCAAGGGCGTCATGTTGACGGATTCGCCCGTTTGAACCTGGCTGTTCGTCCATCTGAGCACAGGACGAACCGCGCCCGGTTCTCGACCTTGCCATCCGAAGTGTCGCTTACTGAGTTCGACCATCTCAAAGGAGAGGGCGTCTTCAAGTCGATACGTGACCCTGCTTCGATTTTCGACGATCAGGAGCACGACCCGGTGTACGCCGGTATTCAGCAAGTTGGCCGGTAAATGGCACACGCTGCGAAAGAGTCCAGCAGGCATCGCGCCGTCTTCCATGGCGGCTTGTTCCGCCGACCCGGTGGTGAATGCAAGAATTCCCTGTTCGGTATACACATGGAGCGTGGCGTGGAGCACGGCTTGCGGGCGCTGGTTCCAATATTCGACCTCGATTTCGCACGGTTGATCGATGCTGAGCTGGTCGGGTCTATCGCGATCACATCCCCGCACGCTGATCTTGCGGACGCGGACTTTATGATTTCCAGGGGCCTGAGTCACGTCGTTCCACACCTGTTCCGTCAGCATCGACGCGGACATCCTCAGATAGCTTGAGACAACATCGGCCGGCGATCCGTCCTGTACGATCTTTCCGTCGTGCAGCCAGATCACTCGCGAGCACAGATTCTGAACCGCCAGCATATTGTGGCTGACGAACAAGACCGTTCGCCCTTCCTTTGCCACTCCCTCCATCTTCCCGAGGCATTTCTTTTGAAAACTCGCATCCCCGACCGCAAGCACCTCGTCAATGATCAGGATTTCCGGCTCAAGATGGGCGGCGACAGCGAAGGCCAGGCGAACACACATGCCGCTCGAATAGTGTTTGACGGGGGTGTCGATGAATCGGCTCACTTCAGCAAACGCGACGATCTCGTCGAACTTCCGCTCGATCTCCGATCGAGACATTCCCAGGATGGCGCCGTTCAAGAAGACGTTTTCTCGTCCCGTCAGCTCGGGGTGAAAACCGGTTCCGACCTCCAACAGGGAGCCGACCCGGCCATACAGATCCGCGTAGCCTTCGGAAGGCTCCGTGATCTGGGAGAGGATCTTTAGCAACGTACTCTTTCCGGCGCCGTTCCGGCCGATGATACCGACCACCTCTCCACGATTGATGTGAAATGACACGTCTTTCAACGCCCATAGGATATCGTCGCCATTCCCAGCATCTTGCCGATTTAGACTCAGAAGGCTGGCAAGCCGAGAAAATGGAGTCCCCACGAAGTCCATCAGCTTTTCCCGGAGGGTGCTGTAGGACCCGGCGGCTGTCCCGACTCTGAACTGTTTACCGAGAGATTCGACGCAGATTGCTGATTTGCTCATGAAGCCCTTCTACACCACATCGGCAAAGGTGCTTTCCATTCGCCGAAAATAAAACATGCCCGTGATAAGAATCGTGAGCATGGTCAATGCAGACACGATGATGAGCGGGCCGGGAGCGGTTGCAGTTCCAAGAAGCGCCCACCGGAACCCTTCGACGACCCCTACCATAGGATTGATGCCATAGACCATTCTCCATGGTTCTGAGAGCAAACTACTTGGATAGGCGATGGGGGTGGCAAAGAGCCAAAACTGAGCGAGGAAAGGAATCGTGTAGCGAACATCTCTAAACTGCACATTCATCGCCGACAACCATAACCCCACACCCAAGGCGGTCCCAAACGCCAGTAGCAGGAGAAACGGCAACCACACGACATTGGCTGTCGGGACGATTCCGTACCAGAACATCAGTCCGATGAGGACGAGGAAGGCGAACAGGAAATCCACCACACCTGAGAGGATGCTGGAGATCGGAACAATCAAGCGAGGAAAATACACTTTCTTAAGCATGCCGGCGCTCTGTATCAGGCTGTTTCCCGACTGCGTGAGTCCATTGGAAAAAAATGTCCAGGGGACTAAGGCCGCAAAGGCAAAGATGGGATAGGGGATGCCATCCGACGGCATCTTCGCAAGACTTCCAAAAAACACACTGAATACAAGCATAGTCAGGAAGGGTTGCAGAATGGCCCACAAAGCACCCAGGACTGTTTGCTTGTATCGGACCTTAATGTCACGCCAGCTGAGAAAGTACAGCAGTTCACGGTACTGCCAGAATTCCCGCAAATTCAGTGCGCGCCACCCATTCGATGGCTGCAGGCGGATTCTTGGCACTGCTGTGAGGGTTTCAGTCGATGAGCTCATATCTACACTTCTTTCTCAACTGATTCGGTGTTCGACTACGCCGGTTAACAGCCCATCGGGCATGGAACGGCTATCAACACCATCCGCTGGAGATCGGGAGAATGATATATCGTTGTTTTACAGGAGAACGCATTACTTCCACCTTGTCGTGAGCGACAACAGGGCCACACTTCGGTTAACCAGGAAGCCGAAGCCCGATTGGCTTACTTCAAAATGAGTGTATTGGTACGAGAAGGACGGTGTGATGTCTCGCCACCCGGTGTAGTTAATGAGAACCATGCCTGAATAAGAGTCGAATCGTGCAACCTCGACGGGCGTGGCTTGGTTGAGAGCATAATTTGCACTACCGGTTACGGAGAAAGAATCGCCAAGACCTCGGCTGACGCTGGCTCCAACCACCGTACTGATCAGGGCTCCACTCGTGCCGAAAAATGCGGGGGCGAGTTGCCGGGATACGTCGAGGGACACTCGGGTAGAAGGGTTGAGTTGTCTGGACACTGCCAGCTTACCCGAAAAGAAAAATAATCCCCCGCTTCCGTCTTCGAGAAAGGTTGTTCCGGCACTGACGACAGCCGTCCAGTGTTTGGTGCCCGTCGAGTATTCCGCCTCGAGACCTCGGGCCGTGATGCTTTGACTCAAGGATTGTCCCAGGGCAGCGCCTTTCTGCCTGAAATCCGCGGTCGTCGTTTGGAAACTGAGGCTCACTTGATCTCCGTGAGGAAGCCGGTAGCTTGGCCCAATGGACCAGCGCTGAAAGTCGGTATCGAAAAACACCACAGGAACATCCGTACCTTGCTCAAAAATTATATCTCCCACCCGAAAGATGGAATACACGTAGTCGCCGCGAACGCTCAGTGACTGCGAGATGGGATAGGACGCGACAACCGAGGTGGCATTCGTAATCTGATTAGCACGTACCGTTTGAATGCCCCTTGCAAATACATTGTCTGTGGGCAAGACCGTTCCAGCAGGAACAAAGCTCGGCTGTTCTGGCGTGAACGCAAATGAATCAGAGATGCTGAGCTTCAGGCCGGGAATGAGTTGTCCGACCAACCCGTCCAGCTTGACTGAGCCGTTGATTTGGGCGGAAAAAAAATTCAGTTTTGAGTTATTGACAAAGATATTGCCGCTGCCGCCGACATTGAGAGTGGTCTCCACCTCTCGTGTTTTGTCGAGGACTTGCACCGTGGGGGTCACAGTGGTGACAAAATCCCACGGTTTAAGCCCTGGAACCGAGCCTGACGGAGCGAAAAATACGTTGGAGTCGTATCGCTCCGAGAGGCTGATCGAGGGGATGACTCTGGTTTCGGCAAACGCGGCCGGGAGGCTGAGTCGACTGGGATCACCAGCAACTCCCACTACCAAGAAGGCAACTAGCCAGATTTTGTATGAACGCATCAATTTGCAGCATTTACGGAACCACCACGGTATCACCCGATAGCAGCAGCAGGTTGCCCGGTTCGCCCTTCCCCGCCACCACATCGTCGTATCGGACGGGAATATGAATTTCATGAAGCTTGTGGTCTCCGTTTGGTGTTGTACGGACAACCTGCAGTTTGTTTCTCTTGGCGTACTCCGTGAAGCCTCCGGCCATGGAGATCGCGTGCAAGATGGTAATGTACGATTTCAGTTGGTACTTGCCTGGCTTCGCGACTTCTCCCAAGACAAAGATGGAGTAGCTATTGAGATCCTTGACGCTGACAGAGACAGCGGGATTACTGGCGACAAATTGCTTTAAGCGTTCGGCGATCCGTTGAGCTAACGCGTCTGCGGTTAAGCCTGCTGCTTGGACATCTCCGATGATGGGCAAGGAGATCAGGCCGTCCGGCCGTATAGCCACGGAACGGGAAAGATCCTGATTCTTCCACACGGTGATATCCAATACATCCTCTGGGCCGAGTAGGAATCCAGACGGAGTGGGATATTCGCGCTCGACGAGCGCTCCTGACACACACCCTGATAACACTTGAGTGAGGAAAAGAGCTGGCCAGAACAAAAGCATGAGATGAGCTGCTCTCGGCATAACGACTACCGCGTCCTTTTCGGTTGTGGCGATCGCCTATTACTGAGAATGACCCGGAAAAACGACCATGGCTTCGCTTGGCACAACGAGCGTATCACCGGCTCGCAGCTCCAAGTTTTGAGCAATACCTCCGCGAAGCACGATATCGTCATAACTTGACGTCAAGGTCTGCATCCCTGCCCCGTTTTCCCCAAATCGGAACACCACCACCTGATTCCTGGCCGCAACCGGCGTAAACCCCCCGGCGATCGTAATTCCCTGCAGCAACGTCGTTCTGCTCTTGAGAGGGTACTTGCCGGGTTTGACGACTTCCCCGAGCACGAAAATGCTATAACTATTCACTTCTTTCACGCTGATCGCTACGACAGGGTTCTGCACATATTCTCGGAGCTTTCGAGTGATCTCATCAGCAAGTTGAGAGGGTGTTTTGCCGACGGCGACAACGTCTCGTATCACCGGCATTGAAAACCGACCGTCCGGGCGAACCTGAACCGTTTTCGACAGGTCCTGGTTTCTCCACACGGTAATTTCCAGCACATCCTCTGCCCCGATGGTGTATTCATCAGAGACAATGTTCGAGAGTTTTTCAATCACCTGGGCCTGGGATGTAGCATTAATCACCTTTTCGCCGAGCCCTGCGCCGCCTGATGAAGACGATGCTTGCACGACTTGAACCTCTGTCCTCATAGGCGAACTGGCGTGTGACTGTGCCAATGCAATACCGACTGAGAAAGCCGCGGATAATCCACCTACTATGGCAAATAACCAACGCATTGTAGCCCCTCCGAACTTGAGCAGTTCCATCAATGCAGGGCAAAGGAGAGTGTGACAATCGGTACTCACCTCTCAGATCCCCGCGACCAAGGCTGTCCGAAGCGAAGCGTAATCGAGAGACAACTCGGCAATTTCGCTTTTGAGCTGGCGGTTTTCAATCTCCAATGAACGGAGGTGATCCCCCAAGGGCTTTCTTTTATCCGAGAGTTTTGACCGCCACCGATACAAAGTGGACCGAGATACCCCATACTTTCTCGCGACATCCTTCGGCGCGCGCTCCGCACTTATCTCCAGAACAACTGCCATTATTTGATCCTGGGAAAATTGTGATTTCGCCATGGTTGGCTCCTAAGCCTTCTTCGTTCTTCATTCAAGGAGAGTGAATGGAAAGAACGCGGGAAGATTTACTGCACTGCGATCACTTCGTCCATATCGATATGAACGGTGGCCGCCCGTTGGATAAGGTGCACACGTATGACGAGCGAATGTTGCCCCGCCTTTCTGAGTAATTGTCCCCTAAGCCCTACCAAAGGGCCACGTACCACTTGAACCCAAGCGCCCTCGGCAAAATAATTGTGAGGCTCGAACTGCCGCTCGCTCTCCGCCAATTGTTTGAGCGCTGCCATCTCCTCGTCCGGAATGGCTTCGGGCATGATGATCCCGACAATCCGGACAATCCCGGGTGTTTGAAGAATCGTCAGGCTGTTCTTGAGAGAAAACCGTGCGAAACAGTATCCGGAAAAAAGAGGCGTCTCGGTCCAGACCTTGCGATCGGACCATTGGGTGAGTGTTCGAGTCAACGGCAGAAACGGTTCTACCCCGATGCCTTCCAGGCGATCCCGCACCTGTTTTTCATGCCGAGAACGCGTGCTGAGCGCATACCACCGCAGATCAACCGCCGTTTCGCGCTGCTCGGAGATCTGAATTGCCGGACCGTTTTCCAGGCTCTTCAACATAGCTTCGCCCTCTGAGTCCCATAAACGTGCACGGTCTTTTAAAGAATTTTTCGTTGGTTTACATCGGACATTGGTGCCGCGCGGTTTACGCTGCGAGAGAATGCTGCCCGGAACATTTGTGCCGGAGGTTCCCCGCATTATGCGCCGGAAATTTCCGGGCCAAAAATAAGCACGTATTCTTATTCCCTGGATTCAGAAGGAAAGTTGGCCTGTGTGAATTGCGACCTGCATGATGTACGAGGTACCAACCTCGTACATCACCTAGTGCACAATCTTGAACACTTCCACCTTTCGTGCAAGTAAAACTGTCCGTCTCTATAACTCCAATACCAGTAAGGCTTTGAGCGGCCTGTCTCCACATATTTACTGATTGCCGGAAGCTCCCCGCGTGTGAGAGTATGCGCATCGCAGGTGTATGGAATCACCCATTTAACCTAGCTTTCATTGCGTAGTCTTTTCGATAACTACGTAGGCATACCATCACCGAAGCCGGACAAGCGCCACGCGGTCGGTGCGTTTCAGGAGGATTGATGAACGGAACTGAAGAGACGGTAGCGGCGACGGTCGTAGTCATCGTCAGCAGCAATTATCTTCTCTGCCTCGGTTTGCAGAAAATTGCCGAAGCTGAAAAATGGATGCGGCTGGTCAGCCAACCCGTTCACGGCCCGAACCTCGAAGACATTCTGGCAACCGAGCGACCGGACGTCGCCATCATCGACACGGAAAATGGGGTTGCCGTACCGCATCTGCTCCAACGACTTAAAGCTGCAACTCCCAGCGTGAAGACGATCCTGCTCAGCGGCTTCGACGAGGTGGAGCGCACACGGCAAGCCTTCCTATCCGGCGTCGACAGCATTGTCCTGAAAGTTCAGCCTTCGGCGGTTCTCATTGCCACAATCGCCCACCTGACACGATCGAATAAGGAAGCCATGGTGACTGTGGGCCTACCATCAGCCCGACCGATGCCGAGCATTCAGAACGACCTTCCCGCGTTAAGTCCGGCCACTCCCACTCCGCCCAAACAATTGGATGGCCTGACCGAACGGGAGTGTGAAGTGGTTCGTTTAATCAGCGAAGGGCTTTCCAATAAAGACATCGCCAACCGTCTCTGCATCTCCAGCATCACGGTCCGGCATCATCTCACCAGCATTTTCGACAAGCTCGGCGTCTCCAATCGCCAGAAATTGCTCATCCGTGCGCATCAGAACGGATTGACCAGACCGCCTGCCTTGGCATGAGGATGGGTGGGGCTACTAGGGAGCATGCTCCCTTCGAAACACTCTGTCGTGGATTCAAATCTGCTGGAATGTTGGGTGTGTGTTGGAGCGGGCGATGGGATTTGAACCCACGACAACTTGCTTGGGAAGCAAGGACTCTACCACTGAGCTACGCCCGCCCCTGGCTGAATAGAAATCGAATCCTACGCTGGCGATGGCGCTAAGTCAAGGCAACGGCCTACTCAACCCTTGTACTCGGCTACGGCAAACTTCCGCCGACCGACACGCAAACGCAACAGCTGACCGGCCGCCAACGGGACCGCGGCATTCGCATCGGTCATCTTCTGCTCGTTGATCTCTACTCCACCCTGCACGATTAAGCGTCGAGCTTCGCTCTTGCTGGGAACCAGTCCGGTTTTTGCGATCAAATCGACCAGACCGATCGAGGGCATGCCCGCATCCTTCATATCCGATGGCGTCAGGACCACATGCGCGTCCGGCTGTTCGGGGAACTCCCGCGCCTGAAATTTCTGCTGAAAGGCGCCTCTGGCTTCGCGGCCGGCATCAGCCCCGTGATACCGGGCCACGATCTGCTCCGCGAGACTCTGCTTCGCATCCATCGGGTGCGCGGCCTTCACCCCCGCCAAATCCTCGGTCGTCAGCAGTTCATAATAGCGATGCATGAGCGTATCGCTGATCGACATGAGTTTGCCGAACATATCGGCCGGCTGATCTTCCAGCGCAATATAATTCCCGAAGCTCTTACTCATCTTGCGGACTCCGTCGGTCCCTTCCAGCAGCGGCATGGTGATGACCGCCTGCGCCTCCTGGCCATAGTCGCGCTGCAGATCCCGCCCCATCAAGAGATTGAACTTTTGATCCGTGCCGCCCAACTCGATATCGGCCTTCAACGCCACGGAATCGTACCCTTGGATCAAGGGATACATGAACTCATGGATGCTGATCGGCATGCCCTCCGTGTACCGCTTGTGAAAATCTTCCCGTTCCAGCATACGCGCGACGGTATAGTGGGCGCTCAATTCGATCAGCCCATCGGATGACATCGTGCTCATCCAGCGGCTGTTGAATTCCACCTGCGTTTTTGCCGGATCGAGGATTTTGAAGATCTGACGTTCGTAGGTCTTGGCGTTTTCGAGCACCTTTTCCTTCGACAGGGCCACGCGGGTTTCGGATCGCCCGGTCGGATCGCCGATCATGCCGGTGAAATCGCCGATGAGAAAAATCACCTGATGCCCGAGGTCCTGGAAGTGCTTGAGCTTGTGAATCAACACCGTATGGCCCAGGTGCAGATCCGGCGCGGTGGGGTCGAACCCGGCTTTGACGCGAAGGGGACGGTTCTCCTTGATCGACCGGGCCAGCTTGGTCTCCAGTTCGCTTTGCTGAATAACCTCAACAATCCCTCGAAGTATAAGATCGAGCTGCTGCCCTAACGGTGTCACAGGGCTCCTTTGTGCCGTGCCGGCGATTTGGTATTGGTGACGAGTACGTGCGGGCGGAGCCGGTCGAACTTCTTTCTGCCGATGCCTCTCACCTGCCGCAGGTCATCAACGCTACGGAACGGACCCTTCTCGTCCCGATGCTCGATCACCCGCTGCGCCAGTTTGGGACCAACGCCGGGCAACGCCTCGAGATCGGAGAGGGTAGCTTGATTCAGGTCGACCTGCCGCGCCCCCGGTTGTCGGGCGGGGGGCGAATCGGGAGCAGCCTTTTCCGATAGACGCGCAGGTTCAGACGCCTCAATGGGCAGCGCTACCGGTCCATGCGGCGAGGACGCGGCTGCCTGGTTGGCTGCAGCCAAGGATGGTCTCGCCGTGGAGACTGCCGCTGGTTGCGGAGAAGACACCGTTGCGATGGGATGTTTCGCGAGCAGTTGAGGTTGACCAGGCATCACCTTCGTCACAGGGGTGACCGAGGCAATCCAGATCAACGATCCGAGGGTCACGGCTAGCATCGCGGCTTTGATCAGCAAGGATTGCATCATGTCGTCACCGGCTTTCGCGCGAGATGGATCGCATGGCCGTGCACATCTTCCATGGCCTCCATGAGTCCCTCCGCCAGGGTTGGGTGCGCATGGATCATCTCGGCCGCGCGCGAGACGGTCGCGCCGAGATGCATCGCCAGCGCGGCTTCATGAATAAGATCGGTCGCATGCACGCCGAGAATATGGACGCCGAGAATCCGATCGGTCTCCGTATCCACGACCACTTTCACCAATCCTTGGATATCTCCCGTCGCTTGAGCTTTGCCGATTCCCCCGTAACGAAAACGTCCAACCTTCACGCCCTGCTGGGGATCTTTCCCGGCTCCGACACAACGGTCGCGGGCCTGCTGCTCCGTCAGTCCAACCCGTCCGATTTCCGGTAACGTAAAGATGCCCGTCGGGATGACCTCATAATCAATCGTCCGTGCGTGACCCATGAAATTCTCTACGGCCACCTTGCCTTGTTGTGAGGCCACATGCGCCAACATCGCCTTGCCGACCACATCGCCGATCGCATAGATCCCGGGGATATTCGTTCCCATCCGTTCATTGACGACAATCTCACCGCGAGTGCCGACCTGCACCCCGGCTTTTTCCAACCCGATCCCGCGCGAATTGAATCCTCGTCCGACCGAGACCAACACCTGCTCCACGTTTAGCGAGAGTCCGTCTCGCAGATGGGCCGTCACGAGGTCGGGCTGCCGGACGATTTGATCGACGGTGACGCCGGTCCGAATCTCCACTCCCCGCTTCTTCAGTTCCCGCTCCATCATCTGGCTGATCTCTTCATCCTCCAGCGGCAGAATGCGCGGAACCAGTTCGACCAGCGTGACCTGCGTCCCCAGCCCGCTATACAGAGAGGCGAACTCGCAGCCTTCGACACCGCCGCCAATGATCAGCAGGCTTGCAGGAATGCGGGCCAGCTCCAGCGCCTGTTTACTCGTGATGATTTGAGTGCCGTCAATGGGAAACAGCGGCAGGTTCGGCCAGGATGAGCCGGTGGCGATGATGAGGCCGTCGGCCGCCACCTGCAGGGTGGCCCCATCCGGTTTGGTCACGCGGATGGTGCGGGCATCGATCAACTCACCTGTGCCCTCCACATGCTCAATGTTCCAGGTCTTGAACAGCGTGGCAATGCCTTTCACCAATGTCGAGACGACTTTATTTTTCCTGGCCACCATGGCGGCGGGATCATAGGCGACCGGGCCGTTGAGCAGAAGGCCGAAGTCCTTCGCCTTCTTGGCCTTATCGCCCAGTTCCACGACCGACAACAGGGCTTTGCTCGGGATGCAGCCCCAATTGAGGCAGACTCCACCCAGTGCTTGATTCTCGATCACCGTCACGCGCGCGCCGAGCTGAGCGGCGCGAATCGCCGCCACATAGCCTCCCGGACCGGCGCCAAGAATTGCGAGATGCTTCGACATACGAATCACTCAGTGAACCAGTGCCGATTGAATCACACGTTGCAAAAAACCCTGCGCCGCCGATTCACCGGCGCAGGGTGCCGCCTTAGTGCTTCTGCTTGCTCAAAAACTCTTCGTATTGCGCAGCTGTCATGAGCTGCTCCACTTCAGCCGGAGTCGCCAGCTCGATCACCGCCATCCATCCCTTGCCGTAGGGATCGGAGTTCACGGCTTCGGGATGATCTTTCAGATCGGTATTGATCCTCGTAATGGTCCCGCTGACCGGCGTATAGATGGTTGACGTGGTCTTCGTAGACTCGACTTCGCCGATCTGCTGGCCGGCCGTGACCTTGGCGCCCGCCTTGGGAAGATCGATGAACACGATATCGCCCAGCGCATCCTGTGCGAAATGGCTGATGCCGATCGTCGCCTGCGAGCCTTCGGCGCGGACCCATTCATGTTCCTGGTGGTAACGGAGATTGGACGGTATCATGGCACTCCTCTTGGCGGCCGCTTTCCCGGCGGCCTACGTGAATAAAGCGCGCCCCGAACACACGTGGCGCGATCGTAAAAGCTGGAAAATTCTTTGTCAAGGAATCGCCGGCGGCGCATCCGGCACGAACACCAGATGGCGAATGTCCGGCGTCCGCAGTTCATCGGCCTGCTGAGCCAGTCCCGTGAACATGCCGCTGCCGTGCTCGGCCGGCGTCCGCAGCAAGACCCAGCCTTGCGGGAGCGTTTGCGGCTCGCCCTTTTCCGATTGAATCACATCGCGGCTCCAGCCCTTGAACGATCCACCGAAGGTCCGCACCTCCGACGCCTCACGAGACGGCCCTCCCAGCAATAAATCAAATCCCCTGCGGCGGGCCTCGGCGGCGTCTTCGCCGTAGTTCACCAAGGCGGACGTGGGATTCGACAAGGCTTCGGGGTGAATCTCCAGCACCATGCGCAAGCGTGGCACCGCTTTCTGCAGATATTTCTTCAGGCGTGCGAGCACATCCATTTCCTGGCGAGATTTCCAGCCGACCCACCGCCACAGCGTTTTATCGGAAGCCAGCGCCCCCGCATCCTGCCGCGCGGACATGCGCTCACGGAGCGCCTGCGCTACTTCAGACGCCGGCTGCCGCACCTGCGCCTCAAACTGGCGCAACGCCGCGTCACTGACCTCATAGGCAAAACTGTTCTCCGCCCGCGCGCGAAAGACCATGCCGTCGACTCCGCTCCTGAGCAGATCAGCCAACAACTGAGCCAATTGCTGTTGAACCGGCGGGGCCAGGAGATCGAACTGGGTCCAGGGATGGACCTTGCGCCTGGTCGGATCATACAGGAGCATCCGGGACTCCTGGCGGTGATCGGAAAGCGGCGCGTGAAACACATCGAGCACGGCAAACACGGAAATGCCCAGTTCATGCGCTTGTGGCACCATAACGCTGAACCAATCGGTCATCACAGGACCTTGGGAGGTCGAAAACAACGCGCCCCCGGGCAACTTCGGCAAGGGGCTGCTGGGAGGAGGACCGGTCGGGGCAGGCGGCCTGGTGAACGAGGACTCCAAACTGGCATCCATGAGAATGGCGCTGACTCCCTGGGCGCTCAGCTGCCGGACCCAGGATTCGACGTGAGCCATCGGGGGCAAATTACTGAACGACACATAGAGCGCGGTATGACCGGACCTGGCGCCGGCCGGCGCGCTCGATGGGTTCCGCAAGGCCTCGATGCGATGCAGCGCCCGCTCGGCATAGGCGCTTTGTGTCGCAGCCGGGGCGCCTTCCGGACCGGCCAATACCCGGTACTCCTTCAACGCTCCCGCCACTTCCCCCATTTGTTCGTACGACTGGCCTAATTCCCAATGGGCTTCGTTCGCGCGTCGGGATTTGGGATAGGTGGTCAGATAGCGTTCGTAAAGATGGATCGCGGCGGAATACCGGCCGTCGGAAAAGGCCGTGGAGGCCTGGTACCAGAGGCGCGTCTCCGCCTCGATGCCGGGATTTTCGACGGGCTGGGCAGCCGGAACAGGAGGCGACCCGGCGCACCCGGCACCGAACGCCATCAGCAGCATCAGGAAGGGAAGGAAGGCTCGACGGCCGGGAAACGACCGTCGAGCCGGGATGACGTGGGAGAAGTCTGCACTCAACGTGCGCCTACCCGACCAACTCCATTTCAGGAAAGAAATACCCGATCTCGAACTTCGCCGTCTCCGGCGCATCGGACCCGTGGACCGCATTAAATTCGATGTTCGCGCCATGGGCCGCGCGGATGGTGCCATTCTCCGCCTTTGCGGGATCGGTGGCGCCCATCAGCTCGCGATTCTTCTTCACCGCATTGTCACCTTGGAGCACCAGCACCACACATGGCCCCGACGACATGAAGGTACACAAGCTGTCGAAGAACGGGCGCGCCTTATGGACGGCGTAGAACCCTTGCGCCGTGGCTTTGGACAGGTGCATGAGACGCATGGCGACCGGCTTCAACCCCGCCTTTTCGTATCGATTGATAATGTCGCCGATGGCATCTTTCTTCACGGCGTCCGGCTTGATGATGGCAAGGGTTCGTTCACTCATGGATCGTCAGGCTCCTTCAGCTAAAAAATATCGTCATGGCCCAGTCTCGCGGCATTATAAAGAAGGGGCCGAAGTGCTGGCAAGATAAAGGACTCTGAGAATCAGGAGACTAGACCGGACTTGCCGGCTGCGCCTTCCCGGCTGAACACATCGGCCAAAGCCTCCGGGGTGAAGATGCCCCGTTCCGTGATGATGCCGGTAATGAAATCGGCCGGGGTCACGTCGAACGCCGGATTGTACACGGCCACGCCGGTCGGCGCGACAGGGTGACTGCCGTGAATGGTCGTCACCTCGGCCGGATTGCGCTCCTCGATGGGAATGTCGGCGCCGGTCTCAGTCGCCAGATCGATCGTGCTGTACGGCGCCGCTACATAAAACGGAATCCCATGGGCCCGGGCCAGAACGGCCACTGAATAGGTACCGATCTTGTTGGCCACATCGCCGTTGGCCGCGATACGATCGGCGCCGACAATACAGATCTGGATTTTCCCCTGACGCATGAGGCTGCCGGCCATATTGTCGGCAATCAAGGTCACCGGGATCTGGTCCTGCATCAGTTCCCAGGCCGTCAACCGCGCGCCCTGCAGCACCGGCCTGGTTTCGTCGGCTACGACCCGAATCTGCTTTCCCTCCTCCCACGCGGCGCGAATGACCCCGAGCGCCGTTCCGTATCCGGCCGTGGCCAATGCGCCGGCGTTGCAGTGGGTCAACACCGTCTGCCCGTTGTGGAGCAGGGCCGCCCCATGCCGGCCCATGGCCTTGCAGAGCGCGATGTCTTCGTCGAGGATGGCTTGCGACTCCCGGATCAGATCGCGCTTGATCTCCGCAACCGGCCGGCCGGCGAGTGAGGCGACCTTTCGCTTCATGCGCGCGATGGCCCAGAATAAATTCACCGCTGTCGGCCGCGAGGCGGCCAGGTGATCGCAGATCTCGTCGACCTGTTTCACGAAGACCCCGTAGTCGTCGGCCTGCAAACTCTGCGCGCCCAGGGCCACGCCCATCGCAGCGGTCACACCAATCGCCGGCGCGCCGCGCACCTTCAATTCTCGAATCGCTTGCGCGACGGCACGATAGTCGCGGCAATCGAGAAATTCGACCTGGGACGGAAGGCGACTTTGATCCAACAGCCGGACCGCGCCATTTTTCCACTCAACCGTGGGCACCATACCGATGATCTCCGGGTTTTAGCGGCCATACACATGTGTGCGTCACCCGCGTCGGGCGATGCGCCGCCATCATGCCGATCGGTCAGACGGGGGTCAAGGAGGAACGTCCGGGCATGACCGGCCCGGCTCAGCGAAGCTCTTCTTGTAAAATCTGCGCAGCTTGCCGGATTACATTTTCCGTCAGCGACGGATGAATCGGCAGCGAGATGGCGGACTCGTCTGCCTCGTCACTGCAGGGAAAGTCCGGTAGCTCGAGATAGCGATGCAAGGGCCGGAACACCGGCTTGCGGCATTGCAAGCCGCGGTGCGCGAGGCGCGACAGGTAGTCGGTGAATTCATCGGGCGACTGCAACCCTTTCATCAACCGCACGACAAAACGGTAATACACATGCGTCCGGCCGGCCGGGACAGCAGGCAGGGTAAACATCTCCGCCGGCAAGGTGTCGCGGTACAAGTCGGCCAAGACCGAGCGCTTCTCGAGAAAGTCTCCCAGCTGGTTGAGTTGCGCGACCCCGATCGCCGCTTGCAGATCCGTCAATTTTGAATTGCCCGCCCCCGCATTCAAAGATGGAGCCTTATCATATTCACGGAGGGCCCGTACGCGTTCGAGCAACGCGTCATCATTCGACAACACCATACCGCCTTCACCGGTGCAGAGCAGCTTGGTGGCATAAAATGAGCAGACGGTCAGCGTCCCGACGCTGCCGACCGCCCGGCCCCGTTCCGTGGCGCCCAGCGTGTGCGCGCAATCTTCGATCAAGGGAATCTCCAGCGCTTGCAGGCTGGTCAAATCGGCCGGCAGGCCGAACATGTGCGGAACGATCACCGCGCGTGTGCGGGTGGTGCGCGCTTTCCGGACTTTATGAGGGTCGAGGTTGTAAGTGGTCGGATTGATATCGACAAGTCTGGCTTGGGCGCCGACACGTTGCACTGCCAGCCAGGGTGCCGAGCACACGTAACTCGGAAGAATCACGTTGTCGCCATGGCCGACGCCCAACGCGCGCAGGGCCAATTCCAAAGCGACCGTGCCCGAACTGACTGCTACGCCGCCGTGCAGCCCGATGTAGGCAGCCATCCCCCGCTCGAACTGCGCCACCACCGGCCCTCCGGTGATCTGCCCCGATAGAATGACTTCGGTGACGGCACGCAGTTCTTCTGGTCCAAGAGAAGGCCTGGAATGCGGGATCAAGGTCATCGTGTCAGCGTCGGCCTCGTTTATTCGTCATCGAATTGACGACTACCGGCGCAAAATTCTACGTGGAAGGGCTGTGGGAACACAACAGGTTCTTCAGCAGCGAGGGAGGAAGAAGCCGGGTTCGATCCCGGCGTCATGACCATGGGGCCCAGGCGACGGTGCTCGCAGGCTCAACAGGCCAGGGCCGTGGATGCGAGGAGCTCGTGATACAGAGGCTCCAGCGGCCAGAGACAGCGGCTCCAGTCGTACCAGACCTCCGCCATGTGGCGAGCGGCCTGCGCGAATCGCTCGCGATCGGGCTGGCTGGCGAGCAAGGTCTGTATCGATTCAATCATATCGGCAGGTTGATCGGCTACGAGCAGGTCGCGGCCGGGCTGCACTTTGATCCCCTCAATCGCGAGGGAGGTCGTGATGATCGGCAATCCTGCCGCCATCGCTTCCAATAATTTCGTGCGCGTGCCGGAGGTGGTGAAATGTGGCGCGACGTAGATCGTCGCGGCCCGCAGATGGGCTTGCATGTCGGGAACGTTCCCGGTAACCGTGATCCCCGGACCGGCCAAGCGCGTCACGCGGGGATCCGGAGTTCTTCCGACCAACCGCAGTTCCGCCTTGGGAAATTCCCGGCGAATCGACGGAAACACCTCTGTGGCAAGCACCGTCGCCGCGTCCACATCCGACTCAGCGCTCATGTCGCCCGTAAACAGCAACACTGGAGAGGTCATGGCCTGATCGGGCTTCGGCCGGATGGCCTGACAATCGACGCCGTTCGGTACGACCACCACACGCTGACCGGGATGCGCGGTTTCACAACGCAGCCGGTCCTCCTCAGAGACCACTGTGAGGCAAGAGGTCGCGGGCCAGCACCAACGGTCGTACAATCCCAGCTTCAACCGATGCGCCAAGTGCTTCGGCCGCCCGGTGGCCCCCCCACCACCGCCCCTGAGTACAGGCAGCGGGCTTGGTAGGCCGTAGGACCACAGGTCCAAGACCACCGGGACCGCCGCCGGCGCGGGCAGAGAGGGCATCATCGGCAGCGTTTCGACGTGGACCGCCCCATAAACGCGGCTCGTAATTCGCTCGCGCACTGCGGCAGCCAACGCCCGGTCCTTCGCATAGGGCCTGACAAGACCGATCCGATCCAGCAAGGAGGGCCCTCGCGGCCGGACGAAGGTCGTCTCCGCACACAGGCCTTGCAGCAAGCGCTGTGATTCCTCCCACCTGTCAATGGCGGGAGCAATCAGGTCGACCGGAAACCGGCTGCCCAGGAACCGGAGCAGGTGGAACATCCGCGAGCGACCTCCCCCCTGATGATCGCAGGGCGGTGCCGGAGCCACGAACAACAATCGATTCGACATTACCTCGTCGCCTTCCTGCCGATCATCGCGCGAGAGCCTCCCTCATCCATTCCAGTTTTGGTGATCCCCGACAACTCTCGAGCGAACAAATGCGGACGTATCTGCATGTGCCGTGCCTTGCCGGGAGACAAGCGGACTCGCGAAATTCTGCCGACTTAGGCCGGCATCCGACTCGGACGTCGGCAAAATTGACAGGGGCATGCGTACAAAACAGGGCGTCCGGCAGATCAGACAACCCTAGTCCCAATTCCACCGGCGCCACAGGCGACGAAAATTATCCTGTTCGATCGTCCAAAGCGGTTCCGTCTCGAACGCCGGTTGAAGCTGCCATTCTTTCATGCTGTGCATCGTCGGGTGCGACTGCGCCAGGTCAAGATCCGCCCACACGGCGCCGTCTTGATCCGTTCTCCATACCTGCGTCTCAATGGATTGGTAGGCGGCAATGACTTCACCTGCCGGATGACCGTAGGGATTGCGACGCCCTGCCGACACGACGGCGATGTCCGGTTGAATCCTGTTGATCCATCCACGATCCAGCGAACTCGCTGCCCCATGATGTGGAACTTTCAGCAGATCGATATGGCTCTGGTGACCGGATTGAACCATCCGCGCCAAACCTTCCCGTTCGATGTCCCCGGTGAACAAGATCCGCTGGCGACCACACAGGAGTTCAGTCACGACCGATAAATTGTTCAAAGACTGCTGCTTTCCCGGAGTGTAGGCATCACGGCCCGGCGGCGGATTCAGCACGGTCATTGCGCACTCTCCGCTTTCCACCATCCGCCGTCCCTGCTCCGCCACCTTCGCCTGGAGATTCCGTTGCGCCACGGTTCGTTCGATCTTGCGCCAGAAGTCCTCGCTCCGGTTGACACCATTGGTCCAGAAGTTCTCCACCCGAAAGTGGGCGAGTATCCAGGCCAATCCGCCCGCATGATCCAGTTGAGGATGGGTGGCGATGACGTGGTCGATGGCGCGAATCCCGCGATTCCACAGGAACGGCGCCACGACACTTCGCCCCATGTCGAACCGCTCATAGGTCGCGCCGCCGTCGATGAGCACGACCTCGCCCTCCGGCAATTCAATCACCGCGCTGTCTCCCTGGCCCACATCCAGAAATGTCACCCGCACCTGCCCCTCGCGAGTGAAGGGACGCGGAGACCATACCCACCAGACGATCAGGACGGCCATGCCCACGGCAATCGCACGCGGCGCCAATGGAGCGGCAGAAACCTGCCGATGAGTCAGCAGCGCCCACCCCATCACATAAAACAGGGCCATCATGGGGAGGGTCGGCGCAGCCACAAACCATTCCGCCCCGGGCAAACCGGCCAGCCATTGGGTCGAGGCCATCACGCCTTGCGCGAGGATCTCGATCAATCCGGCGGCGGGAAGCGTACTGCTGTCCGACACGATGACCCAGACTGCGGACAGCAAACTGATCGGCAACAGAATGAACCCCACGAATGGCACCATGAGCAAATTGGCGAGCAGCCCCATCCAGGCGACTTGATTGAAGTAGCAGGCCACCAGCGGCAAGGTCGCCAGCGTCACCCAGGCCGTCAGCCGCACGGACTCCCTGATCCAATACCACGTTCGCCCGGCCATGCCTGTGGCGGGCGGAGGCAATTCTTCCGGGCGGGATGGCCGTTGCAGGGCCAGCGCCAGCACCCAGACGGAAAGATAGGAGAGTTGAAAAGAAATGTCGTACAGGGCGGCTGGATGTGCCAAGAGCGTCAACCCGGCCGCCGCCGCCAGGGCGTGCAGAAGGTACTGCGGCGAGCCCAGCCACAGGGTCCAGAGACCAACGACGATCATGATCGCCGACCGGATCGTCGCCGTTTCCGCCCCCGCCAGCAACGTATACCCCATGACCGGCACGAGCGTGAACAAGGCCGCTACCCTGGTCGGAATCAGCCATCGCGAGAGACTCAAGAGCAGAGGGGAAGGAAGCAGCAGGCAGGCTTTCCTGATCAGCGCAAAGGAGAGCAACGCGATGAGGCCTAGGTGGGACCCTGAGATGGACAGGATGTGCACGGTCCCGGTCGTCATGAACCACTCGCGGACTTCCGGCGCGAGGAATCCCTGTTCGCCGATGGTCAAGCTCAGGAACAGGCCGCGAACCGGAGGAGACAAGGTATCGGCCGCATTCCGCACCTGGCTGCGCCAGGCATCGATACGGGACGAGATCGAATACGATAGCAGCCCGGCATCCGCACCAAGCACGTCAACCGCGCCCGCGCCGGAGACGGAACCCACGGCATCGACACCCTGCGCCTCCAGATACGCGGCGTAGTCGAATCCTCGTGGATTGACCGTCCCTGACGGCGCATGTACGCGGGTTCGCATGCGGATCTGGAGACCGCGTTGAAGGTCGCGATCGGGGTCGCGCCAGGTCAGTCGGAGCACAAACGGCGTGGCGAGTTCGGGATCATCGCTGGCCGTCACCCGCACGAGGGCGGTCAGCCGGCCCGGAGCGTGTCGAACCGACTCCACGATGGTTCCGGTAAGGCCGGCCGGAAGAGCACCAGGATGGTCCGGCACCGGAGTATGCGGCGTCAGCCACGCGAACAGGGTCCAATACAGGCAGCCGCCGAAAAGGCAGACGAGCAGGAGATGTCCCTGCCCTGCTCTAAGCAGCCCTCGCCGCTCTGCCACCACCGTTGCCACGGTCGCCGCGCCGAGAAGTACCGCAATGCTGAAAGGGAAAAAGTGGAGGTAGGAGCCGAGAGCCAGTCCGAGGATGAAAATGATCGTCAGGAACGGCAGCATCCGGCGCCTCTGACCAGGGCCGGTGCTACCCGATACGAGCGCGCACGATATCCGCCAGGTGATCCGCGACTTCGCGAATGGTGGAGTCGCGTTCACCTTCCACCATGATCCGCAACAGCGCTTCGGTCCCGGAGTACCGCACCAAGACTCGCCCACTGCCGTTCAAGGTGGCTTCAGCAGACTTGATGGCCTGCTGAATGTCGGGAATCTGATTCAAATCCGGCTTGTGTTTCACTTTGACGTTCAGCAGAACCTGCGGCACCGCGGTCATGGCCTTCGCCAGTTCGGACAGCGGCTTCCCCGTGCGTTTCATCAAGGAGAGGATCTGTAAGGCCGAAATCAATCCGTCGCCGGTCGTGTTATGGTCCAGGAAAATAAAGTGACCGGATTGCTCGCCGCCGAAGTTATACCCGTCCGCCAGCATGCGCTCCATCAGATACCGGTCCCCCACCGGCGTTCGCATCAGGTTGATGCCGGCCTTCTTCATCGCCAGTTCCAACCCAAAATTACTCATCACGGTTCCGACGACGGTCTGGGAGGCGAGCCGCCCCTGACCGTGCAAATCGAGCCCTAGCGCGGCCATGACGTGGTCGCCGTCCACGATCTTCCCTTGCTCGCAGACAAAAATCGCCCGATCGGCATCGCCGTCCAGCGCGATGCCGATGTGCGCGCCATGGCGGCGCACGGCTTCCTGCAATCGCTCAGGATGCACGGCGCCGCAGTGGTCATTGATATTCATCCCGTCAGGCGTATTGGCGATGACCTCGATGTCGGCACCCAACTCGCGCAGCACGGCGGGAGCCACTTTGTAGGCAGCGCCGTTGGCGCAATCCACGACCAATTTGACCCCTTGAAAATCGAGATCCCGCGGCAGCGACCGTTTGACAAATTCGATATACCGCCCCTCGGCATCACCGATCCGGTAGGCCTTGCCGATCGCATCGGCCGTGGGCCGCAGATGTTTGATCTCGTCGGAGACGATCAACTGTTCGATGCGCGCCTCCAGCTCATCCGGCAGTTTGAAGCCTTCGTTGGAGAAAAACTTGATACCGTTGTCCTGGTAGGGATTGTGCGAGGCAGAAATCACCACGCCCGCATCCGCGCGCAAACTTCGGGTGAGAAACGCGATCGCCGGGGTCGGCATCGGACCAACGAGCAGGACATCGACTCCCATCGAACAAATGCCCGACGTCAAAGCCGATTCCAGCATATACCCGGATAAGCGCGTGTCTTTCCCGATCACCACCTGGTGCCTGCCGGCCCGCCGCATGAAAATATGCGCGGCGGCACGGCCGAGCTGCATGGCGATTTCGCTGGTCATGGGTTCGAGGTTCGCAACCCCGCGAACGCCATCTGTGCCGAACAATTTACGCATTGGATACCTCTACAGAAGAACGCGCGTGACGAGAAATGGCTGACGCGACCGCGGCCGTATCTTTCATGGCACGCACGTCATGCACACGAATCATCCGGGCGCCTTTCAACACTGCTACTGCGACGGCTCCGGCGGTACCATATCCCCGTTCGTGAACCGGTTGCCGGGTCAGATTCCCGATGAATTGTTTACGGGATACCCCGGCGAGAACCGGATACCCCAATTTCGTGAACGCCTCGAACTCCGCGAGCAGATGCAGGTTATGCTCTTGGAGCTTACCAAAACCGAAGCCCGGGTCAAGGATGATTTGACTTGGGCGGATGCCTCGGGCGACCGCCTCCTGCGCCCGCTGCTGCAGGAACAACGCCACTTCCTCCACCACGTTTTCATACCGCGGCGATTTCTGCATCGTCTGCGGGGTTCCCTGCATATGCATCAACACCACGGCAACGCCGGTCTCGGCCACCAGAGCGCCCATCGAGGGATCAGCCTGCAACGCGCTGATATCGTTTACGATGACGGCGCCGGCCTGGATAGCCGCTCGGGCTACGGCAGCCTTCGTGGTATCGACCGAAATAGGAAGGGAAGTGGCCTCATACACCGCTTCCACGACCGGGATCAAGCGGCGCAATTCCTCGCTCTGCTCAATCGGTTGTGCCCCGGGTCGCGAAGATTCGGCGCCGATGTCGATGAGATCGGCCCCCTGGGCCTGCATCTCCCTTGCATGATTTACCGCCTGCTCGATCGTGACGTAGGCACCCCCATCTGAAAATGAATCAGGAGTGACATTGAGGACCCCCATGACGAGCGGTGTGGATTCAATCGTGATCGTGCGGGGCCCCGCGGTGATCTCGATGCGGCGGGGTGCTGATTGGTTTCCAAAGGTCAAGGCAAGTCCTTAGGGACAAACAGGAACAGAGTATGGGTCATGTGAGCCGACGAGGACAGGACATGGGGAACGAACCACCAAAAGGTAGCAGGCTTTCCAAATCCTTGGCCCGGAGCACACCAGAGGGAATATGCTTCGCAGGAGTCACCGTATGGTGCCTCCTGCGAAGCCGGCAGTCTATATGTTAGGCGGGAACCGTCTGTGATGAGGATCCCTGAATGAGGATCTGATCGATCTCCAATGCGTCCAACACTTCTTTTTCAAGCAAGGCTTCGGCCAGCGCCTTGAGACTGGTCATGTTGTCGGTCAGAATCCGCTTGGCGCGTTCGTAATTTTCCGTCACCAAACGCCTGACTTCATGATCGATTTCGAGCGCCACCTGTTCGCTGAAATCACGCTTCGACCCGATCTCCCGGCCCAGGAAGATTTCTTCCTCTTTGCGGCCGAACGTGAGGGGCCCCAACTTTTCACTCATACCCCACTCGCAAACCATTTTCCTGGCGAGATCCGTCGCGCGCTCCAAATCATTGCCTGCACCGGTCGTCACATCGTGCAAGACCAACTCCTCGGCGACCCGCCCGCCCATGAGGATTGCGAGGTTGTTGTAGAGGAAGTCTTTGGAATAATTGTGGCGGTCATCGGTCGGCAGTTGCATCGTCACACCGAGCGCCCGCCCGCGAGGAATGATCGTGACCTTGTGCACCGGATCCGTGCCGGGAAGCAGTTTGGCCATCAGCGCGTGGCCGGCCTCATGGTAGGCCGTGGTGCGTTTTTCTTCGTCGGTAAGCACCATGCTTTTCCGTTCCGCACCCATCAGCACTTTATCCTTCGCCATTTCGAAGTCGATCAGTTCGACTTCTTTCTTATTCAGGCGAGCCGCCCACAATGCCGCTTCATTGACGAGATTTTCGAGATCAGCCCCGGAGAATCCCGGGGTGCCGCGCGCGATCTTCTCCAACTCGACATCCGTGGCCAACGGGACTTTCTTCGTGTGAACTTTCAGAATTTCAGACCGGCCACGCAAATCCGGGCGATTGACGACGACCTGGCGGTCGAAACGTCCAGGGCGCAGCAAAGCCGGATCTAGCACGTCGGGACGGTTGGTGGCGGCGATCAGAATGACGCCTTCGGTCGTGTCGAACCCGTCCATCTCCACGAGCAATTGGTTGAGGGTTTGTTCACGCTCATCGTGGCCTCCGCCGAGGCCCGCGCCGCGCAAGCGGCCCACTGCATCGATTTCATCGATGAAAATAATGCACGGAGCGTGTTTCTTCCCCTGTTCAAACAGATCCCGCACCCGGGAAGCTCCCACACCGACAAACATTTCGACGAAATCCGACCCGCTGATGCTGAAGAACGGCACACCCGCCTCGCCGGCAATCGCCTTGGCCAGGAGGGTTTTACCCGTGCCCGGAGGACCGACGATGAGCACGCCCTTCGGAATGCGCCCGCCCAGTTTCTGGAACTTTCTGGGATCTTTCAGGAATTCAATGATCTCAAGCACTTCCTCCTTGGCTTCCTCGATACCGGCCACATCCGAGAACGTCACTTTCTTGCGCTCTTCCGTCAACATGCGAGCGCGGCTTTTCCCGAAGGACAAGGCCTTGTTCCCGCCGATTTGCATTTGGCGCATGAGGAAGAACCAGAGCCCGAGAAACAGGATAAACGGTCCCCAGGTCACCAGGAAGGTGATATACCAGGGGCTCTCGTCAGGGGGGCGGGCTTCAATTTGCACATCTTTTTCGCGCAAATGCTTCACCAACTCCGGATACTCAGCGGTGTAGGTCCGGATCCGGCTTTGGTCTTTCAGGATGGCGCTGATGTGATTGGCTTTGATGGTGACCTTCATGACCTCGCCCTTGTCGAGTTTGGCCATGAAATCGCTGAATATGACTTCATCTTCCGGTGCATGGGTCGGCACGCTGAACAAATTGAACAACAGAATCATGAACAGGCCGACCACGACCCAGAACAATAAATTCTTTACGCGTGAATTCATCCACCTCTCCTTTGAGGAAATTAGGCAGAACGAAAATTAGCTAAGCCTGCAGAATGTTACCATAGGTTTCGCAGGGGGAACAACCTTTCATGCTGACTCCTGCTCCCCTTCCTCGCCTTGATCGAGCGCGGCCAGGTATGGAAGATTGCGGTACTCCTGCCGGTAATCGAGCCCATATCCGACCACGAACTTGTTGGGGATCTTGAATCCCACATATTCCAGATCCACCTCGACTTGCCGCCGTTCCGGCTTGCTGAGCAACGTGCAAACCTTCAATGATCGGGGTTTCCGTCTCGACAGCGTCTTCATGAGGTACTGCACGGTGAGGCCCGAATCGACAATGTCTTCGACCAAGAGAACATCCTTCCCCGCAATCGGTTCAGTCAGGTCGGAGATCAACTTGACCTTGCCGGAGCTTTTTTTGCCGGCCCCGTAACTGGTCACCACGATAAATTCCACGCGCATTGGAATACGGATCGCCCTCGCCAGGTCGGCATAAAAGGCATACGCACCCTTGAGCACCCCTACCAATACCAACTCCTTGCCGGCATAGTCAGACGCAATCTGTCGTCCGAGTTCACGGATTCGAGTTCGCATCTGTTCCTGGGTGACGATGGGGCGGCCAAAAATGCGTTCCATTCCTACACGACTCCTTTCCGGCGCACGGGATGCGTCACACGAGCCACGATAAATCGGGCGGTCGAAGCGGTGGCCGCGAATCGACCATCGATCCGTTGCCCGACGATCCAGGCGATGTGTTGTTGACAGAGCAGCAGCGGTACGTGTTCTCGCATAGACCGACCCAGTTTTGCATCTGTGAAGTAATCTTGCAATTTCTTTCGTCCACCGGCCATCCCGGCGGGGAAAAAATAATCTCCCGGGCGCCAGGATCGGATCGTCAACGGCCAGGACAGACGTTCCGCATCAAAAATAGCCATGGTCGAAGCGGGTTTTTTCAGTAGCGCCAACCCCCGTGCACGAGTCACAGCCAGGAGCCGGACGGATGCGTGAGTGGGCGGCCAGGAGACCGTGCAGGGCAAGGCAGACTCAACGATAACTTGCGTGGGAGCCTGCAAGGTTGTCCTGGCTGACGGCTGAGGACGCGGAGCGGCAGTCTCCGTCGTGATTCGCACCAGGGCCTGCTCGGAGGTCACCACCAAGGGCCCTCTCTGCCACAAACCGCCTGAGCGCCCGGAAGCCAAGGAAGCTGTTATCGAAAGCACCAGATCGCCGCGCGGTCCAGCGGACGACGGCGAGAGGGCTTCCATTGCCAGTCTCAGCATGCGGCGCTGTAAGGCTGCCGGCTGCTTGAGCAAGATGGCTCGATCCAGGGCGATCATGTCGGACTTTCGATGCAGAATGGCCCGCTCCAGGCGCCTCGCAGCCAGCCGATCCAACAGGCGGTCGTCCTCGCGCAACAGGTCGGCCTGGCGCGCGAGCAGCCGGACCGCGGCAGGAGACAGGGACTCCAACAGCGGAACCAATTCATGCCGGACGCGGTTCCGCAGATAGACTGAGGTGGCATTGCTGGAATCGGTCCGATAGGACAAGCCCATCGCCTGCAGATAGGCCAGAATCTCGCGGCGAGTCACCGTCAGCAGCGGGCGCACAAAGAGCCTTCCGCGGCGGTGCGGCATGCCGGACAACCCGCGCAAACCGGCCCCCCGTAACATCCGCAGGAGCACGGTTTCAGCCTGATCATCCGCCGTATGCCCGAGGGCCACACGATCAAAGCCGAGTTCGGCACTCAGGTCCTGAAACAGGCGATAACGCAGCTCCCGGGCCCGCGCCTGCAGTGAGCTCGAGAGACCAGCTTGTGGTGCAGGAATCGTGAGAGAGCGGATCAGACAAGGAAGAGCGAGCCGGCGGCAAAGCGCGGCGACAAACGAGGCATCCTCGTCGGCCTCAGCGCCACGGAGTCCATAGTTGCAATGGACGATTGTGAGAGAAAGATTCCAGGACGGCGCAAGCTGGTGGAGCACGGACAACAAGGCCACCGAATCCGGCCCCCCGGAAACGGCCACTAGGACGGATTGGCCCGGATGGAGTAGTGCACCCGCCCTAAGGGCGCGTGCCACCTGATGATGAAGCGGGTGAGGCACTACTGCGGGAGAGCCTGCCATCGATCATGACTGGGACTGCAGAGGCGAGACCGTCTCTACTGCCGCCTCACGCAACTGCGCGCGGGCCGCCCGCACGTCCAGCTCAATCTGCTTGGTCAAGGCCTCGGCGGAAGCGAATAGGCGGTCTTCGCGAACAAACCCCAGCAGATCCACGCGAATCGTTTGGCCATACAGTTCGAGGCGTTCATCCAGAATCGACACCTCGAGTAATCGTTCTCCGGCCCCGAAGGTCGGCCTAGTGCCGATGTACACGACCGAATCCAAACTGCGCCTGTTCCAGCGCACCTTTGCCGCATACACTCCGTCCGGCGGAATGACGCGCCCTTCAGGGAGCCGAAGGTTGGCGGTGGGCCATCCAAGCTCCGTTCCGCGCTGCGCGCCGGGAATGACCGTTCCTTCGATGCCATAGGGTCTCCCGAGGAAACGAATGGCCTTGTGCAGGTCGCCCGCTTGAATCATCTGACGAATCCGCGTCGAGCTTACCACTTCTCCGTCGATGACCACGGGAGGCATCGGGTGCACTTGAAACCCGAGCTGGCCGCCAAGCGAGATCAAATCTGCAATGCGACCGGCCCGGCCCTTGCCGAACGCAAAATGCTCTCCGATAAACAGCTCCCGCGTGCCGATGCCGTCGCACAGGACCTGTTTCGCAAACTGCGCCGGACTCAATCCGGCAAACGCGAGGGTGAATTCCAGATAGACCACTTCATCGATGCCGGCGGCCTCAAAGCGGGCCAGTTTTTCTTCCGGCGCGGTGAGAAACATCAGATTGACCTGAGGCGCGAGAATCTTGACCGGATGCGGATCGAACGTGAGCACCAACGCGGTGCCGGCCTCCCGTCGAGCCGTGGATACCACCCGATCCAGGAGCGCCCGATGCCCGTGATGATGGCCATCAAAATTCCCGATGGTGACCACCGAATAAGGCCTCGCGATGGACGGAGTGAGACCGCGTGAAATTTTCATGCGCGCCGTGACTGAAGCAGGGAAGCGGCTTCTTTGGCAAAATAGGTCAGAATAATCTCGGCGCCGGCGCGCTTGATCGAGAGCAGCGACTCCATCATGGCTCGGCGCTCATCCAGCCATCCCGCCTGCGCGGCCGCTTTGATCATGCTGTATTCGCCGCTCACCTGATAGGCGGCGATGGGCAGGAGCGTCCGCTCGCGCGCCGCGCTGATGACATCCAGATAGGGCATGGCGGGTTTCACCATAATGATATCCGCGCCCTCTTGCACGTCCAGATCGATTTCCCGCAGGGCCTCGCGCTTGTTGGCCGGGTCCATCTGGTACGATTGGCGGTCGCCGAACTGAGGACTGGAATTGGCAGCATCGCGAAACGGGGCGTAAAAGCAGGACGCAAATTTCGCGGCATAGGCCATGATCGGGATGTCGACGAAGCCGGCCCGATCCAGTTCGTCCCGGATGGCAGCCACTCGCCCATCCATCATGTCGGACGGCGCAACCATGTCGGCGCCCGCCTCGGCATGCGTCTTTGCCATGGCCCTCAGACAATCCAGTGTCTCGTCGTTCAGGATCTTGCCGTCTCGAACGATGCCGCAATGTCCGTGACTGGTGTACTCGTCGATGCACACATCGGTCACCACCACCAGGTCAGGAACCTGTTGTTTCAAGGCGCGAGTGGCGCGTTGCACGATGCCGTCCGGATCGAATCCCGAGCTGCCCCGCTCATCCTTCCGATCAGGAATTCCGAAAAGGATCACGGCCGGAATGCCCAAGGCCTTGACCTCTACAGCTTCCTTCACCAGGAGATCAATGGAAAGACGGAACTGTCCCGGCATCGAGGTGATCGGCTCGCGGCGTCCCTGCCCTTCGGTGACAAACACCGGATAGATGAAATCATTCGGGGTCAGAGCCGTTTCGCGAACCATCCGCCGGAGCGGCTCCGTTTCCCGCGTGCGACGCATCCGCTGCATCGGAAAGGCCATGCGCTCACTTCCTCGGCAAGTTGGTGAGAAAAACCACCAGATCGCGCACCGAAATCATGCCGACCAGTTGCCCGTCCTTCGTCACTCCGAGATGGCGAAGATGCGTCTGAGCCATCAGGTCGTTCGCGTCCAGCAACGTCTTATGTTCTTCGATCGTCACCAGCGGCGCCGACATGATCTGCTCCACGGTCGTCTTCGTCATATCGGCGCCGGTCGCCACGACTCTCCGGACCATATCCGTGTCCGTGATGATGCCAATGACGTCCTTGCCGTTGGTGACGAACAAACTGCCGATGTTGCGATCCCGCATGACGCGGCCGGCCGTGCGCACATCGACATCGCGCTCCACGGTGATGAACTTGTCTTTCGGAACCATGAATGACTTGACTGGAACCATGCGGCATCCTCCCTGTTAAGTGACGAACATTCTGCCGATCGCACAATCATCGATTCGCCGCCGGCGCGGGCCAGCGATCAGGTTGACGGGCAACATGCCTGACGATGGCCTCCGCCAGCGCAGGTATGGTGTTCTCCTGCGCCATGACATGCACCGTCAGGCCGGCGTCTTTCGCGGTCGTCGCCGTGATGGGGCCGATACAGGCGACGGTGGCCTCTCCGACTCGCCGCAACATCTCCTCTTTCGAGGGAAACAAGCCGACAAAATTTCGCACCGTCGACGAACTGGTAAACGAAAGGACGTCGAGTTCACCGGCCTCAAGCTGCCCGACGAGTCGATCCATCGCGACGGCGGGCAGAATCGTGCGGTACACGGGTACCACATCGACGGTCGCGCCTTGCGCGCGCAACTGCTCCGGCAGCAGCTCGCGAGCCACCAGCGCACGCGGAATCAATACCTTCGTTCCGCGAAGCTGCCGCCCGGCCAATGAGTCCAGGATCCCCTCGGCTTGATATTGTTCCGGGATCACATCGGCGCGCAAGCCATACGCCGACAGCGCCTCAGCGGTGCGCGGTCCGATACAGCAAATCGTCAGACCTGCCAACGCACGGACATCGCGCTGCCTGTCCAACAAGCGAGTCATGAAGGGTCCTACGCCGTTTACACTCGTGAAGATCAGCCAGTTATAGGTGTCCAAGCGAGCCAAGGCCACATCGAGCAGCGACCAATCTTCGGGGGGCACGATGGCAATGGTCGGACATTCCACGGCCTCCCCGCCATAGGCCTGGATGAGATCGGAAAACTCAGCGGCTTGGGATGTGGGTCGCGTGACGAGAATCCGTGTTCCGAATAACGGCCGCTGCTCAAACCAGTTCAGCTGCGTTCGCAGACGCACCACCTCTCCGACCACGATCACCGTCGGGGGTTCCATATGGGCTGCCGCCGCCTTATCCACAATATCGTCCAGGGTCCCTACAACCGTGCGCTGCGACACACGCGTCCCCCATCGGATGACGGCCGCCGGCGTCGTGCCCTCTTTGCCTTCAGCCCGAAGGCACTGGACAATCTTCGGCAAATTCGTCATCCCCATGAGAAACACCAACGTTCCGTGTACGGTCGCCAGGCGAGTCCATTCGATGCTGCTCCGCTCTTTCGCCGGATCTTCATGGCCCGTGATGAAGGTCACGGTGGAAGCCAGCGTCCGGTGGGTGACGGGAATTCCCGCATAGGCCGGTGCCGCCACCGCTGCGGTCACACCCGGTACCACTTCGTATTGCAATCCGGCAGCGGCAACGGCTTCGGCCTCCTCCCCGCCCCGGCCGAAGACAAACGGATCGCCGCCTTTCAGCCGGACCACCCGTTTTCCAGCCCGTGCATGGTCGATCAACAGACGATTGATTTCCGATTGATCCCGATAGTGGCCGCGACCACGCCGACCGACGTACAGCCGTTCCGCCGCCGCGGGCACATATTGCAACAGCGCTTCATTGGCGAGGTAATCGTACAAGACGACATCGGCCTCCTCCAGACATTCCTTGCCGCGCAGCGTCAACAGCTTTGGATCACCGGGACCGGCGCCGACTAGATAGACCGTTCCTTTGCGCGTCGTCATGATCATGACGCTTGTCCGTAAATCTCCTTGAGAATGACGTCTCCGCCGGCCGCCAAGAGCCGTTCACCTAGCGTGGTTCCCAGCTGATGCGCGTCCGCGGCCTGGCCTCGAATCTGCTGGCGGATCATCCGCCGGCCGTCGACGCTCGCCACGAGGCCGTCCAACGTCAGGGTATCGCCTTCCAGCAAGGCATGGGCGGCGATGGGAACCTGGCAGCCTCCTTCAAGCCGGTGGAGCAGCGCCCGTTCGGCCGTTACGGTCATACGGGTCGGACGATGTTCGAAACGGGCCAAGAGATCGCGCACAACGTGATCGTCCCTGCGCGCCTCGATGCCCAGCGCCCCTTGAGCGATGGCGGGCAAACTGAGCTCAACCGGCAGGTATTCCGTAATCTCCGCGTCCCACCCCAGTCGCCGCAACCCCGCGGCGGCCAATACAATGGCATCAAAGTGTCCTTCGCGTAACTTTCTGAGGCGAGTGTCCAAATTACCGCGAAGCATCTCGATGACCAAATCGGGACGATGGTGCAGCAGTTGGGCTTGACGGCGAAGACTACTGGTACCGATGCGGGCACCGGGCTTCAGCTCACCAAGCCGGCGCCCGTCACGCGTGATGAGCGCATCGCGCGCGTCTTCGCGGGGAGGAACACAGAGAATCTCCAGGCCGTCGGGTAAGGCCGTCGGGACATCTTTCATGCTGTGAACGGCGAGGTCGATCTCCCCGCTCAAGAGCGCATCCTCGATTTCTTTCACGAACAGTCCCTTGCCGCCGATGTTGGCCAGCGGCACATCGAGGATTTTATCGCCCGAGGTTTGAATGCGCTTTAATGAAATGGTGAGACCCGGGGCCAGTTCCTGGAGACGCGCTTGCACCCACTCACTCTGATGCACGGCCAGCTTGCTGCCGCGTGTTCCGAGAATAAGCGCGCGACTCATCGCGCCTCACAATCGGACGGGCCGGCCAAGCAGAATCGGGCGTCTGTGATGATGAATGTGCTCATAGGGGGGTCTCCGGCGCTCCATCTCAACTCACCCGCCGGCTTTGCTCCTTCGTTGTATGCTGCACCAAAGACTCACCGGAAAACCGATTGGCGCCGTTACCGGTGCCGCTGCCCTCCGATCCGTCTTGCACATCTGTCTGCGCCGGCGGGTATGCAGGCGGGGTGTCCTCCAGACTAAAAAACCGGCGAGCCGCATCCACATAGGCCGCGCCGCTTGAAGACGTGGCCTCAGCTTTTAACGTCACCATCGCGCCATGCACCATTTTATTGACGATGGCCGAGGCCAGCGCCTCGACGGCAGCTCGATCTTCCGACGAGAGGTGCGCCAACCGCGCGAGCACCTTCTCGACCTCGCGCCGCTTGATTTCTTCGGTCCTGCCGCGCAGGGCGACAATGGTCGGTGTTACTTCCAGCGATTGCAGCCACTGGCCCAGCACGGCCACCTCTTCCACCACCATCTGCTCCGCTTTCGCCGCTTCCCGCAACCGATCTTCCCGGTTTTGCTCGACCCGCATATGCAGATCATCGATGTCGAAGAGGAACGCATCGTCGATCGGCCTGACCGCCGGATCAATGTTGCGCGGCACCGAGATATCGATCAGAAACATCGGACGATTCATCCGTTGTCGCATCGCCCGCTGCACATCGTCGGCCGTGACCAGGTAATGGGACGCTCCGGTCGACACCAAGACGATGTCCGCCGCGGCCAGTTCCGTTTTGTAGTCCTCGAACGGGACGGCGGTGCCGTTGAATTTCTGCGCCAACTCCAAACCATGTTGAAGATTCCGGGTAGTGATCCTCACCTGGCGAACGCCGTTGGCAATCAGGTGGCGAGCCGCCAGCTTGGCCATCTCTCCTGCCCCGATTAACAGCACCGTCTTTTCAGTGAGGTTCGAAAAAATCTTCTTGGCCAGTTCGACGGCCGCGTAACTCACAGACACGGCCGTCTCGGCAATTTTGGTTTCGGTCCGCACGCGTTTGGCGACCGAAATGGCTTTTTTGACGATTTTATTCAGCAACAACCCGGAGGCTTTGTGGGTCAGGGCCACTTCGAAGGCATCTTTGATCTGTCCGAGAATTTGCGATTCCCCGACGATCATGGAATCAAGACTGGAGGCGACGCGGAAGAGATGGCTGATGGCCCGGTCACCGGCGTGCCAATACAGATGCGGCGTCAGATGTTCCGAGGAGAGAGACAGGTGAGTGTCGGCCAGAAATTCCTGCACACGCCCGTAGCCGCCTTCCAGGTCCTCCACGACGGCGTACACTTCGACGCGGTTACAGGTCGAGAGCAATAACCCCTCGCGCACGCCTGGATAGGTACATAGGCGGCTGAGCGCTTCGCGCAGGCGACTTTCAGGAACGGCCAGCTTTTCACGAATCTCAACGGGAGCGGTCTTATGGCTCAACCCGACAACAATGACATGCATCAGGACACCGAACCATGACTTTTCAGCACGACGCCGATCAGGGTCAGAATGACGCCGGCAAATCCGATGATCGTGAGGTAGGCCGCTCGTTTCGCCCGCCATCCGATCGTCAAGCGCCCGACCAGCACGGCGAAGTAAAAGCCCCACGTCACCATGGCCCAGGTTTGTTCGGGGTTCCAGTTCACATAGGATCCCCTGACAATCTCCGCCGAAAAGGCGCCGCTGATAATGCCGAGGGTCAAGAGGGGGAATCCCATCACGATCGATTGCTGATTGAGATGATCGAGATAATCCAGGGCGGGCAATTTCGCATAGAGCACATTGAAGCGCTTGGACTTGAGAAGACCATCCTGAATGAGATACATCACCCCTGCCACAAACGCGACGGCAAACCCGACGGTGCCCAGCATACTCAGCGTCACATGCACCCACAGTGTCTTGAACACCGGCTGGAGGCTGGACGCCCCGTCCGAACGAAACGCCGCAGCGGTCACAAGGGACACCAGCGCCAGTGGTACGATGAAGGAGCCGAGGACATGGAGCTGCCGTCGATACTCCACGGCCAGGAAGACGAGAATCAGCATCCACGAAAAAAAGGAGAGCGCCTCGTGAAACGTCGGCAACTGAGCTTGGCTCGAATCAGCCATCCTGGCGACCAGCGCAACGGTATGCGTGGCGAAGCCGGCAGCCGTGATGCCCAGCGAGACCTTTGAGAGGGTTTCGGCCCGCCGGAGCAAATAGGCCAGGTAGCACACCGTGCTCACGAAATACAGTCCCATCGTGAGCATGAAAAACACCGACGACATACCGCCCCTATCCTCGCAACATTTCAGCGCAAAGCCACTTTTTTCGGGAACTGGAAATTATATCGATGCGACGAGAACGGAGTCAAGAAAAGTGCGTGGAATCCGGCATCGGATCAGGCAGGTTGTCGATCGTGGGCGTGCCGATCGGGCATCCGGATGATCTCACGCTTCGAGCGCTCTCGACGCTTCGGCAGGTGGATGTGATTGCGGCCAAACATCCCCGATCGACACAATCGCTGCTGTCACACCACGGCATCCATGCCGTCGTCACGACCTATGACCGGAAAAACGCCGCGGAAAAAACGCCCGTCCTCCTCGATCGCCTCAGGAAAGGACTCCATATTGCCCTGGTATCAGACTGCGGAATGCCTGCCGTCTACGATCCCGGCAGGATCTTGATCACAGCGGCATTCAAAGCCCAGATCCCTGTCGACGTGATTCCAGGACCATCTGCCGTGATCGCCGGTGCCGCATTATGTGGGATGGACGGAAATGCGTTTCTCTTCGAGGGACGTTGGTCCGGCGGGCTTCGCAAAATGACACATCGGCTTCAATCAATGCGCTCCGAACCCCGAACCATGATCTTTCTCCCGCCCGCGCAAACGCTCCACCATCTTCTCCCTCTCATCCTGACGACGTTCGGGAACCGGCGTATTGTGGTGGCGCTGGACCTCACCAAAAGCACGCAAAAAGTCATCAGCGGCCGAGTTCGCACAGTGCTTGCCAGGCACTCGTTTCAGAATGTTACGGCACAACTCACTGTGATTGTGGAAGGCGCGAAAGGCTGAGGGATTCAGTACTGGGTGGGAATTGAGGACTTATTCGTCGAGGCGCTTACGGATCACAACACGAAAAGACTGTTCCGCACGCTCCTGTGACAGAACATCATGCCCGTCATCACTGACACTGCGAGGCACGTTGCGAATCGGGTCTCCATCATCCAGATGAACAAGGAGCAATTGCCCTGGAGCCATACTTTCAAGCTTGAGCTTCGTCTTCACAAAATTGTAAGGACAAATCACCCCGCGAAGATCCAATTCTTCGTCCGGCTTGTGAACCTGTGTGAATGAGTCGGACATCATTCCCGCTTTCAATAAAAGTGATGTGGTGATGGTATCAAGGGTTCCTCACCGTTGCAACGGTGGCCGGGAATAAGACACGGCAGAAAAGCAAAGCGGGGTGCCTCTTACGAAGCACCCCGCTCAACAAGCGGCCATCAGGAAGGCCGTATTTCTTAGTTGGTCCAACCCTTCTGCAGATTGGGCTTGGCACCATCAGTCCCGTAGTCAGACTTGTTCTGGACCTTGGTCTCAGGAGCGACGGTCTGGTAACCCCATCCCGGCTGCGGTTCACAATTCCAGCAGGGCGCGGTTCCAGTGAACTCACCCACGGTGGTGGTGACCACACCGGAAGTGACCGTTCCAGGGAATACTCCGCCGACAGGACCACCGGTGTTCGTCGCGGAGTTGGTCTCAATCCCGCGCTCGGTTGCCGGGGCCGGACGCTGGCCAAGGCCGCCAAAACCAGCCAATTTCTCGTTCCCGCGGAACAGATAAACTTCTCGCACTAACTTACGACCCGTCCCATATACGCCCTGCTCGGCTCGTTGGTTTAATGGCTCCATGACCTGCACCGAAATGTCATCGCCGGCATTCAAAGAGCGAATCTGGTCAAGGTTGGTCTTCTCGTCCAGATAAAGAGTGAGAGAAGACATTGCGCCGGTTCCGGCGCGGCCCTCATCATGAGAGCTGCCACCCGTCTCCAGGTGAAGCTTTCCACCCGGAATATCAATAGCGAGCACCCGACCGAAAACCGTTTCCGGTTGCGAGAGCCGCTCCATGAAGGCGGTCCGGTCAAACGCTGCCGTGCGGCCGGAGTTGCCCGACACATCTCCGACTGAGTTGCCGACACCGAACCCTGATCCTGACGAGGATTGTGGTAAACGCTCTTGAGCGCCTGCAACACCAACGGAGCTGATAAAAAGCACCGCAGCTCCAAGTGCCAACACGTTACGCATGTGCTGCCTCCTTAGTGAGTTGGAATTGATAAGAGATTGATGATGGACGACAATAAACTAACCGAGTCATAAGTATTCCAAAGCAAATTCGGGCGAACTATAGGCTAACCCCCACATCATGTCAAGAGGTTTTCGGCCATAACATCCACCATATGGTGTCGTGGCAATTCGCAGGCCCCAATTCTTTCTCGCCATCAAATTCACCGACATCATCTGTTACAGGAGAGCGAGTGACATGAAACCATCTCGCGGTCGATTAGGAGCACGAGGGGTGCAGTTGGTGCCCAGAGGGAGGGTCGAACTCCCACTCTCTTGCGAGAACCGGATTTTGAGTCCGGCGCGTCTGCCAGTTCCGCCATCCGGGCACCTGTTTCGTGCTGCGACACTCAGCGATCGATCCAAAATTGAAGGGACGCTTTTTAGCATGAACCCGACGGCCCGTCAATCGGCGGGCTCTACTCTTTTTTCTGACGCACACGGATGCTAGAATGTCCTGTTTCGTGATGTAATCCGACCCCGAAGATCGGCAGACTGATGGAGGTAGCTATGGCGGATGTGCAATGTGTGACCTGCGGCCAGGCAGGCGAAGCGATTACGGATATGCTGTTCCTGGGAAAACTCGAAGCAGAAATCAAAGCGAAGGTCTGCAAGCCCTGCTGGAAAAAATGGGAGGGCATGCGAGTGATGGTCATCAACGAGTATCAAGTCAATCTCGGCGACGAAAGCGGTCGCGAACTCGTTAAAAAGCAGATGAAGGCGTTTCTAAAGCTGGGAGAGCAAACCGATACGTCCAAGCTGGATCAGAACTTTCGGCCGGCCGGCACATAGGTCACAGCGTCGGCGATCCCTAGCCCGTAGGACGAGGCGGGCCAATCCGCGCTTTCTTTTCAGCGGAAGAACCTTCTATCGCAAGCTTCACGCTTCCACGACTCTCCTTGCTCCATCACGGGATTGAATTCATTGACACTCTGATTTCTGAAGTGATAGAGTGCCCTATTCTTGAGGTTTTTGGCCGACATCGGAAAGGGGCCTCTCGCCGTGATTACACAAATGCGGGTCAAGGGGCTGATTTTCGACCCTTATAACAACGCCTATATAGTGGTGTTACGCGACGAAGAGAATTCAGACATGCTCCCGATCTGGGTGGGAAAATCGGAAGCGAGCGCCATCGGACTGGCGCTCGAAAGTGTGACGGCGCCGCGCCCGATGACCCACGACTTGATGAAGTCGTTTTTGGAAACGTTCGATGCCAAAATCATCAGCGTGGTCATCACAGATCTCAACGACAACACGTATTTCGCCACTATTCACTTAATGTACGAAGATTCTGAATACACTGTCGACTCTCGCCCCAGCGATGCGATCGCCTTGGCCCTACGAACTAGCGCGCCGATCTTTGCCAGCGAGAAGGTGATTAAGAAACAGTCGTCCGAAGAGCTCGAACAGTGGCTGGAAAACCTGAAGCCCGAAGACTTCGGCAAACTGGACACGTAACCATGGATGCCGCGCCACAGAACGAAGCCTCCGAGCTGGTCGCTCTCACTGTCAAACAGGTGCTCGACGACGGGAACACAGACACACGGATCGTCGTCCTGAAAAGCGACGATGCGAGCGTGACGTTGCCGATCTGGGTGGGCTCTGCCGAAGGCAATGCCATTCGCCTGGCCATGGAACATGTGGTGACGCCTCGGCCGATGAGCCACGACTTGATCCGGAGCTTCGCGGATCACCTCGGCGTTCGAATCGAGCGGGTGGTCATTACGGACGTGAAGAGCAGTACGTACTATGCGAGCATCGCGTTTGCTTCCAAAGAACTCCATCGAACCTTGGATGCCAGACCGAGCGATGCCATAGCCCTCGCGCTTCGCGCGGGGTGCCCGATCTATGCGACACAGGATGTGCTCAACCGGCGTACGGCCGTGCATCTCGACGCGTGGATCAATAAGCTGGACGCCGACAACACCGAAACGCAACAGGCGTGAGGCCTGATCCCTCACATTAAGAATCCTTTCGTGCAGGAGTAGATGGAGACCATGACAAAAACGTATCTCGAGAAACCCGCTAACGTGCAACGCAAATGGTACCTCGTGGACGCAGAGGGCAAGACTCTTGGCCGTCTTGCTGCGAAAGTTGCGACCTTGCTGCGAGGCAAACATAAGCCGACCTTTACTCCCCATGTCGATACCGGCGACCATGTGGTCATTGTAAATGCAGAGAAGGTCGTGCTCACCGGCAACAAAATGGAAAACAAGACCTACTCGACCCACAGCGGATTTCCTGGCGGATTAAAGACTCTCACTGCCGAGCATGTCCACAGGAAGGATCCGACCAAGCTGCTGACGAAAGCCATTGAGGGCATGTTGCCGAAGAATCCTCTCGGTAACCACATGGCGAAGAAGTTGCGCGTGTACGCCGGTGCGACTCATCCGCATCAAGCACAAAAACTGGAATCACTCTCGTTGTGATTCTTATTCCTCGAATTCGATCAGTGAAGGAGACCGCCTGATATGGCCGCAATGACGCAGTACGCAACCGGAAAAAGAAAAAGCGCGATCGCGCGCGCATGGGTCACCGCAGCCGCTGGTGACATCGTCGTCAATGAAAAGCCGCTGGAAAAAGCGTTTCCCCGCCCGACGCTCCGGAATGTCATCCAATTTCCGTTTGAATTGGCCGGAGTGGCCGGCAAATATTCCGTCCGGGCTACCGTCTATGGTGGAGGCCCTGCCGGTCAGGCCGGAGCGCTACGCCATGCCATCTCCAAAGCGCTGGTTATTATGAGCGCGGCATTCCGCGGTCCCATCAAGAAGGAAGGCCTCTTGACCAGAGATTCTCGTGTCAAAGAACGTAAGAAGTACGGTCAGAAGGGCGCCAGAAAGCGCTTCCAGTACTCGAAGCGGTAACGATCGACAGGAGCGACAGGTTTCGAAAAGGGAAGGCTCCGCAGCCTTCCCTTTTTTTATTGGCTCACGGGGCGGACAACAACTTGCCAGGAGCCTGGAGGCGCAAGATGACATCGGTACGAGTCGCAGTCGCAGGAGCCAGTGGATACACGGGAGCCGAACTGGTGCGGCTCCTCTCTCAGCATCCGCACGTACAACTCACCGCGGTGACCTCGGAGAAATCAGCTGGCACGGCCATCTCCGCCGTCTATCCCCATTTGCAGGGAATCGTGCCGCTGTCCTTTGAAGCGTTGGCACCGGACGCCTTGGCAGAGCGGGCCGACGTCCTCTTTCTCGCGCTTCCCCATACCAAATCCATGGGTCCCGTGGCCAGCTGCATGAAAGCCGGCAAACGTGTCATCGATCTGAGCGCCGACTTTCGGCTCAAAGATCCCGCGACGTACGAAGCCTGGTACCAGACCGCACATGTGCAGCCGCAATTGATTAAAGATGCCGTGTATGGCCTGCCCGAACTTCACCGCTCTGCTATTGCACAGTCCCGACTCGTGGCGTCACCAGGCTGTTACCCGACGGCCGCGATTCTTCAATTGGCGCCCCTGATCGCCCACGGGTTGATCGCGGCGGACAGCATTGTGATTGACGCAAAATCCGGCATCTCCGGCGCGGGAAGGAGCCCGGCCCTCCCCTATCACTTTCCCGAAGCTCACGAATCACTGGAGCCGTATAAAATCGGACAGCATCGGCACATCCCTGAAATCGAGCAGGAGCTCACAGGATTAGCCGGCACCAGGGGCCAGGCGGTTCGCGCGGGCCAGAGCCCTGTCACCATTGCCTTCACCCCGCACCTCGTTCCCATGAATCGAGGGATTCTCAGCACCGCCTATGCGCGGATGAACGGTCAGCCGGACGTGGCCGAGCTACGGAACCTCTATCGGGAATTTTATAAAGGTGAACGATTCGTGCGACTTCTCGAAGGAGCCATGCCGAATCCGCGGCACGTGCGAGGCGCCAACTACTGCGATATCGCCGTGCACATCGATCGGCGCGCCGGCTGGATCGTGACCGTGGCGGCGATCGATAACTTGATCAAAGGAGCGGCCGGACAGGCGATTCAGGCCATGAATCTGATGCTGGGTTATCCTGAAGAAACGGGGCTCGTGGCTCCGGGCGTCTATCCCTAGCATGCAGCAGTGTCGGCAGATCGCAAGGGGTCAGTTCCACATCACATAGGAAGAGCGATGAAGACAATTTCTGGAGGCGTCACCGCGCCGATCGGTTTTCGGGCCGCCGGTGTCTACTGCGGTATCAAGAAGAAAAAGAAGCAGCAACTCGATCTGGCTTTGCTCGTCTCAGACCGCGAAGGTCCGGTCGCCGGGTTATTCACGACCAACCAGGTCGTTGCCGCACCGGTCATCCTTGATCGGCTGCATCTCAAGCAGGGAAGCGGCCGCGCCTTTCTCGTCAATAGCGGGAACGCTAATGCCTGTACCGGACCAGAAGGAATGAAGGCGGCCAAGGAGATGGCCACACTGGCGGCCACCGCCCTCAACTGCGCCCCGCATACCATCTTCGTCGGTTCGACCGGCGTCATCGGCCAACCCCTGCCGATCGCGTGCATCCGGAAAGCGCTTCCTGCACTGGCCGCGCGTCTCTCGCGCCGGGGTGGAGCCGAGGCGGCTGCCGCGATCATGACCACCGACATGAAACCCAAGCACGTCGCCGTCCGTGCCCAACTCGGCGGGAAAATGGTGACCGTCGGCGGCATGGCCAAAGGCTCGGGCATGATTCATCCCAACATGGCGACGATGCTGGGCTATCTCACCACCGATGCAGCGATCGGGCAGCGCGCCCTGCAATCTGCGCTCCGGCAGGCAGTCGATCAGTCGTTTAATTGCATTACGGTCGACGGCGACACCAGCACCAACGACACGGTGCTCTGCCTGGCGAACGGGATGGCGGGAAATCGTCCCATCACCGCCGGCTCGGCAGACTACACTCGCTTCTGCGCCATGCTCGAACTGGTCTGCCGCACCCTCGCGCTGAAAATTTGTTGGGACGGCGAAGGCGTCACCAAAGTCGTACGGGTCGAGGTGACCGGAGCCGCCTCCTCAAGAGCGGCCAAACAGATTGCGCACACAGTGGCGACTTCCAACCTGGTCAAAACCGCCCTCTTCGGCGGCGACGCCAATTGGGGCCGTGTCATGGCGGCGCTCGGGCGTGCAGGAGTGCCCATCGATCCCTCCCGTATCAGCCTGCAATTCGGAGGAGTCTCGATGGTGCGCAAGGGCCAAGGTCTCGGACGCGCGGCCGAACGGCAACTGACCAAGGTCTTCAAGGCGAAAGAGTTCGCCATTCGCATCGATCTGGGTCAGGGCAAAGCCGAAGCACACATGTGGACCACCGATTTGTCCTACGAATACGTGCGGATCAACGCGAGTTATCGCTCATAAGTCGCCTCGCGCGGTTGCAAAATCGCGACCACTATGCTAGCGTTCGTCCGTTTCGCGCAATGACCGGTCCGTCCCATCGTTCACCGCGCGGTATCCAAAACCAGGGACATCTTATTTAAATCCACACCAGCGTGATGCGCACGCTGCGCAGCCTGAGAATAAGGGGGAGCTCCCCCTCGCCGTCGGTATTCGCCGGTGCTCTGCAGGCTTCGGAGGGAGGTGAAGGTATGGGAGTAGTTGCAATTAAAGAATTACTGGAAGCCGGCGTCCATTTCGGACACCAGACCAACCGTTGGAATCCGAAGATGAAGCGGTTCCTGTTCGGGGAACGCAACGGCGTCTACATTATTGACCTTCAACAGACGGTCGAACGGATGGAACTGGCCTATGCCTTCGCCCGCGACACCGTGTCAGCCGGTGACTCCGTCCTGTTTGTCGGCACAAAACGCCAAGCGGCCGAGATTTTGGAAGAAGAGGCCAAGCGCGCCAACCAATTCTACATCAACCAGCGCTGGCTGGGCGGCATGCTGACCAACTTCCAAACCATCCGCCGCAGCATCGACAAGATGAAAAAAATGGAAGCGACCCTCGCGGATCCCACGCATCAAGGCCATACGAAAAAAGAGCTCGGCCAGATGCAGAAGGAAGTCGTCAAACTGCAAAAGAACCTGTCGGGCATCCGCAACATGCGCGCCCTGCCCGGCGCGGTATTTATTCTGGATACGCGCATCGAGCACATTGCTATCCTCGAGGCCAGCCGCTTGGAAATCCCCGTCATCGCCATCGTCGATTCGAACTGTGATCCCGATCACATTCAATATCCGATTCCCGGCAACGACGACGCGATTCGTTCCATCAAGCTGATCATCTCCCGCATTGCCGACGCCTGCCTTGAAGGCGCCCATCTCCGCGCTCAACAGGAAGAGACGGAGTTTGCGTCCGCACCGGCCGGCGGCGCGGCCAAGTCGGCGGCCAAGTTGGCCGGCGTGTCTGCATCCTAAGGGCCGCCGTTCGCGAATGACATTGTTGTACTCGACCAACTGAGGAACCCATGGCAAGTTTGAGTGAGCTCGTCAAAGAATTGCGTGAAAAAACCGGCGCCGGCATTCTGGATTGCCAGAAAGCCCTGACCGAAAACGGACACAGCATTGAGAAAGCCATCGATTACCTTCGCCAGAAGGGGTTGGCGGCAGCGCAGAAAAAAGCCGGACGTGAAACCAACCAGGGCCTGATCCACGCCTACATCCATGCCGGGGGGAAAATCGGCGTGCTCATCGAGGTGAATTGCGAAACCGACTTCGTCGCGCGCAATGAGCAGTTCAAGGCTTTCGTCAATGATCTGGCCCTGCAGGTGGCGGCCGCAAGCCCCTCCTACGTCAGGCGCGAAGAGATCGCCGCCGATGTCGTGGCGAAGGAACGGAGCATTTACGAAGGGCAAGCCAAGGAACTCGGCAAGCCACCGGCCGCCTGGCCGAAAATCGTCGAAGGCAAACTCGAAAAGTTCTATCAAGAGAATTGCCTGCTCGAACAAGCGTTCATCAAGGATCCGTCGGTTGTGATCAAGGATCTCCTGGCGCAACAAATCGCCACCATCGGCGAAAACATGAACATTCGCCGGTTTACGCGTTTCCAACTAGGCCAAGCATGACGTCTGCTCACTACCGCCGCATCCTGCTGAAAGTCAGCGGAGAAATGCTGGCCGGTGAGCAGGGCTATGGCATCCAACCCTCGATTCTTGAAGGGCTGGCGGAAGAAATTGCCGACGTTGTCGCCATGGATGTCGAAGTGGCCGTGGTGATCGGCGGGGGCAATATCTTCCGCGGCTTGGCCGCCAGCGCCCGAGGCATGGAGCGGGCATCCGCCGACTACATGGGAATGCTTGCGACCGTGCTGAACGCGCTCGCCCTTCAGAACGCGCTGGAAAGCCGCGGGGTCAGTACACGCGTCCAATCGGCAATTGAGATGCGCCAGCTGGCCGAGGGATACATCCGGCGGCGGGCGATCCGGCACCTGGAAAAGAAACGCGTTGTGATCTTTGCCGGAGGAACGGGAAATCCCTATTTCTCCACCGATACCGCAGCCTCGCTCCGTGCGATGGAGATCGGCGCGCAGGTCATTATGAAGGGAACCAAGGTCGACGGCATTTACGACAGCGATCCGGTCAAAAATCCGCAGGCCAAGAAGTACGACGAGATTCCATTCCTTTCCATTCTCACCCAGAATCTCAAGGTCATGGATTCGACCGCCATCAGCCTCTGCATGGACAATCGCTTGCCATTGATCGTCTTCAACTTGAAAGAAAAAGGCAATTTCAAACGGGTCGTCCAGGGGGCGTCGATCGGGACCCTGGTCACCGTGGAGAGCCGTTAAGGGAGAGGCAGATGTCGACGGCGCAGGAAGTCAAACAGCGTGTCACCGAAAAAATGGACCATACGATCGAGCATTTGAAGCGCGACTTGGCCGGAATCCGCACCGGTCGCGCCTCAGTGGCCCTCCTCGACGGCATCAAAGTCGATTACTACGGCACACTGACCCCTTTGAAGCAGGTGGCCAACGTGGCCACGCCGGAGGCCCGCCTCATCACGATTCAGCCGTGGGAACAGAATCTGATTCGCGAAATCGAAAAGGCGATTCAAATGTCCGACCTTGGACTGACACCCTCCAACGACGGCAAGATGATTCGCATTCCGCTTCCACCGCTGACCGAAGAGCGGCGCAAGGATCTCATCAAGGTTTGCAAGAAACACGGCGAAGAAATGAAAGTCCAGATCCGGGGCTTTCGTCGGGACGGCAATGAAGAGCTGAAGAAGCTGCAAAAAGACGCCAAGCTCACCGAAGATGAACTGCGAAAGTCGGAAACAGAGATTCAAAAATTCACCGACCAGTATGTGCAGAAGATCGACGACATGATGAAGAAAAAAGAAGGCGAAATCCTGGAAGTGTAGCGCCCCATTCTGTTGTCAGAGACTGCGTGTACCAGCCGTCCGCATCCTTCCCAACGTCAGCCTCCGTCGATCTGACTGCCCTCGCTCGGAATGTCGCTCATGTGCGCCGACTGGCCGCTCATGCCGATGTGCTGGCCGTTGTCAAGGCCAACGCGTACGGGCATGGCGCCGTTGAAATCACCCGCGCCTTGCAGCAACTGGCCATCCACCGGTTCGGCGTGGCGACGGTCGATGAAGGCATCGCACTTCGCCACGCCGGCATTCAGGACGCCATTCTGGTGATGGGGGCGACCGTTCCCGCGCAGTTTGCAGAACTGGTGGCCCACCGCTTGACGCCCGTTCTTTTTCGCGCCGATCTCGTCGCGGCCTTCGCCGCGCAGATCCCGTCCGGATCCTCTCCCTACCCGGTCCATCTCAAGGTCGATACCGGCATGGGAAGGTTGGGAGTCCCGCCGCAGGACGTACCGGAGCTCCTTGACCAGCCGGCTTTCCGGACCGGCCTGCGTCTCGAAGGTCTGATGACTCATCTCGCCGATGCCGACAACGACGAGGCTGAGCATACGGAATCGCAGCTCGCTCGGTTTCAGTCGACACTCGACAGGCTACAACAACGCGGCCTCGCCATACCGCTAGTCCATGCCGCCAACAGTGCCGCCATCATCCGTTACCCCGCCAGCCTTCACTCGCTCGTTCGTCCCGGCATCATGTTGTACGGCTACCATACACTGTCGCGCGAGACCGGTGCGCCGGACTTGCAACCGATCCTCACGTGGGAGACCTGCATCGCTCATCTGCACCGGATCCAGCCGGGAGAAAGCGTGAGCTACAACCGGACCTTCATTGCATCGCGACCATCCCGCATTGCCGTGCTGCCGATCGGCTATGCGGATGGCTATAACCGGGCCTTGTCGAACCGCGGCAGCGTGCTGATCGGCGGACGCCGCCTGCCGGTCGTCGGACGCGTCTGCATGGACATGACGATGGTGGATGTCACGGACGTACAGGGTGTCCAAGTCGGCGATGAGGCAATTTTGATAGGGCGACAGGGAATGGAGCGCATTACCGCGGCCGACCTGGCCTCCTGGCAGCAGACCATTCCTTATGAGATTCTTTGCGCCATCGGTACCCGCGTGCCGCGCCGGTATCTGCAGCCTACTTCGCCGGCCAGTACAGCCGCTCAAGAAACCTGAATCCCGCAGCACACCCTGTCGCATTGCTCAAGGCTTACCGGCATCCCCTTGCCTTCCCCGCTTCATTCCCTCATAGTCCACACGTCGTCTCGAACGCAGCGCCTGATCACGAATCATCACACAGCCTGCATGAGAACAAGAGCATGACCCGTTGGATTCTCTTGGTACAGCGCCGTTTGCGACGGCTGTGCACCCTCGCCCTGCTGGTTACTCCAATCACCTCCGCGATGGCCGCCGGCACGCCACAATCCGGGCAGGCCGGGACCATCCCGTCCGCCATGACCGTCCATGTTCCCATCCCGGTGACACCGCTCGCCGAATTGTATGGACACATCCCCCAGCAGCTGGCGATCCAGCGAAACGAGGGACGCGAATGGGTCACATTGGGCGGCGGAAGCGGGTTTCTCAAATACCGTCTCTGGCCCGACGAACCGTCTTCAACTACGGCAGGTGACCGGTTGTTGTCGCAGAGCACCGTGCCCTTCGGCGTGGAATATGGCAAGCAGATGAAAGGGAGCATCACAAAAATCGCCGAGTGCGGGCAGCGCGATGCATCCTCAGGCGCCGGCCGGCTGTCGGTGACCGTCGCGACGATGTTTAAGCAGGGGCGCAGCTATAGGGTGCTCCCGGCGAGCCAGGTCAGCGCTGTGCACTCCACCCAATCCTGCCTGTTGTCCGAACAGGGTGTGGATGCCGGCCCATTGATGGCGCAGGTCTACCGAAGCGATGTACAGAAAGTCCTGCCCGCGGTGGATCGTCAGGCGGCCGGGCTCGTCACCATCCAACCGGCGATTGCCCGCATCTGGCATGATCTGCAGGAGCCGCTGCTGATCGATGAAACGGAACAGCTGTGGCTGTTGCTGAATCCTGAGGCCACCGCCGCGGCCGGCATCGAGCCGCTATCCGGCAGTCCTGCCGCCGGTTATGGTGTCATCGCAAGGCCCACGGTCGTCCGAGGCGCCAAACCGACGCCGCGCCATCTGCCGTTACCCGAACCACAGGAGCACTTTCGTGACGACGGGTTTCATGTCGATTTCCCCGTCGAGGTGCCGATCGAAGAAGCCAATCAACGGTTGCGTGAAGCGGTCATCGGCCAGGAATGGTCACTGGGCGTTGGGACGATCAAGATTGTCAATGCCACGCTCTATCCCTTGGGCAAACAGGTGGGGGTGGAGCTGGTCCTCCGCGGGCTCCTGCCATTGACCCTGCGCCTCAAGGGAACGCCGGCGTATGACGAAACGGCGGGACGCATCCTGTTCCGGGAGGTCGATTACACCATCAAGGAACGCACCCCTGCCACGGACCTGGCGGAGGAGTGGCTGCACGAACCGCTGCGGGAAGAACTGGCTACCAGGCTGTCGTTACCGATTCGCGAGGAATTGGATCTGATGCGGCAGGCGCTTGAGAAAGGGCTCAACCGCGAGCTGTCTGGTGGGCGATTGCGCGGAAAGGTCCGGCAGTTGTCCTTGCAAGACCTCGCGGTGCAGGCCGCGAGTCTCTCAGTTCGCTTCAAGACTGAGGGCACGCTGCGCTACGACGCCCACGCGGACGTCGCTGCGCGGTGAGAGGAACTACACCTTCAGCTTCCGCTTGAGTTGCTTTTCTACGCTGGAGACTTTGCCGGAAAGCCGCCCTTTGGGTCCCTTGCGGTAATCGACCTTGATGCTGCACGAGACACGGTTACAATCCTTCCGCATACGCATGTAGCATTGCTTGACCACCGCCATGACCTCGTCCCACTCCCCTTCCAAGACCGTGCCCATGGGATTCAAGCGATAGTCCACTCCGCTCTTGTCGATGATATCCAGCGAACGCGCGACATACTTGCTGACACTTTCGCCCTTCCCCAGCGGCGACATGCTGAATTCCAATAACACCATCTCTCTGCCCGTCCTTCCTATGGGGTGACCGGCGATACGGCGGCTTGCTGTTTGGCACGATGCTCGGCCCAGACCTTGGGGTACTGGACCTTTCCCAACAGACGAAACCCGTCCAGCGCTTCACGCAGGAGCGCGCGGCGCTTTTCGGCATCCGGCTCATTCGCCTTGGCCTGCTCCCGGAGCTGAGCCAGCCAACCGACAAAGGCGGCAAACTCGCCATCCAGAATCCGCTCCAGATCTTCTTTCATGAATCCGGACAAAGCCGGCGCCTGCCCGCTCGAACTGATCGCCACGCGCACGTGGCCGGAGCTGACGACGGCCGGCATCACGACATTCGAGACATCGGGCTGATCGACGGACCACAGCAGAAATTTCTGTTCCCGCGCCAGCCGGATCAGCGAATGCGCGAGTTCGCGATCATCGCGCAACGTATTCAGGACGAGAATGACGCTCTCCAGATCGTTGGCGCGAAAATGCCTCCCGCGGTGGATGATTTTGGCGGAGGCCGCGAGTTTGCGGAGGATCTCGTGGAGCGTCGGACTGACCACCGTCACCTTGGCCCCGGCATCCAACAGCCGCTGCACCTTCTCAGCCGCCTCCTCATTGCCCCCGATGACCAGCACCGGCCACCCTCGCACATCGAGTGAAATCTGAAATCCTGAATTTGCAGCCATGATTCATCTTCCTCCAAAAGCCGACCACAACGTGAACGCGTATCATACAACAGGGGATTTCGCAGGGTAAACCGTCCGCGCCATTCCCCTTTACGCCGGGAGCTGGGTATAATGCGCCCGCAGTTCGAGACGGAAGCGCTCAGGCGATCGCGCCAACAAAGGAGTCTATTGTGGCTGGGTATACAGGACGATCAATGGCAATGGCCGGCGGGATCATCGGCCTGGCGGCCGTGGCGGCCTATTTCGGTGTCGCGCATATTGGGGAACCGGACCAGGGTGGAGGGGCAATCGCCGGACAGGTCCACCTCGCGCCCAATCTGGCCGACCAGGTCAAGCCGACGGATGTGTTGTTCGTCATCGTACGACGTCCCACCGGTCCTCCGCGACCCATCGCGGCCAAGCGGTTCGACGGCCCGAAATTCCCGGTGCAGTTTGAAATTACCAACGAAGATGTGATGGTCAAGGGCAGCGAGCTAAAAGGGATGGTCGATGTGATCGCTCGACTGGATCGCGATGGCCAGGCAGGACAACCGCAGCCCGGCGATATGGAAGGGCGCTATGCGAAAAACCCCACGTTACCGGGCGGGAAGGACGTGAACATTACTATCGACAAGGTGTACTAAGCAGGTAAGGGTTAAGTTGTGAATGGTGAGTGTGAGTTGCAGCATGAACGCAACCCTCACCACTCAGAACGAAGACCTCTAGGGATCGAAAGGATCTGCGTCGAGTTCCAAATTCCAATACAGATAATCCCGCCAGCTTTCCGGTGTGTTGCGAATCCCGATGGTGATGGTGACCGTGGGACTCCAGCGGGGTTTCACGGGCTTTTTGATCAGGCGCATGTTGGCTTCTTCCGGCGTCCGCCCGCTCTTCCGGTTATTGCACCGCCAACAGGCCGTCACGATGTTTTCCCAGGTCTTGCGCCCGCCTTTCGCGATGGGCACGACATGGTCGAAGGTGAGTTCCTCCGTGCGGAATTTGTGTTTGCAATATTGGCAGCAATAACCATCGCGCGTGAAAATATTGATGCGGGAAAACTTCACGGCACGGTGACTGTCCTTGAGCTTGACCAGCTTCAAGAGCCGCATGACCGACGGGAGCTTGATCGAGATGGAGATGCCGTGGATCTGGCGGTCGTAGACTTCGAGGACTTCGACCTTCCCCTGCCAGAGCAAGGTAATGGCCTTTTGCCAATGCAGGACGCGCAGCGGTTCATAGGTGGAGTTGAGCAACAAGGTCATTTCCATAGTGGCTCCGGCGGTCTCCTATGAGGACACTATTTACAGAATAGCAAATGACAGCGCTGTGGCGACCCTTCCCATCGTTGATTCCGCTTCATCTATGCCATATGCCACCAATGAAATCAAGCGCTTAGGCTTTACCCTCCACAATGTTACTCCCCGCTGATGCACACTGTATCATCCTGTAACGTGTAAGGGACCGCATGGATTCGCACACCGGATATGTCACCGTGGCTCAGGTCGAACAGATTCCACCGGGCACCTGTCGCACGGTGGAAGTCGACGGGATCTTGCTCGCGCTCTGCAATGTCGATGGAACGTTTCGCGCCGTAGACAACACCTGTCCCCACGCGGGCGGACCGCTGGGCGAAGGTTGTCTGGACGGGGAGCTGATCGAATGTCCCTGGCACGGATGGCGGTTCAATGTGCGAACGGGCGAGCGGCCGGAGAATCCGGAAATCCGTCTCCCCTGCGTGGAGGTGCGGGTACAGGGGTCGAACGTGCAGGTAAAGGTCCCGCTTACATTGTAGGAGGAAACGGGGGCGCACCGGCGGGGGGAGTGCCTGCGCGGCCGCTATCCGGCCCTTCAGGCATCAATCCATCGGCAGGCAAAGAGGCGGCGTTCACGCGTTTCGTGCCCAGATCGACGTGCCAGATAAAATCGCGCTCGAACCACTGCGTCGTCCCCTGCTCGCGCATGTAGATTCGCACTTCGTATCGCTGCTCATCCTGCTTGATCACTTGCCATTCTCCTAGCCGCAGCCCCAGTTTGCGGTCTGCCAGAATTCGCGCTCGTTCGTTGAAGGCCTGCAGTATCGTCGGATACCCGGCCGCGCGGTGCGTCTGCACCAACGCGAGCGCCTCGGCCGCGCGCGGATCGGTCATCGGATTCGCCCCGGGAGGCTGCATCCACCAATAGACCAGCCCCCCGATCACGAGCAGCAGGAGCACCGCGTAATGGATGACTTTACTCATAACCAGTGATGCTCACCCTCAAGTGAAAACGGAGGAATTGATCACTATATGTGGCGGGTGATTTCACTGTCAATCAGGTAAGGGCTCGAGCCGCGCGCTGTAAGAGGAAGCGATGCGAGATAACCGCGCTTGACAAGGCCGCGCAGCGCTGTGGTACAAGTACCGGTCAACCGACAAGACACCATGGGAGCCTCACCGTTCAATGAAGTTTTTCTTTTACGCGGACAACTTGAACCCGTCCCAACTCAAGCGTCGAGCCCCCGAACATAAGTTTCTCTTCACGGCCTACCTCCCCGATCATAGCGTGCAGTTCTGCCGCTGGTCGACGCAGTGGCGCTGCGGCCTGGCGAGCGTCGTCCCGTCGCCGGGAGAGAAAGTCTGGGGAGCCGTGTTTGAAATCACCGACGAAGATCTCAAAATCCTCGATGAGTTCGAGGGCGATGTGCCGCAGGGCGCGTACCGGCACTTGCCGGTGACGGTCATCACCGAAGAAGGTGACAAGTTATTGGTCACGACCCATGCAGCGAATCCCATCGGCAAGTTCAAACCGAAGGAACACTACATCGACTGGGTGCTCAAGGGCGTCAAACAATGGAAACTACCCGAAGAATGCAGTGAGCAATGGAACGCGTATAAGCCGGCCTGACAGACGTTACAGATCGTCACTTACCCATACATTGAGGTCACGATGCCGAAACCGAAACATCATATCCTTGTCTGCACGAACGCCCGGCCTCCGGGTCATCCTAAGCCGTCCTGCGGCGGCCAAGGTTCTGCGCAACTGCTCATGAACTTCAACATGGGCCTGATGCAACGCGGCATCATGCCGGGCGAAGTGCTGGTCACGGGCTCATCCTGCCTCGGCCCTTGCGAGCAGGGACCGACCGTGGTCGTGTATCCCGAGGGCACCTGGTATTCCAAAGTCACGGAAGCCGATGTCGCGACCATTCTCGATGAGCACATCAAAGGCGGCAAACCGGCCGAAAAGCTGAATCCGGATAGCATCTGGAAATAATGCTGTCAGCGACCAGCGTTCAGGTATCAGCCTTGAAATGACATGAAATTTCGGGGCTGACTGCTGATAGCTAACCGCTGATTCCCCGCTTGTTATGAGCAGTCACAAGGAACACAAATCCCACGCTCCCCGCTCCGTCGGCTGCATGGTCATCACGTGCAGCGATACTCGCACCGCCGACACCGATACCAGCGGCCAATTGATTCAGAAGCTACTCACGGAGCAGGGTCACACGATTGCCGCGTATCATCTCGTCAAAGACGAGCCGGCGGAGATCAAGGCGCGGATTTCAGAGGGCGTCGCCAACGAGGCCGTGCAAGCCATCATCATCAACGGCGGAACGGGCATCTCCCGGCGCGACTCTACATTTGAAGCTGTGGATGCGATGCTGGAAAAACGGCTGGATGGATTCGGCGAAGTGTTCCGCTACCTGACCTACCAAGACATCGGCTCCCCGGCCATCATGAGCCGGGCCACGGCCGGCATCATCAAAGGCCGCGTCCTCTTCTCCACCCCGGGCTCGGAAAACGCCGTGCGCCTGGCGATGGAAAAACTGATCCTTCCCGAGCTCGGTCACCTCGTTAAAGAACTCACGAAGTAGAACGTCGTCAGCGTTCAGCAATCAGCCTTCAGCTTTTCTGATTGCTCGTCAGGTGATGCAGCGAGCTAATCATGTTTGTTGCTCGCTAGCGGCATTACTCCGGTAGAGTTCTCCGTCTGAGGATGCTCAAAACGGCTCTCCAGCAAGGCCGCAGGAAGCACGGCGACTGAGGCGTACCCTTGCGGTACGTCGCAGGGAGTCGTGCGACCGAGAACGCTGCTGGAGACCGTTTTCAGCATCCGATTAGTCTTGGGCGATCTTGGGTTCAGAATACACCTGCTTATCCGCCAGTCTCGATTGCGCGTACCGCTTGTAGTGCATCAACAAGTCACGGACCGACACGACGCCGACGATCGACCCGCCTTTGGTCACCGCGAGATGGCGCACGCCGAGGTCGCCCATCATATCCTGCGCGTCATCGACCGCTTGATTGCTTTCGATGGTGCATAGCGGCGAGGTCATCACTTCTTCGACGGTCAGCTTCCCCACGTCCTGATTCGTGGCCAACCCCTTCCGGACCAGATCCGTGTCGGTCACGATCCCGACATGATTCTTCCCTTTCTTGATCAGGAGAGAGCTCACCCGCAGGGTGCGCATTTTCTTCGCCGCACCACGAAGGGAGGTCGCCGGACCGACGCTTTGAGGTTTCTTGTTCATGATTTGCGCAACAGTCGCCATGTCACATACCTTTCTGCCCATTGGGACAAGAGAGCCGATAATGAACCCGATTACGACACAGTCAGGACGATTTTACCAAAAAACTTTCGATTCAGAAGATATTCTTGCGCGCCTTTGGCCTCGGAGAGCGGAAACGTTCGATCGATCACCGGGCGCAATTTGCCTTCACCGACCAGCTGAGCGGCTTTCAGCAATTCACTCTGGGATCCCATGTACGACCCCTTGATCGTCAGTTGCCGGGAATAGACGTAGCGCAAGTCGAGCTTGACCTCCGCACCGGTCGTCGCCCCGCAGGTGATCAGCCGACCGCCCTTGGCCAAGGAATCGATACACTGCGTCCAGACTTCGGGGCCGATGTGCTCGATCACCACATCCACACCGCGGCGCTGCGTCAATTCTCGCACCCGCTGATTGACCTGCTCGCGGCTGTGCAGCATCACTTCATCCGCGCCCAGCGCCTTCGCCTTCGCGACCTTGTCTTCGCTCCCGACCGTGGTCAACACGCGAGCGCCGGCCAGTTTCGCCATTTGGATCGCCATGTGTCCTACTCCACTGCCCGCCCCCATTATCAACACCTCTTCCCCGGGCTTCACCTCCGCCAGACCGAACAGCATATGCCAGGCGGTCACGCTGACGAGGGGAAAGGCGGCGGCTTGTTCAAAAGACAGCGCGCCGGGAATAGGTCGCACGTTCCGGGCCGGCACCTTCACAAAATCGGCGTAGCCGCCGTGGCACATCGCCCCGATCAATCCGTAGGACCGGCACATATTGTCTCGACCGGCCAGACACTGTTCGCACCGGCCGCACCCAACGCCGGGAGAGACGTAGACCCGCTCCCCTACGGCCACCCCGTCCACCTGCGAGCCGATCTCATGCACCAGGCCGGCGATGTCTGAACCGAGAATATGCGGGAGCGGCATCGGATAGGCGGGACTTCCCTGCCGGATCCAGATGTCCAGATGGTTCAACGCACAGGCCTTCACCTGGACGAGAACCTCATCGACGCCGATGGTCGGCATCGGCATCTCTTGATACTGGAGCTTCCCCGGCCCGCCATGCTCATGGAAGACGACTGCGTTCATACCACCTCAGTGCGAAAAAGGGTGTGGAGTTGTTAGTTGCAAGTCCTGGTTTACCGGATACGAAGCGCGCAGTCCTCAGTGTATTTCCGTCGCGCAACTCCTGACTACCTGGTCGCTCTGGCCTTATTCTCCACAGGATGATCAAAACGCCATGTCACAAGGCCGCAGGGAGTGCGGCGACTGAGTCGTACCCCTGGGTACGTCGCAGGGAGTCGCACGACTGAGAACGCCGTGAGATGGTGTTTTCATCATCCTGTTAGAAACTGAGCATCCCTTCCACCACCATCACCGCCTCACCGCCGACCATGACTCCCTGAATCGCATCGTCGTCGGAGTTCACCTGAATCAGAATGCGCGACGGCCGATCCATCTCGTATCCCTGTTCAGCCGTGATCTCAGTCTCCGGCCTGATATCCACCACTCCATGCTGGACGAGATAAGCTCCTAAGGCACCGCTCGCGCTGCCCGTCGCCGGGTCTTCCACAATGCCTATCAGCGGCGCAAACATGCGCGTATGCACAGTGGAGGACTGCTCGACCGTCATGGTGCTGAAGACCATCATGCCGTTGGCGCCGTACTGTTGAGACAGTTCGGCGATCGCCGCGACATCCGGAACGATCGAACGCACCGCCGTGAGCGTCCGCACCGGCACAATGATGACCGGGAGCCCCGTCGAAACCACCTGCACGGGGAAACGAGTTTCGGTGATCGCAGACTTGGCGATGCCCAGAGAGCGGGCAATCGCGAAGAGTGATTCCGGTTCGTCGATCACATCCAGAAACTCCGGGCTCGGTTGCGCCATGACGACGCGTTCGATCACCCCGTCATGCGAGTGGATATCGACAGGGAAGAGTCCTAGATTGCATTCCTGCAGCACTCGCGTGACCGGCTCCCGGAGCGCGAAGCGATCCAAGGTGCCCAGCACAAAAAAGGTCCCGATCACCGGATGGCCGGCGAAGGGAATTTCCTGCGTGGGAGTAAAAATGCGCATCTTGACGACGGCCGCCGGGTCGGTGGGAGGAAAGACAAAGACCGTTTCGGAGAGATTCATTTCGCGGGCGATCTGCTGCAATTCGACATCGGTCAATCCCTCCGCATCGGGAAAGACCGCCACGGGATTTCCCCCGAAGGGTTCATCCGTAAAGACGTCGGCCTGATAAAACTGTAATCGCCGTGGCCCGGGCATAGACTCCTCAACAACGCGCTCGCGGCATGTTGCCCCGAGTCAGTATTTTTTGCAAGGGGCGATGGAGTTGCACGAGTCAGCAAGTAAGAATTCTGTGACGATCTATGATGAAGGCTTACGGCTGGTCAAAACGGCGTCCCGCTAGGCCGCAGGCAAGCCGAAACCGGAGGCGTACCCTCAGGGGTACGTTGAGGATTTCGGCGAGCCGAGAACGACGCGGGAGGTCGTTTTCACCAGTCGCTCTTGTTAGGCCGGTCTGGGGATGGCTTCGTAAGAAGGTCTCAACGGATTGTTGAGGTATTGCTCCACGAAATTCTGCAGCGAGCCGTGCCGGTAGAGCTGCTGATTGGCGAAGCGGGTATCGATCTTGTGCAGCACTTTCACCTTTACACCGGTTTTCCTGGTGAACTGCTCCAAACTGACGCCGGTGATATCGGTATAGGGGCCGCGACCAGACTGCATGATGCACTTCGGCACGTGGATGATTTTCTCTTTCGTCAGCCGCCGTGCGATATCATCGAAGGTCAGGAGCACCGTGCAATCGGAATCGCCGCTGAGCAAGGCATTGGGCACATAGAGAAACTTCGCGCGATTCTTTCGGAACATGGTGAGAATTTTGTGGACACTCCCCGCCATCACCACCGTATCCTTCTTCTCCAACTCCAACGAGTCGAACAGGCTCACAATTCGGCGGCGGCTCAGAAATGCGGTGGTATACGATTCCGTATGGATGGTCTGCAGATTGGGCAATCCTAAGTGGTAAATCCGGGTGGCCTCCTCCGGTAGGAATTTCCGGCCCTGCCGCATGAGCGAGGCCGTCTCCTCCTTGAGTCCCCGCACCGGCGTGAGCGTGCCCATCCAGAGCACACATTGCTGGTTGATCGCGGAAATGGTCGCCGCATCCTTCGACATCGTGTACTGGTCGAAGGCGTAGAAGTTGGCGGAGGACACCGCCGGTCCATCCAACACCTTCATGAGATGCTTGATGGACGGCGCATGCGGCATCAGCCGCTGCCGGTAGTCGCTCAGCGTGATCACCGACAGCTCGAAGTTGATGCGTCCGGGGTACTGCGCCGAAAGTTGATGGATCTTCGGCACATGCACAAACCCCACGGTGAAGAACTGAATACTCTTGTCGGTGTACTTGAGGAAGTCTTCGACCCATTCCATCGCCTTGGGATGGAGAAACAGATCGGTCCATTCCATAAACTCGTTTCCGCCCAGGCACCAGAACTGCGTGGGATCGGTCGGCTTCCGGCTGATGTAATCGAGGATGAACTTCCAATCTTCGTCACTGGTCTTGGGGGGATCGAGCGTTTCGCGGTAGGAATGATCGAGTTCGTAACAAAACTCGCATTTGACCGGACAGTCCCGGCCCAAGCTCAGGGGAATTTTCCCTGCATCCATTTCCCTGATCAGCACCTGCCGATAGTCGGTGCGGTCTTTGAAGATCGGAGTCGGCTGAAAAATTGGGAGGGTGGTGGGCATGGTGAACCGGTTCGCCTATCGCCGCAGGGGCGGCCTGTGTAAGATTGACAGGGTCATCGTCGACTTGCCAGACTCCGTGACATGACCGAGAAACGCCTCACCGACGCACTCACACTCTTCGCGCTCGCACAGCCTTTTACCCGCGAACAACTCGATCAGCAGCGCGATGCACTACTCCATACCTGGACCCCGCGCCGCTTCGCCAACCTGACCAATAATCCCAAGAAATATATGCAGGCCTACACCAAAGCCGAGGAGATGACCCGCCTCGTCGAGGCCTCGTACGACCTGCTCGCTTCGTTACTCAAGGCCGACCAGGCAGCCAACGATCATCCCTCCTCGTGACCTTCACCCGAAAAATCCTTGATCCCCCGGATGATCAAAACGTCATGTCACAAGGCCGGAGGGAGGATGGCAACTGAGGCGTACCCTTGCGGTACGTCGCAGGGAGACATCCGACCGAGAACGCCGTGAGATGGCGTTTTCATCATCCGGGTTGCTCGACGCCGTGGGAGACGACGCGGCTCATCCCTTCCTTGCCTTCATCTCCTTCGCCCATTGCCACGGGCCAGGTGACGAGACCAGACACGCCTTCCGTTGCCGCGCCGTCCTTCGTCGCCGCATAAATCTGCGGCAATTTATTCGTGCCGAATTTCGAAATATAGAGGAAGACGTGTTCGCGGCTGTTCACCCGTACCGCCCAGGGCTGAAAGTCGTTCTTATAAAACTCTTCGCAGAGCTGCATCGCATCGAGACAGGAAATGCCCACCGGCTCGTTCAGCGTGTAGTAGTAATCCAACGGGAGGTCGTACTCCTCCTGCTTATGGATCGTGATGCCGAACTTATCCGGGTTGCGCACCATGGGCGTGTGGCGGTAGGCCACGAAGTAGAACAGCTCCACGGAGTGAATCACCGGCTGATTGTCGATGACGAATTGCCGCGTTTCCAACGCCTCGTCGCGCGTCTCCCCCGGAAATCCGTAAAACGCCATCACATGGTTCCAGATGCCGGCCTTGGCCGCTTGATGCAGGTTGTTCTGGATCACGCTCTTGCGCGCATGTTTGTCCATGAGATTCAAGACGCGCTCGTTCGCCGACTCCATGCCGTAATAGAGCGTGCAGCAGCCGGCCTTCGCCGCCAGGTCCCAAATCGCCTGATCCTGCAAGGTCTCCTCGAAACGGATCAACGTCGTCCACTTGATGCCGACGTTCCGATCCACGAGCAGCTGCGACACTTTCTTGAACAACGCAGGCGGATAGGACTCATCGGAGAAGAGGAAGTGGCGGCAGTTGTACTTATCCCGCAACGCCGTCACCTGTTCCACGACATGTTGCGCGCTCATCCCCCGGTACTGATCGAAATACCCCTGGCCGTGATCGCAGAAGGTGCAGCGCCCCCAGTAACAGCCGCGCGTGGCGAGGTAGGGAATGATCCGCTCCGGAACGAAATAGCGATCCAGCGGCAAGCCGTCAAAGTCCGGCAGCGGCAGCGCTGACGTTTTCTCCGTGTAGACTTCCTTACTCTGTTTCACGCCCTCCGCATCGCGATACATGAGATTGGGCACCTGCGCCATCGCCCGCTGGCCGTTGACGGCCTCCAGGTACCAGAGCAGCGCATGTTCGCCTTCGTACAAAATGGCCGCGTCGAACACCTCGGTGAAGAATCGCTCGTGGTGCGCCCATTCTTCCTGCAGCCGCGTCACGACGTTGCCGCCGACCACCACGCGAATCTCCGGGAAACTTTCCTTGATCATCTTGCAGAATGTGAGGCCGGCCATCAGCTGCATTTGCGTGCCGATGGAAATCCCGATCACTGCGGGCTTTTCCTTGCTCACGCTCGGCAACACCAGTTGATTGCAGATGTCGCGATAGACGTTGACCTGCTCGTCGTCGAGGCAGGCGAAGACTTCCTTCGAGACGCCGGGCCGATAGCCGAGATTGCTTTCCATCGGGTAAAACACGAGCGAGGCCGGATAGTAGGCGGCAGAGATATACTGCATCGCTTCCCGGAACGTATTCAGGGCGCGCTCCAGCTTTTCCGCATCGTAGAATCGCTCACCACGCACGACCAGCTTGGCATCTTCGGCCCGCTCCGCGAGGTCGAACACGTCCACGGCGTAGGCATCTTCCAGCACCGCTTTCTGGGTGGCTTCCTGGTCGGTCAGCGTCCCCGCCTTCTCCTTGTCCTGGAGCGGCTTGAGATGCATGCCCAGGCGGCCCTTCACCCAGATCAAAAATTCCATGCTGAAGAAGTGGTCGTACATCTCGATGTTGATGTCACGCTGCACCACGGTATGTCCCGCTTCGCGCAAGACGGCGGTCAGCGAAGGCAACGCGAGATAAGGTGCCGTCGGCACCCACTCGGGCGGAAAGAGCAACATGACCTTCGACTGCTTCCGATCTTCTTTGTTGATCGGCGTCAGGCCATCGATTTGAACGAGACCGCTGCTACTCATGGTCGATCACCTGCTTCGTTATCCTTCAGGACGTTCAAAAAGGATCTCCGGCAAGGCCGCAGCGAGCGAAAGGACGAGGCGTACTCACAGCAGTACGTCGAGTCCTTGAACGAAGCGAGAACGCAGCCGAAGACCTTTTTCAACGTCCTGGCCATCACATTTTCCCCGCGAGCGTCGGCGTCGCCCCAGTAATCTTCGCCGACCGGTACTGTAAGTCAGGCAGCTTCTGCAACCCGAAGCGCGCGATGTAGAGAAAGATGTATTCACGGATGAACAACCGCAAGTCCCAGCCAGGGTTGTGGTTACGCTCAAACTCCTCGAACACCCGCTCCGCCTCTTCGATGCTCAAGCCCTGCTTCACGGTGAAGTAATAGTCCAGCGCCAGGTCCCATTCGGGATTCTTGTACGCCGTCACGCCGAACTTCTCCGGATTCTTCGCCACGGGATTGTGCCGACCGAGATCGAACGTGCCAAAACCCAGCGAATGGACGTACTCCTTGTTTTGCTCCAGGAATTGCACGGACGACCAGGCCTCCTCCCGGGTCTCGCCGGGAAAGCCGAAGAAGCCCATGCAGTGGTTCCAGATCCCGGCCTCCGCCGTGCGCTTGAGATGCTCGGTCATGATAGCGGTCGTGGTGGCCTTGTCCATCAACTTGAGCACCCGCTCATTGCCCGACTCATATCCGAAGTGGAGATACTTGCAGCCGGACTCCTTCGCATCCTGCCAGACCTGATCTTCCAGCAAACTTTTCTCGAACCGCATGTGGGTCGTCCAGACAATCCCCATGTTGGTCTCGATGAGCCCACGCGCCAGTTTCCGGAACAGGGCCGGCGGATAGGACTCATCGGTGAAGTGAAAATGCCTCGCCGCATATTTGTCGCGCAGGAAGGTGATCTCTGCCAGCACGTCTTGGATCTTCTTCGAGCGGTAGCCCGCCGTGTAGCCTTCGCCGTGATCGCAAAATTCGCAGCGCCCCCAGTAACAGCCGCGAGTCGCCAGGTAAGGGAGAATCTTTGTCGGGACGAAATATTTCTCCAACGGCAGGCCGTCGAAATCCGGCGGCGGCAGAGTCTGCATGTCTTCGGCGAAACTCGTCGCCGACACATGCACGCCCGTCGAGTCCTTATAGATGGTGTTCGGGACATCGGCCAGACTCTGCTTTGCCCCCACCGCCGAGACGAGTTGCACGAACGCCGTCTCCCCTTCATAGACCACGGCGCTGTCGAAGTACTGGAACAGCGGCGACTGCGGGAGCACGTCGCGCAGCCGCGTGACCGTGTTGCCGCCGATCGTCACATGAATGTGCGGGAAGTGCTGCTTGATGAGCGCGCAAAACGTCATCGAGGAAAACATCTGCTGCTGCAATACGATGGAGATGCCGATCACGTCCGGCTGCTCCGCCTCGATGGCCGGCTTCACGAGCTGCTCGAACACATCGCGGTAGACATTCACCTGGGTGTCATTCACTGCCTCCATCACCTCGCTGGAGACGAAGACCTTATAGGAAAGGTTGGTCTCCATCGGCGGCATGCAGATCCGCGCCGGGGCATAGACCAGGGAGATCACAGCCGTGACCTCACGAAACACTTGAATGGCCCACTCTAACTGATCGATTTCGTAAAATATTTCCCCACGAATGATTGCCTTGGCCTGTTCGGCCTTCTTGATCAATTCGTCGATCCGCTGGCGGCTCACCTCGCAGAGTTGCAGCTGAAGATCCTGCTCCCAATCTTCCAACTCGCGCTTCTTCGCCAGCTTCCTCAGGCGATCGAGCTGTTGCGGCACCCTGCGCAAGACCTTCCTGAGAAAGTCTTCGCTGAAGTACCAATCCCACATCTCGAGATTGATGTCTTTTTGAACGACCTGATGCCCGGCTTGGCGGAGAACGGCAGTGAGGGAGGGAAGGCTTAGATAGGGTTCGGAGGGGAACCAGTCGGGCGGAAAGATGAGCATGACCTTCATCTTCCGGCCGGCGGCGGCCTCGGACGACCGACGCTGGAGCATGATCAGCTCGCGCGACGCCCGCTCGCCCTTTGTGTACTCAACCCGCATGTATCTATGACTCAACCTCGAAGACGAGGCCGAAGATCCTGTTGAGATCGTGAATGAAGCCCAGGAATCGCGTCATTGTACGGGCCTGGGAGAAACAGGGTCAAGAGGTGGGAGCGGTGAACTGACTGTCGGCGTTGGGTCGAGGGCCTTGTTGGCCGCCGCTCGCCTCACTGGCCCTTGGCTGCGCGACTTGGTCGATTCGACGTGCGCTCGAATCGACCCTCGAACAGTGCTCGCCACCTGCCCTGGGCAGGACGTGCCAGCTTCGCCGGGTCGGCGGGAACACAAGGCCCCATGTCCCCCACCGCCAGCCAGTCCACCTCAATGGGTACTGAAGTGGCTTTGCGGAAGAGAACGCGCGCCCTCAAAAGGACCTCGTTCGACGGGCGCAGTGGAAGTCACAGGAGTGCCCAGGCTTGAGAGGAGAGGACATAACCGTAGCGAATCAGGTGTTGGCGAGCAGCTTCAGAATATGCTTCGCAAGATGCTCGTTAATTTCAGTGTGACGGGGGATAGGTTGAGAAACGTTGGGCGTGGGGTTGTGATATCAATCGTGCTTTCCACCGTGACGAACAAGCACGCAACCAGCTGATTCGAGCTGTCGAATGAGGTCCTTGCGCTTCACCGGAGCGTCAACTCGGCAAGCTTGCGCACTCCTGGAATTTCGCCGCTTGTAAGATCCCGATGCAAGTCGCGCAAGTGGTCTTCCAGATCTTTGAGGGAGCTACCTTGTGTCCAATAGTCGGGATAATCCTGGAGATACCCCAACCATTGATCCTTATCCTGCCAGTAGATGTATTTGGTCGATTCCATGATCTGAATTATAGCCTTGGAACTTCTGGTTGCCAAGAATCAGCAGAGTACGTCTCCCCTTGCTTCGAATAGCTGACATTTGCCTCCCGGGTTGCCCCATGGTAGGTCTACGATTGCATCGATCGAACGGGAAGATTTTATGCTCATCACACAATCGATCGCCTTGTTCGTGCTGGCGGGTCTGTTCGAAATCGGCGGCGGGTATTTAATCTGGCAATGGTGGCGGAACGGTAGCCACTGGGGCATCGGCCTGCTGGGCGCCGTCATTTTGATTCTCTACGGCATCGTGCCGACCTATCAGCCGTCGCACTTCGGCCGCGTCTACGCCGCCTACGGCGGCTGGTTCATCATCCTATCGATCCTGTGGGGTTGGCTGGTCGATCACGTAGAGCCGGATCGATTCGATGTCATCGGGGCGATGGTGTGCCTAATTGGTGTGGCGGTGATGATGTATTGGCCGAGGTAGAAAGACGAAGGAGGCTGGCCTGACAGTTCCCCATGCTCGCGCAACGCGCGGTCGAAGACTCCCCTCGTTGGACGCGCGCACGCAGGGAACCAGCCAGGCCGCCCCTCGAGGAGAATGGGAGGAAAAGGAACGGTATCACAGCCCTCGTCAGCAGAGGCAACGGCGGGAAGCCCAATCAGCTCCGGCCTAACCTGAGGGCGGCGGCGACGATCGGCTTGGCCCAGTCCGGTGTCTGCGAGAGGTCCGGCGGACCGACAATGTTACCTCGCTCCATCTGTAGCACTAAGCGAGGCAACGGCACCTTTCCGGCAGCGGGGTCCGCCTCCAGGCTATTGTCATGGACCCGCAAGGCCGTCAGATGAGGAAGCAGTGCAATGAGATTGAGACGACTATGTTCGTAACGGCGCCTGATGTCGCTCTCGGGAATGTCGTGGCCACCCCGACTGACCCTGGCGCGTACCCGTTCAAGATGCAATTCCGGGCTGGTCAGCCCCACATACCAGATGTGAATCTCGATCCCCTGTGAGGCGGCCTGGCTGAGCAGCTGCGTGATCGTCTGCCCTCCGAGTGTGGTCTCGAATGCAAAATCGAGACGTTCTTCAAGAGCCCGCTGCAACAATCGCACACCCTGCCTCCAGGCTATCCCATTGGCATCCTTCTGGCTCAAACCAGAATTGGCGGCCATGAGTCGACGCGCAGCTTCATCAGGATTAAAGTAGTCGCTTCCGAGCTCGCGAAAGGTTACGCCGGCAATGCTGCTCTTGCCCGCGCCATTGACCCCGGCAATGACGTAGAAGCGTGGCGTTCTGATCCCGCTCATGTGGTGCGGCTGCTGCGGGAAGTCCGGCGAGACGACTTGGCTGACGAGGCACGTGCCTTGCGCGCGGCCGTCACGGCGGCGCGGCCCAATTGTGAAGCCGGCGCTTCGAACGCCTTTGCCATGCCCTGCCTGGCTTTCGCCGTTTGCATATCGGCCAGCAAGGCATCGAACTCGTTGGCTAGATCATTGAGCTGAGGCGCACGGTCCTTCACCAGCGCGACAAATTCTTCGTAGGACAGGAGCACGGCCTTCGGGAGATCGTGACGAGTGATGGCGACTGCGCCGCCATGCATCGCCTGCTCCAGGACCGACCCGAATTCGTTCTTCACTTTTGTCGCCGCCACGGTGGACATATCCACCAGTTGGCCCTGACTGTTCCGATAGGTCAGCTTGGACATCGCTCTCCTCCCTGTGTGGTGAGGATATACCCACACCAGCTAACTTGTCTAGAATGGCTAGTAATTAGGGAAAGGGTGAGCTACAGATGATGGGAGAGTCTGTGACGCCTGGAAAGACTCCGTCACGCCTCTGCCTTTGGGCCCTCAGTTGTCGCCAATCACGAGACGCGGCTCGGACAGTCTCTGAATGAAACCCTCCGGCCGAGGAAAATCACTCGCAAGTGTTTGTTGCCTGCCCTGCCCCGCCCCACCTTCTTTTTCGCCATCGTGCCCACCTATCAGCCGTCACACTTCGACCGGGTCTATGCCGCCTACGGCGGCTGGTTGATGATTCTATTGATCCTTTGGGATGGCTGGTCGATCACGTGGAGCCGGATCGCTTTGATATGATCGGGGCAATGGTGTGCCTGCTGGGCGTGGCGGTGATGATGTATTGGCCGAGGTAGAAAGGCATGCCGTCTGACTAAGCCACAGGGATGGTTTATTGACACTGCGAAGCGGATGATTCGACACTGCTCCTCACACCATTTTTCAAACAGGATCTTGCGATAACGCATCTCTCAGCGTATGTCGACATGGTCCTTCCCGTTCTATCGCAGCCAGCACGGAGTTCCGCGCATGAATAGAGCGCCGTCCAGTCGAAATTAATCCGTCCACCAGATAAATCGGACGGAGCGACCGCCCCAAGCGGGCCAGATCGACGAGTCAAAGACTTCCACGTCGTACCAGACCCCCCAAAACCCTGGCTTTCTCAACAACAGCTCTCCTGTCGTACTCTGATTGATCAGCATGGTTCCTGACGTGGTGCAACTTGAACGAAAATCATTGGCGGCCGACAGTGGCGGGCAGATGACTCCCACGCCGAACCCGCCCGCAGGAGTATACGACGCTTCAGCCAAATCCACGCGCTGCGCCCCGGACCGGCAGGCAACCCAAGCCTCAATGGCCTTGTTCCAGGTTACGTCGTTGTTGGGATTGATATCGACCTCTACCCTCATTTGGTTTTGCTGGAGGTCCGGAGCATCATCCAGGATGATGAGCATGAAGTCACCGTTTTGCAGGGGGGTCATAATATGCTGCTTGCCTGGTATCTGGCCTGCCACGATGCCCTCGGAGGGGATGGTCCTCACGCGATTGCCATCCGTACGGGTACAGGATGCCGTAGCGGGCAAAATCGTGAACATATGGGAATCTGTCACCCACTTCTTGCCACCGGTGCAATACCAGCAGGATAGCTGAGCACCGGCGGTGACCCTATGCGTTCCAATGGGTACATTGAGATCGGTTGTCCACCTATCCGGCCCGAGCGAGATCATCTGCTTGGTGATATCTGTTTCGTTCGATGTGCCTTCCTTTATGCTGACCTTAAAGTCCGAATAGTTCTTCGCGGACACGATGAGTTTAGGTATGGTCGGCGCCGGGAGTGCAAGATTGTCCGCAGGTTTCTCGATCTCTATGCGGCCGATCTCCCAATTGTCGGCAGCGCCTCTAGTATTCAGCACGGTGAAATCAATCTTTTGACTGAGGCCTCCTATTCTGCTTGTTCCATCCATTTTGAAGGGCGTGGCAGAGAGCGTATGGTGGCCCTCGGCGATCGGAGCCTGCGCATAGTTGCCCGCGACATCTCCGCCCAATGAAAACGGCGCTCCCATATCTTGATGGAATGACCGATTGCCGTCATAGCCAAAGATGACCCCATCGGGAGATCCCATAATAACGGCTCGGACAGACAATTCGGGGACGACGTCGGACAACACGATCGTCTCGCCATGTCGTAAAGGCCTGATGTCTTGGTCTGTGACGGCGTTGATCAAAACGAATCCCGCCACGGCAAAGTCGGCCCGCGTGACTTCCACGGCGCCGATATCGCAGCCTCCGTAACCCTGTCGGGGCACTCCTCGCTGGTCTCGAAGCTCGCAGTCGTCCGTAGAAGGTGTTTGTGTAGATGGGAACCCGGCGTTCAAGACCGGGCTCTTAGCGGTAGGCAGATGAGTCGGAGTAGGCCCTCCGTTATTGTTCAGCGCGTTCAATCGTGGATCGAGATTGAGACGGAACGTCGGTTCCATGTCGGCGGGAATGCCGCAGCCGTCGCGGTCACCGATCAGATTGTATGCGCTGTCGGGGCTGAGCGGTCCATCGCAATCATTGGGTCCACCTCCTCCTTCATTACCTGCAATAATGCTGTTCTTGAGCACCGTGACACGTCCGCTGCTCGTCTGAATCCCGCCTCCGCGATTGCCGACTGCAGAATTCCCCGCACCGGTATTATTCACAATCGTGACATTATTCAGCAGCGCGTATCCCCCCTGAGAGATGCCGCCGGTCCCTGCGAGAGTTGAGTGGGCTGTGTTTCCGCTGATGGTGGTATTGAGAAGGTGCATCTCCCCATCATTCCGAATGCCCCCAGACCGGTTGGAGTCATTGTTTGCGATGGTGGAGTCAACTACCCAGAGCGTTCCTTGATTCAAGATGCCTCCCCCAAAGGCGCCTCCCATGTTATGGAAGATCGTACTGCGCCACAGCTTGACCGTCCCCTTGCCGCCGATGACCAGACCTCCGCCGCCTGTGAAGGAACCATTGTCGCGGATCATGAGGTCATTCAGTTCGGCTGTGCCGTCGTCAACCGCAATCCCACCTCCGACTTGGCTATAGCCGTTCTGAATGGTCAGATGATTGGCCACCAGGTATCCGCCCCCGCTCACATGGATAAGCCGCGTTCTTAACGTACCATTCATTCCATCCAGAATCGGTCGGGAAGCAGCGGCGCCTTGAATCTTGACTTCACTGGTAACAACGAGAGGGCCCAGATTCGGATTCAGTTTATAGATTCCAGTAGGAACTTCGATTGTGTCGATCCCGTTTGCTGCATTGGCTTCCATGACGGCTGCGCGCAACGTACACCGTCCGGTTCCTCCGGTCACGCCCGCATCACATACCTGGTCGCCGGGATTCGCGTCCGGGGCGTCTGTGAGGCTATCGACTTGGAACGTGAACCCGAGGGCAAAAGAAAGAAGGACGACGGCCAGGCCAAGCAGGAGAGAGTCGAGACAGTGATGTCGTGCTCGTGCTCGTAGCGATGCGTTCATGATGTCCTCCCTGACTGATGCGGTTCGTGCAGAGTTTCGATACTTCGACAGGCGCAAAATGTATGCCGAGGAAAATGGCTTGATAAGTTGTTTGTTCCAGGCGCCTTGCAATACAGCCAATCTGGGCAGGAATGAGCATTCAAAGATAACTGTATCCGATCAGCGTATCGGTACAGATACGCTGATCTAGGAATCGCTGCTTGCGGTGATCAGCCGTTCAAGGAGAGCAGATGATCCACATGTTCCTAAGCGAGTTCCTAGCATGCGAATTTAGAAATGGAAGGATTTATGGAACGCAGTCAGCAGTGTTTGCACGATTGATTTCCTTGCCCATAAGGCGTAGGAAACGGCCAACAATCAGAAGCGCCGAAAGGACGAGTCTGCTTCTCTGAATATCTTCCGATGCTGTCAGCGCGCAGTAGCCTGAGCTTTGAGAACACAACTCATAGGGAGGTCATCATGCAAAGTCAGATCCTCGTCGGGACAGCGAAAGTCAGCGACGCAGCCAATCCAGGATGGCGGCATTTGAGAATAGTTGACGCGATAGAGAACGCCATTATGCAGGCATCGCCTCCTGAGGGAGCCGACACTCAGACATATCATCTGAAGGAAATCCTTGTTGAATACGGAGGGATAGGGATGGTCACAACCACAAAAGTGAAAATTGAAGTTACGGATGGTCGCGCACCCTGGTAGAAGACCGTGGCAACCGACTCCTGTAGCTCGTCCAAACGGGCCGATGGATCAAATCCTCAATGGAGGCCAGCCATGACACACGATGCAATGATTCAGAACCAGGAAGCAAAAGCGACGCGCCGCGATCCCAGCCAAGATAGAACGAAAATTGTAACGATTAAGAATAACGGGGCGGACGATAAGTTTTCGATCGCCATCGCCTGCGAAACGGCAGACGGAGGACACTATACTGTGCACCTCGCCGACACATTAGCCAGAGGTGACGTCAGAGAAGTCGACGTGAGCCGCCTTGCCCTCAAAATGACGCGAGTAGTGGTTTTCTGGAGAGACCGGAACGGCATCGGACGATACACCTGCGCCAAACAGGCTCAGCCCGGAAGCTTTTTTCTCTCACTCCTGGGTTGGTGGTTAACAGCAACAGATGCGACGGTGGAGGAAAACTTTCTGTCCGGCACTGAGGTATTTCCATAAGTTGCTGGCAATATAACGGTGACCCGACAGTACGCACGCCCATAGGCGATGCGAGTTCGCCCGCACGTGACAAAACATTTTATGCCGCTGACCTACGATGGTATCGCTGCGAGCCAACGTATGCAGCGCATAGGATAACAGGACGCCTTTTCAGGACGTAAGAACACGCCGCAACGATTTCGAAATAGACGGATTTTGCCCCAAGGCTTTCACTGCACTGTCAGTATCGATCTGCTCTGTTCGAGGCGCCCCCTTCGTAGCGCTCATGAGGAGAGATTCGAATTGAGGATTCTGCACTGCCTCCGCTTCGATTTCGAGAAAGTAAAGATGCAGGGCCCGGGGATCATCCGCAGCCCCAATTCGTCCTGAAAGCATTAACTCGCCAATACGCCGTCTTGATGCATTTGCTTGTATTCGTAAGTTGTCCTCGATAGTTGAAAGTTCTCCCGGCTTCGGCAAGTCTGCATGCAGTAGCGCGACGCAGTCTAGAATCCCGGGCCCGAACTTACTGATGTCCCAGTCCTTCCCCGGTTGAGCAGTTCTGCCAAGAAGATACTTGAATGCCACAGAGATTCGTTCAGGACCCTTGAGCTTCTCCGCGAGGGCCGCTGCACCGCCATGGCGCTGAATCCATAAAGCAGCCGCACCGGCCACGATGGGTGTGGCGTAAGAGGTGCCATTACTTCGTTCCACATTAAAGGCATAGGCGTTGTTTTTTTTCACTGTGCGCGCACGGTAAACGGACCAAGCAGGGGCTGCAATCGTCACCTCACGACCTCGCGATGAATCGTCCCAGAAAGTCATGTCGAAAGTGCTGCCGGCCGCACAAACCACGTCTGGATAGTTTGCGGGGCTACGTATCTTACAGTTAGGGAAACAATTTCCAGCGGCAGCGACCACGATTGTACCGCGCGAGATTGCTAGATCGATCGCGTCGCTCAGGGAAGCGTAATCGGTTCCGCTGCGGGACATTGAGATCACCTGACATCCTTGCTGTAGTGCGTGACAGATACCCGGTACATCTTTCGCTGGATTCCAATCCGTCCACCAAACGTCCTCATCGACCCGAATTGGAACCAACTCCGCCCCAGGCGCGACACCTTCAACGTAAGCAGGATCGATATCTGAATGTTGTTTGCCGGGTAATCCCACGAGAACGCTGGCCGTCGCTGTCCCGTGTCCTTCCTTGATGGTTTTAAGAGGCTCCAATGGATCGGTTGTCTTCTCGACAAAGTTGCAGCCGAGGTCGGCTCGGACCGACGTGCCCATGATCAGCTCAGGGTGCTTGGTGTACCCTGTATCCAAGTGAGCGACCCGCACCCCATCCCCTGTAACCGAAAATTGTTCACGTGCGTCACAGGCCTTGACCTGTTTGATGTGCCATGTGTATTGGCAATCCGTCTTGGGGTCAATCTTCTCTTCTTCTAATGGTCGTTCGTCCTTTCTTAGAATAACCAAATTCGGCTCAACTGCTAAGATTCCTGGGATGTCGAGCAGATCATGAGAGATGTTAAATACCTTCCCGGCATTCCTATCAGTAACCTTCTTCGATGTGACGTGATGCCAAAGAAGTTCCTGGCAAAGGCGTTTCGAACGCATATCGGGTCCAAGCCGACTTCTGAGAGCCTTCAGTGTTTGTGCTTCCAAACCTGGGTTGATTTTGACCAATAATCCCTCGGCACGAACGGTTGGATCCGACATGTTGTGTCGCTCCTTTGTTGAAAGACACATGCACAGCAAAGGCACCTAGAACTTGGCCATCCTCATCGCATCCCTATGGTCCAAACCCGAAAGTCTTAATCTGCCCATCCTTCTCCAATTCGAGCCTCGGTTTGTCTGATTCTGCGATAGCGCGGAGATTGAAAGGTTTGAACAGCCCGCCGAGACTGAGCGATGCAGAGTGGTCCTCATTCGCACGGAGCGAAATCGCGCCGGCATACGAAAGGTCTTGCATCTTTACGGACACGCTCAGACCGCTCGGGTCCAGCATGGTAATGAACTTCGCCTCTCGATCGTAGAAGGCCAATTTCGGAACTAATCCAACGCCATGGCTCATTCGGCTCACTCCGGCTGAGAACAATTCTCTCTCGTTCACATCTTCGGGATTGATGATCGCAAATTCCGCAAAGCTCAATGAGCCGTCGTCCCTTGACCTCATCGCCAATTGCAGGACGTGTTTGTCATTGGAGACGAGAGCGAGGCCGGTGCTCGTCTGTTTGTGGCGGTCGGTGAGCTTGCCGAGAACGGCCAGCAGCTTGCCATCTGTATCGACGATTTCGATGCGCTGTGCCCTGACGATGTCTTGGATTTCCGGCCGAGACGGCACTGCCCAGAGGTTCTCCGACAGGCTGATCAGATTCACTGCGATGGTGAACATGGCGGCCAGCAGAACGACAATTTTGAGCCGAGCATTCCGTCGTTCCAGCGAACGCAGGCGCACTTCCAGTGATTCCATCGTCATGATGGTATCTCCCTTCGTGTGATGTGAACGGCCTCGCCTACAGGCATTCGAGCGAGCAGAGAGCGAACAACACGGATTCCAGTCTTACCGATATCACGGCCTTCAGCCGCCAATATCTCGATGGTCACGATCGAACTGGAATCACGTCAACCACAAGGCAAAACACCGTTTCGATCTACAGATTGGAGCGCCGGAGAAGTGATGAAGATATGGCCAGACCCAACGAGTTCGCGGAAGTCCCAGTCTCGACTCCGTTCGCGCCGAACTGAAACCGCAATAAATCGTCTGCCTCGGAAGATTTCTTGGGAGGTGTTACCATCTGAGCCTCCATCACACGACCGACAGAGGTGGACGCTTTGAACGATGGCAAGCGGTGTGACGCGCTCCTATGTAGTAGTCGCCGAGCGCTTTGTCAAGGACGAGAGCAATTTGCCGAACACTTTTCTGATACTCATGCAAATGGTTCCATTTTTATCGCCCTTTTTGCGATGCGTGAGCCAATCCATCTTGGGGAACGAGTTTTCGAATTGAGGGGCACAATAGTTCCGCTGCCCTTCGAAAGGTCCGCCAGCACCTTGTCGATCCAGGCAGCGACCTAAAATACAGGATGCGAGAGTTGCATTAACTGAGAACAATCAGCGTCTTCCGGGGCAATGGAGCTGTTATCGAGGGATGAAGGCCGAAGCAGGAAGTACTTGGCGTCAACTGCTAGGCCGTTCAACCTTGCTAGGATAGTCTGGCTTGTGCTGACGTCGGCCCGCTGCCCGAAGAGCGGCCAGCAATGTGACGCCGGTGCCGAACAATAGGAGTGTGGGAGGGATGGGCACCAGTGAAAGGCACGTAAGCTTGCCGTCCACCGAACCAAAGCCGCGGAAATTTCCCAAGGCATCTCGATTGGTGAAGGTAAAACTCGTCGGTCGTTGAGCAAATGAACTGAGACTCGGTGGACTAGCTGGCAATGAGTCGTGGTTGAACCATACGAACGCGCCGACGGCCGGTTTCGAGCTTGGAGCAACCTCACGGGCGGCTATTAGCCAGGGCTTCGCCCAGTAGACCACAAAGATGAGTGACGTACGATTGGCCCCTCGCAGCGAGGTTGCTCGAGCGCGAGCTGGTTTTGCAATCGGCCGGCGACCGTCTATGAACCTACGAGAATCCGAGGAGGCAATCATGCTGAAGGATCAGGACATCCAGTTCCTCCGCCGCTCGGTCGAGCTTGCGGCTGAAGCCCTCGAAGCGGGTGACGATCCATTCGGTTCTGTGCTGGTCGCCGCGAACGGGAACGTCTTGTTTGAGGATCGCAACCGCGTCGGATCCGGCGATCGTACCCGGCATCCGGAGTTCGAGATTGCGCGCTGGGCAGCGGCACACTTGACGGCGGAGGCGAGGGCTGAGGCGACCGTTTACACCTCGACCGAGCATTGCCCAATGTGTGCCGCAGCGCATGGATGGGTCGGGCTGGGGCGCATCGTGTATGCCAGCTCCGGCGAGCAACTGGCGGCGTGGCTCACGGAACTGGGTGTTTCAGCCCCTCCTGTACGACCGCTCCCCATCCATGACATCGTGCCCCATCTCATCGTAGAAGGTCCGGTTTCGGATCTTGCTGAGCAGGTACGCGAGCTACACCGCCGCTCCGCTCTATCGCCCCCGAGCCGCAATGCGTGACTCGGCCGAAGCCCATCCGGCATCGAAGGGATGGCCGGGGATATCGAGATCAATGACCAACGGAGCATGGTCAGAGGGTAACGGCTTCCCCTTTCGCGCCTCGCGATCGATTTCGCTCCAGACCAGGCGGTTTCTCAATGACGTGCTCACGAGCAGATGGTCGATGCGCATGCCGATGTTCTTGTGAAAATTGCCGGCGCGGTAATCCCACCAGGTGTACCGACACGGTTCCGGATGCTGCGCGCGGTAGGCATCGACGAAGCCGCCGCTCACAATCCGTTCGAACGCGCACCGCTCAGGGTCAGACACATGCGTGCCTCCTTGACAGGCAACCGGGTCCCACACATCGATATCCTGAGGCGCGACGTTGAAATCTCCGCCAATGACACAGAACGTCTGCGGGCTGTTCGTCTGATTGATCCAACCTGCCAGCTTGTCGAACCACAGGAGCTTCGCTTCATAAAAGGGCGAATCGACCGCGCGGCCGTTCGGCGCGTAAATGCAGACAATACGTATGCCGCCGCAGTCGGCAGCCAGCATCCTGGCCTCGGCCTGAGGCTCGTCGTCACCGCTGTCACTCAATTGCGCCCTCCGCAGCGGCTCGCCGAAATTGCTGATCACGTCACGGAGGCCGCAGCGGCTCGCGATCGCCACGCCGTTCCATCGACCCTCGCCATGATGCGCCAGCGCGTACCCGGCCTGTGAAAATGCCTCGATCGGCGCGTCTGCATCAGCCAGCTTCGTTTCCTGCATCAGCAACACATCCGGCCTGGCCCGATCCAGCCACCACATGACCTTATCCAGGCGAGCCTTCAGCGAGTTGACGTTCCACGTCGCAATCCGCATAGCCTTACACTACCCTATTTTTGATGGGAGCGTGCGAAGAAACAGGAGGTGGCCGATGGTCACTGCAAGCGGATGACAATCCCTTCGTCCGGACCCAGATGAAACTGGTCGGCGGTCCACACGCCTTCGGCTCTCTGTGGATCGGTGGAAAGAATGAGCCTGCCGGTACGCGTAGAATCGAATGAGGCAGCCGGCAGCGAGATCTTGTGCGGCTGTGCGCTGAAGTTCACGGCGATGAACAGGCATTCTTTCCGGTCTGCCTCGCGAAACTCTCGTGTGAACAACAGGCACTCTTTGGGACCTGCATCAATCGGATGATAGGCCCCCAGGGTGAGCGCCTGCGAATGTTTCTTGAGCCAAATGAGCCGCTTGTACAGCGACAGCATCGAGCCGGGATCGTGCTGCTCGCAGGCCACGTTGGTCCGGCGCCAATCCTGAGAAAGTGGCAGCCACGGGGTGCCGCTCGTGAATCCGCCCTGGGGGCTGTCGTCCCACGGCATGGGAGTCCTGGCCGGATCGCGGCCAGCCTTCCAGGGCCAATAGCGAACCGTGTACGGATCGCGCAGCTCCGATCGCTTCAACCGCCCGTCACGGAGGCCCACTTCTTCTCCGTAATAGACGAACGGCGTGCCGCGGAGCGTGAAGAGCAACAGGGCCGCCGCCCTTGCCCGACGGATGGGATCGCCCCCTGCTCCGTAGCGATCGATGTGCCGGGATTGATCATGGTTGCTGAACACGACCGGAGGCCAGCCGCCTTGCGGCACCGCGCGGTCGCTGTCCCTGATGAGCCGGCGGAACACCTCGGGATGCCAGGTGGATCGAAGCAGGCGAAAGTCGAACACCTCGTGCAGTTCGTTCGATCCATCCCCGTAAAATGCCGCCGGTCCTCCTGGGGTGTCCGACGAGGTTTCCCCTACCAGGAAAATGTCGGCTCGATCCTTGAGCGAGGCCCGGAGCGCCCGCAGCGCCTCGTGGGTGTGGGGCTGGTCCCGATCGTAGCGATGGACTTGACGATAGTAGCTGCGCCAGGCCAGACGGCGCGGATTGTCGGGCCAGCTGGTCTCTTTCCCCAGCCAATTGATCGCGTCCAACCGGAAGCCATCGACGCCGCGGTCGAGCCAGAACCGGACGACGTCGAAGACCGCCTCGCGCACGGCGGGATTGGTCCAGTTCAGGTCCGGTTGCTCCGGCAAAAACGAATGTAAATAGTACTGGCCGGTATGCCGGTCCAACGTCCATGCCGAGCCACCGAACCGCGCCGCCCAATTGCTGGGAGGACACCGGCCGCTTTTGCCATCGGCCCAATAGTACCAGTCGCGCTTCGCGGAGGTCCGGGACGAACGCGATTCGATAAACCAGGGATGTTCGTTGGACGTGTGGTTCAGCACCAGATCCATGACAACGCGGATCCCGCGACGATGCGCTTCCGAGGTCAGACGGTCGAAGTCCCCGAGCGTTCCGAATCGCGGATCGATATCGCAGTAGCCGCTGACGTCATAGCCGAAATCATGCATGGGCGACGGATAGATCGGGGATAGCCAGATCGCATCCACGCCGAGGGAGTCGGGTGATCCGTTGAGATAATCGAGGCGGCTGATGATGCCCGGGAGATCACCAATGCCGTCCCCGTTGGAATCCTGAAAGGACCAGGGATAGATCTGATAGACAACGGCGGATTGCCACCAGGGGGCGCTGGGCTGAGCGGGGGTCATAATCTGGCTTCGACCCTACCCCAGGTTGTTCGCTGGCACAAGCATGAGGTGAAATTTTCTCTACTCGTGACAAGCTGGAAGGCTGGAGCTGGGTGCGAGGGAGAGGGCGCACTTAATAGCGGAACACCCGGTTGACCGGGGTTTGGATTGCCCGTTCAATGCGCCCGACGCACTCGCCCGGACTGAGAGGCGGACGGCCACAACGTTTTTAACGCGAGGCCGGCGCCGACGAGCGCGGCACCCGTCAGCAGAGGATGCAAGGAGGCGGTAGTGTAGAGGCTCGATTCCGACACATGGCCCTGATAGTCGCCCCGCTCGTGCAAATCGCCGGATGGCCGGTCCAAGGCATTGTCGCCTCGCGGTCTGGCCGGCGGGCGATCCGTTTGCTGCTGCCGCGCAAACAACGTTTCCATCAGCAGGTCAGCCAATCGAGGCGCGTAATACCCCAGCATGCCGATCCCTTTGCCGCCGGCTCCGACGTAGACGTGGCGCTCGCTGTTCTCCGCGCAATGCAGAATCGTACGCGCCACCGTCTCCGGCGCGTACACCGGGGGCGGATTCGTGGGTTCCCTCTCCATATAGTTCTTGGCATGCTGTGAATAGGGCGTGGCGATCGCGCCCGGTTGAATCAGCGTGACCGAGACCGGCACCCGGTCCATTTCCACTTCCATGCGGAGCGCATCGGTAAAGGCTTTCACCGCATGCTTGGAGGCGGAATACATGCCCTGGAGCACGAGCGCGCGATCGGATAGGGTGCTGCCGACATTGATGATCGCCCCGGTTTGTTCATGTTCCTTAAAATACCGGGCCGCTTCCAATGAGCCGTAGACCAGGCCCCAGAAGTTCGTGTCGAAGAGGCGCCGCATATCCTCAATGGGTTCATCCATGAGCCGCCCATACATCGAAACTCCGGCGTTATTGACCCAGGTATCGAACCCTCCGAACCTCTGGCGGGCGATGCGCGAGATCCGTTGCACGTCGGCAGGTTTTCCGACGTCTGCCGTGACGGATACCGCGCGCCGTCCCCCGTTCGACAATTCCCGCTCGAGTTCGACCAGTGCCCCTTCATTCCGAGCCGCCAGGACCAGCCGTGCGCCGCGCCGTGCCGCCATGCGAGCGGTCGTCAGGCCGATGCCGGAAGTTGCGCCGGTGATGATCAGGACCTGCTGCCGGAGCGGTTTGAGCGGTGCAGGCATGGCATACATCCTTTCTTTGGGCAGCCAACGGTGGCGCTGGGAACGGGCGGTCTGCTACTGTCTACGGCGCGGCGGGAACTTGCTTTCCTTCCCCGCTGTGCGGTTGCCCTGTCGGCTGCTCGGGGTGCGTCTCTTTCCGTTCCGACGAGGTCGGCGCGGCGTTCGATGGATTCGGGGGCGTAGGCGATGGCGAGGGGCTTTGATCACAGGCAGTGGCGCCGGTGAGGCCGGCCAAGAGTAATACAAGCATTCCAACGTATCGCATGGCATTGCTCCTTCGTGCTTGGGCAGCGGTGCGTCTGTAATTCAGACTATGCAACCCACAGCCGCTCGCCTCCACAATGATTCTACGCACCTTGCAGCTCAAGCCGACTGGGGAAATCCCTGGGGTGAGCAGATCATCCATGCCATCTTCCCATTAAACATTTACATGCAGTCCAGGCTTCACGTATGTTGGCGGACTCAAAGAAAGAGTGTGCAGCATCCAACGGCTCATGGCGCAGTACCGCGTCGGCAGCCGCAACGGGTCGCTGTGGTGGGCGGATGAACCGTTTCGATCAATTGATTCTCGGATTCTTCAATCAATTCGCCCAGCATTCCTGGACGATCGATAGTCTGATCATGACGATCAGCGACAGCGACCTCATGAAGGGGTATGTGAGTTTGCCGCTGCTCTGGTGGGCCTGGTTTCGCGGAGGCCGCCAAGAGGAGGATCGGCGAACGGTCTTACTCACCATCGCGGGCGGCCTGTCTGCGGTCGCGGTCGCCCGTGGGATGCAACTCAGTTTGCCCTTTCGCGCGAGGCCGATTCACACCGCAGGACTGGATTTCATCATTCCCTACTCCATGCCGGCAGATTTTCTAGACGGCTGGAGTTCCTTCCCGAGCGACCATGCATCCCTGTTTTTCGCCCTCGCAACCGGACTCTGGCTGGTCTCGCCCCTGCTGGGCCTCTTCGGGTTTCTCCACGCCACCTTTCTCGTCTCGTTCCCGCGTGTGTACGTCGGCCTCCACTTCCCGACCGATATCCTCACGGGAGCGCTGCTGGGAATGACGGCGGTCGCCCTCTTGTGGAAAGGCCGGAACCTGGCTCGACCCGTGCTGGACGGCATCATAAAGTGGAGCCACTCCAGCCCTCATCTGTTCTATCCCGCGTTTTTCCTCCTGACCTCTGAGTTGGCGCACCTCTTCAAAGACTCCCGCTGGCTCGCCGAAAATCTCTGGCATCTCGCCAAGGCCGCGGCTGAACACTGAACGTCAGGCCGTTTTCTTTCGCCCTTTCCGCACCAGTTCCTTCTTGCCCCGAGGGAGATGGAAATCGCCCTGCAACCGGCGGAAAAACTCCACGCCTGTCACACGCGTCAGGTCGGCGGGAATCGCGACTTCCGTCAACGACTGACCTTTCAGCGGCTCGACCCGGATATGGACCGGTTTTCCCTTGTGGTCCTTCCCGGGAGCCAGCATGCCTCCTCCCACGATCATCCCTTTCTTATTGGTCAACACATGCATGGTCCGCGTTGTGTTCATCGTCACCTCCTTTCCGAGACGCTTAGACGTTTCCGCCGCCCTGAATCGTAAAATGCGCCAGCTCTTCACCGATGTTGGTGACCGTCACCGAATAGACAATCGGACTCGGTGAACCAGGATGCTGGCGAATCGGCTTTTTCTCCTTGGTGTGCTCGCTGACCATGAGCCGCACCGGGTTGATGCCGATGCCGTCGGCCATGATCCATTGGGCGCCGACATCGTGCCCGCCCCATTCCACTTCGTTGATCAAGCCCCCGAGCGCAAGATGGATGCGGGTGGATTCCCCGGGCGCCAGCCAGAAATGTCCGACCTGATTGAATGCCATAGGCACCTCCCTCGTGAAGTTCGGCCCGCATTATAGCGAACCGTCAGGCGATGTCATACGGCAGCTCGTTAACGGATGGAATTCTCTGTTGCGGCGTCGCACAATAGCAGTGATGAAGATCCGTAATGAAGCTGATCACCGAAAAGGGCCGATGAGAACGATTGGTCCCGAGACACACGAGTGGGCAGCGCTGGAGCGGGTGATTGTGTTCGACGGTGTCTGCCACTGGTGCAACGCCTGGGTGAATTTTATACTGGCCCGCGATCGCGGCCGTTTTCACTTCGCGACGTTGCAGTCCGAGAAGGGGCGAGCGCTGCTCGCACTTGTAGGATTGCCCGCAGACGACTTGCAGACCTTTCTCCTGTTGGAGGGGGGGCGGGTGTTCACAAAATCGACGGCGGCCTTGCGGATCGTGAGGCAGCTGTCCGGCGGTTGGCCCTTGTTCTCCATGTTTTTGCTCGTGCCTCGCCCGATACGGGACAGTCTGTATGATGTGGTGGCACGCCACCGGTACCGGCTCATGGGGAAGTCGCCGACCTGCCGCATTCCCGACGCAACTGAACGAGACCGGTTCGTCTAGCCTGATCGCGCCGCGATCTTTCTGAGCGCGGTCCCCTTGTGCATCGCCAGATGCCCGGTTTTCTCGCTTTTCACGAGATATTGTGGCGCTTCTTTGGACGCTCGCGCGACATAGGTCTTGAACTTGGTGGGAGCGGTGATCTTTTTTTGTATCGTCCCTCGAATGCGCCCTGCTTCAGAATTCCAACTGACGCGATCGCCCACGTTGAAACGTTGGTCCATGGCGTTCCCTCCGGATGGTCTGTCGGGCATTGTGCCTGCTCTCATTGGACTTCTATACTGGGATGGTGCCCAGGTCCGCCCATAATGACGGTTCCCGTACGATGAGCAGGTGGCTCAGCATCCAGGAGTGAGCGCGCGATGGATATTGTCTCCCATGGCCTCTGGGGAGCCTTGGCCTTCGGTCGTCAGAGCCGCAAGAGTTTCTGGCTCGCCTTCGGGATCGGACTCGCGCCCGATCTGTTTTCCTTCGGCATCTTGTGGATCGCAGCCACATTGGGTTTTGCCCACAAGCCGGACTTCAGTCATGGCCTGCCGCCGGAGTCATCCATTCCGCCTTACGTGCATCATCTGTACGATGTTACGCATAGCTTCGTCCTGTTTCTGGTTGTCTTTACCCTGGTATGGCTGATCGCCAAGCGGCCGGTCTGGGAACTGGGCGCCTGGGGCCTGCATGTGTTGGTGGACATCCCGACCCATTCCTTCGCGTTTTTTCCGACGCCGTTTCTCTGGCCGCTCTCCGATTGGAAATTCGACGGGTGGCCATGGAGCCAACCGGCCATCCTGATCCCCAATTTCACCGTCCTGTTGCTGCTCTACGGTTGGTTTCTGCTGCAACAATATCGTCCCGCGCTGAAACCGGAACGGGTGCGCGAATGAGCCGGGGGCGTCCTCGGGCGAAGCCGATACACCGCCATCTCGCCATCAACCGACAGTCACAGCTTCCGTACGACCCTGGCCGGGTTCCCGGCGGCGACCACGTCTGCGGGAATGTCTTTCGTCACGACGGAGCCCGCGCCGATCACGCTGTTCTCGCCGATAGTTACACCGGGTAAGACGATCGCGCCTCCGCCGAGCCAGACGTTGTTGCCGATGACGATGGGCTTCGCCGCTTCATACTTCGCGCGGCGGGGCTCCGGGTCGACGGGGTGCGTGGGTGTCAGCAACTGCACGTTGGGACCGATTTGCACATCTTCTCCGATGGTGATCCGGGCCACGTCCAGCGCGACCAGGCCATAGTTCGCAAAGGTCCTCGCCCCGATGGAAATGTAGCTGCCGTAATCGACGAAGAGCGGCGGCTTGATATGGACGCCCGCCCCCACCGATCCGAGTAATTCCTTCAGCACGTCATCAGCCGCATGGCGATCGACCGCATAACGCGCTTCATACTCCTTCATGAGCCGATAGGCGCGCCGGGACGCTCGTTCCAGTTCCGGATCGTCGGCAAGATAGAGATCTCCGGCCAGCATCCGTTCCTTTTGCGTGCGGCCATCTGGGTGTATGTGTTCCGTCATAGTTCCTCCGCAGAGATGATCGTGTCGTCCGAGCAGATCCTCTATCATGCGTAATTGCCGGCTCCGATCGCAAAGCCCATGAGGAGCATGGCAGTACCTGTCGATCTGCGGGCCGGCCTCGTGCAGCGATAGGCACGGCCACTGCCTTGTCAGCCGCTCGGCATTCATCATGTCAGAATTTTTCTAGCGACGCGCTCGATAGACGAGTCTGACGAGAACCAGTAGAATGCCGACACATCTTCCTCGAATTTTTCCGGCGAACGCCCGACCCTTAGCCCCATGACGGCTCATCGAAGTATCGGCCGCCGCGAAGGAGCTCATGCAAAAGACCAGAATCATCTGCACCATCGGCCCGGCAACTGATTCTTACGAGATGCTGCAGAAGCTCTACGACGCCGGCATGACCATCGCTCGCCTGAACATGTCTCACGGCGACCACGAATCCCATGCCAAGGTCATCCAGCACATCAAGACCTTGAATCGGAAAGTGAAGTTCCCCATTCCCATTCTTCTGGACACCCAAGGTCCGGAGATCCGAACCGGAGATCTGTCCAACGAACTGAACCTGCGGCAAGGCGAGATCGTCTCCGTGACGACCCGGGGGCCGTTGAATGTCGAGGAAAGCTCGATCCACATCAACTATGCCGACCTGCTGGAGGCGGTGAACGTCGGCGACCGGATTACCGTGGACAATGGCCTGATCAATTTCGAAGTGCTGGAGAAACACGAGCGCCACATGCGCTGCCGCGTGCTGGACGGGGGACTGCTGAAGAGCAAACGCCACGTCAATCTCCCCGGTGTGCGCGTCAATCTCCCGGCGATCACACCAAAGGATACCAAGGACATCCTGTTCGGACTGGAACGAGATGTGGACTTCATCGCGCTGTCGTTCGTGCGCGAGCCCGAAGATATCCGGCAGCTCAAAGCGCTCATGGGCGAGAAGGTCGGGCGGGTGAAGATCATTGCCAAGATCGAGGACCAGGAAGGCGTCCGCAATCTGGAGGCGATCATCAAGGAAGCGGACGGGATCATGGTGGCGCGCGGAGACCTGGGGGTGGAAATCAATCTGGAAGATTTGCCCAATGTCCAACGCACCATCGTGCGGCTCTGCGCGGAGTACGGCAAACGCGTGATCGTGGCGACACATCTGCTTGAATCTATGATCCATCATCCGCACCCCACCCGCGCGGAGGTCACCGATGTGGCCAATGCGATCTACGAAGAGGCCGATGCGGTCATGCTGTCCGGCGAAACCACGGTGGGAAAATATCCGGTGAAATGCGTCGAATATCTCCGCAGGATCGCCCTCAAGTCGGAAACGATTCCAGGCTTACAATTTGCGAAACGCTTGCGCGATGCGGGGAACAAACAGCAGCTGGCGGCCGCGGCCGTGCAGCTCGCGGAGGGGGTCAAGGCCAAGGGCATCGTCGTGATCACCAGGCGCGGGATCATGGCCGACCTCGTGGCCAACTGCCGCCCGTTTGCTACCAACATCTACGCCTTCACCAACATGAGCCAGCCGCGGCGCACCATGATGCTCAATCGGGGCGTCTTGCCGTTCAAAATCGATTTCAGTTCGGAGCCGGAAAAAACCCTGCAGACGGCGTTCCGGATCCTGAGGGATCGCGAACGGTTTATCGCGGGTGACAAGGTCGTCATTATCTCAGACGTGTTGGCGCAGCAACGGGTCGATTCCATTCAGATTCGCGATGTGCCGCCGGACGACCTTCCGGCAGACACGTCAACTGTGACGCAGCCCTCTCCGGATCGATCGGCGTCTTGAGCCGATCAGCGGCGGAGGAATGCATAGAAGAAGCACAACCGGTCTGGTAGAGTAACGGAACCGATGACACTCAACCGCAAGCCGGCCGCACCGCATGAATGGCCGCTTGGATAAGGATGGCTGCATGAACATTCGGCATCGTCTCAGCGCTCGCACATTCGCATCTGCCGCCTTCGCCTGTAGCCTGGTCCTCATGGGTCTCACCGCCTCCGGTTGCCAGACGGCCTATTATGAAACGATGGAAAAACTCGGTTATCACAAACGTGACCTGATGGTCAGCGATGTCAAAAAAGCTCGTGACGCCCAGCAGGACGCCAAGGATCAATTCAAGTCGGCGCTCGATCGCTTCACCAAGACCCTGAACATTCAAGGCGGCGAGTTGCAAGACAAGTACGACGTGCTAAACGAGGAATATCAGCAGAGCGAACAACGCGCGCAAGCGGTCCGGTCCCGCATCGCTTCAGTGGAAGATGTGTCGGAAGCGCTCTTCACGGAATGGGAAGGGGAACTCAAACAATACACCAACGCGTCGCTGCGTCAGAAGAGCCAGAAGCAGCTCACGCAGACGCGGAGCCAGTACGCACAATTGATCAAAGCCATGAAACGGGCGGAAGCCAAGATGGACCCGGTTTTGGCCAAACTCAAGGACCATGTGTTGTTTTTGAAGCACAATCTGAATGCGCAGGCCATTGCGTCGCTCAAGAGCGAATTGACGACGGTGGAAGGAAACATCGACGCGCTGATCAAGGATCTCAACGCCTCCATTCACGAAGCGGACGCCTTCATCGCCTCCATGGAAAAAGAAAACGCCTGATTGCCCCCGGTTACTCAGCAATTATTTGGGGACAATGGAGGCCTGGCTGTTACGTTCGGCCCGGACCTTCGACATCTCCACCTCCGGCAGCGGTTGTCCAATGAGGCCCTGAAGATTTTCTTCCCCGCATCTTCGAGTTTCTTTCCCTCCGCCATGGCGCGATTGACCTGCTCCTGCTGTTCCGGCGTAAAGGGAGGGTCCTTCCGGCTGCGACGGGGTGCGGCATCGTAGGCGGCCTTCATCTGGGCGAGCACCTGCTTGTACTCCGCATCTTTATCCGGCGGCAATTTTTCCAGATCGTCAACCTGCTTCTCGATGCCTTTGCGTTCGGCATAGAGGCGGTCGGCCTCCGCTTTGGGAAACTTGTACAGATACCCTCCGCCCACACTCACGGTGAACGCCCCCACCTGATCGGCCTTACAAAACGAGAGGCGCGGTGGCCGGGAGAAATCATACCCTGCCCCGCGGCGCTCGCTGTTTGGAATGGGTGCCGGCAGCGCAGCCGCCAGGGCAGCCTCCGCGCGAGCCGCAAAGGCCAACTCTTCCGGCGTGGGGTTCCGCACGCCATCCACACAATCCGCGCGTGCCGCATCCGGCATGCCGCACATGACCGTCGTCAAAATGACCGCAGAGGCCAACCCAGCTCTTATCCGACGCATCGCAATCCTCCACTGTGAATGCCCACAGCCATCACCGGTCAATACCGGTCAACGCGCCCGGAGTATTGAGGGACAGGGCAACGAAGTCAAGCCAGGCGGTGTTCTGCACGGGCGGGGAAGCCTTGAACGATCGTCGCGGTTTCACTAAGATCTGCGCACTATGCCGTTCTCCTCCCCTTCCCCACACGACCATCCCCAGGTGCAGTCGCTCCGCCGCGAACTGAACAATGAATCGATGGCGCGCCGGCAGGCGGAAGCCGACATCGATCGCTTCTTCGACCTGTCGTTGGACATGCTCTGCATTGCCAATGCCGAGGGCTATTTCATCCGGCTGAGTCCGGCCTTCACCCGCACGTTAGGCTGGAGTCTGGATGAACTCATGAGTCGCCCCTTCCTGGAGTTCGTGCATCCCGATGACCGGGCCGGCACCCTCCTGGAGGTCGAACGCCAGATCGGCCGGGGTGAACCAGTGCTGGAATTTCAGAACCGCTATCAGCACCAGGACGGTTCGTGGCGGCTGCTGTCCTGGAAATCGACGCCGCATGTGGATGGGAGCCTCTACGCGATCGCGCGCGACGTCACGGACCGCGAGCAAGCCGCGCAGGCCTTGCGGCGATCCCATGAAGAGCTGGAGCGCCGCGTGCTGGAACGCACCGCCGAACTTCAGCAACGTAATCGCGACTTGGAAACGCTGCTCTATGTCAGCTCCCACGATCTGCGGGAGCCGCTGCGATCCATCGCAAATTTTTCTCAATTATTGCGCGAGCGGTATGGGGAGCGCCTTGATCCCAAAGGGATCGATTACCTCGATCGCGTGGTCCGCGCGGCGCACCGGATGGATCAGTTGATGGAAGATCTCCTCACGCTGTCGAGAGCGCAACGGCTGGAGATGCCGTATGAAGACGTCCGTGGCGAAGACCTGGTCAAGGCGGCATTGACACAACTGGACGAGACGATCCGGCGCACGGGCGCGCGCGTGAATGTGGCCGGGGCCTTCCCTGTGTTTCGTGTCAATAGAACCTGGGTCACGCAGGCGCTGTACAACTTGATTGCAAACGCCCTGAAATTCCATCGGCCCGGAGCAGTGCCCGAGATCGACATCGCGCCGTATCGTGCCGTGGAAGATGGGAGCCGGCTGATGGGTCTGGTGGTGCGGGATCGCGGAATCGGGGTGGAGCCGGATCAGGCGCAGCGTATTTTTCAGCTGTTTCAGCGAGCGGTGGGACGCGAGGTGAGCGGCACGGGCGCCGGACTCGCCATCGTTCAACAGATTGCGCAGCGGCACGGTGGACGGGCTTGGGTGCAATCGCGAGAAGGCGGCGGATCGGAATTCGTGTTGCTGTTCGGAACACAGGCCATCATCGAGGAGACACCAGAGTCGTAAGCACTCACGCCATACGTCGCTCGTTGGTACGAACAACTACCCCTTGATCTGCCTGAGAGTCACTTCCCACCGTCACATCACCCGATTCCATGCACCCCCGGGAGGGAGCTCGTGGCCGATGAACGAGCCGGCGCTCCCTCCTCTATCGAGATCTCCGCGATTCGCGTTCACGCTGTCGTCTGCGGCGATCTGTTCACGCTGCACCCCTCACTCACTGAGTCTCGCCCGTAAGTCGCCCGGCTGAGTCGGCAGCAGCATGATGCAGTTCGGGTTCAATCCCTGTGATTTCAGCGTATCGATGTTGCCCAGGATTTTGTCCGCCTTCAAATCAATCACCGTGATGGATCCGTCGCTCATCCCATCCAGATTGAGAAAGCTGTTCTGGATGAAGAGATACCGCTCGTCGGGCGACAACACGCTATGGTGCGCGCCGGGCGCCGCGGCGATCGTTTTGAGAAACTTCGGTTGCCAGGGATCGCTGTTGTCGTACAGATTGACGAACCCCGGCTTGGCGGTCGTGACGAACAAACGGTCGCCCTTGGCGTTGTAGAGCATTTCGAGCGGCATGCCCTGCTGCCGTGCCCCGAAGTCATCGACCTGATGGAACGAAAAGGCCTTGCCGGCCGGGTCCCACCGACCGGCCCACAACGTCCCTTCGAGCATGTTGGTGATATGGACGGCGGGAGGATTCGAATTCGGGCTGAACATCACTTCGACGGGAGCGGATTTGGCCGGTGAGGGTTTGGCCGAGACCTTGTGGGTCGTAAGCACCTTGCCGCTCGCGGCTTCCATCACGGTGATGGATTCTCCCGCATCGGACATGTCCGGCTTGACGGTACTGGTCACGAGAACGCGATCAATGCCGTTGTGAATCGCAATCCCATGCGGATACTGAATCATGGCCGCCGACGGATCCGCTGCGCTCACCGTCTTGATCGGTGTATCGAGCTGAACGTCACCCATGATGATGTTGTTCGAGCCCATACAGGTCAGATACCAGGTGCGGTTATCCTCCGACACGGCCAGGTCTTCCCCCATCTGGCAATCCGGCACTTCGATCGCCCGCAACCGGTAGGGAAACTCCCTGAGATTCACGACGTGCAAAATACTTTTCCCCAATGCCGTGACATAGGCTTTGCTGCGATCCCGATTGAAGAAAATGTGGTGCGCCACGAGGTCGGGCGGCAAGGGAATCTCCATCAACACCTTCCCAAACTGTTGGGACTCGGGATCGATGTCCATGATGGCAATGCCTTCCCGTCTGACCGGCTGGTCCGGCTTACTTTCAAAGTTGAGCAGCGCCAGGATTTCCGCTGATGCGAGACCCTGGCATGCCAGCAACAGCGCCAGAGTCAAGATGAATGATCGATAGGGTTTCATGATGCTCTCCTTTCCGATGGCGGCAGTGGTGTCACGACTGGTTCCATCTCCTTCACCGTATGGCATGAGTGCCGTGCGTAATGGCCGCACCGGCGCGCAAGGCAGCGGCTACGAGCACCGATTCAGCAATCTCTGGATCCGAGGCACCCTGCTCTCTGGCCTTGTTCGCGTGCAGTTCGATGCAGTAGGGACACTGCGTCGTGAACGCCACGGCCATGGCCATCAGCTCCTTATACTTGACGGGGATGGCCCCGGGCGCCAGTGCCGCCTTGTCGAAGGCCAGGTACGCCTTCATCGCTTCGGGCGCCTGTGCCCCCAACGTCTTCAGCTTCTCCAGATTTGTGAGGTCGTACAGGCTCGTCCTTTGTTCCATCTCAGTGCTAGTCGAGTTCTTCATGGTGAAACCCCTCCATATGAGTCGAGAAATAATTAGGCTCGAATGCCGATGACTTCCAGATATTCGCCATACACCGTCGTGCAGTCCGGTCCTGCCTGATTGTGCGTGGTCCACAGCGCGTCCAGATCACGGCGGAGGTGCGCTTGCCCTTCCGCATCGAGTGACGCAAAGGCCCGGTTGGTCGGCCCATAGTAGAGACGGAAGAACTCCACGACCTCCGCAGGAGGAAAGGGATAGCTGAAGAGATATTGCCGCCTGGTCAGGCTAAGGGATGACAATCCGTGACCAAGGCGCTCTTGAACCGTGGCTTCGTTGCCCCACAGCACCGGTGACGGCATCCCGGAGGGACCGATGAATTTCGCGACCTTCTTAAACATCTGTCCCACGAACCCTTCCGCCGTCCAGTTGGCCATGGCGAGGGTTCCCCCTGGTGTGCACACCCGCAACAGTTCATGCGCCACCAGCTCAGGCCGCGGCGCAAACATGGCGCCGATCAGACTCGTCACCACGTCGAAACTGGCTGCTTCATAGGGAAGCGCTTCGGCATCGGCCACCTCGAATCGAGCCCTCACCCCCTCTGCGCAGGCTCGGGCTTGCGCGCGCTCCACCCAATTGGCGGCGATGTCCACGCCCGTCACCTCCAGGCCATCCTTCGCGGCCAGCAGCGCGAGTTGTCCCGAGCCGCAGGCCACATCCAGCAACCGGCATCCCGGCGCGAGCTGGAGGCGTTCGTAAAACTCTCTGGCGCCGCCTTCCAGGTACCGTGAGAATCGATCGTACTCCCCTGCCGTCCAAATGGTATGCAGACGGGTCTTCAGGCTATCCATTTCCTCTACCATCGTGTTCGTCGTCATGGCCTCCTCCTCTCTGTGTGTTCTCTATCCCCGCTCTGCGGCTGCGTCCTGCATGGCCGCACTATAGGACAGAGGCCGGTTGGAGTCTTATCCGCGCGTCTGGCTCTCTTATCAGGAGCATGCTAAGCTGCGGTTCGATTATCCAGGCGTCCGGATGGTTTTGCTCAGGCTCCAGCCTCACCGGGGACATTCCAATGGACGTGCTCTCCGAAGTACTCAAAGCCGTCAAACTCGACGGCGCCGTGTTCTTCCACGGTGAATTCGCCGCGCCCTGGTGCGCTCGAGAGCCGGACGGGGGAACCATCGCGTCCTATCTGCCGAGCCAACCCGGCCACATCATCATTTTTCATCTGCTGCTCGAAGGGCGGGGCTATATTCGCCTGGAGGATGAGGAGCGCGCGGTGCCGCTCGCGGCCGGGGATATCATCATTCTCACGCACGGGGATGCGCACCTGCTGGGGAACGGCCCGCCGGTCACGCCGGTGGACACATCCCGGCACATGCGGCAGATCCTCGCGGAGGGACGCATCCTGTCTCAACTCGCCGGAGGCGGGGAAGTGACGAAATTGATCTGCGGCTACCTGACCTGCGACGCGCAGCTCTGCCGGGTCGTGCTGGCCGGATTACCTGGCATATTGAAGGTCAATATCCGGGATACGCCGTCGGGGCACTGGCTGGAAAATACGCTCCGGTATTCCGTCGATCACGCAGAGGCGTCCGGTCCCGGAGGCGCGGCGGTGATCGCCAAGTTATCCGAAGCCTTGTTCGTGGAAACGTTGCGGCGCTACATTGCGCAGTTGCCCCACAGCCAGACCGGATGGTTGGCCGGGGTGCGCGATAGAGATGTCGGCAAGGCGCTGGCGCTCCTGCATCAACGGCCGGCCCAACCCTGGACCATCGCGACGCTCGCTGCCGAGGTGGGTGTGTCTCGATCCGTGCTTGCCGAACGGTTCCAACACTTTCTCACCGACACGCCGATCGGCTATCTCACCCGCTGGCGGCTGCACCTCGCCGCGCAACTCCTCACATCCACCTCCAAGAGCGTGGCTGAAGTCGCCGGCGACATCGGCTATGAGTCAGAACCCTCGTTCAATCGCGCCTTCAAGCGAGTGTTCAACCTACCGCCGGCCAGATTTCGCAGCCGATCGAAGGCTGAACGCGAAACCTCTTTGGGCAACGGTGGTTCGACCAACGGAACGCGCACCGGAGCGTAGTGCCTCATCGGTCGCCGGCGGCCGGGCAGCATCAGCGTGCGGCGCGGCAATCGATTCAGCGATCCGCCCCTGGCAGGTGAGCGTCAGGCCCTTCGAATCGGCCCTCCATCGCGGTGCACTTGGTCCAAGGGTGCGCAGCCGCGCCGGCGACCGCTCCCACCATGGCAAACGGCATCGCGACGACAAAGAGCGGCACCCCTATGCCGTATCCCACCCATTGCAGCGCGACATTGTCACGCTTCCGGCCCGCCTCCACCACTTGCTCGGCCGGATACAAGGGAAAGGTGCCGTACTCGCTGCCCAGGCTGGCACTCTCGCCGATCGTCCGGCAACGGGCCTCGGCCAGAGGCGGCATCATGATCACCAGGCACCACAGCAGCATCAACACCATCTTCATAGTTCTCTCCTCCCTCGTTCACCACGGGCTGGTCGCGGCGGAGCTGTATTGCCTTCCATGAGATCGGCACCCATCATGAGCAGGAGCAAAGCACATCCTGTGCCGGGGCAGCCAGTCAACGGCGGAACTGCATCCGTGCTGCCCTGCCGTCGGTAATATCGTCAGGATCGATTTGGGCGGCGCAGAGCAAGCTTAGAGTGAGCGGTTTCGCTCGGCCCGCGCAGTGCGGAACAGGAGGACGATTCGACAAGTCATGCTTTCGCGAGATCTCCGGTACCAATGCAGAGAGCGTGTGCACTTCGCTTCACAGGTCCTCGTTACCCTCATCCTTCTTGCCAGGATGACTGGCCGAACGCTCGCACGGCCAGATACGCGACGTTCCGTTTCCAATAGGCAATCTTCGCCCGCGTCATCAATTCGAGAAACAGATCATCGGCATCCTTCCGATTGAACATCCTGCCGGCGGGCGTCACCTCGCCGTGCGGAAGCTTCACGCTGCCTCCGCATTGATACAACAGATCATGCAGGATCGGAGCAATCAGCGAGAGCTCAAACGAGGCGATGATGGCCCAGAACAGGCGCGGAATACTGGCCAGGTCGCTTTGAAAGCCGCGCTTCACCGTCAGGTGCGAGCCGTCCAGCGTGGCATACCGGCAATCTTCGGCCAGCACCCACAGCCGCCCATCGTGAGTCAGGACCGGAACGGGCAGCGCGGGTATCGCGGCAGCCCCATGCTCCACTGTCTTTGTGGCGGCATTCCTCACATGGGCGCGCAGGTCGGCTGAGGAAATCTTCCGATTGGCCTCGCCAAGATCAAAGGTATAGGTATTGGTCAGCGCGGCGACGAGACTATCGTTGTCCGCGAGCGTTGGCGGGCTGCCGGCCATCGGAGATTTGGACGGCGCCTCACGTTCGACGACGCGGTCACGAGTGACCACCAGGGAGAGCGTGCGCCCTTGATCGGTCAACTGCAGAGTCACAGTCTCGCCCTGCTCAAGCCGCTTCTCGATACCCGCGAACTGCCTGATGAGTTCCGAGAGATACCCATGGGCTTGCAGAAATTGCATCTGTACCATATCGGGCATACCGGTCTCCCTCGGTTGATTGATGGCCCGCGCGTCGACCGCGGCATCATGCCCAAACCGGCGAGCTTCCTCAAGCCTGTTCGTCTCTGTCGCGGAGCGAGGCCTTACGGCAACGAGACCGACCGGCACAGACGTGCACGAGTATGACGAGCGGCCTGAGATGAGTGCTGAAGGAGATCCTTAGATGAGGACAGGAGAAGCGGCCCTGGGAGGGAACGTCGCCGCCTTCGCTTCTCGGGCGAAGGCGGCTGGAAGCGGACTGACCGCACAGATCAGCCGATGCGCACGGGCAGCGGCCGGCGATCGTTAGGGCGTCGAAATGATCGGAATTTCCCGCGCCGATTCTTCTTTGAACTCTTCCATCTTTTTATGCACGGCCTGGAGAATTTCCGGATTGCTACGGCAGGCCTCATTGCAGGTTTCGCCCATTTGAAGAATCGAACAGTGCTCGCGAGCAGTCGCTTTTCCCTGTACGCCGTTCATTTCGAAGCTGACCTTGACGGGCTCCTTATGCAGCGGACACATGGTCTCGGCGACGATGGTGTCCTTGACGGTCTGCGGATGTCTTGCAAAGAGGTGTGCCATATACGCTCCTTACTGTGTGACGGGGTAATTGATGTGACAGCGGCCTTCCACGACTCTATCAAGAGACCCGTCCGGCGCAAACTTCTATCGCAATTATCGCAGGGAGACTCACGGAGGCATCGTCGGCTCCGAATCGATGACTCGCCTTGGCGATTCTCAGCTTCGCTCACGCTTTTCCACGCCCTGGAGTATGCTGGCGTCGGAAGATCTGTGCAAAGACCGGCCATCGCCCAAATCAGGAGGAATGCTGCATGCGATTCGTGAAGGTAAAGGACGAGGAACGGACTGGTGAAGTGGCCATTAATCTTGATCTGGTGAGGGAAGCCCATTTCGGAGGCGGCTTGTTGCACCTGTATTTCGAGCGCAGCTCCTCGGCGCATGATGATATGACCTTTACCGGCGAGAATGCCCAAAAAATCTGGGCCGCCATGGAATAACCGGCACCGCCTTCTCCTCACCGTCGTACGTGAACGGCAACACCGTCATCGATCTGCGATTCGGGACCTGCGCGGCCTGATTCATGGTATAGCTACGTCTGGCGTATCCACGCTGGGCTATCTACGTGCAACGGATCACCTGAGGATCTCATGTCCAATCATCGCACCGACCTCAAACGTCTTGCCCGGCGCGCCATGCTCGACCGCGGGTTGTGGCCGGACTTTTCTTCCAAGGTCATGGCGGAACTCGCCCAGATCCGCACGGCGGCGGCCGATCAGGCGACTGACGTGCAAGACCTCAGAGACTTGCTGTGGGTCTCCATCGACAACGACGATTCTCTCGATCTGGATCAGCTGACCGTCGCGACCGAGCATCCCGACCACTCAGTTACCCTCCAGGTGGCCATTGCCGATGTCGACGCGCTCGTGCACAAGGACTCCGCCCTGGACAGCCATGCGCGGCACAACACCACCTCCGTCTATACGTCCGGGGATATTTTTCCCATGTTGCCGGAACCGCTCTCCCACGACCTCACCTCGCTCCGTGAACATCAGGATCGGCTCGCGGTGGTGACGGAAGTCGTGGTCGGGTCAAACGGAACGGTGATCGGCGCCTCCCATTATCGTGCGCTCGTTCGCAACCATGCCAAACTCGCCTACGACAGCGTGGCCGCCTGGCTCGCGGGGACGGAAACCGGCCCGGGCGACATCGGTGACGTACGAGGAATGGATGCGCAACTGCGCCTTCAGGACCAGGTTGCGCAACAGCTGAAGAAACGCCGTCACCAGCAAGGCGCCTTGAGTCTCGAAACCATCGAGCCGCGCGCCCTGTTCGACGGCGAGACCTTGATCGGCATCACGGTGGACAAGAAAAATCGCGCGAAGGAGCTGATCGAAGATTGCATGATCGCCGCCAACCAGGCGACCGCGGCCTTTCTCAAGCGCCAAGGCATTCCGTCGTTCCGCCGGATCCTCCGGTCTCCGGAGCGCTGGCAACGGATTGTCGATGTCGCGGCGGCATGGGGCGTGCCCCTCCCGCCCCGTCCGGATGCCCAGGCGCTCGATGCGTTTCTCGTCGCACGGCGCGCGGCCGACCCGCTCACCTTTCCCGATCTGTCGCTGGCCATCGTCAAACTCATCGGCCGGGGAGAATATGTCCTCGATGACGGAACGGGCGGCGCGCCGGAACATTTCGGGTTGGCGGTAAAAGGCTATACCCATTCCACCGCGCCCAACCGGCGATACCCCGATCTCGTGACGCAACGCTTGTTGAAAGCGGCTCTGGCGGGGACACCCATGCCGTACCGCCCGGACGAACTGAAGTACCTGGCCGACTACTGCACCGAGAAGGAGGATGATGCGGAACGGGTGGAACGGCAAATGAGAAAGTCCGCCGCAGCCTTGCTGCTGCAACGCCGCATCGGGGAGCGGTTCGAGGCCATCGTGACCGGCCTGTCCGACAAAGGAACCTGGGTGCGCCTGCTCGATCCGCCGGTTGAGGGCAAGCTCTCCGGAGGACTCGCCGGACTCGACGTCGGCGACAGCCTGACGGTTGAACTGGTCAGCACGAATGTCGAACGCGGCTTCATCGACTTCGCGCGCATCCCGTCCTAGAGAAGCCCGCCGGCGGCGAGCGGCGCTTACAGCGCCCAGCTCGGAAGATCGCCGCAATTCGCCCCTTGCCACTCACCGCCTACGTATTCCTTCAACACGATACCGGTGAATCGCTCCATTTGCCCTGGCGTCTTGGTATCGGTGGGATCGTGTTCGTTCACAAAGCTCTCTTGCGCCGGATCCCACCGGTACACTTTGGTCGCCTTCCCGGTTTCATGCGGGACGACATGAATCGAATTGCACTGGTCATCGTAATGGATCTTGTGGCTTTTGCCCCACATGCCCTGAGTATGGTCGACGATGTGGGGCGGCAACGACGTCGACGTGGGCGGCCGACCGGGAACGACCGCCGAGGCCGACTCCCCCTTAAGCATGCCCATCCCTTCCACATTCAAGGTCTCTTCCCGCCCGCACATGTTCATCACGGTCATTTCGGAAGTCGTGATGTCCAGAATTCTCCAGTGATTGGCTAACCAGAAATCATGGCGCTTCTGGTCGCCATACTCGCAGTCCGGCTTGCCTTCCAGCTGATGGTCCGAGCGAAAGATACCCGTGAGGTTGTGGTTCTTCCGATCATGCACCTGCGCAAAACAACATTCCGGACGCTGCGGACAATGAATCGCCCCGAGCAGAAACAGATCCGCCACACGGGTGTTGCAGTCCGGTTCGGGCAATCCGGCGGCCTGATTCGCACCGGAGGTAGGACCAAAGACGATCTGCCCCTCGGTCGTACTCGGAAACTCTAATCCGGAACGTTGCAGCAGGCCGGACGGTCCGGGCGACAAGGACGCCCTGTCCTGTTGCACGACGTGGGCCAATTCGTGGCCGAGCAGTGGAAATGTCTCCCTCCTCCCGGCATTGGCTGCGGCTGATCCGAATACAACGTGGTGCCCCACCGTATAAGCTCTCGCTTGAACTGCCTCAGCAGAGGCCGCGGCCTGCGCATCACGATGCACGCGTACCTTTCCGAAATCATGTCCGAACCGCGACTCCATCAGCCCACGGATTCCTGGCTCCAACGGCACTCCGGGCGAGGCCAGCGCGGCATGAACGGGTTGCGGCATCGCGCTGGTCCAGGCATGGGGCAGCGATGGCTCGCGCCGTCGCGCGCGGCAATCCTCACAGGTGTTGCCGCAGGAGCAGGAGCGGCCGGCGCGCGTCGTATCGGACGACCGTGAATGAATCTGCAGCCTACCTGTCATCCCGCACCCCCGATGTCACGAGCCGGCGTCGCTATAGACACCTCAGTCATTCCTGATCGAATCGGAACTGCCGCGCATACCAGCCGAGATAGTACGTTTCGGCATTCTGTTGACGCATCAGCTCGATACGTTCCTGGTGACGGCCTTCCGCCTCAAGTTCCTCGTACCGATCAAAGTCGATCTTCTCCAAGTTCGGATCATGCAACTGCGCAAAGTAGCGCGGAGGCTGACCGGCAGGCTGAATGAAGAACAGCTTCCGATCGATGTCGTAGCCGTAGGCCACGGACTGCCAGACACCTTCCGGTGTTTGGGAATGGACCCATTTTCTGACGCCGCCGGTTTCCTTTTCCAGCCAATCGAGCGCATCTATTTGGGCCCATCCCATATCTGCCCCGGACGGATGGCGGAATCCGACTTGCCCGGGGGCTCCGGGATGGGTGTGGGAGACGGTGATCCACAGGCCCGGCGGATGCGCAATTCCCTTGCCCGGTCGTCCCGTCACCACTGCATAGGTGCCACGAGGATATCCGGGGCTATTCTCGATCGCTTTGATGATTCCCACTTCGACCTCGTCTGGGCCACGATTCTCAGCCCAGGTCGTATACACCTCCATCAGAGATTTCCGATCGGACGCCACTGCGACGATCGTCCCCGGCGCCTGAGGTCCAGGCTCTTCAACCAGCACCGTGCAATTCGTCGGCGTATCTGAGAATCGGCACCAGGTGCCATTGGGCTGCTCTTTCCACTTGTGCCCATTACCCAAATCGACTTCATGGGTATATTTTCCGTCACCGCCGCTGATGGACACTTTGTCAGACCGTTTGACGATGGCCAGTTCCTGATCGGCCAAGTCCTGGGGCAAGCCGGAGGGAAATTCCGCCGGATCACCGGTCCTGGCTAACAAAGCCTGCTCCTCCGGCGAGAGGTTCGGCAACCCTGGAGGGGATTCTCGCACCGCTGAGGGATTCGGGCTTGTGGACGCATCCGGAACCCTCGATTGACCCGGCACCCCATCGGGACCCGGCGTTGCCGAAGGCGCAGGCGTCTTGGGAACATCAGGGAAGATCCGCGCAAGGTCGCGGGCCAGTCCTGCCACCCGGGGAACCTGTTTCATCGCGGCCAGCGATTTTTGGAGCATCGCCACCGGGCCGATTTCAATCCCCACCAGCGCGAGCAGCAGCTCGATGATGGTCGGCCCGACCAACTTGCCGACCTCATAGGCGAATATCGGCAAGCTCCGTTCGATCAAGGCGTTCACGGTGGCCGCCTGGTTTCTGCCGAACTCTTCACCCAGCGCGGTCGCCAATTCCTCCCCGTCCGGATCGTTCAGCGTCAGAATCGTCTCGCGCGCAGCCGCCTCCATGGCCGCCCACTGCTGAGGATTCAACAATTGCACGAGGTCGATCATTTCATCGGCCAACCCCCGCACAGCACCGATCGCAAAGGGTGTCGGAAAGACCGTATTGAGCGCGCTCATGCGCCGAAGCTTCGCCGACAAGGCAGCGAAGTCGGCGCCCTCCAGCCCCTTGCCCATTCCAGCGAGAAACGCCGACGCATTCTGAAACGCCGACACCAAGGGATCTTCGAACTCTCCGCCGGTGTGGGAAAACAATCTGCCTGCGCCCGGCGGCGACAAGACTCCGCCGTCCTCGGTCACGAAGGCTTCGACCTCGGGCCGCCCTTGCACGTTGGAGACCGAGTAGTTCCCCGGTTCATTCGTGCCCGCGTGAAAGAGGGTGGACGAATTGGTAAAGCGTGAATAGCGGCCTGACAGCCCTTCCCACTCCAGCCGGTACAGCCAGAGCCTGCCGTACTCATGCAGGATCACAATCGGCTCCCGCAGAGCGATGGCTTCCACGATCGCATGGCTGCGTTGCGCGGCGGGCACGTTCACGGGCAGACGTTCGCGCGCGACGAGGCTCGCGGGCCACGAACTCCCCCAGGTCCCGACCTCCTGGCCGGTGAACTGCGGCGGGCGGTCCGCCAGAAATTCTTCCGAATCCGGTTCCTCCTCGTCCGTGTAAAACAGCGGGGCCACCACCGGCCTGGCCCGCAGGTGAATGGGGGCACCGCTTTCGAAGCTTGCCGCCGCTCCTTCGGCTTCTTGCTCCGCCGCCTCGCGATGAGTGAGCGTGCCGCGACCGTCGATCGGACGAGCGACCGTCCGGCGATATTGCAGGAGGTGGGCGACTTCGTGCGCGACGACAGGCGGAGAAGGATTGGGGGACGCGAAGACCAGCGTTTCCGGCCAGGCAGCGGCACGCGCCCCTGAGTCTGTCAGGAGAGACGAGGCGCCACGGTAGGACCGTACAGCGGATAAATCCGCGGCGAACGCTCGCTCCATGCCGGCTTGGAAAGGAACCGACCCGCTCGCCCCGCGCGGGAAAATCGAGAACCGGCTCGGGTGGTGCGCAAAGGGAGAGGGCGCGGAGAGGGATTGCTCTTCCCCCGCCTGCAGGGTGTGCTCGGCCGCACGTGCGTCCGACCGGACAGTCCCCAGCAGCGCCGATGCCCCCTCCTGCTGTGCGGCGGCTGCTCTCGCCTGTTGGAGCCGCTCCATGGGCCTCTCATGACAAGCCGGCTAGTGCCGCTACTTGCCTCGTCCCTTCCCCCGGATCGGGCGCGGAGGTGTCGGTGCCGGTTGATCGCCGAAGCGCTTCTTCTCTTCTTCGATCAATTTTTCCAACGCTTTGATCTCCGCCTGGTAGCCGGCGAGCTGCTGGTCGATCTGCCGCGTGAACGTGGCTTTCGCCTCGGTGAGATTCGTCACCCTCGTCTTCAACTCCGCCACTGTTGCCTCCCGGACGGCAATCGTAGCCGCCTGGGTGGGCGGTCTCTTAAAGGCCGCCTCCAAGGACGCTCGCGCTTCACCGATCACTTTCGCCTGTTCTGCCACGATCTCATTCAAGGTCGCCATTGCTGTTCTCCTTTAGCCGCGTAGTAGGTGACGGAACCAATCGGTGGTTGAATATTCATCGTTCGTCTCTCGTGAAGCGTCGTTCGTCGCAGGATGCGCAAAATGGCTGTCCAGCAAGGCCGCAGTCAGTGAAGACCCGAGGCGTACCCTTGCGGTACGTTGAGGGCCTGAACGCAACGAGAACGCCGCTGGCGGCCATTTTCCGCATCCTGCCTTCTCTAGGGCCGGTTGAAGCCCGAGATCGGAGACGGAAGCCCCCCGAAATTCACCGGATTGGCCTGCGCCAGGTTGCCCATGTAGACCGCGTCCTTCATGCCATGAAAATCCACGGAGGGAATCGGGACGTTGGTCTTGAGATGGTTGCCCATCACGATCGCGCTTCTAGCCGAGAGCGACACGGTCGCGGTTCCCTGAGCGGCCACGCTGGCGTGCCAGCAAAAGTTATTGCTGAAGAAGAGCCGCTCGAAGCGCCTGAACAATTGATCGCTCACATTCTGCTGGGCGACCTCGACCAGCGCCGTTCGGCCGGGCCCGAGGAATTTGTTGTCGAGAATCTGCGCGCTGAATCCGAATACGACTTGGCCTGCGCCGAACGTGAGCACCTGCTCCAACCAGCCCCGCATCCAGAGCGCGCGATGCTCCTGGTTCGCGTCCAATAATGCCGCATTGGCATAGGTGACGAGATTGCTCTGCACCCGCGCCTCCAGGATGAGATCGGTGAAAATACCCCACGACAAGGCGCTGATGGTCGCATTATCAGGCGAGACCCCGGTATTCATCACCTCACAGGATTCCACGCACAATTCGCCCAACTGCAGAGAGGCGCCGATCCCGATCGAGGGCGCTTGCTGGTAGCCGCAGTTCAGCACACGGTTGTCGGTCAAGGCACATTTCGCCAGCCCGACCACACTCAGCATGCCCCACAGCCGCATATCCTCCACGCGATTGCCGCTGCACGTCAGGGAGGTGTGAAAGACCGCCGTGATTCCTCCGCCGCCCCGCAGCAGGCTATTGTCGCTCACCACGTTGGCCGTGCCGCCGCTGCTCGCGATGGGCCAGGTAGTATTGGTCAGGCGATTCCCTTCGACCCGGACGCGGCTCGAGGCCGCGAGCAGCAGGCCGAACCGGACTTCCTGCCCTTCGTTGTCCACGCGATTGTCGAGCAACCCGGCGCCTTCGTTGCCGACCAGCACGATGCCGTCCTGCACCCCGAGGATCAGGTTTCCCGCAACTCTGCCTCCGGTCGTGCCGAGACTCCCGTTAGGCCCCAGCCTGGCCAGCACGAGCGCGATGGGGCGCACCGCCTCCGCTTCCTTCAGCAGGGAGCGGAGTTGATTGCGCTCGACCACGGCGTCGCGCCCGCTCACCGCAATGCCGCCGTAGTGGGGGGAATTGTAGAGCAGGATGTTGTCGCTGATGACACAACCGTCGGCGGCCACGTCGATGCCGAAGGCCTTGAGGGTTCCTGCCTCCGTCTCCACGCCCAGCCGCGCGATGGAATTTCCGGTTATGGTCGAGCCGGCCGCCAGTGAAAACGGCACACCGGTCGGCAGGCCGTTGTTCAGCACGATGCCGAAGACAAATCCGATCAGGCGATTGTCCTCGATGCGCGCCGGGAAGGACAGGTCCTGCAACAAGAGGCCTACTAGCCCGCCGTCGCTCTTCCCGTTGATCACGGCGTTGAAGGAGTTGCCTGTGATGACGACGCCCGTCGTATCGGCAAGCGTCCAGACTCCGTATTGCACATGGTTCACCGCACAGTTCGCCACCCGCACATCGGTGCAGCGGCTGATGACGAGACCGGCGATCCCCTTCAAGGCCTGCGCCTGCAGCAAGCAGCGCTCGATCGTCGTATCGCGGCAACGATCCACGGTGACCATGGCTTCGAGCTTCTGCTGGCCCTTGGCCTCCAGCACAAACGACAGGCCGGAGACGGTCACATGCTCCAAGAGCACACCATCGGGGTGCCCGATGTGGAGCAGCTCCGTGCCATTCGTTCGCAGGACGCGCGCGCCCACCGTTTCCCCGTGCAAGGACACGTTGGATTGTTCGATCCGGATCGGCGCCGTAATTTCATGCTCGCCGACTTTGAGGCAGACGCAGCCGCCTTCCTCCGGCAGGGAATCGATCGCCGCTTGAATATTGTCCCCCGGCCGTACCACCACCGTGCAACAGCCTGGCGTCAGCTCAGTGAGCGGAGGAAACACCGTGCGGCAATCGTGGAGGGACCCGTCGGCTTCGAGAATCGCCAGATGGCAGTAATGATGGTACAGCCCGAGCGGCGGTGCCGAGGAGAGCCGTTCGATGTCGGCATCCGCGGTCCTGGCCGCGAAACACCAGTGATCGCCGCTGTGCGCTGTTCCCCCTGCCTGGACGGTCAGCGTGGCTTGTATCCCATGCTCTAACACAAAGCTGGGATTGGCCGCGGACAGTTCGATCAACCCGTCGGTCGTCAGATCCAGGTTCACCAGTTGCGTCCCGTCCGGCTTGCGCACGATCCCCGTCTGATCCCACCGGATCACGCGCAGATGTTTGGTCGCGTCGGCCACCCCCTGGGGAAAATCGGCGACAGGCAACCCCGGACTGAACGTCAACGTCTTGTTGGTGTCATCCACGGTGACCTTGCGCATGTCGCCGGGCAGGCCGGCGAACTCGCGCGTATCGCTGCTGAACTCCACCCAATCTCCGGTCTTGATGCGGAGGACGTTATCGCGCCCGAGGCTATCCACGCGCACTGTCGTCCGGCCGGCGAAGACTTCCGCGATGGACGTGGCGACATGCGCATTCTCTCGCGACCACTTCACCTTGGCGGCGGTAGTGGTCGCGCTGTGCACCTCGACCCGGTACAGGTGGTTCTCCAAGCCGCGATACCCCCCGGTCGGTGGCACGAGACAAGGATCGGGCTCGGTGGTCACCGCCACCGTCGTCGTGGTCAATCGCGCCGCCGACGGGCGGTTCCCCGCAGGCCAACCGGGAATGTCCTCCAAAGGAGTCTCACAGTTCACGTCCGCCGGGATGCCGCCCAGAATCCTGACCTGCCAAGCCGTCTGATATCTGGTGGTCGAATCGACATTCACGGCCGGTTCGATCAAGTCCGGCGCTTGGAGGTAAGTCACCTCCCGCCGCCACACGTCGAGGTAGACAAGCGACCGCACTTGAGGCGGAATCGCCACCGGACCGCCGAAGGGCTGATCCTTGACCAATAGTGCCGCCGTGCCGTATTGCTCTTCGATCGTCGCATCGAGCGCCGGCGCAGTCCCGTGATTCTCCGCCACGTACCCATCGACGTACATCCGCCCCTGCCCGACGGTCAATTCCCCGCCGATGAGGCCGATCTTGAATCCCTCCGGTGTCTCAGCCGGCACCCCGCAGCGCCCCACGACGTCGATGGTCTCCGCCCGCCAGCGGCGATCCTGAAGATCGACAGACTCATTCCAATCGGCATCGAGATCCACTCGCCCCTGCTGCCGCAGCACGCCCTGGTAATGCTTTTCAGGGTTGAATCGTTTACGGCTGTAATCGCCACTCATGTGCGCTCTCCCATTCAAAAAGCCGGTTCATGTTCAGGGCCCGGACGTTCCCGGTTGCTAGGTCGCGTGAAACAGCCCTGCCTCCAGTCCGAACCGGAGATATTCCTGTAACCTGATCTTCAGGTTGTCTTCGCGTTGCGGGGCGAACACCTCGTGAAACACCCCCATTTCGGATTCATCGTCCGCCCCGCGACGGATGTCTTCCGGGCAGGTATCCGCGAGCTGCCCGTAGGCCGCCTGCCCAAAACGGCGAGCGGTAAAAGCCGGTCTGACGCGCGCCTGCGTGGCTGCCGTGATGGCCTGTCGTTGCGGACCGGTGAGGCTGCCCTTAGGTAGGTCGGCCTCCAGCAGCGCCGCTTCCACCGCCAGATCCGGCTGGCAGCGGTACCGTCGCGGCACAATCGAATTCAGTGGCACAAAGGAAAATCGGCAGCAGCCTTGCTGGTTCTGATCGGACCAGACCGGGTGACTCCAACTGTCGCCGGCCGCGAGGGCCGCCGCAAAGATCGTATTCGACGCGAGCTCCAGTCGCCTCGTGCGCACCTTGCCCATCACCGTGCAATTGACGAGACTCAAGACCCCGCCTGCGCCTTGTCCGTCGAGGGCCGCATAAGCGACCCCGGTCGGCGCGGTCGCATCGACCAGCGTATTGGTGATCGAGACCTCGGAACTGTCCACGGCGCGGATTCCGCCCATGAGACAATGATCGATCTCGACTGTTGTCCCTTCCTGCTCGACCACCAGCGACGGTGCGGCAGGCGACACCGGCTCACCTTCTCTCGTCAGACTCAGCCCCGGCACCAAGGTGCAATGGCGAAGTCGCAGGAGACGCGTCCCGGCGCCGCCCGCCGCCGTCACCAGCACCCGCCCGCCGGTGATGAGAAGTCCGTTCAAGGTCAGTTCCGCCCCCGGCGCCAACGTGATCGTCCAATCGCCGGTGAGCACCAGGGCAGGGCGATGTTCGTTGGCGGCGCGGACCTCCACCTTGGCGGCCGCAGGAAGATTGAGGCTCAACGTTTCCGCGTAACGGCCGCTGTCGCCGATCTGTACGATCCCGCCGGCCTGGGACGCGGCCAGTTCGGTTTGCAGGCTCTGTCCCTGGGTCACGGCGGCGAACCCGCCGCCCAGCGCAAAGGTCTTGCCGCGCTCGTACGATCCGCCGCCGGTCGGCATACTGAATCCATAGTGATAGGTGACGCGAAGATTGACCGGCGGCGTGCCCGGCGGCACGGCAATCCGCCCCAGCACCGGATCGATGGACAGCCTGCTCACCGGCAGATGCGCCCAGGTCGCGCCGTCATCCGACAAGTTGCAGACATGCACCTGTCCCAGGCTGGTATCCAGATTGTCCGCCTCCACAAACAGGCTTAACTGCGGGCCGTAGTATTGCGCCAGGTACTTGTGCAACACCCTGCGGCTGATCGGTTCCGGCACGTTCAGAGGTTCGGCCAGGTGGGTGATGTCCGTCTCCGACTGCGGCCGCGTGAACAGTGGCTGATTATTTCCCAACGGACTGAACAGGAACCGTTGATCATCGACCGGGAAGGCGGGAGCGCGGCGCACCGCAAAGGCATCCAATCGCCAGAGGAACAGGCCGATGTTGGGAATGTTATACCGCCCCTGCTGGGTCTCGATCCGCCGCATATTGACGGAATGGGCGATCCGGTTGAAGGCCGTGCCACGCCGTTCCAAGGCTTCCGAATCGCGCAGATCGGCGGTGGCAAGATTGCTCGGGCGCAAATGGTTCATGTACTGGCTAGTCTGGAGCCATTGAAAGAACTCCACCACGCGCGCGTTCCACCCGGTCACATCCCGCGCCAACTGTTCGAGGACCGTCGCCGTGCCCTTGCGCCGCCGATAGGCGATGGTGTTGGCCACTTCGGCGCGCGCGCTTCTCGTCCGCTCGGTCACCCCGTGCAGAGTCCGATACCCGATCAGATCACCGATGTAGGGCGCCACCCAGTCGGCGCAGGTCTCGATAAATTGATCGTCGTAGAGTTGATCGAGATTTTCCCGCAGCAGGGCGATGTCTTCCGCCAGCACCTCACACAAGGCGCGCAGGCCACTACCCTGTTCCGCATCACGAATGCGGTAGAGCGCAGGAAGCAGCTGGTACAATTTATCGGCTTCAGGATTCATTGGATCGCCTTCAGTTGGATCAATGACGCGGGATCGAGCAACAACAATTCGGCCGCCGACACCAGGCCGTCCGCGCCCATCGCCGGGCGGTCCGCGATCAGACGCGGTTGCAGCGCCGGCAGCGCCTGGTCCTTGCGTGCGAACCGGTCCAGATCCACCGCCACCACCCCCGGGACGGCCTGGATCGCGGCGATCACCTCGCTCAGCGCCACCGGCTGCCCGAACCATCGGGCTTCGAACGCGTACCGTGATTGAAGATCGGCGGAGATGGCCGTCATCACCACGTCGCTCACATGGTCCGGCGCGATCGTGACCGTGCCTTCGATCTCAAACCAGGCCTGCCGGTATGGCATCACCGTGAACGCGACGAAGGGATCGCCGTAGGTCCGCAACGACGCTTTCAACTGGGTGATGACGGAGCCATCTTCAGCCAACAGTTCACCGTTCGGACCGGCGACGGTGAGGAAGATGCTGCGCCTGCGGCCATCCCATACCCAGACAGCCTGGGCCTTGGCGACACCGGAAAAGGTCCTCGCGAAGTCTTCGTAATCCTGCAGCGAAACGGCGCGCCCCAGCGTGAGCATGGTCAAGGGCGCGTTCGTCCGGGCCTCGTCTCGCGATTCGGGATCCTCGGCCCCTTGCGCGGCCTCCGGGTTGACCACGCCCTTGAGCCCGAGAGGTCGGGTCATCAACAGGCTCAATTGCCCGGCGCGCACGAGTCCGCCCAACCCGGTGCCTTTGCGATACTCGGCGCGCACGTTGTTCTGGCCCGTCGGCAGCCGCGCTCCGCTGATTCCGTCACCGAACCGGATGGTGGTCCGGCCCTCGTCGTCGCGCCTGGTGATGTAAATGCGCTCGGTCGGGCCATGCCCGTAGAAAAACGGCACTTCCTCCCACAAGACCTCGTTGACGTAGACTTTCAGTGTCGTAGCCGATCCGTCCGGCGTATCGGCTCCGATATACGTCACGGGCGGTTGCCGCAGCGTGAATTGCTGATACGCGACCGATGCGTCTCCACTGCCCAGCGGTTCCTTCACACTGTCGCCGTGGGTGGCGGCCGCGACATTCGCGTTGATGCGCAGAGTACTTCGCTCGTACACGTGGATTGACGCACCGGCCAATTGGAGCGTGGTGCGGTCCCGATCGTGCGTGACGGCACTGAGAGGATTGTCGCTGATAAAGACAATCTCATTGACCGTTTCATCCCCGTCCGACGGAGCGACCAATTCGATACTCCCGGCACCGAGCGTGACCGACCCGGTTTGCCCGTCACGGTCCATGACGCGCAGACGCAATGTCGGTGGAGAGGATTCCATCAGCGCGGCACCGAACTCCGTCGGAGCGAGAGGGGTCAAGACAGAACCTTCGACTGCCAAGGGGGCCGCAAGCAGGGACAGCAGATCTCCCACGCTGAGAAACACAAACCCGCCCGAGTCCAGCATGAGGATGGGCGGAAGCTCGATACCGGGGACATCCGGCAGATCAGGCAGATCGGGCCCATCACCGGGAAGATCCACGGGCGGGACTTTCTGCGTCGATCCGCGAGGAATGGCAGTAACCCGGATGCGTTGACGTGTTCCGCTCACCGCAAGCGGGCGTCCCGCGACAAGCCCCTCGACGACCTGCGCACAGGACACGATGTCGCCATACACGGGATACGGCAGCGGCAGTTCGGCCAGGGCGAGGGCTTCGCTTTGAACCGCGACCGTCATCGTGCGCAACAGATCCAGCTTCGAGTCGACGCCCCTCGCCCACCCGGCGCTCAGGCTGAGTCTCGTGCCATTGCCGGCGATGCCATACCGGGCGACCGAGCGATGAACGACCTCGGTAATCGTGGCGAAGGTCCACCGGCGCGCGCCGTCATCCGGATCGTCTTGCTCGATGACGGTAAAACTGTCTTTCATAATTTTGTCGTTCCTACTGCTGAGCGTGAGGCGCGTCACGGTTTCGCCGGCGTCCAGGGCCCACTCGCTGAAGGTGCCCTGAAACTGGCCCCCGCTGTACTGTGGTTGTAGCGGCGCATTGTGCCCGAAGGGCGACGCCTGGCTGCGCAAGACATAGACTCCCGGTTGAGTCGCCGCAATCGTTCCGGCAGTGGGTGAAATGGTCGCGAGACGCACCTGCGTGCTCAGACGCCCAGGATGCGAGATCACCGCGGTCACGCGGCGGATCGACGCCTCAAATCCTGCGCCGCTCTCGGCCACGATGAGCAGCACCTCTCCGACCGCGAGACTCACATTCGTTCCTGCCAACCAGACTTCCGCCATGTTCCAGCTGAGCGATTGCGACTCGGTGTGCTGGGCCGCAAGCGCGTTCCATGCCGGTCTCGCGTCGATGGCCTCGATCGTCTCGAAGATCTGCGGCTGTTCATCGGGACCGGGAATGCTTTGCACCTTGGTCCCGATCGCCAAGGTCATCGGCTGGGCCGCCTGTTCCGGCAGGCCGGGGCTCTCTTCCAGCGTGAAGGCCACGTGGGTGGAGGCAGCCAGGCCGGGACCGAGCTGATAACCGAGCAGGCGCGCCTGTTCCAGAATGGAGAGTCGCTCAGTGGCCGTGCGCACATACGATTCGTTGGCGATGCGCTCTTGATAGAAGGTGAGGATATCGCCGGTGACGGCCCAGGCGTCCAGCAGCGCGATGGTGAAATCGTCGTCGTCGCGAGTCCTCAGCCCGCGCAAGACAGGCCAGCGTCCGTCGGACAACCGCGCATGGAGGCTCTGCCGGAATGTCTGGTAGGTCCCCGCGCGATAGGCGATGGCCGACAGCCCCGGACGGTTGAAGAGCAACGCGGGAGTCGCGGCGTGGATACCGGCGCAGCAGCCGCACTCGTTCCGGCCATCCTGACTCATTTCCCTCCTCCCAATGTGATGGTCAACCGGCCATGCTCAGGAAAATTGCGATCATTGTCCAAGCGCGGAATCTCTAACGCAGCCATGTCCAGTCGTCCGTTATCCAGGCCCGCACTCTCCGGCACCCCCTGCCGCTGGAAGGTCCGTACCTCCACCGACTCGACGCCTGTGACCTGGTGCGCGGCCCCGTAAATCGAACTCAGGTAGACCGGCTGCCCGAAGGTCCAGCGGTCCGGGTGGAAGAGGCCTTGGCGCCCGTCCAAGAGGTCGCGGTTGCTCAGCGCCTCAAAGAGCTCCCGCTCCACGTCACTCCGGAAATGGTCGGTCCGCACGCAGACATGCAGATCGATTTCCAACGACACGAACTGCGGGCCGTCGATTTCCAGATCGTGGCCGGCCATGCGATACCGTTCGACATGCGCGCGGATGTCCGTCTCGAACTCGTCTGAGACCCCGGCGCCGCCCTCGCGATCGACTGTCACGAACACCGTGTGCCAACTGCCCGTCCACCGAAACGTCGCGGCGGCCCGTTGCACGTCGTCTCGACGTTCGGTTACCTCGGCATAATCGGCTTCTGTCACAGCGCGTTCCTGAATGCGATAGGCCACGGGCGCGCGTTGCCGCACATCCTGCAGCGATTCAGGGTCCTGCCCGCCGACGGCCGGCAGAGGATTACGCACCAGCGAAATTTCAGGAAGGTCCAAAGCGATGTGAACCAGGGAATCGGCTCCGATGTTCCCCGCGCGGCCATTGCCGACGCGGTACCGGGCGGTAATGGCCGTGCCCGGCTCAGGACGCCGGCCATGCACGTCGTCTCCGAAACGGATCGTTCCACCGCCCTGGTTGTCCACCTCCACGACATACTCATCCGCTTCCGCGCCGCTGTTCAGCAGATCGCGCCGCGCCGTCCAATTCGTCGTGTCCGCGGCTGTGGTTCCCGTCAGGCGGATGGCCGGCTGCACATCCCGCAAGTCCCACTGCAACGCAGCCCGCGCAGAAAGCGCGTGATCGTAGGCAGGCCCGGCATGTGTGAGCGGCCCCTTGGAGAGACGCGGCCGGAAACGCGGTGGAACCGGCTCGCGAGTTAGGACGGCGCATCGATCCGCCCCCTTCGATCGCGGCATGAACAGAAACGGCTCCGGCACAGATCCCAGCGATTCATCCGCCAACGTGAGACCATGATCGGCCAGGACGAGATTCCCGCGCGCCACAGTGACCGCCTCCCGATATCCCGCCTGCGTAGCCGCGGAAAGGCAGAAGGGAAACGGCAAGGCGTCTTCCTGATGCCAGATGATGTCGGTGATCTGCTGATTGGTCACCGGATCGGTAAGCGGCCCGCCCCCCTCGGCCGTCGCGGCGATTCGATCCAGCCGTACGGCGTGGCGCTTGGTGGGATCTGCATCTGAGGGCGAGCCGGTTTCCGGCCCGATGACCTCTTCAAACAGCAAGATCATGCCCGGCTGCAACTGTGGGTGATGACCGGCGAGCGTGGCCGAGGTCGCGCCCTTCGGCAGGCAACAGCGTTCATCGCTCCAACTGTAGAAGCGCAGCTCGTTGTGGGCCGCGTAGAGAGACTGCAGGGGTTCCATCGATTCGAAGACTGTGCCGGCCTGTTCGTAGACGCGCGGATCGTCGGCGATTCCGGTGTGCTGCCCCGGGATCAGGGTGGTGAACTTGGTGCCGGCGGGAATCGCCGGATCGGCCCGCACCACGTCGGCTGAGACCTGAACATGCAACCACGTTCGCGCGTTACACCCCTCGCTCATGAAGTAATCCATCAGGCGGGCGTGGCGGCGGACGGAGATGCGTCGCCGCGCCGTACCCAGATAGGCTTCCGTCGCGACGGCATCCTGCTGATAACTCAGTTGATCGGCGGTGTAGGCCAACGCTTCGACCAGCATCACCCCGAGATCGGCGGGACTGCGTTCCTGCCACTGCGGCATCAATGCCGACATCCGATCCAGCATGACTCGCCGGAAGCTCGCGTAGTCCTTAGCCAGATAATCGATTACGGGCGCCGGTGTCGGCAGCTCCGGACATTCCTGGTGGGGCGCGCAATCGAACGGGCTCGGGCATTCAACCTTGAACGAAAAATCAATGGCAGCCAGTTGCGGGTCGAGCCCCGGAGGCACGGCATCGTTCAAGGCATCGGTCACCAGGCGGAGGCAGTAGGTCGAATAGTCGCCGGGCTGATCCACTTCGACAGTCAGGACGTTGGCTGAAGGCCCGGTGCCGACGATCACCGACAGCACGTGAAACGTGGTGATGCGCTCCCCGCCTTCGATCCTGATGTTGCCGGCAGCCAGCGTCAACGTGCCCAACGGCTTCACAAAATGGAGTTCGAGCTTCCGTTGCCGCTCGGCCTCGGTGGGCGCGGCGCGATCGATGACTTCCAGAAAGTCGATGCCGTTCAGCGCCGAATGATCACGCACCAGCTGCCGGCGCAATTCGTCGCAGCAGAAATACCTCACGCTCCGCCTCCTTGCACGAAGGTCCCGGCGACGCGGGTGCCCGTCCGTCTGATCACATACTGCACGGTGACCCGCAACGTGGAGTCCACCGCTTCCACGGTCACCGACTCCACCGCGATCCATTCGCTGAGCCAGCGCTGCAGCGAGCTCTGCACCAGTACCTGCGTCGTCGCGGCCAGGACTTCGCTGTTGGGCGAGAAGACCAGCTGCATAAGGCCGCTGCCGAAATCCGGCCGCATGACCCGTTCGCCCGGATGGGTGAACAACACCTGCTCGATCAGGTCGCGAATGTGATCGGCCTCGTCCGTGCCTGCGGTACGGCCGCGCGCATCGAAACGGTAGGGAAAATCGAGGTGCGTCATCATTACATCCCTGTCACTCTCGTTTGCGCCACCGCCGGAAGCAGCGGCGTCCCTGACGGCGTGCACACCGCCTGACTATCGATCAACAACAGGGGCAGCCCGTTGCTCGTGATCCTGGTCGCAGCCGTGATGTATTGCGCGGTCACGCAGGGACCGTTCGCGGCCGGAGGAGGCGGCAAGGTACAGCCGGCCACGACGTACAGGCTGTTCATCGGCACGGTCGGCTGACCGCTGACGAGCACGCGCGGATTCGGCGCCACCGGCGTCGCCTGCCCGGCATGCGCGCACATGACCGTCGCCCCAAGATGCAGTAAAAATCCCGGCATGGTCTCTCCTTAGGTTTCAGCTGTCAGCGTTCAGGTATCAGCGTTCAGCACTCAGGTTTCAGGGATCAGTAAGGATCAGGGATTAGTTATCAACGTTCAGCCTGACTGCTGACGTGCTGACCGCTGATCGCTGACTGCTGACCGCTTCATTCAAATGATCGTCAGCGCGCCATTGTTGATGGTCACCGCCGGCCCCACCAACGTCACCATCGCCCCCTTGCCGTTCTGAATGTAGATGCCCGTGTCGTTCACGATCAGCGTGGCACCCGTGGCGCTCTTCAGCATGATCCCTCCGGTCGGTCCCGGCACATCGCTGATCACAATCGCGTTTTGGGCTCCCGTCTGGAGCACGATGTTCGGGCTGACCGGAATCCCGGCCAGCGCGAGGACCGGCACCTCGGCCACGCTCCCGTACCAACAACCGCTCCAGATGGGATAGTCCATATTCCCCTGCTCGAACTCCACCCACACGCCCGCTCCGATCTGCGGCAGCATGTAGGCGCCCATTTGCTTTCCGCTCGCAGGAAAACAGGGCATGGCCCAGGAGGTCGGAATCAGCCCCGCGACATCCGGCACCTGTACCTGCAAGCGTCCCATCTGCATGGGATCGATATTGTTCAAGACCGTGCCGCGATATTTGCCGTAATACTTTTGCGCGTCGCTCATACAGGCACCAATGGGGTGAGGGAAACCAATCCGTTCCGCGTGAGGCGAAAACTCTGTTTGCAACTGCCGCGCTTGATGGTGGTGGTCACGCTTTCCACATAGTACAAGCCGTCAAATGCCAATCCCGCGCCGCGAACGCCAACGATTCCGCGCGCCTTCAGGAGCCGGCCATACCGCGCGACATCGAGTGCCCCGCTTCCCGTGACCGCGTCCATCGATTCACCGGAGACCTTCAGTCCTTCATTGAGCGCCTCCGGCGCCGAAAGTTTTCCCGTCGCCTTCAAGAAGGAGAGTTTCGTCACGGGCGGGCCGACCAGGCCCAACGGCGGCTGCAAGGGATTGATGTCGGGGATCGGTATTGGAATGGGAACCTTGGTCAAGGCGTTGTGGATCATCACGATGGGGAGGTCCTTCTTCGTCGAGTTGAATTGGAAGTTGAGCGATTCCACGTTGCGATCGAAGTCCATGTCCACGTTCAGCGCCGGCTGCGGAATCCCCACCTTGATGTGCGGGCCCCAATAGGCCGTGTTAGTGCCGGGGGCGGGACCCGGATCGATGTAGAAGACATAGCCGGCGGCCTCCGCCAATTGGAGGATGTAATTGAGGTCTGTGCCCTGCTGCGAGGGAATTCGCATCGTGGGAATCGGCACATCGAAGCCGATCGGGGGAATCGCCAACGGGATCACGCCGAAGACCGCGTATTTCGCGAGAATGGCCATAACACGTAAATTGGTTGGCATGGCGGGAAACGGGAGGCCGTCGAATGTTTGAAGATCCATGATCTTCGTGAGGTCCTCGCCGGTGATGGTCAGCGTCGACTCTCCCGGTTTGTCGCCGGAGCTGATTTCCTGGTTGGTTATCACCCCGTCCATCAAGACGTGCGGAATCAAATTGATGGTCGCCACCAGGATCACGCGCATCAACGGTGTTCGCGTCGCCGCCACCAAAAAGGCCTGCTGCAAGGGCGACTTGTTCTGGATCGTGAACTGCAACTGAAATCCGCCCGCCGTGCCGGTGGCACTCGTCACCTGCACCTCTGTCAGCGCCTCCAGCACCGGCTGAGGAACGGGAAACGGGACCACCGGCCCCGCCAGCAATGTCAGATGCACGCCTTTAAGCACCGGGGCCTCCCGTGACGCCTTCCGGCAACGTGATGCGCACAACCGCGTCCAGCCGTTCGACCAGCTCATCCGGCCGCACCGCATCGTTCGCATCACACAGTCGCCAATATTGCTCCGGGTCGCTGAGATAGGTCGCAGCCAGATGATCCAACCGCTCGCCCGCCGCCACGCGATGCTCCTGCACGACGGTAAACCGGTCGCTCGCCGGCACAAAACGCCGCCGTAGATGCACGACCATCGTGCCATCGGCACTCACCAGAGACGCGGTCTTCACTCCGTAGTACCGGCTCGTCGGCGGAAAGGGGTTCGCTTTGAGCGCACTGTCCAACAACGTTTGTAATGGATCAGCCATCGTAAACTCCAAGTAGCGGTCAGGTATCAGCTGTCAGGTTTCAGGTCTCAGCTGTCAGGTATCAGGCATCAGGCATCAGCCTTTCTTGTTTTCAGCTTCGCCATGAACGACGAAGCCATTTTTCTTACTTCGATGACGTTTCGTTCCAAGTCTGCACAACTGGCTTGATCAAGCATTCCCAGATCTCTTGCCAACAGTATCTGGTACTGCAATTCACTCGCCGATCCTGCAGCGATAGATAGAAACCGAGCCATTTCCAGATTGCTGTGTCTTCCGCAACCCTCAGCGATGTTCGAAGCTATCGAGACACTAGCCCGTCTCATCTGACTGACTAACCCATAGGCTTCATCTTTCGGAAAAGATGCACAGGCCCTATAGACGGTCAGGGTCAATTGATGTGCGGTCTTCCACACAATCAATGTTTTGAAGTCACGCAAGGAATTAGCCTCTTACCGATTAGAGTCCCCACATTTGCCGTTCGCTGAACACTGATCCCTGATCCCTGACCGCTGATCGCTGACACCTGATCGCTGTTCACGGAATCCCTGTCAGCCCGAGTGCGCCTAACGCGCCTTGCGCCTTCGCGCGCAGCCCTTCCTTCTGTTGCAGATAACTCATGAATAAACTGCCCGCCTTATGCGTAAAGCCCACATCGTCGATGGACAACACCCGCATGCCCAGGCTGACCTTCGCGCGGATGGGATTGAGGTTGGGATCGAACGCTTCCTCGGTCACGCTGAAATCGGTCAGTCGCACGGGAATCACGCGGTTCTGGCCGAAGACGAACAACGGCAAGGCCGTCTCCATCGGAAGAATTTCGAGCGTCCCCAAACTGGACAAGGTGTGATTGGTCGTCAATTGTGCCGTGCCGGGATACAGGAGGGTCTCGAGCGCCGCAAGTTGTGGAGAAATCCCCGCTTCCCCGACCGTGCGATCGCCGGCCTCCATGTCGTCGGTTGCGTCGATTTCGGCATCCAGCTTGATGGTTTCCACCGCCGGGCCTTTGAGACGCAACGCCTCCGACCGATCTCCCCCTTCACCGGCTCCCTGCACTTGCAGCGTGCGGCTCAGCGACTCCGGGTTGTATTGCAGCGCGACGATCCGCTGCACCCGCGCCGTCGCGGGATCGATCAGCACGATGCCGCCCTTGAGGAGTTTGGGAGAACCGGAAAACGTGCTCATGAGACCCTCGTGTTCATTCCGCTCGCCCTTGTGGGTCGGATGTTCCCGCGTCCGCATCCGGTGTTCCCGGCTGGAGGCGTGAAGCTGTCCCGGCAATGGGAGGTCTCGCGGGCGCCGGCCGGCGCGTGCCGGGACTCGACGAACCAGCCACGTTGTTCTGCTTGGAGCGATGCGACCTCACTCCGGATTGTTGGATGACATGTGTCAATTCATGGGCCAGCAGATGGCGCCCGGCGCTGGTGCCCGGTGAATAGTGCCCGGCGCCGAAGACCACGTTGCTGCCGACCGTGTAGGCCAGCGCGTGCACCCCGCGCGCCGACGCTGCCGCCGTGGCATCGTCATGCACCCGCACGTCGGCAAAATCGTGACCGAAGCGGGCGGCGAAAAACTCGCGCGTGGATGCATCCAACGCACGGCCCGGCGAAGCCAGGACATTCTGCACCGGAGCCAAAGAGCCGGCCGATTGCGAGGCCTCCGGAGCCGCCTTCCGCTGCATGACATCGGTTGGAGCGCCGGGCGGGTGCGGCTTCGAGGATTTGGCGCTCTTACATTCGCGCTTGGTCAACACGAGCTGCCCGCCCGGGCACTCGTAGTCGTAGAAGCACAAGGGCGTCGCAGGCGGCGGCGTTTCGGTAGCGATCTGGCCGGGCCCCATGCCGACGACGACATCGGTCGCGCGCACGATAACCCGCACTACCAAGCCATCGCTGAAATGGACGTAGCAGCCGTAATTGCCGTTGGAGCGCGGCGGCTCGCACCGGATTTTTTCCACCTTTGCCTGGGAAGTCGGCGTGATGTCGTGTTGCACGTATGTTTCCGCCGCCCGTTTGCTGATGCTCTCCGGATCGTTGCGCCAACTCGGGCAGCGGCTGCCGCCCTCGTCTGCCGCTCCGTCCTTCGGCGCCGCCTCATCGGAGGTGGACTGCTCTCCGACCGGTACCGACTCCTCGCCGGAGGCGCGGCTCAACAGACGGTCAGTTCCGGCTACGCGCCGTTGAACCAATTGGTCCGGCGACTGTCGGCTGAACGTCGTACGATCGATCGGCATTCGCATCACCTGCTCCGCCACTCGATCGGCTTCCTGCTCGTACTCGTCACCCGGTTCATTGACCTGCAGTTTGGTTTGCAACGAGCGGCCTAGGAGCTTCTGCTTTTCGCATTCCGCACAGGTACCGGTCAGGTTGCTCGCACCGCCGCAGGCACATTGGCGTTGGAGCCGAAGGGTCGTTCCCCGAAGCAAGGAGGAAGCAGACACAGATGCGCCTATCGTATTGGCCGCTCCTGAACGCCGCATCAACGAACCTCCGCAGTGCCCCTGTTACAGCCGGTATCTGCCTGCCCCCTCGCAAGCACACCTACTTCGCCCTATACCTCGCCTCAGGATGATTGAGGCCGTTGCGTAATGCCTTTCGGACCGCTGCCGCTCAGGCGTCGCTGTACGAGAGGTTGGACTTGTGATTCGGTGACGCCAGGTCCTCGCTCTGGTTCCGCCATGCGCACGACTCGTTCCGCTGCTCGTTCCGCTTCCTGTTCGAATTCGTCGCCCGGCTGGCTGACTGCCAGTTTCATCTGCAGCGGCTTGCCCACGAGCTTCGTCGTCTTGCACTCCTCACATTCTCCGGAGAGTCCCGCAACTCCCCCACAAGCGCAGGCCCGCTGTAGAATGAGTCCGGCAGGCTCACGAGTTGCCGCTTTGCCAGTCGTCTGTATCGCAGCCACCTTGCTCATCACCCCAGGCCCTTTCCGACCCCGTCAGCCGGCCCGCTTCGTGTGGGCAGTTGCATACTCATCTTTCATTGCCCCATTTCCAGCCAGTTTGTTATGCTCTCCATAGTCTTTGCGCTATGAGGAAATCATGAAATTGAAAGTGGTGTTGGAACCGAGCGATGAGGGCGGCTTCACGGTGTTCGTTCCCGCTCTTCCAGGGTGCATCAGCGAAGGAGAGAGCAAAGAGGACGCCATCAGGAATATTCGAGAGGCCATCGAGTTATACCTGGAGCCTGTTGAGGACGATTTGCCCTTGAGTCCTGAGGCTGAACAGATCGAGCTGGCCGTATGAGTAAAGTCCCGAGTCTCTCGTACGTTGAGATGCTTCGGGCGCTGCAGCGAGATGGCTGGGTTATCGTCCGTCAGAAAGGCAGCCACATCCGACTTCAAAAGCACCTGCCCAACGACGTGTTGAAGCTCACGGTTCCTGCTCATCGTCCTATCAAGCGTTCCACGCTTGCTCACATCCTCAAACAAGCTCGATTGTCCGTCGGGCAACTCAATGAGTTGCTGTAGGCCAACCACCTGGATCATCGGTTTAATTCCCTTCTCCATCCCATCAGCCGCTGCAATGCCGATCCGGTACGGCTTGAACGGCTCGTCACCTGAGCCATCGTCTGAACTGCCTTGGTCCGCTCATCGATTCAATCCCTTCCCAATGCCATCGGCTACCGCCCTACCGACCTGTTGTGGTTTGACCTCGGTGGCTAGGGAAACCGGTTCCACGTGTAACCGTGGAATGGAACTGATCTCACCGAGCCGCTGCGCTATGCCCGGTTCAGCGAGCAGCAGCGACAGCTGCTCCTGCAATCCCTGTGCGATGGCATGCCGGTCTTCGAAGCGGAAGCCCTTGAGCAGCAGGCGATCGATATTCACGACGACGCGTCTCATATCCATCCCCTCGTCTCGGCATCCGATAGCGGCCGTTCACGTTTCGCGGCTTCGGTATGCGCTGCCTGCACCAGATGCCGCATGCCGACCGGTGTTCCCTCATCCGCCGCCAGGAAGGCTGCATTCAAGGCGATGTTGCGGATATTTCCTCCGGACATGCTGAGCCTAGCGAGTTTGCCGTAATCGAGCTGCTCCACCGGTGTGGCGGCGGGGAAGATGCGGCGCCAGATCAACTCCCGCTGCGGCTGGTCCGGAAAGGGAAACTGCACGACGAAGCTGAGGCGGCGGGAGAACGCGACATCCAGCGCGGCCTTCATGTTGGTCGTCAGAATCGCGAGCCCCCGATAGGCCTCCATCCGCTGCAACAGATAACTCACCTCGATATTCGCGTAACGATCGTGGCTGTCGCGCACTTCGCTGCGTTTTCCGAACAGGGCGTCGGCTTCATCGAACAGCAGCATCGCGCCGCTGGTCTCCGCCGCGTCGAACACGCGCCGCAGATTGCGCTCCGTCTCGCCGATGTATTTACTGACGACCCCGGACAGATCGATGCGGTAGAGATCGAGATGCAGCTCGTTCGCCAGGACTTCCGCCGCCATCGTCTTGCCCGTGCCGCTTTCGCCCGCGAACAGGGCGCTGATGCCCAGACCGCGCATCCCTTTTCCCGCAAACCCCCATTGCTGATAGACCATGAGCCGATGCTTCGCGTGGGCCGCAATCTGCCGTAAGGTTCGCTGTTGCGCCTCCGGCAAGACCAGATCGTTCCATCCGGCGACCGGGTCCAAACGTTGGGCGAGATCGTCGAGGCGGGAACGGCTCACCGTGCGGCAGGCGATCCAAACGGCGCTCTCTGCATGGCTGCCGGATTGAGACCTGCCGCGCAGGCCGGCGGCGGCCGTCTCAATCGCCCTGGCGCTCAACGAAAACTGCGAGGCCACCCGGTCGAGCGTGCCGTTCATGCGGGCGGTGGACGAGCCGAGCACCTGTTGCCAAAGTTGTTTCTGCTCCGCGCCGTCCGGTTTGTTGACGGCGAAGCGGATGGTGGCCCGTTTGCACGCCGGCACCTCGCGCCCGGCGATAAACAGCGGATTCCTGACGTGTTCGGCGAGATGCGCGACCGCCTTCGACGGCGATCCATCCGGGCAGTGAATCAGCAGCATCGCGCGGAGTAACGCCGCCTCTCGCTGCCAGAGGATGCCGAAGGCATCGGCTTCCGCGGCAGTGGGCGGTAAGTCGTCGGCTTGCACGCTGTACAACTGCACCTGTAATTGCGCGGCCACGGCCGCGGCGACGTCCGCTTGTCCATCGACATCGTCACCCGACAACAGGACCACGGGAGCGGACGAAGAGGGCTCGCGCAGCCGTTCCAACACCGACCCGCAAATGTGCCGATGTGTTTCGGCCATGACCTGCGGGGCAGGCACGGGACTTACCAGCGGCTGCAGCCGGGGATCGAGGTAGTTCACGCCGGCGAGGTAATGCAACACCCGCTCGTCGATACGCAGTCGACCATTCACCAAACCGGCGCTGTCGTCGACTTCCAGCAGTCGCCACCGCCGCAACGGCGCCATGGCTGCCAGCGCGCTCCAATGCGACTGTTCCAATGCGGCCAGCGCAAGGCCGAAGGTCGCCTGCGGCCGCGGTGCTTGCGAGTGCCCTAACGCGGCCGCGCACACTCGGCCCAGTTCGGCGTCCATTTCCACCCCGGCGACCAGCAGGAGAAGATCTCGCTCGAAGGCGCTCAGACCGAACAACTCGGACAGGGTATCGATGGCGGCTTGAGCAGGCCGCGCCACCCTGGCGGCCTCTGATCTGGTCGCCACCATCCGCTCATCATGTTCGGCGCCCAAACGCAGTTTCAGCCGCGAAAATTCGGCGACCAGGTAGGCTTGATTCGCGTCGCACCAGGCGGCGGACGTCGCGGCGGTTGTCATGTGATCGTCACCCGATGATTAAAAAAGGCCGGCGGAACGGCCGATCGGTCGATGATCGGACTATCGATACCATCCACCCGGATCCGAAGCAGGAATTCTCCCGCCGCCGCGCCCGGGACGGCCACGGACAATGTCCCCGTCGCCACGGTGATCGGAGCGATCGGGACTTCGTTCGTTCCCAATAGGAGCGAAACCGATTGCCCCGGCTGAATCTGCGGCTGCACAGAGAGCACGATGGTCGCCGCGCCGCTGCCGTCCCGCACGACCGCCATCGGCATCGGCGTCGTGATCTCCGGCCCGATCACCAGGGCCAGCACATTGCTGATGCGTGGATCGGATTCACCGGGACGAATGACCTGCACTGCCGCTTGATACAACCCTGCCGGTACGGAGGGCACCGTGAAAGACGCCGTGGCACTGCTTCCCCCACCGGCAGCCGGGACAGCCTGTTGAATATCGAACCGGCTGTTGCTCAGAAGGATCGTGGGATTCGTCCCATCGAGGTGATGACCCGTGAGTTCGACGATTGAACCGACCGTAGCCGCCGGCTGCCCGCTGGTTGCCGCCGCGCTCTCGATCGTGGGAAACGGCGGCAGCAGATCGGCCTGCACCGCCACGCCCCGCTCCAGTTTCGTCACGGGATCGACCGGCCCGCGAGTGAGGACCGGCAAGGTCGGCCTGGTCGGCTTCGCGGACTCGATCAGCACCACGGTCGCCACGTAGGCCGCGGAAGGTCGATAGTGGGATTGCACGGCGGTCCACAGTTTGGACATTTCTTCGCTGCTGAGCGGATCCGGGACCAGTTTGATCTGTTCCATCTGATCGGCCAACCCACAGTCTGCCAAAGCCCGAAGCGCGGGGGGCAGGGTCGTATCGACCGCCGGGGACGGCGTCAACGCCGTCGTAATCGCCTTGCGATCCAGCACCGGTACCTCGTGGAGCAACTGCATGGCGTAGCCCAGCAGAATTTCACTCCCGAGTTCCTCCGCGCTGTACGCGCTCAAAAGATAGTGGAGGTCCAAGGCCAGCGGAGGATTGCTGAGGCGATGCAGGCCCGATCCATCGCGAGCAGGCAAGGCGTGATTGCGCCAGCCGGCATTGAACGTCACTTGATGGAGAAACAAATTGAGCTGGGTGCTTTCCGTTCCATTTGCGGGCACGACACGATCCGGCGGGAGCGCGCTCACGGTCACGGTGCTGCCCAGCAATCCACTGACGTTATGATTGATCAACCCATCGTTGAGCAAATCTCTGAGCACGGCCGTCACCCCGGCAATGGCCAGCGCGCTGCTCACAATGTCCCCCCCTGCCGGCGAGTCAAATAGTCTTCCAATGACATCGCCGGGCGGCGAGAGGCCGGTTTCCGTTTCTGGTCAGCAGCTGGGGACACAGCCGTCACCTCGATGCGCCCGATCGTGACCTCCACTGGAGGCTCCTGTGACGCTGCGTGGTCTTGGTCCACCTTCCGGCGCGAAACCAGACCCGATAGCAGTGGCGGCGGCGCGGACGAACGACGGGGCTCCTGATGCGCTCCGACCAATCGCGGCGGCGGCTCTATCCGTGGCGCAGGCAACACAGGCGCAGAACCGGCACGATCCTCGATGATCCGACCGCTCATCTCCAGTTGGGAACGTGCGGTTTGTTCATGAGTGCGAGCGGAACCCTCGCGCGGCACAGCGGGCGTCTCGTCGGCCGGCCGTGAGAGGCCAAGCGGAGCATTCCGAACCAAGGGGGCCGGGGCCGATTCAACGTGTCGCGGCTTGTCCGGCGCAGGTGGAACAATCGGAGAACCGGTCATCATCCGGCCATGTTGCTGTGCCGTGTGAGCCGGCACTTCGCCCTGGCGTTCGCTCGCAGGGGAAGAATCCACGCCTCTGCGATTCGCTTCTTCGAGGGGTGACGGCGCATCGATGCCCGGTGGATCAACCGGTCCTGCCCGGCTTACGGGCGGAGCGAACATCGAAGCGATGCGCGGTTGAATCACGGTCGCGGCGCCCGTCTGACGATCCATCAATCTGGACACAAAGTCGCTCATGCCAGCGCCATCTCCACATACAGCCTTCGGCGAGGCTCACTGAGGCGAAGGACTTCTCCTTCCGTCCAGCCGTAGGTACGGGCCAGGAGATCGACTTCCTGCACGAGCCGCCGGCTTCGCGCCTGGAGTTCATTCCAGAAGAACGTCACGATATCGAACAGCATCTGCCATTGCTGCCCGCAGAGGTCGCATCGCAGGTCGATCAGCACCTCCGCCAGCGGGTCCAGTTCGCCCAATCGTCCGGCCAAGGCAGCCTCGTCGGACTGTGCGAATGCCACCGTCTCGCCCTGTTCAGGTTTTCCGCGGACACAGCGCGACATAATGGTCTTCCGCGCCTGCTCCTGATCGGCAGCCGCGGCTGCCAGGGCCAGGTCCCGGCTGTTCGGCCCGCGCAACTCGTAGATGAGGCCGCCTTGTTCCACGGTCGTCCAGATGGCCGCCTCAACCGGCACCGGCGATGCCAGGAGTTCGGCGCAAGACAGCTCGAATTCGAGCCCGCTGCGGCAGGCAGGACATTCCGCGTAGGCCTCGATGCGATCGCCGATTGTGTGCCTGCGCAGTGCCAGCACATACGCATCGCGCCGCCCGACCGGCCATTCGCACAGCGCCTCGAACGGTTGCTCGGGACAAGCGTGCCGCAATAACAGCAACGCCTGGTCGATGGGGTGCCGGCCCGCTCCTTCTTCCCAGATCTCCAGCATGGCGGCGGCGGACAGGCCCTGGATGGACTCCTGCATCATGCTCCTGGTTCCGTGAAGGTGGGCTCGGATGGTTCGACGACTTCGTAGTCACGCTCGATGCCTTCATTCTCCAGCTTGAGCGTTTGGATCAAGACAGCGTTGGCGTTGGCATCACAATCCGCCTGGTATTGATACTCCGAGACCCAGCAGCGGAAGACTTTATAGGCGATGGCCAATTGCCCCGCTTCGTTGTACAGCTCGATGATGATGTCTTTCCGGAAATCCTTGAGCGAGACTTCCGCGCCCAACCCCGATCCGAAATTCCATACCTTGTTTGCCCATTGCTCGAAGGCGGTGTCGTGTGTAACACCCCGTTCCAGCGTGATGGCTTCGAACTTCGTGCGCCCGGGCGATTTGCGGCTGCTGCTGGGATCGCCGCCCTCACGATGTTCGACGACTTCGGTCGAACGTTTGAGCGCCCCAACCTTGCTCACGCCGGCAACATAACGCCCATCCCATTTGACGCGAAATTTGAAGTTCTTGTAGGGATCGAATCGAGTCGTGTTCACCGTGAACTGAGCCATGGTCTCTCCTTTTGGTTGGCAGATGCTGAAACTCGCCGCCGGCGTCGTTCTCGCCTCGGCAGCATCTGAATACCGCCGCCCCCTACCCTCTACGTCGCGATCTGGCCCGCCATCTGCTGGAGCTTGATGATCACAAACTCAGCGGGCTTGAGCGGGGCGAACCCCACGACGATGTTGACGATGCCGAGATTGATGTCGTTCTGCGTGGTGGTCTCCTTGTCGCATTTGACGAAGTAGGCATCACGAGGCGCGGTGCCCTGAAACGCCCCTTGCCGAAACAGGTTGTGCATGAAGGCGCCGAGGTTCAATCGGATTTGCGCCCAGAGCGGCTCATCGTTCGGTTCAAACACCACCCACTGCGTGCCGCGGTACAGACTTTCCTCCAGAAACAGCGCCAGCCGTCGGACCGGGACATATTTATATTCATCCGCCGCCGCGTCAGCCCCGCGCATAGTCCGCGAGCCCCACACCACCCGGCCGTGGACCGGGAACGTGCGGAGACAATTGATGCCCAACGGATTCAGCAAGCCGTTTTCCGCATCGGTCATATCGAGTTGGAGTCCGGCCACGCCGCTCAATGACGCGTCGAGACCGGCCGGCGCCTTCCAGACTCCGCGCTGGCTGTCAGTCCTGGCCATGACTCCGGCAATCACCCCGCAGGGCACAAAGGTCTCGATCTGCCCCCCGAGCTGGGAATCCGCTTGTTTGATGCGAGGGAAATAGATCGCGGCGTTGCGGGCCATGTCTCCGGTCAGGCCCATTCCGGCCGCTCCGGTCTGGGCAGCGCTCACCGTCGTCCATCCGGCTTTCGGATCGACGATCAGCATCGCGCGCCGTTTGACGCAATAACTCAGCGCTTCCTGATAGACATCGTCGGGCACGTCTCCGCCGCGCGCGTCCGGAAGGATACAGAGCAGGTTGAAGAGGTCGACTTTTTCCAACTGGTAGAGTCCGGTTTTGCCCGATTGACTGCCTTTGTAGGCCGCACCGTCGAGGACGGCGCTATCCACGGCGACATCCGCCGGCACCGCATTTTTCGCGGCCGTCGACTTCGTGCCGGCCGTCCAGACATCGGCATCCGTAAGCGCCCCGGCATGGGCTACCGGCGACGTGTTCGACGGCAGCGCGGCCGTCACCCGCACGAGGTTCGATTCGGCCAGCAGCACCCGGTCCGCGCGCCGCGCGCTTTCTTTGGTCGTCAGATTCAAAAAGGTCTCCGTCACTCCGGTGCCCCCGTCGCGGATCGTCAGGTCGAAGAGGTCGGCCGGCTGGACGCCCAGCCGCGTCGCCACCGCAATGAGGTTCGGATCGGTCGCGAGTTTCTTATCCACGCGCACCCGCACCTGCATGCCCCACGCGCCTTCCGACGCGGCCTGCAAGGTCAGGCTCGGCACTTCATAGGTCGCCTTGCTGGCGCTTCCGGCCGTGGCCTTGTAGAGGCGCACGATCACGGCTTGCCCGCCGCCGTTGAGGAAAAAGTCGCGCACGGCGTAACTCATCATCATGTCGCGATGAAGGCCGCCGAACATCCGTTCGTAATCCGCGAAGCTGGTGATGGTGACCGGTTGATCCGTCGGGCCTCGCAAAGCCTTCCCGATCAACCCGGTGATCGATGTTGCCACGCCGGTAATGGTGCGCACGCCGCTCGGCAATTCCTCGATGTACACACCCGGATAGGTTGGTTGCACTGGCATACTCTTCCTCCTCGGCTGAGAACATTCATGTCGCCTGCTGGTCCCGGATCAGAAACTCGCGGATCTCGTTCAGTTGCGCGTGGTTCACACTATAGATCGGCTGACTCGACGTCTCGCGCTTCAGAATCCACCCGCGTGCCACGAGCGCGTCCAACACCTCAATCGCCATGCGCTCATCCGGGCAGGGCTTGGCAATCCACCAATTGATGACCCCTTCCCTGGTATCTTTCGCGCCGGGATGGCGAAGCAGATAGTCGAGAATGCTGTGCCGGATACTGGCATCTTGTGATTCCATCCGGAATGGTCCCCGGAGACGCGGCGCACCATGGTTCGTAGTTGGGAGCCAGCAAAAGGAATGCCATTAGGGAAACTCCATTGACCGGCGTTTGATGGGAACTTTTGGGGATCCATTCAGACAGGCGCGGCAATCCTGCCGCAGCTGAGTTTCCGGAACGATTTCGAAACCGCGTTGATTGTCAGCGTGATGGACGGTGCGGCAAAATGTCCGCAGCGCTGCGGATGTCAGGCATGCCCGTCAAAGGGCGGATGGAGGGGTGGCGGATAGATGCCGACAGGGCCTGCCTCATCCTGTTGAAACGATTCCCGGTGAAGCCCGTATTTTCGAAGCAGCCGCTGAAAACTGCGCCGCTCCTTTCCCGCGGCTTTGGCGGCATGCGTCACGTTGCCGCGAAACGTTACGAGAGTTTTGACGAGGTAGGCCCGCTCGGCATCCATCGTGGCGGACGTCTTCACGGCGCGCAGCGACCCCGTGAGCGAAACATTTTTCTGCTGGTCGACGGCGCACTCAATGTCCCGAGCTTGGATAGTGGCCGACGCGCACATCACCACGGCGCGCTGGACCGTGCTTTCCAATTCCCGCACATTGCCCGGCCAGGCATGCACGAGAAGTTTCTGCATGGCCTCATCGGAGAACCGGCGCGGCCCCTGGCCATCGGCGCGTTGAAAACGCTGCAAGAACCGCTGGGCCAATAGCGGAATATCGTCCGCCCGATTCCGTAAAGGCGGCACGACCAACGACAGCACGTTCAAGCGGTGGAAGAGATCTTCGCGAAACTGCCGGTTCGCCACGGCTTGCCGGAGATCCACGTTGGATGCGGCAAGAATCCGCACATTGGCCAACTTCGTGCGCGAACAACCCAAAGGCCGGTATTCGCGATACTGCACAAAGCGCAGGAGTTTCGCTTGCGCGTAAGGATTCAACGCATCGACTTCGTCGAGGAACAGCGTGCCTCCCTCGGCTTCCAGGACCAGCCCTGCCTGTTCATGGGCGGCGCTGGTATAGGCGCCTCTCGCATGCCCGAACAATTCGTTCTCGAATAATTGATCCGGCAAGGCGGCACAATTGATCGGGATAAACGCATGCTCTCTTCGCGCACTGGAATAATGGATGGCTCGGGCAAACACCTCCTTGCCGGTCCCCGTTTCTCCCTGCAGCAACACGGGTGCATCGACATCGGCAAAGAAGGGAATTTTGTCCACCTGCGCCTGAAACAGCGCGCTCTCCCCGACCAGCGAATGTATCCGGACAGGGCCTGTTTCACGGGAGGCGCTTCGATCAGGCGGATGGTCCTGGCTCAGCACCCGGCGCACGCGTAACGCCAATTCGCGCCCGTCCAGCGGGCACAGGATAAAATCGCGAAGTGCCGCAGGCAGGTCGCGCGCGAACTGATCGGCGTCATGTTGCTGCACACCGAAGATGCCGAGCATCGGCACATCCGGCCAGCGCCGGACCGCCGCCGCGATGCGCGCGTCGAATGACTGATCGAGGACCTGTTGATGGACCAGAACGAGTCGAGGCACAGGGGTGGCGAGGGCGGGATCGGCGACGTCATCGACCGCGATCCGTTCGCCGGGCAAGGCGCGCTTGAGAGAGTCTACGATGCAGTCCTGTTCACAGCAGGACCGGCCACCTTCCGCTTGGGTGAGAAAGACGATGCGGATGACGTCCTTCATGGCGATTCACCTCTCGTTGAGGATGACGCGCTTCGTCTGCTCAGCCGTTGAACGGGCGGCGGAACCGAATCGGCTTGGTCTTCTGATGTGCACCATTCATACCACTGCAGGTTCTCGGCAGGCTGCGATACGCTTGAACAAGCCGACCCACACCACATCCCACCGGCTGCGCAAGAATCACTCTCCTGACGTCGCAAGCCGGCATCACGCTTCTCGTCATGATGCCCACCGGACCTTGTATGTGATCCGATACAGTTCGATCTGCAAATGGATACAGTATCGCCTCTTCACCATCTTGTGCCCGCACTTATAACACAGTGGGTTTCATCCGGCCATGTCGGACTGATCGAGCAGGATTTTCTTAACAGCAGAATACCCAGCTTCACGTGCCGTCGCCATTGCGCATGTGCCGCCTGTTTCCACGCGCACAGGTGTTCTACAAATCACTCCGTCTCCGCAGAATCGACTCACGATGATACAACGGATGCCGCTTTCACAAAAAAATTCCGCGAAGGGTTGACAGCACCGTCCCTGATGCTGTGTACTCGGGCGCGGTCACCGCGTTTCACCCCTTCGGGGCCCATGTGACCGGCAATACTCGGGCTCTCAGCGTGACCAATGTCCACAACTCCCGCAGGACATTGGTGACCTGACAGTCACTTCAACGCATCGACAGCTTCCGGCTTCCGCGTCTCTCGGCAGATGCGCTCTTCGGACTCGTTCTGAGGAACGCCTTGTTGTGCGGCCGGGCGGAGCCATTTGAAATGATTCCAGCGAGAAGGACCTCGCGAGATGATCCGCAGGGACGCACCCGCAACCGTTTTGTCACCCAACCTGGATTTCCTGCGGGCCGTCGCCGTCCTCCTCGTGTACTTCTTTCATCTATTCCTCACGACCGGCCCTCGCTTTCCTGACTTCCTCGCTCAGTTCGGGGTCCTGCTGTTTTTTGTGCATACGAGTCTGGTCTTGATGTTCTCCTTGCAGCGGATCGAGATGCGAGGTCAACGATTCTTCCTCACGTTTTATCTGCGCCGCCTGTTCCGGATTTATCCGCTCAGCATCGTGTGCGTTTCGTTCATCATGTTTTTTCAACTTCCCCGCGCGCCCTGGTGGCCCTGGTCCCAACCGGATGCGTCGACTATGTGGGCCAATCTGCTCCTCTATACCGAGTTTGCCTATAAGCCTGTCGTCACGTCGGTGCTCTGGAGTCTCCCCTATGAAGTGGCCATGTATGCCGTGCTCCCGTTTTGTTATCTAGCCGGGAAGGCCTACGGGATCAGAGGGATTCTGGCGCTTTGGGGACTTGCTGTGGTGGGCGGGATCGTCCAGCCGGATATCTCCACTCGCCTCGGCTTGGCGCAATTTGCCCCTTGTTTCATCGCCGGGGTGGCCTGTTACTTCATGGGCTACGGCGTGCGCCGGCGTACGCTTCCATTTTTCGGCTGGCCGCTGATCTTGCTGGTGGCCGCCGGCCTGCAGGCGGTGGGAAACTATTTTCAGCATGAAGCTATGGCGCGTTGGACGCTTTGCTTGATGATCGGGCTCACCGCGCCGTTTTTTGCCGAATTGAGTCGTCCGGCGCTGAATAAAGCCGCCGAACTGCTCGCCCGCTACTCCTATGGCATTTATCTGACCCATTTGCACGCCCAATGGACCGCGCTGGTGCTGCTCAAAGATCAACCGGCAGCCGTCCGGTACGGGGTGCTTCTCGCACTCAGCATCGGACTGCCGGTGACCCTCTACCATCTGGTGGAAGCTCCGATGATCCGGTTCGGCGCACACCTGGCAGCCAGGTTATCTCCCTCACCGGCTAGGGTCACCCGGCCACGTTCTCCGGAACAGGCGCTTCCCGCCCCGGCAGAAGGACCCCATTACAGCAAACCTCCACAACCGGCTCGCCTCCGGGCGGGTCAATCGCCGGCTTCCCGCGCCACGAAACATCAGTCTACCCCTGTCTCAACGAGATAGTTTTCTCCCCAGCTCCGGAGCGACCTTGCCAGGACGAGATCGCGCGACCAGCCGACCGTCGGCTTCAGGCTCTCGCACGGCCTGAATTGACAGCGTGGCCGGCCAGGCGTACTCTTCGCGCTCATCGACAGGCAACCCTCATGATGCGCGCTGATGCGGCTCCCGACCAATTCGCCATCCACCCACCATTCAACGAGAGGACTTTCATGTTGACCAGACTCGTGCTGTTGTGTGCTGTGACTGCTGCAACGTTGACCACCGCAGGTTTCGCCCTCGCCATCGAGCGCGTGAACGTCGAATACTCGGCCGACCAAATCATCGAGTCTGAAGAAGGCGCGATGAAAAGCCGCATCTATTCCACACCGACCAAAGAACGTCGCGACATGTCGCAGGGCGGAGCCGTCATGATGATGATCACGCGCCATGACAAACACGTCAGCTGGACGGTGATGCCGGAGGGAAACATGTACATGGAGACGGCGGCTGATCAGGCTTCCCCAAGCAAATCCGACCTGTCCGCGTATCAGATCGAACAAACCTCACTGGGCGAGGAAGCCCTTAACGGGGTCGTCATGAACAAGAGCAAGATCATCATGACCGGTAAAGACGGGACGAAGATGGGCGGCTTCATGTGGACTACGAAGGAAGGCATCCTGGCCAAGATCGACGCCATTGCGGTCGATCAGGGACACAAGGCGCGCTTCAAAATGGAGCAGACCAATATCAAGATCGCCAAGCAACCGGCTGAGCTGTTCGAAATTCCCAACGGATACCAGAAGCTGGACATGGGCGGCATGGGGATGGACATGCTCAAAGGCATGATGGGGCGTTAAGGAGGCGGCCGTGAGACGCATCACAACTCTGCATCTGGCCTGGGTCCTCGCGCTGATATGCTGGAGCACGCCGGCGTGGGCGGACTCCCTCTGCGCGGAGAAGGCGCTGCAAGCAGCCGCGGACGCCCAATTAAAAAAGGCAGAAGATCTCGAGCGCGCCGGACACCTACGCGAGGCGTACGCCGCTCTGTCGAAAGCGGACAGCGAATGCATCAGCGACTCTGCGCGCCACGAAGGCTTGCAGCAACGCACCGCCAAGGCCATCGGTGCGGAAGAGGAACAGAAAAGGCATCTGCAGGACGCGTTCGACTGGTACGTGCGCGCGAGGGCATTTGTCGATGCGGGCCGCATGCAGCGCAAACTGGTCGAAGCCAGACCGGACGACATCAACACCGTCAGCCACGCGATCGACTACTTTTCACTGCACAACGATAAGGCCCAGGAGCAGGCGATGCGCGGTCACGCGCTTAAGCAGGTCGAGAAGGCACTCGCGGATGAAGAGAAACGGTTTGCGTCGTTCACCAAAGATTCGCTGCAGGAGCTCGGGCGCGCGCGCGATTGGACCTATTACGCCAAAGCGGGAGAAGACCGGATTCGCGCGCGGGCCGCGCAACGCGGCGATACACTCGCTGCCGAGGAAAGTCGAAAGTTTCTCCGGCTCGCCCTCTCCTACTATGAGCAGGCCGGTCGGCAGGACCGCGTGACCACCATACGCGAGAAGGCGCGGATGCTGGCGAAGCGCCACGAGGCCAAGGGCGAAGGCGAGATCGCGGCGGAGTTCTACGGGATAGCCGGCGACGACGCACAGGCTGAAGCCGTACAGAAGCAGACCGAGCAGCGCCAAGCGCAAGTCGAAGAAGGGCGTAAGAAGACCTTCAAGAAAGAACAGGCGGATCTGGAGAAGGCCCTCGGCTTCTAGCAGGAGCACATCATGGCACAAACGACATCCAGGACGGTGAGCTGGGCGGCATCGGGAGAATGGGACGTGCGCGCGGAGGCACCGGCTCGCGGAGGACGTCGCGGGGTGACCGACCTACCCGATCCGTTTTTGGCGAATCTCACTGCGACGAACCGCTGGCACGTTGAACAGACCCTCACGGCGACGCCGAAGGCCAGGCGCGGCGAGGCAGCACCGGCTCCCCTCACGCTGGATGTCGAAGGCGGCCCCGACGACATCTATATCGTCATGACGCGGTACGCCTCGGGCGCGATCCGTTTTCACATGCCGAACGAACCGGCCAGGCGCGGAGCGCGGCGAGGCGCTCGGAGAATCTCCCGGTTCTTGATTCCTGTTCCGGCCGCGCCCATTGCCGAGCCCGGCGGGCGCCGGGGCTTCATCAGCGCCGCCATCAAGGCCGTCGTCCTGAAAGTGGCCGGCAAGATCGCCGATTTCGCGCTCGCCAAACTGGCCCTGCTTTGGGAAACCGCGACCTGGAAATTGAAGGGTCGTCGGGAAGGATGGCTCTCTGTCACCGCCGACGGTCTCGCCGGCCAACAGATGCTACCGGCCGCCGATCTGTCCTCGCTGAGCGCGACCGGACGCAACCTGCTGTTCATCCACGGCACCTTTTCCAATACGGCAGCCGCATTCGCCGGTTTGGCCAGAACCAGCGGGAGTCACGGCAAGACATTCTTCGAAGAGCTGCAGGAGCTCTACGGCAATCGCATCTACGGCTTCGACCACTTCACGCTCAGCCGGACGCCGGAAGATAACGTGCGCCTGCTGCTCGAGGCGCTGCCGGATCGCGCCACCACCTTCGACGTCATCACCCATTCCCGCGGCGGCTTGGTCCTGCGACATTTGGTGGAACGCCGCGACCGATTCGGAGCCCTCGCCGATCGCTTCGCCGTGGGCCGCGCCGTGCTGGTTGCGAGCCCGAACGGCGGAACGCCGCTCGCGTCGCCGGACCATGTAACGCAATACACCAACTGGCTCTCCAATATGCTGGAGATGTTCCCCGACAACCCCTTCACCACCGGTGTGGAATTCGTCAGTGAGGCGCTGTCCTGGATCGCCCGGCGACTGGTCGGCAGTTTGCCGGGTCTGGCCTCGATGGATAACAACGGCGAGATCATCCAGGCGTTACAAGCGGCTCCGAATCCGCCGGCTCAGGCCTATTCCGCGCTCGTCGCCAACTTTGAACCGGATACGGCCTTGCTCCAGCGAATCATCGATGCAGGCGCGGATTTATTTTTCCCCACCGCCAATGATCTGGTGGTTCCGACCGAAGGCGGGTGGCGGGTCGATCCTGGCGGCGGCACTGCAGCCGCCATTCCTGGAGACCGCGTCGGTTGTTTCGGAGTGGGAGGGAACCTGTCCCAGCAACGGCCTGTGAACCACGTCAATTTTTTCGAGGATCCCGGCACGGTGGATTTTCTTGTCCGTGCGTTGCGCGGGGAAGCGCAACCGGTCACTCCGATAGACATTGCGCGCGACTTGCCGTCAGGACGGCGGCGGGGCGCAGCCCTGCTGAAAACGCCGCCCCCCATTGTTCCAGCGGAACGCCGCGAGGCACCGCCGGCAAGCAGGCCGACGATTGCAGCCGCCCAGGCAGCTCCCCCCCTGTCCAGCTTCTCGCAGCACCTCGAACCGGACGATGTCTTTCACATTGCCTTGATCGCGCCGAACGAAGGCGCCGGCGAGGCACAGCTGATCGCCACATTCCGAAACGCCCGGGTGATGGAACATCTCTCTACCGGCGGACCGGGCAAGAAGACGGTCGCTGCCCGCCGATCCGGCATGGACGAGGCGGCGACGCAATGGGGTGTGATCAAGGCCGGGCAGGCCCATATTCACGGCTATATCAATGGCGATCCCGCCTATCCGCAACTGCCGGGCGAACAGGCGCTGCAGCAACTGGGCAGTGCCCTGTTCAGCGCGCTGTTTCCCGGACAAGTCCGACGACTCTACGACGCCGCGCGCTCGGAGCAAGTGAGTCAACGGCTCAATCTGATCTTCACCTCCGACATCGGCTGGATCGCCGACCAATCCTGGGAATTTATCTATGATCCCGACCGCCGCACCTTTCTCGCGCTGGAGGAAGTCAATTTCACCCGCAATGTCCTCACGGCCATTCCGGCCGAGCGTATTCCGGCCCGTCCCACCATGCATATCCTCGTCGTGGTCGCTCAACCACTGGGGCTCGGCGCGCTGTCGGTAGAGGAGGAAGCGGATGTGATCCGCAGCGGGTTCCGCCGCCTGCTCGACGCAGGGCTGGCCGAAGTGGACCTGCTGCAGGATGCAACTCCGGAGCTGCTGCACCGGGCTCTGGAATCTGCCAAGGCTCCGATCGACGTGCTGCACTTCATCGGCCACGGGGAATACGACGAGAAAACCGACTGCGGCTATTTGATCTTCGAGAATCAGGACGGGGGCGAGCAGCGGTTGGATTCCTCCACACTCCGCCAGATTGCCTGCCGGCGCGGCATACGCCTGGTCTGCTTAAACGCCTGCGAAACCGGCCGCGGGGGGCGGCAGGATTTCAGCCGCGGCGTGGCGCAAGCACTCATTGCCGGTGGCGTGCCTGCGGTGGTGGCGAATCAGTATCCGGTGCTGGACGTCTCCGCCACTGCTTTCTCGCGCCACTTCTACTGGGCCCTGGCGATGGGACATACCATCGGCGATGCGGCCCGCGAGGCACGCGTGTCGGTCAACTATTCGATTTCCGGAGAAGCGATCGACTGGGCGATACCGGTCGTCTTCGCGCGTAATCCCGCCCAGCGATTGTGCGAGCCCCGCACCGCCGCCGCCTATGAGCGAACTCGTAGCGCCGCCGTGCGCACCCGGCGGCGCGCGCTGGAAGACCGCACACGCATCGGCATCTGGAATGCGCACCGCATGATTCCTCACCTGCCGGAAATCTGCGAGCGTCTTACCAAGACGCAAGATCTCTACGCCTTCGAGACCGTGTCCTTTCCGGCCCCGATCGGCATCTGGCGCCGCGAGCAGGATAAAGATCAAGCCTTCGTGGTGGCCGAAACGCTGTACGAGCGATTGAAGGACAAACCCAAAGAATTGGGGATTGATGCGCTCATCTGTATGATCAATTTTCCCATGAAGGACGCGCGGACACGGTACCTGTACTATTGGCGGCGGGACCCGCTGATCGTCACCTCGACCTTCGGATTGCTGGAGCAACTGAACGAACGGGAGTTTACGGTCGAGCGCATGATGGCGCACCTGGCGGCAGCCGTCGTCGCAGGCATCCCACCGCATCCCCGCCGAATCGGACCGGCCGATTGCCCGCTCTATTACAATGCCGAGCGCAACATACGCTCAATCGCGGGGCGTCTGACGTTTTGCCAGACTTGCCGCAAACAGTTTAAAGACAAAGACGCGCAACAGCGGCTGCAGGCCGCCCAGCGGATTCTAGCGGCCTATCCTTGAACGGCGCGATGACGACGATGCGCAGAAGGAGGTATCGAACCGCGCCTGGGAACCTCTCCGGCACGCTGTGGTCGTGTGGACGTCGGTTGCCCGCACGAACAGTCGCGCTGAGCGCAGCTTTGCTTCTGGTATTAAGTGCCGCGTTTCTTGAATCAGTCCCTTCTGTTTCAGCCGGAACGGGAGCGGTTCGGCCGGGAAGCGGCTATGCTATTGCTTCCCACCCCTTGGATGACAGCAATCCCCAATATACCTGGGGCGATTTCCGCGTCTATGTGATCGCCGGCTGCGTGCCGAAAAATCTGCCGAATCCCGGCCTCGTCGGCTCCGTGTGGGTGGCCTGTAACGACCTGGATTATGCGAAGGATAAGGTGGTCGAAAGCCCATTCGTGTCCTGCTTGGAGATGTTTTCAGATGGTGTGCTCTCCGGGCTTCATATCGTGGAAGTGAACAACCGCACATGGGAGTCGTTCCGGTTTTCCTGCCGGGAATTGCAGGCAGACGGCACCCTCGGCGCTCGTTCGCAGAAGAGCAAGTTTCTGTTCAACTACGAAAAAGACGGCACCCTCTTCGAAACCACGGTGCCGGCGGACCGGCTCGTCATGGGTCTGCATGAGGTCTACAACAAGCTGCAATTGCGAGAAAGTCTCCTGCAGGTGGGCCTCGAACATGCGACGGCAGCGGACATTCATGAAAACGGATCGAAGGGAAAGGATCCGGCATCCATCCTGGTGAGCCCCAGAGTGCCGGATGCGTTTGGATTAGGCGGTCTGGTCGGCAGTCATGATTGGCAGTGCCCGCCAGGAATGGTCGTCACCGGCGCCGCAATCGGCCATGTTCCTGACAAGAAAGAGAAGCATACCCGGCCGGTCTATCTGTTGTTGGAATGCCGGAAGCTCTTTCACGGAGAGTGACGAAATAAGCCGTGTTCGCAGGAATACGTTCCTTGTGACGCCACGCTCTTTTCGAACGACTCCTGCCCACGTTTAATTTCAAATTTTCCACGACGACAAAGACATTTGAAGATAGGCTGTGGCCGTGACGATGAAGATCACCACGGTCATCATTGCCGGAATAGCTGTTCTCCTGACAGCTTGTCCGCACCCCCACGTGTCTCCCCCACCGTCCTTTCCACCTTCCTGGGAAACGCTCATTCGCAAGGGTGACATCGAACAGGAGTATTGGCGATACGCCGAGGCTGAATACTACTATTTGCAAGCCGTCAAACGTGCGCAGGAATTCGGAGCCGAGGACGCTCGCCTGGCAAGGTCGTTACGAAGTTTGTCTACCGTACTGTTACACCGGGGAAACTATGTGGCCGCCAGGCAATACGCGCAGCAGGCACTTAGCATGTATCGGCATCTCTACGGTCCTGAAAGCGGTGAAGTCGGAATGACTGAGTATGTGCTGGGAAATATCTCGACTGAACAAAGATTGCTTCGCGAAGCCGAGCACCACTATACGCTCTCACTCAAAATCATGACCGCGGCTTACGGCCCGACCGATGCGCAGCTGGGGGAACCGATGATGGACCTCGGCAATCTCTATCTTTATTCCAATCGCCCCGGCGAAGCAGAGCCTCTGATGCGGCAAGTCGTCACACTGTGGGAGAATTCCGAGCCTCGTGATCCATCCAATTTGTCCTGGGCGCTGCGCGATCTTGGAGTCCTGTTGCTCATACAAAAACGAATGGAGGAGGCAGACCCGGTCCTCACGCGGTCTTATGAGATCGCACGAGCGGGCCTGGGTGACAATCACCCGCAAACCGCCGCGAGTCTTTCTACCCGAGCGACGCTTCACCTTGTTCGAGGGCATCCGGAAGAAGCGGAGCCGCTCTTCAATCAGGTGGTGCACATGACCGAGCGAATCTCAGGGACGTCGCATATCGCGTTGGCGGGAGCGCTGAGGAATCATGCTGAAGCCCTGTTCGGAATCGCACTCTATGCACAAGCCGAACAGCAGCTTCGTCGAGCAGTAACCATTTATGAGCAGCAGACTGGTCCAAGCACCACAAAGCTTGCTGATGCTCTCGTATCTCTAGCCGTGGCGGTTGGAAAGCAAGGGCGCTCCGACGCGGAGGCTCTATTCACGCGTGGCCTGACGCTCACAGAAAGCACCTACGGCCCCGACCATCTCGCCCTTGCCGAAGCCTTGAGCCTGTATGCAGAGTTTCTCCGTACCCAAGACAGGAATGTTGAAGCGGATGTCTTTATGGGAAAAGCTGAGTCCATCCGGGCCAAGAGTACGCCGGGCCGTCCCACCTCGTAATACAAGGCTTCTCTCTGGGAGGCAACGTCCAATGTTCTATCCCTTGTCGAGCCTCATACTATCCCTGTGCTTGCTGGGGCTACCTGGGTGCTTCTCTCGCATCTCCTTTCAGGACGCACCGACACCAATGGCCGATCAAACCGTGCTCTATATCTATCGGCCGGATTCTCCACCGATGCTTCGCAAAGCCTCGGTATTCATCAACGACCAAAAGGTCGGCGACCTCGCCTCCAAAGAGTTCACCTGGATCAGCCTCTCAGCAGGCTCATACATTTTGCATGTCCAATGGTCGCCGGAGTTGGCGATATCAATGGAGAATATCAACGTGCACATCCGTGAGAAAGAAACGATCTTTGTCGGAATCGAACCGGCCACAGTCTTTTTTTTGAGTGGAAGCGTGGTCAAGGTCCGCCTCTCTGGCGGGAATCATCCCGATCTGATTACGCGGGTGTGGCCCTTGAATTATGTGGAACCGAACGAGATCGCCCTGAAACCGTTGGAATAGACCTACCGGCTCCCAAACTCCCGCACCGCCTTGAGCAGATTCTCCGGCGTGCCGATGTCCAGGTAGCGCTCGCCGGGAAACTTCACGCTTTGCACGACGAGTCCCGCCTTGAGAGCCGCCTGCAGCACCACCCCGACCGCCAAGTCCCCGCTCGGATCATTGGCGCGGTTGGCCAGGAGGCTCATGTTCCGCTTGGTTTCATCGGCCCGGAGAAACTCGTGCACAAAGGCCGAGAATTGAGGCGTCCAGACGGCGCAGCACCAGCCGTGGGTGAGAGTCGTCGAGGCCGGTTTCATGACGAGATCACGGACGCGGCCCGATGCGTCGCAATCCGCCATGTCCCAGACACGCGGATCTTCGATCAAATGCAAGCCAAGCACCACATCCGCTCCCGTCTCTTCCTGCCGCCGGATCAATCGGGCATAGGCATCTTCGGGTCCGAAGAGAATATCAGGAAATCCAAATGCCACCCGTGTCTGTTCGATAAAGGGATACGCGCGGTCGATGGTATCAGGTGGTCCCAGAGACCCGGCGATCACGAGATAGGCCAGGGACAAGCCGACCAGGTCGCCTTCCCGAAAATACTGAGGGATGTCCCATTTGCCGGACTTGATCACGACAAAGACCTTCGTGATTCCCGCCACCCTGAATTTCTCCAGTAAATATTGCGCAGCCACTTTCGGACGTGGCATGCCGCTCTGGTCATCTACAGTAAAGCCGACGGGAAAGATTTCCTTGCTGCAGGGAAAGGGTTGCAGCCTGGTGGCCATGCCCGCTGCCGGCACGAGTCCCACCACTTCCAGAGGGTCCGGTTGGGAAGCCCTTCGATCATCATTCGGGTCGTTCATTGTGACGTCCTTTGTTCATGTGCAGACGGCTCGCCGACAATTTCTCGATAGTAGGTTTCGACCATCGCCGAGCGGGCCTGGTCGACCACGACGAGTTGGCGCTGGTCGAAGGTGTTGGCGCAATACAGATAGACAAACTCAGCAGTTCTCCCCCACTCAACATGGAGCTGCCGTCCATCCGATTCTGTTCGAGTGACCTCCGCCACGACTTGTTTTGCAGAAAGTTGCGTCCAGACCTGCTGGGCAGAAGGCTCATGGTTCTCGTACAGCGGTTGATCGCGATCACCTCGAATGGAACGCAGCTGCGCCACGGTGAATGGAGGCGTTCGATCCGGTTCAGGATTCTCATCCCACGGCAGGCTGTTCACCGAAGAACCCACACCGGCCACATACAGAGGACCGTCATCCGTCACCTCTTCGATGGAACGATAGCGGATGGGCTCCGGCGGGAAGAGCAACGCAAAGCCGCGCGCCGCCAGGGCTCGCTGAAAGGGAATGCGACGCGCGAGCTGCCTGGTCTTTTCGAACAGGATCAATCGGCCGTTCGGCGTCAGCGCATCGCACAGCCGGTCCAATCGAGGCCCGACTCCGGTCCGTTGCTCAAACAGCTGTTGGGCGCTGGTGTCGCAAGCACGTGTGAAACTTCGCCAGTCTGAACTGGGAAGGCCGGGGTCCTGCTCGGCCTGAAGCAATGTATGCGTCGCAATGATGACATCGAACCGGCCGGCGGGATTCTGCTGATCAATATCCAGGCATTCGAAACGAAGGTTGGTCAACTCCAATTCCTGCGCTCGCTGCCGCGCGAGCGCGATGGACGCCGGTGAACGATCGAGACCGACCACTGTTGCACCAGGACACTGTCTGGCATAGTAGGTCGTCAGCAGGCCGATGCCGCAACCGACGTCGAGAATCGTCCCGGCATTTTCGAGCCGCCCCGCAATCCGCGAACCGACCTCGAAGTAATATTCATAGCGCTGGCTGTAGAGCGCCGGAACGGACTGGGGCTTTGCTGTCAGATCGTAAAAGGCGATGTCTGCGGCAGGACCGTTGGCAGCGACGCGTTTCGCCTCGATGGACCGGTGCAGCGTCTCGAGTTCTTGCGGCGTGAAGACATCTCGCTGCCATGCGAAGTAGGCGGCATCGGATTCGATGTGTCGAAGTCCCCACCAGGCAAGGTGCGCGCGGAGAGCCGTTTCGCGTTCATCGGTCGGGGCACCAGGCACAGGATCCTCTTGCCGAGAGAACCATCACGAGACGTGCGTTAGGGACGCTTGAGCATGATGGCATCTTCATACGCCAGCGGGACCGGATGCGGATGCCGGAGCTGTCCGCTGCCGAAGACGACATACTTTTCGCAGGTCAATTGGTTCAATCCTATCGGCCCCCGCGCGTGATGGCGGGCCGAACTCAAGCCGATATCCGCCCCGAATCCCAGACTATCGCCGGCGTTTAATCGCGAAGAGGCATTAACCAGGACGGAGCCGGCGTCCACTTCCTTGCTGAAGCGTATGGCGGACTCATACGATTTCGTCACGATGACGCAGGTATGGCTGGGGCCATGCTGCGCAATGTGGGACAGCGCCTCGTCATAATTCGGCACCATCTTGATGGCCATACTGGGCCCTTGAAATTGTTTGTTCCAGTCCGTCTCTTGCGCCGGCTTGACGGCCTTATGGCCCGTCATGAGCATTTGCCCCATCAAGGACACAGTTTTCGGACAGCCGTAAATGTCGATTTTGAATTCATCCAGTAACCGAAGAATCAGGGCCGACAATAGCGGGCGCGCGATTCCCTGGTGGACCAGCAGCGTATCCACCGAATTGGGAGCCGACGGATGTTGTACCTTGGAGTTCACGACAATATTCTGCGCAAGCGGAATCTCCACATCGTCGTCGATATAAATGTGCGTAATGCCGCCGTCATGGCACAGGATCGGCATCTTGGCCTGTTCCTGCACCACCTTCCTGAGTCCAGCGCCGCCGCGCGGAATAATCGCATCAAGGGCCTTGCCGGATTTGATCAATTCCAGCGCCGCTTCCTTCTCCGGACGATCAATGATGGTGCAGGCCCCTCGCGGGATTCCAGCCTCTGTCATTGCTTTGATCAAGCCGGCTGCAATGACCTGCTGGGTGTGGGTCCAATCGGGTGAGCCGCGAAAGACACAAACGTTGCCTGACTTGAGGCAGAGAGCCAGCGCATCGATCGTTTCCAGGGGTGATAACTCCGAGACGACGCCGATGACCCCGATCGGAACGCGAACACGGCTGACCTGAAGCCCGTTCGGTTCTTCGTGGCGCCCGAGCACTTCACCGAGCGGATCCGGCAGATCCGCAATGTGCTGTAATCGATCTGCAAGAAGTTTGACATCATCGGCCGTCATGCGAATTCGGGCTACGGCGTCGCGCAGGCGTTCGCGATTTTCGTATCCCGTCATTGACTTGCCGACCGCGTCGACATCCTTTTCGTTCGCCGCCAGGATGGACTCCTCCGCCTCCGCTATGGAAGCGGCCATGTCGCGTAACGCCTTGTCGCGCACAGGGCCTGAGAGGAGAGACGTCGGCCGCACCGCTTCACGCGCCGCTTTCAACACTTTCTCGAGGTACAGCTTCACTGGAACTTCAACCATGATGTCCCCAATGGGTGATTTGGTGAGTCAGCGTCAGGTGAATTGTCTTTTAGGCAGGAACTTGCCGAATCAGCCTAAGCCATGTCACGAAACGAGACGCGCCGGACTATACCATGCGATTTTTTTGCGAGTCAAAGCGAGGTTTGCCCGCATCGGGGTATGCGAGGATTCATCATTTGTATCACCTCTACCAGCCGCTGCCTTGGTTTAGATCAGCCATGAGCCGTATGCGGCGTCGCGCGCACCTCAACGGCGGGAGACCGAACGTCTTCGCCCAAAAAACCGTTCGAGAAGGCGGCCGGGATTACAAAGCCACACTTGACAAGGATCGGTGATGGATGATATTGAGAACCATATTCAACTACACCTCGCTGCATTTGTGCGGTAGAGGCCCGAGGAATTCGATTCCCTGAGCCCACGGTCCCTTTGATCGTGGGCTTTTCTTTTTTGGGGGGCGAGTATGTTTCAGATGAACACGCTAGATGGCGAAGCCGGATATGCCGGTCAGGCTGCAAACGCAGTCTTCCAATACCCTTCTCACCTTTTAACCACAGCCGGATCAGCAGGTCCCGCAGGAGGGCCTTCCATCGGATGTGCCACGCCGGAGTCGAACCACTGCGCAAACCCGCATGGCAAGGACGCCGTGGTGGAGCGTCTCCGCGCATTCCTCTCGAGCCGCGTCAGTGAACGGGTCACGCTGAAGGAACTCTCGCGCTTCCTCGGCTATTCCGAAAAGTATGCCTCCGATGTGTTCCAGCGTTATATGGGGCGCCCGTTTTCGAAACATCTGAGACAGCTTCGCCTCGACAAAGCCACTTCCATGCTGATGGAGGAACGGCACACCATTACCAAAATCGCCGAGTCTGTCGGCTTTAGTGACGCGTTTGCCTTCAGTCACTTCTTCAAGCGAGCCTTGGGCTGCTCACCGTCCGAATATCGCAAACAACAGCTCCGCCAGGCGGATATGGCATGAACCTCAGGATCCCATTAACCTCCTTGGGCGCATGGATGTTCTCCATGGTCGTACATGCCTCGGGGCTCTGCGTGGCAATTCTCCTCGCCGCAGACTTTTCTGTGGTTCCGCGGTTGGCTCCATTTCGCTGGGACGTCACGTTGGTGACGGCCTCGCGGCCGGAATTGCTGACTTCCGATCAGCCCGTCCACGCCATGGCCTCATCGGCTGCAGTGGGGCCCACCCCGGGCGAGGCGGTTTCTGATCCTCCCCCGTCGGCCGCGCATCGGGTCCCCGCTGTCTCTCATCCCGTCATTGAACAGACTGGTCCAGTGGCGGATGCGCATGTGCTGCCGGTCAACCATGACACTCGTGCAACCGAAGCCGCAACGCCCGCAGAACATTCATCAGATGCGCCGATCCCCGTAACCGAACCCCTGCTGGACCAACCAAGCAGGGCCCCGGCTTCCTTGGCCCACATGCCGCCACCGGAGGTGGAAGCGCCTGACCAATCCCACGAGACGATGGCCCCCTCGCAGATGGAGGCCCCTCGTGTCATGACACGACCTGCCCCCCAATTCAGACCCACCCCGGTTTCACGCCAGCTTCAACCGGACTACGGCTGGCTGGCCAGCTTGGTCGCCGCCGAGGTCGAACAAGTCAAACGGTACCCCGCCCAAGCGAAATGGCACCGGTGGCAAGGCAAGGTTGTGGTCCAAGCGGTCGTCCATGAGGATGGCCGCATCAGTGATATTCAGGTCGTGGATTCCTCAGGACACGACACGCTCGACCATGATGCAGTCGCCCTGCTGGCACGCATTTCTCCCATGCAATTGCAGTATCCGCTCGATCAATCATTCATTGTTGTCCGCATCCCAATTGGCTACCGCCTGGAATAGGACCGTCACCATGCAACAGGAACAGACCATCCCCTGTCTTTCGGCCTTTGAACAGCATCACAATGATCTCTTGCGATTCTTTACGCATAAACTCGGATGTCGGGATCTCGCGGCAGACTGTACGCAAGAGACCTATGTGCATCTGGTCCGCATGCGCTCGACGATCGATGTGCAAAACCCCCGCGCATTCCTTTTTCGCGTTGCGGCCAACCTGGCCGTCGACAATTTGCGAAAAATCCGCATCCGCCGAGAGGCGTTGAGTGCCGAGCCGCCGCCGGAAAATACCGCCAGCCTGGCGCCTTCTGCAGAGGATGCGCTGGATGCCAAACAGCGGCTGGGCCGATTGGAGCGCGCCATTGAGGAACTTTCTCCCAAGTGCCGGCGTGCCTTGTTGATGAACCGTTTAGATGGGAAAACACATCGGGAAATCGCGAAAGAGTTGGGGGTTTCGGAAAGTATGGTGGCAAAGTATGTCATCCAAGCGCTGAAGCATTGCCGCGGGCGCCTGGATGCGGAACAGGTGGCCGTTCGTTCCTGACTGTTGAAAGCTCGCCTCCATCCGTCTTATACAGTAGCGGCGTGTCTTAGGTTGGGACGACCGCGCCTATCATGCGTGAGACGGATGGATGGATGTCCGACGCGAATTTCCACAGCCCTCTTCATCGCTCGAAGACGAGGCCCTTGCATGGGTCGCCCGTCTTCATTCCGGCCATGCGTCCGACCAGGATCGCCGGGCTTGTGAAGCATGGCAACAGGTCAGCCCCGCCCATACCCAGGCCTTCCGGGACGCCTCACACTTGTGGGAAGAGCTCGGCCATGCCGGCTCACGTCGTCGATCGCGGGCTCGTCTCCGACGGTGGAGTCTCCTCTGCGGCTTCCTTCTCGCGATAGCCTGGTTCGCATGGGAACCACTCCTCGATCAACTTCGTCTCCAGACGGCGCATCATCGAACAGCGGTGGGACAGCAAGCGCAACTCGTACTTCAAGACGGCTCTCGCCTCACGCTGAATACGGACACCGCCCTCAACGTGCTCTTTTCAGCGCAACAGCGAGAAATCTTTTTACTCAAAGGCGAGGCGGCCTTCGCAGTGGCCCCGGATCCGGCGCGGCCTTTTACCGTCCGGAGCCACGACACCGCCACCACTGCCCTGGGCACGAGGTTCGTGGTACATACGCGGACTGATTCTGTGACGGTCACCGTTACCGAACATGCCGTACAGGTGTCTTCTTCCAAGACTTCTCGATCCTCTCCCGGCGTGCTCCAAGAAGGCCAGCAGATCTCGTACTCAGCCAATGCTGGATGGAGCGCCGCTCACGCAGTGGATCCCGCTCAGGTCGCGGCCTGGCAACGAGGGAAAATCATCTTCGATGCCCAACCGTTGGGAGCGGTGGTGGCAGATCTCAATCGATACCGTCACGGACATATCTTCATTCTCAATCCTGCTCTCCGCTCGCTGCCGGTCACCGGCGTGTTCGAAATTAACGATCCCGATGCCGCCTTGCGCATCATCGAACAGACCCTGGGCATCCGCGACACCCAGCTCAGCCCCTACTTCCTGTTTCTGCACTGAACGCCGCCCAGCACCCCGTCTCTGTTCCACAGGCACTTCCTAAGTTTTTTAACGCCACGAAGGAATTTCACTGCAGTCTCAACGGCCCCGTCCGTCTTTACCTATGGGCATTCCGGGGAGCGGGGCGGCCATAGCCTGCCTCCGCGTACATCCTTGGACATTGATTGAGCAGAGGGGGAATCATGCAGCATTCATGGCAGTTCATTTGTATCGCAATCCTGTCGGTCGCCTTTGTGCATGCGGCCGACTCCCCGGCCGAGGCGGCACAAGAAACCCGCTCAGCCGACCAGGACCTGTTGTCCGTGGCGCAAGCCACGTCCGGTAGCGAGATGTCAGAACCGGCGGAGTTCAACATTCCGCCGCAACCGCTGGGTTCCGCCATTACGACGTTCGCTGATCAAGCCAATTACCGCCTGCTCGTTCCTTCGGACATGACCGAGGGCAAAACCACCAATGGCGTAACCGGGCGCCACACCCCGGAGGAGGCACTGGCGCTCATGCTGGCCGGGACAGGTCTCAGTTACCGGCTCACCGAGCCCCGCACCATGACGCTGGAGCCGTCTGCCGCATTACTCCCGGCAACCCCAACGCTCGCGCAGTCGACGGCGCCGGAACCCCGCAACCCGAATACGGAAGTCCCCCGGTCGGCCAAGCCGGTGAAGGTGCCGGAAATCGTGGTGAAGGACGTCGAAGATCGGGGGTACACCGTCGATGAATCGTCAACGGCGACACGCATTCCCGCGCCGATTCACGATACCCCACGCTCCGTGGAAGTTGTGACGCGCCAGGTCTTGGATGACCAAAAAGTCATTCGCTTCAGCGAAGCGCTCCGGAACGTGAGCGGCGTCTCTCAATCCAGCACGCAAGGCGGACAAGCCGGCTCGTTCATGATTCGAGGCTTTTCATCCGAGCTCAACGTCTTCAAGAACGGATTCCGCGACGACAGCACCTTCAGTTCGCGCACCCAACGCGACATCATCAACATCGAAAGCGTCGAAGTCGTGAAAGGACCGCCTTCTTACCTGTACGGCCGATCCGATCCAGGTGGCGTCATCAACCAGGTCACGAAATCGCCTCTGAAAGATCGCTACTATTCGGCGGAAATGATCGTCGGCAGCTACGGATTGTATCGCCCGCAGATCGACATCGGCGGCCCGCTCAACGAGAGCAAAACACTCACTTATCGCTTCAACGGCATGTATGAGTCAGCCGAGAGTTATCGCGACGGCGTCAAGAGCCAGCGCATTTTCCTCGCGCCGACGTTTGGGTGGGAGATGAGCAATCGCACCACGCTACGGTTTGAAGGCGAATATCTGTTCGATCGCTCCCCGATCGACCGCGGCCTCATCGCGTTCGGCAACGGCGTCGCGCCCATTCCCGTCAGCCGCTTCCTGGGCGATCCGAACCGCAAGATGGAAACACAGCAAGGAAAAGCCACTCTCACCCTGTGGCATGAGTTCAACGACATGTTCCGCTGGCGCACCGCCTTTCGTGCCGCAGCGGCGCGCAGCCGGTATTCCACCTTGGAATCGAACTTCCTGGTCGGCGCCGAAAGCGACGGCATCCTGAACCTGGCTCGTTACGAGATTCCGACGACGGTACAGAGCCATTACTTGCAGAACGAACTTCACGGGAACTTCTTCACCGGTTCGATCAGACACAAGACGATCCTCGGTATCGAGCTGGGCCGGGAAAATTCCACGGCCACGGCCTCGGGAGACTTCGGCGGCGACACCACGACGCCGGGCGCCTTCAGCTACATCAACATCTTCAATCCGAACGACCGGCTGTTCCTGAATCCGGCTCTCACCAAGTTCAGCGATGCGAGCCAACAAAATAATATCTTGGGCGTGTACGTGGGCGACCAAGTCGATCTGTTGGAGAATCTGCACGTGCATTTCGGCGGACGATTCGACCTGTTCGACCAGCATATCACCAACCGGCCTGACGACTTGACGACCACCGGCAGCGAGAACAATAAGTCGGATACGGCCTTCAGCCCCTCGGTCGGCATCGCCTATCAGCCCTGGAAGCCGATCACCTTGTATGCCAACTATACGGAATCCTTCGCTCCGCAGGGCGCCGGCTCACGCAGCATCACGGGAAACCTCTTCGATCCCGAACGCGGCAAGTCCTATGAGGGCGGCATCAAGTATCAAGCCTTCGGGGGGAGATTACGATCCACCGTTGCCGTCTTCGACATCAAGAAGAAGAACGTGCTGACCAACGATCCCTTCAACGGATTCTTTTTCTCTGTCGCAACCGGCGAACAACGCAGCAAGGGCGTGGAGTTTGACATCGCCGGCCAGATCTTGCCGGGATGGGACATCATCGCCAACTACGCCTATATCGATGCTCGGGTGACGAAGGATCTCCTGTTTGCCCTGGATAGTCGCGTACCGAACAGCTCGCTGCATCAGGGCAGTGTGTGGACGACCTACTTCTTCCAGGAAGGCATCGCCCAGGGATTTGGCGCGGGTATCGGCATGTATGCGCAGGGCAAGCGGAACGGGATTTTCCAATGTCAGGATCCCGCCAATTGCCAAGCACCATTCGAAATGGCCGGATATGTCCGGATGGATGCCGCGCTCTACTATCGCAAGCAGGAAGTGTTCAACAAGACCAACTTACTCGCGGCCATCAACTTCACCAACGTCCTCGATCACCGCTATTTCACCGGCGCGCAGAATTTCCGCGAAATCGTCTATACCGGCGCGCCGTTCACCGCCATCGGATCACTCAGGTTCGAGTTCCACTGATCACGATGTGGCTTCGGTGAGGATCTCGTGAGGCAGACCTCATCCCGAGGGCTGCCTCAGCCATTTGCCTGTCGGGCCACAGGACGTGTGAGGAACGAACAGGTGGAGGATGGACCGGTTGCTCGGACGCTGCGTTAGGCTGGAGGCTGCGGTTCTGCGGGACGCGTGAGGCGTGCAGGAAGATCGGCGAGCGCAATCACGAGGAACTCGCCGCAACGGTGGCATTTCACGACCACGCCCCGCTTTTCGAGGCGAGCCGTGAGGCGACCGCAGACGCAACGGACATCCTTGCCGCTTTGACTGTTGACAGGTTTGCCCATGTGGGAGCCTACGACTGATGTGCAGTCTGCATCTGGTTCATACAATATAGGACGTACGAACTCCGCAAAACCTCACCTCTACCAAGCGGGTCATTCCTGAGACAGTGGTCCCCTCTCTGGGTGCCTGGTGTGGTTTCCTCTCCGTCGAACGTCAACAGAGAGAGGGAGTGCCATGCCTGTCACCGATCTGAAATCGACCCTGTCCCCCCTGAACAGCACGATGCCGCGTCCACTTCCGCACAGGCCGGCGTCGGTCCATCCGCCGGCATCTCGCAAGTCGTTGAAAAAACTCTGGTTGCAATTGCACTTATACTTGGGACTGTTCGGCGGGGCGCTGTTCGTCCTGACCAGCCTGACGGGAAGCGCCCTGGTGTTTTACAAGACCATCGACGAATGGTTGAATCCCGATCAGGTGACCCGCACGGTCGGGACCGATCAACCCCTCAGCGACATCGTGGCCGGAGCCAGGACCGCGCATCCGGACTGGTCCCCTCCTGATACCCTCATCTTCCCCCTCCACGATCGCGACTCGTTCCATGCCTGGTTCAAGGATCCGGCGGCCGCGCCGGCCGAAGAACGCTGGCATGTCGTGGCCGTCGATCCGTCCACGGCCCGCCCCCTGAGCAACCGCCGGTGGGGCAGCTTTTTCGTCTCGTTCATCTATGAACTGCATCAAGAGCTGCTGCTCGGACGGTCCGGCGAGATCGTCGTCGGCGTCATGGCCGTTCTCTTGCTCGTCTCGATCGGAACGGGCCTCTATCTCTGGTGGCCTGCTCCGGGAAAACTCCGCCGCGCGCTGACGTTTCAGCCCGGCAACAGCATTGTCCGAACGCACTACGATCTGCATAAACTCACCGGCCTGGGCGGAGCGATCGTGCTCACCCTGCTCGCGCTCACGGGCTTTTACTTGGAGTTTCCCCAGGTCGTCACCCAGGTCGTGAGCTGGGTCTCGCCCGTTCGAGACATGTCTCCTGACGAACATCCGCAGTCCGAGTTACAAGCAGGAGCGCCGAAGATTCCTCTTGAGCAGGCGATTGCGATCGCCCGTGCGACGTTTCCCGATGCCCGGCCGATGTGGGTAGGCCTGCCTCAGGATGAGCGGGACAGTTACTCCGTAGGGCTGCGACAACCGGGCGAAGTCCGACAGGCGGGGGGCCAAACCGAAGTGTGGATCGACCAATACAGCGGCAGCGTGCGGCGCGTGACGGATTGGCGCCGGTTCACGGGAGGCGAAATATTCCTGGCCTGGCTCTTTCCCCTGCACAACGGGGAAGCGTTCGGGCTGCCGGGTCGATGGATTGTCTTCACAACCGGTTTGACGCCGCTGATCCTGTATGGAACAGCCTTGCGGATGTGGTGGCTGAAACGAATCGCTCACCAGCGCCGCCGGGCGCGGCCGTAGCAAACATCACAGTCGCTGTAAGAGCCCCACGCCAACCGAATGGCAATCTGCGCAGAGGCCATAGAGTTCCAAGTTTTGCGCCGTCAGGTGAAAACCGTTGGCCGCCGCGACCTGCTGCCGCAGACGTTCAATGCTCGCATCTTCAAACTCGACGATGTACCCGCACTTCGTGCAGATGAGATGGTCATGTTCGCCCTTCGCGAACAGGTTGTCGTACTGCGTTTCCTCGCCGAATCGCCGAGCTTGCGCAAAGCCTTTCTCGCACAACACCCGCATCGTCCGGTAAATCGTGTTCAAGGGCGCTCGATCACCCTGCCGATTGAGATGGCCGTACAACTCGCGGATAGTGATGTGTTCCTCTTGCAGGAAGGCTCGGATGATCCGTTCCCGCTGAAGACTCCAGTTCTGCCTGGTTCGGCCAAAACTGGTCCGGATCCGTTCGATTTCTTCCTCTAATCGCTGCTCCTGCCGGTCGGGACGAACCCGCATCGCCGCCACTTTCATTCAGCCGTTCTCCTGGCGTTTCGCGTGCCGCAGAGGAACTGTGTGACCAACTCTCATTATTAAGACGTACAAGCCGGCGATCTCCTCACCTCGAAAAATGGCCGGGGCCGAACAGATCGGGAAGATGAGCATCCCATTTCGTCGTTCCGGAATCTGAACATGCCCGTCGAAAAATGTGGGCATCCAGAGAGTAAACATTCCCCCTTCTGATCCGTCTTGATAAATGGATGGACGAGTCAGGGAATACTCGACTTATCTCAGCCGCGCGCTGAACGACTCAAGCAGGCCGGCGTGACGAACCTGATCTCACCCGGAAAGGAGTGGATGATGAATTGTCCCAAATGCGGCGGATACATGACTCTCGACCGATTGATGGATTTTTACGCGAAGGAGCGGCAGTGGCGCTGTATCAATTGCGGCTGCACCAGTCCGACTGTGGCCGCCATGCTCAAACTGAACAATCGAGGCACACCACGTCTTTCGTGAGCCCATCAAACACGGATGCAAGTGAGATCAACCTGGTAACCAATCACAAAGGAGACGAGCGATGGATGGAGCGATGCACGGTGACACACGATCCAAGCTGGTGTTATGCGAATGCGGAAAGTTTCACTTCACGTACCGTTCGATGACGCTCCATTTTGAACGCGAAGAATTTTTCGCGTTCGTCGGTTCCTTAGTGCGGCTCGGAAGACTGGTCAAAGACTCTGCCAACGGGACGGCGCATCACCCCGCTGCGGCTCAGAACTAAAGCACCGGCACCTGTCGAGCCCCGGGCAAGACATTCCGTGGTACTTGCGCTTGCTGTTAGTTTCGAACCCTTTCGTTGCGGTTTATTTCACTTTCTGGATAGCCGCGATCTCTTCCGGGCTGAATCGATGGCTCATGGCACCCGCGGTCGTCTCGCCGAAATGCCGGAAGGCCGCCTCCACCATGAGCGGGGCAAGGTTCGTCAGATCGTTCGAGTTCCCGGTCTGCATGGTGTCTCCGCGCCACAGTTCCACAGCAGCGCCGCTCGCACTCGACTTCTTCATATCGACCACCACGATCACGAGTTGATTGTGATACTGAGGCATGCCGGCTGAACCGGCAGGGACGCTCGCCGCCATGCCGTAGGAACCGCCCCCCGTTCCCGGCGTTCCCATCCCGCCCCCGACACCCATCGGAGGCGGTGGCGACCCCGTTGAGCTCGGGGTCGTGGTCTTCGCCGTGCTGCTATAGGCGAGAAACACGCCGAGCTGCGCCGTCTTGTCGCTGGTTTTCTTGTATCCCATGCCCTGCATCTTCTCCGAAACCAGCGCCGCATAGGCGGGAAAGGCCTGGTCTTTCTCGACCTCCGTGGTGGGCAGGACGGTGTAGGTCACCTGCCGCGGAATCGGCTCGGCGGCCTTGCTGGTGCCTGATGCCGTCACGGTGATGGTTTGCGCGCATCCCGAACACACCAACGTTATCGCCC